>JACCDQ011731790.1_pt1 | contig 134012 bp, 119 predicted proteins | sample 7446031 | NCBI WGS metagenome assembly JACCDQ01 (sample SAMN15323442, study PRJNA562643) | freshwater metagenome | isolation source: river surface water | place: USA:Blue River Watershed | collected 2017-08-17
TAATGCTTTGCTGCTTGTTTAGGATGTAGTATCTTAACACTGCAATCTGTTTGCATTACTATACCTGTGTCATTTTATGGCTCTATAATCAAAAAAGAAACGATTTATTCCATTTAACTAATCAGTCAAATGAAAAAATTGAAACTTAAAAACTAGCTAAAAGAGCAAACCGGCAAGCGATTCTTTGATCTCTTTTTTTAATGCGTTGGCATCTGCTGACAATCTGTTTGCGATTGTTTGCATACTCTTTAACTTGCGAATCTGTTCGTTTACAAATGCAAACTTATCAAACTCATGTTCAGAATCAGCCAACTGGCTTAGAATCTGCATGGCGAATAGTAACTTCTCTGGGCATTCTTTTACATTGGCTAAGAAGATGGCATGCTTTCCGTCTTTTGAATGAATGTGAAAATCCGATACTCCCGAGCTTTTAGAAAAGTCTGACAGCAAACTTACAAATATTCCGGAAGTATACTCTTTGTATTCACTGTGCAAATACACATCCCTGAATTTCTTGATGTTTGATTCACACATCTTTGTTTTAATGTTCTTAACTTCGATGACGCATCGGATATTCTTGTAAACAAGTTCCAAGTCACTGTTGTGTAAACCGTCCTTTGAAATATTCGTAATGCTCCACGTGTCATGTAGCTTAATGTGTTTCTCAATAAACGACTCAACAAAGTATTCACCGTCGATTCCCTTCTGCTGAACAGTAGATTGCACGGCCAACTGTGTTTGGCAGTCTAACTGTTCAGCCAACTGCTTTAACTTTGTGTTTAGCCACTTGTATTCATCTCCAATTAGCTGAACTAAGTTGCCATCAACGGTTGCTTCTACAGTCGACATTTTATTCAAACTTTCAGAAATCAATTTTGTAATTCTACGAGTAAGCCACCTTAACGGCTTGTGATACAGTATTCACTGCGGATTTTAGATTGTCTATATTCTTAGAGTTAACCACTTTCTTTCTTGACTGAGTGACTCCCAGATTAGTAAATCCAGGAAGAACCTTAGGGTAACATCTTCCTGCTATCTTACGTTCCCAAGGCTGACATGTTTGTGAGTCTTCTCCTAGAACCTTTGGTCCCCTATAACATACTTGCCCGTCGTTGTAATACCCCTCTCCATATTGATCTTCACAATTGACAAAACACCACATTCCTGTTTTTGTTGTATATTTCGGAGGACATGTTCCAACATCGTCGAAGCTTTTAGTCTTAAGCTGGATGTCACAAAAAGCCCCTCTGTTAGTATATTCATCTGCAAATTTTAGACCCATTTGTCTTGCCTGCGCTCTACAATTTGGATAAGTTCTGGCACCTATTGCATCTTTTGTACAAGGCCATGGATCATCGGGAGTTCCATATTTATCTGTACAAGGCTTTGTACATTTACTAAATACACAGTCATATGAATCTCTGGTAAATTGGGCATAGTCTCTAGCACATCGAGTTCCGTTATTATACCATCCATCCGGGCATGAAATTTTCTCTGACTTTCCATATCCAAAATCGTTAGATTTTCTTGATTCGGATCTACCGCATAGTACTCCAGTATTTGTAAATGAGTCAGGACAATCAGCCGTGCGGCCATCTGTTATGGAACACCAAGCAGCCGCATCTGTGATAACATTTCTTTTCATTTCAAAAGTCTGAGCTCTATGATCTTTACACCCAAGTAGAGCAAACCCGGTTCCGTTGTTGTCATTATCCCCACTGAGATCTACACATACACCGGAGTTTGTAGTAGGACTTATTCTTTTTGTTGACTCATTGTAAACCCATTTCTGAGAATCAGTGCCGTTGCAATCCCACATTTGCAATGTAGAACCAGACTTAGGGCCCCCGTTCATGTCTAAGCATTTCCCTGTGTCTACCATTGACCTGATAGTTTTGTCCTTTGAATTATAAAACCACTTCTGCGGTCCCGTTCCATTACAATCCCATATTTTCACAGAGCCATTATTGTCTAGACATTTGCCCCGGATTTTAATCTCCCCGTCATACCCGCATCCCTCGTAGAAAAAGTCAAACACTCCCTTTACAGCTGCCACAGATTCGTTAACAACTTGTTTACCTACCCTAGTGACAGTAGTACCAAGAATAAACTCTATTATTTCCTGAGTGACAGGAATAGCGCAGTTATTGTTTGAATCCATTTCACCACCCTTTGAAGTACAATACTCCTTGTCGATTAGGCATTGATAGTTTGTTCCATCCCACTTAGCACCTATGGTATCACACATTGTTCTAATTTCCGGATTACCGGCAACACATACACCATCTCTATACTCACCATACGTTTCACCATCTTTTAAAGGCCATGAATACATTGAGTTGCAGTTTGCTTTAGTGTATGTACATTTGTCTGTGTCATAAACCTGTCCCCCGAGTTTTTTACATGTGTTGATTGACATAAGACTAATGATAGAATCGGTTTCTACCAGATCGGAATATTTATCCATTTGCTCATCAGTTGGAGAATCAGTTAAAACGCCCGCAGCAATATCCGCATTCAGCTTATTGATAAAAGCGTTCAGAGATGGATGTGGGGTGCTTACTTTCGCCATTCTGAATAACATTTCCACGTAGTATTGAGCATTTTCATCATCGTCAGCAGCGGGATTGTCTGCGATTGGGTCAAGAACAGAAGGGTAAGCAATGTCTGCCGCAGTTAACCCGGAGTCTTTGAATGCGTCAGATTCTAACAAAGCCTTTACGTATATATCTTTTCTATCTGCGTTTGACTTTTCCATTGCCTCTTTGAAATCTTTAGTACTCATGAATGAATTATAATTCATAGGGTCGATCATGTCAAGAGTCATGCTCATTATATCAAAGATAGCCATCGGCCCGGGCTTCATCTTGCTTGCGAATTTAGCTGCACTCCTCAAACCAACTTTAAACCCTGACTTCATTGCTGATTTTCCTATACTCTTTGATAAAGCAGCGAGTTTTACCATGGCCTTGGCTATGTTATCTCCACTCTTGGCTATTGTTTTACCGATAGACATAAATAATTTTGCTTGCATCTTGAAGAATACCTTGGAAGCAGTTACCAATTGCGCCTTAATAAGTATCTTCGCAAGTATTGCCTTGGCGACTTTTCTTGCTATAAACTCAGTGATGTTACTAGCAAACTTTGTAACAATACCTTTGTATATTCCCTTTGCAACTAATTGCTGAACTTCTGACGACACCTTTGCCACGATCTTCTTCTTAATGGCAGAACTTATAGTTTTAGCACTGGACAGACTAACATTGTTTATTCTATTCTTAACCAGGTTTCTAATCACGTCTGTACTTACATTCAAGGACTTGCTATTGATTTGACTTGCCAGTTTCTTTGCCAAATCATCTTTGAGAGATTGCACTGACCTTTTGCCAAATGATAATAGTTTGTCTTTCATTTCACTTGACACTCTTTCGTTAATCTCTTTGGTAATCTTTTTGCTATACTTCGTGTTGACGGCGTTGTCCAGTGAATCAATAAGTTCCTTTCTTAACTTCTTGCCCGCCGAGTCAAGAGCTTCTTGCTCTGCTTTATCAGTTGCTTCTTTAGTCAACTTTTCAGCTGATTCTTTGAACAGCTTCTGCGATACTTCTTCATTGAGCTCTTTTCCCACTTTTTTTAGTAAACGCTCGGCAGTTTCTGACGAAGCCTTCTTTGCGGCTTTTTCAACTGCTTCTTTTGAAGTCTTTTGAACTAATCTTGTAAGTATCTCTTCTGTGAGCCCTAATCCTATTGCCCCGGCAAGCCCCCATCCATTTCCAGTCATGCTGTTTACTTTGTCCATAATTGTTTCAGGTGGAACAAGAGGACCCCTTAACTTGTCAGAGGTTGGCTCATTAGTAGCGCACCAAGTACGACCATCCTTTATAGCATTAAGCTTAACTGGAAGAACAACTCCGTTGTTCACATAATCCCAATCTTCCCAGCAGCCAGTACTTGGGTTCACATCAGTAAATTTCCAGTTGATAGCTCCTTCATAGAACCTTTTTCGCTTCGCTATCGTGCCTGTTTCATTATGCGTGGTGTTGGTTGTTTCGCCAGTGTTGGTTGTTTCGCCAGTGTTGGTTGTTTCGCCAGTGCCGGTTGTTCCGTCAGTGCCGGTTGTTCCGTCAGTGCCGGTTGTTCCGTCAGTGGTATCAGGCGTTATGAAAATGTCTTCTATAGCTTTTGCTTCCTTTGCTTCTATGTCCTTCTGCCCCTCTTCTAGTACACCAGCTACGAATCCCTTTTTCATCACAGATAACACATCTACGTCCCTCTTGAATATATCAAGAGCGTTTCTAGTGTAGAGCAAGTATACTAGCCCTAGCAACAGAATACAGAGGCCGAAAATTATGGGCATTTTATACATATCTATAGTTAAAAAAATTGATTAATTTTTTGACTGATATGTAGACCCGGGACTTAGTCCCGGCCTACAGCAATATATAGGGACACCCCTCTTATGAGGGATGGTTGTCTTAGTGTTGTTTTTTTTGTCAAAATGGCCCTATCAACATACAGAAGAGAAAAATTGAATCTTTGATTTCTTAATATGACAATACCTCGACAAAGATGGGTTTTGACGGCATATACGTAAACGTTGGCATACAAGAAACGTATGACGGAACGCTGTACCATCATGTTATCTTTAAGTCCAAAGAAGAGCTAATTCAATCTGATAGCCTTCAGAAGATTAAGTTCGGGTCTTTGACATGCAAGGAGTCTATTTACAAAATCGAAAAGCTTGGATGTTTTATTGTGCACCGGCGATACAAGATTCACATTTATGCAAACAAGAATCTTACACAACAGATTATCTCAGCATTTGGGTAAGTTTTTGTTTTTTGTAAGATGATCCAATCAATAGTAATAATGTCCGACTCAGAGACTAGCCCAATGACAGAAGAGCAGCTGCAAGAAGCATTTAAGCAGGCGCAGTCACTTGCATTAATCCCAGTTCTAAAGCTACTTGCAGATTGTACTGGGGTAGACATGTCTAACAAGGTAGGAGTTAACCTAGATACACTCCCGGGACATATATCTATTTCAAATGACAAGATCAAGTTTAAGGCGTGGCTAGACATTGTACCCAATGACTACAATATTCTGGATAATTTTAACGAGTCCGGCATCTATGAAAAAAAATTGGATACGTTTAAAGACGACGAAATGTGTAACGTAATTACCCATATTCTAAAATGTGCGTTCGTGGTGTTTAACCAATTACGTAGTGAGTCACTAGCATTAGAAATTGCTGAACACCAGCTAAATATGGATGATCAGACATGTTTACACCTAAATGAATATCCTGACACTAAGCTGTCAGTTAAATTTAGCCTGCTCTAAAGTCGTTATGTTTGTATACATAGTAAAACTGCGCACAAGTAGCAGCAAAACTTACAGTTGCCAAACAACCACCCACATAGGCATTGACCTTTGACACAATATTCAACGTGTTGAACTCGCTATTTTTTTTGACAAATTCTTCTGTTATCAACGAGTCACTTACGTACATATTTGTAGCGCCATAATTAACCAGAACAAACACAATGAACAATATTGTCATTATGCCAGTTAACGCTCCGGTCAAAATTAATATTTTTGACCAGACAGTGTCGTATGTCTTATATTCATCCGCTCTTATGAATCTGATAAGTTTACTTTGAAAGCTATCAGATCTGTTAACGTGTGTCTCTCTTTTATTAACTGGTAATCCAAGTACTCTCACATTTGACCGTGGAGGTGGAGCCGGCAAAGACACGTCTGAAAAACTGTTAACAGATGCAGGCTTCACGATTATGTTACTTAGATTCATGGGGGCTATCTTCGGCATTTTGTATACTTACGTTTACAAAAGTATTTTTGTATCAAAAGCGGTCATTCTAAAGCTGTTAAAATTGAATTTTAGATTCTGATGATATACAAGTGAACAGATGTTCCGCAAGTTCTCAACCGCTTCAAAGCCCATCTACTCTGTCAAAGAGTACATTAACCAATCTAAAGAGCACGTTAACAGAGAATTAGATATGCAATCATATGCAATCAAAGTTATCACTGGTATGATGATGTCAGGATTCGCAGCAATGTACCTGCACGTTGACAAACGATTCGAGCAGGTTGACAAACGCTTCGAGCAGGTTGACAAACGCTTCGAGCATTTGGAAAGTGAAGTTAAAGACATCAAGAAAGAAGTCAAAGAAATCAAAAGCACTTTAAATGATATTCTACTTGCCGTGACACCAAGTAAGAAAGATTAATCTTCTCTTCCGTGTAAGTTCATTTTTTTTGATTTGACGTGATTCTCTTAACATGTGCTGCGTATATGTAGTCCTTTGAAAGTTCACGTGCGCGATTTTTGATAAACGCGTGAAAGATCTTATCAAACACTGGCTCATTGTAGTCTGACATTTTTTTGATGTACGAGTTTGAAGAAATATAAACCCTCTTCATGAATTTATCTTTCATAAGAGAGCTATAATTCATCCGTACACACGAATGCATAACCCATTCATAAGAGTCAACAAACAGTTTCATGAACCAATTGTAAGAGTCCATTTCTAGCATTGTCATGGCAGCGTTTATAACCATTAGTCTTTCAATGTGATGTGCGTACCCGGTTTCTAGAACTTTGGCTATTATAGTGTCAATCATGTAAATACCCGTAGATGCATCATACCAACTTTTCGGAACTTGTCTTTTGAAAAATCTGGTGTACTTCGGCGATTTGTCATATATGTGAAACATATATTCACGCCATGCAAGTTGGCGTATAAAAGCTTCTTTTGATTCAATACAAGCATCCGAGCTTACAACAGTTCTTATCATCCATAGTGGATCAATAAGTCCAATGTTCAACACCGCGCTTATGTTTGCATGATTACCAACTGACACATCTGATCTAAATGCGTCTTGATATTTTCCAAAGTCATTGAGCTTGTTCTTAATGAAAGATTTGAAGTATCTCTTAGCAGAAAGGTGATTAACCGGATATAACAATTCTGTTAGAGATCCATAAGCGTTTGGATACTTCTTGTTCACGAGACCAACAAACTTGTTTGATTTTGCCGGAGCAGTTTTCGGTTCTATGTAATCGCGCGGAAAGCGTTTTCTGTTTTCTGTGTCATAAGACCAGCGATTACCAACTGGCTTGCCATTCGACATCAATATGTCAAAGTGCTCTCTAAAGTTTTTGTAGAAATATCCTAGAGATCTCAAATCAAAGTTCAGCCCATATGAAATAATACCAGGGCAGTTAATGAAGGTGCACTTCCGGTATTTGTAGCGCATTGGTTTATCAAGTGGCATGAACATTACATCGGTTTCCCGTGGCTGTATGTCGTCGACTGTTTTGCAATTGTATCTTTCTGCATAATCAGCCGAAGCAGCTAAAAGCAGTGCTAGCTTCTGCTTGTGGCAGTTTTCATTTATATAGAACGTGTCAAGCACTATGACAACATCCAGTGTTTTCGCGATCGGTGGAAGTTTGTACAAAGCATTCGGAAGTATGATAAATCGCCGGCTTTCGGGCATTGTACGTGTATATTGCACAGAATTAAAAAATTGAATAATCTGTTTCATAAGATGTCACTGCACAATCAAGTACAAATGTCTAGCTTTACGGAAGTCCAAGTTAACGCTCAAGATTATATCATAGAGCTTCTTCATCTTTACGGAGTTGAAAAGATAAGTATGTTCCCATCTAAGAGCTACATTTCAGGTTCAACCTTGTTGAAGATATTAACATCTAATGACAAGATCATTAACAACGACTTGGACATTTACATAGAGCAATGCTCTAAAGAAGAAGCTAAGCGCTTTGTAGATTACTTCAAACTAGGAGAACACACTTATAAGTCATTAACAGAAGCAAACTTTGAAGGTATCGATTATATCAGTGATACAAAGACAACAGGAAACGGAATCGTGCATGTAAACAAATACATCTCAGGAGTTGACCTAATCATAATCAACTGCCCTATAGAACAATACATGAAAGAGTCCTTTGACTTTGACATCTTAATGAACTACATGCCGCTCGATTATAATATCGGACAAGTGATTTACACAAAGTTAGAAACCGATTTCACCAAAGTGAAGGAAGCTAATATTTCAATGGACTGCTTTATGAAAAAAGAGCTTTCAAGTGCATGTGCTTTCAGAAAGTTCATACTCAGATATTTCAAGTACACAGATCGCGGATACGAGATTATCCTTGACGGTGAAGTTTTGCCTCGCGAAAAAATAAACTTGTGGGTTTCCATAATCGCCGAGGCTAATAACTTCGAGTTTCAAGTTCTCAAAGATTATGTGAACGTGTACGACCCGGAAGAAGACACCATTTACGGAATGAGGGACCTTTCCATTTACAAAGACTTCTACAAGGCATTCAAGCGCAACTTTACGGAATGCAAAAAAAGAATCATTGCTTCACTTGACATGGACTAAAGCGCAAGTGCTTAACAGAAACGTTTGTTTTTAGTCAAAACGTTTGTTGATCTCTTTGTTTACAATTTTTTTTGCTTCGTTAATGACATTCTGATCTTCTATCTTAAGTACTTTCTTGCAGTACTCTTCGAAGGACAACAAAGGACTTACAAGTCCCACTTTCGGATTAAGCACTAGCGCACCTGGATACTTTCCTTCCATCCTTTCGGATTCATCAACTTCTTTTTTGATGCTGTTATAAAAGATGTTGTTGTCTAGCGCGTGTGCAACAATCAGATTACGAACCTTAGAAGAGTTAGCTCTGTAGAATGTGTCAAACAAAGATGTGTACGATAATAACCCAACAGCTCTGCGATCTTGAATAAGATTAATCTTGTAAATGATTTGATGCAGCCGCAAACAATCGACGTAACAGTATTTAGCAACGTCTCCTAGCCCCTTGTAATCTTTTGTCGCAAAGTATCCGAACAGGGTTGGGATAGGCATGTCATCCTTTGAATCTAGTTTGTAAATCTCTAAGTAGAACTTCAATGATGACTTACTCTCTCTGGAATTTAGCTGCATCAATGCGATTCTCAAATCAAATGCTAGATAGCCGTGTAATCTGATGTTCACCATTTTCTGATCCGCCATGTCAGCCGATATCTTGATTCTATCAGTAACATAAATGTATTTGTCTTTTGACTCAAGATCATGCTTGGTAATTGTCTTAATCGACATATACTCTAACATCTTGTCAATGCAGTTACACATGTTAGCCTTTGCGTAAATGTTCGGCCAATCGAAACCAGATCCGTTAAATTCGTAGATATAGTCTGGCTGAACAACCGCCACCATATACGCGAATGCCAAAAGAATTGTTTTCTCTGAATCACACACAACAGTAACATAACCTTCGTTAGGCTCGCAATCTTCTGTCATAAATGACAACCCCAAGAATTTATCTGGTTCATTAACAAAGTGGAAGGTCATTCCGATGTTAAAGATCGTATCTTCAAGGATGTCTCCTCTAGGAATATGAGTCTCCCTGTTGGGATAATTAATGTCAAAAGACGAAGAGAACTGTTCGATATCGAAACTCATAGAAATCATTTTGTCTTTCTTGAACAACATTGGGTTATATCCGTGGCTTGATTCCAAATTTCCAATGTTTGAAACATCAACCTCAATGACATACTCTGACTTGTATTCCTTAGTCTTGATGACAGAGTAATTTGTCAACTCTGACCATCCAGTTAGCTGTAACTTGTACTGCCGCGCGGCTACTCTGTAATATGAAGAGAGATCATTGTTGAATGTCTGAACTCCGCGTCTTGTAAGCATGTTGATAAATTCTTTACGGTGCCAAATATTTCTGAAATGCACTCTGACAAATGTAGAATCGTGTTCAGAAAATCCGACAAGTGGCTTTCCGTAAACTAGTTCTAACTTTGTAACTGACGGGGCTTGTCTCAATTTCTTCGCGAGGGCAGTATCTTTTAGATAACCTTTCACGATGGCCGCATTTTCAGATTTGCTTAATGAACCATCAACTAGAATGTCAACTGTGGGATTTATCCCTTTGATAAGAATTGTAGTCTTAGCTCCGCATGCAGTAATACCGTGAATTATTAACTCATAGTCTCTGAACATGATAGATTCTTTTACATCGTTGAACATAACTGGCAAAGGAAGGCCCTGTGAAATAATATTGCGGGTAACTTGGGTGTCTTCATCAGACAAGTAATTGTTTCGCTTAAACTGGTTGAGCACATGCTCGTAATTGTGTTTGTTGATGAATACCTTGTTTTCCGCCATTTTCTTCTAAGTATCGTTTATCAATTTTAAAATTGATAAGTCCGGCCAACATGTATAGCAATGAACGCCCAATCAGCCGCCGAGTCTTACTTTGAATACTTATCAGATAAATCCGAAAAGGGACATGTCCCCATCACGGCGCTTGATTATAGTTCATTGTATCCATCATTAATCATGACATACAATTTAAGCCCAGAATATTTAATCACAGACCGAGAGCAATATGAAAGAGTAAGTCAGCAATATGTTACTCACGAGATTAACTTTGTGTATAACTTTGAAGACTCAGAAGGAAATGCATCTTCGAAGAATATAATTGGATGGACTGTTAGACACGATCAGCTAAGTTCCGAAAATCCAGAGCCTGGTAAGAAACGCGGATCATTTGGATTATACCCGGAGATCTTACAAGATTTATTTAATCAAAGGGCGGAAATGAAGAAAGGGCTTACAACCTACAAAGAAAAAAAGGAACACATGGAAAAACATGTGGACAACTACTTTGAAACAACAGAGTATCAAGATTGTTTATTCAGCCTTAACTACTTTGACACAAAACAAAAGGCGCTTAAAGTTTACATGAATTGTTTCTACGGAGAGCTTGGTAACAAGAATTCGCCATTGTTTATCTTAGAGCTTGCCGGAGGCATCACTTCCGCTGGACAAGACAATCTAAGAAAGGTTAAGTCGTTCATTGAAGATAAGAAATGCAGAGTTTATTACGGAGATACTGATTCATTGTACTTCTCTTTCGAAAGTAGACTATTTAATGAATCAATAAGACAGTTTCTGCTTTCACATATTACAAAGGAGGAATACTGCGAACGGCTTGTAATGAAAACATTTGATTTAGTCAAAGACATGGCTAAGCAAGTTAATCAATTCCTCATGAAAGATAACGGAACTAAGTTTCTCAAAATGGCGTATGAAGAAGTCTTATACCCGGCCAACTTTATTCGACGAAAGAAGTACTACGGACTCGCACATGAAGGACTTGCAAACTTTAATGATAGAGACCTCTTTGTCAGAGGACTTGAAGTAAAGAAGCGCGGAGTGTCAGAGATTCTGAAAACCGTATGCAATGATATCATGAAAGACAGCATGAGCATTTACAACAGCTTGACAGTACTTCAGCTTGTGTTGAACAAGATTGACTTCTTGTATACAAACAATTGGAACATGGCTGACTTCTTACAAAACGCGGTTCACCGACCTGACAAACAGAATGTCTCCGTCAACACATTCGTAAAGAAGTTAACAGACAGTAACAGAACTCCGCCAACGCCCTATGAAAGATTCAATTATGTCATAGTCAAAATCACTGACTATTCCAAACTATTTGATTTCAAAGGGAGAAAGATTGATATCAAGAAAGGAGATAGAATGGAATTCTATGAATATGCAATGGAAAACGGAATGGAGATAGACTTGGACTACTATTTCGAAAAGCAGTTAATTGGACAGTTCGCGGGGCTAATCTGTTATGACTCCCAGTTTCAGATTAGCGAATCTGATGATAAGGTTACGAGCGAATGCAAGCGTTTCATCAAGAACTATGCATCTAAGTGGACGTCCATTGATACAGATATGCAAAGTTCCGCAAAACAAGCATACAAGCAAGCAACTGAATTTGTTAAATCGTACAAACAAAGGCTTCCTAAGCACGCCCGCGTGATGTTCACTTCTGAAATGAATTGTCCAGAAGAGCTCGCCAAAACACTAATCAACAAAGACGCCATTATGAAAGAAGCGGAATTTATTGTCAAAGAGCTAAGGCCGAAAATGAATCTTACTAAGATGTACAACAAGCGCAGAAACAGTTATGCTTCTCAGCTTATCAGAAAAGCAGAAGAATCTATCAAGGTCAACTCCGCGGAATTTATCAGCTTCTGCAACAAGTCTGAAATTGGACAGCTTTTGTTTGACGAAGAATCTCTTCTTAAGAGATTGATTACAAACGATTCGGGCATTGATATTTCAGAAGACACAATCAAAGAAGCTTACTCAAAGCTAACTCTGATAGCCGCGGATATTAAAACTTGCATGCTGACAGAATATATCTGTGATTATAATGTCAAGAATGTTACACGGAGAAAGGGAGAATTCATACGCGGATTCAAGCTATAAAATAACCGCAACTGTTTACTCAAGTGACACCAAAAAGCAAACTATCATAATAACTGCAAGAGGTGAGTCCCTTGAAAAAATACAATCACTTCTCGGTGTAGAGAAGAGACATTTTTTTAAAGTCTGTGTTAAACACGCAACCCTTGATGATTTTATTTCAAAGTACGGATTCAAGGATAACGTGTCCATCACAGTTTATGCCAGAGCATATTCTTTCCTCAATGAAAAAAAAGAACTAATCGAAGGTAAACGATTAGTCGCAAAGCATGCTCGCAAGATTTAAAGTTCCGCCAACGCCCATCCCATTCCAGCTCCGATAAAATTAGCAGTTAGCGGAATAAACCAATAGTTACCCGCGGCAAAACATGAACTGTCAAAGGTCAATGTAAACAAACGCGGGCCGAAGTCGCGAGCCCAGTTATAACTGAAAGCAGATTGATAGCCCAATGATAAAACAACGGCTGTAAGTGATAGTGCAATCGCGTATTCCGCATGGCTCATTCCGGATTTAACGATCTTAAAAATATTGAGAGCGAAAAGCATTGTTCCAATTAGTTCAACACCGAAAGCTTGCAAGTTGGTTACTCCGGGTGCTGGCCCGGTTGCAAACATTGAACACATAACTTCAGGAACTTCTGAATACAAATGATAGTTTAAAGAGTATGCAATTGCAGCTCCAGTAAATGCGCCTAGCACTTCTGCTAAACAGTAGATTCCAAATTCACATAATCCGATTTTGTGTCCTAAGACAAAATCACATGCAGCAATGCAAGGATTCAAATACGCATTGCCGTAGCTTGCAATTTTGATTCCAAGTAGTAAGTTAAATCCCCAAGCCATCGCGATTCCTTCCCATGACATATTAGAAGGACCGGCCATAGCAATATTACTCAACGACAATCCTACGAAGGTTGTCATTCCTACGAATTCAGCTGCGAACAGCTTATACTTATTTTTTTGTTCTTGCACGACGTGGTAAGGCAGTTCTGTTGACATTACAGGTATACAATTGAAAACGTATAGCCTTAAAAGTTAATACTATATCGGGATGACAGAGCCGTTCGGATTGTACAATACCGGGGTAGTCTGTTATTTCAATAGTGCGATTCAGGCATTGTTGTCTTGTGAATCATTCGTGAAATATGTGATGTCAGGAAATTCTAAGAGTGTCATTATCCACGAAATCAAAAATCTGATCGAGCATCATGAAAAATATAACATGAATGTTTTCAACGCGTTTATGGCGAAGAAGTCATCTCCTTCATTTGGGTTTGGTCAGGAAGATACAACTGAGTTATTGTCACTGCTTATAGAAGCAATTGACGATAAGTATGTCACCGCGATGTTCACACATGTTTACACTTGTGATATGTTTTGTATGCACTGCAGAACTCCCAAGGAAATAAAGAAAGACTCCGGCATAATCTTGAATGTGGACATTGATTCCATGATGAACAATTCTGTGGGAGAACCGGATCACCCATTGACAAAATTTGTGAAGAACAACTATAGCAAATGTTATGGATTTGATTGCAAATGCGGAAGCCAGAAGTTGATCAAGACAAACAGACTTGTAGAAGTACCGGAGATTCTTATTATTTCATTTGACAAGTACCATGAAAAAAAAATGTATGACTACCCGTCTTACATGGAATTCCGGAATAGCAAAACTCATGAAAACCACAGGTACAAATTAGTCTCTGTGATTCATCATAATGGTAACCAAAACTCTGGACATTATTATTCAACATGTTTGAGAGACAAATGGTATGAACTAAATGACTTATCAGTACTGCCTTGTGAATATCCAGAACCGTGCATAAATGCTTACGTGGTTGTGTATCAATTTATCGGAACTGACGAACACGCGTACTAGTTGGCGATTTAGGCGAGCGATATTAGCCAAGCATTGCACCAAGCGCAGTATGGCTAGTCTTTTCATCAGGGTATTCAAAGCTTGGTACGCTGGTGGCATTCTTAGTTAGCATGTCTTTGCCGTACTTGATACGACGTAATCCCCATTGTTGAACAACATCTTCAGTGTTACTACGTTCAACCATGTTGCTAGCACCGCGGGTCGCGTGGTTGCTGTCCTTGGCATAAGCAGCGTGCTGTTCTAAGATCACAGGTTCCAACTGTGAAAGAAGAACGTCTGAATAATTATCAGCTTCTTCAGGTTCATCAACATTCGGAATAAGACCAGTGGCTCGCTCTGCTTGCGGTTCTATGGCTAAGTCAGCATCGTAAGGAACAAGCTCACGTTCTTCGAAGTTTTCTTTTTTTGTTGCTTCTACTACAGCGTCGTGAGCCCTTAAGTAAGCCCCGCCGAATACGTTGCGGGTGCGCTTAATTGTGTCATTGGTCACGCAAAAGTTATCTCCCTTGCGATAGTCTTCGTACGAAAAGTAAAACATCACGGCAAGCCAAGCAATCATGGCAAGCGCTATTAAATTTACTGCTAATTCGGTAACGGCACTCATGTGTGTTTATATGTAGTACAAGAAAAAAAATGGCTATAACTGAATTGTCAAAAGTTTTGCCATATGACAAAATGTTGACTGCCAGCTGCGACATGTGTTGCAGCGGGTCAGATTGTTCTTGCGTGTTCTGTCACATGAAAGAAAATATTTGAATACCGATTCAGACGTACGTCTGAGCAGGTCAAATAAAAGTTAACTCTTCTAGGCATGGAAGAAAATGTTGACTTTACGATCACACGTACGTGTGATCGTAGATTAACTCGCGGAGCTTCTACATCTAACCATTATTATCTAAGTGCTGATTCATTTAAGATCTGTTTGATGCCTTTGTCGAAGAGCTTTTTATGGAAAGAGATAAGTTCATTTTTTTGACAGATCTTTTTAAAGTTCGATCAATGAGAACTCATCCCTTTCAATGTTACCCGACACGTCGTCAAATCCTGTTACATTCTCGTTAATAACCTGTAAGCCCTTGATGCGGCGGCTGTCTATCTTTTGGGTTTCGGTTCTAATCTTAGTGAGCAAGTATCGCTGTAAGTTGGTAACAAATAGTAAGTTACGTACAAACTTGAAGTCTAAGTTATCATCATTAGCCGCAGTCGCTGTGTGAATGTCTTTAGTCAATTTGCCAATCTTGAATGAGAATCCCCCATGATTAAATGGTTGAGTCAAACTCTGGATGATGTCTCCCTTAGCAACCGCCGCTCTAAAGTGTGGGTCGATTAGTAAACCACCTAAAGCACCGGCGGCGCCAGTGGCATTCTTGAAATCAGCTTCCACAATTGCGTCGAACGTAATAGCATAGTTGTAAACGAACGAAAGTGGAATCTCTTTCATAATGGAATGCACATTGATAGGATTGATATTCATATCTACCAAGTTAAGAATACGGGCCTTCTTTCTATCAATTTCAGGACCAGAGGAAGCAGTGTAAAGCATGGTAAACTTCTTCTTGTTTTCTTCCATGTTGCTATTTTCGGTGATAGCCAATGAGTCACTGTTGCTGTTAGCCACTGAGTTCATTTGATAGAAAGTGAATACATTTCCGAGAGTAAAGTTGGTGCCAGTGTTTCTCTGAGCAATTTGATTGATAACATCATGTTCAAAAGAGCACTTAGCAAGCTTAGCCGAAAGTACTAAGGAATTGAAAGCTTTACTTTCGTCAATTGATAAACTCTTTGGTCCATTGACATTAACTGCATTGAGTAACTCGGAGAACCATGTCAAGTTTTCCTTTTTGATCTCGGAGTATAGACCGTACTGCATACCGCGAATCAACTTGATTTGAGAAACATTTAGCCCCGATGAAGGGAGAACATCCCTAATTGTCATTGGATGAGTAACAATGGAAAGAGGGCTTAGTGGAATCTTACCAAAGTTTGACTTGTATGTGGTTTCGAAGTCAGTCTTGATTTGCATATGTCTAGGAGCGTAGTTCATAATGCGCATAACACGAGCAGCATCGTTAGCAATTGTTCGTGACGCTTCGATGATGCTGTCAAGAAGAGCCCTGATCTTATTTTGTTCCTCATTGACATCATTCGTATTTTCAATGACCGATTTGAACTCTCTAATGAGTTCACCAGAATCAGAATTCATGTTAACAGGAACCGTCGCCGGTTGTGCTGGAACAGTTGCAGGCAGTGTGCCGGCATTGGAAATCTTTGAAGTTTCTAACACTCGTTTGTAGAGAACTCCATTTTCAGCCATCTTACTGAATAGTGCCGCGAATGTAGGCAAGTGTGTTTTGTATTTTTCTTGCATCGAAGAAGACACATCATTCAAGTCAGACACAGCGAACTTCTTGACATCAGTTCGGTTATCAACTTGTCGGCTTAATAGTTCTTGCACAATGAAAAGAATACTGTTCGAAACAGCTTCATTGTTCGAAGGGTAGTTTCCATTCACGTTTACATTGTTGTTATCAATGTCAGCGAATCCCTCACCAACCTGGCTGCGGTTAAACTCATCGACAAGTTCTACAAAGAATTTCTTTGTTGACGAGTCATAGAAGGTGCTGAGGTAATCCATTAACAACTGGTTGAACTTTAGTAAGAGACTGTTAGAATCACTGTAAGCACCGCTGATTTCGCTGATCACATGGGCATTACTGATAGGCTCCCATGCACGCGTTCGCTGGTTGTAAGCCTTGTATATTTCTTTCACAAGGGCATTACTAGATCTAGAAGCTTGCGACCGCGTGCATCCATTAATGCCCACAACGTGGCTATAGATGTCTCTTATTTTTTCATCATCTGCCTTTAGGTTCATAACCGTGGAATTGAGTCGGTCCAATGAAATAAATTCATAAGGCGATCCGGAAGCATCCCCGTTAATGAATTGTTGAAGAAGTTCTACTTCAAGACGACTCGCTTCTTCTTCACAAGACTTAACCACTAGAGGCGGAACATTAATACGAAGGTGACTGATAGCGTATTTCACATGCTCCAATACTTGCTCAGTTGTTTTCTTGAAGTCAGAGTAATCAAGTGCTAACTTGTCAGTGGACAAGAATTTAAGCTTCATGCACTCTGATTGGAAATGCTGCATTAGGAAAGACATCATCTGCGTGCGAGTCATGCTACCAGCAGCCAAAATACCCGGAACTCCAGACTTGTACAAATCGGCCGCTTTATCTGAAACAGATCGTAAAATTGCTTCTACGATAGCCGCGTGATCTAACTTGTCATTTCCAGTTAGTTTGATATTTTGAACGGCATCTGAAATCTTCTGAGCAACGTCGGCAGGGCTCGAACCAACTTTGCCAAAGTACATATCTACAAAGCTGGCGATAAAAGCACCTTTGGCAACGTATTGGGGGCCATTTAATACGTTTACTATATTCTCAACAATAGTCTTCAACTCTTCTCCGAAAGCGCCGGCAGAATGTCCGGATCTGACTAAAGTTAGAATTCTAGAGTCAACTGAGTCAACGATTTCTTCTTGATTTCTATCAGCGTGCTCTTTGACAAGTTGAGCAATAACTTTGTCAAATTGCTTTCTATCCTTTTCATTGTACCAAAATACTAACAAGCTGAAAAGTTCGTAAATCATATTTTCTCTTTTGCCTACGGACTGATTTTTGTTCGATTCTAGTTCATTGATAAGATCATCTAGATGCTTAATGGCGTTCTTGTTTTTCTCTTCATTTTGATCTCCTAGTAGCTTAGCCATGGCCGCGTCAGCAATTTTGACACTACGTCTTGCTGAAAGAGGAGTTCTTGAGGATGATGCGCGCATTCTAGACATTCTTTCTGTTAGGTCCACAATTTGCGGGTCATCACTGGCATCTTCCGGCTCATCACTGACATCTTCCATTTCAACGTCTTCCATTTCGACATCAATAGGTGCCGAACTAGGGAACATAGTGGCAGGGCCAGCGGGAGTAAAAGGATTACTATTAGTTGCAACTGCAGCAAATGGATTTGCTGATGAAAGAGGATTACCTGCAAACGGATTACCAGTAGCTGCAACGACAGGAACGACAGGGCTGGCAGTGACAGCAGGTCCAAAAGCATCTAATGGGTTACCAGTAGCCGGGATGGCAGTAGGCGCGGCAAATGGATTAGCAGTTCCAGCAAATGGATTACCGGTAGCGGGAACGGTAGAGACAGCAAAAGGATTTACCGATGAGAGATGATTACCGGTAAATGGATTACCATTGTCGGCAAATGGGTTACTGGTTACAGGAACAGCATCCCCGGAAAGTCTTCTATTAAACTTAATCTTACTAGGGGCTAAGCCTACAAAAGGATCAAAACTTCCAGGTAAAGCTGTAGACTCAGGGATAAGATCAATTCCGGTCGTTACAAACACAGGTGCTGTGGCCGGAATCATTGCACTTCTGTATCCATGTTTTTGTAAACTCTGAAGAACAAGTTGTAAGCTTCTTTTGTTGATCTTGAAGAATTCTAGTAAATCCTCATAGCTAGTGAGCCCTAGTCTCTTAGCGAAGACTTCATTTTTCTCTTCCCTAGATGCTTCTAAGAGCATAGCAAGTTGTAATGCTGTTTTGCCGTCATCATCAAGAGAAAGAGAATCCCAGTTAATCTTACTGGACGCGTTTTTGTATTTGTCAAAGAGTTGGCCTAATGAAGCAAGTGGAAAGGTTACTAACTCGTGGAATACCATGAGAATGTCACTGTTAATGCTTGATAAATCTTCGGCGGCATCGATAGCTTTGATGCAAAGTTCTACCTTTTCTGTTTCAGAGGATGCGTTCTTGACTAAAGACTTGTAGTACTTGACTCTATCATTAAAGCTCTTATCACTAACGTCACTTAAGTCAGTTTTGTTAATCTCCGCTGCAATAGATTTGCGGAAGTCTTCAACGATTTTCAGATCATTTTGTTCACTCTTTGACTTGTTGGCATTTAGGCTAACAGCACTAGTGACAAAATCGCTACTAGGGCCAAGTTCGGAAACGTCTTCTTCTCCGAAATCTAGAATGTCTTCAGATGAAGAGCTGGCAATTTTATCAGTTACATTCTCGTACTTCTTTTTTGATTGGTAGAAGTCGTTTAAGTCTTTCTTCTTAATCACGCCATAACGACGATTAATTTCTTTCACTAGGTCAAGAATCACGTTACGGGCGCGGTCAGGTGTATCAGGGTAATCACTGGCAATCATGTTAATCTCGTTAATAACGGCGCGCATGTTGTCAGGGCTGTAAATTCCGTCTACTGATTGTCTAGAGTCATCGAAAATAGTCTTAATAAGTCCAGACCACTTTGAACCAATTTCAGGAACGTAAGCAATAGTTTCTTCATCGTTGTCAGCAAGCTTGTTCTTCTTGTAGTCATCGTTTCCGTTCCCAAAGACATTCTTGTAGAACTCAACTAGTAAAGGAAGACGAATGTAAAGTTCTACGTTCTCTTCTTTCACAGTGGTTTCGGCGGCACCCATAATGCTTCTAACAGGGTTAGCTAACATTGTGGCATTCTTGGCTGGCCGGTTTAGCATATTGCTAATACCGACAACAGACAGAACCTTTGCAGATATGGCCTTTAGAACCAAGATAAAGTATTTGTCATCCATCTCAAATGAATCAACAGGATCATTCGTCTTTGTCATTTTAATGTCAAAGAAACTTTGTTTGTCCCCAGTCTCTGAGTCATAGGTACCTTTAGTGGCAGGATCGTTAGGAATTGGAGCAGCGGTGTTACCACCGGCAGAACCAGCTCCCATAGTGAAAGCAGATACCCAAATGTATCTAACTAAGTTGTTGTACATGGTACCAGGAGTCATGTAGATCTCTTCTGAAATCTTACGGTCTCCGAACTTGTCGCCAATCTTAGCAAACATAGACATGATGTTTTTAAGAACTGCAACTCCCTGAATAGTCTCTTTGCAAGATTCTAGAGCAGCGCGCATCTTGTTAGTATCGGAAAACACACCGCCAGCAGCAGGGGCGATAACTGTGTTAAAGAGAGTGTCTAGGTGAGTCTTGGTTTGCGGGCCAGCCCAAGTGGATACAAGCTCGGTTTGGGCAAGAATTGTGTTAAGCTCTTTGAGGGCATTAATGTCCTGAGAGATGACTTGTGTAAATTTGCTCAAGAAGAGATCAACAGCTTCTACTGTCTTGTAAAGACCAAGTCTGGCATCGTATTGAATCTTGTATATTCGCTCAACAAAGCCCTTTGATAATTTATCATTAGGGTTGGCGGCATTCCATTGCTTCAAGAGAAGTCCACGTCCGCGGGTATCATCATCAAGACGGTCGTTAGCCTCCGTGAACTCCTTTTGTAAAGCACTAAGCTTTGAACCAATGGCACGGCCAAGAAGAGCCTTGTACTCTTCATCATGCCCGGTTAGTTCAGTAGACACAGATTTAAGATTGGTCTTTAAGAAAACCAAGTTAGCATAGAATTTAAGTTTCACAAGGGTATCCTTAATATGACCGGCTACAGAAGCGGGAGCAACTGTACTTAAAGTGGTCCATTCAAAACCGCCGGTCTTCTTCTTCTCTTGATCACGCATTACGACAATAATGTCATTGTACGTTTCTACGGTTTCTTTCACAGCGCTAAGCTGTTGTTTGACATCTTGAAGAAGTTTAGCATCTACGTTGTCTAAAGCAGAGATACAGGCGTTGATGTTTCCGATGAAACGATTCTTTAACTCCCTGCCGCTAACGGTTTGGTTCAATGAAATAAGAGCGTAGAATACCGCTCCGTCCTTAATGTCCGTGACGAATATTTCAAATAGCTTGATAAATGTACTTAGTTCGTCATTGTAAACTACCGATTCTCCGAGAGTGTCGCCAATTTGCTCAACGGCTTTTCTCACTTCGTTAAAGTTCTGTCCTACTTGGTTTAAGAAGTTGTTGAAGATTTCCTGCACGGCAGATTCATAAGTCTTAACTTGCTTGCTCAACTTAGATTGTCCGTTGTTTACGCGCACGCGACCAATAGCCTCGGCAGCGCCGGAAATGTCAAGCTTGTCCTTAACTTTGTTAGCGTTCTTTAGAATGTCCATTGCTTTAAGTGTTTTCTTTAGTTCTTCGGCTTTGGCTGTTGTGGTCTTTTTCTTAAGGATTTCGGCAAGTACTTTCTTTAGTTCGTCTAAAGACTTGATTTCCTTATACTTGTCTAAAGAAATTTCTAGAGTTTTTAATGCGTCTTTGACATTCTTGGCAGTGAGTTGCATCTTGCTAACATTGGTGTAAGCAAGTGCCAACCGGTCGCTGGCTTCGGTTGTGTTGTAGTCCATGCCTAATTTCGAAGCAAGTGTCTTGAAGTTGGCGTTATCTTTGATTAACTCATTTAACTCAGTGGCAGTAGGCTTAACCTTAAGCTTAAGAATGCGCTGTAAGCTCTTAAGTTGCGAGTCTAACTCTTCATTGAGCTTTTGATGAACTTCTTTGACAAGACTAGCAGTGGATTCAGTCGTGCCGTCGCTATCAATCTGTTTAACCAAATTGTATAGTTTGTCAACCGACTGATTCATCACGTTCTTAAGTGATTGAATATTGGCAACGCGCGTGCTAAGCGTTTCTTCGATGTTCTCTAAATCTTTGCTAAGAGAGTCAGCCGCGGCTCCGACAAAGTCCAAAGTGGATAGTTCCACGGATTTACCAGAGCCTGAAATACCGGAACTTCCTACAATTCCGTGAAGAGTATTCTTAAGATTTTCATGAATGCCGGCACCTACAGCAAATGTTCCGCCCACAAGTTCATCGTCAACTACTTCTGACTCAGGATCCGGAAGTTCCCCGGCTCCGTCAATAGTTTTGGCAAGTTCGTTTACCTTCTCTTGCAACTCGGCAATCTTGCTGCCAAGACTGTCAGCTGTGGTAGAAAGTTGGCTTAGCGTCTCGTCAACACCTGGAGTGCTCATTTCACTATAACATAGTAAATATTTTCCCATTCAATAAACTAAAAAATAAAAAAATTACAATACCGTCTTATGAAAATATATAACATGTGATCACGGTATAGTGTGACATATTTTTCAAAAGACTGCGTTTATTATTTTTTCGGTTAGATTGTCTCTTGACTAATATAATTATCTGCGAGCTATGAAGTATTGCAATCTATACGTGTTCGTTAAGAAAGAGAATCCCGGTCTATATGATATCTTGGAAGACATGTGTGCAGTAGGCTTGTTTCGTCCGAAATACCCGACCACATTCATTAACCCGAGCAAGGCTGTAGTTGCTAAACTCAAGAAACTGGTAGACGAGGGAGAACCTGACGCTGCCTTTGAAAAGCTACAGGCTCACTTTATCTATGGCAAACATTCGGCTCTCGATGGCAAATTAGTAACCTACAACCGAAAGGAACTCAAGTCTGACCCTAAGAAAGTAACTAAGGCTTCCAAATTTGAACAATGGAAGCATGACAACATCGCTGTGTTCGAACAATCAAACGACGCGTTTCTTGAAGAAGGGGCCGACGCGGATCGACCTAAGGTTGAACGTAAAGTAAGAGGCAGCAATGAAAATAAGAAGCTTGAAATCACCAAGAAGATTCCACACACGGTTGAAGCGTACGCCCAACACATTAACGGACTTCTTCATACTGCCAAGCAAGAAGACAGCGAGCTCTATGAAAAAATTCTTCACAAGTTAGACCCTAACCTTGTATTGACATGGCACATTCTTGTCAAGCCCACTTCTGAAGAAGAAAGCGAATACATTTCAGATAGACTGTTTGCAAAGTGGGCAGAGACCTATGAAGTTAATCCTAACAACAAAACAGTTGATCTTCTCAAAGAGGCATTTAACTCGGATAACTTCCAAACCTCTCATATTGAACATGCTCAAAAGGCGCGTAAAGAAGTTAACGACTCCGGCTTCAGTCAAACTCTTGAAAGCATTGTTGCGACCTATGAAAACAAAATGCTACTTATCGAGGATGAGCTTCGGTTTCGATTCTCAGATGCGAGCGTTGAAGACACTGTCGAAGAAATGGAACACTTCACGTGGGACGAGTCCAGCATGGTGCTTTTCCGAAAGTCAAACAGTTTGTTAAACTCATGCTTACACAAGATCATGCTTGACTTCTTGGCGTCAAACGCGTTTCACTACTCTATGTACAACAACAACATCCATGAGAAACTAGCTCAAATTGTCGGAGCCGGTGAAGGTGCTAAGAAGGTTGTTAAGATTCTTGGCAACAATGGACGTAAGTTGATTAAGTCATTAGACGGTTCAGAAGATCTTATCGCTAAGTTTGTTTCTTCACTAAGCAAGAAACAAGTCACAGAGCTCAAGAAAATGTTGAAGTAAATTTCATCGTTGACTTTCAGATACTTTTTTTTGAACGTTCCGGCCGCGTGACAACACAAAAAACGGAAGTATTCTTTCAAAGTGCTCTTCAAAAAGTGCCAACCTGATTCTTGAAATTATGTGTCAAAAAAGTGTCAATTCCGGAATTTTACAAAAACCCTTTGAGGGCTAAACCCGGATTCCGGCTCAGGACAGATTTGAGAAAATCCGATTTGGTCATTTTTTTGACGTGTTTTTCAGACATTGAATGATGCACTTTTCAAAGACAACAATTGTGTCGATGTGCTTTTTCACAGAGACAAAATATTCGGTGGGTGATAAATGTGCTTTTTAAAAAGTGACGTCTAGGTCCTGATGTGCTCTTCAAAAAGTGTCAAATATTCGCCATGTGAAAAATAATGCTCTTCAAAAAGTGACAACCGGATTGCGCTTCGCTTTTACAAAGACAACTTTTTGAACTAACCGAAAAAAACGGAATATATCAAACGCAACATTCTGTCAAAGTGCTCTTCAAAAAGCGCAGTTTGGACTCTTGAAATTATGTATCAAAATTGTCAATTCCGGAATTTTGTAAAAACCCTCTTAGGACTAAACCCGGATTCCGGCTTAGACCAAATTTGAGAAAATCGGAATTGATCATCTTTTTAGACGTATTTTTCATACATTGTATGATGTACTTTTCAAAGTGACAATTATTAGCCATGTGAAAAATAATGCACTCCAAAAATCGCAACCTCACAAAAGTCTGTCAAAAAAAACAATCACATCAAATAGCGTTAACGCATGTTTGGAAGCGCAAACAACTGCTCGTCGAAAGTGCTAACAGTTAGCAAGACTCGGCGACAGCACCAGTTCTTAACTTGTAGAAACTCAAAGATGTCTTCTGTGTTAATCTCAACCGAGGCAATCTCGAGTTGACTTGGCTTAATGTCGCCGGCACCGGCTTTTACCTTATCCTGTTTCAGACGTTGAAACATCTCATGAAGCTCTCCTAATGAATTATTACAACTCGGACATCTGATGATTGGATACATTCTGTCAAAGTGTGTATATTTATCTATAAGGGAATAATCAATTTTAAAATTCACAGGACTATCAAATAGAAATGGCTACGGTCAACGATATCATCCATGCATTTAACAAGCATCAAGAACAAATGATCAAGATTGACCTAAATCCGCGTTTGTCTTCAAACGGCAAAGTCAAATATTTCGACATCAAACTCAAAAAGGCAGATAACACGCTTGCCCCTCTCAAGATTAAGTTCTTCAAGCAAGAGATCTGTAACAAGGTCAAAAACCCCTTTGAAAGAGACTACGAACAGATCAAAATTTGTATCAAGAAGCCCAATGAATTCACACAGGCAATGTCCCTTATTTGCGATTCGTACACACATGTTATGAATGATTTGATCAGTAAAGGAATTATTGCAACTAGCGGCGGAGAGATCGACGTGCCTTCTCTTAAAATCAACACGCCAATGCAGAAGAGTACAACGGCCAATGGTCAGCGAATTGAATTCAAAGATCCACTGTTTTGGGTAATTCCGGCATGCAAGCGTTACTCAGAATCTGAACTTGAGTCACTAGACAGGCTAAACGCTCGATATAAATCTGACGGCAATCCATTTATTGTCAAAGAGTTTGACTTCAAGATTTACAATCTCGACAACCTGGACGCAGACAACACTCCACAAGAATTCAAAGTAAACAACAGTAACATTCATAAGGTTATCCCGAAGGGTTCGCTTGTAAGCGGAATCATTAACATGCAGATCATTGCTTCGGCGAAGTCTCTTTCTTTGAACACAAAGATTAGCGAGAAGCTATACGTGAAAACAGCAGATGACTTGTTTAGCAAAGATGATATCACAGAAATGCTAGCTTAGTTGGATCTGTTTTGATATGCCGTGTCTTTTTTTTGAATAGATGTCATATGAACAAAAAGAAAGAAATTAACCGAGCATGTTAATCTGGGCTTGCATGTCCGCGAATGTGGAGAATGCGTTGTTCGTACATTCGATAGCCGCGAGCTCTGACTTTAACTCGTCAAGGCGGAGCTTGTTAGCCTCGTGCGTGTCTTCGTACGCATTATAGGCTTCGAGCACTGAGATCATCTCTTCGCGGTTTCTCTCTTCTATTTCAAAGAGTTCGCGTTCCGCGGCGTTTAGCTCTCTGAATAGACTGAGAGTCTCAGACTTCACGAGACGCAGCCGACGCAGAGAAGCCTCTGTCTTAGCTGCCAGACGGGTAGCAGTCTCGGCCTGCTTGGATGCAATTGCCCTTTTCTTAGCTTCAGCAACTTTTTCTTTCAAAGGGGCAGTATCGATCGGAGTTAACTGATTTTTCAAATTGTGCATCACTTCAGCATGTTCAGCAAGCTGAGCTTCAAGCTCAGATATCTCGGTACGGAGCTGGTTCATCTTTGTCAAATTAGGGATGTAGAAATTCAACTTTTCTTATAGTGGGCCATAGCTAAAAAAAAATTGAATGGATGATTCATTAGAAGTAACAACCATGTCTCTCAGTCCTGCCCAAGTTCTCGCCTCGTACTCTCAGTTTAACTCTGAGTTTATTCGGCTTAACCTGAGCAAGATTCGCGAAAGCGCTAATAAGAAAGTTAAGTACATTGACGTCGAAATTAAGAACAACGGTAAATACGTTCCTCTTAAGATTAAGGTGCTCAATGAAAAGGTTAGTAACGGCGTATCTTCACCAGAAGATCGCAAGTACGAACAGATTAAGCTTTCTTTCAGAGAAGACACAGAGTTTAGCAAAGCTATGCGAGCTATCTCTGAAACATTTACAGAACTTGTAAACGAACTGCGCAGCAGCAAGAAAATCACGACCAGCCCTAAAGACGCTAAAAGTGGTTGTGTGTTGATGCCGAGTGTTGAACCTAAGGGTCCGGTACAAGAAACAGTTGTTGATCAAGATGGTAACTTCAAAGAACTTGATACTCCGATCTGCTGGGTCAACATTCCGTTTAAGCGGTACAAAGATCTAACCAAGTTGGAAACTCTTGACTTCAGCTACAAGGAAGGAAACACTCCTTTCATTGTAAAGAAGTTTGACGTTGCATTCAAGAATCTAACTTCAGGAGAAATTCTTCCGGCTGATCTAGACAATGTCACAATCTGTGATGATCTAACTCGTGGAAGCATCATCTCAGGAACAGTTAAGATGTACTGTGTGGTCTCCAATCAAGGAGGGTTCTGCTTAAAGACAGAGTTCTCATCTAATCTATATTATATCACTGGGGACTCCTCAAGCGGATATAAAGATGATTTCGAAGACGATGACCTTGGAGAAATGATGGCGCTAGCTAAGTCTCGCCCTGCTCCAACAGCTAACTCAGATGAAAACAATTCAGACGACATTATCACAGATGGTGCCGGTGGGCTTGATGGGCTCGACGAGATCGAAGGTTTGTCTCTTGAATAAATATAAATTTTACAGGTAAGTTTATTTTTTTGTTACGAAATGACACTCTTTGCAATTATCAAAGATCTAGAATTTAATAAGTAGCTCAAATGTGCCATAATGACAAGTACTCACTCGGGCCATGTGTTAAAAAAGTTGACGCTTCTTGGCATGGTTGAAGAAATTGACTTCACGCTCACACACGTGTGTGAGCGTGGATCTTCTGGAGCTCTCAAATACACAGAGAATACTTCTTAAACGCCGACTCATTTAAGAAGTGTTTGATGAGAGATCAACGTCGTCCTGGCCAAGCAGTCGACCCGACTATTTACTGCGATTACTACATCTTATACACATTCTATCAAAGGACTTACAACGCCAAAGTGATTGACAATATCAAGACTTTCTTTTTTTACCAGAGTCTAATGAAAGAAAAAAGTTGAATTTCTCACCCCCCCCCCTAATTTGTACAACAATGTCTACTCAATACAAACTTGCTAAAGATTACGCGGCTAAGCTTGGCGAAGATTTAACCAGAGTTAATCTTGAAGAGTTCTTCAAAGCAGTTAGAAACGAGTTCTACTCCGAAGTTAACATTGAGTTTATGAGCTATTTCATCGAGTTAGCGGAGTCTGAAGACTTTGTAATTCACCACAGCAAGCTGGTCGAATACGGCATTATGACAAGCACTCACTCGGGCCATGTTAAGGAAAAGTTGAAGAATTTAGGCATGGTTCAAGGAAAATGACTACTCACTGCTGCCGGACGTCCGGCAGCAGTCAGATACTTCTCGAGGCGTTAAGTACTCTAAGGCATATTTTCTAAACGCCGACTCATTTAAGAAATGTTTGATGAGGGCTCAACGTCGGCCTGGTCAAGCAGTTGACCCTATGATTTACTGTGATTACTACATCTTACTTGAGCGAATGTACATCTTGTACATATTCTATCAAAGGACTTACGACGCTAAAGTGATTGACAATTTTAAGAAAACTGTCGAACAGAAAGACGAAAAGATCGATGAGATGATTAAAAAGAACGGAGAAGAAAAAATCCGTGCCCAGATTGAAGAACTTCAACTAGTGTAAGCGAAAGAAGAATTCGCGGAACGTTACCACATGTTCATCTGATATTTTTTTGTCTTTGAAGTACTCCATTGGAGTCCCACCAAGTCTTTTCCAAAGGTAGAACAAAGCGTAAACCCCGCAGTTGCTAGTTGTTGATTTTTGGTGTTGGATGTCGCTGACCTTTATGAACTTACATTCTCTTTTTGTCCCTCTTTGAATTTTGTCTGCCAGCTTTATGAAGAACATCTTGAAGTCCCTTGACTTAATATCAAATCCAGAAGAATTGAAATATTCTATAGTTATCACTGGGCTGCGTGCATCTATGAATATTGCAAACCAATGTATTCCCCTGCCTGATGAAACATCAGTGTTCACTACCATGCCGTATGTCTTTAGGTCTCCATTGTTTATGAGTTTGACAAAGTCAATATCCTTAACATTTTCTGGAGTGTAGTCAACATCGTTAGACGGGTCAAACATTTCTAAGTCTATCATATGAATGTTTGAATAGTGATAACCCGGATAATTTTGCATAAGTTGAAATTGTACAGAGTCTATCTCCGTGTTGTTGAGCCAATGATTATTGTCATAGGACTTTGTAACTGGCTTGAAATATTTTGCAATGAGATCTTTTCTTCCAAGTGATTGCATCACGCACATTTCAGAAGTGCATCTGAACTTTCTCTCTAATGATTGTAAATCTTCTGATAATTCTGATTCTGGCACACAAGTCGGTACTTGTCTAGATAACGAACATAAAGTGTTTTGCATGTGTATAGTATATTATACAAGACAATGATCAACAGTACTAACTACCCGAGCGAGTTGGCCGATACCCTAGCCGAGTATGCGAGTATTGAAGATCCATCTAAGCTTTTCGATTATCAAAAAAATGTGTTCAACTTCATGACTAAAATGGATCAACGTGGAATACTTTTGTACCACGAAGTGGGCAGTGGCAAGTGCATGGCTATTGATAGCCCTGTGATGATGTCAGATGGGAGAATCAAAAAGGTTCAAAATATCAAGCGAGGAGAAATGTTAATGGGCGATGACAGCAGCCCGCGCAAAGTGTTGTCTCTTGCGAGAGGAGTTGACTACATGTACAATATTTGGTATGGCCCTAATAAGTACACAGTGAATCAAGAACATATACTTTGTCTAATGACAGATAATTATCCTATGAGCTGGAAGTCAGGTGCATTTACAATGGTTAAGTTTCTAGACGAAGGTGCGACTAGAGTCAAGATATTTGTAAACGCAGATCAAGAAGAAGTAAATTTATTCATGGAGCAGCATCAGGAAAAAGTATTGTGTATCTCAGTCAAAGATTATCTCAAAAGCCCGGAACTGGCAAACGCGAAAGGTTACAAAGCTAAGGTCTACTTTGAAAGTAAGCCAGTGAGTAACTCTCCTTTTTTGGTCGGCACTTTGCATGGCAAAAGCGGTAACCCGTTGCCTAATGAGTATGTCATTAACTCCCATATGATAAGACAGTATGTGGTCGCCGGTATCTTAGGTAGCGGTTGGTTGTACAATCGCAAACAGTGCCGAAACGCGCCGTATGATTCCTACTTGATTACATTTACCCGGACGAAGTTTAAACTCATGAGGCAGTTTCTATTCATGCTTAACACTATGGGCATTCTTCATTCAGTGAAGACTAGATCAAATGTGTGTAGAATTGTTTTGTACGGAGCCGAGCTTGCTAAGATTCATGAGAAGACTATGTACTCAGATTTTGATTTCGTTCCAAGTAAAGAAACAATCGACAGCGGTTATAAGATATCTGTCAAACCGATTGGAATGGGAAACTACTTCGGGTTTACGATTGACGGCAACCGCCGATACTTGCTTGGAGACTGCACAGTGACACACAATACAATGACTTCTGTTAGTATAGCCGAATTCTTCAAAGAACTAGGAAGAGACATCCTTGTGTTGTCATCAAAGTCCCTTCAGATAAATTACAAGAAGGAGATTCAAAAGTTCAGAGAGGATGACAATCTAGATGGATACAATTTCATCACTAGCGGTGCTCGCAATATGATTTCAAAGTTAACCGGAGCAACTGCAAAAAACAGTTTGGATGAAGTACTAACTCAGATGAATAAGAAATCATTGGATAACAAAGTCATAATCATAGACGAAGCGCATAATTTGTTTAACAGCATTGCAAACGGATCGGAGATAGCAAATGAGTTCTATGACATGGTTATCAATGCCAAGAACATTAAGATTGTTTTAATGACAGGAACACCAATTGTAAACGACCCGTTTGAGCTTGCTATCTGTTTCAACATGATAGCCGGCAACTTGTCGGAAACCAGAAACAAACTGAGATCCAAAAGACTAACTCTTTTGCCGGAGCATTACACCGATTTCACAAAGTTCTTTATCAAGTCTAATGAAATAATAAATGCCGGGAAATTGAAGAATCGCATTTTCGGACTCACTTCATATTATGGTGATTTTTACCAGCGCCAGATAAATCTCACTCAAGACCTTAAAACGACTTTGTCAAAAGAGAACTATCCAGACCGATTGCCAGTCAAGTTTGAAGTTGTTAAAATGTCAGAACTCCAAGGTCAGAACTATATGAAAGCAAGAGAACGAGAACGCGCTGAACGCGCCGGCGCCGGTATTTACAAAGATGCATCTACCACCAGCACAAGTTACCGTATTAAGTCTAGACAGTTGTCAAATGTTTACTTTGACCCAGAAGGAAACATGCATTCATCCAAGATTGATAAGCTCATTGATAATATTCAAAAGACTAGTGAAGAAGAAGGTTCCGTGTTGGTGTACTCTACGTTTCTAGAATATGGAGTTGAGGCCGTCGCAAAAAGACTAACACTTAGTCATGCTATTTTCTCAGGCAAACAAGATGAAGAAGAGAAGACTCAAATTCTCACGGACTTTAACTCCGGTAAGATCAAAGTACTCTTGATTACAAAATCCGGAACAGAAGGTCTCGACTTAAAGAATGTAAGACATCTTCACATCTTGGAGCCATACTGGAACTTCTCTTTGATACAACAAGTGATTGCTCGTGGAGTTCGTTACAAGTCTCACGCGGCTTTAGATCCATCTCTTCGAAATGTTCAAGTGTACATCTATTTAAGTGATTATAACGATGCAGACTTAAGCGCTATCAAGGCTAGAGAGCGAACCGAGAAAATAGAAAAGACAACAGACATTCATTTGTTCACTACCGCTTTGAAGAATCAAGAGATGATTTACAAATTCCTGAAACTGATTGCTTCGACAAGTATCGAGTGTAAGTTCTTCAATAAAGGCAACAACTACGAATGTTATACTTGTCAAAAGACCGGTCAAAAGATGTTCATAGAAGATATCTATACAGATATGAAAATGAGTAACAACTGTAAACAGTCTAAACAAGTAGAGGCCCATGAAATAATTATAGACGATGTCAAGTATTACGCGACTGATGACAATGTGTACAGATTGGTTAACGGAACGGCCGTGTTAGTTTACGATCCAGAAATAATAGAATCAGCAATGTCATCAAAAAATAAACAAAAGACAACATTGCTTTGATTTGTAACACCATGCCTGAAATAATCTGTATAGTTTGCACGGATGAATCCGGGGTCTACTCTATTGACAATAAGATTCCATGGCATTGCCCGGAAGATTTACAATTCTTTAAAGACACAACTAAGGGGTGCCCTGTTATAGTCGGTGGCAACACATTTAGATCATTGCCAAAAGCCGGGTTACCGGGGCGCGAGCTAATTGTACTTTCTCAAAAGGAGCCCACAGCATTTAACTGCCCTTATGAAATAATGGATTACATCCAAAAGTTTGATAAGGTGTTTGTGGCTGGGGCGTATGATGTATTTTTCAAGATGCAAGTCATTAACAAAGTGATTCTGAATAGAGTCACAATTAAATTGAGTGTTAATGCAATGCCAAACGCCAAAAGGTTCACTCTTCCGAAACACTTCACATTAGATAGCACTCGCAAGATTAGCAACAGCCTGGAGTCCAATGAATACAAATACACAAACAAAGAAGAAACCAAGTACCTTAAGTACTTGTCAAAGATCATAAACACGGGAACTCTTAAAAGCAATCGTACCGGGGTTAACACATTTTCATTATTCGGAAAGTCTTTCAAGTATGACTTGCGTGAATACCGATTGCCGTTGTTTGGACATCGTAAGATTTTTATCAGAGGAATCATTGAAGAATTACTGTTCTTCATTTCGGGATCTACCGACACTAAAATACTTGAGTCAAAGGGCGTAAACATTTGGAAAGGTAATACTAGTAGAAACTTCTTAGATTCGGTTGGGCTCTTTGACTATCCAGAAGGTTCTTATGGTCCATCATATGGATTTCAATTGCGGCACTTTGGTGGCGATGAAGTGAACCCCGGTTTTGACCAGTTGGAATACATTGTGGATCTTCTCAAACACAATCCCGAGTCTCGTAGAATATTGTTCACGTACTGGAATCCGCTTGTGTTGAAAAAGGTGCCGCTACCTAGTTGTCACTTGCTTTACAACTTTTATGTTTCAAATGGCGAGTTGAGTGTTTCATTTTATCAAAGGTCTAGCGACTTTGCACTTGCTTGTGATTTCAATGTTGTGTCTGCCAGCTTATTAGTTTTTATGTTGTGCAAAGTTACAGGACTAAAGCCTGGCAAGTGTATTCATAATATTGGCGATGCGCATGTCTATGAAAACCAAGTAGAATCAATTAGGAAGTTCATTGACAACAAATCAACTAACTTTCCATTATGTCAAGTCACAAAGCGCGACAACATGGATGACTTCACGGTTGACGACTTTAAGATAATAGGCTATAGCCCGCATAAGAAGTATTCTGTTCCGTTCGTAGCTTAAGCTGCCATTGTGTAGAAATGTTAGTTTAAAGCGTTGCAAACCGATTCACAAATAGTTGAAAACATTCTCATGATTGGCTTATTGTTTCCGAGCAAACGCTAGTTGCTTTTGCAGACGCATGTTGATAAAATGGGTAGTTCATGTATCCGTATTTTTTTCTTATGCGCAAGTACACTCTTGGCTTACACGTTGCAACGAACTTCATCTGCGTTGTCTGCGTTTGGTGTTTGTCCTTTGAAACAAATTGTATTGCGCCGCTGGGGTGTCTCCTTGATATTAGTAATATATATTCATTGGACTCGTATTGCCTGGTTATAAAATTGCTACCATATAAAGAATGTGATTTCTTGTTCTTTTGATCCTTTGATTTCAGTTTCGAGAACTCTATTCCCATTTGTTATATTAATGGTATTTCCTGTGACTACAGTGTCTGTATTTTTTTTGACATCTGTCTTAACCGTCTTTGGAAAAATATGCATCTTGGAAAAGCTACCAAACATAGTATACTAATGGACCAAAAAGAGTATGCTCAATTTAAAGCCGATAGTTATTCGCATTCGGACGATCTCATTCATGAATACGGACTGCTTCGTCTTAATGGGTATCAAAATTTTGTGAAAAACTACATGTCTATAAACACGAACAATGACAGATTACTATTAGTTCATTCTACAGGTGTCGGTAAGACTATTACATCGTTGTCTACTGCTATTGACCATATGAGATCAGTAAATCGCAATGTTTTCATAATCGGGTTTTCCAAGTCTGTCTTCAAGAGAGAACTCATTACAAGACCGGAGTTTGGGTTTGTTAACAAAGATGAAGTCGCCCTTATGAAAACATTGAACAATGATTTAATGCGAGACAACAGAACGCGAACTGCAACTCAGTTAAAGGAGATTAACAGGCGAATTTCTGCTAGACTTTCAAGAGGCTCAAACAGAATTTATTTCATCGGGTACAAAGCACTTATCAATGCCATGTTTATCAGAACATCAAACAGGATTAACATGGATGACTTAAAGACAACAGAAGACATCAGGTTCCACCTTGCGAAGAAATACATCAAGCCGAATGTAGAATTTATGAGACTAGTGAAAGAATCATTTATCATTTGCGATGAAGTACACAATCTTTACAACGCCAAAGCATTGAACTCATGGGGCGCGTGTCTAAAGTATCTTATAGATGAATCAAACTGTAAGGCAATGTTTCTATCTGCTACCCCAGTGAATAATAAGCCTGAGAAGATTGTTAATGTCATCAACTTACTTGTGAGAGAAGAATACGATGTAGCCGATGTATTCCAAGGGCACAAACTTACAGATAAAGGAAGACAAACTATTATCAATGCGATCAAGGGAAGAGTATCTTACTTGATTGACAGAGATCAATCTAAGTTTCCGGATAAAGAATTCTATGGAACTACAATTGATTATCTCAAGTTTGTACTTTGTCCAGCCCCGCCGGCGCAGGCCGATTCTTACAAAAGTAAAACTAGCATTATAAGCTCTGACATAGAAAACGATGCATCGCATTATCTGTCAAAGGATGAAATGTTGGTTGGTAATGTTGGCAAATACTCTAGCAAGTATCCGAAGATTTTAGAATTGTTGTCCAATGAAGGTAAAATATTTATATATCACAACTTTGTCAAATCTGGAACCTCTCAACTGAAAGAACTGTGTTACATAAACGGATTGACAGAGTATGGAAACTCGCCGGCACCCAATGCAAGATGCGCCAAATGCTTTGGAACTTTGAACGGACATTCCGGGCATAGCTTTACTCCTTACTACTTTTTGTATGTCACTGGTGAAATCTCCAAGGCTGATATTGGATTCGGACTGAGTCTATTTAACTCCGCTGAAAACATCAACGGCGATAGAATAAAGTTAATCATTGGGTCTCAAGCTGTTAAAGAATCATACGATTTCAAAGCTGTACAAAATCTCATCGTCGCGTTTATGCCTGACAACATCTCAACTTTGATTCAAGTTTTAGGAAGAGCCATAAGAAAGAACTCACATTCCGATTTACCGGAAGCTAACAGAAAGGTCAACATCTATTTGCTCGTAACCACCTTCGATGACATTGAATCGTATGAAGTTGCACGTTACAAAAAAAAGATGAAGACGTTCACTGAGATAAAGAAGCTGAATCAACTGTTTGCCGAGTACGCAATTGACAAGGATTCTAACTTTGCGATTAACTCAGGGACAAAAGAGGAAGGAATATTTGAAGTGCCAAAAGTGAATAAGTCTTTAGACGTTCACAAAATTAAGTCGGAAGTGTTTTCTGCTTACTATTCAGATGAAGAAGTAATGTTATGCATCTATATTGTCAAAAGAGTGATGTCAGAATCTTACCCGGAAGGACTGCCTTATGAAAGAATACTCAGTATGGTAAGGAACACAAAGCTTGTTAATAGGAATCCTTCGTTGATTTCAGAAGACAGTGTAATCACTGCCATCACCGCGCTCACATCGGATTCATTCGCGCAAAATGAATCACACAAGACTACATTGTTTAGCGTGTTTGATCAGCTAAAAGGAGTTCCGGTTAGGATAGGTAATTCTTATTATTCTATGTATCTAACTCTTCATAAGGGCATTTACTATTTGTCACATAAAGGCGTACAATTGAATGAATTCGACTTCCATCGCCCTCCGGGAGTTTACGAGTCAAGACTCATAGATCTGAATAAAATCACTTCTACAAATGCAAATGTATTAGCCGATAGAGAAGAATGGATTTCAAAATGCGAATCTACCCCAATAGAATTCATAAGCGATGCAAATGCAGACCCTGTAACTCATCTCAATACCATTACTTACATAATAGAATACTTCAGCGATATGTGGCTTCGCAAAGAAGACTGGCAAATGAGTGAACGTCATGACACACTAGTAAAGCTGTTGTTCTTCTACAACAAGTTCAGAATTATCATATGGGGAAGCCAAATGAATAAACAAGTAATGGACATGTACTCTGTATACAAAGATAAATTCACACGGTCTAAGAAAGTGTTTTTCACGAGTTCTGAGTCTAGATACGAAGGATATGAAGACATGGTCGCAACTGTCGACTCGATTGTGAATATCTTCGAAGATATCAAAAAGGAGGAGAAGCTAAAGTTCTACTACTACCACAAGAATAAATCAAAGTTTATCCCCGGGGATGACATCCCGAAGGCGTCTTTAATTCCCATCGGACATTATTTTTCAAAGGAGGTGATGATTTTGTCCCCTGACAAAAAATGGATAAAGCAAAGCGCTATCAATAACAACTTGCAATCTGTCTACAGAGAGAATCAAAAAATATTAGGATTCTTAGAAAAAGACAGAGATGGACTAAACGTTGCTTTCAAAATAAGGGTTGGTCCAAGAAAAGATCAGAGTGATCAAAGGAAAAAAATAACAGGGTCCATTTGCGAAACACATGAAAGGGACAGTCTTGTTAAAATATGTAAACTCTTAAAGATTGATTCGACGGGAAACAAAGTAAAGCTCTGTGAAAGAATAAAGCTAAAGCTTATAAACTTAGAGCTAGAAGCAAGAAAAAATGAAAGCGCCGTCAGGTACTTCAAGTTTTACTGGGAAGCTGATGCAGAGTAAACAACGCACATCAGAAGTAAAAGGTCTTTATGAATTTCTTGAAATCTTTCTCTGTCATGTTTGCGGTTTGTTCATTAACCGATTGCACCGAAGTAAACACTGCGTCTACATTAGCGATAAGTTCTTCTGTGATAAATTCCGTTTTTTGAATGTCAACTTCGTTAATCATGATTGCCTTGTAGGTAAACGTTCCGATGTAGTTCCAGCCGTTTGACTTTCTTTCAGATGCTTTCAATATTTCTTTTTTGTATTCTGATAAGTCCAAAGAAGAATAAATTTCAGAGTATTCAACCTTAATGGATTTCTCCGCGCACATCTTTAGATAATTGTTGATAGAGTCTCGATCCAATGTAGACAAATCTGAATCAAATTCTGATTCAAAGGGTCCGTATAAATGCAAGCCTCCGTAGTAAATCATATCCGCAACAACCGGTTTACCAAAGTGAAAGTTGGAATAGTCTAGTGTTGGTATCTGATTAACAGAACAAAACTTATACACAACTTCGATGAAAACAGCGCGGTCGCAAATTGGTATAACTGACATTCCTAAAAGTGGCTGGCTGATATAATGTTCCGGAACTTCTCCAATGACTGGCAATGTCATAAACGGACTCTTAAATTCAAAGAGGACAATTTCTGCGTTATCTGAATCTGAGCGCACGACGGCTAATCCGTCGGGACTATAACTTATCTTGTCTGACAGTTTTGATTTCACTGAACCGGTCTCATGAATAGTACAATTGTATTTCCTTTCAACATACTTCTCTGTTACTTGTTCCATCACAGTACCAAACCAAAGAGGAGCACTCGCTTTAAACTTTGAGAACTTGCTCTTTGAAATAATAAACTCTTTCACAGAGCCGTACTTACTCTTTCCGAGCAATAGACTTATTTCAGATCCACCGACAGTTAGCTTACGAGCGGAAAGCCATTCGTCAGAACCTTGTGGGGCTAGCTCCTCTGTTGACTTTATGAACGAATCCAACAAGCGAACACACTCATCATATGGCCTCATATCTTCTAACGGTTCCTTTACTAAATATATGGCTCTCAATTTTAAAATTGAAAGCATTTGAGTAATATTAGTAAATCGCGGGACAACATGGATGCTTCTTTGATCGAAGAGTATGAAACAGTTAATGCTCCGGTCGAGGTCGAAGTTTTCAACAAGTCAGATTACGATCATATTGTATTCACTGATGGCTCCAGTGTAAACACGCCAGTTAAGAAATCTGGATCTGGTGTTTACTTCTATAAGACCAATCTAAAGGTGCTTGAGTCTCAGTCAGAATCGGATTTACTGGTTTACAGTATGACAAATGAGATTACATACGCCGGCAAGCTTAAAGACTACACGGGTTTGTGTAATGATCATAGTTGTACCAAGATCGGATATTCAGAGTCGGGAAAATGCAGTGAACACAAATCGCCTAATGAAAGATCAAAGTTAAACTACCACATTTATCAAACGACTAACATCCGCGCAGAGGGTCTTGCAATTCTGTTAGCCATTCAGGCGATGATTAACATCAAGATGAAAAAAAAAGTAACAGAGCGTGACTCAATTGTTGGAGTTCGGCTTAACACACTTAAGGCTCCTAAGTTTACTCCTGCGGAAGAGAAGATGGTTATCGTAACAGATTCAAAATTCTGGATAGATGTTATGACGTCTTGGCTTCCGGGATGGATTAGTAAGCGGACTCTGATGACACGCAAGAACATCGATATTATCGTAAGACTTATTAAGGCAGTTGAATCTCTAGAAGAAGTCGGAGTCTCGCTAACGTTCTGGCATACGCGCGGACATCAAACTGACGACTCCTTTGAAACAAAGGGAAATAATCTTGCAGACAAACTTGCAACAACCGCGAGCGCTAGCAAGTCTGTTGGCATCTTCGCCATTAATTAATATCGCACATTAAGATCAGATTACGCATCTTACCTTTTTTTTGATTCGCATAATGAAATCATATAGCTTCTTGTTCTTTGTCATTGCGAGTAACTGCTTGCCATTTAAGAATTTGATGTCAGAAGTTTCCAATGCTATATCCCGGCCAATGTCAATTCGCGGAGTGTACTTGGGGTCTAACATTACGGCGAGTATGTACACGTATCTGTACTCAACTCCTTCATCGACAAAAGTGTATGTCATCTTCGGCTGATCCCACAAAACCCGATATTTATATTTCGGAATGCCGGTCTCTTCACTAAACTCTCTCAAAGCCGCAGTGTAATCAGATTCGTTCTTATTCTTCATGCCTTTGGGCATTTCCCAAATTTGGTCAATGGACTTACTCTTACCAATTAGCTCATTGAGTTTAGCTCCGTTGTCAAACATAAACTTTCTATCAAACTTAGCTTTACAGTTTTCGTACTTGGACAATTCCTTTGTTGTCATCATGGCCGGAGTTTTGAGATACGAGAGATACCAAATGTTGCTGAAGTTCATTGACAGAATGCATAGCTTCTCCTCAACTGTCATATTGTCAAAGAGCTTGATAATGTCAGAGTCATGAGTCCGGCTATAAATTCCTTTTGCGAAAGTTATAAACGCATAGCTTGTTCTTTTTTTGATGAACAGAAATTCATACTCGTTTGAGTCATGTAAAACTACGCGCTTAACTAGCGCGATTCCATAACTAGTGATTGAATGCATTTGTTATACACACGATCACATGTCAGATTGGTTTTTTAATTTTAACGCTATTATGAAAATAATGTCAATACTCGGTCAAGGTGCCTTCGGTAGTGTTGTGAAAACTGAATCAGGAGTGGCAAAAATTTATTCGCAGGAAGATGCGATTGACGCTGGATTGGAAATAGATACGCTGACTTTGATAAAGAGAAATAGAAAATCTTTCAAGGACTCACATGAAATTAAATTCGGAGAAAGGCCTAAGAGCAAAATTGTCTCATTGAAGAAATGGGAATCGCATCCGCAAGACATACGCTTGCACTTCAAGCATTATGCGTCGACACTGTCTGACATTATCGACTCAGATAAAATTAGTTTCAGCGTTGCAATGCATATCTATCATTGTATCATGATAGGACTTGCGGAATTACAGTACTCAAAAATTATTCACGGAGATTTGAAACCAGACAACATCATGGTTTATCATACGGGAGACACCAAGAGTCAAAAAAAATTGACCAAGGCAATTAAGGCTGAGAACTGCAAAGTCATCGATATCAAAATTATCGACTTCAATAAATCTGTAAATGCGGAATCGGCAATTAGACCACTTAATATACAAACATTGTATTACACGCCCCCTGAAATAATTGTAGGCGATCGCGGATATAACTATTCAGTGGACATCTGGACCGCAGGTTGTATACTCAATGAAATGTTAACAGGAATGCATCTGTTCAATGTTTTTCATAAAGACTCTACTATCAGTCAACAAACTATCAGTCAAACTAGCAGCTGTCAATCCAGTGACAAGAGAGAAACATTCGATCACTTTGCGTTATTGCACTTGTATCATCAGGCATTAGGTCCGTTTGAAAATGTACCGGACACTATCGACTCAAGGAAGTACTTTTCAAACGGTAAATTGTTTGGATCTCTTCCGACAAAAAAAGCAAAGTGGCAAACTTTCAATAATGCCGTGGACACTATATTTGAAAGAACATTTCACTACGATTATAACAATAGGCTTAGCATTGATGAATATTATTCCATTCACAATAGAGTCAACTCAAGATAAAATAGACGCTGCGTCGATACTGGAACATACACTTATACTTTTGATCGATCAAATAAAAAGGGATCAGCTCATGGAAGAGCAGATTGAAAAACTGTTCGACATGGAAAGAAGAACGATTCAAAAATGGGTTGGACCGGCAAGACCAATGAAAGAACAGAAGAAGCTCTTGTCGCCTCTGAAGCCAAAGTGCATACATCCAATGCAGCTAGATGATTTTGTTTCAGAAGTTTCGCCGAAGATGGTAAACATCGGATTCGACAATTACTACCCATTTGATCAAATAGAATCAGTGTCCATAAAAACCCCAATGAACACACTACTCTATGACAAACAAACACACCACATTATTATAAAAGTTGGATCAATGAATAAGTATAAGATCATCAACACTCAGCTTTGCAATGTCTATACGTCTAAATCAACAGACAATTCGAGGAGTATAATATGTAATAACAATCTTGTATCAAAAGGCTTAAGATGTTATAACTCATCTTGCAAATATTATCACGACCCATACCTGGGATATAAAGATAACGCGCACCCGGCTAGACAGTATTCAAACTGTCCGATAGTTTATTCCAAGCCAGACTTCAAGTCAGGATCAACTATTAGTCATAATGCAAAAAAAGTAAATTGGCCGGAGGCAATTACATTGTATCAAAGCTCTTTGAATAATATTCTACTGGCGTGTATACACGCGCGCGCAGACTCTTCTTGATCTGTCAAAAGACAATCTAGTGTAGCATGAATCGGTCTTCAATGTTAGCCACATCGGCGGCTTTCTCATTAGTGAATTGCTCGGCACGTTCAGCTACAAGGTCACCGTCACCATTTTTTTTCATCTCAATGTCAAAGTCGGAAAAGAATACAGGAGCATCGCGCGAGCCAGTGAGGCCGGACTTTTGAGCAGCATGCATCTTGTCATCGAGGCTTACACCATCAGTGGCGACAATGTAACGACGAATGGCATTCGGGTTATTAACAAAGCCGGAAGTGGCGGCCCAAATGACTAAAGCGATAACTAAAGCACCAATAGCAGCGGCGCATGCCTTTTGGTTAGCTTTGCACCAAGTAGTAGCGGTCTCAACAATAGAAGCCATTTCAATATTATATACTCTACTGTACATAAATTTCTGCAAAGAAAAAAATAATTGAGATCGTATAATGAAAACAGTGCTTTTGGGTTTATTAGTATTGGTTATCATAATCAGCTGCGGATTAGTCTTTAAGACTGAGGTGTTAAATGACAGTCCGCTAGATAAAAAAATAGATGAGTTCTTGTTAGAACAATCTATCGCGCTTAGCGAAACTTAGACCGTGTATTTATTAATGCTCACATATGAAGTGATGTCGATTGCTTCGTCGATTGTCATGTTTAACACCAAGTCGCGCTCGGAGTCGGCGTAGATTTTAATATTGTCCGCCAACAAACTGTTAGACACTGCTTTCAAGTAGTCTATCTGGATAGACACACTGAATATATCTGTCACTGTGGATTCGAGATTGATTTTTTTTTCATCCCTGCATATATTGTATCCCTTCACGGTGTTTGTGATGTTCTTATATGTGAAACTCAAAGGGCCGGATGATTTCTCAATAGTAAACACTTCATTGAACACATAAATGTCATTGATGAGCTTCTTGAAGAATTTACATGGAAGCTCAAACTTAATCGGGTAGCTAACATAGTCAAGAGGTCTACCAACAAAAGAGTCATAATTGCGGTCACTTTCAATTAGTCGCACCACATGGTTTTCATCGATGCTCAAAGTTGAGTTCTTCAAAGTAATAATAACATTGTTTCTGTATGAATCTTTCTTCAACACCAATGAAATCAAATCATAATTCTTGTCGATCTTTTGTGTGATCTTGTCTAGATTCTTTGTGTCGATTGTGACAGTGACCGGGCGCTCGCAAAAGTAATGATTCATCTTGTTGGGGTTAAACTTGATGTGGATGTTATTTTTTTCAAGATGGTCGATGCCGAACAAAAGTACACTTGTTCCCGTGAAGTAGAAGTTGATTTCTTTCACATTCATATTTTTCAAGAGGCTGAACACCTTTCTGAAAATAGTTGGATTGTCATATGACATCTCAATCATGTTGTCATTGCTTGCAGGATCATGTACAATTCCGTTTCTTGGTGTTGGTTCAGGAACAGGATTTTTGCGAGGACGGCCGGGTTTCATCATTATTTTAATGTAGCGGGGTCAAAATTAATTACAAATTGTAGTCCATTTTAATAAATGGCAAGCCTAGAAGACAAAACAACTGTACTCACATTGATCACGGAAACTAGTAAACTACTCAAAAGACTGTCGAACAATAAGTTCATTGAGGAGTATGCAAAGGATCAAATGCGCAACATCATTAACCGCGATTTTGCGTGTGAGGAAACATTAACAAATGTCAACGGAATTTATTGCACAGAACTAAATCATAAGCTAACATTCAGTCAAGTGAAAGAATACATTTACGCGAAGCCACACTCCGGATTGTACTATGACAAAATACACGATCAGTTTTTTATCAACATCGCCGGTGTTGTACTTTACGGAAACATCGGAAACCTTGTATCAAAAAAAAACAAGAAGTGTTTCAAGTGTAACAATGATTGCAATAACCCAGACTGCAAGTATTATCATGGGACAGACATTTGTTTCGTAAGAGGCAAGCACCCGGCGGATATGCCTGAGATTCATCAAAAAAAATCTGAAGACTATCTTATTAGACGCATTATGCATGACTTGCTAACATTGTTGTCATTGTCTAGCTCAATCCAAACTTCTTAGATACCGCCATTACAATTTCTCTCATCTCGGAAACCGGCGCCTTGACACTGTTCAATGTTTCGTTCATATTGATATCAACAGTGCCGTCATATGCACGGAGATTGCAGATAGGAGTGATGATAGTCTTAAACCCGGAAGTTGTTGTTAGTTCAAATGGCCCGCAATCTTGTTTAGTCCTGAGAGATACAATGGTGGCAGCGCCGGCAATTGCAGCTGCTCGGCCATCAAGGATTCCAATAACTTCTTTCTTGACATCATTAGGTATCTTTGTAGTGTCAAACTTTACAATACCAGGCAAACCATTTGCAGGAGGAACAATAGCTTGTACTACTGGGTTAATAGTTTTAACAGTTCCGTCACTTGAAGAAATAACAATAGGTTGAGTAGCAGCTTTGTTAATGGCTGCTAGCTCTGTTTTAGCAGCAGCAGCTTTGTTCATAATCAACTGGTTTGCTGATTCATATATTTGTTTCACCAGGGCCTTGTTGTTTTCCTTGAAGCTATTGATAGCTGCTTTCTTTTGGGAAGAAGAAGAAGCTAAATACTTAGCTTTACCTAAAGCAGATAAACTGTTGCGGTATTGGATCTCTATTTGCGCTTCTGGGTCCATTTGTATACTTACATATTTATTTTTTTGCAGCGCTCAATTTATCCCCAATCTTTTCAAAATCAGAGTAAATCTTGGAAACAACAGCTGGATTCGCGGCAGACCATTCGGCTATGATGTTGCGCTTCTTGGCAGCAGTTGCAAATCTGTACTTAAGTGCTTCAAAGGGCTTAGCCGCTTTTCTGAAAGCATCTTCAAGTTTAGCAACTTCAGAAACAGGATTGTCCAAGCCACTAGTAATACTTATAATCCAAATTACAAGACCTACGATAATTAACCCAGCAGCGTATATGCTAGCGGTTGCGCCTAAGTTCATTTTGTATATTATGGATTATAAAATTGATTAACAGATTATAATATATCTATTCACAATGCGGGCAAATGATCAAATCGTCGGAAATGTTTATAAGAACATCACTGAAGAGTTCATTAAGTACCGCAAGCTAACTGTTGTAGATATGCTGCCTTACGAAGTAGTAAGCCATGAACTGTTTACAAACGGATATACCATCATTAACTGCTTACACTCATCAGAAAACTCAGATTCAGAAAGCAAGCAAGTTAAGATTGTGTTGTACCACTTCAATACAAGTGAAGGACTCAAAGCAGCGGATGTAAAGAAGTTGGTATCTAAGTTTAACCCGTCCGATGAAATTATATTGGTTACTCAAAACCCAGTCAGCACACACGTAGTTAACTACATTAAAACAGTTGGCATCGTGGCTTATACTTACTCCAATTTTATCATAGTGGTTCCGGATCATATTCTGGTCCCTAAGTACAGAGTTTTAAACACGGCTGAATCAATCGAGCTTATCGAGAACTTGTATATCAAGAAATCTACTTTGCCCAAAGTTAAGCGCAGTGACGCAACAGTTATTTGGTCACATGCCAAACCGGGAGACATCATTGAGTACACTCGTAATGATGAAGTCGCGGGAGTTTCGATCTACTACAGACTTGTAGTTTAATGACACAAATGTGCTTTCTTTTTTTTGATTAGTCAAATGACAGAAGAGGAAAGTCACTTCTTAAATGAGTCGGCGTTTAGAAAATATTCTTTATGAGTTTGAGCTCCGGAAGATCCACGCTGCAGGATATCCTGCAGCCGGTTGACAAAACAACTACTTAGTCAAATGACAGAAGAGAAAAAGGCTGGCACGCTCACGGACGTCCGTGAGCCGGTTGACAAAACAACTACTTAGACAAATGACAGAAGAGAAAAAAATGATCCGCTGCTGGACGTCCAGCAGCCGGATTTAAACGCTCTTCGAAAGTTCTTCGATCTGTTTACGCAAAACTGCTTCTCCGTTTTCTTCAATCATCTTGATAATCTTGTTGTCATCATTGAAATCGCGCTCAACATATTTCATAATTTCTTCTAGTGCAGAATCAACATAATATTTAGCCGGTCGATATACATGTCCATTAGTAACATACATGTTTAGCAAGTACTGAATGCTTTTTAGAAGGTCTGCGTTAAATGCGGAATCTTGCTCAATGATATATTTGATAATTTCATTGGACTCTTCGTAATTATTCAGATGTGCGTTACGCATTCGCTCAACAAGCTTTTCCAAATCAAACTCGTATCTGAACTTCTTAGTTGTCGCGATGTCTGGGATCAAATCTTTTAATGTCTTAATCTCTGAGTTAATTTCATTCAGATTCAATCCAATTGCAAACGGACCAATGATAGTAGAAGATGTTGTGTCGTGGATTTTCTTTAAAGCTGTGTAAATTCCATCAACGTTCGTACACTTCATGTATACATCATATGAGTCGTCGCGACGTTTCTTTGCCACGAGATACTGAATCTTCATCTTAGAAATCTTGCCGTTTTTGCCTAATAGTGTCAAATATTTCTTCGATTCATTAGCATGTGTCTTGTTAGCTGAGCTGAAGATGTTATTCTTCACAAATGAAGTGAACATGTTGAATCCTGTTGTTATAACGCTCGCAATGTTTTGAACAGACTTTTGAACAGATTCCAACTTTGTAATGGTCGTGTCTAGCTTCTTGTTCGTTGTGGTTAGCTGATTGTTAGTTGTGTCCAACTTTCCATGAGTAGTTGCTAACTCTTCTGATTGCTTATCTAACTTCGTGTTGGCAGTTGTTAGCTGGTCTTTTGTATTGCGTGCATAGCCGAGAAGATCATTAATTTGTTCTGATTGTTTGTCCAGCTTGGCGTTTTGTGCGTCTAGTTTAGCTTCAAGTCTGTCGATCTTTTCGTCTTTCTGCTCGACAGTTTTCTTGAGATTATCAATCACTTTAGCGTCGTAAGTCCTTTGATAGAATGTGTATAAGATGTACATTCGTTCAAGTAAGATGTAGTAGTCGCAGTAAATCATAGGATCAACCGCTTGACCGGCATGACGCTTAGCTCTCATCAAACACTTCTTAAATGAGTCGGCGTTTAGAAAATATGATTTAATCTTGGTGAATCCACCTTGGGCAACCGGCTGCAGGATATCCTGCAGCCGGTAGTCAATACCTTCAACCATTCCTAAATTTCCCAACTTTTCTTTGATAACACTTGAACGTGTGCTTGTCATTATGCCGTATTCGACCAACTTGCTGTGATGAATTACAAAGTCTTCAGACTCTGCTAACTCGATGAAATAGCCCATAAACTCAATGTTAACTTCGGAGTAGAACTCGTTTCTAACTGCTTTGAAGAACTCTTCAAGATTAACTCTGATTAAATCTTCTCCAAGATTAGCTGCGTAAGCTTTAGCAAGTTTGTATTGAGTGGACATAGTCAGAGTTGCAGTTATTGTGCAAATTAGGAAATGAAAAATTCAACTTTTTTCATTCATTAGACTCTAACAAAAAAAAGTAAGTCCTTTGATAGAAAAAGCTGGCCCGCTGCTGGATATCCAGCAGTCGATTTAATCGATTTATAGTATCTGATTTAGGCACAGTTGGTTGTACTTGTTTGAACTTGAAAAAAAATTGAATTTTGTTTTTCCAAGTTGTACTATCGCAACAATGTTCAGCTCCTTCTTCCAAATGTTCCAGTCTAACGAAGTTAACAACTCAATTAACAACGAAGTTAACGAATGTAAAGACATTAACATGGAAAGCAACTCAGTTAACATTGGTGCGCGAGACCAACGAATTAATCTTAGTCAAATGACTTACATTTACATCCGAGTCAGCACTCAGGAGCAAGATTATGACGCCCAGCGTTACTCTTGTGTCAAGTTCTGCGAAGATAATGATGTAACAGATTATGAAGTAGTCGAAGAAAAATGCTCAGCTTACAAGCTGAAGAGTCAGAAAGAGCTAGCAGGTTTGCTTGCTAAGAAAAACATTAACATCATCGTTTACGCAGTCGACCGACTGTCGCGAAACGTAGTTAAGGCTGACTCAATGACAAACTTGTTCGAGCTCAACAACATCACTATCCATAGTGTCAAAGAGCGCATTTCAACCTTTACCGCATTCGGTCGACATGAATTCAGAAAGATTATCAGCGCAAGCCAGTATGAGTCTGAGTTAATTTCGGAACGAGTTCGCAACTCTATTAAGTACCGCAAAGAGAATGGCATTGCCATTGGTCGACCTAAGTATGGATACGCTCGCTTCAACAAGCGACACGTGCGAGACCACAATGAACAAGCTATCATCAGATTCATTGTTACGACCTGCAAGAAGTCAATGTCAGTAGAATGCCTAGATTACCATCTTAAGCGTCTGCTAACTGCGCTTCAACGTGAAGCAGATTACGCACCTATTCTGATCACTGAGGAAGATTCGAACTTTGAATACAAGACACTCCCACGAAACGGAACAGTTAAGGTTACGTTTCAGATGCTCAGCGAAGTCCTCAATGACTATAATGTCAAGAGACGTAACAACAAGTGGAACACTGCAAGTGTCGGAAAGGTTTACAAGTCAGAGTACACGGATGTGGTTGCCCGCGTTGGAAACCTTCGTGTCTAAACACACATAAATACGGCAGGAGCAATTATTTTTTTTTGTCGAAAGAATGTACTGATAAATATACTATGAGTTCCGGCGGTGTTTACTCGCTATTAACAAATGATGGTAAGCAAGATCAGATGCTTATGGCCACGGAGAGTCTAGCTCGCCGTCTAGCAGCTATTCGTCTAGCCCGTAAGGACCTTGCCAATCCTAATCCTACTATTGCTGACATTGAAAAGACCCACGTTATTTTCATGAACGCTCACTTCAAGCCTTTCGTTGCCATGGGTTTCGAGTACAACAAGGTTGTGTCTAACAACCCTGTGCTTGGTTCCAAGCTTCAGTTCTCCATTCCTCAGTTTGGTGATTTCTTCAATGACATGGTCGTGCACGTAAAGATCAATGCTCCTTCGGTGACCTTCAGCGGTACCCCTGTTAACTCGAGCGCCGATTGCGCTCTTTACCGTTGGTGTGACTTCCCTGGTGAGCGTCTTTTCCAAAAGGTGTCTTTCGATGTCAATGGCAACCCTCTAGATGAGTACTACCCGGACACGTACAACATGCACCGTCAATTCTGTGTATCTGAGTCAAAGAAAGTTGGTTGGTTCAAGAACATGGGCCAGGAGCTTCCAGTTGATGCCATGTACAAGTACCATGATGACACCACTGCGCCTCTTGCTCCTAAGAACGCTCGCGCTTCATTCCGTCACTACGATGGCCACCAAACTTACAAGCAGGCTCACGACGATCTAGAAATGTTCATCCCTCTCCTCTTCTGGTTCAACACTGACCCTCGCCTCTCTATTCCTTCAGTGTGCATTCCTTACGGCCAACGTTTCATCAACATTGATCTTGCTACTCCTTCGCAACTTCTTCGTGCCATTATTAACCCTGGCGCCCTTTCGACCACTGGTTTAACCGCTCCTGCTCTAACCACTCCTACGTTTGCTAATTGTGATCTTTACATTAACAACATATTCGTGAACCCTGATATTCATGACATCTACATCAACCGTGTAGGTTTCTCGCTCATTCGTGTTCACCGTCGCCAAGTTACCAACGTCAACAAGGCTTCGGACAACGTCCACCTTCAAGCCATCAAGTGGCCGATTGAGACTCTTTACATTGGCATTCGTCCTACTGCTAACGTTGCCAGCAACGCTAACGTCGCTGCCGTTGGTAGCCAGAACTCGGTTATCGATGCTAACATGTCTGACTGGCACAAGTTCGGTGTTGTCTCGGAAGCTGCCGTTACTCAATCCGCTGGTGTCACTGGTGCTTCGGCAGGTTACCTTCTCAGCAAGCAACGTGGCCACGTCAGCCGCTTCAGCATTACTTCGCAAGGCATTCCTCTATTCAACAACATGCCTAGCAAGTTCTTCAACAGCTACGTTCCGTACACGTATGGCGGCTGGAACATTGCCACCCCTACGGACAACGGTGTGTACATGATCAGCTTCTGTCTGTACCCTGGCACGTACCAACCGTCTGGTCACATCAACGTGTCGCGTGCGCGTGAGTTCTACCTCGAGTACTCGTCTGACTATGTTCGCTCGGACCGCACTGCTGATCTCGTAGTTAACGCTGTGGCTCTTAACTTCCTGCTTATATCGGATGGTTCCGCAGCGTTGCGCTACGCTACTTGATGGGTCGGCTGCATAGTACGCGACGTAGAGAGATACCATCAGACATTGCAAGTTGTTTATGCATTACATGCGCTTGAGCACTTCCATCTAAAATTAACCAATTCTTTTTTTTTGTATGTTTACGCCACTTAGTTAAATGGAATAAATCGTTTCTTTTTTGACTAGTTGTTAATCTTATACGCCTGTGCTGCACTTTGACAATATACGCCCCCCTTTTTCTTATTTTTGGGATGGGTTCGCCGCGGGTATGCCACTTAAGTGTTTTTTCAAAAAAAATAAAATTGATTACCGAAACTCATAGTCACTAACAATGTCCGTACAATTCGAAACCGCCAAAGCTAAACTCGCCGAACTCGGCTATGAATTAGTGGACGAGTCAGTTTACGAAACAACTAACACGCGAGCACTTATCAGATGCATTAAGCACGAAGTTACATGGGAATCCACTATCGGAGAAGCTTACAGAAAAGCTAAATATTGTAATGTGTGTAGAAGCGAAGATGGCACATGGCAAGAAATCGCTGCTAAGAAAGGTTATACAATTCTGGACGAGTCCGTAGAAAATGTAACGTTTCAATGCTCAAACGGACACGAATGGACAACTAAATCAGATAACATCAGATTTACGCAATGCAAGATTTGCTCTGGACAAAAAATCCCCATTGAAGAAATCATAGAAAAAATTATAAGCAGAGGATTTGAATTACTTAACATTGATGAAGTCACTAGTACACGATGTGTTGGGTCATATAGATGCCCAAAAGGACACGAATGGAGCTGTTATGTACACAACGTATACTCTGAAAAATCAGGCTGCCCGCACTGCTCAACAACAAGTGGAGAACGTAAATGTGGCTTCATCTTAGAAAACATCTTTAACAAGCCGTTTAACAAAACGCGCGATGTTGTAGATGGTGGACTTGAGCTTGATATGTATAATGAAGAATTAAGAATTGCGTGTGAATACAATGGTATTCAACATTATAAAGAAGATGTCAAGTTCTTTCATAAATATGGCGGCTTTGAAGAACAAAAAGAAAGAGATGCGAAAAAAGCGGAATTTTGCAGTGCTAACGGAATCAATCTAATTGTTGTCCCGTACACAATTAAGAGCTTCCGCGACACAGTTGAATTCATTATGGCACATCTAAATGTAGAAGTTGACATCGATTGGCGTGCCAAAGAAATAGAATTTAACTCAAGTGACCACAATAAGATATCTTCCACAGCGATGAACTCTGAGATTCAGGACATGGCAGAAGCTAAAGACGGGACGTATTTGCGTTCTGTTTCAGAAGGCCGTCTATTTTACGTGTTTAGATGTTCAGAAGGGCATGAATTCAAACTTCAACCTTCGGATGCTAAACGAGGAAGATGGTGCTGGGATTGTAGCGGGCGCAAACCATTGTCTACAGAATCTGTAGCAGATAAGCTCGCTTCCGTTAACATTGAGCTTGTTGGACAGTTTATCAACAGTGGATCTATGATGGACATTAAGTGTAGCAATTGCGAATCTAAGTATTCAGCGGCTTGGGACAATTTGAAACAACGCGAAATTAAAAACGGATGTTGCCGCAATTGTTTGTCATCTAACAAAAAATTAGACAAGATGTCAGAACGTCTAGAAAGTTTGCGACTTCGGTTCAATGACAAACTATATGTCGACGCCAAGACAACGTACAAATGGGTATGTTCTAATGGACACGAACATGTTGGCAACTGGAATGCGATAAAGCTACGCAAAGTAGGCTGCAAGCAATGCAATCCAACCAAGCATATGCTTTCTAAGCAGTCGAAAAGCACAGCATAAATATGCATCAAATAAACCGATTGATTTAGGCACTTTTAGTTAACTGCTGAGGTTTACCATCAGACATTATTTTTTTGCCATTTGATATAAAATTGAGTTTTATTTCAATAGACACATAGGAATGAATGGAATGGATTGGGCGCGTTACCTAAACGATCGAGTTTCATTTAAGACTAAGAGATTAGGCAAGTATCCAAGGTTGTTCTTTGAAACATGTGTTGGTTCTATCAACGACATGTTAACCCCGGAAATAATGCACGCGTTTAACAGTGGAAATCTAGATATGACAGAAATGTTGAATCATATGCACGACAAGATGTCCGTGCAGTATAAATTGTTCAAGAGTGCTTGTTTACGTGCAAACAAAGATAATAAAAACATTTCAGAAGATAGTGATTACATTAATACAATTGATTTCGACCTTCTCCCTCCTGAGATACAATCTCAATACGCAGAAGTGATTCAAATTGTGTTAGATCATATAAGACAAGAACGTTTAGCAGCGGCCTTTGAAAATGTACATCTACATCATCAAAGCTAAACAGCACATTGGAACAGACATAATTAAGATCGGAATGTCATCGGTTCCGAATCTTAGCAGATTATCTAGCTATGGCAAAAACACGAGATATATCGGAATGGCTGAAATTGGGAACAATTATCTAGCAGCAGAGAAACGTCTCATAACTAAGTTTAAAGAGCGGTTTGTGCTTGCTGAAGGTCGCGAGTATTTTCACGTAGATGATGAACTAGCAGCAAAAAAAATATTCTTAGAAACAGTTAATGAGATGATGTCAAAGGACTTGCCTACGGACTCTCCAAAGAATTCATCTAATCCGTTTGATAGGTTTCGCTATCACAGTTAATCTTTTTTGTTAGCAAGTTGTTGTAACTACGAGATTACATCATCCATTTGGTCTCCATTCTGTCCATACGTTGTTCAAATTTATCTAGTCTAGCATTGGTTTCTTGCTTGAACTTGTCTAGCCGAATGTTAATGTCTTGTTTGAATTCTGTTCGAACTTGTCTAGTCGAATGTTCATAATTGTTACATCTCATAGAATATTTTTCAATTTTACAATGAGATAAAAAATTGATTTTCTTTTTTGCTAAATTGACAAGCATTGCCAGCATGAACCTCCCTATTGAAGTCATTCAGAACATCATTCAGTTTACTCCACTAAAGGTGCAACTTCAGATTAACAAAAAATCTCGAGCCACTGCACTAGGCGTGATTAACCCGGCCAAGACTAAGATCCGCCTAGTTGTTCGTAACTATCTTCTTAACAAAAAACAACGAGATTTTTATATTGACGCAAGCGCTTTAAACTTCCTTCTCAATACACGTATTTGTTGTCCTTATTAAAAAATTGATTTTCTTTTTTGCTAAGTTGACAAGCAAGTTCAACATGGACCTCCTCCCTAGTGAAATCATTAGAAACGTCATTCAGTTTACTCCGCTAAGCGTGCAACTTCAGATTAACAGAGAATCAGCAATTGCAGCCCTGGCCATCATAAATCCAGCTAAGGTTAAGATCCAACGCGTGATTACCAACTACTTGCTTGAAAAGAGTAAGTTCTTTCGGGAAACAGAAGTCCCTAGTAAGTTACAGATTAAGCGGTTTTACCCAATGATTTACAGAAAGGATTTCATTCAGTCTGCAGTTGCACTCTTGGAAAACTCCGAAGTTTACAACTTTGAAAACGGGATCGCCACGTATGACGCGATCTTAAACATCAAAGACAAACCCACAGTGGAAGGATTTAATTTCATAGTGGACATCTTGAACGAAAGAGAACTGTTTGAAATCGGCTGGTGATTTTAACGCATCGCCACTCATGTAAACAAAAAAAGTTGATTTTCTTTTTTGCTAATTTGACAACAACAAGCGCACTCAACATGAACTTCCCAAATGAAATCACAGCGCAGGTGATTCAGTTTACTCCGCTAAGTATGCAGTTGCAGATTAGCCGCGGCACTCGTGCTTCTGCTCTTGCTGTTATTAACTCTGCCAGAATCAAGATCAGACGCGCAGTTGTCAACTACTTGCTCGACTGGCAAATTGCAGCTACACATGATGCAATGCAGATCCCGAAGGTGCACTACAAACGCTTTTACCCGATGTCTTCCAGGAAGGAATTCATCGAGTCGACATTCGACCACTTCGCGATGCGACCAGAGTATGAGGAGATAGCCGATATTTGTTCAGAGGGCAGTCAGAATGAGATCTTCAACAAGCTCATAGATTACCTTGAGGACGAAGAGATCTTCGAGATCGGGTGGCAATAAACACGCGCGATGAACGTCATCAAAAAAAAAGTTAAGGATGACAACTGCGGGGTTCGAACCCGCGAGTGCGAACACAGCAGATCTTAAGTCTGCCCCCTTAGACCACTCGGGCAAGTTGTCTCAACTATATTCATTTCTTTTTTCCAATACAAATATATACGCCATTTGAAAGAAAAAAATGTCTGAAGCCGCCATTATTGTTTTCATTATCTTTATGTTTATCTTTATCTGCATGTTCGTTGTAATGATGCTGTTCACGCCAATGTATAGCGGGCCAGCGCCAAACAGAGTTAACCCGTACGAAATTCGCGACTAAGCTCCAATAGCGCCTTTGCTGCATCCATTTCATTGGACCTCTGAACATTTGCCATCATTTCGTTATATTCTTCTTCCATTATGATAATCAATTCCACTTCTGCGATTGTCTCTTCACATAGCTCGCGATTCTCAATCAATGCGAAATATGCCGATTCGTCGTTAACTCGCAGTTGCAAAAGAAACTCTAACGTGTACATCTCTGTTTACTATGTGTGCGCGTTTAACATATGAAAAAAGAAAATCAATTTTAATGAGTTCAAATGACGCCAAACTGCACAAAACCGCGCTAAGCGGGTGTCATTGGCATCGGAGATGTGTCTACTGGAGTTCTAAGAAAGCAAATCCACAAGCTTACAAATATCGCAATGGCAGATCCTAGTATTAGAAGTTTCTCTTCCAATGTAAGTTCCAACTGGAACCAAGCAAGACAAAACAAACAAGACGCAAAAAGCAGTGCCCAAATGATTCGAAAGATGATTAACATGATTATATTATTCTTGTTTTCTTTTTTTGCATCAAAAAAGAAAACGTCTCCGACGGGGGTCGAACCCGCAACCTTGCGCTTAGAAGGCGCACGCGCTATCCATTGCGCCACGGAGACTATATCTTTCACTAGACTTGACTCAAATATCTAATGAATAGTATACATGGATTATTGTGGAGAAGTAAATCTTAGAAATAAGTGTTTAGACCTTGCTAGCAGTTCGACTTGTAATGGTAGTAATTCACAGAAGTATATTTACGACTCTAACACTAAGTCGCTTCGCACCGCAACTGATCCAACATTAGCGGCTACTGTTGTAGGAAGTGATATCAAACTTCAGAAGTATGCAAACTTAGCCACTCAAAAGTTTTTATATGATGGTTCGAAGTTTAAACTCGAAACGCAGTTAACCAAATGTATCGACGCCCCTAATGATAAGATGATACTATCAGATTGTTCTACTGACCTGAAGATGAATAAATGTTCTAGCGTGGTTGAACCAGTGTTACAAAAAATGTTAGACAGTCTCAAACCGCCGGCTTATGATTCCATTGACAGCCTTTTGATAAAAAATAAGGGACTTCCGTTTTACATAAGTCAGTCTGATACTTTTTCTGTTGTTACAGTACCGCCCTGTAATATTTTTTCATTAGACACCTCCGCTTATTCATACGCGGCAAACTCAAAGGTAAAGTTAAATCCTGGAAGACATATGTTTGCTTGTGATGTACTTACAACAAGTATCACATTTGTAAGATCAGACGGCAAGTCGTTTAATATTAACGACTTGCAAACTCCCGGGGAAATTGGTGATTACTACAATGTAAACCCGACTCCTCAGTCTTCTTCATTGAGTAAGTATAGCGATTACTATGGATGTGCTTCCAAGTGCGGTTATGATTCAAAGACAAAAGTTAGAGAGCTTGTCCCTCCTTTATATTCGGGGGCTGTCGAAACAACATCAGAGCCACTTGAATATACAGAAGAATGTAACAAGTTTTGCAACACTGATGCGGAACTGTTTACAAAGTGGAAGACGCTAACTAGCTGTCCCGCAAATGTATTTCCTGTGTCTACCAAGCAGTTGCTTATTGATGATGGCGCAGGTGGCACATTTGAAAGTGCGTTATACATTGACAAACTAAAGTACAGTACAGATCCTACTGATTTGTTAATGTCGTGGGCAGCAGCCAAAACGCCGGTGTTGTCTTCTGAATGTCATGGAAACTCTTTAGTAGATTCCGCAATCATGAATAAAGGAGCACGTATTTATTCAAAGGACTCGGTTAGTTACTTGGAATTTTCAGATGACGGATCTTTAGGACTTTGGACTCTGTCAGATACTGATTACAAATTGTCAAGCACAATAAGATCGTCAGGCAAGGGGACAAAGGTAAAACTTCTTAACGGTACTTTGACATTCTATGAAGGCACTACTTCAGTTGCTTCTGTTGTTGTCACTCCTGTGAAATGCAGAATTGACGTTACGACTCTAGGGCTGTACTGTATAGATGATTCAAACTTTGTGGTCAAAATTGTAGGAGAGGTAGGGCCAACGCTTGCGGCGCCGTTAAAGTTTAAAGAAGGTTCCGCGGAATACGCTATTATGAAAGTAGATACTTCTTATGTTTCACTAGGCAATGGGTATCTTAACTATGTATCGAACGGAGTAGTTATCTGGAGACTAGCTGTGAGTGGGTATGTAACATTCGGAACAGATGGAATACAAATCTGCAATTCTGCCGGGTCTGTAACTTATAATGCACCTGCCATTGGAGTAACTAGTTATGGAATATCCAAGGAAAATATAGAGTTCTATGATTCATTAGATTATGTAATCAGATGGATTGGCTCTGATGTCACTATGCTCTTCTCAGGTGTTAACATCAGAAGACCTACGATTGTTCAAGAAGAGTCGTCTATTAAGGCCGGATCCACAGAATTGAAGTTTCAGATAGATGGTAACTTAGTTCTATACAAAGATAGTTCTCCTATATGGCACAGCAATACTACAAACCAAACTTCGACTCATTGGTGCATTGATAAGTCTGGAGAAATATTTGTGATGAACGGAACAACAGTTGTTTACAAATCAAACTTTAGAGATATGTCTGCTAGCTCCTCAATGATTCTGATTCTAAATGGATGGGCAGTGGTTTGTACAACCATATCGGGAGTAAACTATGTATCAAGACTACTTCCAAATTCTGACAACGTTGATTACATGAAAGAGCTTACGAAGTATTACATAGAAACTAATTATTCAAAGTTGCCTTCCTACTCTGTAAAGTTTAGCACACATACCGGGTCAACTTCCGGGTATGCGACTAGAATTCCGGACATGTCATCAAAGTTAGATATATCAGGATGCGGAGCTGCTGACTTCTTTTGCAAATATTCAAAAGCAGACAACAGCGGAACATTCACTATAACAATGACCGCAGGAAGTGAAGTTGTGCAACCTCTTGGAATGACACGCACCACTGCCGCAAACACAGACTACTCCTTTGAAAATAAACCCATACTAGGATATGAAGAACTGTACCCAGCAAGTAAAGCAGGGAGATACAATTTGCCGAAGATTACTTTACTTTCAAAGGACTCGATAATGCTGATCAAAAAAGACTTGGAATCCACTATGACAGATTATGCTACGAATGACACATTCCGCAATTCGCTAATATCGTCTTCGGATATAAAAACATTTGTACCTGGTTACTTCGGATTAGACTCTTTTAAGGTGCACGACAAATTTAGTCTAATGTCTGACAAAGTTAGCGCTTTCTCAAATGAAAGATCTTCTGCAATTGACGACATCATACAGGCAAGGGTTTCTGCTCTTCAGTCTAAATGCTCGGGACCTGCCATACTTTCTGACAACTGTCAAACTGAATTACAAAAGTTTGATCCTGCATTCAAAAAAGAAACAATGGAACTTGAGTGTCGAAAAGATTTCAACAACAAAAACTGCATAGAGTTTATGAAGGAATCTCCAAAGAGGCTTTCTTTCATACAAGATCTTTGTCAAGTAAGTCAACTGAAAACATGCACTGAGGCATGCAACAATACTTATCTTAATGCAATCAGTTGCGTGGATCCGCGAACTGTTCAGCTAATCGTATTATTTGTCTTAGTGGTCTTAGTGACAATTCTAATCGTGATAAAAAAGACGATGACAAAAACTAAGAAGAGCAATACAAATGCCCATGAGTAGCTTGTATAATTTTCAAAAGACTCAGTTGCCGGCTGTTGTTCGGTTGCTGGCTGTTGTTCGGTTGCTGGCTGTTGTTCGGTTGCTGGCTGTTGTTCGGTTGCCGGCTGTTGTTCGGTTGCTGGCTGTTGTTCGGTTGCTGGCTGTTGTTCGGTTGCTGGCTGTTGCTGCTCAGTTGCCGGCTGTTGCTGCTCAGTTGCCGGCTGTTTATTTTTTTGGACCTTTGAAAGAATAGTATCGTAGTAAGTTACGCATTTATCATCAAAGGGAGAATTACCACAAAATTTCGCTACTTCATTTGAATATAGCAAAATGGATAGATCATCATCGGTGATGAACATATTGTCACATTTTTTCTCAGTTGAGCATTTGTACACTTCTTTTTTTTTCTTGCTTGCCAAAAGTTTAGATCTGACATGTCCAGGAATGTCTTTCGACAATAAATCATCGTAAATAGTTTCACAGGGAATACAGTCAGTTGTTTCATATTGACCCATAAGAGTTTCTGTTAGAATATTATCAGCCAAATCATAGTTGGCAACTTCTTTAGAAGTGTCATCGATGTATCCATTTGTTATGTACTGTAAGTCTTGTGAATGAAGATCTGCCGTCTTGGAATATTCTGCACGTATTGCTAAAGTGTTTTCAGCCGCAGAATTATATGATGATGTCAATATGCTTACCTCCATTTCTGAATCTGAAACTGCTTTCATCGCAATTTCAATAAGCTCTGCTTTTGTTGGAGTAGTTTGTTCTAAATTGGCCTGAGTAGTTTGTTCTAAATTGGCCTGGACTGTCTGTTCAGAATTGGCCTGAGTAGTTTGTTCTAAATTGGCCTGAACTGTCTGTTCAGAATTAGTTTGGGTTGTTGTCTCTGGAACTGTCTGTTCTAAACCGTCAAATCCTTCAAGTGACTCGCTTACTTGTTCGACGACCGGCTCGCTTACTTGTTCGACGACCGGCTCGCTTACTTGTTCGACGACTGGCTCGCTTACTTGTTCGACGACCGGCTCGCTTACTTGTTCGACGACTGGCTCGCTTACTTGTTCGACGACTGGCCCTGTTAGCAACGAAGCCAATGCGGATTTTGATATTTCTAGTTTCTGTTTCGCAGATACCAATGAAGATTCTATATTTCTTTCAATTGACTCCGCCTCTATAATTTTGTCTCTTGAAGGCATTGCAAGTTCCTTGTCGAGCATTTTGTCAATGTGTATGTTTCTTCTTTTCGATTCGTCTGATCCTCTGATTAACGATTTAGTTCTGCACCATTCGTTATCTCTAAAGTTTCCATCATCGTCTACACACTTGTTTGCCATGAAATATTTTTTGATCTCAGGTTGTATTTTTGAGCATCTATCTTCATGTCCATATTCGAAAGTATACATGTTTTGCGAATCTAGTTGAGTACAGTAAATGTAATTTCTTCTGTCTATTGACTTGACTATTGAATCATTATCAGGAAGAGAATTTTCAAGTTGCCTACAGAGACCTGACTTGAATGCAACGCTCGACTCGTCAGAACATTTTTCTAAAAAATCTGACCGTGTCAATTTTTCCAGCACTTCGTTGCTAACTAACTTCATAAGAAAGATAAGAAGCGGAATGTTGCTAAAGTCAAGTTCCATTATTTTTTTGATCAAGAGAGATTCGGCTTTTTGCTTTACTGTCCTTTTGACATCATAATCAATCGTGTCATCAGAATAGACAAGTTCGACAAAAGGTAAAATTGATTCTACTTCATATTCAGAAATTTGCGTTCTTGTTTTCCTTGTAAGATCCTCAGACCTAAGACGAGATAAACACTTAGCGTCAGTCAATGTATCTGCAGTGCATGCTTCGTCTTTATTGGCATTCATCACTGAGTAAAACAAATCATTATTATAGCTGGCCACAAGGTAATCAGTCCCTAACTTTGGCATGAAAAATGAATCATATGACTCAGACCCAATAGTAAATTTTAAACTATTTGTGTCAAATGAGAAGTCATTTATGAAAGAATGTTTGCCCTTTGATAAGGATAGATTCACTGTATGCACATATCCTCCTGTGAGTTGCCATGTCCTTTTAACCATAATGTCATCCACGTAAGTAACAAGTTGGCTTCCATTAAACACAATAGAATAATCCAATGACAAATCAGTTTCAGCGTCATAGTAGAATATCTGACGTGCTAAATATTTGCCAGCAGGTAATCCCGCGGTTTCGACTATCTTACTTAGTTGAAACCCAGTTTGACTCATAAACATGACACCAAATAGATCAGAACCTGCAAAATTTAGTCCTATTCGGTCTTGCTCCGTTTTGCATTTATACAATACGAGTATAACCTTTGCGTCCCGCTCTACCGTTTCCATTATAAAATTCCGAATGTAACCACTGGGGTACTTCTTTATTATTTCATTAGACACCACATTGATTGGCATTTTCGTTCCATCAAATATTTTAGTTGAGTCCTTTGAATAAATACGAGACTTGTCGTTTGCAATAGTTGTCACTGGGTCGAAAGATGTAACTGCGGAAATGCCTTCTTGGTCATCAGAAATGCCAACACAGTATTCATCATAGGTGCAATACTTTTTAGCTTTGTCTAAATCCGGAAAGGGCTTTTTGTATAATGTACCCGAGAATTCAGTGCCTGGGTTTTCCTGGTAAGCAAAATTCATCTCTTATATTATAATGCTCCCTAAAGAAATAGACATATATGAATATCAAACAGGGAAACCCTATTGGCAAACACTTGAGGGTTTTTCTGTCACAGGATTAATAGGCGGGGAATTAGCACAGGCGGCTGCCAAAGAAGCTGCACAGGCCGCAGCCAAAGAAGCCGCACAGGCGGCTGCAAAGGAAGCTGCACAGGCGGCTGCAAAGGAAGCAGCACAAGCCGCAGCCAAAGAAGCAGCACAAGCCGCAGCCAAAGAAGCTGCACAAGCCGCAGCCAAAGAAGCTGCACAAGCCGCAGCCAAAGAAGCTGCACAAGCCGCAGCCAAAGAAGCTGCACAGGCAGCTGCAAAGGAGGCAGCACAAGCTGCAGCCAAAGAAGCTGCACAAGCTGCAGCCAAAGAAGCAGCACAAGCCGCAGCCAAAGAAGCTGCACAGGCGGCTGCAAAGGAAGCTGCACAATCTGCTGCCAAGTCGGCGGCCACAAGCGCCGCAAAAAAAGCAGCAGCGGCCGCAGCAGGTGTGGGCGCTTTATTAGGACTTAGTTCTATAAGTGTCGGTGATGTAAACGGAGACGGGAAGCCAGATTCTGCGTTGACAGCTGTGGCCGGTGCTGCAGGTAGTGTGGCAGGAACGGCATTAGATGCAGCAGGGGCAGCAGCGAATGCTGCTACTGGTACAACGGGAGGACTCACTGGCGCTTTGGGTGGTGCATTGGGCGGCGCTTTGGATTTGGGAGGGTCGCTAGGAAAAGGACTCTTGAACGCAGCCGGAATTGACACAGATGCTCTTCTTGAAAAATGGGAAACAGTGAAGACTTACTTCTGGTACTTCTTATATTTCATTATTGCGATGGCTGTTTTGAAAGTTATTTGGACGGTGAAAAGCATTGTTGGCGCGGGTCATAATTTGTCCAATGAATTATAATGTGGGTTGTTTCTTTACTTTTCATAGTGCTGCTATTACAATTGTATGTAATCACCACACAACAAACTAATGTCACCAAAACGCATGACATGAAAAGTTCCGAAACCAGTGTTTATCGCCGCGCGCTATCATTGGACAAAAAAAAAGCATTGCCTTTGGAAATAAGAGAGTCTTTATTAAGCATTGTAAATGATAGCGAAGACGACTCTGTACTGCTCGCCCTAATGAATGGTAATGACTTCGGAAATTCCGCACTTACTGAGCTTTTGGCGCTTCAGCCTTAGTATACACTACAGACCGTTTTGTTTCATTAGTCTTTGCATTGATAGTAGTTACCGCGATTTCGAGTGAATCTTCCGGAACGCCATCTTCGTCAATTGCCGCTCCAGTTGTTGCAACTTCAACTTCATGCTCAACAACAATCTCATCGTCTTCTTCAGTGATCTTAGTAATCGTAGTGTCGTAAATTCCGTCAAGATTGTTTTTCTTGTATTTCACAAAGTTAGGATGATCCTTACCATAGCGTTTCACATTCTTAGCCTTCACCTTACGAACACGTTTCGACAACAGTTCCTTTCCAAGCTTTGCATCTTCTTCCCGCTGCTTAATGATATTCTCAAGGATTACAGTGTTCTTGTTATAGAAGTTAACTCTGTCTCGGTTCTCTTTGAAAGATCCGATCAAGTTCCATTTGTTATTCGTAACCGTAAGGACACTTGTAATGACCTTGTCCTTATTTTTTTCAACATACTCATTACATTCTTTTAGCGTGTCAAATGAATCATAAACGTTTACTGCCACTTCAATGTCCGGTTTTTCAGCATATAGATAGCAAGTGGCAGATCGGAGCTGCTCGTAGTTAACATCGTAATATGTTTGGAACCGGTGGAATGTCTCTGCAGGAACATTTGACATAAGTGATTCTTGGTCAACATTACACTCAACACGTTCTGGATCATTTTGAGGCCCTTTGTAAGAGTTAGAAGAGTGTACATTAGGATCGAACTTAAACAACTTGTTTAGGAACCGAGTGATAATAACAGATTCTTCATTAGACAGCTTCTTCTTTTCTTGTTCGATTGCGATGTCAAGAGCTTGCTTGTCGACAGTAACCTTATCTTTGAAAAAATCATTTGTATAATCTTCGGCCTTTTGTTTATTGTCTTCTTCCGGATTTTGCATATTTAGTTCATTTAGCTTTTGCTCATACACTTGATTCTTTAGGTGTTCATTATTCGCGTCTGGGTGCTTAGTGACAACTGAGAATTCAGATTCCGGTAGGTCCGGTTCAATGTCTGTTTCATGTTCTTTGGCCATTTGATAAGTAAAGCCAACAAGCGCTGTTGTTAGCAACTTGGTTAGATACTGCTCACGAAGATTTGTAAATGATAGACATGTGTATTTCTCGTCTCCGAAAATAGTAGCCCCGTAAGGATTGAGTTTTTTTTCAATCTCTGTAAGTTGTTCTTCTGTGAGGTTATCTGCGTTGTTAAGTTCTTCGATCAATTGGTCAAGTTCCATAGTTTAGGTTAATATGATTTGGAATCAATTTCCAAATAGTTATATCCATTTACAATGACAACTATCGAAAACATTCATATGATTATCGAAAACAAGATATCAATTTCTGAACAAATTTACGACACAGTTGTATTCAAAGAGCAGCAAGATTACACGTTTCAAAAAAACAAGACCTTGTTAGACAAAACTAAAAACGATCTCGATTTCTCAATCGATGAGTATCTTATAAACGCAGCTTACTATTTGCATAGCTATTCCAGTCTTTTGAATGAAGAGTCCTTTGACTACTCTAAGTTCTTGACTTTGGACAACAACTCAACCATAGACAAATCCGCGATTTTGGAACTCATTCATATATTCAAGTCTAACGAGTACTCATACAGATATTCCAAAACAGCAGGGTATACAAACAAGATCCAGTTGAAACAAGTGTACGACAAGTTCAAAACATTCGTCCGAAAGTGCGGGATAATTGACAGACTGGACACCTTTGTATCAGAACTTGTTTGCTTTTATAAACTATACTGCGAGGAGTCGGAATCATTTATGGCGCTCATTGACAAATATAATAAGATTTATTTGTCATTAGGCAGAAACCAAGAAATTAAGTATGACACTTGTGAATGTGGTAACAAGATGATCATACAATCTAACACGAGCGAGCTGCTGTGTGTTAGATGCGGATATACTTGTTATCTGATAGGCTCCGTGACAGAAGAAGCGCAACTATTTGCTCAAGAGGGTAATCGAGTTTCTCACGGATCTTATGATCCTGTTAGACATTGTAAGTTTTGGATTGAGCGCATACAGGCAAAAGAAAATACAAACATACCGCAAGAGCAAATTAACAAAATAAAGAAAGCCATTATGAAAGACTATTCGGACAACATTCGGAACATAACAGTCAAGCAGTTCAGATCGTATTTGAAACACACTGGTTTGTCAAAGTTGAATGACCATATTCCTTTGATAAAAAAGATTATCACGGGATACATTCCGCCGCAGTTAACTTTTAGAGAACAGCAGCTTCTTTTCATTTATTTCGATAAGGCTACAAGGACATATGAAAAGATAAAGCCCGCGAACAAGAAGAATAGTTTGTACTACCCCTTCCTCATCTATAAAATTCTAGATCTCATAATTGAAGACACCCAGAAGAAAAACAAATTGCTCGACTGTATCCATTTGCAAAGCTACGAAACTCTTATCGACAATGACAAAATATGGTTCGAGATATGCAAAAAAAATGAGTGCTTTTCGTATAGAGCAACGGACAGAAATGGCTAAGTATTCCGAAGAACTACTTATGGTTTCTGTTGTTATGGGATTTTCTATTTTTATGTATGTTATAATTTCTTGTATTTGCTGGGTGTTCACGTGGTTAAGTGATAACATAAGAAGTTCTGACGACATCGTTTAACTTTTCAATCTTAGATTTGAGTTTCTTGACCAATGACTCAAGTAGCACTTGTATTGTTTCATTGGACATTCCTGAGTACATATCTGTTAACGTTTTGCGCTCAGAGAAAGCTATTGTTTCGCTTCCCATTCTTGCAGATAGTAAACTTTCTTTGGTATGGTGCTTGCTCTTGAACTCCTCGTATATGACATTCGCTAATAATCTTTCAAGGTTATCAGTATTTTCCGTCTTGTTGTCAAGTCGCTTAAAGTTCTTTATATACTTTTTTAGTCTAATGATAATATCCGGTAATGTAACTTTACTATAAGTGTCGCGGGGCTGTACCTCTTGTTTGGAAACTTGTATTTCCGGGTTAATAGATTCGTACTCTAAGGATAAGAAATGTAACGAGTTATATAGCTTCGAATGGTATATTTTTTTTCCTGTCTGTTTACAAACTACAATCCATAGATCCAAGTGAATATCCTCAGAACTTGTTTCGCATAAATCAATCCAGTTTTCTACCTTGCATGATCTTATATCTAGTGGGCTTACATAATTCCCCGAGCCGGTTTTTATAGTCTCTGTGTCATGAATAAAATCAGGGTTTATCCCAGTTGCATGGGATTTTATATCTATGGAGAAACTGAACTGTTCCGGAATTGTTTCTACAGTCATCACAATCCCAGATCCGACTGCTTCCACTTCTTTAAAGTTTTTTAGATCAAAGTCAAACCATTCCGGAATTTCTACCATGCGTGTTGATCTAGGGGCGGGTCTTTTTTTGTCAAAGTATAAAACTTTATTCTTGTGGTGTCTAATGATATTAACCTGCATAGCTTTTTTTAGTTCATGGGACGATGCTATGTAGGCAGCAGTGTATCTTTCATTTTTTAGAATACTGTTGAATTCCGCTATTCCAAGATTGCCGCTTAAGAATGTTTGCGCGTTTTCTATTTCTTCTGCATTCAACTTTGACTCAAGTTCGACTTGTATACCTTTAAGCTTTGTTAGCGTTTCGTATTTTAGATCGATGAATTTTAGTTTGAGGGATTCGCTCAACGAAGAAAGAGTAGGTTCTACTTTTTTTACTTTTTGTATTGCTTCCCGTATTGTCTTCACATTGAATGAACTTTGTATTATTTCTCCAGGAGATCCTGTAACCAACACAACTGTTTGGTTATAATCATCGAACATTGTATACTAAAGTAGTGAAAACGAAATGAATACATATGTCACGCGACGATTCATTTGTACCTATTATGCCAAGGATTCTTGATCCAGAATTAAAGTTCGACGAAAGAAGTATTCTTGCCGGAATCGAAAAGTCTCAGAAAACTTTTGAGAGTGCTAAAAGCGCGGCAACTACTGTTCCGAAAAAGACTTCAGTCATGAAATTGGTTGTAGAATATAAGTTTTACATAATCATCGCACTTGTTTTGATAGTGGCTATATTTTTATTGTATAGATATTTCAAAGGGAGAAAAAAAGTTACTGATGAAGTTACTGACATAGCCAGTCCGGTGTTTAATAGCATTGACACTGGAGCAAAACAGAAACTTGACTCTCTATCAGAATTTATAGACGATTCGGAAAGTGAGTCAGACTTCTGTGAAGAATATATCAAGAAGGAAGTTCGGCTTTCTGACATTGACGAAATAATTCCAGACTCGGTATCGGAGCCGGAATCAGAATCAGAGTCTGTAAAGTCGGAAGTGTCAGTGAAATCAGAGTCGGAAGTTTCAGTGAAATCAGAGACAGCGTCAGTTAAATCAGAAACAGTGTCAGTAAAATCTGAGACAGTGTCTGTAAAGTCTAACCGTTCTAATAAGTCGTCTGATTTTTTGATGGAAGATGCTCTTGATGTGTTTCAGCGCTATCAATAATTTGTATTAGAAACAGTCAAGAGTCAGTATTATAATCGATATGAGTGCCGTACAAAAGAAAGTCCTAAAGAAGCGCGTTACCCCGGTAGCAAGCGTAGAGAATTCTACTGAGCAAGAAGTGCCTGAAACTGTCGAAACTACAAGTGAGCTTAGTTTTATTCCTAGCTCGCGAGTGAGTAACTATGTTAGCGGCCACAAGCTAAACAAAGATTACGATGCTCTAGTTGCCAAGATTCGAGAGCAAGGATGGGAATCCGTTGGAATGTCTGATGAAGACACTGAGCTTATTAAGAAGAAGATTGCGGATTCTCAAGAGAGTAATGCTCTTGTACAATCCCAAATTGATCGCATTAATGCAGGAGAGGACCTAAAAGCAGTACTCTCCGTTGAAGACCAAGAAAAGGTTGGTCGCAATATTAAGTCTCTTGAAGAAAAGAATAAGACTGCGGAGACACCAGTTACAATTGACATTCGTGAATGCAGTGTTAAGCTTCTTAGTAAGCGAATTGTAACTGGCGAGTCAGCCGCGGTTGATCAAGTTAGTAAGCGCCGTGCTAAGTTCAGCCGTGACTCCTTTGAAGTACTAGCTACTTTCGGAGATATGGTTGTCTCTGAGATTACTAAGTATACATTCGAACATCTAGCTGAAACCAAGTTTAGCACTGTTGAGCCAAAGTATCTATTTGATTCAAATGCTAGCCAAGGTCCTCTGTTTGCTTACTATTCGACTCTTCCTTCTTATCAGAATGCTCTTAATGAGGTAGAGACTCCTGAGCGTGATATTAACTTCAAGTTCTATGTTAAGTCGATTGTTTATGACATGAAGAAGACAAGTGAATCATATTCTAACTTCAAGGTCAGTGAGCGTTATCAGCGCTTGTGTAGTGACATTGTTCTAGATATTCTAGACGACGCTACCGACCTTGCAGAAATCATTCTTCACGTTATGAACACGAAGACAATTTCGGCTAAGCTCTTTAAGACATGTATTTACACGAAGACACACAAAACTCCCGGCCATGCTGAACTAGTTGCTGCTCTTGATAGCAAATTCCCTTAAACCGTATGTTAGCACTTGCTAGTATTTGTTAACACTAGCTTGCGCTAACTTTCTTTTTTTTGTTATACCATGCGCTATTATGTTACAAAGCAGCCAAGTCCCGCCGAGTATTTGACAAATAGAATAACCGGAATTTCATCTCCTTGTAAATCGAAGTATACTATAGTTGAAGACCAAACGCGGAACATAGCAAAGCTAGTTCGTAACAACTATTATTTCACAAGGCTTTCTGTGTTAGCCACAACTACAAAACTTAACCTTCCAGAAATACCCCAATCAAAATTTCTTTCAGAGGTTTCTAAACTCCCACAGTCCAATGAAAAATATAAACAAGCGTTTGTAGAGTGCTTATCAAAATTTATGAAAGTTCTGCCCTATGAAACATATACTAACAACTACTCTGCAAGTTTTGTTCATACGTGCGCTGTCATATTTGATAACAAAGATCCAAGATGGTTATCGATGTCAATAATATGTACTCGTTCTCGATTTATCAGCACAAGGTTTTGTCAAGAAGTCGCAGCAACGGCCAGCACAGTTGCTTCTGTGGAGGAATGGCCGATATTGGTAAAATCCGGATTTTTTAAAATTGACTTTTCTAGCATCAGTAGTGTTGCCAGGGTCAATTTATTGACCAAGCAACTCCTACAGTATATATGTAGTCGCGTACCCACAGCTAAGGAAGAGATAAGTCTATTTAGGAAGGCAATACCTTCATGTGATCAAAAAAAGAAAGTGCGCTTCAGTAGCAAAGTTTACTACGGTCAGCTGCAGACTAATGTAAAATTTTACAAAAATGGGAAACCGGTTGGAATTCTAAAGCGAAGCACTGCGCGTTTCTGAAGAAGACTCGACAGAGAGAAGTGCATACAATTGATTTCTGATTGATTTAATTTCTTCGAAGACGGTTTGATCTAGTAACTGGATGATAACTTTTTTTTGATTGGTTTTCGCCGCAATTTCCAAACGCCATTCTTGGATTTCTGATTCTAAGTGGTTGAGTTCTTTGATAAGTGTGATTACTGATATTGTGTATATCTTGTCAGACATTTTTGCCAGTGAAAAATATTTAATTGTTCACAAGACAATGAATATATAAAATGCCGATTGTAGTTATTCAGGTTAGTATTATTCGCCTGGCTTTGACTTTTTTGTTAGTAGCTTGCAGAAGTATAGAGATAAACCACTTGGAAAACGATTCTGTCTTTCGAAGTAGATATTCTATCAATAACTTTGATTATTATTCTTTCTGCGATAACTTAGAGGTTAGCGTTATAGGTAATTCAATTTTGGTTAGCCGAAATGGCGAATATTGGGTTTCGCCAGTTTGTCGAGGCCATTATTCCAAGATGATAATGAAACATTCATTTTTAGAGAACGGAATAAAGCACACTTTGAGAGTATACAGCAACTTTGTAATAATTCATAAGACCAAGTTATTCATGTTTATGTACAAACTACCAAGCATTAAACGCAAACGAATTTAGCAACGCAATTTGAAAATTGATTCAGTCAAGACCATAGTGAAGAAATGGAGCATACTAACACTACCTATACTCAGCTAAGTTTTAACCAACATGTTCGTCTACGTACGTCCATGTATCTAGGATCTAAAACGCCCACTGAAAACACCATATGGTGCATGGAGGGTGACAAGCTAGTTAAGAAAACATTAGTTTACCCATTAGCGCTTTACAACATCATTGACGAGATCGTTCTCAATGTTATTGACCACTTCAACAGAACAAGTAAGATACACGGCAAAAACAAATGCGATACCATTAAGATGTCAATTGACGAAGAAGGAACTATCACATGTTACAATAACGGAGAAGGCATTATAGTCGAACGAAATGAACAAGGTGTTTACATTCCAGAAATGATATTCACCAAAGAGATGACAGGTTCCAACTTTGAAAATGACTCAGAGGCTAAGATCGGCATGAATGGTATTGGGGCGAAAGCCACTAACATTCTGTCAAAGAGCTTTTCCATTAAGACGGTAGACATGAAATCATGCCAACTTTATGAGCAGTTAATTGAAGACGGAAATGAATTAATTCATGAGCCAGTCATTACAAAAGCTAAGCGCAGCTCTCTTCCGTTTACGGAAATTAAGTTCCAGCCTGATTATGAATACTTTGAGTATAATGACATTCAGACTATTTCTGATCTTATCAGAACAAGACTCCACTATGTGTCTGCCTACATGGGCAAGGGATACAAAGTTTTCTTTAACGAAGAACGAATCTCTGTTGATACAATGGAAAACCTGGCCAGATTGGCTATCGGAGAGTCTGACATGATAGTTACTTATTTCCGTACAGAGGAAACAAAAAGTAAACTGATCATTGCAAACTGGGATTCAGAAGAGCACATATCAATGATTAATGGACTTTACCTTTCAGAAGGCGGAACCCATATCAAGTGCGTAATTAAGCACATCTTAGGAGTCATTAAGCCGAAGTTAGAGAAACAGCTAAAAGGTAAGCTCGCAGTTAACAGTCGTTTGATTAGTAACATGATGTTTATCCTTTACAAAGGAGAGATGGCAGACTTGGAATACAAGAATCAGTCAAAGAGCGAACTAAGCATCCCAGAATCTCGTTTCAAGAAATATTCTATTCCTTCGAAAGACATTGCTAAGGTTTGGGAATTCATCAAGGCTAAGGTTGATACATTATATCTTAGTAAGATCACGAAAGAGACAACAGTAAAGAAGGTAAGCAATTTGACAGGAATCAAAAAGTACAACCCTGCGGATTACGCAGGGACGTCTAGATCGGCAGATTGCACTCTTTTCATTCCTGAAGGTGACAGTGCTGAATCTTGTGTTCGTAATGGACTGTCCGGCAATTCAGACTTAGGATTCAAATACAACGGATTGTTTAACATTCAGGGTGTGCCACTAAATGCACGCAAGGAAGTTGACGTTCGTTACATTAATGAAACAAAGGTTATCGACAGAAAGAAGAAGCTCAATGAAAATGAAAGACTCATGTCTTTGGTCAAAGTACTTAATCTAAACTGGCACTTTTCCTACAAGGATGAAGAAGAGTTTAAGACTTTGCGATACGGCAAGGTTGTCATCGCGGTCGACGCAGATTCCGACGGAATAGGAAACATCTGCAGTCTGATCCTGAATTTCTTCAACATGTTCTTTCCAGAACTGATCAAGAGGAAATATCTAAGCATCTTGAACACACCGCTAGTGAGGGCTTACCCCATTAAGAAATCAGCAAACGGGAAAAAGTTGTATATCGAGGAGTTCTATAACTCTCACGACTATAACGAGTTTGCCGCATCTAATGATCTTAGCTTATACAAAATCAGTTATATCAAAGGACTTGCTACTCATTCTAACGCTGAAATCAGGAACATGTTTAAAGACATGTATTCAAAGATTCAAGATTTTGAGCACGACGAACAAACAGACTTGGCCTTTGAAACATATTTCGGTAATGATTCAGACAAGCGCAAAGATGTTCTTTCTCGTAAGGTAGACTACAGAGATGACGAACAGATATTAACTTGCAGCAAACATCTAAACACGAAGACTCGCGACTACCAACTTGAAAACATTCAAAGAAAGATGCCGCATGTAGTTGACGGACTAAACCCCGCTCGGCGAAAAGTATTGGCAGGTAGCATCATGAAATTCAAACAATCAAACACAAAGTTAAAAGTGTTTCAGCTCGGCGGATACATTGCCGAAAAGATGCTTTACCATCACGGTTCAGACAGTTTAAACAGTACTATTATCACAATGGCACAATGTTTCAACGGAGCTCGCAACATTCCGGTGTTGTTGCCTCTTGGACAGTTTGGGACTCACTACAAAGGCGGTAAAGATGCAGGGTCTCCTCGTTACATCGATACAAAGCTAAACAAAGAAGTAACAGACCTGCTATATCCTTCAAAGGACATGGACATTCTGGAATATACTTTGATCGATGGTGAGTACGGAGAGCCAAAATACTTTATTCCCATTCTACCGACTGCCCTTCTAGAAGATGTTCTTCTTCCTGCCACAGGCTGGAAGATTGAAATGTGGGCAAGAGACTTTAACCAAGTTTACAATAACACACTTAGTCTAATCAATGGACAGCCAATTCAGAAAATGAGTTACTTCATGAACAAGTTTAAAGGAAGTTACGTGTCTACTGACAATGGTGACTACTTAATCGGAAGTTACACTGTTCGCACTGATGACAAATCAGAGTATGTTACTATTACATCATTGCCTCCTAGAGTTTGGGTAGACAATGTGGTGGAATACTTGCAGGAGCTGCCATATACAACGCGGGTGCGTAACAGTTCAACAATTGATTCTGTAAACATTGAAGTTAAAATGACAACAGGGTCTCTTGAAAATATCAGATCTGTAGAATCAGATATAGACGCTGTTGTAAAGGCGTTTAAGATTTATACAAAGGTCAATCACTGCATTAATGTTTACTCAGAAGACGACACGGTGCTTGAGTATAACAATTACGAAGACATCTTAATCAAATGGTTTGCCATTAGAAAGAAGTGTTACGAAACACGCATTGAACGCGAGATAATCATCTTGGAATACAAGTTAATCATTGGGGAAAATTACATTCGCTTCATTGATAATCATGTTAACCACGGACTTTCGTCCATGACAACAAGGCAAACAATCGCTGCACTTGAGTCATTGGGCTACGCAAAGTTAAACAAGAATGTAATCGACAACGCCGGAAGGATTCCTAATGATGAACTTCCCAGTGAAATCAAGAAAGGTGCTTCCTTCGACTATTTGCTGAACTTGTCATACAAGCAGCTTAATGTTGATCACAAAGACAGACTTGTGAAAAGAATTAATGAGATCAAAGAAGAGCTGGCCATTCTGAAAGAACCAGACTCGTACAAAAAAATATGGACATCAGAGCTAGCAGCTTTGAAGCCTGTACTTGAGAATGGGTTCTCTAATGGTTTCTATAAAGAAGACGATTCATTGTTTCACTAGTCGGCTTCTGTGATTCTTTCGGTTTCCGTGACGTCTTTGAGCTAGCGGGTTCTTTTACAGTTATGTAATACGGCACATCTACATAAACAGTTTCTGACTGTGATTTAATTTTTTTGATGAAGTCTAACCGATCTTGTAAGCTAGAGTTTCCCAATAGTATCGCAGACTCTAAGTCTTTATCCACGTGTCTTAACAGATTCTCTTTCATAGTGCCGACAATTTCAGAAAGACTGTTAACCGAACTTGTCATCCGTTTCAAGTTTTCTATGGTAGGTTGCATCTTTGTTTCAAATGAAGAGATAACCAAGTTGAGTTCTTCCGTCTTTTGAATGGAAAGTGTTAAGTCATTCCGCAATTGTTTGCACAATCCTAAGTTGTCAGAATTTATTTTATCGTTCAGATTTCCAACAGTCAAGGCAAGTTCCAATACATCGCGCTCATATGATTCCAAAAGATCCGCAATGGGCTTGCGTTCATTTAGAATACTCTTTAATGATTTCTCCTTTGCTAACATCTCTTGTTTGAGATTCTCTATCTTTGAACTGACAGTAGTGATATCAAAAGTGTCGACCTTTGATTTTGCGTTTTCTATTTTCTGTTTGATGTCAAGAACAAACAATTTCTTTTCTTCGACAGCGGAAGTTACATCAGATTCTTCTATTCGGTCCAACAGGAGTTTATCATTTGTCAAGATTCGATAAGCTGTCTTGTAGCTCTCTAAGTCATACTGAGTCTTACGAAGATCTTCAAGTTGCGCTTCTAGAGAACTCACATTCTTGACAGATTCCGCCAGTTTAGATTTGAGATCTTCGGAGATGTCCAAATATTCCTTGAGAGTAACTTTGTTTGCTTGCCATCTTGAATCAATTATGTCAATGACTTTGATTATTTCTTGAACCGACTCAACAGAATTGTTATTGACGTTTATAACTTCGAATGACTTTCTTATGACACTATTTATCATGTTTGTTTCATTAGACTTGTTTGTCTTGTCTAACTCTATCAGTTCAGCAATTTGTTCGCGAAGTTTTGTCACTAGTTCTGACTCTGTTGAACTTCTTGATAACTCCGATTCGGCAAACTGTTGTTCGGCTTCGGCTAAACGTCTTTCTAGTTCTGTCTTTTGAGATCTAAGAGTATCAACTTCTTCGTTAGACATTGCGCTGGCTTCGGCTAAACGTCTTTCTAGTTCTGTCTTTTGAGATCTAAGAGTATCAACTTCTTCGTTAGACATTGCGCTGGCTTCGGCTAAACGTCTTTCTAACTCTGTCTTTTGAGACTTAAGAGTATCAACTTCTTCGTTAGACATTACGCTGGCTTCGGATAAACGTCTTTCTAGTTCTGTCTTCTGAGATCTAAGAGTATCTAATTCACCTGATAGCAAATTATTAGCCTCGGATATTTTTCTTTCGGCGATTAAGATTTGATTATCAATGTCAGATAATTGGGCCCTCAGAATTTCAAGTTCTTTGTTTTCATTTTCATTGAATTCCTCTAAGCGCTTTTCGGCGTCTTTTAATGATTGATCAATATTTGACATTTGCAATCTCAATTCATCTGATTCTCCCGATTTGGCTATAATCTTTTCCAGCTTTGATTTGTTATGCTTCAATGTCACAACTTCCTTAATAGGCTCTTCTCGTAATTCACCCAGTCTTCTTTCCGCTGATGACAATTTATCCAACAACTCAGCCTTTTGAGATCTTAAGGCTGTTAGTTCTGACTCTGTTAATGTTTTTTCACTATACTCAATCATCTTTTCCAACTCTGCGTTTTTGGCTTTCAGAGTTTCTATTTCTCTGTTTGTCAATTTAGCTTTATCGGCATAATCGGATTTCAAAGTTTCAATCGTTTTCTCTATTGACACAACTGTGTCCTTTGCGAGGGCAAGTCGTTGATTTACTTCTACGTTCACATTGGAACTACTTAGCGACTGTTCTAGAGATTCTACTTTTTGATTTGCTTCTTGTAGCAAAAGATTTGCGTCATCATATTTTTGCTTATAGCTTCTTAGCGTCTCTATTTTTTTCATAGTCTCATTGACAGTTGTTATCATGGTATTGATTTTTTTGTCATTTACGGAAAGGAGTTCTTCAATCCCGTCTACTTGTTTTCTCACAACTTTGACAAGTGCTTTGATTTCAGAATCGTCACATTCAGGAATTTTATTAATTGAGTCTTCTAACTTTTTGATTAAGTCTGACCTGCTTATATTTTCCGTAATGCCGACAAGCTGCTTGAGTCTTCCGATAAATGTTTTATTTGAGTCGATCATAGAAACAATTTTTTCAAGAGACCTTTCTGTAGAATCTCTTATCGACGCAATTCTTTGCTGTAGCTTATAGAGATCTTGATAAGCCTGTGTTAGTTTGTCAGTAGACTCTAATATTCCAAGGATAAGAGAATCTTGTTCCAAAGTATCTACTTTACTAGAAAGCTGTTCTTTTGTGGGTTCCATTTTGACAAACATGGAATATCTCATTGCGTCCGTAATGGATGTGGCAAATAAGTCTCTTGTTCTTCCTTGTATGTGCCAAATATTGTAGTAAGCAATAGAAAAGCAAGTATCAATCATGTCTCCATATATGCCATCTATAAGTGCATCCACTTCTTCCCCTGCCAGTTTCTGCTTAACGAATTCTAGAAGTCTTTCCTCCGTTATGATATTTTCTACGGGAGGTTCAGCAAAGTCTTGAGAATCGCCCATTGTTTCAAAGGACTGTTCATCTGCGTTAGCTGGTGTCGGCTCAGGGCTCGCGGGTGTGTTTCTAAGTGTCCACTTATTTAAGTCTTCTTGGTATTCTTCTTCATCCCAGTAATCAGATTCTTTAGGTTTGTCATCTTCTTCTTCAAACCCTTCTAGATCCAAGTCATCATCGTCGAAGTCATACCTGCCCGTAATTTTTGGGGTCTTGTCTTTGTTAAAGTTTTCAAAGATGATTAGGCTCAGAGTTCCGTATTTAACTGCAGTCGGCCCTAACAACTTTATTATTTCATTTCTTTCATCAAGGCTGCGCGTTCCACTCACCTTGGAAACATAAGCGCTTAGTTTAGAGATTAGATCAGAGTTGCATTTTACAGAAGCATCTTTTAAAGATTCTTGTAATGAGCTGACCCTTCGACTCAACTGTTCTTCCGTATTTTTCAACTGTTCGTTTTCCTTAGTGAGCTGTTCTGATAAAGTTGAAACTTCTTTGACTCCTGTTATTTGACCTGACAACTGTCGCAATTCCTGGATTACCAAGTCCTTTGAAACAATATCTTTTTGGTTCTGTTCTATTTCAGACTTCTGTGCGGCTATTATTCTTTCATTAGACACATTTAATCTTTCGAGCTCATTCAAACTTGTTTTCACTTTCTTAATCTGCTCCAATACAGCTAGCTGCTTTTTCTTTACGTCTGCGTAGCCAACGGAATTAGCCGGCCAGTTTCCAACTATTTCAAATATTTTCAGCATCTCGTTTAATTCTTCGTCTAACTCTGAAGAGTAAGAGTCGACTGCCGACGCAAGTTCGCGAGTATGTTTTTCATTAGTGCTTCTCAGCTGCGTTTCCAGATCATTGATTTCAGACTTTAGTTTTTCATTTGACGCCATTGATTCAGCTAGTTTGATTTCATATTCTGCGAGATCTTGCTCCGGTTTTTCGTTTCTCAACTTCTCTATCTCATCGGCCGCCTTTGTCAACTCCCTTTTGAGAGTTACTGTAAGTTCATCTCCTGACACCAAAGCCAAAGCTTTATTTTGAGATTGTAGCTCAGCCACCTTTTCATTGAGGAGTTTATTCTTTGACCTGAGTAGAACATTCATTTCTTCATTCCGTTGAAACTTTGTGGAATAAGATTTATATTCATTAAGCAAGAATTTGTACTCATTTCTGAAAGTGGGATCAGAGTAATTCAGCTTTGTCTCGTTTTGTGAATATCCAAGATTGCCCGCTATGAACTGATTATACCTTTCTATAATCTTAGCCTGGCTGTACAATTCCCGATTTATGTATTCTAATCTGTCAAATGACTTCAACCTGTCGACCGCGTTTGCTTTATTAAGTGGGGTCATCTTCTTAATGATCATCGCTCTTTCTGTTTCCAAGTTTGATATGTGCTGGGCTAGGTATTCAAAGCTAAACCCATTGCTTATGAAGAAGGGCTTAAGTTGTTCCATCTTTGATTGTAACTCTGTTATCTTTTCATTGGACTCTGCCTTAACTTTTGCATTTATGGATGCTAATGTGTCTACCCTTGCGCTTATGATTCCAAGCTGTTTTATTTTTTCGCCCAATGAAGAAGTATTCTTACTAACAGCCGAGCCGATATTTTCTTGTTCAGATGAATACTTAGATATCTTAGCGTTTAGCTTTTCTGTCAAAGAGTTAATCTGCCTAACTATCTTTGAAACGTCTGAACGATGTCCTTTAAACTTCGGAATGGCATTGATCACTCCCTTCGCCTCAATTTGAGCCTCTAATGTTTTCTCTTGCCAATACTTATTGTCTGCCTTTACATCTTCCAATTGTTCTTCAAGCTTAGTCATCTTCTTTTGATTGGCGGTTAACTCTTCCTCGAGTTCTCTTCTTCTTGATGAGATTTCAAGAAGAGACCTTTCCATATTCTCTAACTTGGTCTTGAGATCCGCGGCTAACTTTGCTGATCTAAGAGAATCATTTTTTGACTCTTTTGATTCATCTAATAGAGACTCGTAATCTTTCATAAGTAGCGCGTGTTCGCTTTCGACTTTTTGAATCTTCTGCTCTAAGATGAAAACATTTCCCTCTTTGAGTTTATTGAGCTCGGCTTCTAGCTCATACTTTTCTCCTAGAGTTTTCTTTGCATTCTCCTCAACCCGTTTCAGAATTTCAACTTGTTCTTTCAGCTTTGTGAGTTCTACTATTTCTTCTTTCATTGATCTGATCTTTTCACCTGCGTCACTGAGTCTGTCGATACATTTTTCGTCTAGTGAAAGAAGTTCATCTATGCGTTTGCGGTTAGAAATGTAAAACGCCAAAAACCGAAGGTGAATGTCGTTAATGTTTGTAACAAGCTTGAAGTATTTGTTATCTCGGAAATCGGAGTAACCATTCTTTTCAAGAGAATCATCTTCTGGGTCTCTTGAAAGAATATTTACCACAGGCCTTTTGACATAATAGTTGCGGTGCTTAACTACCGTTTCATTACTTTCATCGTTCATTTTATGAGCAAATTTAACTAAGGGACTTTGGGCGTTAGATTCTATAACTGCTGACGCGGAGGCTGTCGAAGAGGCTGGCTTCTGGGCTGCAGCCTTTGGTGATGCTTTTACAGCCGGCTTCGCGGGTTGCTTAGGAACTGCCGCCTTTGTAACAACCTTGCGAGGCCCTGACCCCGCCTTTTGAGTAATTGCATGACAATTAACATCTTGTAATGTCGGGTAATCATGAATCGTAGACACAATGTACTCATCCAGAAACTTTAAGCACGCGTCGTATATTCCCTTTTTTATTTCAAAGGACCGGCTTGTTAGCATCATTTTATCAATGTACTCTCTGTTGCATTCACTGTTTTCAGTGATGTACTGCTTATGCGGAATCATACAAAAGAGTAATCTTAATGCTCTGCGTGTATCTTCCGATAATTTAAAGTCCGTTTCTAAGATGCTAAGTTCCTTTCTGACTAACATAGGCATCTTTGCGCTTAGCAACAATTCCTCATTGAATATTTTTTCCTTTACACCGAACATCATGAAATGTTTGTCATTTGATTTCACAGCCTTTATGTATTCATAGTTGTAAAGATTCTTGTTTGGTCTCCAATCATTCTTTGTTTTGATATGGTTAAATATTTCTTCTGAAACAGAAATGCGCGTATTGATGGTCTGTACTAATTTAGTCAATAGACCCTTTGGCATGAAATCCATGTTAGCCACTGATAACAATTCTTCAAGTTGGACATTGAGATCTTCGTAAGACATTGCATCTAAAGGAGCGGGAAATTCCGCATCGTTTGCCTCTAGTATGGCACTTATGGCCTCGTTCTCTTTTTTTAGATTATCTAGCTCTGCTTGTATCTCTTGTTTGGTGTACTCGTATATTTCTTTGTCTGCAACGAAACCACCTTCAATTCCGGAGCCCCGTAATCCAGCCAATGTAAAAATGCCTATAACAGGCAAACAGAGTACAACTATTAGAATTACTATAAAAGCAGCAAACAGGGCCAGCATTGTTATATTATATTATAAACAAATTAAATTGCTTAGACGAAACCTGTAATACTTAATGTCAAAAGACGCTTATCACGATTTTAACAACGACCTAGCAAGAGATGATATTGAGTATGACATTAGGGATTACATGGAACAGTTCCGGGCAAGATTCGGATACCATATCGACACAAGTATTTTTGATAATGAGTCAAATGACAACAGATTCATAATCGACGAAGAGAAAGTAAGCCCGGTAATCAACATCAAAAAAATTGTCAAGAGCCATGACTTCGAATTGGGACTTGACTACATATTGGTAAGAATTCCAAGCAAGTGGATGCCTCGCGAAAAAATAAAACTAACTGTCCGGGCTTACAAGAAAGTACTGATGTTGTCAGGGAATAAGATTTATATTGACTACTTTTTGTTCTTGGATGAAATGTTTCATAACTACGCGCGCTATCAAAAAATGCTACAAAGAAAGACCATTATCGACTCTCGAAAAAAAATAAAGGACTTGCAAGATCAGTTAACTTTCAGGGAAGAATTCGAAGATTTCTAATTTGCCGGCTTTGCGAAGTATGTGTACGCGCCGGCTTTCTGTTTTGCACTTGCGAGAGATATCCAAATATTTGCATGAAGGAATCCGCCGCGTCGTCCAAGTTCTTTTTTTTGATCTTAGTCAAGAAACTAGAAAACCCGAATGTTTCAAAGAAGAAAAGAAAGTTAGCTTTGGAATGAGCTTTGTTGGCACAGTATCTGTTTGTGTACTGCCTAGTGAAAGAATAGTATTCAAGTTCTGGTTTGAATTTGATTTGGTTCTTTAACATCGGCTTAACCACAATCGGGGAATATTCGGCAAAGTGGTAGTATATTTGGCTAAACACGACGTTGGCCTTTTTGTTTACAGACATTTGATATTCTAACAAACACTTAACCTGCTTGCTCTGCCCGCCTTGCCCGCAGAGTTCGTCCAACTCTGAGTCTATTTCTGTCAACAATGACTTTAGCCGAAGTGTCTTCTTTGTAACATTCATGTTGGCGGTCTTTTGTCCATCTGTTAAATCGTGAACCTCGCACCTATGAATAATTAGATTTTCTTTCATAATGCGGTCCTTTTCTAGCAAAGAAATGTTACTATTGTTGGCCTCGCGGATGATCTTATTATTGTAAGTCATAAGGGTAAATGCCAGCGACCTGTTAGCAATGTCGAAACTTAGGTAGATCATATCAATAGCAATTGGAAATTGTTTTAAAAGCTAAATAGTAATGGATTTTGATTTTGACCCCAGTTCGATCTTGGGGATGTCCAGTGTCCTCAATAAGAATGAGACCAGTACAGGTATTAACTTGAAAGCAATCGAAAAGGGTTTTATGACTAGCGACGAGGAAACAGAGAGTTTACTTGATTACGACCCGATTAGCGAGTATACGGAATTAGCGGCCGGGAATACCACACAAGAGCCCGCACTGGATTATGATGAGCCGGACTATTCAATCCCTTCTACGCACTATGAAAAAAAATTGACAGAAGAACAGTCTAACCAAAACATAATCAACTCTGTTTTTTCAAATGACGCGCCTGTTGAAACATACGACTTTGATGAAGAGTCAAAGGAAGACACAAAGTTGCGACTGCTAGAACGAATTGATAATCTCAAGGAAGAACTTGAAGAAGATGCGGTCGACATCAGCAGAATTCCGTCTGTTGGATTTCATTCGTCTTTGCAAGATATTGAAAACGCGTCTAAGTTGTTGATGCTTAAAGCCAATCGAAACAAATACAGCAACATGGGCGAAGACTTCATTTTAGCGCTAAGCAATGGATTGGAAATTCTTTGTAATGGAGAAAGAGAGTTCTTCGGAATGAAGCTTGATCTAACTCATTGCACAGACATCGTCAAAGTCAAACTACGAAGAGTAAAAAATGAAACATCACAAATCATGTCTGACATCGTTGACAAGTATGAAATACCCCCCATGATGACAATTATGCTGGAGCTTGTTCCTGCTTTGTTCTTACATAGTCAACGCCGAAGTCGGCAGCGCGCGATTACAAACGTAAGTCTCAGTGATGACATTGATGAAATTCGGAAATACACTTAGCCGCGCGTTACAGACTTAAGCTTCTCTATTATTTCATTAGACAGTTTAGAATCTTCCACCAACCAAGATACAACCAAGATAAAGTCTGTTTCATTTTTTTTGATAGTAGCGGAGTAACCTTTCTCCTCAATGGCCATTATGATATAATAGTACACCTCCTTCTTAAAGTTCTCTTCGTTGATTCCGTTAGGCAAGTTAAATCCTGATGGCAATCGTACGCAGATCCTACTCTTGTTGTCCTTACTAGTATTCTCAATGTCAGAACTCAACTGATACAAAAAAGAATTCACGACCTGCATTAACAGATCTTTCTTCACTGTATTCACTCTGAACGACTTGGCGGGTTTAAGTATGTTCTTCATGATGGTATCTAATTCGATAAATATACATCCAATATTATAAATGGCATCAGCTGCGGTGTATAACTTACTTGTCATCAATGATTTAGATCAGGACAAAATACTTTATAATACTGCTTTGCTGAAGTCAACTATTCAAAGGTTCAGACTTGCAAACAAAGTCGCGAAGGAAAAAAAGCTAGCCCAGTTAAACGCGGCACTTGTGAAAACAAAGTCGCAAGCTGCCGTTAAGCGTTTGCGAGAGCTCATATCTGATTACACAAATAGTAGCATTGATCCGTACTTTGAAGAAATAAATAAGACGCATTGCACTTTTGTTCATTCAGAGTTCAAGCCGTTTATGGAATCAACATTCGAGTACACCAAAACATCCGTAAACTCAAAGCCAAGCTTCGGCGAATCGGTAAAATTCGATGTTCCCACTTACGGTAACTTTATTTCAGACATGTGCTTTCATATCAAACTTGGAGAACTCAAACCGAAGTCACCGGAAGATAAAGTCAGATACGCAAATATGCTTGGGCACAGATTAGTCAAAAAGGTTACTCTTCTTATCAATGGTGTCATCATAGACAGCTACACAAGTGAATATTACAATGCGTATTATGAAACAGCAGTTTCTAACACCAAGGCTTGGAAAAAATGCATAGGTCAAGAACTCCCAATAACAGGAGAAATAATCCCAGACCCTATTCATTCATTATACAAACATCAGAGAAAGGTTTACTACGGTTTGCAAACATTGAAGAACGAGCAGAAATCAGTTGACCTGTTTATACCATTGTTGTTCTGGTTCAACACTGACAAAAAATGTGCTCTCATCAATAACTTTGAAAGAGGCAAGCTACAGATTGAAATAGAGTTAGCCCCGGAAAATCAGTTGATGACATGCTTAGACACGGAATCGGAAATTTACCATGAGGCTTACATCAGTCCACGCATTATAGAAACAGAGTTGTACACCAATCACATATTTGTTAGCGAGGAAATCTCCGATTTATTCATAAGGCGGAAGTCACTTGACTTGATAAGAATTCATAAGCAGGCAGAAATCACTCTTGACAAAAATGTAGACTCGGTCTCTTTACTCAAATGGTTGAAATATCCATCAGAGGAAATAATCGTATATGCTCGGCCAAATGAAAATGAAACAGGCCCGGATTCTTTGAACACTTGGAATCAAAACTCTGGACTCGAAATAAATTATCTCAAAGAGTGTGTCGCGTTCAAAGACACAGACGGAACTTACGCGATTGGTATCAACAATGTTAAGATTTATGAGAGAACTCCGATGTTTACTTCCGCGGAAGTCACGTTTGACGGAACTACCAGCTTTGGCGCGGACGTGCCCGCATTTTTTACAAGCTACTTGCCATTGATTCACTCTTTGAAAACTAAGTGTAATGACATGCTTTACTTTCCTTATGCGATGAATCCAAGAGAGTATCAGCCGAGCGGTTATGCTGAACTTTCAAAGTGCAAAAAAATAATGTTCGCATATGAAAGTGATATCATCGAATCAAAAGAGTCAACACTGTATGTGCATTCGCTAGCAATCAACTTCCTTGTGATAACATAAAAGCAAGACGCGCGCCGGTCAAGTGTTATCAAAGAAAAGCTGAGACTAGTGAAAAGTTAACAGAAACTAACAATCAGTTGACAACAGTCAGCAGCCAGCTGGAAGAAACTAGCGAGAAGCTAGATACGGCTAATGAAAAATTAGATGAGACTAGTGAAAAGTTGACAGAAACTAACAATCAGCTGGCAACAACTAACAAGGAGTTGACAACAGTAAGCGGGCAGTTGGACACAGCGATAAACAAAATCGGATTCATTCAAAGGTCAGTTGACAATTTAGGTGAGAAGTTCAACAGATGGTTTTCATTTGCGACAACCACTATTGTCAATTTTGCAAAGACAACGCAAGCTAGTGTTACGAAAAGTTACTTGAAACTTCTTGGGAACAATGGCAGGATTTCCAAGATGAAGATTCGTTACCTAGTAGCAACGCGTATCAGCGAACGCACTTACAAAGTGTTCTCAAAGAGTACGAACGTCGATGGAATTTACAATGCATTGTATAACATTCCATACGATGGTATCATTGGGCCATTTGTGATTGGAATGAATATGAATGAGATCAATCATGAGAAGAAAGTGCTCAAAGATAACGTACCGGATGTAACTAAGTATAAGACGTTTAACTGGGGGCCAAATCTTGATGCTCTTGTTGATGAATTGCGCAAAAAGCATATCGAGACCTATGAAGATAAAAACGATGTCGTTAAATATATCATTGAGCAAAACTCGGAATTTAACACTCGTCTTTTGAGAAGTCTGCAAAATCTGCTCGACATGTTTGTCGAAGACGGAATGGCAGTTAGGCCATCAAAAAAAGATATCACCCACGCGCTAGAAGACATAATGAAACATGTGGGACATGATTTCGAAGATGAAATCAATCTTTCTAAGTTGGTCAAAGAAAAAGGAGCGACAGAGGTGCTGGCTCAGATTGAAGAACTCGCGAACATTAGTGCTTGCTAGTGTTTGCTAGTGCTTGCTAGTGTTTGCTAGTGTTTCATGTTAGCAGAGTTAATCTTTGCCAATTCTTTTTTATAGTTGTCCATGGTCAGCTTCCCTCCGTACATTTCTAAGCAGTAGATAGACGGACTGCATTCTATAGTAAACTTTTTACGACCAGTGAATATTTCATAGAGTTTCGTGACATTATGGTAAATATCAAAGTGCTTACGTTTGGAATAGTTGTTAGTAACATAGCCCATAAGACAGCCACATGAACAGAAATTTCCCTTAATGTTATAGTATCCATGTGTCGACTCGCTCGTGATTATAAACCAGGGCATGCTTTTAAATTTGAGAGTGCAATGCCAGCACCGGATATTTGTTGTCCTTGTCCACTCGGACAAGTTTGTGAACTTAGTCGGAAGTACGTCCCACTGTAGTTCTTCTTTTGTTTGAAACGTGTCTGTATTGATTATCCTTTCATTGAAGATATCTTCAATGCTGACAATATCGCTGAGCGTAACTCCCTTTAGGAAAAGTATGTAAGGTTCCGTGAAATCAGATGAGAACATCAAAAAATATCACAGATAGTATAAAATATGTATGGTTATGATTCCTTCGTTCTAGAAGATAACCAATACGGTGAGAGTTTTTATACTGATATGACCGACAGTATTCAAATCAAAAAAATAGAACCCGTGCCAACTACACCAGCAGTGCCAGCGGTTCCTCAAGCTAAAAGTTCTTTCACCGGAGGGCGATACTATGTCCCTCAAGTTCCTTTGTACAATGACTATACAAAAGAGCTCCAACAGCAAATCTACATATTCTACATTCTGCTCGTGGCGGCAGTTATTATTATCGTAATGCAGAGAATGACTATTAACACACTACAGAACTTTGTGTTTTCAAAGGTCAGCACTGTTCTGTCAGGCGTTAGCGGCGTTTGATTTTTCGAGCTCTTCGATTCTCATCGTTAGACTTTTGACAGAATCGATCAAGTATCCTATAAGTTCTTTGTTCGAAACTGTGTACTCGTCGCTAACATTTACAGCCGACGGGATAACTTTGTGAAGCTCTTGTGCCATCATTCCGCGATGTAACACACAGTGTTCATCTGAAATGTAAACGAAGTCATAGATTTTGATCTGATTGATTTTGTCAAGAGACTCGTGCGGGCAAGACTTTCTTACTATTTTTTTCTTGCGCATATCTGAAAGTTCTAGTAGAGTATTGCACACAATGTATCCGTCGTTTCGAATCGTAACCGTGTTGTGAAGCGCTCCATCTTTCATACTGTTGAACTTTATGATAGAGTTTTCCATGCTATCTTGATTATTTGTAATGATTGTTTCAATGGACGACATGTTTCTCTTGATGTTTTGACTGCTATATGCGTTGAACTTAATTCCTAGTCCGCTAGCATTTCGACTACACAATTGTAGTGGGTATTGCATACTCGCCGTCTGTACACAATTTATTTCAACAGGGCCGGTATTATAGATACTGAGTTCTCCAGTGTCTTCAAGGTTGAACTCAGTGTACAACTCATCATTGTACAACTTCAAACATTTCCCCGTGCTGTTCTTCACATTGAGAGAATATCTATCAGAGTTCATATCAAGAGTCAATGAGTTGTTGATAATTAGATCATTGACAGACAACACGTTTATTCCGTACGCGGATTTGTTAGAATCTAGAACAAGACATTTATTTCGCTCTGCCGTTCCTGTCTCAAACACGTTTGTATAATTTAGTCTTGTCGCTGGGCTAACGACTTCATCTCCGTTAAGAAAAAACTTTCCAAAGAGGTTAACTCCATTGACACTCCTATCTGACACGTCTAATGAAATATTACCATCTGTGTTTTTGATAAACACCGGGATCCCGTAGTCTTTCAAGAGCTTGATACATTCTCCTTGAGGATCATTTATTTCAAGTCTGTAAAGTAATTCATCTCTTGTGTTTATTCCTAGTCTTTTGAATTTATCAAGAGTCAATGCGGTACTTCCATTTATGTTGAACTGAATAGAAGCATCATTAACGTTATCCCGTATGTAAATTCCGCTATCTCCGTATACCAAGTCAGAAGGAGTCACTGCACCTCCGCCGCCGCTTTGTGCGACTCTTATCGGCTTTGACGGCAAAAGTACAGACATTAATTATACATCTATTGGAAAGTAGTTCAATTCTAATTTGCTAATACCATTTAAAAAAAAGCATAATAGCACTATATAAACAATGTCCACCGAGCAAGTAATCCTTAATAAGCAGCTAGTGGCTTCTGTTGTAGAGCTTATTAATTTTTACTCTCAAAAGGGCGTTTTCAAGCTCAATGAATATAAAGATGTTGCTGAGATCGACTCTCGGCTAAAGGAGATTCTCTCTGCACTAGAGTCTTGCGCTCCTTACACGGAGCTAACCTCGCAAGAGTATGGTTTCATTGTTCTTATTTTTAAGGAGGGAACTCAGCGTCTTCCTACTTCTATTGATTCATTTGGACAGCTATTCAGTATTTATCAAAGCTTCCAAGCATTGCTAAAGCAATCGCTTGAGCCTTCGTCTGACGAAGAGACAAAAGAATCAAACTAACCTGTAGGATTCGCTGGAATAATCGAAACAAGTTTGCTAGCTAGTTCTGATTCTTTTGCGTACACATCGTTGATAATAGGCTGCATAGACTCATGAAGTTCATGCAGCTTCTTTATTTTTTTGATTATCTGAATTAGCTTCACCGATCCGCTTTGCTCCGTTATCTTGTCCTTACAAGTGTCAACACTAACTGCAAATTTAGACTTATGAGTTGCCCATACAAGCGCATCTAACTCGTTTCTAACCTGCGGAACATTATTCAGTGCTCCGTAAATATCAGTTACCTCCCTTTTGAAATAAGTATCAACTGCGTTGAGTAAATGGTCGTTTAGCCTGTAGTTGCAAAACAGCCATTGAATATGTACATACGGAACATTGCTGGCAGTTAACCGCTCTAACAACGCCGACAAAGTTTCGATTGATTCTTCTTTAAACGCACCAACAAGCTTGCTAGTCACATACTCGAATTTAGCGGGGTCAACTATGATGCCTTTGATTACCTCTGAGTAATTGTCATTAACCAAGTCAACCTGAAGATAGATACTGTCGTATATCTCTTGAATCTTGTCTTCCAACGTGTGCTCCGTCCCTCCCACAAATTGCATTTCTCTATATTAAAATTGAATATTATTGTTAATATCTATTAAAGGACAGAGCTATGGAATTCACCGATTCTATCCTGTTCACGACCACTTGCGAAGGCAAAATCACCAATTTGGCTTACAAAAAAGAAGCCAACCTGGTGGTTGAAATCATTAAATCACTCGACATCAACATCACAGATTACACAATTATTTCAAAAGACGTAGCTAACACTCAAATGGACATCATTGAATTCACTGCCGTCGAAGGTACACTTAGAATTCCTAATGTTTCAGATTTAGAGTCTAGTGACTATGCAAACTCATTTATCGAAGATATGCGCACTTCTGAAAAGAACAGTTTGATTGACAGCGATATTCTTAGCATTGGTTGTAACTATGGAGAATTTAAGTCCAATGAATACATTAAACTTACAACTCCTATCAAGAAGTCTAACCGCGGCCGCAAGAAGAAGACCAAGCGCAAAACCACGCGCAAGCGCATAGGCAACGGAGACTACTTCAATAGTCAGATTACTTTCACTTTGCGTGATCCAATTAAGCTTGATATCATTGACAAATATCTTCAAGAGGAGGTTGACTCTGATGCATTCACATTACTGAAATCCTGCATGTACCATGTTAAGATTTACACAAACGGCAAGTTTCAAGTTCCCTTCGTTAGGGATGAAGATGTAACAACTGTTTTGCCGGTGGTTAAGAAAGCGATTGACATTGTCAGCTGTTACAAACTTGCCCGACCATTTGACGATCCTTGCGAAGTCGAGTACATTAAGTCCATCATGAAAAATTACAGGTTCTGCATGGTAGACCCGCTAACTCTGATCGACATTAAGCAGCTAAAGCGTGTAATCATCTTATTCAAAGAATACAGCGAATGCATTGCAGCAAACAAAGAAATGCCAGAGGAAGTTCCGGGCGCATTGTTTTCAAAGGACGAAAGAGATCAACTTCTTGAATACTTCAATTTACACTTTGACGAGTTAACAATGCGAAAGGTTAGCCTCGTGAAATATAATAGCGACAACTACACTGGTTTCGTAGTTAAGTTCTTGACTCCTATCGATACAAAGGCAACGAAGGAAACAACCGCGGCTATCTTCGATTCAAACAAGATTAACCTATACGGTAGCAACTGTAAAGAGGAAGCTAACATCATTAAGAACACTCTTAAACTCCTGATCGCGAGTCACGAAAACTGCACGTACATGAAAGACTAATTCTGTCAAAATTGATTTTCTCATTTTTTGATAACAATGTCCAACGAAATAATCAGAGCCGCGAAAGCTTACTACAGACTAACTGGCGAATCGCCAAAATTAACCAATGTTAAGCATTTGCCATTCACAAAGTACTCTGTTCTAAAGCATTTCGGATCTTGGTCGAAAATGCTCGAACATGCCGGCTTACCACTTAACATGAATAAACCAAAAGAGCTAAAGTGTGTTAAGTGCAACGTTTCTTTCATGAGACAAGTGAAAGAAATCAAAAAGGCTAAGAAGCACTTTTGCTCATCTGCATGCTCTGCTAGTTTTTATACTCGTGGACGTAAACACTCAGAAGAGACAAAGAAAAAAATAAGCGACTCGCTTAAAGCGCACAGAATTTTCTTGCCAAAGTCCAATGACTAGTCATCTAGTGCCCACCATGGAGTTTTGTCTTCGATGTTAACAGCGTAGTCTTCTTTGACTTGATCAAAGAGAACTCGGGATCCTCTAAAGGCAGACTGTCCGGCCTTTTGTTGTCTCTTGATAATATCAGAGTTAAGAGAATCATCAAAATTTAGTGCAGCAGAATCCAATGAATATAATTCATCGGTGATTGGATTGTAATCGGTTCGGTTAAGAACAATTCTCAATAGTTCATCATCTGTGTAATCATGGAGCTGTCCCTTTGTTACTTTTTTTAATCTGTCCGAAACCGGTTCAAAGTATTGCGGCTCTGTTGGCTGTTCCGGTGCTTGTTCGGCCGGTTTGGCAGGCTCTGCTAGTCCTTCCAAAGATTGAATAGGAAGTTGACGCGTATTGTATTCAATGTGCGAGTCCTTCATTCTTCTATCTGACAAGAAGCTAACATTCTTCCAAAGCTTCCAAGCAACGATGAGTAAAAAAATATCAATCAACCAAGTCATCAGTTATACTTAGCTTGACATTCTTTGTAAGAGCGTTATTCTTCTGTGTCAAGTCCAACTGACTTAAACTGGTTGTCTAGTACGTCTAGAAGTTGCGCGATTGCTGGATCCTTGATCTTACCTGCAGATTGCTTTCTGAAGAAATTGGTAATCTCCATGAACTGTCTGGTAAGTTCAATGTCAGAAGAACCGTCGGTGCGTTCTGCTTCTTCCTTAGTGCAATCCGCAATAAAATTTGTAATAAATGTAGATTGATCCTTAGACGATACAAAGTCTTTGTAATATTCTGTAAAGTTCTTCTTCAGAAGATCCATAGAACTCTCAAGCCGAGAGAACGCTTTGCTGCATCGAGGCAACATCTTCTTAGTGCTTGAGATAACGTCAACAACCACTTGACTAATTTTGTCAATGTCAATGTCTGGACTAGTGATAACATCGTAAATTTCCTTTGTTGTCTTAAGGAGCATACTCAGGAATACCAGGATATACTTCTTGACAGACTCATCCACGTTAGAATATACGTAAAGATACTTGATGTCAAAATCGCAGAATGGAAATACTTGAAGATCCTTAGTGTTTGATGACACCAAAAAGTTACCAGAGAGATCTCCTTCCAGGTGTTTCTTATGTTTGATAAGACGCTTACACATGCTAATACAATCGCCAACTACTTTGTTGTCCTTGGCCTTTTTGTAAAACTTGCCAACCTCTGCAGGGTTCTTTCCGAATTCAGACCACTCTGAAATAATTTTGCAGTCCGCGATGAACTCGGCCGTGTGTTTACGATTTGGCGAATCCTTATCCTCGTTGAGAACTTTACAATAAATAGATTTGTCAAAGGACTCTAGAAAGTTGATCACTCGAGATAAATTTGAGCGCAATTTGTTTAACTTGTCCATAGCAATGTCAAAGTCCATGTCCTTTCCGTCTCCGAATAGTTGCCCGAATACTGCCGAAAAGTCGTCATTCTTGATAGTCTTCACCTTAACCCTGGTCATTAAAATATTGTATTAAATTATTGGATGAGTATTCAAATAATAAATATGTGCGATTTAGGCAATATCACAGACTCTTTCAACAAGTATACTCTTCGCCTTTTGACGATTGTTGAATCACTTGTCGAATCATCAGCAAAGTTAGAATTTGCAAAGAAGAAAATCAACACCATGATAAACACTGATCCTGTTTTTATCATGGATACCGCGGGAGAGTATATATTCAAGTATCGCTATCACATTAACGACCTAGATAACTTTTCTAAGTTCGTGATGAACACGGGAGATTATATCAAAGAGGATGACTCTTCTGATCTTAAGGGATACTCAGATGACAATACTAATTTTGCAAAGCAGATGATTGAACAGATCCGCACAAAGTGGAAGTCATTCAGCGACGAAGAACGCAAAATGACGCATCGTTGTGTCAAAAAAATGTTGAGCGAGTACTGCAGGTACCTTAACTATTTGCAAGATAAGAAATAATCTAAAGTGTTGGATCATTGAGCGGGTTATATGTTATTTCCATGGAGCAGTAGTTCACGGGATTTTTTTTGTAGTCCTTCGAAGAATAAATCTTTAACTCCACTGCTTCTTGTAACAGGATCTTAAATATTCGCCAAAAAGTGTCGTCATGTCCGTAAGAATTGCCGCACATTGGAACCGAAGTGTTACAATTCAAAGAATGGGCTAACTCATGCAGTGTCACAAATAATATTTCATTGTACTGATGAAAATCGTAAGTGTCATAGTTCCTCAAACAGATAGCAAGTGTTTGGCCCTTATTAAGATTGTAACTGACGTCTTTTTTTTTCAAACGCGGGTAATTCTCTTTGAGAGATTCCGGTGAATAAGTAGATGCAAACCTTTCCGACATCTGTTTGTATAACTCGTTACCAGAGCTGTGATACTTGTTTATGAAAGAAGACTTGAGTGTTAAAACATCTGAGTTTACCTTTGATAGAATATCTGCAGCGATTTCTTTTTTTTCATGGTCTAGAACTTTAAAAGAACCGCCAGGAGTTTGCACAGAAACAGTTCTGTCGAAAAACCCTGACTTTGTTGACCATGAGTAGACTATGTAGAAAAGTAAAAGCAAGCACAGTAGATTCATTTGATTTCGTATACTAAACAATTTAATTTAGTCTTAACAGTTAGACATACAATGTGTGGCATTTTCTGCGCTTATTCTATATTGTCAAAAGACAAGTACACACTTTTGATAGAAAATGCGGAGCTTATGAATTACAGAGGAGAGTCTACAAAGCAAATGGTTATCAATAATAAGTGTCTGATGTGGCACCGCCGGCTGGCCATTATGGACACTACTAACCGATTCGCGGACCAGCCGTTTTCATACAAGGGAGTGTTCTGTATTGTCAATGGGGAGATTTATAACTACGAGTACTGTAGAAAGATTGTGGAACATACATTTAGATCCGGTAGTGATTGTGAAGTCATCATTCCGATGTATCTAAAATACGGAACTCAATTTGTCGGAATGTTACAAGGAATGTTTTCATTTGCGTTATACGATAGCACAAAAGACTTACTGATCGCCGGCCGTGATCATATCGGAATGACAAGTCTTTACTATGGCAAATTGTCAGACACGGATTTTGTGTTGTCATCTGACTTGAAGTCAATTGACAAAATATGCACTGACATTGTCAATGTTCCAGCCGGACACGTGTTTATCAAGAGTAAGAACGGGCAAAGCACCCATTCTTACTACTCGCTACCAAAAGAAACAATTGAAACGCCAATTGAAACAGTACTTGAAACGATTAGAGAGAAGTTTATCAACACGGTTAAGAGTCATTTAACAAGCGACGTACCAATTGGCGTATTGTTATCAGGAGGGTTGGATAGTTCTTTAGTGGCTGCAGTTGCTTCTAGATTGTCAAAAGACACAATTAAGACATTTACTATTGGTGTTGAAGATTCAAGCGATGTGCTTGCCGCAGACAAAGTGGCTGACTTTATTAAATCTGATCACACAGCTTATAACTTTGAAGCCGTTGACGCCCCGGCCATTTTGAAAGAAGTCATTTATGCGATTGAAACTTATGATCTAACTACTGTTCGAGCAAGCATACCTTTATATCTTTTGACAAAGTGGATTCGCGCCGACACTGGCATCAAAGTGATTTTATCCGGGGAAGTATCTGATGAAATCTTTGCAGGGTACTCTTACTTCAAATACGCGCCATCTTCCAATGAATTACTTGCAGAAACAAGAGACAAAGTTAGCATGTTACAAAGATACGATTGCCTTCGCGCGCATAAAGCGACTATTGCAAACACGATAGAAATAAGAATTCCTTTCGGCGATCAACATTTTGTGGACTATGTGATGTCTATTGACCCTAAGTATAAAATGTACGAGCCTTATGGAATAGAAAAGTATATTCTTCGAAAGGCGTTTGAAGGATATCTTCCGGATGAAATCTTGTGGAGAAAAAAAGAACAGTTCAGTGACGGAGTAAGCTCGGAAAAGGAAAACGTTATCTCTGTCTTGAAACAGTTCGCAAATGACACAATATCAGATGAAGAATTTGAAAAAAATAAGGGACCGACTATCACAAAGGAAGGATACCTTTACTACAAAACGTACAAAGAACTGTTCAACTCCGATTCTACAGTTGATAACAATGTTAAGTCCGTGGCGTGTAGCACAGCTAGAGCATTGAAATGGCTGAACATTTCAGAAGACAGCCCAATGAATGATCCGAGCGGTCACAGTTGTTAACATTGGGGTTAGTGTCGCCGCTTCTTTTTCATTGCTTAGACACACACTATAAATGGACCTTGGGAACAATTCCGCTTCTATGGACATTAAACAGAGCAGAATCAGTTAAATATAGACAGTAAGATAAAGTTCACACTCAAGACCTTTCAATACCTTTCAAGACCTTAACAATACGTCTACCTCAAAGTAAGTCCATGTGACTAGAAATCATCAAAAGAACATCATTTGAGAATGCAAAATGAGACACTATTCCATTTAACTAATCAGCTATTCCCAGCTATTCCCAATGGTTCACATAATTTAAACACGTGAAATCACCAGAATTGTCTTGATCGTTTCTAATAGCGCCTTGACACTAACTGTTAACGACGTGGTCTTTTTTTTGGCGTTATGTATACACAAGATGAAGATTGAGTACATGTCAAAATCGGAAACGAACAAAAAGTTCACAAGCAGAACTGAATATGTAACAATCAAGAATGCACTTGGTCCAGTTATTGGAAAAGCTGAACCAGAGTTAGATTCCGAAAGCGACAGTAGCAGCGATCATAGTGATTCCGAAAGTGACTCTGGGATAGATTCCGAAAGTGACTCTGAGCAAGAATCCGAAAGTGACTCTGAGCAAGAATCCGAAAGTGACTCTGAGCAAGAATCCGAAAGTGACATTTGTAGCGAGCATGGTGAAGTAATCGGCGGTGATATTTTTGATGATGCATTTTCCGGGAATATAACAAATGACAAAGTTGATTACCTTTGGTCTAGCAATACTTTGATGGATCTAAGAAGATTCATACATGGGAAAGTTCCTATTCAGTATCAGTACTTAGAAGCAAAAGTAAATGGAAAGTGGAAATGCATTACACACGAATATATTAATTCAGAAGGGCAGTCATATGAAATTAAAATCGGTGAGTTCGAGCCAGAAGTGGCGGGGGTTCCAATAGATATAGTATTGGCAAGTATTAGACAAAGCTTCGTGATAAAGAATTTGCATCACACTCTTTCAGAATTTAGTCACGTAAGGGTATACGACTTCTTAAACCTTGTCGACATTCCGGCGGCAAAGTATTACATTGATAAAGATAGGGACAATGCACTTACCTTTTATAATGGCTTTGTGGAAAAGTTCTTTCCCATGACCTTAATGAGTGAAATATTTGATCCACAACCTCTTGATATCTGGTGTGATCACGTACATACAAAGGTTAGACTTCAACGAGACATAATGAAACAGCAGAAGTCGCGCGGAAGCAAGACAATTAAGTCCATAGACATATCCTCTTCAGGCAAGTTCAACTTACAGATTATGACCATTTATAATTCATTGGACTTAGATGGCAACCTCTTGAAGATAGAAGCATACATAAAATCAAAACAGATTCTCTTAGAGAAGATTAAAAAAAATCAAACAAGTTCTACACCTAAAGTCAAATCCGATATCAGCTACATAAAGTTTTACTATGCAAATGCCACGGTATGTGTGTTTTCGAATGGCAAAATAGAATCTACTGTGCATACTGTTGAAAACACCAAGGAAAAGTTATTCTCGTACTTTGAAAACAACATCATAAAGAAGCTGCCTGTAAAGCTCGGAAAGTTGCAATCCGAAATAGTAAACGTTGACTTTGAAATAATCTACCCTGTCAAAATGTCGACAAAGGTAGTTCAGCTATTGACAGCAACAATAGAAAAGTATGAGGAAATGGAAGAATACAATAAGTCTGTGGCAATGGTAAACAAAGATGCCATTATACTTTTTATTGCAAACAGGAGATATAAGTTTTTCTCTAATGAGTTCGAGGCATTGGTGGACTCTATAGAAAATAGACGCGCTTTGTTCTCAAAGAGGCTAAGTATTACTTTTACGCCACATGTTACTAGTATTGCAGTTAGTGTCAAATGCCTAGACAAAGAATTTGCTTACCGAGAAAGATTTTGCGATTCTATTGTTGGTATGGTATCAAAGGCAAATGTGAGTAGAACCGAAATTCTAAAAAAGGACAGCAAAGTGAAAACACTGAAAAGCTTTGATCCTAAATTATTTACAAAGGAATACTCGCGCATTTGCCAAGCACAGCAGCAGCCTATAATAACTACCAAGTCTAAAGGGACTGCGTTTTGGAATTTCACAACAGGCGAACCTGCATATTATGCCTGTGATTCAAAAGTATTTAAGCATCTAAAGTTTATAACTGACCAACACCCGGAAGGGTATTGTTTGCCATGCTGCAAAAAGAAAGAGATATTCCGTTCCACTTCGTATATAGGCAAACACAATCAATGTTTGAACACTTATAAATTTGACTCCAATGAAAATATTGCAACTGTTTCAAGTAGATATGTGTCTGTATATTCATACAGAGTAGAAGTAGAGCCGGCAAAGCTTATGAAAATAAGCCCCACTTTAAAGAAATTCTTTAGGTCGGTGGAAGATGTTTACATGTACGGAGTTGCACCCTTTTCCGGAAGCTTCAAAAGTTTCATGTTGCCGATAATGGCACAAGCGCTAAACGTAAAGCCCGTTGACATTATAAAGAAGGTCTGTGACTTTGACGATACAATCTTTTACTCTCTGCTAAAAGGACAGCTTATTGAATATTTCAATGGGCCTTCAGATTTTAGACAGTTTCTTATGTCAAATAGTGCGATTGAAACATGGTCTGTGTTTATCGACTGGGATCAATTATTCATAGAAGCCGCGATGGTATTTGATCTTGGCGTGATTGTTCTTCACGAAAGTGAAAACGATACACTAACAGACAGCCAGCTAATGCTAGAGACTGGAGATCTGTCTTATGAAAAATACATAATTGTCATGAAGAGAAGAAAATCCGTTGTTCCTATTGTAATGGTCGATATGCCGAAATATTTTAGCACAGGCTTCATTTCTGGAATTATACATCATCGCAAAGATTCACTTATGAGATACATCACACTGCTTCCTACCGATGAAGAAAAAAAGGAAAACATGGTAGAAGCATTTGTAAACGACCACAACCAAGTATTCTTAGCATGTATCGAATATGAATCTGGGAAATATGTTTACAAGACTGTTGACTATGTCCATGCTTCAAAGGTTAAAGTTCCGGTTTACAAATCTTTAGAGGATAGTAAGCACAAGTCAACCAAGGCAGACGCCGAAAAGTACACAACTGTAATTAAATGGGTAGAATACGGAGAGTTTCAAGCGGGAGTTGCGAAAAATTTCTTGCTATGGATACGTAATGAAAACGAATCGGTAAAAGCGCAAAGCTCAACTGAACTTTCACAGGACAGAATCAAGCTAGCTCTTTACAACACTAATCAGTACAACTTACTTATGCTTCATACTGCCAACAAAGGAGAAGTTGTTGTCTCCGATACTAACAATGACTTGCCCTTTGACAGAAATTTTGGACAATGCGTTACAAGCAATTATTACTGCAGCGGTAACAAGTTCTTACTCCGCGACAAGCACTTGTTGGAAATCTTAGAAAAAGATCTCGCCAACCCTTACAAGAAAATGTATATAGAGCAATTCCACGAAATAAGCGGAATCGGTCTTTATGTCAAAGACTTCAAAAACAGCAAGACAATTATAACAACGATCGACACATAAAAATTATTAACCACGACAATATACATGCAACCATTAGAAGGAATAGAAGCATTGCCGGTAGACGACTTATTTCATTCAGTTGGGAAGTTGTACGATTCTTCAAACATTAAGATTTCATTCTTGTTGTTCATAGGATACATAATTATAAACACGGACATCTTCGCCGAAAGAGCTTTAAACAAAATCATACCAGGGTCATATGATATAAGTAATGATAAGTTTACAAGCACGGGAATACTAGTCGCGGGTATGTCTCTAAGCTTATTTTATTTGCTTATCGACCTTTTGGCTAAAGCGTCATTAGTTTGAATGTTAACGATCGCTAACGATACAAGCATCCAATAGCTATACCATTTGAAATGTTCGTAACTCCGTTTTGTACAGTTTTTGTCATTACGCCGTTTATTTTTTTCACTATGAGAGAATCGTATAAGACAATGTCTCCCACTTGCGCCGAAGAATTGTAATACACATCTCCGAATTTATTTGGCTCTGTGCAAATTATTGCGTTTAGAAAGTAGCAGTCGGCGAATACTTGCTTGTACTGTTTGATTTTTTTGACTGCCTCATGATTAGATATGTTGATAAGATCTATAAGAGATTCATCCTGATGAAACCTTATGTCGAACACTTCGTTAAAGTCGCGCATCGTTTCAGCGCGTAGTTTTGCAAATGATATCATTCCATCGTAATCAAGATGCCAGTCTTTACAAAATTTCCTCATGTTGTTTGATTCTCTAAACATTTGAAACAACACCATAAACTCTAACCATTCACAGGACAACAACTCCTTAATTTTCTTAGGGACTGCAAAGAACTGAGCCAAGTTCATCTTCCCATATGATAAATAACAGGCCACGTCTATCAAATCCGGGTTTTGTAATACCATCAAAATAGATTCCAGTGTCATCATTTTTATCTTGATTATTGACTTCGCGATTTCTACAGGTTTTCTGTTTGAATCAATAAGCTTGAGTCGATACAACTTATGCAAGGCCTTGCTTATAGAAATGTTCATGGGCCTATCAAGAGTATCTATGTTTAACGGATCTATACCTTTACAGCACATTTGCAGTATCTGTAAAGTAAGATCAGAAGTAAAAATAGACGGATGTACTGTTTCATGAAGCTGATCATAAGTGTCCTTTGAATATAAAGCGTGGAACTTTCCTTCTTGTATTCTACCGACTCTACCTCTGCGTTGCATCGCCATTGCCTGTGTTACAGGTTTTCCAATCAATACAATCGCGTCCTCAACAGGGTTGAATTCCGCGGAATTCACTAATCCAGTATCAATACAGTGCACCACGTTGGCTAATGTGATCCCAGTTTCTATCGCATTTGTTCCGATGATTAGCTTTCTCAACTTGTTATCATCGAAGACATTATTATAATCTCTTGCGACTTTTTTCATAGATTTCGAGTCCATCCCAATAGAGAGCAGTCCTCTTATTTCACTCGTAGCTTCTTGAACTTGTCTTATCATTTTGTTTGTAGGCACGAATAGCACGATATCGTTTTTCGGATTGTTATACTCTTGTTTATGAATTGATGTTACTGTACTAACAACAGATTCAAGTAGGTTACTGGTGTCATACTTTAGAAATTTATTCTCTATCGGATAAGAATCTCCTACCACATTGAAAATTGTAGTAGTGTCAAAGTACTTGGCATACTTGTCTACATCCAAAGTTCCACTGGCGCAAACTACGAAGGGCATATTTCTAATGCCTACTGTTTTGCAAAGTTCCTTTAAGTAAAACAAAGTTAGGTCCGTGTCTATTGATCTTTCATGCGCTTCGTCTATTATGATAACTTTGTATCTTCCAGCAAATATGTGCGGATCAGTATTTTGAATCTGCATAAGCAATATTCCAACTGTCATAAAACAGAGTCCACTGCCTGACATAAGATTTTTGTATTCCGAGGTTAAGTAACTGATGTTCTTTCCCAGTTCCAAAGAACTATATGCAGGCACTTTGGCAATGCTATTAGGAATGTCTATAGTAGTGATGACGCGCGGTTGTGTTATTGCTATTGTTTCTGATGTATACAATCGCAAAAACAGTTCAGCTGGAAACGCGGTTGACTTGCCTGTTCCGGTGGTTGACTGCATAATGACAAATCTATCAGAATTACTAAGTGCTTTATTTGTGTGATCTCTAAACCACGATACAATATAGTCAATAGGGACTATAGTATCTAGCGTGCTTTGAGATTCTCCCATTCCCGGACGCAAGCTTCCTTTTTTGAAAAGTGTCGGAAGACCCATTTATCCAGTATACTATTAATTTTAGAAAAGTGATCAAGATTTAGAATTATGTACACGCTTTACATTAGAGATTCCAAAGACAACTCGGCAAACTTGGGTCTCTTGAAGTTTCTGATTAATAACACCCGTGAACTTGTGTCAAACGGTATTTTTATCAGTGTTATCAAAGTTAACAAGAAGAATATATCTAAAGTCCGCGAAATTGGCGTAGTTTCTACTCCAGTTCTGATTGGTAAGAACCGAGTAACCGGCGCCAACTCTATTATGAAACATTTGATTTCAAAGTGCGAATCAGAGCCAGAACAAGAAACTCGTAAGGTATACCGTCAGTTCGCCGCTGAAACAGTCGATGATGACGATTACTCAGAAATGAAAAAAATTCTAGAGCAATCAGATGATGAGTCAGATTGCGACAACGACATTAAGAAAAAAATGACTGACCGTGTCACGCAAGGCTCGCAAGGCACTAAGGACAGTAAAGGGAAACCAGTTTCCCAAGAAGAAGACGCAATGGCTAAATATTGGGAGAACCAAGAAGAAACGGAATACTAAGCGATCTTCATTTTTTTGATTACAAAATTGATTTACGATAAGTATACTGTTACAAGTAAACCAAGTAACCAAAGTGAGTCAAATGAAGGTCGTAAACGTAGAAAAGGGACAAATTAAGTTTGACACTAATAACAAGTTTTACTCGAAGGTAAAGGACATTTTGCCGGACTTTAACAAAAACTACATTAAGTTCACTTTGGTAGACACCAATGAAGCTTTTGCGAATGCTATTCGCCGGGTCTTCAATGATGAGCTTGTTGTTAATGCCATGCATGTTCATCCGAGCGACATAACGACTAACGATAAGTTTATCCTACCTGACAATATTGTTGAGAGGATATCTCTGATTCCTGTAAGTCAGTCCATTGATAAAGAATCGTGGACTATCAGAGTAGATAATAACTCTGATCAGATTATCAAAATCTGGTCTTCTGACATTAAATCAAAATCTGGTAAGATTCACTTCAACCAAAACATTCAGCTGTGTTCGCTCAGACCTAACAAGCATTTGTACATTTCCAATATTATGTCAAAGGGCTCTGAAGGATTTCATAATAATGCTCATACCATCGGAACATATAATTTCAGCTGCCCGATTGGAGAACAAAGTATGGCCGATACAATTACAACTTTCGACATTATGTTACAGGATAATTCTAACTCATCGCCAAGCGAAATGATTAATCTAGTTCATAATTGCATTACGATGCGTCTAAAGCGAGTCCGAGAATTGATCAACAATTATGAAATTCCTGTCAATGTTGACATTGTGACAGAAGCCAACAACAACGAAGTTTACATTGTTAAGAACACCAAAATTGTAGACATTAAGAAAGATAACTCTGAAGTCTCGGATCTTTACGAGATTCACATTAAGGGAGAATACCATACCATTGGAAATCTTATCACGAGATATGTCTTCAATGAGAACCCGGACATTGAACTCATCAACTACAAGCTTGAGCATATTCTGAAACATAAGATTATAGTTACGATCTGTTCAAGTGACTACAAAAAAATAATCAACAACGCGCTAACTAAGTGCATCGAAGATTTCGACCAGTGGAAATCCGCGCTTTCTAATTAAGATCGATTAAACAATTGTTTACGAATGATCAAGTTGTTAACGAGTTTGTCTCCTTGGATCTGTAACTTTTTTTTGAATGACAACATTGCGATGCCTACAACTCCGATTGGTATTCCTGCTTGTGGAATCCCGGCAGCCGATAGCACAAAGGCTAAAACTAATAGTAACGTGCAAATTGTTTCAATAGACATATATCATAATTCGATATAATAAATGCTGTTATAATAATCACGCAGAGATGTTCAACTCCTTTCTTCTAGATTTGTCCAATGACAACTTAAATGTCGTTTACTATCTGTCAGGTTGGCTTTGTTCTTTCATGTGTGAAACATCTTTCAAGGTAACAAACAAGGACTTTGGCACGGTGGATTCCATCCGTCGAATGATTTGTAAGAACCTTAAAATTTACTTCAACAAACGCCAAGCTAGTTTTTCATTTAAGTCAAAGAAGATTGCAGAGGATTGCAAGTTTAACTGCGAGTATATCATCGCGTCAGAGTCTCGCTACAAAGTGGACTTCCTTCGAGGAATCACAGAAGCCCGCGGGCAGATTTTGCCCAATGATAAAATTCTATTCGACACGAATCTAGAATTGATTGAGCCGATTTTGATTTCATTGGGCATTATGTATGCGAAACATTCAGATGGGTTTATCACGGTGCAGAACTTGATCGACTTTTTGGGTTTGCTTTATACAGATGCAATCAAGCCGTGGAAGTCCAAGGTGGAATCATTCTACGAAACAATCCTTAAGTCTACTTATTTCTGCGCCAAGGTTGATTCAGTTGTCCCTTTGGCAAAAAAAACTCATATGACAGATGCAGGCACCGACATTAGCGCGATTGCTATTTCAGAAGAGCTAGAATCTGGTGTTACATTACTAAGCACTGGAGTAAACATTAAGATCCCTCAAGGTTATTGGGGAATGCTGGCACCGCGAAGTTCTATTGCTAAAAGTGGGTGGACTATCGCAAACAGCTTTGGAGTAATTGACTCAAGTTATCGTGGAGAGCTCAAAATTGCAGTTGCCAAATTGACAGATAATGCATTGCCGTTGCAGTTCCCTTGGCGCTGTGCTCAGCTAATCCTGATTCCGCAAATCCAGATTGTGAACAATGTTGTAGAACAGCTCTGTATGACAAACCGCGGATCCGGTGGATATGGCTCAACTTAGTTATGCCGTAAGATACTTGTTAAACATTATGTAAACATTCCTATCTTCGTTATTACATGTGTCATATGGGTCCATAACGTCTTTGTAAAAGAATGACAGCACTAGTCTAATAGGGTCTATAAAGTCATATTCTTTTTTTTCAAAGATTAACTTGTAACACATTGCATCAGACTCCTCATTGAAAGAATGAGAATCTGAAGCGTCGTTTAACACGAGTCTAACCCCTGCCACGTTGCTGATGTTTGTCGAAAGGTAGTTATAAATGAAAAGTAAGAAGTGGTAATGGCTGTCATATAGAGTTACATACTTTGTGTCCGCTGCAGTTGATATGTTAGTGCTAAACATGTTCATATCATTGATGTAATAGCCACGCATAAAAGCGCCCAATACATTTGGTTTCAGTTGTAGAATCTTTAGATTCAGCTTGCTGAAAAATCTCGGATAGTCTATGGCAGAATGCAGAATAGAACTTAGTATCATTGAGTCGAATCCATTTATAGAGCTCAATGAATTCCAAATGTAGATAGTGTTATACGTATCGTCTCTCTTGAACTCAGAGTACACTATGAAAAACAAAGTGCATAATTCTTTCCCTATTGTGTATGCATTGTCTCTATGCTTCTTTATGTAAGACAAAGCCTTAAACACGGCTATCTCTGTATATATTTTTTTTCTAAACATATACTAAAAGATATATTAATGGTTGACGCGGTTCTTACCAAGAACGGCCTAGAGCTCCCAATTGATAGATTAATGTCAATTTATGGGTTGGCCGGATATAAATCACTCCTCAATAAGTTCACGATAAAGATTAAAAGCCCAGTGGGATCTTATTTCATTTCAAAGAAGAATTACTCTATCGAAAATCAAAAATTGGTAGTTCCTAGATTTGCGAGTGCTTCGCTTTTGAAAGCAGGAATTGTCAAAACAATTGACAACAGAATTACTGACACTGGCGAACTGGAGCTTGAATATTTAGGGGCGCCGACAGAAAACCAGCAAGTAGTTGCAGATTTCGTGATGAAGTCTTTTGACAAATCTGTGTATGAGTCTGGAGTAACAGTTAAAATGATCGCGGGAAGCGGAAAGACTTTTCTGGCGATGCACCTAATCTCTCTTATCAAAAGGCGAACTATAGTTGTTGTCCCGAATACATACTTACTGCAACAATGGCGGTCACTTCTAACAGAATTCTTTCCAGGTGCGAAAATCGGAGTTTACTATGGAAAGGAAAAAAAAGACGGCGACATACTAATCGCGATTGTAAATAGTTTGTGTAAACCATTTGTTGACGGTATTGATCCAGAGTTCGGATTCGCCATCTTTGATGAAAGTCATAGTTACTGTACTGACAAGTTTAAATGCATCTACAGAAGAATACAATCCATGCGCATGTTAGGATTGTCTGCTACCCCAAATGAACGAGAAGATAAGACTGATATAATAAGCCACTTAAACGTCGGAAGGCTAGTAGATGCGGAGTCTTTATGTGGATATCAAAAAGATGAGTCGTCATTTGAATCGGAAGTGAAGATCATAAAATATTCAGGTCCGCAACGTGATATAATAAGTCAAGCAACAGGGCTTGCTTGTGTGCCATTAATGATCGCTGAATTGATTGAAGACAATGATCGCAACTGCCTGATAATAAATGAAATAATAAGATTACTTAGTTTATACGAAGACATGAATGTCTTTGTGTTTAGTGAGAGAAGAAGTCACTGTGAGCTACTCGAGCAAATGTTCGCAGATGCGATAACTGGCGAGTCAGCTGTGACAGAAAAAATTACAATGTACGGCGGTTGCAAACCTGAATCGATCGAGTTTGCTAAGATAGCTGCTAGAGTTATCTTTACAACATATGCGTACTCTTCAACTGGAGTCAGCATAGAAAAATTAACTGGGCTTGTACTGGCAACTCCTAGACGAAGCAAATCCAGACAAATAATTGGGCGCATATTCAGAAACAAGAAAGAATACGCAGATAAAAAAAGATACATTGTCGACATAGTTGATGTCAACAATTGTTTAGGAAATCAGTTATACGGGCGAATGCCCGCATACAAAGAGAGAAACTCTATGATCTTCAAAGAGGAATTTACTTGCGGGCCTTAGACTTCTTAGACTTTTTAGACTTCTTAGTGGCGGTCTTCTTAGCAGGCTTCTTGCTTGCAACCTTCTTGACAGCTTTCTTGCTGGCGGACTTTTTACTCATTACTTTCTTAGCGGCTTTCTTGGAAACCTTGGCAACCATTATTGTATATAAGATTACAGAAAAAAAAATGTAATTAATCTGTTTGTACTAATCCGCAACGGGCCCTTTGACACTAGTCAATAGGGATTTAGCAGAAGCGAGTTTAGCTTCGTAAATGTCTTCTGCAAGTTTCTTGCGGAGCTTAGCCACTTTTAAATCAAAGTCTGCAAGTGCGTGCGTTAACTCTGTCTCTGTTTCCATAAGCTTCGTGTATCTAGTTTTATCTTCGTTAAGCATCAAAGACTGAATTTCAAGCTTGGTTAGATTGAGTTCATCTTCGGCGTACTGTAGAATCGGACTGATTCTGTTCTTGCTTACAAAGTATTCGTCCGGTGATAGTTCTTCCCACGTACGCATCTTGATGATATAACATACAGTTTTAGTTTTCAATTTTTTTCTGAATGGCAAGTTGAAGCTGTTCTTTAATCCTGGCAATACGAGCAGATTTGTTATGTTGTTCGTGTTGTTCAGCTTCGGCTTTTGCCGATTCGTACATATGAAAGAAACTAGTTGAGTCTGAGTCCAATGAATTAACTGTGTCAAGGTACACTTCATTCACTTCTTTAAGACTTGCCCGCGGGTTTTTATCAGCATACAGAAATTTTACATAGACAGCATAGATGTACTTGTTCTTGAAATGCTCTTGAGCAAGCTGATTCCCAGACAACTCCGATCTAATTTTGTCAGAAGGGCGTAGTCTTGCTTTCCAATCTGTATACTTTTTGAATGCCTTTGTTGAAAACATTCCATACGCGATAATATACTTACTCACTACAGGAAATTCCCTGCAGAAACTTCCAAACTCGCTACCAGTTTGTACTTTGTTTATGCGTTCCGGGATAGATAGTTTAAAATATTCATTGTCTGTTTGCAATTTTTTTCGGTTGTGAACAAGCAACTCTAGCGCAGTTTTTATTCGGTTGCTGTTGTATTCATTAATCCTCTTCAGATCTTCTTCCGAATACTCGAACTTCATAAGCTTGTATTCTGACGGATCCATTATTTGATAATGAGTGACAACTTTTTAATTTGTGATTTTCAAAGACGCAATTTCTTTTTTTAGCTCTTTGATCTGTTTGTAAAGATCGTCAATACACTTTGTTAGAATAGGAACGATTCCGTCATAGTTAACTGTAAATGCTTGTCCCGCCGGACTCAAAAATCCGTCTTCATCAACAAGTTCCGGTATATCTTCTTTAGCGAATCCTATCACTTCTTTAAACCCAGCCTTAACTATATCTTGAGCAATGAACCCTGTGCTAATACTTGATTGATTCTTATACTTGTAGAATTTCGGTTTGATGGAATTCACAAATCTTTGACAGTACTCTAATGAAATGTCCGTTATGTTTTCCTTGGACCGCACATCTGAAAGAATATCAATTTCCCCACTAGCAACAATACGCCCAGTTGTCCTCAATGAGCAAGAAAATGATCCACTCGGACCGTTAGTTCCGGTAACCGCATCTCCAGTTATGTAACCATAGTTAGTAATGCTGATAGAATCAGAGCCGTTGATATATACAAATCCGCCATTTGAAGGAACTGTGTTAGTTCCGCCAATCAACATACCTCCTTCACAAAATAGTTTACTGTTCGTTGTACAGCCCAGTCGGACTTTAGTACTATTGTTTCCACTATAGTCAAGAGTTAAACATGTGGATGTACTTCTTTGATTGATATGGACATTATTTTGAGGGGATGAAATGCCGACCCCTAAATATGCATTTCCGTCCACTACAACTCTAAAAGTAGAACTATTTAACCCGAGTGCGAGATAGTTACTTGTGGATCCAGGGCTTAAGTATGCGAAAGATATCTCTCCTTGGTTGTATGAAGAATTCGATTGCCCTAATGACATTCTAACAGTCGAACCAGTTGACACCGCTGCGTTTAAGATACTACACTCTCTTGATGTATCATTGGACCCTACCAAAAGAGAAGTGCTTGCTTTGACAACGCCAGATACATCAAGTGCGTATATGGGATTGGTGATGCCTATTCCCACAGAGCCATCTTGTGTAATGCGCATACGTTCTGTAGCAGAAGAGTTTCCGGCATTGTTACGAGTTGCAAATGAAAGATAACCATAACCATAACTAGCATTTGCTGCGACATAACCACATGTAATTCTTGCCAAATCATAGTTTGCGTTTGACGCATGGTATCCATTAAACTTAATGTGTGTTCCTGAATTGGCAGTAGTATTTGTATTGTCAAGTTGTAATCCGATAGTTGAAGACGATGATCCTTCTATGTGGACAATGTCTAATGCAGTGTTGGAAGTGATACCAAACTTGGAAAAGTTAGTAACGCTCAATGAACCAAGAGTTCCCAATCCTGTTATCATAGGTTGACTAGAAGTACTTAATGTCCCGCCTATTGAAAGAGCAGAAATGTCTCCAATGTTTGTAATGTTGTTAGCATTCATATTAAGATTTCCAACCACTGAAGTGGCTCCCGTAATCTGCGTCGCGCCATTTACTGTTAATGATGTCAAAGTGCCAACAGAAGTAACATTTGGCTGAACCGCCGTTTGTAATGTCCCGGCTAGAGTTGATGCTGACAAGTCTGTAATTCCTGTTATGCTCTTGTTAGAATCAAGTACAACAGCTTTGCTGGCGGAAGCAGTTCCTGCAGTTACTCCAGATAATCTATTAAGATCGGAAGTGCTTGCGCTAACCAATTGTCCTAAAATTCTTATCTCCGATGCGTTAATTGTCCCATCCACGTCGAGCATATAAGTAGGATTCGTTTTCCCTATTCCTACATTTCCATCCTGGGTGATTCTCATGCGCTCAGTTGCTGCCGCAGAGTTACTGTTATTACGAGTGGAAAATGACAGGTACCCATATCCGAAATTAGCATTCGCTGCCACGTAACCGCATGTTATACTCGCCAGATCATAATTATCATTGGACGAATTATAACCGCTAAACTTTATGTATGTGCTTGCGTTACTTGTAGTGTTTCTGTTTTCTATCTGAATGCCAACACCATTGACGTTGTTTGATTCCACATGTAACAAATCCGCAGCAGCACTGTTGGGAGTTCCTATTTTAACTGCGCTTGATGAGATTAGCCCACTGAGAATACCTGTGCTTGTAATATTAGGCTGTGTTCCAGTCAAAAGAGTTCCGCCCAATGAATTAGAAGTTACTGTGTCGCATGTTAATGTTCCAGAAAGGCTAACATTTGTTGCACCAGTTATAGCCCCGGACAAAGCCAATGATGTCAAAGTGCCAACAGAAGTAACATTCGGCTGAGCTGCGGTTTGCAACGTTCCGGAAATCGACGAAGCAGACAAAGACGTAATCCCGGATATACTTTTGTTTGAGTCTAACAAAACTGCTTTCGAGGCGCTTGCTGTCCCCAATGTTATTCCAGACAGACGATTAAGTTCCGAAGAAGTAGAATCCAATTGTTGTCCATTGATAAATAATTGTCCGGCATTTACAGAGCCTATAACGTTTAACTTGTACGAAGAAGAATTTGAATTACCGCCAATTGTTATGTTGCCAGTCGTGTCCATCACAAGTCTAGTTGTTCCATCTGCTATGTAAAACAAGTTTGCGTTGGCAGACGATCCGTTTCCTGCTAAACCTATGTCAAGAGATCTGAGATTATTTGTCAATCTCAGATTTGCATCGGCAGTAGCCGTCGGGTTTTGAATAACAGCAGATATTGTTGTCAAATTTGTAAGAGTGCCAACAGAAGTAACATTCGGCTGGGAGGCAGTTTGCAAAGTTCCCGACAATGTTGACGCCACTATGGAAGTAGAACCCAAAGATGTGATTCCAGTTATGCTTTTGTTAGAATCAAGAACAAGCGCTTTTGAAGCAGATGCACTACCTGCGGATATTCCTGAAAGTCTATTAAGCTCTGCTGAAGAAGCATCCACTTGTTGTCCATTTATAAACAGTTGACTGGAGTTAAGTGAACCCGCAACGTTCAACCGGTATGCACTTGCTGAAACAGTTCCTACAGATACATTGCCATTAGATTCAAGAGTCAGACCAGATGAACTGTTAGCCATTAATCTAAATGGATGATCCGTTGTTGTTCCAAATCTGAAACTGGAGTTGTCTCCTTCTAGTTTTGTCGTTATACCCGCTCCTGTATTGCCACATGAAATATAACTGGAAGGTGTTGTTGTAACATTGGAAAACGAAGTACTAAGTTGTCCGGTCGCAGTCAAGGAAGTAAGAGTGCCGACAGATGTTACATTAGGCTGTGCCGCTGTTTGTAAAGTTCCGGAAAGAGTAGAAGCTATAACAGAAGTCGCCCCTAAGGATGTGATTCCAGTTATGCTTTTGTTAGAATCAAACACAAGGGTCTTCGACGCAGTTGCATTTCCAACAGATACACCAGAGAGTCTATTTATTTCAGACGCAGTTGAATCAACTTGCTGGCTATTTATTTGCAGTTGAGATGTATTCAATGAACCAGAAATTTGAACAGATCCAGAAACGCTCAATGAAGATAAAGTACCGACAGAAGTTACATTAGGTTGAGCTGCTGTTTGTAAAGTTCCCGTTAATGTAGATGCTGTTATAGAAGTTAAGCCCAATGAAGTTGCTGTAACTGTCCCTAATTGAGTCGTGCCAGTAACTGTCAAAGATGTAAGAGTTCCGACAGAAGTAACATTCGGTTGTGCAGGTGTTTGCAAAGTACCAGTCACTGTTGACGCGGATATTGAAGTGGATCCTAAAGAAGTGATTCCAGTAATTCCTTTGTTAGAATCAAGAACAAGTGACTTGGATGCAGATGCGGTACCGGGGGTTACATCAGTATAGCTTAGTTGAGTCCCAGATGAAGAAACAACAGATCCTTTATATGTCATTGTGGTTGTAATTATTTCAGTTGACGACAATGAATTGATGTTGGTAATATTTCTAGCGGAGCTTACAACTAAAGCTTTGCTAGCGGATGCTGTTCCGTTAGTAAGACCCGCAAGTAGATTCAGCTCATTGGCTGTGGAAGTAACTAAGTTTCCGTTTAATGACAAAGTAGTAACATTGGCATTTCCTGCAACCACTAAATTTGTCAAAGTGCCTACAGATGTTATATTCGGCTGGGCTGCAGTTTGTAAAGTTCCTGATAAATTCGCTGCGCTTAATTCAGTTGCGGCTAATAATGTTATTCCTGTTATGCTTTTGTTTGTATCGATAACAAGAGCTTTGTTTGCAAGTGCCGCACCTTGAGTTACACCGGACGTATAGTTTAGCTGAGTTGATGTTCCGGTGTAATTGATGCCAGACAACTTAAAAGAAATTATTTGGTTGGCAATAGTCATCTTTATATAATATACTGGACAATGTCTTTACGCCAGAATATTTTGATCAGTAACGCCAATAAAAGTGTGTTGTATGACCTTAATAATGATGTGCAGTTGTCGTTCCCATCTACTTTATTTTTCAAAGCGCCGAACTTTATAGAACTTGTTAACTTTGATATGCTTGCAGAAATCAACTTGTTTGGAAATAGTAACAACGTAATTTCGATAGCATACTTACTCGCAAATGGAGATCAAAAAAGATATGACATACAGATAGAATACACGGATATAATAAGAACAGATTATGAATTATGCCAAGCTATTAAAACTGCTCTTAACTCACAGGAATATGATGAAAAACCGAATCTGTCTTTTGATGTCACGGAGAGTTCCATCAGTAATGTTGTCACCAATTCTAAGATCGAAGTAGATTCGTCTACAACTTCGTACTCTATTAAATGCAGCGAACAAGTTGACATCCTCTTTGATCATAAAGATTCAGTAGGGACATTAATCGGATTCGGTGCAGGAAAGTATGAGAACGTATCAGAAATTTCTGGCACTTCGACACAAAGCATATCTACGTATTCATACATTGACTCTTTCAACGAATCCGCAGACTTAAAAGAATATCCAAACTATAATGACATCAATTGTAAGATGTGCCTTTATGACAGCAATGGTGATTATATTTACAATCAGTCGGATCCTATGGACGCAACTATTTCTATAAACAACACAACTGGGTTGGTCAGATATGAGTCACTGGGCAAAATGTTACTAACGATTGAAAATAAGTTATCAGAGTACAACAACTATTTTACACCACCAGCAGACTTTGATGTCAACTATGATTACAACTCTAAGAGAGTTACAATCAAAAACAAGACTGGCGCGCGGTTCGGCATAGGATTTGAAATTTTCAAAACAACGGGAAATCAAACTTCCGGAAGCTTGCATAGTGTTCTAGGATTTGATCAAAAGACTTACTTGAACAACACGGAATTTACAAGTCCAAATGCTGCTAAGATTTTTGACAATGCATTTCCAGATGATTACATTTTAGTTTGCAGTAACCTAGGTAACAGATCGGCTGATACGAATATTTTAGGTATCGGCAATTTGAACAATGTGAAAGCAAACGATATCTTATTTGCCATTCCCAAGTCAGCCATGAGAAACTTTATGCCCACTGATACAAGTATATTCCGAGCGAGTATAGCCAATTCTCAATTCTCATTGGGCTATAAGGAAAAAAAGTTGAGCGGTTCGGTATTTGTTAATTTTTATCTAAGAACATTATCTGGAAGACATATTTCGTCCAATGTTCAATGGTCTGCTCTATTTTCATTTATATTCTAGAACGTATAATCATGATCGTAACAAAGAAGAATGTGGAAGATGGATTCATCATAGAGCAAAATGAAGTTTACATAATCGACGAACCAAAAGTAAATGTAGAGCTATTGCTTGCGATAAAGAGGTCAAAAAAAATAATTATCCTAGAGTCAAAAGGTATGAACCGCAAAGAAGTGGGAAAGTTCATTGACGGAATTTCGTCTTTTGAATTCAAACTCATATATTTTTGCGTCGGGACATTTGAATTATCTTTGAACAACGCTACAAATTTTTAATGTTCGTGAAGAAACAACAGGGACCGGAGTTGGCACAGGTGTATCAGTCGACGACTGAGTTAGCTCCGGAGTTGGCACAGGTGTATCAGGCGACGACTGAGTTAGAGCAGGTGTCGGCACGGGTGTTGGCATCGTAGTTTCAGATGAAGACTGCGTCAGCGCGGCTAAATCCGAATTTGCATAATAACCCTGTTTCCAAAGTAACTTCAGCCAATTGATATCAAAAGTACCTGCTCCCAAATTACTTTGATAACTATTTGCTGACCCATAGCAATTTCCGTCTAACTCGGCCGCAGGTTTTATCCAGATGTGTGTGTCGTCATTCATTCCGATTCCGGCTCCCTTGTAGTTACACCAAGTTCCATCTTCTGCCGGACCGTTATTATTTCTACTTGTGTCAATTATACATTCCATTCCTAGAGCAGAACATTTGGATTGCAATTCTTCTGTCTTCCTGTAGTTTGACAAATTGAGAGAATAACCTTTCAGCCTACCTGATGAATTAATAGTTTTCATTAGGGATTTTATTTTTTCCACTTCTCCGAGTTTCCAATGTCCGATATCTAAGTATCCGCCTAGTGCAGATACGGCTTTTTGTAAATTAGGTGGGTACATTGATGAACCACAGTTATCTATAGACAACGCGAGTGCGTCCGGCTCAATGACAACTAATGAGTGTTCTGGGAGAACTTCTTTCGCGTTATTTATAAACTGCTCATACTCTGAATCTGATTTAACAAAACCTGAACTTGATTCACCTGCTGCGCAATCTTTATGAGGCATTCCGTATATAACAACAATAGGCATTGCCGCCCCGCATCTGTCCACAAATGATTTCAAATTTTGCTTTGCGGATTCCATGTTGCCATCGCGATCTGTGTACCAATATGCAAGTGGCCTACTCGCCATAAATTTTAGTTCATTTGAGAACTCCGGGTATTGATTTACTTTACTAAGGTATTTGTCCTGTGAAGAAACTGTGCAGTAAGTAGCGCTTACTGGAGTAAGCGAAGTGACAAAAGCAGTCGATAGTAGAAAGGTGATGATTGTTTTGATGATAGTCATAATGGTATACTATTGAATCAAAAAAAAGATTGCACATCAACAGTAAGTGTCAACTGTCCTTTTCATGTCTTTGAAAATTTCTGTCAGTCTGGAACGGGCATCCGGGATTTTTCCAAATTGCGAAGAAGGTCTTATGACACAATTAGATCGGGGTGCTCCTTTTATCAACTCTGGCTTTGTCAGGGATATTGATTTTTTCGGGTTTATAAATTTCTTGTAAAGCCATACAATCATTGCATTTGTAACTGATCCCTCATTGACCAAGTTAACAGTCCCGCACATATTGAGATTTACAATGTCAATTATCTTAGGCATGCAATCTTCAAGGATTGTAACTGAGTTACTTATGTTTGTCACACTAGAGAAATTCAACAACTTGGTTATAAGTGATTTCGGATGAAAGTAGTCAATGGGCATACGAATTCTAACAATGCATACATTGTTAAACGCGGATAACAATGATTCGGTTTCTACTCTATTTTTACTGTAGTAAGATCCCGTGAAGTCAGGAGTTGACTTATCGTTATAAACCTGGTCTCCAGAGAAAATGCATCCTGACATAATAACAACCATGTGGATGTTTAACTCTTCACATACTTTTGCAAGAACAAGCACTCCGACAGTATTTGTAAGTAACAGGTCTGACTTCTTTGATTCATAGTAATCAATATTGGTCGGAGTTGAGAACCCGGCGGCGCAAATTACAGTTTTCGCGTTGTATAACTTCAGTTCTTCTTTTATAAGAGAGTATTCATAAATTCTTGTCTTGCTACACAAATAGTGTTTCTGATTATTAGTCAATGACATTGTTATATGTTTTCCGACGAATCCATTAGAGCCATAGATAACTATCATAGTGCGCACTGTTTAACGAAAACCGGAAAGATATTATTTGTACAGCAAAACTTAAAAACGCCACAATGACATATTAAAATTGATTACTATTTTACATAGTATAACATCACTATGATCGTTGAACGCAGAAGGTCTACTACTCTCACTATTAATGACTTCAGCATTTTACGTACAAGTGACATCAATTCAGCTATTTTAGGAATTCTTAAAAGTAAGTATAAGTCCATTTGTTATCAAAAGAATTACGTCCATGACATCATCAAAGTGCTGCATGTTTCAGACATTGAGTTTAACCAGAACGATGTAGCTAACTGTTCATGTAACGTGAATGTTATATTTACTGCTAAGGTGGAATACATCGTAAGTGATGAAATCATCACAGACATGAAAGTTCTTTCTGAAAGACAAGGAGTTATTACTCTAGGATCTGATAATAAGATTGCCATTGTGAAAGAATCAATTCCGGTTGGTTATTCAGTGGGAGATTACTTGCCAGTAAGTTGCGTGCGAGCTATTCTTGAACCCGGATCAAATAAAATAAAACTGGGTTGTAAGTTAATCACAAAGAGAATCACGCCGGAACATTATAGTTTCTATGCTCCCGCATCCGCCCGTGAGTTACTTATTTCAGAAGAGTATAAGAATTTATTTACGGACGACTCTGACGTTTACTTTGTAATCAATGATGATTACAAGCCAGAGATTGCAGAAGCATCTGATGCCGCAGAAAAAATAACACCACAGCGCATGCTTGGGCTTGACTATGCTTTCATCAATAATCAAACGGCAAGAACGCTTCCAAAAAATATTATGAAAGTTTACTTTGGGTAAATGAATAATGTCTGATCAAAAAAGATACATATGCGACTCTTGTTTAAACATGACAAGAGAAGAACTTGTGGACATCTTAAATTTTTTGCATCGCGAACACATTGACAAAAAAATGTTTTCACAAAATTCAGATGGGATTAAGATTGATCTAAACAGAATCAGCGACGACATCATTGACAAACTATATGTTTATATTCAGTACAAAGCAAATAAATGTTAGTGTTTCATTGTGCGCAAATCTAGCTTATATACCGCAACCGTATTTTATCAAACAATGACATATAATTTATGTCAAGTATGATTCGGTTGTATCTTTTTTGATAAAGTAGATAGTGTGGATGTTTCTTTACAAAGGAAAAAGATTCGCTCGATATGTCTGAGCCTAACATTGGTGCCTCGCTTTCCCAACTTATTCGATCGAACATATTGTTATATACTCACACTAATATAATGTACATCAATCCTAGTAGAATTGTTAATAAGTACGAACTGACCAGTATCGCCGAAGATGACACGTATATGGATGATTATTTCAAGTCTGTTCTAAAGGACGCGACTCCAGTTAAACCAAGACAAGAACATGAATATCACAGATCGGCAAACGTTAACGCTCTTGACAGAAGATACGGAAGGCCCACTGATAACGATATGTACAAGCCCGATTTGTTCTTAGGTGATATGTCAAGAGACCCTAGATCTCTAGCAGACTCCGCTAACTTGGGAAAGGTAAAAGATTTCATGCTTCACAGAAAAGCCGGTTATCAGATTAATATGCTTAACGACGATGACAAAAGAGTACACACGGAAACAATGACACACGCGCAACAGCGCCGCGCTAAGGATATAGCTTTCAATAGGGTGAAAGATAAATATACTAATTTCCAAGAGCAAGTAGTGGGATTAGCACCGGTAGGATCTGTAACTGCTACCACCGCAAATCCTACTTCTCAGTATGAGCTTGGGCATAAGTCAAAGTATCAGTCTGAGTTTAACAATAAGAAACAATATCAACAGCGAGTCGACAACTCACTTACTGATTACACAATCAAATCAAAAGAGTCCTATGATAATAAATCACGATCACACAAGCAGTCTCAAGCCGATTATTCGGAAGTTACAATTGACCACAAAGTCAAAGACTCCGCCGAAGAAGCTATCAGAAAAGCCAAGACAATCTCTGCCATGAATTTGTCAGAGAGGAAAAATGAAAGTCTAGATTCTTACAAACTGTCCGCTGATAATAAAGAGTCAAAGTCTGTGAAGACAAAGACTCAACACATCCAATCTCAATCTGAAAGATTAACGGAAGAATCATCCAATGCAAATGAGAGTAGAACAATCCAGAACAGAATACAACACAACCAGGCAATCGCGCAGTTAATCAAAAACGTCGCACCATTTGATCATAAGGCTAAACTAAATGAGTTGTCCATTATGAATCAGAAAAAGTCTCGTGAAATGTTAACGGACACTCGGAAGTCGGAAATGTCAAACAAACATATTGAGTCAAAGGAGCAGTCCATTCAAAAAAAACAAGTACTTTTGTATAATGACTCAGTCGTAAAAAATGCCGTCTTGGGAAAACATAAAGACTCTAGTGTGATCTTTAACTACAAGACAAAGAAGCCGGACATTTCCGTTGCAGCTGTTGAAAAATCCGGAAAGCTTACTATCGTTGACAATTATGCCAATAGGCAAACTGCAGCTAAAGGATCTGTAACTACTTATAAGCAGATTGGTATTCATGAGTCTAAGAAAGAAAGCGTAGATCATTCCGATTATTCAACTTCCAAGCTTGCAGGTTCATCCGGCCCAATAGGTTCTAAATACTTAAGAGGGAGTCAGCACTTTGAAAGAGTAGAAGATCAGAAAACATCCAAACTTGTGTAATTCTAAATCTGAATTAAAATTATACAATGAAAGAAGTACAGTAACAATGACTCACCTCCTAAACTTCCTGAACTCAGTTAACAAAGGCTCTGAAGCCGAGAACATGGCTGCTATTCGTAGTATCTTGTACAAGAACTATATTAAGACTGTGTTCGAACAAGTTACTGAGAGCGATCCAGGGTTTCGAGTTATTTTTATTGGTAATCGATTTAAGAGTGATTTTACAAACCCACTTACGGCTGACTGCAACGGCGCAATCTGCTGGTACAGTCGCGCTGACAAAAAGTTTACTCCTTTGGTGATTCCTACTAAGTTGTTCAATGCAAACAACACTTCTAAGAAAGAAGTTTCTAAGCGTTACGAATCAGGAGCATACGATGTCTATCCTGTTCTAGACGGAACTATAGTTAATCTCTATTATTTCAATGGGCATTGGTGTTTGTCCACAATGAAGGCATATGACGCTACTAATCTAACTATGGTTAACGGCAAGACATACTCATACTTGTTTGAAGAATCAGGAGGCATCGTTCCAGAGGATACAACAAAATGCTACACTATGTGCGTGAAGAATAAGGCATTTCATGTATTCGATGCACACAACTCAGTAGTCCCTATTCAAGAAGTGGATCTTGCAACTCAGAAAGTAACTTACCTTCAACAGCCTCTTGAACAAGTTAAATGGCGTGTTCTTAACAATGCTCTATACACTGCCATTGGGGATTACCGAAAGAACAAACATGTTTTCTACGGAGTAATCTTGCGGTCTAAGAAAGAAACAGATCAATATGATAACGTGCTCCTTGAAAGTAATCTAATGGTCAAGGTGCGCAACTTCCTCTATAATTTTGAGTTCGTGAAGAAATTTCCGGGAGTTGATTACATCGCAGCCAGTAAGCTAAACATCTTTCTATGCCGAAAAAATATGAATCTGTTTTTGGGATTGTTCCCCGAGTATTCACAAGAGTTCAGGGCTTACAATTCCGTTGTCAACAAGATTGCCAGGTATATTACCCGCAAAGGAGAAGCAAATGCTGAAATTGCAAACGCCGGGGATGTCATCCTCCAAGATCTGAAAACAAAAAAAATCAACTTACCTCGTGAATCAATTGCAGACTACATTCAACAGCAAAAGTTCTTTGAAGTCATTTACCCATGCGTTTATAGCTAAATCTTCGGCTTATTCATTTCATTAGGATTCCAGACTTCATAGAGTCCTACTCCAATGTAGCGCTTAATTAAAAGAGGACATCTATTGTCGTAAATCTCTTTTTTTGCCATAGAAATAGGGTCTCTCAATCCAGAAACATCGGTAAATGGTTTGTCTCCTTTACTAATCTGTGTTGCTCGAATGTTAATCAGTTCGATCATTTCATACTTGCTAAGAACCTCAGAAGTGATTCTATCAGAGTCTTTAACTATTGTTTCAATCGCATGATTGTCATCTTCCGGTTCAATCATTATTTGATCTTCGTCTTCTGACCCAGAGTCTGACTCAGCTTCTGAGTCAGACCCGGAGTCAATAGCCGCTGTAACTTCTTGTTCAGGGATATCTTCATTCTCAGAGTTGTAATCTTCTTCGTCGCTTAGGTGAATGTCTTGATCGGCCATTGCTCAACGAGTATACCTATTTTGACAAATTCAATTTTAATTTTCATTATGGCAAATAAATAAAATGGCCCCAACTGCGGCAGATGTGTATTTATACTTATGCCTTAGCTTCTATCTCATGTTGGTTCGCATTTTGAAAGAAATAATCATTCTGGTCCCTGACTATATTCTTACATTTCTAAACTTGGATGCTAAGTTTTCATTGAATGATTCAGATTCAGAATCTGAAAGCGATACAGAGAGCGGTACGGAACAAGAGTATCCTAGATCTGTTGAGCTCTTTGTGTCAACAGATCTTTCGAAAAATAATAAGTATCTAGCGCCTGCATTTGGACCGCGGTTTAAAATTTTGACGGCAATCGCCTTTGACAAAGATATGCATAATGTCGTCCATTTGAAAAACAAGATTTCGGCATGGACACTAATTTCTAGCATTACTCTATCAGACATTAAAAAGCTTAGCAAGCCTGAATGCGAATACTTCTTTATGATTTCACAAGACGCAAATGGCTACAAGCGCAAAACATTGATCAACCTCATGACACAAAAAAATATACTCACCGGCAAATTGATTTCATTTGGCAGAGTACGCATTTAGTCTACAAGGCTGGCAAATGCAATATTCTTTCTGTTTACCATTGCTTCTTTAGTCGGCTTCGCCTTTCTGATAAATCTATTAACGGTCATTGACTTTGCAAAATGATTCGCGTCCGGCACTGATCCGAATTTGAGTTTCATTTTTTTTGACATCTGATCTACCTCGTCAACAAGTTTCGATTTCTTATGTTCTGGTGCTTGCATATGTATAGTATTGTCATTTTATTTTTTGGCATTAACAAAGTGTTTGACAAGTCTTGCCAGCTTCTGGGTCTTTTCTGATTCGTCTTTTAGTAAAGATTCAAGAGTTTCAATTCTGTCAACCAGTTTCTGAATGTCATTTTCTACCTTGGCGCGTATGAGTTTGTATTCAATGATTGCGTCTTGAGTAACACGTTTCCAAATTTCGTCTAATGAATCAAATCTTAGTTTGTACTCACTGTAATATTTGTCATTGTTGTACCTTGTCAATTTATTGGCACACAAAATATAATCTACCTCGTCGCGGGCATATATTACTTTGATAAAGCATCTTTTGACAAACTTGCCATCCTTTCTGAGATAACTTATCTCAGAATTTTCAGGAAGATCTTTCCACCTTTGTTCCGGTATTTTGATTGAACCCTTTAAGTACTCAATGTCTTCCTGTGTTTTCATTGTAATACAATATAGATGAGTTTATTTTCAGAAAGGGACAAAGAAATAGATAATGTTTCATTAGACAACTTGAATATTATCACGGTGGGAATAATCCACAATGAAGAGTTGAGAATTTTTGCATATGAGTTTATAGATGAGTCCGGAAATATAGTTTACTATAGTGTTGGGTTCACCCAGAAAGGAAAGGATGGTACATACAATCAACACTTTGTTAAAGCAAAGCAAATCAATGGTATCCCAGACAAAGAAACAGATACAGTCATACAAAAGGTAGATCATAGATACAAAGAGAACATGGTTGCGTATAATGTCGACGGGTCAAGACAGGTTTTACACTTTAGATATCTAAAACTTCTGGCAATTGCGCTAGCTCTTTCAGAGAGATCTGGGATTAGCGGCCCTTTTGACAAAGACGAAATATTTGATTTAACGGAGAACACGGAGATTCACAAATTCATAAAAAAATTCAACATAATCGGAATGAAGATAACCCCGCTGTTTATTTCAGAAAACAAAGAAATAAAGGAAACACGCGAAGTTAACGTTATGACAAGAATATCTAAGTTGGACAGACTTTGTTTTCCCCGACTTATCACATATACAGTTATAAATTCGGATAATGTCATTATTGACAACTACGGAGTAAAGAACAAGATACAAAGTGTTTGCAATTTTTTGATCTCAATACAGGAACACAGAGGAGAAACTCTATCCCAGTCTCAGGAAAATAAGTATAAACTCAAAGAACTTCTATTCCAGCTTTTACATGCCTTGTATCTTTTGTTATCACTGGGGTATTGCCACGGTGATCTTCACGGAGGAAACATAACGCTCGCTAAAGTAAAAGTACCAGACATGAAATACATGATCATAAACATTAATGAAACAGACTACTACTTACCTTTCAATGGGGAAGTATTGACTTTGATTGACTTCGGTAGAGCACATAGTTTAAAGAATCCATACCACCCCATTGAAAGATATAAAGAGAAGTTTAAGGACCAATGGCCGAGACGCAAGTTTAACAAACATGACTACATACGTCATCTAGCCCTAGGTGGGTTTAAGAGATTTTGCATTGAATGCGAAAACTACTTTTCTTCTTCAGAAGGGCCATCGGAAGAAACAATTGCCGGCGAAATATCAAGAAAGTGCTATAAGTTCTTTGACGAAGAACAACCATTTCTGAAAATGATCGAAAGTAACCTCTTTGAAGAATATAGAACAAAAAAAGAAAACGCTTTCCGTGTTAACTAAATGACATTACATGAAGCGATGTTCACACTTTGGGCAAATGTAAATCGACTCCCCTGTGTCAATAACGTTAATGTCCCTGACAACTTCCGAATCACAGTTCGTACATTTTTTTTCAATGAGAGGAGCAATGTGATCTTTAGCCGCTACGTTCAAATAAATCTCTGAAGTCTGTAAACTCTTTTCTTCCCTGAGAGACACGTTCAACATTAATGAATCCGCCGGAGTGCTATTCTCTGAAAATCCGCATGTGTTGCAAATGAACACAAGCTCATTCTTTTCAGTGGACTTAACTAGTAGATTGCTGCATAAAGGACAGAACTTCATTTCTGATCTAATAGTTATATTAATAAAATCAATTTTGACAATCTAGTCAATTCCGGCAAATGTGAACTTTGATCAAAATGGCTAGATCGGGGTATTCTAAAATTGAAAAAGCATTTTTATATTTGTATCCACTAGTATACGTGATCTACCTGAAGTTCAAATGTCTTCAGCATCAACCAGTAACGTTAAAACCGTCGAATATAGAGCAATTAACAATTATTCGCGGACTGTTAACACTCTGGGCCGATCAGTATATGACAATGTTAAAGAGTATAGAGAGCTTATGTCATACGTAAGCGCATTTAAGCTCAAGAAGGACGATCCCACTAAAGCTAACATAACAGCCCCTTCAGGCCGTTACTTAATCAAAGAAGCTAAAGCAGCTAAATTCTTTGAATTGTTAGACAAGTGTTATCAGAAGAATGTAATCTTGCATTTCAGAGAACTACAAGCTAACGACCCAGTTAATAAGATTGGGTCGGGCATTATGTTCGATTTCGACATTTATCAAAAGACGGAATTTAACCCTCTTGAATCCAAATCACTTCAGAAGTTCTGCAAGGCAATTATGAATGTGCTTGTGAATATGCTTGAAGGAGACATCGATACTTACATTGCTGTGATCAGTAAGCCTAAGATTAAGAAGGACGACATTAAAGACAGATACAAGAATGGTATTCACATTCTTATTCCAAACATTAAAGTCACTCGCCCTCAGAAAAAGATTATTATCCAAGAACTTCTCAATGACAAGAATGTCAACAGAGAATTTATGGACATCTTCGAAGTTAACCTTTCAGATGCATTTGACACTCAGTGTGCTTCGGTACCAGTGTATTTCTTACACAACTGTAAAGAAGAATCTCCAAGCCCTTACATCTTAAAAGAAGTTTACACCTTTGAGAGTAATGAAGGAACTTCTATTTCAAGTGTGAAAATTGAAATGCTTCCAACAGGAATGAACTTGGAGTTGTCATTGAATTTTGAAGGTGACAAGGATAAGAACTTTTACGAGTTTAAGCCGATGTATCAAGCACGACTTCAAACTCAGACAAAGAAGGCTGCCGACATTGAGGCCAAGTATGAAGAAGCAGAATATGCTTTCAATCATTACAACTCTTACGTCGAGGACAACCTAGATTATTATAAAACTCTTGTCATGGATGTTCTCGATAAAAAGAGAGCCGAAGACCGCAAGATGTGGAGAGACACTGTGTTTGCAATCGCGAACATTGACAAAGTCAACCGCCCTGCATACAAGAACATCGCAAAGATGTTTTCAATGAGGTGCCAAGATAAATACGATGATGAGTCCTTTGAAAAGATATGGAAGGATGCTCTTAATGAACGTAATAATTTGTCCATGAAGTCTCTGATTTACTGGTGCCGGCAGGATAACATTGAGAAATTCAACTCAATCCTGGACAAGAACATTGTAACAACGATCGAAGATGATGTCTTTTCACGGGACAACCATTTATTAGACGGGTCACTGTATGAGTACCACTTTGCGTACTACATTTACCATCTGTTCAATCAGAAGTTTATCTTTGACGTAGAAGGTGAGCGCGGCCGTTGGTACGAGTTTGTGCTAGAGTCCGACCCTCACCGTAACGGAGAAGTTTACAAGTGGCGTCTAGAAACTCGTCCTAACAGTTTGATCTTGTATCTTTCTAACAGAATGCCACACCTGATTAGCCGCGTAGTTGAAAAAGCTTACGGCCGAATTGGAGAAGCAGATGAAGATAAGACAATGGAGTATGTTAATACAAGAACACAGAATCTAAAGTCAACAAGTCGAAAACTGTACTCGAACGGATTTAAGACAGGAGTCATTAAAGAAGCTGAGTCTCTGTTTAACAGACGCGGATTTATTGATTCATTAGATGAAGCTGAAAATGTAATGGGAGTGGCAAACGGAGTGCTAGTGCTTGACGCCAATGTCAGACTCTGCACAGGATACCACAGCTACCCAGTAAGTCTCTATTCAGAAGTTGGGTACTACCCTCTTGATCTAAAAGATGAGACAACCATCCTTCTCATTAAGTCACTTATGGATCTATTTCCTGATGACGAGATCGACATGTTTCACTACTTAATGTACTTCCTTGCAACGTGCCTTGACAACCGCCCCAAAGATAGTATATTCCTTATTCTTCAAGGTGCGGGTTGTAACGGTAAGTCGTCTCTGCTTGAACTTGCAAAGACAGTTCTCGGAAAATATGGAGCTAAGGTCAGCATGGCTACTCTTACAGACCAGAAGAGAACAACTGCCAGCAGCGCAAATGAGCAGATGATGGCATTTCACAGAGCCAGACTTGCTTTCTACTCTGAAACAAATAAGCAAGAAGAGATTAACTGTGCCATTGTGAAAGAATACACTTCTCAGGAGAGTATCACTGCTCGTGGAATTTACCAAAAGCAGCGGACATTCAGACCTAAGTGTAATCATGTAATCACAACGAACTTTTACCCTGTGATTAAAACTACGGACTACGGCATTTGGCGTCGTATGAAATTATACAAGTTTAAGATCACATTCGTCCCAAGGGAGCCAGAAAACAAGTATGAGAGAAAGGCCGACGAGCGCGTGGCTAAAGAATTCGCATACAACGAAAAGATTAAAGAAGCTTTCTTAAGCTTGCTAGTAGAGTACTACAAGGATCTCCAAAAGAACCACGGAGGTAAACTCTCGAACGTCAAGTCAAAGAGTTTGGAGCGAGACTCTCTTGAGTACCGTAACAGCATGGACACTTTGAACAGATTCATGTGCTGCTCAGTAGTTTATTCAAAGGGCTGTAAAACTTTGCTCAACGAAGTAGTAGAGGCGTACATTAACTTCCTTGTGGAAGAATACGGAAAACAAACTAACATTCAGAAGAATGAGATTAAGCAACTTATTCAGAACTCAGACATGAACGCTTACATCAGCGGAAATGTTCTCAACAACATCAGATTGATTGATCCAATGGACACAGAAGAGAAGTTGTCAAATGGAGAACGGTTCTTGACAGGAAAGGTAACTGCCGTTGAAAAGGATACTTTCGATTACTCGACGATGGATCCACTCGGACTAAACAAATGGATTTCAAACGCTTAATCAAATATTAACGACGCGCGAGATTGATCATTTTTTTGGTTCCATGAAATATATGTTATCTTCTTCCGATATAAAACTATCTGTGAGTTCGTCATTTGACAAAAAAATAATAAAGAGCGCTTTTAGTAATGTGCTAATATCTTCTATGCTGCTAGTTATCATTATTATGATCATTAGTAAACTATGTTCTACAGTGCCTGCAATTCTATACACTTATATTGCAGTACTTGCATTTAGCCTCATAAATGCAAACTACATAAGAAAGGAATACAATTCTCAGAAGCTGGGAGCAATGGATCAAGACTTTGGTTCAATGACTGCAAACGCTACAGCAAACTCCCCTGAGGTTTCTTCGGTGAGTCCAGAAGAAATGTTAAATGAGATTCTCTATTCATAGTATTCATCCGAAGTGTCAAATAGTATGTCGTCTTTGTCTACTTCTGTTACTTCACTTACTTCATTTGGTTCGGTTATTTCGGTTAGCTCGGCTGACACAGTTTCGTCTGTATGAACACGTGGACTCATCACTGGGCTAGCCTTGGGGCTCACAACGGCGTTTACTAATGTCCTTTTAATTATTGGCGCGGATAGCTGCTTTTGCAGCTCTATTACTTTTTTTTGTAGCTGCTTAATTACTTCCGCTGCCTTTGTGTTCACAGTTGTGAGCTGCGCTATTGTAACTTCTTTTTTCTTTATGTCTTGTTCCAACGATCTAACTTTTTGCTTATGAATCTCAACGTTAATTGTCGAAGAGCTCTTTGAAATAAATTTACTGTACACTCTATCTTTCTCTGTGCAAATGATATCAAGGAATTCATTTTGTAAAACAGTAGCGTTTTCTTGATTGCCGCGCTGGTCAATTATCATGCGTAGATACTTCATGATAATACAGCTTATAAATTGTTTCACTGTGGTTGACATGGTCTCATGAAATAATTTGCTCTTGTGTGCGTCTCTAAGAGAACTGTATATACGGCCTGGAACTAACTCTTTCACTATGAAATCAATACATTCCTTATGCGTCATATCAATCTGATTGGTGTTGGATATGATATAAGCGTGTATTCCTCGTACAGACTGTTTAAAAAATTCATCGCGCTCTGTGAATTCAGAGTACGCGGTTAATAATTCTTTGTATATGTCTGTTGTACTTTTGTCAAGGTGCTGCTGCTTTAAGGAGTTGGCCTTTTTGAAAAGTTCGTTGTAAAACAGATTGGCAAAAAAGCTGCCGACAATGTCGAATCTTGTTATTGTGCCTGACCCATGTTTTGTAATGTGCTTAGACACAGACATGGTATATTCAAATCAGATACGAATTGTCAATTATTATAATATATAAATGTTGCTCCTAGATATCCCAGTTGTAGAGCAAAAAACGGAAACGGACAAAGAAGTGTTCTTTAGCGACCTGAAGTTTAGCGAGAGAGACATTCCGCACTTCGTAAAGCTTGATACATACATTGATTATATGCGTGAACACCGTTACTCTGATTATTTTTCAGAGTTGCACAAGAGAGAATACTTTAAAATCTGCGCTGAATACTTTCCTGTCGTTGTGGACAAGTTGCATTCTGTGTCAGTAAGAAAACAAAACTACATCATCAAGAAAGGCCAAGTAACAAGTTCGTTACCGTTCACTGCTAATGTTTATTATGATAAAAAGAATTATAAATGGCCCCCAAACATCAATCTTGTCTTGCAGGATTTTAAGATGGTCCCGCTATTTAACTTGTCCCGAAGTATATTTTCAAGGGACTTAAACAAGTCATTGAAGTTGGCAAATGTTACTCCGGGTAGCGCAAGTGAATTGTATAGCATAGTGACCAAATATTCATCTGTGGGTGTTACTTCTATAGACACTTCCGAAATTTCGGAATATTACTACGAGTCTAGAGAACCGTTTGTCCATGATTTAGACTTTCTCACAAGCAAGCCTGTTTCTAACGATGCTCTTTCCATGCGATATTCTTTTGACATAGATAATCAGAATGATCTGTTGGAAAACATCTTTATCAATGGACCTGATAAACACCAGTTGGATCTATTGAAAAAGAGAGCAGAATCCGCTCTTAACTATGAAATAATTTCTGTTGGCCTTGCGAAGGAAACTTTGCGACTAAGCAGATTAGAACATATGTGCAAGATCAAGTTCCCGAATTTGTTTAACCCTGCTAACAAGGAGTTTACATTTGCTAATAATTTTGACATGGCCCTTATGAAAGAGTGGCAACGTTCTGCTTTGGTGAAAGAGTATCAATCAAAGATTGATTACGAGTCTAAGCTAATGACAAACAAATGCGAACACAGAAATGTCTTGAAAAAACTAAGAGAGAGTCAATCAAAAGAAGATTACAAGCAGTTGAAATCTTTCACGACTAGCTCATCACAGGTATGCGGGGCTTGTGGGTTTGACATAGCATGTAAGCACGAGATGAAGTTCTTTGATTTATTATTCACTGGACAGTCCCAGAATAAAATTGGTCAGCAGTTATCAAGCGAGTTTGCAAGTCCTGTGAAATCAGGAGTGTATGCATCCTTCTGTAAATTATGTGGAATGAAAATCATGGACCTTGTTGACACAGATGGAGTCACCTATGACGACAATAATTATCACAATGCGGAATTGTCAGAAGATAACAGACTAGTGTTGAACACAGTTCTCCGGAACTTGGAATTTACTAAGCCAGTTTCGAAAGGACTGATATTTCAAATATCAGAAAACATTTGGGAATCCGTTAGCAATGTTCTTCTATTGATGGGTAAAAAAAGAATGCCAGGGAAGGACAGAGAGCTCGCAATCGTGGTAATGACTATTGTGAGTATAGCAATAACGGAGATGGGAACTCCATTCATAAGGCTTGCTCGTCCCGTACAGAACAAAAAATATGGAGGTTTGATTGTCAAGAAATCTTCAAGAAGCACTTCCGACATATTCAGATCGTGCTGGGAACTATTCAAACTTCGTTATTCCAAGATGCTAAGTGAATCTAGTTACAAGGGTAAGGATGAACTTGCTAAACAGCTTTTCATAAAATCCTATCAGTTGCTAAAAGATTCTATCGATTCATATTCTGAATCCGATTCTGTGACAACTGAGTCCACTCATGAGGATTACAAAATGCCGAAGTCTTCTGACGAATACCAAAAGATATCTTATGAAATTTATTCAGGGGATGACTCTCGTATGGAGAAGGCAAGAGAATTGGAATTAGAATTGATACAATCTCAAGTTTCCCAGAACAACTATCCCCTTAGTCAACTTCCTTACAGTTACAGCAGATACTACAAGAATAATAAATGGTCAAAGGACATGGGCCTGTATGCCTGCCCAGAAACAGGAAAGAGGCACCACTGGGATAATTATATTTTCAGTGATTCCGAAATTGAGATCAAGAAGATTTCATCAAACACTCCGCCAACTGAAAGAGCAACTGCCATGCGATGTAAAAACTGTAAGCTAACAACGGAGCAACTCATTAAGTCTAAGAAAGACATACAACAATCAGTGGAAGATAAAGTCAACTTGCTGAATAACATAGATAGTTTCTACTTTGTGTATAGATACAGATGTTTCAAGAAAGACTTCCACGACTTTAGCGCAGTAATTCCAAACCAGCCCGAAAAATGCAAGCACTGCGATATGCTCTTTTCTAACATTGTGAATAAGGATCTCAATTTCTATCTAGAACATGAAGAAGACTTCAAAGATTTCAACGCGAAATTGTCCTTTGAAAAGAATCAGTTGCTGTATGTTAGATCTATTCCTGAGTATACACTAGCAAATCCCGTAAGACCGAAGTCGACTGTTGATCCATCATTGCAGAACATCGGAAAATCGGAATCTAAAGAAGAGGGTGAATATATTTCTTCAGAGATAGACATTCCTGATACATCGGATACTTTCCTAAAGATCCTAGATAGAATCCGGCAGATAGTTATAATTGTAGGATTGTTAGTAAAGAAACCTGGAAGACATAAGTTTATAAATGAGTTCGACGAATCCATTCCAGCTTCGTTGCACAAAGAGCTTATTAACTCAGTTAGTTCCATTTGGGACAATCAAAAAATAAACCCAGAATCTTCTACAGATTTTGCTCGCGCGACGTTCTTTGACATATTAGAAAAGTTAAAACAGCGAAAAGAACTCTATTCTTTCATAGTGCGAAAATTAAAAGAGTCTGAACTTCTGTTCACGAACTATAACTACTCTGAACTAAAAAAAACATTTAACTTGGCTAAGCTGATGGAGAAGTCATTCCAAGAATCTATAGATGAAACCTTTGAAGAGATTCAAGATGACTTCGACTTATTTGACACAAGCGATTTATCTATGAACAACTACGCTGACGACGACATCGACGCATAGACGCTGTTTCTTAACTACACGTTCATTAATATCTTCATTAGCGCGTCTTTTGCCACTTGGTCGCATCTCCTGCTCTGCTTCGGAGTATAGTCTGTCCTCGATCGGGACTGAGACAAATGTAACTTCCTTGTTGCAGCAGTGACAGATCATTGTTTCAACTAAGAGAATCTGAAATTCAATTTTTTTTAAGCTCTTCAATCTCAGATTTCAAAGCCTTTATACAATTTACTAAGTGAGGAACAATACCGGTATAATGAACACTATGAAAATCATCTAGTCCGTGTTTTGATTCCACTTGTACGACGTCAGGCATTACTTTTTTGATCTCTTGCGCGATGACTCCTGTGTGTCGCTTTGATTTCTCGAAAGTGTAGTTATATTCTTTGATATCAATGGACAATACCTTTTCTAAAGACTCAGCAGCGGATACATCAATAATGTTTTCCTTAAGTCTAACATCAGAAGTTTCTGCAAGTGTCGTCGCTGTGAAAACTCCCGTGGGAGAAAGAGTTGCAACTGTATTCATTGTTCCGTCGTTAATAAGTTTGAATTCAAAGTACGCATTTTCTGTGTCTGCCACAATGTCACTTGAAACACAACTTACAAATCCACCAGCGAATACCGCGTTGTTTCCATTAACAATGTCAAACTCAATACCAACACCTAATCCATTAGCAGCTGTTGTCAAAGGGGTAGATATGAGCGAAAGACCAGTGGCTATTGCATTATTGGCGGAAGCTTGCTTTACCACACTCAAGTCTGAAACTTCTAAGTAGTTAACCCCAATGATAGATTTATCCGCGTCAACCACAAGTGCCTTGCTTGCCTGTGCAATACCAATCGCAGTAACATCTACATAGTTCAACTCAGTCGCAGTTGCCGTTACTAATGTTCCTCCTAATGTAAGACCTTTTGTTCCGTCATGGCCAACTATGTTAACATTTCCACTTGACGAAGTCACATTGAGAACTCCTCCTGATGTGACAGTAAGATCTGTATAATTAGTGGCTGATCCAGAAGCAGCATTGTAAGATAATCTCAGACAATTACCAGAAGCGCTATTGATTTCTACCTGTCTGTCGGGAGCCGAACTGTTTATGCCTAATGAACCAGTAGTAATTACATTGTTAATCCCGGATAAATTATTCGAGAGATCCTTTGCAACTAGTACGTTAGAATAATTAGACGCGTTGTTAAATCTAAGAGCGTTCAATGTGTTGTCATAGACAACACGAGCTGTTACACTGCTTAGTCCTGTGATTTGGGTGCTTGTGTATTTATTAATTACAACCATTCGTATATTACCACTTACAAGAATTTTTCGAAGTCGCTAGCATTGAATTCGGAATCGTTGCGTGTAACCTGTTCGCAGTATTTGATCAGAAACGGAGAACCAAAGATGAAGTCTTCGTTTATACGAGCTGTGAAATACCGGAATTTGTCATTGGACTCACGAAGGTAAATCAGTTTCTTGTATCGCTCAGATCCATTAAACACCTTAGCACTGTTTGCTTCTGCTTCGACTTTTTCCTTCTTTGTAAAGTTGTTAGCTGTCCTGTTGAAGTAAGTGTTACACACTTGCTCCGTTGTAAAAATATTGATGAATGCGTTCTTCCTCAACATTGAGTCAAGGGGCTTATCATCTTGCATCGCAATCATGAAAGTAATCTTGTGGTGACGCCCATTGAAAAATAATTCTTTAGTAGCGTCATACTTGCACCACTTATTAGCCGTAACAGCGGCGTCATCTATAATGATCAAAAAGTTAGGGTTGATGTTAATGTGTCTTACTAGTATCTTGTCATTCTCATTGAGACCGTCGAGTCTCTTACATTGACTAATAGATTTCTTATAAGCAGATACAAGTGCTGAGTTGTGAGTGGAAGTCAGTTTAGATAAGTCATCTTCTGAAACGCGGAGACTCACTGTATCATACGCATTTTTTAATCTTTGTATTTCAGAAGAGTTCAGATTTAACTGAGAGTAAATATGTTCAAGCTTTGTTATGTCGTTTGCCAGGTTGTATAACTTTACATTCAAGGACTGTCTCTTGAGAATATCATCAAGTAACTGTTCGCTAACTTCTGGATGTATAAGCGGGCGCGGTACTATTCCGTCATATGACGAGTTAAGATCATTAGTTGGACATATTACACAAATGTTAGGTATATGACTTTTTAGCATGAAGAGTATGTCCTTTATAACCGTAGACTTACCGGAGTTACTCGCACCGTACAAAATAATAGAGCGGTTCAAAAAATAATCAACTGATCTGTCGAATTCTTTCATGGATGCTATACAATACATCAAGCAATTCTCAAAAAGTCTTGGCTATTGTTAACCCGCACATTACAAATGCCGCCAATTTCGGTATTAGCGATTGGAAGCTTTGTTATCCATTGAATATAATCGTCTATCTTAATCGCAAACTGTTTGTCTGTGATTTCGATATAAGGATCAACAGTCGGCAAGTTTGACCAAGTGAATATTTTTTTCCTAAGTCTCTTGTTAGCTGAACTTCTGAAACCATGATCTGTCAATGTAGTTTCAATCGAAGCGATTTCAATCGGCGATAGCTTGACTCTTGAAACAAGAATTATCTTATTGGCCTGTGGAAGATTGGCGAGTGTTGACCTGTCGTCTCTTACGCCACCACTTATGTTAGGAGAGATCCCAGCACCGGCAACCGCGACTTCACTTTTTGTAAACACGCAGTAGTCGTACATGCTAACAAATTTTATATCGTCCTCTGAAAGGTTAATGTGTGTCTTAGTTATGTAGTCTTCAAAGGACCCATGGGCTATAGCCTGTAGTCCATTGTTAGAGAACAAATCCTTGACGTAATCAAAGTTTACCAAGTACTCTGAATACATTTCTCTGCTGAATGGAAGCTTCACCTTTATAGACTGCCCTACATTTTCAAAGTGCTGAGATTGCCAATTCGGTGTAATCGCGTATTGGCCAGCAGTCCAACCAAGAGAACCGCAGGCTTCAAACACTCTCCTTCCATTAAATGCGGTGACAATAAAGACACCATTGTCTTTCAAAAGGGAATGTACTAGCCTCATGATATTACTGATGGACTCAACAGAGCCAGTAAAGTAGTGCAGTGCAAAGTTGCAAATAACGGAATCTGCCGAAAACGTCGACCCATAAGAATTCTTTATCTGATCATAAATTTGTGCATGCGGTTCCGACAAATCGATCGCGGCTGTAGTAACTTTCATTTTACTTGCTTGTCTCGATTGGGAAAGTGCATGCTTTCTTCTTATAAGTTCTTGCAATGCATTCTTATCCGAGTCTACAAAGATTCCGTGATTAACTCCGAGGCCTGCAATTCTTATAAGATCTTGTCCCTTTCCAGCTGCTAAGTCTACAACTATCCCTCTTGAGTTATCAACCACTGAAAGATATTTATCAAGTACTTCTGTTTTCACAAATGAGTTGAAGTTTCTCTGTGCCTTAAAATCTTTGTTGTCATCCTCCACGAAGTAACTGTCATCTGAATCAAAGAGCATTTCAAAGTGTAGAGGATTGTTGATAGAGTACCAAATAGACTCTGCCACTGTGAAGTAGTTGCCATAATAGTCTCCTCGCGCGAGTTCAACATCTCTGTCAGTTCTGATTCTCTTGAGGACCCACATGTTATCTTGCCATCCAAATTCTCCTATCTTGTTATCAAAAGAGTCATCAGATAGTGAAAGATTTGTTGTCATATAGGCAGTAGGCATGTTGCTTGGAGTGAACAATACAGGAACTATAGATTCTCCCTGTTGATAAACTGAAAGTCCAAATGTCTGAGCATCTTTTTGAGATGCACCTGAGCACAACACGTAACCTGTTTTGGATTTCTTAATCCAGAAATCGATTGTACTGTGTTCTGCCGGCTTCCACTTAAACCCTACCATTGAAGAATAATCTGAGCTGTCGTTGGGCGTAAATATCAATCCGTCAATTTCATACTGTCTTCTTTTTTTGTAAAAGGTTCTTAGCTGTTCTTTCCAATTCTCGTTAAGAAGAACGTACTCCTTGGATTCTATATTGATCCCTATTGATTGTGCGTAGTTAACTGCTTTCTGAAGAACCTTTAACCTCTGACCGAATTGTTGCTTTGCGGTTGTATCTTGAAACAGAATGACATCGAACGCGTAAAGCTTATCGTCAATTTGTTCACAATCAATGTAAACTCTATTATCTGTATGAGCCGAAGCTGACAATTTAGTTAAAGTGTCGTTAAGAGCATAAGATCCGCGTCTATCGATACAGAGAATAGTTCTCTTTCCGTCAATCTTATCTGTCACATAAAAACCCTCTGTAGATAACTTCGGCTGAATCTGTTTGTAGTAAACATTCGCATTGACTTCAATGACATTGTTTAGCAGTTTCTTCAAACCAAGTTTGTGTCTGAAAGCTTCTAGGTATCCCTTGCGGTTAAACACAATTGACCGAGCCAACTCGAAGATAGCCCTTTGATAAGAATCATTGTCGCTTAACTTGCCAGACAACCAATTAATTGGTTCAAAGAGCTGATCAAGTGTATTGCATTCTCTGAACTCAAATTCTAGTCTGAGTTCATCAAACATAGAATACTCAATGCTGTTTGTAAACAGTTCGCTGTACGGCTTGAAGACTGTTTCCTTTATGTTCTTAATGTCCGCATTTGGCTTAACTGTCTTAACAAGGTCAAGCTCCGCAGTTACATTAGCCCGAAAGTTAAACCTGACGCGTAATTTGAATCTCATGAACTTAACGGACGACTTACTTGCAGTCGTTAACTTTTCATAAGACATCTTCGCCTTTATGTTGTCCACTGAATTAATACTGCGCTTAATGTCTTGCTTAGCCACCAGCTCTTTCTTAATAAACGAGTCAATCTTTTGGTTTACTCCTTGCTTAAAATGCATTGTTCTCCTAGTTCCGTCGTCATGATAAATATCCAGGTTCTCTATTATTTCATATGTGGATGTTTCCGACTTCAGTCTGTTGAAGAGTCCTATATGAGTTAACTTGTTGTAAACGAACTTGACCCCGATTTCAAGTTCGGTGTCTTCAGTTTTCTTACTTTGGTATTCAGATAGGAACTTTTCCATTGCTTCGCAGGGAGTGTATATTGAGAAGATCCAATTATCAATTTTGATGAAGACACGCTAACAAAAAAAGATCACGGCCAGCTCGCGCTCTTTGTGCGGCAAGTGCGTTCTTGAGATGAATGACGTTCTCTGGCGGCGTGACGACGCGCGTGTGCTATAGAATCTTTATCATTATATGGGTTGACACAAATCTTACATAGCTCACAGTAAACAAACATGTTGTGATCGTGGCAGTCATCACAACGACGACAGTGAATGAACTTAGATCTGCGAATGCACTTATCACAAAAGTCGTCGAAATCATTTTCAGACATTTGTCCGATAGTGATAAATGGATTACACCTATCTTACCGAAGTGGCAGTCAATGACTTTCTAAGTCGAAACGAAGATTTCGACTTAGAGACAGCTTTAACTTTTTTTGCTGAGGCCAGGCAAATGATACATAGAGTTCTCTCAGACGAACCAAATTTCAATTTTGGAAAACCAAGGATTGACTCTAATGTTCCTATCCCGAATGACTTTGTTAGCCATTCCTTTAGCGAAGACTTCAAGACTAGCCTCGTGACTCCATTTATTAAGAGGTACTCTGATATTATTTCATTAGACTCAGTGACAGATCCGGGAGTTTCATGTATGCCAGATACAGTCAAAGCACTTTACAAATCACAACCGAAGTCTAAACAAATTATTCACAGTGGCATGAAACTAAGTTACTTGTACTATGAAACAGATGACATCCTAATCAGCAAAGTTAACTCGGGACCTGATAGTTGGCTCTCATCTAACCCGTTGTTATACAGATGTGTGTACCATACTGAAACTTCACAGTTTGACAAATTGATCAAAGAGATTAAATTACATATCACAAATCATAAGCTTGTGTACTGGTTGTTATGCCAAGCGACAATGTTTTGTCGCGGGTCCGCGGCTATTACAGAAATGGTAATCTCTGCGATGTATTCAACTGTGAGTGGAAACTCTGAAAGATTAACTTCGAAGCTAGACGTGCAAGCACTTGTAAGTGATTACAACCACTTTGACAAATCATACAAGTTATCGTTTTGTAAAGTCAAACACAATGACAATAATTTCAAAGGGGCCATTGACAAGATAAAATACATGAGCGAAAGAGAAAAGAAGTACTTTGTCTCAACCGGCAAGTTCGCTGAGTATGAAACCGGCCACATTGAAAGTCTAGAGTCTATGCTCTCTGATTTGTAAAATTGAATGAATCGATTTACAATGTGTACAATAATGTCTTCAGAGCTCTTTGAAGAAATACCTGCGGATACCTGCAGCAAATGCGGCGAAGTCAACGTCTATTATACGACTCAGTTTACCTTATGTAAGGCCCATTATCTAGAGTTCAAATTCGCGGAATATAACCAAGACATTACCTATTTTGTCAAAGAGATAGACAACTCAGACTTACAATTGTCTGCCCCGAAAGACGCTTACTTTATGTGGCGCAGGTATGGACAATCAGTTTATCATTATCGGAACTTTGTTATCACCATGTACGACGCGGAAAAAGATAGAACTCAGTTTACTTTGATGGATAGACAATCCAGAAAGTTAACAGTTGACGAAGTATGCAGTATTGTCAAAAGACTGCCTGACACAATTATTACCAAGAGAATCGATGTTGCAATCTTCAACTACTTTGCGACGAAAAAAAACATAATGCCGTTCTTTGAAAAACTTGTTAGCCTCGTGAGAAAATATCACAGGCGCGGGCTGCTTCTCGGGGATATCTCCAAGTATACCATTGGAGTTTATAAAGATGATCCAGTTATCTTGTCTCCTTATGCAATTACTACAAGTTGTAATCAGTACGGAGATTACTTTTCAGATGACTCGAGTTTAAGTTGTGACATTATAACAGGTGCAGTAGACTGCTTGGATCTAAAAATGCCATCTAGGTACACAGATTTTGAATCGCTAATATGGTTTTATCTCTGGGCGATAGATCATCCATTTATGACAAGAGTCGCAAATTCTAAAACTTTGGAAGAACAGATTAGAAAAAAGAAAACATTCCTTAAACGGATTGACAAAGAGTATAAGATCCCGGAACAAGATTACTACTTTGACATTCGCAAAGTCTTCTTTGCTGTCATTGAAGAAGCATCTAAACTTTCATAAGACGAATCAAGCGTTGCCGCGGAACGGCCAACTAAGTTTCTGAAAGTCTTTCTAATTTTTTTTGGTGGATCGATTGAGCCGTTCTGCCACTTTGAAATAAATGCTTTGTTCATGTCTTCAAGATATTGCCACTCTGTATAATACTCCGCGTCGTATACTTTGGTAAACTCAATCATACTAGACCGAACTATTGTTTCATTAGACTGATTAGTTAAATGGAATAAATCGTTTCTTTTTTGATTATAGAGCCATAAAATGACACAGGTATAGTAATGCAAACAGATTGCAGTGTTAAGATACTACATCCTAAACAAGCAGCAAAGCATTA
>JACCDQ010036081.1_pt1 | contig 133431 bp, 118 predicted proteins | sample 7446031 | NCBI WGS metagenome assembly JACCDQ01 (sample SAMN15323442, study PRJNA562643) | freshwater metagenome | isolation source: river surface water | place: USA:Blue River Watershed | collected 2017-08-17
CATAAATTCATGCATCAAGAATCTGACTTCAATAGAGGTCGCTGGTGCCCTGATTGTAGCAAAACTAAGCCTTTATCTCTTGACGTTGTCAATGATATGCTTGCTAGCGCCAATATTCAAGTAATCAGTAAGTTCAATGGATCTGCGATTCCTATGATTCTGCGTTGTGACGTGTGTGAATCTGAATACGAATCCATATGGGACAACGTGAAGCAAAGAGAACTCAAGAATGGAAGATGCCGCAATTGCCAATCAAAGCATGCATGGATTGATAAGAACAAGGAAAAGCTTGATAACTTGGATCTCTTACCTGCGGAGCCTGTTCTCAAAGACTTGAGAGACGTCCAGAAATGGATCTGCTCTGCTGGACATCTCCATGAAGTAGCCTGGTCCACCATCAAGGCGCGCAAGGTCGGATGCAAGACATGCAAGAAGGAGAAGCTTGGCAAGTTCAAAGAGAACTAAGTCGACATGTTCATCTTGATACTCGGATGGTATCGATAGTCTTCTAACAAGAAGTCATCTGCATTGAAATCCTCGATTTTCTTTTTTGATTTGAGGATCTTGAGTCTAGGGAAAGGAAATGGCTGTCTCTTGAGTTGTTCTCTTAATGCATCAACATGGTCTAGATATATGTGCGCGTCTCCGATGGTATACAGGAAGTCGCCGGGTTTAAGATCACAGACATGTGCTATCATGATAGTCAAGAGAGAATAACTGGCTATGTTGAATGGTACACCGAGTCCGACATCAGCAGACCTCTGATACATCTGGCAAGACAGCTCCTTGTTAGCCACATAGAACTGGCACATCATGTGGCATGGCGGCAAGGCCATTTGTCCAAGATCGTTGGGATTCCAAGCCGAGAGAATGATTCTTCTATCATCTGGATTGTTCTTAATCTTGTGAATAACATCAGCTAGTTGATCAATGCCTTGGCCGGTATAGTCTGTATGCATGTCTACATACTTAGCTCCGAAGTGTCTCCACTGAAAGCCATACACCGGACCGAGGTCCCCTTGTTCTCTATGCTGAAGACCAACTGAATCTAAATACTCCCGCGAGCCTTGTGCGTCCCAGATCTTGACCCCCTTATCGCGTAGTTCGTTACTGTTGGTACTGCCGCGTATGAACCACCTAAGTTCTTCTACGACTCCTCTCCAGAATACTCTCTTGGTAGTGATCAAAGGAAATGATTCTCTAAGCGAGAACTTCATATGATATCCAAAGATGGACAATGTGCCGGTCCCAGTGCGGTCTTGTTTGCGATCGCCTCTGAAGAGGATCTCTTCAACGAGCTCGAGGTATCTGTCCTCCATACTTGATATGTTTCTTAAGACCAAAAAAGAAATGACAACTTAGCCAAGCATGGATGGTTTTCTGAAGACGCGCTCAGAGCACTCAGACTTGATTCGTTCTATGATGTCTACGTTTCTGTTGATATCGCTACATAGTCTAATGATGTGCACGTTGGTGGCTGAATCTGCTCCTTTGTCATGATAAGCCTTGATTGTATCATAAGAATGCCGATTCTCCGATTCTAGAGCTTCAATGATGTTTAGCCTGTCTCTAGAGCAATATGTCGAATCGTATGTCGCATACAGTTCAAGTACAGTGGCGAGATCGTCTATTTCTCTAAGAAGTTCTCGTTTGTCCGATTCTTCGCCCAGCGGCTTAAGCAAGTCTATATGCTTCAAGAATTTAGATTTCATGATCAATATGAACTCATGGATTTGTATCCGGTCTCCAACTCGGGCGAGTGACTTAGCATAGTCTCTTGCTTCTAAGAACTTAGATACGTCCATGATTATACATTGCATCGAGATAACTCTAATGAAAAAAATAATACGCGTTTAGGTCGCCACTGATGGCTTGCGGAACTGGCGCTCAACTGTATCATATCTTAGCTTTTGAATGAGCTTAGTGTTGTTAGCGATGGCGCGTCTGGTCATTTCAATGCTGAAGTTTCCATTGTACTCTTCGATGTCGCGAGTCATACGATCTACTTCTATTTCTAGAGATTCGATGGTATTCTCTTTATCTATGTTTAAGTACTCCGTATCATACGTAGCGTACAAGTCAATCATGAGCTCTAGGTTGTCGAGTTCTCTTCTTAAAGCAAGCTCAGAGTTAGCCACCGGCCGCGTCAGATCAATGTCTTTGTAGAACTTAGATGTCATCATTTGGACAAACTCGTGTATATTGATACGCTTTTCGAGCGTAGCAAGCTGCTTGGCGTACTCGGTTGCTTTGGCGTATAGATCCATTGACTACTATGAAATATATATTCAAAATCGTGGAAATAGTTGAATTATTCTTTCATTGTGTTACCATGTTTGTCTCATTCGCCATCTTGATTGCCGCTATCGTCTTGATTGCCATCGGTATGTCTATCAATGACAAGCTAACCGAGATCGCGTCCACTCAGAACATGTTGTTCTCTAGACTCAATGATCTAGAAAATAGAATCAGCTTTAGCGAAGACTTGAGACAAGCATTTGGGGAGTTGTCTCGCTCTGACTTCAAGCGCCATGAAGAGATAATGGACTATCTTCTTGAGATCAAGTACGATGCGAAAGCCGCGGCCATTATCCCGTATAAGAAGCTCTAGACTCTTTCTTCTTTGTAAAAAAGTTGATTATATCAAGTCTATATACCTCTTAGCCATGCAGTACATCGCCAACCAACAGTCCGACCTTCCCAAGGAAGTGTTCTTCGTGATCGTCAAGTTCTTGCCTGTCTGTGAACGATTCGGGTTCTCTGAAGAGATTGATACTAGTACTTACCGTTTGATTCTCAATGCTAAGTACTTGCTCCGTAGAGCGTTCTACAACTGGGCTGTTGACTACAGGGCTGAGATGGATGTCAATCAATACCGCATCAGCAAGTCGGCATACAAGCGGTTCTATCCTCTCGCCCACAGGCGCACGTTCTTGGAGCATGCTCTTGACTATCTTGCCGATGAGCAGGATCGCGCGACTAGAGTCATGTCGTTCAACGAAGCCATCGATGAGCTGACCGAGGATGAGCTCTATGTCATTGGATGGTAATCTGATGAAAAAGTTGATTTTTTTAGTCATTAGAATACAATGACGTACCACGTTCAACGCACCGGCGCCAACTCTGTTATCGTGTCTCACGAAGTCGATTTCTCTGAATTCAAGTACGAGGATTGGCTACATGTGCGCATGGAGCTTACCAATCTCTATTGGCAATTGGTGTCCATGGGACTAGTCCCTGAAGAGTACCTCTATTCTATCGAAATGGAGTTCCCAGACACGCCTACTTCTTAGACTTTCTAGTCTTTGACTTTTTTGATTTCTTAGTAGTCTTAGCTTTGGACTTCTTAGACTTAGATTTTGGTTTCTTGGCTTTGGCCTCTACAGTGACTATGATATAGTTTTCTTTATGCTTTCCGAAGTTAGTTATATCTTCTTTGAACTTAAAGTCTCCAAACGAGATCTTCTCGAAGTTTCCGTAAGTCTTCCCAACTACTGCAATGGCTTTGTCCGAGATAGCTAGATTCAAGAGGTCTAAGTCATTAACAACATACGCGGCCTTTTGAGTCTTAAGAATGTTATTAGCAGTGTCTTGGAAGTAGTCGGTATCGTCGTACCTGTAGAATGCGCCCTCATCGTTGAAGTCTGCCTTTCTAACGTCTACCTCGCCGACTTGATCCAAGTACCATTCTAGGTATTCATATAGGTAGCCAACCCTGACGTGGAACATAGGGCCTAGCTTCTTGTACATGTCTAAGAACTTCTTGTGTCTATCACTAGCCTTCGGAATGTTAGCAATGATCTTGTCTAGTGAGTTAAGCGGCGTCAGCCTCTGATCTCCGAGAAGCACTCCCGAATCGTCCAGTCTTAGCAACATGTATATTGTAAGAAGCGTATTAAAATTGAACGAAATATGATGTATATAACCATGGAAGTGATCAACGGAGAGTACGCGTTCTGCAAGCTAGTGAGTAAAGATGGCCGAAGCTGGCAAGTGTTCGTGAAGAGCAACGTTCCATTAGTTCTTGAGTCTCATGAAGATAAGAGTCTTCCTGCTTGGCAGTACACCGTGTACGGTCAGAAGACCAAGACGACATCGGCCCTGACTGCCATTGAAGGTAAGAACATCGGGCGCAAGAACGAAACGTCTAACTTGATGCAAGCTATCAAACAATCTGAGAGTATGATCTCTAAGAAGTTGAAAGCTGGTTATAGTCTTGTGACTGAAACTGCGCCTGAGTCGACATCGCTGTACCCTATGGCTGTTAGTCCAGCGAAAGACAGGAAGATCTCATTCCCTCTATATGCGCAGCCTAAGCTGGACGGTATCCGGATGATAGCAAGTGCGCGCGATCTTAAATCCCGTCGGTTGCACGATATCGAGGGGTTTGAGTTTGTGAAAGCAGAGACCGACATATTGATCTCTAGACTTCCCGAATTGAACTTCTTAGATGGAGAACTGTACGCGCACGGGCTGCCGCTACAAGAGATTTCCGGCATCGTAAGATCAGGTGATGAATCATCTCCTAAGAGAAGCTTGAAGTATCATATCTTTGATGTTTGTTTTAAGGATATGAGTATCCCGTTCGTAGAACGTTCCGAGCTATTGGCCCGCGCATTCGTCGGAACAAGCTTCGAGTACTTGAGCTTAGTACCTACTATTCTTCTAGAGACTCAAGAAGAAGCTGACTCTTACTTCAATGAGCTAGTCTCCGATGGATATGAGGGTTTAATCTACAAGCCGTCGGCTGCGACATACGAGGCGTCTTCCGTGAGGGAAAAAAGAAGCATACGCTACTTGAAGCGCAAAGCATCGTTCGAGGAAGAGTTCCTGATTGAGTCTTACACTAGCGGATCTGGTAAGTTCGAAGGTCTTGTCGTATTCATTCTTAAGACTGAAGAAGGACATCTGTTCAACTGCGTACCTCTCGGAGATTCCGAATACCGGGCCAAGCTATACAGCGAGTGCGAGGAGGACTTCTCCAAGTACAAGGGCAAGTTGGCTAAGGTCCGTTTCGACGACTGGTCTAAGGACAAGATCCCTCTACGCGGAGTCATTACCCAGCTCGATCGAGACTTGTCGTTTGACTAAGTTGATTGAAAGCAAACCGGGCAAATGGATTTGTCTCTTGTCTTGAGATGAATGGGTCTACGGTTTCTAGGAAGAGTGTCTTCGGAGCCATGTCTTCATCGCACTCGAAGTACTCTCTCCCTCGGGCGAGACTATATTTTTTTCCAAATTCTCTAATGAGAGCTTTCTCAGCAGCTAGATACGAGTTACCGATGTCCATGATGATGAGGAACTTCACATCACCATAGGACTTGACTCTGTTTAGATTGCTTTTGCTGGACATTCCGACCTTTACGCACTTGGGATCTATTCTAAGCAGGTATACTAACATGATTACATATACTGAATGATGTAAGTTAAATTTCAATACATTCAAGTTTCTGCATCAGATAGTCTTCGCTAATCTTATGAATAACATACCAGCATATTTCTGAGTATTGATCTCTTACAGTTGAAGGCAGATACGCGTACCCTGTCGTGAACAGGTTGTCGTTCTCAGGGTTGGCGTGTCGTCCCCTGATCTGTTGGCGAAGGCAGTTGTTCTTGTAGTTCCTATAGTTAAGAATGAGACATTCGTGTACTGTCTCTAGAAGTAGTTCACAATCAAGATGATCTCGCATGAACTGATCTATCATGTTGCAGTCGACATTGCTCTCAACGCAGTCTCCGAAGCACTTGTACACAGACTTGGTGTACGAGGACATGGGCGAATCATCGCCAAACGAGACGTTGTGATAGATGTAAGAAGCCCAATCCATTTATCTTAATAGTTGCTTAGATTTAAAATTCTTTAAGATTCCTTTGATCGGAGACTTCCTAGACTTGGGACGAGGTATCTGCTCGTTGTAGTAGTTCCTAGAACTGAACCTTACCTTCTTAGAGTGAGACACCTTCGGCATCTTCTGACTATGCATCTTGACCTGTTCGATATGAATCGGATCCTTACATATGTTCTGGAGGACCAATTTCAGCAAGTCATTAACCTTGGATATACTCGTTACTCCAGAGAAATCAATAGTCATATAGCCTGCTTTGACGAACCTGTTGATAAGATCGGCTCCCGTGTAAATGATCTGCGGGCAGAACTTACTTGCTCTGAATGCCTTCTTATGACAAACGAAAGACACACAGAGAACTGAAGGCTTTCCTTCAAATATGACCATGGTAATGTTTTGATATGCTTCTGAGAAGTTATTCAAGTACTCCTTTGCCGTCGCCACTGGGACGAACTTCGAGATCTTATCTATGAACAAATTCTTATACTTGTTATCAAACTTAGGAAGTTTCGAAACCATTCTAGAGAACTTCTCTATCGGGACTTGCGCAGCGTTAATGGTGAGCTTCTTGTTAGTCTTAAGAACACCTAGTTCCAAAAAATAAACACAAGGATGCTTCATAAACTTCTCTACTCCGGAATCGTTGACTATGAGTATGTCACCCGAAGGCGGCGTAAGTAGTCCAGACTTCGGATCATAGAGCGTATTTCCTTTGGGCGGTTTGATCGCGTATATGTGCATGTATATGTATGTAACTAGATTTGCGCTCGGCAAAACGGACACGTGTCATTGAGTTGTTTCCATTCTATGTGACATTTGTAACACAATCTATGACCGCATTGAAGAATGAGAGTCTTGTTCATGTCTAAGCACACACCGCACTCTTCCATGAGCTTCGAATCTTGCACTCTTCCGACATTTACTTTGCACCAAACACAAGTACCGCCAAGCGCAATCTTCTGATGCTCCGGCATCTTGGATTTGCATAAGAAGAAGTTGTCGCATAGACTCATAGCGCACTTCCCGGTTTCGAGACACATATGCGTGCAGTTCTTGTGTTCCGTGCAAGTACACTCGCAATAGCACATGCATTCGCACATCTCTAGATCGCACTCGCACGGGCACTCGCATGGCCTTTCGAAGCATTTACAATGATAGCATTCTTTGATGCATCGGCCTTGACAAGCCGCGTAGTCGTGAGAACAAGCAGTTTCAGCTAAGAGTTCTAGAGCGTTCATAGTAGTACAATAGTGTCTCAGAATCAACTTTTTATATGCCGTAATATAGCATGTCTACGTTCGGATATGATGAGTTCGTCACCAGTCTAACGAACAGCCAAACCGGCACCAAATTCTATATAGCCAAGTCTGACACGTACTCCGTGAACGGTTTGTTTGATTATATGTCTATAGATACCAATCCTTTCAAGCTTAAGAAAGACAAAGTATATCTAAGAAAGGGAGTGCATACCATCTCCGTGGAGCCTCAGTTCAAAGACATCTCATTCACAGATACTGAAGGGAAAACGTACGCTATTTCTGAGATGCTCCTCGCCGATAACAGCGCTGAGATATTCGCAGATCAGCAATACTATTCAGAAGAGTTCCCGAACCAAGATGCTCTAGTGAACTACTCCGACATACGAACAAGCCCTATTTCTAAGCAGTTGTCTAAGTTCAGTGATTGGAATGGGTGCACGGCCAAGTGCGGATACGACTCTAGATTCAAGTATAGAGAAGTAATTCCAGAGGTCTATACTACAGGAGCCGCGGTCCCGGATGGTCCTCTAGAAGTAACTGAAGAATGCAACAAGTTCTGTAATGATGATCTACAGATTCTAAAGAAATGGAAAGAGGTGTCTAGATGTCCCGCTACTATCATGCCTCCTTCGACTAAGAACGAGTTCTTCGTAACTGATACTGGCGAGAAATTCAAGTCCGCGCTCTTTATAGATAGCTTAAAATACGCTGAAGATCCTACCGAATTGCTGTCATCGTGGGGCAAGGCAACTACAGCGGAGCTGGCATCTGAGTGCCACGGCAATGAGCTCTCAGACCAGGCCTACATGAACAGAGGTGCTAGGATATTTTCTAAAGACTCAACCACTTATATTGAATACACTTCAGAAGGCAATGTCACACTGAATGGCGCCGACCAGATCACCTATCTGCGCAAGCCTTCTGAAACTCAGAGGATAGGTGATTACTTACAGCTGGCTAATGGAGTGATGACTTTCTACTCTACAGAAGGTAATGTTGTTGATTCTATAACATTGCACTCAGCGGCAGTTTCGTTGAAGATCTGGACTTCATGCGTTGCTATCATGGATAGCGGGAACTTTGTGATACGGCTCATCGGAACTCCTCCGGACTCGTTGGATGTGTCTAGTGGTTCTTTAAACTTCAAATCAAGTACTGTTGAGTACGCCATAATGTCCGCAGGAGACGCAGCTGTGATTCTTGGAACTACCGTGAAGTTAATCAATGCAGGAGAAGTCATTTCGGAGTTTCCTTTACCTTCTGGAAGTTACATGTCTTTAAGCTCTAATGGCATTAAAACCTTAGACTCTGCGCTAGTAGAGAAACCTATAGCGAAGGCATCCGACGTGGCCTCGTTCTCTCTAGCAGGTGATTCTATTGAGTTCTATGATAAGAATGACTGCATGGTTCGTATATATGGCAAGTCTTATTCTATGTTGTCTAGTGGAGTAAAGATCAGGAAACCGACTAGCGCAGATGAGACAATCCCAATCAAGTCTGAGAAGTCAACGTTTGTATTCCAAACAGATGCTAACATAGTCTTCTACAAATATGGCAAAGCGGTATGGGACAGCAATACTCAAGGGAAAGCTGCGACACATATGCAGTTAGAGATATCGGGAGAATTGAAGGTCATGGACGGGACAACTGTTCTATGGTCTAATAACTTGAATATAGTGGATTCTAAATTCTCTTCTATCATAGTAACTGATGATTGGTGTATGCTATGTACGCAGCCGGGAGAGGCTCTTCAAGTCACGAGAACACTACCTAACTCGACTAACGTGGACGCCATGACCGCGGTAACTAAGCGACATGCTGAGATGATATACTCCAGGTTTCCGGCATATACTGTTAAATCTTTGAAGTACAAGGGAGGAATCACAGGTGTCCCAGCAAGTGTCGCAGACTATTCCGATAGCTTGAACATCTCGGAGTGCGGACCTGGTGATGTGTTCTGTAAGCTTACAAAGACTCTCGTGAGTAGCAAGTACGTAGTGAAGCCCGGTAGCGCGACCAGAGCTGTGAAGTATACGACTGGGGAGGATACATATCCTAATGCAAGCAATGTGTTCGAAGACAAAGCGATACTTGGATACGAACAGCTGTTCTTGGATAAGTTCCTTGGTCTCTTTACTACCCCGTCTATAAACGTGAATGGAGATCCTTGTGTTCTCATGATCAAAAAAGATGAATCCGACTTCTCAAAAGAGTTATCTGAGTCTTCAGACTATAGAAACTTAATTGTTTCAAACAACTCACTTACTTCGAAAGTCATGATCGATTTGCTGTCACTTGGCGAAGGCCTAGAGATCTCGCCGGCATTCTCGTTTATGCCTGATATCAAAAGTAGTTTCTCTAATATACTAGACGAGATAATGCAGCCGCGTATAGACTTCTTAGAAGAACACTGTCAAGGCAAGATACTATCACCGGAATGTGCGACACTCTCTCAAATGAGTCCTGAGTACTACAAAGGTCAGCTCGGCGGTCAAGAGATAGCGCATATGCGCGATCAAGTAAAAGAGTCTTTCGAAAACAATGCCGAGTTTCCTACTTGGGTTTGGGTGTTCATACTCGTGTTGGCGCTGACATTTGTCTTCCTCATGCTAAAGAACATTATTCCTAAACATATGGAAATGAAGAGTATGACTAGCGTGAGTCCTATGCCCTCGAGCCAGTGAGTTTCTTTGTCACTGAACGATTCCTTTCCTCCAGAGTTCTTCTTATATATCTCGTCATAATACTTGACGCACTCTGATGAAAACGGATCCTTGTTACAGTACCTTAATACTTCGCCAGAGTAAAGTATGATGTCTTGAAGCTCGCCTGTGCCGAACATGTCTACGCAAGAACCTGGCTGCAATGAGTGCATTTCTTTACACTTATTGACTGCTTTCATTTTTTTGCTGGCAGAGACCATATCCAGCACGTCTTGATTGAATGAGTTCTCTAGCCGTGCGTAGATATCATTACACGCGTCACAGTCGGATGTCTCATATAAGGATACCACAGTGTCCGTCAAGAGTTTTGATTCATTGTTGTTGTTAGGAGTATCAAGAGATAAATCGTCAGTATATAGAGATGTTAAGTATTTGAGTTTCTCTCTTCTAGTATCCTCGGAGTGCCTGGCTTCCTCTGGCAGGAGATCAATCGCCGCCTTTATGTTGGCATAGTTCAGTTCAGCCTCTTCTAGATCGGAGGTAGCCATCTTGAATGCCACTTGCAAGATTCCTATCATATCCGGATCCTCTGGAGACGTGGCCAGTGCCTTGCTGGCTTCCTTCAGTTTGTTTCTCTTTTCTCCTAACTCTATAGATAAGTTATCTAATGCATCTAGCATGTTGACATACTCAGACGCAGTGTCTCTAGCCAGCGAGGCAATACCTTCAGTTGAGTTAAGTAAGGCATCAAAGTGTTCGTTTCTTTGGTCTCTGAACGGGCCAGTCCTTTGAATAGATGCTTTGTTGCAGTATTCGCTATCAGGCCACTCCCCTCCGCACTTTGAATAAATAAGCGCCTCCCTTATAGAATCCGTGAGTTTGTCACACCGCCCTGCATTGTCTTTCTCAAAGCTGTATTCATTACCATTCAGAGTGGAACAGTATAGATAGTTCCTCTTGTCTATGTTGTCCATTATTCTAGGATCTTCTGGAAGGCTCTGCTCTAGAACTCTGCATACGCCAGACTTGAAAGCGTTACTAGATTCATCAGCGCAAGCATCTAGTATCTCTTGATTGATGAGTTTGGTCTTAATGATATCTGTCATGAATTTGAGTAAGAATAACAAAGTGCTGGAATCCTCTAGATCCATCGTACTGAATTTAGAGATCAAGTATGCTTCCACGGTATTCTTGACGTCCCTGACAGTGTCATAGTCTATAGAAGAATCTGTATACACTGCCTCTATGAAAGGCAATATATCCTGATCGATTTCCATGTTCTTCACGTGCTGGCGCGATACCTCATTCAAGTCTTTAGATCTCAATAGTTTGAGACATTTATCTTCTGTGAGCTTGTCTGCGGTGCAATACCCCTGAAAGTCGATATTTGCCTTTTCCGGCAGATTACTATATATCAAAGGACTCTCGTACGCCTCTATGAACGCGCCGTTGAAGGTAGGCATGAAGAACATGTTGATCGCGTCCTCTCCTTCCCCGAATGAAGGAACACTTGTATCAAAAGACATATCATTGACAAATGAATGAACTCCTGGTGATAGAGTCAAGCTTACTGAATGAACGAATCCTGTATTCCCTGGAGTCCATGATCGCTTCACCATAGAGTTGTCGACATACGTCACGAGCTGGCTGTTGCTGTACACTAAGGAATAATCGGCAGTTACTTGCTCATCTACTTTCATGAAGAATACTTGCCTGAGTAGATACTTTCCTTCTGGTAAGTTGAGAGATCCAAGTTCGAACCCGCTAGACTCTAGAAACATCACTCTGAACATCTCTGACTTAGAGAAGTCTAACCCGGCTCGGACTTCCTCGTTTGGGCATTTGTATATGATGATTATGACTCTAGCGTCCTTCTCCACAACACTGAGTATAGATGCTCTTTCTTCCTTAGACTTAAACTTCATAGAATCGATCTGTTCCTTAGATAGCATGTTTCCAGAAATGATTGGGTTCTTCTTTAAGATCTTATCGTCTGGATAGTCGCTAGGTTCTATGAGGTCCCCGTCCATGGAAATATAAGCTTTATTGCCCATAACGGCTTGACAATATTCATTATGCGAGCAATGATCTATAGCGGCTTGATTGCTCATAAACTCCTTGGAAGTAGAGTATTCACTAGGCTTGCCGTTTACTTCATCGTAAGTAAAATTCATCTCTATATTATACCAATGACTGCTTTATCGATATTATTTAAAGAAGGAACACAGGCAGCAGCCAAGGAAGCAGCGCAAGCAGCTGCTAAGGAAGCAGCTCAAGCTGCAGCAAAGGAAGCCGCGCAAGCCGCAGCGAAGGAAGCTGCTCAAGCCGCCGCGAAGGAGGCAGCTCAGGCGGCAGCCAAGGAAGCGGCTCAAGCTGCCGCTAAGGAGGCGGCACAGGCAGCTGTTAGAGAGGCTGCACAAGCTGCAGCTAAAGAGGCCGCGCAAGCCGCTACTAGAGAGGCTGCACAAGCTGCAAGCAAGGAGGCAGCACAGTCCGCTGCTAAGAAAGCGGCTCAATCTGCGTCTAAGTTGGCAATTTCATCTACTGCTAAGAAAGCAATCGGAGTCGCCGCTGTCGTAGGTTCTGCTACTGCTTTGAATCAAATAAATGTTGGAGACATCAATGGTGATGGCGTTGACGATACAGCTCTTAATGCTGTGACCAAAACGGTAGGAGAAGGAGTGAAGACTACCATGTCTGCCGTCGCTCCAGTCCTTGGAACAGTAGTTAGTGAAACGGTCAACGCTGTAGTTCCTGTAGTCACTGAAACGGTGAAATCAGTAACCGGGCCAATCGTCGACGCAGGAGGCCAAATACTGAAGTCGGCAGGTATCGACGTGGATAAGATTTCTTCGTACTTCTCGGCATTCACTTCTTATATCTGGTACTTCATTTACTTCATTATTGCTATGTTCGTAGTGAAGATAATCGTAACCGCTAAGAGTTTATTTCGCTAGTAATATAAAGAAATGTTAGTATACTTCCTCGCTCTCATAGCTCTTGTCTTAATATATTATCTATATTCTTCATTGCAAGAGACTACACCTCCAAAGCCATCCTCTGCAGAGCCAACCGTGCCCCGCGACATAGTCCATCACATACTCGAACAGATCTCTAATGCCAAGTCTGAAGACGAAAAAAATAACCTCAACGAACAGTTGAAGATTATTCTAGAGACTCTCGTCGCAACCACTCCTGAGATGGCAGAGCTAAAGCTTAGTCTAGAGACTTAACTACCGCATCATGGCCTTCCAAGTTGTACGTCTTGGTGAAGATAGCTGCTTTGAACAGCTTGGCGGAAATGGTCTTAGTGCTCATGACTTGAAGGATGATTTGAGACAAGTCTACCATGTCGTCGAGCATGTTGAGTACGATGTCGCTACAGAACTTCTGGTATCGCTCAGACACCTTAGCGTTAGCGTATGTTTCATTAGTCTTTTTTTGTTGGTAAACGATCGATTTGACGTAGAACTTGAAGTTGATTTCCTTGTCATCAGATTGGGGTTGGGCTTCAGTCTGTTCTTCAGGTTCCTGTTCGGTGACTTCTTCTCGCTTCGACTTCTTCTTAGAAGGTTCTGCGGCAGCGGCGGCTGCTTCTTTGAAGGCAGGGAGCTGACTGTAGTATCCGTAGAGTGGACCTTCCGAGATCTTAGAAGAGAAGACATACTTAGGTTCGATGGTGCTGTTACCCACTTCTGCAAGTCGTTCGAAGGTGTACTTGGTGATCTCGTTGACTAGGATATCTCCGAATGAAGCGAGTACATTGAAAGAGTCCTTGCTGAACTTAGATCGCTTCTTGCTGATCACGTCGATCGTAGCAGTGTCGTGAGTTACCATGCGCTTAGATAGCAAATTCTTACTAATCTCTCGAATATCAATAGGAGAAGAACCCTTCTCTTCCAAGGACTTGATGGCCTCGCCTACCTTGATCTTATCATCGTCAGAGAGAATTGTTCCAATGTCTTTACCTGCAGTGATGTCGTCCAACTGAGCTTGAATCGCCTTGTTCTTGTCAACCGCACCGGCCACCTTGGCTTCCACAGCAGCTTTGTCTTCATCAGACAAAGGAACAGATTGCCAGCCTTCAGCCTTGACCTTCTCGATCTGGTCATCGAATTCCTTGTTGAGTTTGACTCCGCTCACGTAGTTGCTCACACGAGAACTTGGGATAGTGGACTCATGCGTTTCGGGGGCAGAGACTGGAGTAGCTACTGGGGCAGCAACTGGCTCAACAACTTGAGCCACTTCAGTTTGGCGTTTCTTAAGGACTTTCTTTTGCACGGCGCTCATTTCGATTATACTTTGTATTCTGCTTGTTTTCAATTTGATTTTGCGCGGCGGCTTATTTGTTTCGAAAAAAAAGATTAACGAACTACTCAATTATATTTGTTGAAAATATCTAGAGCATCTTTAGGCGTATCGCTTTCAGCTTGTGATCCTTCCCACTCAACGAGGTCGGGAATGCTTGATTGTGAATCATCCGCGATTTCAGTCTCTTGAGACTCGTCTTCAATGACTTGCGGCACTTGGTCTACTTGGTCTACTTGCTGTATTCTCTCAGATGCCACCGATTCTTCTGACCATTCGCATTCAGAATCATTATCTGATATATACTTGTTTAAGTACTCCAACGCTTCGCTCTGACTCGCTTGACTTTGGTCCTCTTCACGTTGACTCGCCTGTGCTTGCGCCTGTACTTGCGCCTGTACTTGCGCTTGTACGTGTACTGGTTCTTGTGTCTGTACTTGCGATTTGATGACTTCAATGTCTTTAGAAGCAGTGATTGCCTGGGCTGCGTCTTTGTCTACAGATCCAGTAAAGTACTTCTTATACACCTTGTATGAGAAGAATATGAGCAAGATCGCAATCATGACAGCAAGCATGTGATACTTGTATTTCACAATAACTGTGACTACTGAAGTCTTTGGCTCTGGGATGTCTATCGCGATAGATTCGTTAGAAGCCTTTTTAGCCAAGCAGAACTTTTCTTTGCTGTTCTGAAGTCCTTGGAGAATTGTTTCCTCATCGAACTTAAGACTCGGGTCAAATATGCGAGGCATGACTGTCGGAAGATCGTCTTTAGAGAATTGCATTTCTAAATATTACTCCAATAATAATTACGGCTTTAATTAATATACGCATGCAGGGTCCAATCGAAGAGTATAACGATATCATGAAAGATATCAACATGCCGCCGATCGTACTCGATGATTCTGTCGAAAGCTTCGAGAAAACTATAGAATACGTACAAGACTCCGATATTAATTTCTTGAGAATGGGATACAGTGATGAAGTCATTGAGAAGTTCTACTTCGCGAAGGCGAAAGTTCTCCTTTACCTTAAAGAAAAATATCATTCAATTGTTTCTGGTTCTATCGAAAAAAATGAAACCATAAAGGACGTGTACGAGTCTAAGCACATGCATCCAGGTGATTCTATCAGAGAGTTTAACGGCATATTGAAGAACAACGCGGAGGCCGCTGCCTTGATAATAAAGAACAGTTCGGGTCGCGTTAAGTACGCGATGCAGGTCAATCTACAGAGATCCCTGACTGGACGCAAGATTCTCTTCTCTAGCACTGAGCCTCAGCAGATGGGAATCACTAAGAAACTAACGTACCCTGTTTTCATGGATCTGAAGCTTCATATGATGAAACGGGTAGTATTGCCCAAAGAGGATACTATAACTACCATACACATCGCCGCGAAAAGGCCAACATATATGTTCTTCAATATCACAGATAAAGTTGCCATGAGTACTGAAGGTGTGTCTAAGGACATCATCTCTAATCTAAGGACTGTAGATGATTATGACGGTAGTCAACCGGACTCTATATCTCCGATAGACATAGTCGGCGTCCATGTAACTAACTACTTTGACCCGCATAACTGCCGATTCGAAGACGTACTGAGACCCGTGTATGTAGTAGTTAGTATCCCTGGGTCCCAGGAATGGTGCTATTCCTTCATAGCTCTTGATAACATGCAGTTACTTACTGGAGATATCGAGGAAGAGATAGATCTAACTATACCTAATGTTCTGCCAGATATAGTCGAGTTCAATTACAGAGGTTTGAATCTCTCTAAAGTAAAGAGCGATATTCGTGAAAAAATAAAGACATGGACTCGGTCTGATTCTAAAGTCGATGGAGTGAATATTCTAGTGGGTATAGCAACTGATTGCATGTTAGAGGGCCTTCCTGCTCTCCCAGAAGAAGCCATGCTCTTCGCCAAGTATACCATATCCGATCTCGTGTTCAAGGAAAGGAAATACCTGATGGACATGTATGATTCCATAGACCAAGACCTAGTACCTGTGATTCTCACGAAGCTAGTCACTAGACTAGAAAAGAAGATCGTCGATATTGACGACGGCATCCGCAGGTTAAGCAAGATATCAGCTTAAAGACACACCAATATAGCAAGTACGCCATTAAGAATATTCCGATTACTATAGTGATAGATATGATTTGCTCTTCTTTGCTCTGATCTACGAGTCTTCTCGTTTCATCCATATCTGTCAGTAGCCTTATAAGAGAAGCAGTCATTTTTTTGGCAGATGTCGAACCAGATTCTATCGTTGTCAATGAGAGTCTCATAACTCTGAAGATGAATACAGTCTAGTAGTTTGTCTCGCTTGTCTTTGTTGTCTATGATTAGTTCCAATATCTTATATATGAGGAACGGGTAGTATAGACTATTCTTCTTATTGAATGGCTTGATCTTCTCATAAGTCCTGGCCGCCTTGTCGAAGTATATGAAGAGTAGTTGATGCTCTTTGAACGACAGTTGCGGCGGTACGTGTCCGGTGATGATCTTCTTGATTAAGGGTATGTGGTCATTCAGTTTGGATAAGTTGTTTTGCTTGAGGTAAGCGCGGAACTGTTTGACTGATATGTTCTTATAGTTGGCGGTGTCAGGATAATCTTTCTGTATACTTCTCCTAATTCTAGCTATAGACTCTTTAGGAATCACAGTATTCTCTTTGGCCTGTATGCGTTCTATCCAGAACTTGCAATGCCTGGCTGGATCATATGACCCGTGACTTACTCTGTTGCCTTCCTGTGCGAACAGCTGAGCCTCTTCCGTGACAGACCCTATGAGGTTGACTGTGAACCCGCACTTAGAGCACAGCAGCTCGCTTGTGCTAGACTGAATAATCATCTTGGTACCGCACTCGCATACATCGTATACCACGTCTCCTACCTTGCCTAGAGACAGATATGTTCGATTATACGCGTCGTACTTATTGACTAGGTCCTGGCTATTCACATAGACTCTATTGAACCAAAATAAGTCTGTCATGAACAGATTCAGAGCATCTACGATGTTGCATTTGCGAACATAGGCTTTGTAGTTATCATAGATCTTCCTCTTCTGAACCCGGTTATCAACGCTCCCGAACGTTTTACTGGACTTGTACACATACTCGTTAGACCTGAAGATATGAAGCAGTTCAGTGATAAGTGCGGCTTCTATAATGCCTGATGGGAATGGGTCAGCGCTTTCATTTGCTGATAAGTCGTTAGCTATCAGCGATTTGTAGCTGTACAAGTAGTCCGCAGAGTTTATCAAATACTCATCTACTATACAGTCCAAATTATTCTTCTCATGAGTTATGTCTTTGAGGTTCTTATCAAAAACCGAGTCCTTATTCCCGTAAGTAGAGTTGAACATTATGGTACTAGCTTCTTCTGTGAGGAGTATCTTCTGTTCGATAATGTTGTGAATGTTTTCGATAGTGGTCATCATTATACCGTATTGAAAATAAATTCAAAACATTTATACTTAAGAAAGAGATGGACATTGACGAACTTATCAAAGAGCTAGAGCAAAACCCTGAACAAGCTGACAATCTTTCGGATGAACAACTGCGCGCCATAGAACGCAAACTCAATCCTTACGGTGCAACTATCTATGGGGACGAGAAGTATACTTGCATGAGTTTTACCAATCTTAGAGAACAGTACATGACTAAGCTTCTTACTACTGCTCTTGTCGGATTCACTCATCAGATGTGTAAGGAGCATGTTACTGATGTTGAACCAGATCTCAATGAAGAAGACTTCATGCATGAGGTACAGCATCCAGATGCTAACAACACAGAGTTGAAACTCAATGTGTACAATGAGGCTCTTAACCTAGCTCTTCTAGATGGTAAGGACGAAGAAGAAGCCGCGCTCATCGCAGGGAAGAAAGTAGATGACATGTTCTCTTCTAAGAAGGAAGTAGACAAGCAAGCCCTAGACATTGCCTATGAACAGGCCAAGCACGACATCTCTCTACAGGAACGAGAAACCATTAAGAAGTTCTTAAACAAGCATTTCTCATTCGACCCGCTAGTAAACGCAATTAGCTCCTATAAAGGACCTCAAGGTGATCCTGAACGGGAATCTAAACCAGATGTCGATCCAGTTCTTCTAGGAGATGTGCCAGCCGAAACCTATAACAGGTTCCAATTATACTACGATGTCAACTATGAAGAACTGAGAAAAGCTGTTCAGTACATGTACTGCGAAAAGCCAGATATCGAGGTCGCAGTGAACGTGTATGGCACATTTGATTCATTAGACGAGGCAAACAAGTTTGTGGATCAGAACAAAGACAAAGTGATCACTAACGTACTAACGGTCACTAACAACAAGTGGAATCTTATCGGCTCTTTTAAGGAGAACAGAGAAAGAGTAAGCTTCTACAACAAGAACACTGTCATTCTTGAGAACATCATCAAACAACGGGAATCGGACGCGAAGATAGGCAAAGAGTTACTCTCAAAGCGCGTCCGCAAGATGAAGGCTAAGAACATCAAACGATACGGAAAGGACCATCCCAACTTCACCAAGTACAAGAAGCAGAACTTAGATGGAATCTACGATACTACCATCACAAAGATTACTGGAGATGATGATGAAGTCGTAGTTGAGTTTGAGACAGAGATCGCTGAAACTGGCGCGAGCATTGACGAAGATGGGGTTCCTGAGGACTCTCTTGAAATTAAAGTGACTAAGGTCAATGCAGGAAGCAACGAAGTAACTCAACAGACTATCTACACAAAGGCCCAACCGCCGACAACTCAATAGACTTCAATCTGACAAAAAAAATAAACTAAAGCATTCGATACAATTCTTGACGCAGGCCGCGCAATGATTCGTTGATGAAATCGCTATAGAGTAGGAATTTTATTTTTTGTCGCCAAAAATCGGGTCTATCTTTATTTAAGTAAATTAAGCGATTCGCTAAGCTCAAGCGATCTTTATTGATTCGTGATTCTACTTCATTGAGTTCTTCTATGAGACTTAATATTTGAGTGCATTCGTGAGTGCATTGATGAGTGTATTGGTGAGTGCAGTTGCAGTGTATTGATGAGTGCATTGATGATTGAAATTTTTTTGTGATATTATTGAGTGCTTAAGTCGCGCGGGCTCCGCTCTATATACCTACAGTCAAAAAAAAATAAAAATAAATAACTCAAAACAGCATTCTGAAAATATCCAATAAGAATATTGGTTAGTTATAAAAATAATTAATGCAGGTCACTCTGATACGTGTATTGCCTGTCCAGGTTTTTATGATCTATATGATCTGTGTTTGCAAGCACTTAGAAAACAACTACGTGAAGGCAGACAGCGTATATAAGTACAGTAGTGCTTCTAAAGACTGCAATACGCATTATTTCATAGAAGGTATAGAATTATGTTTCTTCGAATGCGGAAGCATGATGTTGAAGGTTGATAGCGCAGTTAGATACACCGGATTGTTGCCTATAGACCCTATAGGAGTTCTAGTTCATAAGGTTACATATCAAGATCCTCCAGGATATAAGCACCGCATTCGCGTCTATTCTAACGGCGTAGTCATTCACACTACTAAACTATTCAAATACATCTATAGGCGCCGTAATTGCAAGTATGATAGACGGCTTCTGTAGTCTTTTGAAATCAAAATTGAATTTGTATTGTTCTGGTAAGATTCTGATCGCACCATGGAGCATACCGGAACCAAGTACCAAGCTAAGACCTTTCGCGAACATGTCCGCCTTCGCCCCTCTGTTTACATTGGGAGCAAGGATGTGACTCAAAACGTTCAATGGATTTTCAATGGCTCGACTCTTGAGAAGATGTCTGTGGAGTACCCCATCGCGTTGTACAACATCTGCGATGAGATCATACTCAATGCGATTGATCATTGTCTTAGAACTTCTAAGATCAAAGGCAAGAACAAGTGCGACACTATCAAGATGTCCATTGACGATTCTGGCCGAGTCAGCTGCTTCAACAACGGAGAAGGCATCGTGGTGGAGAAAATAGAGCTCTCTGAGGGTTCTATCTATATTCCCCAAATGATCTTCACTAAGGAGATGAGTGGTTCTAACTTCGAGAATGATGACGACAATAAGATTGGCGCCAACGGCATCGGAGCGAAGGCTACGAGCATCTTGTCTAGCGAGTTCATGATCGAAACCCTCGACCTCAAGAATAAGCTCAAGTACGCCCAGACAACTCTGGACGGTAACCTTGTGATTGAAGATCCTGCGATTTCCAAGTGCAAGGCCAGCGACGTGCCCTATACCAGGCTCACGTTCTTGCCCGACTACGAGTACTTCGATTACCGCAACTTCAAGACTTTGGAACTACTTCTAAGAACTAGAATGTTATACGTATCTGCCTATCTAGGACAGTCGTATAAGATATTCTTCAATGAAGAACAAATCAAAGTGAACTCCCTAGAACAACTAGCCGTGATGGCCGTCGGTGACGCGCCTCTGGTGAAAGTGAAAGGCCATAATCTGTACATCGCTAAGTTCAACTGCGAGTCCGGGACTGAGCATATCAGTTTCATCAATGGACTGTATCTGAGCCATGGCGGAACGCATATCCGATGGATCATCAAACTGATCTTAGAAGCTCTGAGAAGTAAGCTAGAGAAGAAGCTCAAGGGCAAGGTGAAGGTCACCAGTAAGCTCATAAGCAATCTCGTTATGGTGTTCTTCTCTGGAGAGATGTCGAACCTAGAATACACGAATCAGTCTAAGAACGAGCTAAGCATAAGCGAAACCCGGTTCAAGGATATGACTCTAGATAAGAAAGCTATAGACGGTATCTGGGGATTCGTTGAAGAATCCATAGATCAGTTATACTTGAATAAGATAACCAAGGAAACAACTTCTAAGAAGGTTAGCAATCTTATGGGTATCAAGAAGTATACTCCCGCGGAAAAGGCCGGTACGGCGAAGTCTAGCGAATGCACACTCTTCATTCCTGAAGGGGACTCAGCAGAGTCATGTGTTCGCAACGGACTCTCTGGGAACAAATCTCTTGGATTCAAGTACAATGGACTGTTCAACATTCAAGGAGTGCCTCTCAACGCGAGGAAAGAAGTAGACATAAAGAATGTCGGAAACAGAGTTATCATTGATCGTAAGAAGAAGCTTAATGAAAATGAACGACTTATGTCTCTCGTGAAGGTGCTCAACCTCAATTGGCACTTCGATTACTCTACGAAAGAGCAGATGGACACCCTCAGATATGGGCGAGTCGTCATTGCCGTAGACGCTGACAGTGACGGCATAGGTAACATCTGTAGTCTCATCTTGAACTTCTTCAATCTGTTCTGGAATGAGCTTGTAAAGAAGAAATACCTTAACATTCTCAAGACTCCTCTAGTAAGGGCTTATCCCAAGAAGAAAGGTCTCTTCATAGAAGAATTCTACTCTATCAAGGAGTACGATAGCTTCGCGGAGTCCAATGATATCTCTGCTTATAGCGTGAGCTATATCAAAGGGCTCGCCACTCATTCGAACGCAGAGATCAAACATATGTTCAGAGAAGTGGAATCCAAGATACAGGCATTCGAGCACGACAGTCAGACTGACGATCTGTTCGAAGCATACTACGGTCTTAGCTCAGACAGACGAAAGACCATCCTGAGCGATCCTCGGGAGTACGAAGATGAAGATTCTTTGACGTGTAGTTCTCATCTCAATACTAAGACTAGAGACTATCAACTGGAGAATATCCAGCGGAAGATGCCTCATGTTATCGATGGACTGAATCCAGCTCGCCGTAAGGTGCTGTGCGGGTCCATGCTTAAGTTTAAGCAAAACAATGCTAAGATCAAGGTGTTTCAACTTGGCGGCTTCATTGCCGAGAAGATGTTCTATCATCATGGATCTGATAGCTTGAACAACACGATCATCACTATGGCACAATCCTTTCCCGGGGCTCGTAACATCCCTGTTCTACTACCAGTGGGGCAGTTCGGTACGCATTACCAGGGAGGCAAAGACGCCGGAAGTGCGAGATACATTGACACGAAACTCAATAGAAACATAGTGTCTCTGTTGTATCCTTACAAAGATATGGACATCTTAGAATATACTCTAATCGATGGGCATATCGGAGAGCCAAAGTACTTCGTCCCTATACTTCCAACGACTCTCTTAGAGGACGTACTACTTCCTACGACGGGATGGAAGATAGAGATATGGGCTCGAGACTTCGAAGCGGTTTACGCCAATGTATTGAACATGATCAATGGATCACCTCTCATAGAGATGCCTTACTTCATGAACAAGTTCAAAGGAAGCGAGCAAGACGGCTACCTACTCGGCAGCTATGTTCTCAAGAGAGATAAGAAAGGTAATGAATACGTCAATATCTTGAGTCTTCCTCCGAGAGTATGGGTGGACACGTGCGTGGAACATATCGAATCCTTAGACTTTGTAACAAAGGTCAGCAATCAATCGACCATTCACGAAGTGAACATAGAGATCAAGATGCCTGCCGGGACACTTGAGAAACTCAAGGAAACCACCAAGACCAATGATCCTGTAGATTACATTCATAAGACTTTCAAGATGTATGTTAAGATGAGCGACTGCATCAACGTCTACTCGACAGAGGATGCCGTTCTAGAGACATCTTATGAGCAAATACTGCGAGTATGGTTTAAAGAACGCAAGAGATGTTACAAGACCAGAATCGCTAGAGAAATAATCATTCTCAAGAATAAACTGGACATTGACACTAACTACGTGAAGTTCATAGATAACCATGATAAGTACAAGCTATCCAAGGCCTCTGATGAAGAAGCTATCTCTATCCTAGAGAAACATAAGTACCGGAAATTCAACAAGTCTATGATCGACTCTCCGGGCAAAATACGTAACGAAGTCCTGCAGGACGCAATCACCGGCCAAGGCGCGGACTATGGATACCTGCTCAATCTATCGTATAGACAAATGAGTCAAACTTCTAAGAAGAAGATACTGGAACGCATATCCGAAACGGAATCTGAACTATCCTTTCTGGAGACTCCCGGCTGCTGGAAAAAAATATGGATGACCGAGCTTGAGAAGCTAGTACCCGCTCTGCGCGAAGGATTCTCTCAAGGGTTCTACGTCGAAGACGACACTCTATTCAAGTAACTTTCGAGTCTTTCTTTTTTGTGGTCGTTTCCGCACTACTTCGACAGGGTAGTAAATCTCTTCGTAGATAACCTCCGGACTGTCCTTATCGTTGATGATGTTCTTGATAGACTCTATGAGCTCTGCCCGGTTCTTTACTCCAGGTACAAGAGTCATGAGAAGAGCTTGCAGTTCGGTATCGACCAATACTTCCTTAGTACTACTGACCAGTTTATTCACAGAAGTGGCGTTGATGATCTTAGAAGGTAAACTCCCAACTAAGGTGGATAGATTGTTAGCAGTCTTGATTGTCGAATTGATGGTGCTGATAGCTTCCAATACCTTGTCTACAGTCTTGGCGTCTTTGAGCAGTTCCTTAGTCTTCAGCTCGGATATCGCCAACTGTAGTTCTTCCTTCTGTCTTTGATTTATTGGCTGAAGAGATTCTAATTCTTTGAGCTTCAAAGACATGCTACTGACTGTATTCAAGATGTTGCCCATTACGAAATTCATGTTGATAACATTTGATCTATGAGTTTCTGATAGCTTCTTGATTTCGTTAATAGAACCTATAGATAATGTACCTGCCTTAGCCATATTGTCACTTAGCTTGATCAATTCATCCTTCTCGTTCATAGCTTGAAGAACTTTAGCCTTCATCTCCGATACCTTAGCCTCGCTTGCCGATATCTTCTCCTTAAGGTCTTCGATATACATGGAGTCCTTGTCCATCTGTTCTTTGAGTTTTCGGATGGACTCGTCTCTCTCTTTCTTCAACTCGTCGAATAACTGCATTGCTTCGTCAGATATCTTCTGTGTTTCTACAGCAGTACCCAAGGAGTCAGTCAATCGATCTACTTCTTCTCTAACTACTTTGACCATGTTTTCTTTCTGAGTCTTAAGATTAGCCAATTCAGAGTCACTGATATCGTCAGGATTGATATTCCTGATTCTGTCAGAAATCGCGTCTATATCTTCCATGGGCTTTTGCAGTCTAGAGACTTCATCTCTAAGTGTTTGTAGCTCTGAGTCTTTTTGGGACGAGTCCTTTGAAATAATAGCCGATAGTTGTTCTATCTTCTTCTTGAGTTCTGCATCTCTGAGCTCGGCGATCTTTAGGTCTTCTTTGAGACTCATATTGAGGATATCTTTCTTGACAACGGCTTGGTTAGCAGCTATTAGCTTGGTCTGTAAGTCGATACTGCGCTTGTCCATCTTGCGAAAGATGTTTTCAATAGAATTAGTTATGCCGGGCAGACTCTTCTCGACTATGCTGATCTTATCTAGAACATCTTTAGTCATCGCCTTCTTGGAGTCTACTTCTTCGCTAGTCAATGTTTCTAACAAGTCTTTGTCGTTAGATAATATGCTATAAGCCAGTTTATATGCTTCCAGATTATCCTTCGTCTTGTTGAATTCATCGATCTCTTCTTGCATAGATTCCATCTTATTACCTTGCTGTAGTAGCTTCTCTTCAAGCATGTTATTCATTTGAATGTACTTGTCTAGGCTTATCTTATGCTGGCGCCACTTGTCAGTGATTTGTTCTAAGGAATCAGATATCACGACTATCTTCTTACTGCTCTCGTCTATATACCCTATAGCGATTCCTATCGCTGCAGTGACTGACATGGATAGCTTATCGGCGTCCGATGATGCATTGCGTATGTTCATCTGAACTAAGTCTTCTATCTGCTTCTTGAGAGTATCTATCTCTTCTTCTGCGTCTAGTCGCTGCTTACTGACAGCTTTCAAAATGTCCTCGTCTGGCGACTCTTGAGTGAGTCCGTTAGAGTCCATTAGTCCATCTATAAGTTTCTGTTTGATTAATCTGACTCTAGACTGTAGAGTGCTTATAGTGACCGGGTCGTGTGCCGCCATTTCTTGCATATGCGCTTGCATCTCCAATGACTTTCTAGCCTCATTCAGCTCCGATATGAATGAATCTTTGGTCTTTTCCATCTCCGCGATAGTTTTCTTGAGATCTTCTTTATCAGCCGCACATCCATTCAACTCTATAGTCTTCTTCAGAAGATCTGAGTCTTGCGCATCCTTAAGAGCCGTTTCCTTGTCAGCCATAGAAGCTTCTAACTCAGAGAGTTTCTTTTTGAGTCTTTGAACCTCTTGATCCTTTGCGCTATGATTCGCGACATGTTCTTTGATCTTCTTGATTCTTTGGATCGTTTCGTCAATGCCTATGATTGCTTCTCTTATGGGCTCATTGAGTAGATTGAATTGCTTCCGATATGTGTTGATTCTCTTTTGAATGCCTTCCATAACATCCTTGTCGCTAAAGTTGTTCAGTCTTTCTTCCAGCGCGTTTAGAAGATCTTCTGCACTTCCTTTCTCTATTCCTATAATACCCCGTATCTTAGACATGAACCATGAGTTCTTAGAAATATAAGTCGTGATATCTTTAATCATTTCCCGTACTTGATTTCTGGCATTTTTCTCAAATATTTCTAATTCTGTAATATCGCTTCTTATTCTTAGCATATGAAGTGCTTTAACGAGAGAGGCAGCTAAGAGTAAATCTAAAGAGTTTTCCTCTAGAGCGGTATAGCTAACCATTTGACGAGACATAGCTAATCCGTGTCCTCTATAGAATTCGATTATACTGTCGGATAATAAGACCAATGGCAAGTATTTATCGTCAATCTCCATCAACGTAATAGCGCCTGGCTTTGTATCTACTCTGAATACTTTATGATGCAAAGTTTCCTTGCAGGTAGCAATCATATCATCAGGATATAATTCTTTCAACCTTAGATTTTCGAATTCTTGTAGCATCGCTTCTATTACGGCATCTTCCATTGGGGGTAGTTTGCCTAATTTGTAATCAAGATATATAGAAACAAATTCTGATTGTTCGTCCGTAATGTCTCTATTCTCTGCATCCCTTTCTAGAAATTTAAAGAAGTCATCGTTTTCGCTAGGCTCTTCTATTTGTATTTTCTCTGATAAAAACCTATTATCCGGAATAGAATCGTCTGGCTTAGGGATTGGTTTGTCCCACTCGTCTGTTTCATCATCTGAGTTGCCGTTATAATATTCTAGATCGTCTTCGTCTCCCTTTCCTGATTTGTTCAATCTGCTCAAAATCTTTATCTTGGATTTCCAAGCATTGTGATGATGATCTTCCCTTTCGGCGTTCTTAATATAACTTGCAATTAATGCAAACCGAACACCCCATGGACTTATATGTTTGAAGAATGGTTCTACATTTATTTTATTTACGTTCTGGAAAGCCAAAGCTTGGAGCATTAGATCTATGGCAGCGGCTGCCCCCTTAGGAGCCAAGGCTTTTGCCTTATCTAAGTCTCTGCTGAGTGTTTTTATCTTGCTTTCATTATCGGCGTTTAACTCTTCTAATCTCTGTTTCTCTGCGTTGAGTTTCTCAGTGAATGTCTTGATAGGCTCTACTGAATCTATAGTCTCGCCGGCCAACTGTCTCAGTTCAAGATTTTCAATTTCTTTAGCCTTGATATTCATATTCGATTCCTTTAATTCTTTCTCTAGATCTTCTACGCGAGATTTCAATGCTTCTGATTCGGATCTGGCTGTTTCTAGTTCTGAGAGCTTCAATTTCAATGTTTCTAACACATATAGTTGTTTCTTTCTCACATTAGCCATACTGACGTTCATTAAGTTGGGATTTGGATTCACGGATGATATATCTAGAGCTACCATCATTTGGTCGATCTCTGTACTTAATTCTTCAGAGTACGTGTCTACTGCGTTAATTAGAGATTCTCTCCAATGTTCTCTTTCGGTATCCATCTGACCTAGTAGATCATTGTATTTCTCACGCAGAGCTTCGTTTTCTTCAATCTTAGCTTGATGTTCTAACTTTAGAACATCGAAGTCAATAATACTTCCCTTCTTGTTCAACTCTGTGATTTCTTTAGTCAAGCTAGAGACTTGCTCTTTCAAGAAGTTCACTAATGTGTTAGGATCCTTTCCAGCCATAGACAGTGCATTGACGGAAGATTCTAGGGTCTTTGTCATTTCAGTCAACTCTGAATTCTTAGATCTAAGAATATTATTCATTTCCTCTGTGCGTGAAAACTTGGTAGAGAACTTCTTATAATGATCTAATAGATCCTTATATTCGTTCAGGAGAGTTCTGTCACTGCTATAATCGAGGTCTTCTATTTTTTGAAGGTCTTCGAACATATCGACGGCGAACATATTGTATCTCTTGACTATGATTGATTGATTGTACATCTCCTTATCGATCTCTTCAAGCCGTTTCATCATTCTAACTCGTTCGTCTATGTCTATCTTTCCTTTAACTAAAGGCGTCAGATCATCTATTATTTTCTTTCTCTCAATCGTAAGATTCTCTATATGCTGCTTCAAGTACTCAAACCCGGCGCCGTTGGAAACAAGGAAAGGCGCGGCTAGTTTGTTCACATCTTCTAACCTAGCGGCTAATTTATCGATAGCGCCTTCTTGTACGGATTTGAGCCGATTTACTTTCGAGGGAATTGAAGATGTAACAGATAGTATTTCAGATATTCTGTCATTCAAGTCAAGCACTTTCTCAATCTTCTTCTTTGTCAAATCTATTGCGCTAGTCACAATCTTCTTGATATCTGCACTTTTGGTCTTGGATAACTTCGCAATGTTTGATTGCGTGATCATTAGCTCTTCCTTTAAGTCTGCTAGTTTCCTAGTGGAAGTAACCACTTTATTCTTAATGTTCAAGATATCTGTTCTAACAAATGGCATCGCTTCCATGTTTTTCATAAATCTATCTTCTTTTTCGAGGAGATACTTATTGTCTGAGTCTAGATCTTTTAGCTTAGATGAAAGACTTTCTTTATCCTTGTTAGCTTCTTCGAGTTCCTGTTCAAGCGCGTTTTTAGCATTGTAAAGTATACGATATCTACGAGAAATATCATCAGCTTCATTCATTAGCTTGACGCTATTATCGGCTAGTTCTTCATTAGTTTGCTTTAGTTTTCTGATCTCTTCTAAGCTTTTTTCGTTCTCTTTCCGTTCATTCTCAAAGGAGTCTTCTATATTGTTTATCTTAATCTGAATACTCTTCATTTTCGATTCGGATTCTTCTAGCTTCTGGTTCAATTCTTTGACTTCCTTTTTAGATTCTCTAAGTTTACTCTTTAGAGAATCAATCTCTCGGAGGTCTGTATCTGAGGTCATATTGGCAGTCTCGACCATAGTTTTCATAGTCTCAATGCTTTCGTTCGCTGAGTCAAGCTTAGCTTTAAGAGAAGTAGATCTTTCTAGCTCTTCCTTGTAAAGCGTCTGCATCGCCTTAAGATCTGCAACTGAATTAGAGAGTTTAGATAATTCTTCAATCTCCTGTCTCATTGACCTGACCTTCTTAGAAGACAAGTCTAAGCAATTTGGATCAAGTCCTTTAAGTTTATTTATCTCTTCTTGATTCTTCAGAAATTTTATAAACATTCGAAAATGAATGTCAGAAAGCCTATGAGCTACTTTATGTACGAGTTCATCTCTAACCTTAGTAAACCCTCTTGTGTTTAACAGATCTGTTACCCAATTACTGCTAGTGTTGTCTGAAATAGACAGCATATTTCTAGTGATAGGGGTATCTCTATTCAAGAGCCCAATAGGGGGAGACAGCAATGCATAATTCCTGCGGAATTCAGAGATATTATCGCTAGGAATCATCTGAATATCTATTTGATCCCAAAATCCAGGCTTAGTGACAAACCCGGAATCAGGATCTTTAGATTTTTTGTTTTCCGCGAATTGATTTAACATAGAGTTAAATATGGCAATACCTTTATCTTCGTCTTCAGTTCTTTCGATTGCCATCTCTTTGGCTTCTGAGTGGAGATCTTTAGCTATCGGTTCTGTAGGTAAAGCCTTAGGAATTCCTTTTTTCTTAGCAGGCAACTTAGCCCCGGTGGATGCTTTGGATTCTGATTGAAGATCTGTAGATATTGGCTCTGTTGGTCGACCTTTAGGGATTCCTTTTTTCTTAGAAGGTGCGGATATCGAATCTATTCTAGGAGACTTAGGTTCTGATTCAGTGCTGATACCAAGAGAGGCTTCAGCTATTCCTTTAGCGTCATCGATTATTTGAAGTGCTCTTTCTACATGGTCTTTAGCCTGGGCAGTACGTTTACCTGACGCTGCAGCCTTTGCTGCTTCCCCTTTTTTTCTCATTTCTTCTGCAGTTAAAGTCTTCTTAATAGCTCCTCCTTCTTTTTTGAAGTTTTGAACCGCAGGCATGTTACATGCGTTGATGATATTAATCTTAGGAAACTCATAGTTAGGATCATTCAGAAAATCGAACAGCATCTTAATATACTCCTCGGCTGGAGGATCTATCTTTATGTTAGAATTCTTAAGATAATTGGCATAGTTGATGTTGCATACTACATCCGAAGGTTGCGGCTTCGTCGGCAATAATGAATAAAGCATCTGGAAACACTTTATTTCTGTCATTTCTAGCGTAGAGTCTCTCACAAATTTTAATATCGCTAAAACTCTAAGCTGCGCATCGTCTAAGTCCTTAGGAAATTTAAACCAGCTGTAATGCAGAAATCCATCAGGTATTTTACTTATGTCATTTTGAGAAATGAGAGGATCTCTACACGCTTTAACAAATGCTTCATTAAAGAAATCATAGTTGAGAATTTTATTTCCTTTGAGTGCTGCTCTAAGAACAAGACTGCCTGATAGTATTTCATTGATCTTAGAAATCAGGTCAGATCTCAATCGCATTGGGACATTCATAGTGCCGACTGCTGAAAACATATCGGCTAAATGGAACTCTACATCTTTCTTAGTATGAATCTTTATGTCTCCTAAAGATACCATACTTTGGAGCTTGAGATCTCTGTTAATTATATCATTCTCCTCTTCTAGTTCTCTAATCCTAAGAGATACTAATTCTACAGGATTCTTAGCTTCTAGGAGTTCGAATATCTCTTCTTCATCTCCTTTCCCCGTGATAACTTTCTTCTCGTATATCACGGAGAATAAGTGTATTACTATGTTAATCAAGAAGATTAACACGGAGGCAATCAAGACCGCCAGCGGAAAGAAAACCATAATTATATACTAGCATAAACAAATTAAATTACTAAGTTAGAGATGATAATGCTGGATTCCATGTACCAAGACTTCAACCGAGACCTATGCAACGATGAAGACATAATGTACGACATCAAAGAGTACATGCATCAAGTGAAGCTAAGGTTCAAGTTAGACATAAATATAGGGTTATACGACCCACTGCATTATTATCCAAATACTGAGAAATTTAGTGTTCCTGAAGAGGCCATTCCTCCGAATGTGAACATACGCAAGATAATCAAGGGGCCATGCTTCGTCTTAGGAAAGGACTACCTACTCATGTGTACTAATAGGCGGAAGGGATGGTTCTCAGATAATACCACTATAAAGCTAAGCGCTGAGGCATTTAGAAAGGCCTTGCTCTTGTCTGGTGAGAAAGAGTACATAGACTACTTCATGTTCTTAGACACCATTTCGCATAGCTACTTCCACTATCAGAAGCAGTACGAGAGAAAAACGCACATGGAGTCAAAAAAAAGAATCCAGACTTTAGAAAGAATAGTGTCTAGTAAATCGTTAATAGACTGTGATTCATTCTAAGATCTGAATATGAACTCTTTAGAATAGTAGTTAGTATACGCGAGTATCTGCATGAATGAGTCGGCGGCATCATCTACATTTTTTTTCTTGATGGAATCTAAGAACTTGTTGAACCCGAATGATTCCAAGAAGAATAAGAAGTTTGCCTTCGCATGCGCCTTGTTCGCGCAATACGAGTTGGCGTACTTTGCGGAGAACTCAGAGTAATGCAGTGAGTCAGACAGGCTGACCATATTCTTATAACAAGGCCTGATTGCGATGGGTCCATGCTCTGCGAAGTGATAGTATATCTGGCTGAATATCACATTAGCCTTCTTATTGATAGACATTTGATATTCTAGAAGTACTCTGACATCGCTGCGGCCGGTATCCGTAACCATGACGTCTATCCTCTTCAGGAGTGCTTTGAGTTGAAGAGTTCTTTTCTTTTGACTGCTGTTCTTCAGTTTGATTCCTTGAGTGAGGTCATGTACTTCGCATGCAATGATGTTCACACAAGATCTTATAGAAGCGTCTATAGTCATCAGATCCCCTTCAGCAGCTCTTAGTTTCTCAGACAGCTCTTTCTTATCGTAAATCATCAACGTGAAGGCCAGAGATCTGTTTGCGATATCGAAACTTAAATACAGCATAGTTTTCAAAATTAAATATAGTTTACAGGTTTAACTAGTAAATGTCTGACAGCGAGTTTGACTTCAACTTTGACGCGAGTTCCATACTCGGCATGTCTAGCGTTCTGAACAAAAAAGAGACAGACAACTCCATTAATCTAAAGGCTATGGAAAGAAGTCTGTTTTCGTCTGAAGAAGTCAATGACTCTGCTTCAGTTCTGGACTATGATCCTGTAGCCGACTATAAGAGTTTAGTGTCTAATGAACATGTACCGGAAGTAGTGGCAGAACCTTATTTAGCATTCTCTAGAGAACCTGAAGAGATAAGCTACGAGAAGCCATACGAGAAGCAATATGAGAAGCCATACGAGAAGTCATACGAGAAGCAATACGAGCCTACTAGGTCATATGAAAGCAGACTCACTGAAGAGCAAACAAGCCAGCAGATCATAAACTCTTATTTTTCTAATGACGTTTCCTCTACCGATATTCGTTACGACTTTGATCAAGAGAACAAAGATGATATGAAGCTAAGACTCTTAGAAAAGATAGACAATCTGAAAGAAGAGTTAGAGAATGACGGTGTCAATCTCTCAAAGGTGCCGCCAGTTGATTTTTCATCGGACTTACAAGAGATAGAGAACACTGCCAAGTTGCTTATGTTGAAAGCCACTAGAAACAAGTACAGTACCATGGGCGAAGACTTCATACTTGCGCTGAGTAGCGGCCTCGAGACTATCTGTAACGGTAAACGAGAGTTCTTCGGAATGAAGATAGATTTGACCAACTGCACTGATATCGTAAAGGTGAAGCTCCGACGCGTGAAGAACGAAACCAGTCAGATCGTATCTAACGTGGTTGAGAAGTACGAGATACCGCCGCTAATGACTCTATTGATAGAACTCGTACCGGCTCTGTTCCTGCATAGCCAAAGGCGAAACAGACAGAAAGCCATTGGAATGATAGATTTGAGTGACGACATTAATGAAATTAGAAAATATGGTTAAACTAATAAATGAGTAACATCATCAAGCCCGCTAAGTGTCTGAAGACTAACACGTACCGCAAGAGTCTTCTTCAGCAAACCGTAACGGCGTTCCTATATCACATCAATAGCGCGATAGATAATGCCAGCAAAGAGAACAAGAACAAGGCAGGAATGTCTCTTCCTTCTGATTTCAACTTACCCGAATCCATAGACTATGAGTCGTTCAAGATAGAGACATACTATTCTATAGTCACTGAGCTCATAAACAAAGGATACAAAGTGTCTATACGATCAGACAAGTATCTGATAATCTCTTGGGACATCGAGCGCGCGACAGACATATCACACATGGTCGAAGCTCTGAGAAAAATATCATCATAGTCAAGATTTCTTTTTTGGGCATTTGTTAACCGATTGATATACATGGCTAGCGCTGCTTCTTATAGCTTTCTATTGATAGATCAGTTCGGGCAAGACAGGCTCTTGTATGATACTCAGAAGCTTCTAGAAACTATATCCACTACTAGGCTCAAAAGAGCCAGGATCCGCCAACAGAAGATAGATGCTATCAATAAGCAACTCCCTCTAGCAGATCCTATAGTGGCCGGAAAGCTGCAAGAAATCCTTGCAGATTTATCAAAGCAGAGTGACGATGTGACTATAGATGACATTAAGCAAACACATGGCGTGTTCTTAAACTCTAAGTTCAAACCATGGGTGGAGTCTACTTCAGAGTATTCTAAAGTGTCTGTGAACTCCAAGCCCGCGTTTGGCGAACGAGTAGTGTTCGATGTGCCTTCTTACGGGAACTTCTTGTCTGATATGTGCCTGCACCTGCGCATAGGAGATCTACATCCCGAGTCTAAAGAAGATAAGGTCCGTTACGCGAACATGCTTGGACATCGAATGATTCGCAAAGTAGAGCTGATTATCAACAATGTAGTGATCGATTCTTATCCTGGGGAATACTACAACGTTTATTACGAAACTAGATTATCTAAGGACAAGAAAGCAGCATGGCATAGATGCATGGGACAGGAGCTACCCGTAGAAGGCGAGCTGACAGCGGACCCCTTGGCTTCCGACTATAGACAAGTGATGAAGTTATTCAATGGAGCTCAAACCCTCAAGAGCAGCCAGCCAGAACTAGAGCTCTTCATTCCGCTACTCTTTTGGTTCAATATAGACAAGAAATGCGCTCTAATGAATAACTATCCTCCGGGGACTGTTAAGGTCGCGATCGAGCTCGCAAAGGACAATGTCTTGATGACTTGTCTGGATACTGTCTCTGAGATATATCACGAGAAGTACAAGATTCCAGAGATTCTAGAATCAGAATTGTACACTAACCATATATTCGTTAGTGATGATATTCAGAGTGTGTTCTCTAACCGCATAGGGTTCAATCTCATAAGAACGCACAAGTTTGCCGAGGTGATACTAGACAAGAACACAGACTCTATCAACATAGTGAATTACATGCGCTACCCTGTGGAAGAGTTCATAGTATACGGACGGCCGGTTGAGAATGAAGAAGGTCTAGACTCTCTGAATACATGGAATCTGAATCATTCTTTGAGCATGTACTACAAGAAGGAATGCGTGGCGTTCAAAGACGTGGACGGCAGTTACGCCATAGGCATAAACAATGTCAAGATCTATGAGTCTAAAGAAATATTCAGCAAGGCCGAGATGAGCTTTGACGGAGTGGCCACTTATGAGTACGATAATCCTATCTTCTTCTCGGCGTACCTCCCTCTTAGACAGGAGCGGACACTGGTCAAGAAGGCCGGAATGATGTACTTTCCTTACAATATGTTTCCTAGAGAGTATGACCCGAGCGGGTACGCAGCTTTAGGCAAAAGCAAAAAAATAAACTTCTCCTATGAATCTGATATCATAGAAGACAAGGATGTGAAACTGTACATTCACGCGATTGCAATTAACTTCTTGGTATTCAATGGTTCGTCAGCTATGCTCAACTATTATTGAGTTTATTGATACGTTCTAGTTCTTTTTTGTAAGCAGCCATACTGCTTGTACCCCCGTACATTTCCAGATTATATATGTCTGGAGCGGGTAAGATGTTGTTGTTGCGTTTTCCTGTTATCATAGTGTATAGCTTTCCGACATTATGAAATATGTCGAAGTGTTCTCGCCTAGAGTAGTTCTTGAGAACAAAGCCCATGAGACATCCGCAGCTACAGAAGTTGCCCTTCACGTTGAAGGACCCGTTAACGGACTCTCCGGTGATGATGAACCATGGCACGCTCTTGAATTTCAGAGTGCAGTGCCAGCATCTTATGTTTATGGTCTTGGGCCAGTCTTCTAGAGAAGTAAAGACTTTCCTAAGCTGATCCCAGTGCTCCTCCTTGGGTATGGAGGTCTCCTCTGAAGTGATTCTCTCATTGAATATATCCTCAAGAGTAATAATATCAGACAGCGACACACCTTTGAGGTGTAGTATGTATGGTTCTTCGAAATCGACGATATTCATTCAGAAGTAATTTGGTTGACTAAGTATACTTCTATGTACGGCTACGATACCTTTGTACTGGATGACAACCAATACGGTGATAGCTTCTATTCAAGTATTGCCGATAGTATTCAAATGCAAAAACCAATGCCTCCGCCCATTCAAGTACCGGCCAAAAAAGAAGGTTTCTCAGGGGCGAGGTTTGTGCGGTATGACCGGGAAGAAGTCGCCGACTTGAAGTTCCAAATATACTTGTTCTATATACTTCTGGTTGCCGCGGTGATGGTCATAGTGACTCAGAGAATGACGATAAACACAATGCAGCAAATCATGTTTATGATGAAGCCAGGATCTCCCGTAATTCCTCTACAGTAGAGGTCAAACACTTGACAGAGTCAATGAGATATCCTATGATCTCTTTGTTAGAAATGGTATAGTCGTCTCCCACAACAACAGCGGAAGGAATGATTTCTCTGAGCTGCTGGGCCATTACGCCTCTATGTACGATAGTGTCATTCTTATAAGTAAAATCGAAGATATCAATCTTATTGATCTTCTCAAGAGACTCTTTAGAGTTACTCCTCCTGATGATGTTTTTTTTGCGCATGTCTGACAGCTCGAGTACCGAGTTGCATACTATGTTACCGTCGTTTCGGATAGTGACGGTGTTGTACAGAGAACCGTCCTTCATGTTGTTAAACTTGATGATAGAGTTCTCCATGTTGTATTGGTTGTCTATCACTATAGTCTCGATACTGGACATGTTCCTCTTGATATTTTGGTTGTTATACGTGTTGAACTTGATGCCCACTCCTTCTCCAGATGTAGTCATTTGAATAGGATACTGTATTCCGATGGCTGGAGAACCTTGGATGAACTCCACGCAGCCATTGCTGTTATAGACAGACAGATCCCCTGTGTCTTCTAACAAGAATTCTGTGTATAGCTGATCATTGAACAACTTCAAGCATTTCCCTGTAGAGTTCTTAACGTTCAATGAAAATCTATCAGAGTTCATATCTAGAGTCAGAGAGTTATTGATCACGAGGTCGTTCACTGAAAGAACATTGATACCATACGCGGACTTGTCGCTATCTAGGACAAGGCATTTACTTCTTTCGGCTATCCCTGGCTCGGCCACATGTGTGTAGTTTAGTTCGTTCGCAGTGGCGGCAACTACGATTCCGTTCAGCTTGAGTACCCCATTCAAAGACACTCCGAAAGAGTCTCTATCAGATACATCTAAAGACAAGAAGCCGTTATCATTCTTGATGAATACAGGAAGATCATTTCCTCTAAACATCTTGATGCACTCGCCGATGGGGTCGTTGATCTCAAGCCGGTACGTGAGAGTTTGCTCAGTATTGATCCCCAGTCTCTTGAACTTGTCGAGAGTTAGAGCAGTAGAACCATTGATATTAAACTGTATGGACGCGTCGTTGGCGATGTCCCTAATGTATATTCCACTATCTCCATAGACTAAGTCTGACGGGGATTCGCTGCTGCTAGTCCCACCGCCCTGCGATATCCTCGTTGGTTTGGAAGGCAATAGAACTGACATGGGCTTATACTCTGTATACCCCAAGCACTTCAATTCTAATTTATGATTTAAAAAAATAATCAGATAACTGTCATACATATGTCCGCCGACAAGGTCACTCTGAATAAGCAATTGGTCGCATCAGTGATCGAACTGATCACGTTCTACTCTCAGAAGGGAGTTTTCAAAGTTAATGAGTATAAGGATATCAGCGAGATCGACGAACGACTTCGAGGCATCCTCGACGCCATGACGAACGATAAGGAATACACAGATCTTACCTCCCAAGAGTATAGCTTCATTGTTCTCATCTTCAAAGAATGCACACAGCGCATTCCTACGGCTATCGATGGTTTCGGACAGTTGTATAGCATCTATCAAAGTTATCAAGCTCTATTGAAACAGAGTATCGACTCCAACGAAGTGCCTAAGATTGAAGAAGTATCAGCTTAGACGAGACTGGCGATTCTGCTAGCTAGCTTCGACATACTGTTGAAGTTTTTTTTGATAATCGGAGACATGGCTTGATGCATCAATCCGAGTCTGTCAATGGCCGCCATTATTTTTTTCAATTTGACAGATCCTGATTGTTGATCGCCTATAGGTTCATACTCAGGAAGACTCATTTCTAGAGGAAATCTAGACTCATGAGTACTCTTAATGAGGGTATCAAACTCTGGCTTCAGCTCGGGGCTCTTCTCGACAACTATAGACAGACAATCGTATGTGTTCTGAGGAATAGGAATCGACATCTTAGTTAAGTAACCGATCACCGATTCGGACAGGTGAGTGCTCAGCCCAAACTTGTCGTATATGAATCTGCAGTAAATGCTAGGTATATTGTTTCTATTGAGTCCATCTAGAAGAATAGACAGTTCTTCGTGCCCATCGACTCCAAAGATATCACATATTCTCTCTAGTACATGGTCGAACTTCTTCGAATCTATGACTATTCCGCTATGTATTTCCTTATACTTAGCCTTCAAGAACCTGGACTCCAGAAACAAGCTATCATGCACTTCATCTATCTTATCGCTGAGATTGCGCTCCACCCCGCCTACGAACACTAGACGGTCCATTTGTATATTGAAGCATACTTTATTTAAAAATAAAATTGAATTTCCTTGTTCTTAGACAGAACCTGATGGAATTTAAAGACTCTATTCTCTTCACCACGACTTGTGAGGGCCAAGTGAGCAATATCAACTTCGATAGCGAAGCGTTGCTCATCTTCGAGATTTTGAAGTCTTTAGACTTGAGAATAAGAAGTTGGGAGGTGTGTCCTAAGGAAGTGAGTAAGACTCAGATGGACATCATTCAATACACGTGCGACACAGGCGTGATCCGCGTCCCTAACACCAGTGAGAAGAATAACGATGAGTTTTCTAAGGAGTTCATGAATTCGTTCAAGAATTCTCGCAAGAATCATTCGATAAGGGATAACATCATGTGTATCGGATGCAACTACGGAGAGTACAAGTCTTACGAGTACATCAAGCTGATCACTCCTATCAAGAAGTCGAACCGAGGCCGCAAGAAGAAGGACAAAAAAAAGACGTCCCGTAAGCGTATCGGCAACGGAGAGTACTTCAACAGCCAAGTGACCTTCACGGTCAAGGATCCTGTGAAACTCGACATCATTGCCTTATACTCTACTGAAGTGGTCGATTCGGATGCATTTACTCTTCTGAAATCATGCATGTATCATGTCAAGATATACACTAACGGCAAGTTCCAGATCCCTTTCGTGCGCGACGAAGACGTGAACACTGTTCTCCCGGTTGTTCAGGAGGTCGTGGACATAGTCGCCGGATATGAGACAGTTCATAAGACTGGCCAGTACAGTATCAAGTACATCAAATCTATCATGAAGAACTATAGGTTCTCTATGACTGATGACAACCTCTTGATCGATCTGAAGATGCTAAAGCAGTACTTCATGTTTCTGAAGGGTTACTTCGAAGATAAGCAGATGCGAGTCGAAGGAGTTACGTTCCCAGACAGCACTAAGGAGGCTTTGATTAGGTACTTCGACAGCAATTGGGATGTTCTTGGATTGCGTAAGATAACTCTTGTGAAATACAATAACGACAACTACACTGGGTTGGTCGTGAAGTTCCTCACTCCTATCGAAACCAAGGCAACCAAAGAAACCACTGCTTCAATCTTCGACAGCAACAAGATCAACCTGTATGGTTGCAACAACCGCGAAGAGTCCGACCAGCTCAAGGAGATCATCAAGTATGTTCTCAAGGCTAATAGCGGCGCCTGCTTGTACACGAAGTCTTAAGTCGTCCACCAGGGCTCTTCATCCGTGTAGTCATAGTCCTCAGCGACAACTATGCGAGAACCTTTGTATGCCATGACTCCTGTATTTTTTTGCTTCCTCCAAATGACGTCGTCGATGCTATCAGTGTTCGCGGCGATTTGCGAGTTGTATATGTCTTCTAACTCTAATGAAGTCATTGTATCTTCTTCTGGGCTATGGGTTCTCATCATACTCAAAGCAAAGAGTTCATCATCCGAATACTTGGATGGCGTTCTGAACATCAACCTGTCCGACACTGGCTCCTGTGAAGGGTTATCCAGTCCTTCTAGCTGAACTATAGGAAGGTTAATCTTTCTCGGAACTGTTGTATTCATTATCTTAGCTAATTCGTAATCTTGGCGCTGTCCAGTCAGCTGTTCGCGAGGGCGAGTCCAGGCCCATAATAAGAAGAGCGTCACCACTATTAAAAAAATTGTGTCGAACATTATATTATGGATTTTATTCTTCCAAGTCGACTGATTTAAATTGTTCATCCAGGAACTCTAGCAGCTGCTGGATCGCAGGGTCCTTCACTCTCCCGGCCGATTGTTTTCTGAAGAAGTTGGTTATCTCCATGAACTGTCTGGTGAGTTCTATGTCCGATTTTCCTGAGTCTTCTGACTTATCTAGCTCTTCCTTGGTGCAGTCTGCTATGAAGTTAGTGATGATAGTAGATTGATCTTTAGATGTTAGGAAGTCTTTGTAGTAATCCGAGAAGTTCTTCTTGAGAAGCTCCATAGAGCTCTCGAGCTTGGCGAACGCCTTACTGCACCGAGGAAGCATCTTCTTAGTGCTCGCGATCACGTCTACCACAACTCTGGAGACCTTGTCGATATCGATATCTGGGCTTGTGATGACTTCATAGATCTCCTTGGTTGATTTGAGCATAACGCTTAAGAACACCATGATATACTTGCGAACGGAATCATCCACATTTCCATAGACGTAGAAGAACTTCACATCAAAGTCGCAGAAGGGGAACAGTATCAGGTCCTTCGTGCTTGGAGATTTTAAGAACTCATCGCTTTGAGTCCCTTCAGTCAAGAACTTCTTGTATTTGTTAAGATTACGGCAGATCCCGATGCAGTCTGCTACTACTTTCTTTTCTTTGCACTGTTTATAGAATACACCTACCTCCACAGGATTGCGTCCAAACTCAGACCACTCTGCGATCTCGCGGCAATCCTCTACGAAGTTCTTAGCGTTTTGCCGGTACTTCTCACGTTCCTCAGATTCGGGAAGCACCTTGCAGTAGATTGCTTTATCGAAAGACTCCATGAACTTCATGACTCTAGAGACATTGCTTCTAAGTTTATTGAGCTTATCCATCGCTATCTCAAAGTCCATGTTCTGGCCCTGTCCGAACAGCTGTCCGAATACTTCTCCGAGATCTTTAGTGTCCACAGTCGACTTGACTACCTTTACCTTGCCGCGCGGCATCTTGCTAAAATTATATTTAAATGATGTGCACGTATTTAAAATAAATGTCCTACGACCTCGGAGAGATCACAGATAACTTTAATCAGGCTACCATCAGTCTCTTAGACATAGTAGATTCGTGCGTCACTAGAGACGACAGAGCTCTCTTCGAGACTGTCAAACATAAGCTAAGTCTGATGATGAATACTGATCCAGTCTTTGTTCTCGATAGCGCGGGCAAGTACATCTACAAGTATAGAGATCTCATTTCAGGGGAATTTGATACTTTCAGTGACTTCATCATGAATACTGAGAAATACATCCTAGAAACAGATAGCAAGGCAGCTGCGGCTGCGGAGCAGTCTTCGGGAAAAGAAGAGGTTAACTTCGCACATTCTATGTTAGCTCAGATCCGCAACAAGTGGACCACTTTTGGTTCTCAAGAGAAAAAAATGGTTAGGAAACTAGTGAAGAAACTGCTTAGCGAGTACTGCAAGTACATAGCTTACTCAGTCACTCGCGGCTAGAAATCTGGAAGAGTCTTATCGTATAGAGGGCTGTAACTGATGCGCATGGAGCAGTAGTCAACAGGTTTCAATCTGTAATCTTTTTTTTCATATATGTCAAGCTCTACGGCGTTCTGCAGAAGCACCTTGAAGACAGACCAGAACGTCTCATCGTGACCATACGAATTTCCGCACATGAGGGAAGACTCGTCGCAGTTAATGGAATGCGCGAGCTCATGTAGAGCTACGAAGAGTATCTCATTGTACGAGTGAAACACATCTGGATTATTGTAATTCCTTAGACAAATAGCTATCGTCTCTCCCTTGTTGAGGTTGAAGCTCACGTCTTTCCTGGGGATGTCCGGGTAGTTCTCTTTCAGACTAGTTTCGGAGTATGTCGAAACTATTCTTCTTGAGATTTGGTTTAAGAAAGCATTATCTGAGTCCTTGTACTTCTGTGAAACATGATCTTTGAGCTTGTGAATATCATCGTTGACACTTGAAAGCAGCATTGCTGCCTTGTCCTGTTCTTGGAACTCTAGCACGTTGAAGTTCTTGCCATTGTATTCAACTGAGATGGTTCTTTCGAAGAAACCTGATTTTGTCATATAGCAAACAAACAGGTAAATCAAGACTAGGCAGCAAATTGATCGCCATATGTGACTATCTATTATCTGCATTTATATATACTTAGACAAAATACATGCAGGGCATATTATGCGTCACCGGAGAGAGACCTTTCGAACTCAAGACAGGATCAGGGTCCTCTGAGATAGACACGATAATGAGTGTGTATGCTTCACAAGACTCTAACAAAATAATAATCAACAATAGAGTCCTCATGTCGTCCGACAAGCCCTTCGCCAAGAGCGGGATATTCTGCGTAGCAATTGCTAAACTGGACAACTACGAGGATATCAAGATCTCAACCAACCATATCTACAGAACTAAAGATCACGCGGAGGCTATAGCTCCAATGTACAAGGACCACGGAACTTCATTCATTAGACTTATCAAGGGAGAATTTGGATTCGTGCTATATGATAGCTCTAGAAATCTCACTATAGCGGCGAGGACAGAAGGCGTGACGTTGTGCACGTGGTACTCTAACGGACTAACAGGCTACTCTTCCAAAGTCATTCCTTTCGCAAAAGAGTTACCTCCTGGTAAGGTAAGCATAAACGGAGTCTTGCATTCTTTCACGCAAATATAATATAGAATGTTGATCGAAGTAGTTTCGCTCTTAGACAGGTCTGTGAAACAGAAGATTAACATCAAGGTGAAGCCCTTTGATTTATTCATGCAAGTAGAAGGAGGTGATGTGTTTGATAGCCTGGACGATCCTGAGTACGACTACACTCCAAAGAAAATTATGCATCTATATGACAATAACTCATATCTAGATGTTAAGAGATTCGTATTCCTAGAGTTCGGAATACCAATAGAATGCCAGCACTTGCAGTCTAAGAAGGGATCCCAATGGTTTAATCCTTGCTACGAGTATAGACATGTCGACGCATCACTCGCGCATATGGTTTATCCTATAGATATCACTGATCTATCGCATGAGTCGAGCGTAGGCGGTATCCCCATAGACATGGTATTCATGAGCAATAGATCTAGTTACACATCTATAGACAAATCCTTCAAGAGATTGAAGCCGACGCCTGTTCGCATTAGAGTATATGACCTGAGAGAGGCCCTAGAGCTGGGAGAAGTTAGACACTTCTTATCTAAGGACAAGGACAATAAGAACACATTTCATCAAGGATTCGTAGACAAGTTCTTTCCTATGATTATAGAACAAGATTATGTGTTTAGCAAGTCAGTATGGTTACCATATGCAAACGCACTACCAGACAAGCTACAGGCCATGAATTCAATCTCTAAAGCCAAAGGAAAGAAACCGCTATCAGAGCCTCTAGCCCACATGGACTCTATCAATATCCGATACAAGCATCATTCAAGAGCCAGACTCCATATACTTAAACTCTACAACTCTATAGACTTGAATGACGCCGACAAGCTCGAGGCATATCTGCCTAAGCAAGGTAAGTACCTAATGAAGATACTCAAGAATGACTTTGGAAGTGAGCTTTCTGAACAGGAAGGCGGGCATCTATCATACATCAAGATCTTCTTTGAAGATTCCTACATAAAGCTATTCGAGAACAATGATATTGATTCATTCATATCTTCTGAAGGATCTACTAAGCAAAGACTATTGTCAGTGTACAGAAGCCTATTAGCAAAAGTACTAGCTATGTTCCCAAGCGTAGACACTCTAAGTGCCGCCAAGCATTACAAGATACTGAGTACTTGTTTCACACTCACATACGCGACCCCCGGGAACATGCATGTAACTAAGCAGATAGAAGAAATGGTGTCTCGTTATGACGATCTAGAGGAGTACAAGATGAGCGCCGCCACATCATACAAGGACGCCATAACCATGTACACTAATCGAAAGAACGTGTCCAAAGATTATGAAACTCTAAGGACATTCATCAGCGGTAAACGTTTGCCTTTCAGTTCCTCTTCATCGATCTCCATAGTCCCAGGAATCAATGATCTATCGGTTTCTTTCTCAAACATACTCTTGAAGGAAGTCCCAGTTAGAGTAGAATTCGTCAACAGAATAATTGGATCTTTGAAAACTAGTTCGAGCGGGAATGCGTATGCTTCGTCCAATTCTAAGATAAAGATTCTTAAGTCTTCCGATCCGGCTCTGTTCGATATCCCAGATCAGAACTACTCGAGAATATGTCAGTCGAATCTTCAGCCTATCATCGTGGACAAGAATACTAAAGGCTCAGTGAAATACTGGAACTTCACCCATGGCGTACCTGCTTATTATAAGTGTGATTCTAAGAAGTATCCGCATCTGAAGTTCGTCACTGGACATCATCCGAAGGGTTACTGCCTGCCTTGCTGTAAGAAAAAAGAAGTAGAGAACTCGTCTCAGTACAAGCTAAAGCATGATACGTGCCTTAAGACATTCAAATACTTCAAGGTTAACGATTCCAAGTCGAGCAGGTACATAGCTCTATATTCTCCCAAGGTCGAAATAGAATCGAACAAGTTGATGAACATCTCCAATACCATGAAGAAAATATTCAACGCCGAACTGTACATCCTAGGAGTGGCGCCGTTCAGAAATACTATAGAGAACTACACCCTGACTTGTCTATCTAAAGCCTTGTACGGTACATACGACAATCAGGTGGACGTGCTTCTCAGATTCGTGGACCTGATCCGTAGTGACACTTATCTTTTCTATAATCTCATGAATGGAACATTAGTAGCTTACTTCTCTAAGGCAGAAGACTTAGCTACATTCCTTAGATCTCTAACGGATCCTCACGGCATACACACATCTAAGTGGATATCGTTTATAGACTGGGAAGAACTGTTTTGCGAGATGGCTGAGCATATGGGTGTCGGTATCGTTCACATCCATGAAGAAGACAATAAGACAGTTAGCGACTCTCAGTTGTTCTTACGCAAGTCTAGTAAGCCCTTTGATAAGTACCTGTATTTGATACATAGGAAGAAAACCATGAGATATCCTATCGTAAGTCTTAATGTTAGAGAATACTTCTATTCAGGAAATATAGAATCTATACTCATGGATGCGTCCCTGATGCCGGAAGTTCATGTGCAGTCTAGAGACCAAATAGGTGAGGAAATCGCTTCATTTACTAACTCAAAGCAGCAGGTGTTCGCAAAGTGTTTCAAGAGACCAAATGGATCTTATTTAATCAAAACAGTAGATTACATGTATTCGAAATCACCCGGTAAGCAATTGCTCAAATTCTTGAAAGACAGATCTGTGACCACTAGAATGGAAGACGTACTGGCATATACTTCTATAAGCAAATGGATCAAGTACGGCGATCTATTCTTAGGAGTCGATGGAAAGTACATGTACTTCGTGAATGGCACTCGAGACATACCTGGCGCTACTGAGATGACTTCTTCAGAAAAATCTAGAGTGCCTTCAGAAGCTGAAGTGAAGAATGCCCTATATGAGACAAACATGTATAATCTACTACTCCTACATGTCAGCAATCTGATGTCTTCTATGAAGAATGAGAAGATCAGAAGTCTCATAAAGAAAGACCCTCTTGGATCAAAGAAGCTTATATCGGAGTCCGACTACCGGCGAATACAGTACAAGCTAGAGCTGTCCGGGAACTTGGATTTCATGGAGCTTGAGAGATTCGATTTTGACTCTCTAGAAGTTGAAGTATCGAACATTGTTGACATCCGCGAGCCAAACTTCGACATGCCTATAGACAAGAATTTCGGCATATGCGTTAGCACTGAATACTACTGCAACGGAAGTAAGTTTCTTCTTAAGAATGGCAAGTATCTGGATGTATTGAAACAAGACTTGGACAATGACTACAAGAGGAAGTTCATAGAGCAGTTCACAGAGATTACGGGAGTAGAACTTTATATACAAGAATATACTAACAGCAAAACAATCATCTATGGAGCTTGATTATGATGTTGACGAAGGCAATGACCTTTTCGGGCTAGCTGTTTCTTTCTACGATAAGATGAATTTCAAGATTGCGTTCATAATATTCGCAGCGTACGTGGTCTTCAGTACCGACATATTCGCCGAAAGAGTACTGAACAAGATAGATCCTGCCGCATATGATTCTATGAACGATAGGATCCTTCCGAAAGGCATAGTGATGTCTGCCATGATAACTGCTATAGTTTACCTGTTAGTGGACGTGATGGTTCAATCAGAAGCGATCTAGTTATGAGACTCATTGACAGTAATTGGAACATCATTGAGCAAGCAAACACCATTAGGGATAGTCACAGAGAACTTCCCATTCATTCCTTTTTTGACTAACAATCCGTCGCACACCATGATGTCTCCGATCGCCGCGCCTGGGACAAATACTTCGACTCCTGTGTATACCATGCGCGCCAAGTTGGGCTTGTGGACAACCATCGTGTTGGACTTGAATCCTTTGAAGAAACAAGTTTTGAATTCTTGGAGCATCTCTGGGAAACCGCTACCGTAAGGTCTTTGCTTATGAAGATGATACTTCTCTGCAAATCCTACTCTTCGGAAGTTAATCTTTGTAATGGCGAATGTGTCCAAAATCAAGCCTCCTCTCGCAACCATGAAATCCGATAGCGCGCTATATAAAATGCCATTATTTTCACAGAACTTCTTCACCTCATTCAGATTCAATGTAGTTAGTTCTTCAAACAGTATCAAGAAATCTAGCCATTCGCATCCAAATTCCGATGACTTTCTCTTGAATCTAGTATCTATAATTGAAGACTTTCCGAGCATTAACAAGGTCGCGATGGTTATCATTTCTGAGGACCAAGGCATGGACAGAAGCATCACCGCCGCTTCGAGAGGTAACTGCTTGAATCTATTGACTTGTACTCCAAGTTTTGTAACTACTAGATCCTTCGTTATGAGGTTTAGAGAAATGAGTTTGTTCATTGAGTTTGTGAGCGATATAGAGGGTACCTTGTTCATAGTATCTAGGTTGGCTAAATCGGTATTCTTGCTATACACTATAGCTAGGACCATCTTAGACAAGTCTGATATGACCATGACAGGCATCTGTATGACGAACATGCTCTGGAAGGTGTCTTTAGAATACATAGGGAAGAACTCGCCTTCCTGTATGCGCCCCACTCTTCCTCTACGCTGTAAGGCCATAGCTTGAGTGACGGGACGCATGACGAGAACACCAGTCCTGTATACAGGATTATATTCCATAGAGTTAACCAGTCCTGTGTCGATGCAGTAAGTGATGGATTCCAAAGTGATTCCTGTTTCTATTGAATTTGTTCCAATAATTAGTTTTCTTCTTGTTCCTTTGAGAGTATCTATCTTATCGAACACCTTCACGTAAACGTCAGCAACTTGCTTTAGAGATGCTGAATCAACCACTATAGGAGTAAGGCCCTCGAGTCCTGGAGCTGTATCTGCTATCGCGGCTATCTTTATCGCAAGGCTTTTGGTCGGAACGAAGAGAACGATGTCACTCTTATATGCGTCATCCTTTCTTCCATGGATAGTGACTAGTTGTTGTTCTACAGACTTAAGAAGATTATCAGAGTCGTAAGGGAGGTAGTTGTCTATGATAGGGTACGAGTCGCCCTGAATTATGAAGACAGTGCTGGTATCAAAGTACTTCTTGTAGAGCTCTATGTCCATAGTGCCGCTGGCGCATATTATGAACGGCATCTTAGCCAGCGGGACTACTTTACTCATCTCTTTTAGATAAAAAAACACCATATCGAGCTCTACTGAGCGTTCATGCGCTTCGTCTAGTATAACGCACGAGAATTGCTTTGCGAAGAATTCTGGTTTCGAATTCTTAAGCTTGAAGAGAAGCACTCCAACGGTGGTGAACAGTATCCCTTTCTTGTCCGGCTTGTTGCTGAAGTCTCCGGTCTTATATCCTATGTTCTTACCCATGACTATCTCCTTATAAGCGGGGATATTCACTATAGTCTTTGGAATATCAATGGCCGTCACGATGCGTGGTTGAGTGACTATCATATTCTCTTTCTTGAAAATATGCAGATATAGTTCTGCTGGGAGAGTTGTTGATTTGCCTGTGCCTGTCGTGGAGAGTGCTACTACAACGCGATCGCTCATGGTCTTAGGGGTAGTGTTTCTCTTCTTCCTGAACCATTGCAGTATGTAGTCTATGGGCTTTATTTGGTCTAGATCTTTCTTAGATTCTCCCATGCCGGGCAGTAAGCTGCCTTTCTTCAGCAAAGTGGGTAAGCCCATTATATATATACACTTTTAAAATTGTGCTCCGATATTCTATACTATGTCTTGTAAGCTCTTCATACGCAGCGCCAAGGACAACACCAATAGCTTGCGGCTCTTGAAATTTCTGTCCAACAACGTTGATGCGATTGTAGCTAACGGAATGGTTATCCATGTGATAAAGACTACCGACAAGACACCGTCTCCATGTATGGTGTTTCCGGACGGGACACGAATCGCAGGTGCTGATAGAATCATGAAGCATATCATAGACATGTGCGAGGCTCCAGTCGAGGAGAAACAACGCGAGACACCATCCGAATCATCTGATGTTAAGGATATGTTGATGGATATTCTTAAGAATGATGATAACAGTGACGATGAGAACGATAATGAGTCTAAGGACCAACTCAGGCGAAAGATAGAGGCTCAGCTGAATAAGCGAGCAGAAGTAGTCAACAAGCCCAAGGCCCAAGGAGAATGGAATAAGTTCAAAGAAGACAATGCTAACACGAAGGAGCAGATCAGTGTGGCTTTGCCGGGAGACAACGTAATGGACCGATATTGGGACAATCTCGAAGAAACACAGATTTAAAATTGATAATTAAAAGTATTAGAATATAGCATGAAGGTCACTGACATCCAATTCGCCGATTCCTCTCTGGACACCCAGAGCCCATTCTTCGAAAAACTGGTGAATGCCAAAGTCGAACTACCTACCATGCACAAGCATATCATCAAGTTCAAACTAGTGGATTCTAATGAAGCTCTGGCCAATGCCATCCGTAGAGTGTTCAACGATGAATTGCGCGTGCCCGTCATGTATGCTCACAGTGCCGACTTAGACACGAACGACAAGTTCATTCTTCCAGACAATGTCTTGGAAAGACTAATGCTAATCCCAGTGTCTTCTGAGGACAAAAAGAGAAGCTTGAAAGTCGAGAACAACACTGATGAAATCATCAAGGTGTACTCCTCCGACATCAAGCCCAATGTGGGATTCAACAAGAATATCCAGTTATGTTCTCTCAGACCAGGGAAGCATCTGTACATCAACAACATCCAGCTCAAGGAAGATTTCGGATACGTTGACAACGCCCATACCATGGGAACGTATAGGTACTCCATTCCTGTGACTGGGGAGTCGATGAGCGTCGATCATTCTGAAATCGAAATGGAGCTATCCGATAATGGACAGTCGGGGTACTTAGAGATGATCACGAAGGTTAGAGATAATCTAAAGATAAGATTATCCAAGGTGGCGAGTCTCGTAAGCTCTTACGAGATCCCTGTCAATATCGATGCTCAAGTTCTCGCTAATGAAACAAACACTAATGAGATCTACATTCTTGAGAACAAAGATGTATATGAGATACATATCAAGAACGAATACCATACGATCGGCAATCTTCTATGCAAGTACGTTCTTCAAGAGAAGCCCGACATCGAGCTGATCAATTACAAACTAGAACATATCTTGAAGCATAAGATCATCGTGAACATTGTCGCCAAGGACTACAAAAAAATAATCACTGCCGCGATCAAGAAATGCATCGCAGACGTTGATTACTGGTTCGATGAGATTAAGTCTAAGCTTGCTTAAGTCTAAGCTTGCTTAAGTCTAAGCTTGTTTTGGGACTATGATCGGCATTGGCATTAGCTGTTCTATCTCCGAGGCTATGTCTTTTTTTTTCCAGAAATACGGGCACATGGCGATTCCGCCTACTACAGCAATCGCTGCGACTGTTCCTCCTATATTCACTTTACCTGAGATCATTAAGATGAGCGCGATCACAAGCGTTGCAATTATTGCTCCATGCATCTTGTTGGCAGTCGTTTGGGCCATCTTATATTAAGTATATGATTTTGGAAAATTATTTAATATTTCAGAAAGATGAACGCCGTAAACGAGAATATCTTCGACGTGTTTGTGTCTACAGAAGACAAGTTTCCTGAAATATTCTACTTCGCTGGATTCATAAGACCATTCCGCGAAATGACTCAGTTCGGGGCTAACAAGAACTCTTTCAACGTGCGCGGCAATGTCAAAGACATTGATGTCATCAACACTATCAGACACTTAGTATGCAGGAAGCTAGTTCTCAACATCAAAGACAAGCAAGCGGGCTTTTCATTTACTTCTGAGAAGATATACAAGGACTGTGAGTTCTTACATGAGTACGCGCTATCACTGCCACCTAATAGTTCTCTATTCTTAGAATATGCTAGAGGGATCTTAGAGTCTCAATTAAGCATCCTACCAAATGGGAAGTTCTTGTTTGATATAGATGTAGCTTCGGCGAAGGAGATTCTAGATGCTCTTGATTGCCACTACATCGGCACTGATATGTTTATAACTGTTAGCAACTACGCTGACCTTCTTGGTCGATTGTATCATGAACCTCCTAAGATAGAAACAAGACTTAGTAAATTCTTCTTTAAGTTCAAAGCTTCGACATATAGATGCATCGACATGCAAGCCACTCAAGGCCTTCATCCAAAGAAGTTCATGACTGACGCCGGTAATGATATCTCTGCTGTTAGCCTTCACTCGAATATCGGGAATGTAATGCTTCTAGAGACTAACGTATCAGTGATCATACCTGAAGGTTATTGGGGATTGCTAGCTCCAAGGTCTTCGATGGCTAAGTCGGGGTTCGCCATGGCCAACAGCATGGGAGTGATCGATTCCTCTTATAGAGGATCTATCAAGATTGCAGTCCATAGAATTAATCCTTCCGCTGAACTGATATTTCCGTTCAAATGCGCTCAACTGATCTGCATTCCACAAGTATTGGCGAAGATCGTAGAAGTGCCTTCTGTGGAAAACAATACCATGCGCGGCACCGGCGGATACGGAAGCACTTCTGATCTTAGTTACACGCGACGTAGCTGAGATATCTCTCGAACAGTATGACATCATCTTCTCCGAAACAATCTTCAGAGTACTCTACCTCAGTGTATAGGAAGTTGAGCAGTGACCTAATAGGATCTATGAAGTCATATGTTTTTTTTTCGAAGATGAGCTTGTAGCACATGGAATCGCTGTCCTCGTTGATGGAGTACTTATCCGCCGTGTCGTTCAATTGAATGTGCACGCCCCTTGCTTCTAGATAGTTATATATGAACAAGAGATAGTGATAGTGCGTGTCGTAGAGTACAAAGTATTTATTGGTTGAGTTAAGCTCATTGATGTTGGTACTGAATAGATTGATGTCGTTGATGTAATATCCTCTGAAAAAAGAACTCAACCGTCTCGGATCCATCTTCAGGATCTTGTAGTTGCACTTACTAAAGTATTTAGGGAAGTCTACAGACCCGCTTATGAATCTAGTCAGTATCATATGATCAAATCCGTTAACGCTCGTGAATGTGTCCCAGGTGTTGTCGGTCGAAAACATACTATTCTTCTTGAATTCTGAATAGAGTATGCAAAATAAAGCACACAGCTCCCTGCCGATCTTGAAAGAGTTTTCGTTACTCCTCTTTATGTATCTCATGGTTCGGAAAACTGCAATATTCGTATATATATCAACAAATGGCATTCTATACAATGATCAATTAAAAATTTGTGATAATATAGAAAATGAATGCCACGCTTACGAGATCGGGACTGGAATTGCCTATCGAAGCCATTAAAGCCAAGTTCGGACAATCCGGATACAAGACTTTACTTAATAAGTTCACGATCAGAATCAAGAGTCCAGTTGGTCAGTATTACTTGTCTAAGAAGATATACGATATATCGGGAAAGACCATTATCTTCCCTAGATTCTCTTATAAGTCCTTAGAAAAGATTATCAAGACAGTATCGATCTGCCTTCAGGAAGGGCATCCTTTGCCACTGGAGTACATAGGAGAGCCTACCCATAATCAGAAGGTGGTTGCTGATCATTTGTCTCAAGTGTACTCTAGAGGAGCACTGGAGAGCGGTGCTACTGTTAAGATGATAGCCGGGTCCGGTAAATCATTCCTGGCTATGGAGATGATCAATAGACTTAAGACAAAAACGATAGTAGTTGTGCCGAACGTCTACCTGTTACAGCAATGGGAGTCTATTCTTTCTGAATTCTTCCCAGGAATAGAGATAGGAGTCTACTACGGAAAGAAGAAGCGAGACGGCGATATCGTGGTAGCTGTTATCAATAGTCTATGTTCTGAGAATGATGAACTAGTTCCATATACTTCTAAGTTTGGATTCATGATACTCGATGAAAGTCATATGTACTGTACTAACAAGTTCAAGAAAGTGTTCAAACTTCAGTGCAGATACATGCTCGGGTTGTCAGCAACTCCCAACGAGAGAGAAGACAAGACTGACATCATTAGTCATTTGAATGCTGGTAAGCTCATTGACGCGGAGACTATAGAAGGATATAGGCCATCTGAGGTTTCGTTCGAAGCGGAGGTCAAGATAATCAAATACAAGGGACCTAAGGATCACACGAACATCATCTCGGAAGCCACTGGCATGGTATCAATTCCTCCAATGATAGATATGATCTGTTCTGATGAGTATAGGAATTCAATGATAATCAGGGAGATCACTCATCTACTCAGTATCACAGATATGAATGTGTTTGTGTTCAGTGATAGAAGATCTCATTGCGAGCTTCTAGAAGAGATGCTTGGAGAGGCGGCCAATGAAAGCCAAGTGACTATGTATGGTGGTTGTTCTAAGGACATCATCAAACAAGCGATTGATTCGGCAAGAGTAATCTTCACCACGTACGCGTACTCGTCCACAGGAGTCTCTATAGAGAAGCTCACTGGATTGGTTCTAGCGACTCCGAGGAAGAGCAAGGCACGGCAGATCATTGGGCGCATCTTCAGAAACAAGAAGGAGTTCATAGACAAAAAAAGATACATTGTCGATATCGTAGATACCAACTCGTGTTTTAGCCAACAGCTCTATAAGAGGATGCCGGCGTATAAGGAAAGAGATGCTGAGATCTCATTTATTTGCGAGACTTCTTGCTTTTCTTAGACTTCTTGCTTTTCTTAGCGACAGCCTTCTTAGAGGCGGTCTTCTTAGCCACCGACTTGGAGGCTGGCTTGGCTACGGCTTTCTTCGAGCGTTTGGAAACTTTAGCACCGATCATGTTATGCGATATACTTCTAAGTATAAAAAAATCTGTGAATTAAAATTAATTCATGGCTATCTTTTTTTGGAGCTGAGACTTAATACGGTTAAGACGTTCCTGTTTATCTAATGACTCCTTAGTCTCGGTTTCTTGCTTAGCACTCTCGTACATATCAAAGAACTCATCTGACTCCTTGTTCAAAGCTTCGACAGTCTCAAGATACACTGAGTTGATTTCCTTAAGTCCGGCTCTTGGGTTCTTATCAGCATAGAGAAACTTAACATAAACGGCGTATATGTATTTGTTCTTGAAATGTTCCTGTTCTCGCTGATTACCGGCAAGCTTGCTCCGGATCTTGTCCGAAGGCCGAAGCTTACATTTCCAGTCAACGTACTTCTTGAAAGCCTTGCTAGAGAACAGCCCGTATGCGATGATGTACTTGCTTACCACAGGGTATTCAGAGCAGAATGCTTGGTAGTCTTCGAGACCTTGGATGATATTGATTCTCTCTTCTATAGGCATCTTGAAGTATGCGTCGTCATCAAGCAGGCGCTTACGATTATAGACCAAGAGCTCTAGAGCTTTCTTGACTCTCTCTTTGTTGTATTCATCTACCTTAGCCTTCTCTTCATCGGAGTAAGTAAACTCCATAAGCTTGTACTCGTCTTGATCCATAGACTATAAGTGTTTATCTCACTTGATTCAAAAAATGAATTAATATCTACATGTCCAATTTCTTCATGATCTCATCAATCTTAGCTTTCAATTCGGCATTCTCCTGATATAGGTCTTTCACGCACTTAGTGAGTATAGGGATAACCCCTTCAGCATTAAGAGTAAATATCTGACCCGCTGGGGACATGAACCCATCTTCATCTATGAGCTCTTCGACCGATTCGTCTCTAGCAACTCCTATGAGTTCCGGGAAATTCCCCTTGACGATTTCTTGAGCAATGAAACCGTTAGTTCTCCGTTCTGAGTTCTTATACACGAATGATTTAGGTTCTATGGTATCTACGAATCTCTTACAGTAATCTAAGTCAATTAACTCGATTTCTTTCTTCTGTCGTACGTCTGAAACCACATCTAGTTCACCTCCTATGACCGCACGATTAGATGTTCTAAGAGATATGCCGGTTGTACCTGATCCGCCTGAAACGTATCCTGTTTGCGCTAAAGTATTGACGTATCCATAGTTGAAGATTTCTGATTGATCGGCTCCGTTGATGTTCACATAGCCATTCGTAGTGGCTGCATTTGAACTGGCGAAGTAAGCTCCGTTACCGAACCATGTTTTGCCGTTTGAAGTACATCCTATAAGACATCCTGTAGTTACATTTCCTGAATCATAACTGATACATACACCTGCTCCAGATCCTCCTTGATTGATGTGTAGAGGGTAGCCTGGTACGAATTGAGCTACCATGTTCACCGCCATGTATCCATTGGCTCTCATCATAGTTCTTCTTGCCGATCCATAGAATCCAAATCTGAGAGTGTTGCTATCTGACCCGTCAGATAGGTGATTATATGTTATCTCTGCTTGGTTGTATAAGCTGTTAGATTTGCCAAATGTGATGAATTCTTCTGCATTGTTTACGATGTTAGAATTAAGAATAGATACCAATCTGCCTGTGTCTGTGCTATTGACCATCAATCTGTTTACCTTTGTCGTTCCATTTACATCTAAGGTATAACTAGGATTTGACGTGCCAATGCCGACAGAGCCTGATTCTGTGATCCTCATACGTTCACTTGCCGCAGAGTTTGCAGATACATTTCTAGTAGAGAAAGCTAGGTATCCATACCCGTAACTCGCATTGGCCGCCACGTAACCGCATGTGATCCTTGCTATATCATAGTTGTTGTTAGATATGTTATATCCATTGAACTTGATGTGAGTTCCAGAGTTAGCTACTGTCGAAGTGTTATCTAGTTGTATGCCAACCGTGTTTGAACTAGAGCCTTCTACATGAAGTATATCCTGCGCGGCATTGGTAGTAACTCCTATCTTTGAGCTTCCGGAACATCCTATACTCGTGAGAATTCCTAGAGAAGTTACATTAGGCTGAGAAGCAGTTTGTAAGGTTCCAGTTATATTCGTAGCGGTAAGAGATGCTATTCCTAAGACATCTTTATTAGAGAAATTCGAATTGCCGTTGATGGTAACTGCTCCTGTGAGATTGACGGCTCCATTAACGGCGAGACTCGTGAGTGTTCCTAGTTCTGTGATAGCAGTCTGACTTGCGGTCTGAATGCTTCCAGATAGATTGGTTGCGGTTAGATTTCTGATATTGGCGATGTCTCTAGAAGAATCTAGAACAACAGCCTTAGAAGCGGCAGCGGTTCCTGGTGTAACTGAACCCAATCGACTAAGCTCCACTGCAGTAGCCGCAATCAACGTACCTCCTATTCTTAGTTCTGTAGCATTCACAGCGCCGTCGACATCTAAAGTGTAAAGAGGCACTGACTTCATGATACCGACGTTACCAGCCTCTGTGATGCGCATTCGTTCAGTTGCTGTCGAAGAACTAGAGTTGTTTCTAGTGGCGAACACTAAGTACCCGTATCCATAATTGGCGTTAGCTGTGACGTACCCGCACCCTATACTCGCTAGATCATAGTTGTCGTTAGAAGCATTGTATCCAGTGAACTTGACATAAGACATGGAATTAGAAGTAGTATTTCTGTTCTCTATCTGCATGCCGAGTCCATTGATGTTATTGCCTTCAATGTGTAACATATCAGCGGCCGCACTACTAGTGGTCCCTATCTTAGCATTGCTACCGATAACGACGTTATTCAAGGTGCCCACAGAAGTGATATTAGGCTGAGTTGCCGTCATAACTGTGCCTGAGATATTAGAAGCATTTACATTCAAAGAACTGATGGTACCCGTGGCCGTTATGTCAGTAACTCCAGTAACTGCGCCAGACAAGGCGAGACTCGTGAGAACGCCCAATGACGTCACGTTAGGCTGATTTGATGTCTGAAGAGTCCCGGCTAGCGCAGTGGCTGTGAGATTCCTAATGTTAGTTATATCTCTGGAAGAATCTAGAACAATTGCTTTTGACGCGCTTGCGCTGCCTGCCGTGACTCCCGCCAATGTGTTGAGTTCAGCTGCAGTTCCAGATACTGCGACCCCATTCAAAGCGATAGAACTGGCGTTCAAGGATCCTATCACATTGAGCTTGTAAGCATTAGGGTTGACATTGCCTCCGATAGTGATGTTTCCAGAAGCATCTAGAACCAATCTGGTCGCTGAAGAGTCTGATATATATAAAAGGTTGGCGTTACTCACTGCACCGTTTCCTGCAAGACCTACCTCTACTGTTCTAAGATTATTCGTCATTCTGAAAGAAGCAACACCAGCGCTTTGAGTGTTCTGAAGAGTCAAGCAATTTCCAGAAGAACTGATAGTCAGACTAGATAGCGTCCCGATGGAAGTAATGTTCGGCTGGGAAGCTGTCTGAAGTGTTCCTTCTAGATTCCCAGTTATAAGACTAGCTACTGTGAGTTCATTGATATTTCCTATATTTCTATTGGTATCAAGAACTACACACTTGCTAGCCACTCCCGTGCCGGCAGTCGCGCTTGCGAGATAATTCATCTCATGGGCCGTAGCATTGACGTTGACATTGTTGATCGCCATAGAACTAGTGTTCAGAGCGCCTGCGACATTTAGCTTGTATGCAGACACTGTCTGTGTTCCTATGCTGACATTGCCATTTGTGTCTAGAGACATGTTGATGTTCCCGTTACTCATCAATCTGAAAGGATGTTCAGTGGTAGTCCCAAGTCTCGCGCTTACGTTATTGATCTCAAATCTTCCAGAGATTGAACCACCAGGCATAGGATTGGTCGCCGAGAAGTAAGAAGCAAATGTCGCACTGTTATTGAGGTAGTTGACGTTTACCGTATTGGATACATTCAAAGAACTCAGTGTGCCGAGAGCTGTGACATTTGGTTGAGATCCTGTCTGTATCGTTCCCGTGATGTTAGTGGCTGTCAAGCTGACTGCTGTCAATGTCTGTATGTTTCCAACACTTCTAAGATTGTCTAGGACTACGCACTTGCTCGCGGCTGCTGTACCTGCTGTGGCTCCTGATAGTCTATTGATATCTGATCCCGACGCGTCAATCAGAGTACCTCCGATGGTCAAAGAACTGAGAGTTACTGAATTGAACGTACAAGACCCATTTACATTCAAAGAACTTAGAGTGCCTACTGAAGTAATGTTCGGCTGAGACGCGGTCTGTAGAGTCCCAGTTACCGAAGTCGCCGTTACGTTAACGGATGTTAGTGTTCCTGATAGACTGATGTCGCTAACTCCTGTGATAGGACCTGCAAGGTTCAGGCTCGTCAATGTACCTATAGAAGTGACGTTCGGTTGAGATGCTGTCTGCAACACCCCTGTGATAGTAGTGCCTGTGACAGACGCTGCTGATAGATTTCTTATGTTTGAAATGTCCCTAGAAGCATCAAGAACAAGAGCCTTGCTAGCAGCTGCTGTGCCAGGTGTTGTGTCTATGTAGTTGATCTTAGACCCGTCCGCGGTAATGGCCGTGCCCTTGTAAGTGAACGCTCCTGTGCTAGTGATATCTACCGTGCTGATGAGATTTATATTCGTTAGATTTCTGGAAGAGTTTGCTATGACTGCCTTGCTAGCGGTGACCACTCCTGCTGTGACTCCTGTGAGTAGATTAAGGTCATTTCCCGTCGCGTTCACGGTTACTCCATTGATAACCATACTGTTCATATTGATTGATCCATTGACTATCAAGTTAGACAGATTTCCTAGAGAAGTTATGTTCGGTTGTGCGGCTGTCTGTAGCGTTCCCGTTACATTCGTCGCAGTTAGAGCCGTCATCGTCAACTGGCCCAGTCCTGTGGCTGACTTGTTTGCATCCAGTATCAAAGCCTTACTCGCTAGCGCCTCTCCCTGCAACACTCCAGAAGTGTAGTTCAGTTGAGTTGAGGTACCGGTGTAGTTAATGCCGGATAGTTTGAACGATATTATCTGATTGGATAACACCATGTCTCTTTTTATACTATAGAATATATAATGTCGCTGCGCCAGAACATTTTGATAAGTAACGCGAATAAGAGTCTCCTATATGACTTAAACAATGACGTGCAGCTTTCCTTTCCTTCGACTCTCTTCTTCAAGGCGCCCACATCTATTGAACTCGTAAACTTTGACATGTTGGCGGAAATCAACCTATTCGGCAACAGCAACAACATCATTTCTATAGCCTACGATATGGCCAACGGAGAGTACCAGAGATACGACATAATGATAGACTTTACCCCTAACATCAAGACAGACTACGACCTGTGCCAGGCAGTCAAGGAAGCTCTCAACTCTCAAGAGTATGCTGAGAAACCAAACCTTACGTTCGACGTGACCGAGAGTTCTATCAACAATGTCGTTACTAATCCAAAGATAGAAGTGGACTCTTCTACTACATCTTTCTCTATCAAATCTTCAGAGGTCGTAGACATACTCTTCGATCACAAGGATTCCATTGGAACACTAATGGGATTCGGAGCGGGTAAGTACGATACTGTTCTAGAGATTTCAGGTACTTCCACACAGAGTATTTCAGCATACACGTATATAGATTCGTTCAACGAATCGGCGGATTTACAAGAATACCCTAACTACAACGATATAAACTGCAAGATGTGCATGTACGACAGCAACGGAGACTACATACAGAATGCGGATCCTCTAGATGCCACTATATCTATTAACAACACCGTCGGGCTTGTGAGGTACGAGTCTATAGGTAAGCTTCTATTGACTATAGAAAACAAGATGATGGAGTACTCAAACAGGTTCACTCCCGCCGCCGACTTCGACGTCAACTATGATTATAACACCAAGCACGTATCCATCAAGAACAAGACTGGTGCGAGGTTTGGCATAGGGTTCGAGATAAGCAAAGAAACCGGTAATCAGACATCCGGGTCCCTGCATAGCGTACTTGGGTTCGAACAGAAGATATACATCAACAACACGGAGTTCATAAGCCCAAACATTTCTAAGAGCTTCGAACACATATTCCCTGATGACTATGTACTCATATGCAGCACTCTAGGGAACAAATCGGCAGATACCAATATCCTAGGTATCGGCAACCTGAATAACGTGAAGTCCAATGATATACTGTTCGCAATACCTCAGTCGCTTGTGCGGAACTTCATGCCAACGGACACTTCCATCTATAGAGCTAACATATCCAATAGTCAGTTCAGTCTAGGATACAAGGAACGTAAGCTATCCAATGACGCAGTATTTGTGAACTTCTATCTAAGAACTCTGTCGGGTAGACATATCTCATCTAACGTACAGTGGTCAGCTCTATTCTCATTTATATTCTAGAATCTAGTATATCAATGTTAGTCTCAAAAGAGGATTACGATAACAGATATATATGTACCGGATCAGAAGTCATCATCTTGAACGCACCAGTAGTCACCACAGCATTACTCCTAGAGATCAAAAAAACAAAGCGGTTATACATCATAGAAAACAAACTCTATGAAAGCTTCGACAAGAACGGAGTCACCGCATTCATAGACGCCATTGATTCTTTCGACTTCAAACTGTTTCATTTTTTCGCAGGAACTGTACGGATATCAAAGGATTTCTAAGAAGATCTTAGAAGAGTTCTTTTGATTATCTCGTTTCTAGCTAAACAGATTCTAAACCGCTGTTCTACTGGCTTAGGCTGACTTGTGCATCTATACATAGGAGGCTCGGAATGCTGTGTAGGCTCTGTAGGCTGAGTAGGCTGAGTAGGCTGAGTAGGCTGAGTAGGCTGAGTAGGCTGAGTAGGCTGAGTAGGCTGAGTAGGCTGAGTAGGCTGAGTAGGCTGAGTAGGCTGAGTAGGCTGAGGAGGCTCTGAATACTGTGTAGGCTGAGGAGACTGCGACATGATCGGCATAGAAGCATAGTATCCTTGATTCCAAAGAATCTTAAACCATTCAAGGTCAGGAGATCCTGCGCCGAGATTTGAAGTATAGCTGTCTTGATTGCCGTAGCAGTTACCATCTAGTTCTATAGCCGGTTTAATCCATATGTAAGCCTCTACGTCTCCATCGCCAGGGCCAGCCTTGCCTATCCCAGCTCCCTTGTAGTTACACCAAGTCCCTTGAACTGATGCGCCGTTATGGTTTCGGCTCGTGTCTATTAGACATTTCTGTCCAGGAGATATGAGTTTAGAGCACAGAGACGCCATCTCAGTATTAGACCTATAGTTAGATAGATTCAGAGAGAATCCTTTAGACTTAAGACCTAACTGTTTAACTTTCTCAGGACTCACCCAATGGCCTACGTCTAGGTAAGCATTAGGGATGGCTGAAAGCGCCATACTCAAGTACTTGGGATATACTCCTGCACCGCAATTGTCTATAGACAGGGCGACAGCATCAGGCTCTAGAATAACCAAGGTGCTTGGAGTGATAGTTTCGACTAAGTTTCTTATGAATGTTTCATAAGTCTCTGGAGTGTTGAATCCTGATTGCGACTCCTTGGCGCTGCAATCCTTACCTGGGATCCCGTATACGACCACAACTGGGGTTGAGTCGCCGCAACGAGTAATGAAGCTACTTAAGTCCTGTTTAGCGGATTCTAGAGTACCACTTCTGTCCGTGTACCAATACGCGAGCGGCTGCTTCGCCATGATATCCGTCTCTGGAGTGTTGTACTTTGAGTATTTGTCTTGTGATGCAATCGAGCACATGTCGGCCATGACCGATGCGATCGAAGTGATTGTGATTACGCGGAGTAGTGAAAACATTGTATACTATAGTGCAAAAAAAATATGCCAACTCAGCAATATACATCAGTAACTCTCTTTAGTCCTTTGATGATCTTGATAATCGATGTGGCAGCATCTGGTAGGTCTCTAACGAACCGGCTCGGGGCCAGTATGCAGTTAGATCTTGGGACTGTGTGGAGCTGTTCTGGATTGGCCAGTTTGAATGTCTTAGAGTGGTTGACCATCTTTCTGTATAGGAAGCATATGTAGGCATTGGTAACAGTACCGTTGTTGACAAGGTTGACAATCCCTGTATGTCTCTTCAAGATGATTCTGACTATCATAGGAATACAGTCATCTAACACGGTTACGCTATTTCTCAGGTTGGTTATCGAGTCGAATGATGCGAGTTTGGTGATAAGCGATTTTGGATGGAAATCACTGGATATCGGCATGCGTATTCTCACGATGCAAGTGTTTCTAAAATTCTTTAGAAGAGCTTCCGTTTCGACCCTGTTCTTGCTGTAAGCGCTTCCTGTAAAGTTGGGCGAAGCTAAGTCAGAGTATACGCGTTTCTGGCTATCGAAGATACACCCAGACATGATTGTAACATAGTGTATGTTAAACTCTTCGCACAGAGCCGCGAGCATGACGTTGCCGACAGTGTTAGTCATAAGAAGTTGAGGTATTTGATCTTCATAGAAGTCTATGTTGGTGGGAGTAGCCAATCCCGCTGCGTTGATGATCGCGGTAGGGTTATATACTTGGATTTCTTCCTTGACCGCATTGTAGTCATATACTCTAGTCTTGGACACCATGAAGTGCATACCAACCTTCTGCAGTTCTGCAGTGATATGTCCTCCTATAAATCCGGACCCGTATATGATGATCATAGCTATACCGACATGGCGCCAAAATATAAATTTGAATTATTATTTCCATAAGTATACAGACAATGCTAGGACCTCGACGAATCACTGCGACCCTTACTATCGAGGATTTCTCCGTTTTGATGTCCAATGATATCGAAAGCGTTGTGCTCTCTATTCTCAAGAATAAGTACCAAGGAGTCTGCTACTCCAAGTGTTTCATCATTAGCGTGGACAAGATAATCCATGTCTCTGACATCGAGTTCAACCAGAACGATATCTCTAACTGTTCTTGCAACGTGAACATCATTTTCGACTGCACTGTGGAAGTAGTCTACCCTGGTGAAATCATCAAGGACTTGAATGTTCTGTCTACTGAGAAGTCAATTGTGACTCTCGGGGACCATAACAAGATAGCGATCATTAAGGCGAAAATGACTCTCGCGAAAGGGTCTAAGGCGGAAGGCACTTGCTTGAAGGCCATCTACGAACCGGGCAGCGATAAGATCAAGATCGGCTGTCGTCTAGTTCAGCCTTCTGATAGAATCATTCCAAAAGTTGGAGTCATCCACGTTGCCGAGAATGTGATTGCTGAGAACAAGCCGCTAGTGCATAACACCTTGAGCGGACAGCCTACGAACTACATTTCTGTGGATTCCGGGAAGTTTGTCGAACCTGTCGAAGGCGCGATTCATTTCGAAGCCGATCGCTTCAAAGAAATTCTGATCTCAAGATATAATACCTTGAAAGAATAGTAATGGAGTACAGCAGTAAGAAGAGATACATCTGCGATGCTTGCAATCAGACTGATCGAGCTGACAACATCGCCATCTTGAATTTTTTGTATAACGCTTTACAGTCTCAGAAACTATTCTCAGAGAACAAGGACGGGGTAAAGATCAACCTAGACAAGCTAGACAACTCTGTACTTGATGGCTTGTATGGATACATTAAGTATAAGTCCGATAAGTGACAAGTCTGAGATCAAGTATCATCAGATTGAATCTCTTCTGGAAAGTGTAGTAGTGTCTGTGTCTTTTTTTTGGTTCGCACTCGTAGTAGGAGCCTTGAGACATTACTGGAGTGGCCGGACTGCCTGGAGGCGTTCCCTGGACGCTGGACCTGCTAGACCTGCTGGACCAGCTGACCATATCTAGTTTATTCATTGATATAATATATAGTGATGAAGTTTAAGACAAACAATTACATCGCTCCTAGCCGAATTGCGGATAAATATGAAGTTACTCCGCTCACGGAAGATGACGACTATATGGAAGCTATGTTCAGAGAAGTTCTCAAGGATACGAGCCCTGAGAAGCCGACAAGGGCGTACGAAGAGCCGCGCAAATGTAGCGAAACCAATGGAGTGATAGATAGGCGATATGGTCGGAAAACTGATGATGACATATACCAGCCGGATCTGTTCTTAGGAGACATGAGCAGAGACCCAAGATCTTTAGCAGACTCCGCTGATCTGAACGGGATCCGGAAGTTTATGGAACACAGACAGGATGCCTACAAGGTCAATCTCTTGAATGATGATGACAAGAGAGTTGCTACAAAGACTATGACACATGCCGAAGTCCGCAGAGCCAAAGATCAAACATTCGATAGAGTGAAGAAGATGTACACGCACCTTCCCAATCAGATGGATCAAGGGACTAGAACAGTACTAGTCCCTTCAGTAGTCTCAACTAACTTGGCGACCGCTGGCCACAAGTCCGAGTACACGAACCGCGAGGCAGCGTCCAAGTCGACTAGACAGCAAAAGCAGTCCGGGAATCTCACAGACTACACAATCAAGGCAGTTGTATCTAAAGGACAGGCAGTCAAGAGAAACATACAAGGATCATACGATCAAAGGATGTCTTCTTTCGAAGTAGCTAAGATTCCAGAGACTATAGAACACACACCTAGCGGAGTCATAGCCCTCAAGCTTAGCAATATAAGCGATCGGAAACGTGAAAGCGTGGAAGACTACAAGTTGTCTGCTGACACTTCAGAATCTAGAAATCAAAAGACTAAGACTCAGCACGTCCAGGCACAGGCGGAGCGCGTATCGGAAGTCGATGCCGTGAAGACAAACACTCTATTAGTAGCCAATAGAATAAGTAGAAACTCCGACCTATTTAACTTTCTGAAGACTAACCCCAATGCTATGGCCCATAAGGTTAAGCTCAATGAACTACTGGCTAGCACGAAGTCCTCTGTACTGCATTCCAATCAGTCCCGTTTCGAGCCCGCTATGAGTTCTAAACCTGTTAGAGAATCTGCGATGAATTCAGTCAAGAAAGCGTTATTCTTCAACAACGACTCTTTGGTAGACAATATGGATCTTGATACTAAGTATAGAGATGAGGTTATGGTCTATAACTACAAGACTAGACAGCCAGAGAGGCCGAAACAGGTCGCGACTAGATCAGAAGCCATAAGCACCTACGCCGATAGAGTATTGTCTTCTAAGAAGTCCGTGAAGAATTACTCTCAGATAGGATTAGAATCTTCAGAAAGAGAAGCTATTGATCACGCTGACCGAAGTGCGAACAGAGCAGCGGGTTCATCAGGCCCTATTGGTTCTAAGTACTTGCGACCCAGTATGATCTTCCCAGATGAGAATCGTCCTAACGATCAGCTAACATCGTCCAGAAAACGGTAATTAGCCAAAATATGAAATTGAATTTAAGAAGTCTTAATAGTAAACCCAACATGTACCATTTGCTCGAGTTTGTGAACAAAGTCGCCAAGGACGCTCTCAATGAAGAGGAGATGGTCGCTAAGATCAGATCGGTGTTGTACAAGAACTACGTGAAGACTGTGGTTGAGAACCGTACTGATGTTGGTTTCCGTATGATTTTCATTGGTAACAGATTCAAGAGCGACTTCAGAAATCCTCTCACTAGCGAATGCAACGGCGCCGTGATGTTCTTCAACAGAGCAGAGAACAAGTGGACGCCGCTTCTAATCCCTACTCAGCTATTCAATGCCAATCGAATGTCGAGCAAGGAGATAGAGACCAAGTATAGGTCTGGAGACTACAATGTCTACCCGGTCGTTGACGGCACTCTGGCGAACCTGTACTTCTTTGAAGGTAAGTGGAGGATCAGTACTAACAAGGCCTATGATGCAACTTCATTGCAGTTCATCCATGGGAAGACTTACAGCGATATCTTCTTCGAATGCGGTGGATCGTTCGACAACCTCGATAACGGGTATTGCTACACTGTTTGCATTACCTCAAGCGCGTTCCATGTCGCGAACAAGCTCAGTAAGGTGACTTACATCCAAAGAGTCAATCTATCCGACAGGGCCAAGGAAATGATGCAAGAGCCTATTGAACCAATTGCTTGGCGGGAGTTGAAGAACAAGCTGCACTCGGCTGTTCTAGACTTTAAGAACAAGCGAGAGATGTTCCTCGGGGTGATTCTCAGATCTGAGAAAGAAAGCATCTTGCTCGAATCGAACCTCATGATCAAGATCAGGAACTTCTTGTACAACTTTGAGTTCTCTAAGAAGCTAGAACCAGGAACTGATCTAATTCTTGCAAACAAGCTACAGGTCTTTCTAAACCGAAGAGATGTATCTCTATTCTTAGCGCTGTTTCCTTTCTACAAGAAGGACTTCAACAAGTACAACCAGATCTTAGATGGGATCACTGAAGACATCTGCGCAGGAAAGCTAACCACTGCGTATCATCGACAAGTTGTCCAAGATCTGAATGACAAAAAAATAGACATCTCTGCGTCTAGCTGGAAGCTCGTAAGTGACTTCATCAGAAACCCCAATTACATCGCGAAACTGTACGATCTAGTCGCTTAGATCTTTGGCTTTGGCATCTCATTGGGATTCCAGATCTCATAGAGATTGTTGCCTAGATGGCGCTTCACCAAGAGTGGACACTGATTGTCGTAAATCTCTTTTTTTGCCATTGATACAGGGTCTCTGAGTCCTGTGATGTCAGTGAAGACTCTGTTCCCTTTGCTTATCTGAGTGGCCCTGATGTTGATCAGTTCTACGAGCTCATACTTGCTAAGCACGTCGCTTGTGATCCTTTGTTCGTCTTTCACAATGGTTTGAGTGGTCTCGGCCTCCGCGAACTCATCCGGTTCTGCGAATTCATATTCGTCATCAGAATCGGATTCCACGCTCGACATGTCAGAGTCGTCAGCTTCCACTGGCGCCTTGCCTTGAGTGTCTAACTCTTCATCAGACTCAGGATCTTGATCAACATCAATGTCGATATCCAATTCGATATCAGACTCTTCTTGTTTCTCCTGGCGGGACATTTATATACTAGTTATATCAATTTCAATTTTATTTTTCTTATGAGTACATGACCGCGGACAAAATCCAAACTATACTGCTATTCATATTCATTTACTTGAGACTGACTCTCGTCCGATTTCTAAGAGTTCTAGTGATCACATGTCCTGAGAGATTCTTGAGACTACTGAAACCAAAGGCTGTGGTTCCTATCGTTAAGATGTTCAACTTCTCAGACTCTAGCGACAGTGACAGTGATAGTGATAACATTAGCACTGAGTCTGACCCTATTGCTAAGTTCAACATAGAGAACAACGTCAAGCCCGCCGCTGCCGGAGGCGTGGACATCCTCTACGCTATCATCTTTGGGAAAGGAGTAGAGACAAGAGTAGAAAGCAAGCTCTCTTGTTTGTCAGTCCTTGAGAAGATTACTCTAAACACACTGACTCTGCTAGGCACCGGAAGATACTTCTTCATGCTCGCTAGAGACGATAACGGCTACTATCACAAGGTTCTTATCGATTTGGACAAAAAAATAGACCTAGTAAACATGATACCGATTATGTTCTCAAGATTTGAGATCTCAGTTATTCCAGCAAGCTAGAGAACGCAATATTCTTGCGACCTATCATACTAGACTTTGTTGGCATCTCCTTCTTGATAAGTCTGTTAACTCGTATGGAGTCCCCGAAGCGATCTGCTTCTGGCACCGACTGATACTTGAGCTTCATTTTTTTTGACATGTCAGAGACTTCGTCCACGATCTTGCTCTTCTTCGGCAAGTCGAAGTTACTTGCTATTCTGTAGTTGTCCATGGAAATATATTATAAGGTCATTTTTTTTGGAAACTCGAATATAATTGTTTCACCAACTTGGCCAGCGTTTTGGTCTTCTCAGCCTCCTCTACGAGCCTTTCGCTCAGAGCGTCCACTTTTGATTCTAACTCCTCAATACTCGCTTCTAGCTTAGCTTTAATCAGTTTATACTCCACTACAGAATCTTGAGACACTCTCTTATAGATCGATTCCACCTTATCAAGCTTCAGATGATATTCATTGTAGTATGTATCTCCCACAAACTTATGAAGCTTGTTGCTGCACACTGCGTAGTTGTCTCCCTTCTTAGACACATAGAATATCTTCACAAACGCTCTCTTCACAAACTTGGAGTCCTTGCGAAAGTAACTGATCTCAGAGCCTTCAGGGAGAGAGCGCCACATGGCTTCAGGTATCTTAATGCTTCCCTTTAAATATTCCTGAATTTCGGGCTCCATATCAATATACTTACTATGGATGTTTTTTCGGGGAGGTTGAAAAAGCTGGAAGAGTTCAGAGACTATACTCTGAGAGGCAAAGACCTATACGTCGTATGTACGGACAACTTAAATAACGAACATAACATCTACGGATATCTCATATACTCAAAGAAGCGGTTACATCACGTCATCATAGGTAACAACTCGGTAACCAAAGACGGCTGCTATATGAAAGGAGTGTATTCAGCCAAGTCTCTAGATATATTCAAAGATGAGAGTATAGATATAGCAACCGACCGCATTCGCGCCAAATACGGGAGTCTTGTCTCTGAACTCAAAATGCGACACGTGTACTCTCCAAATGGGAAACTGTCTCAAGACAAACACGGCGGTCCTCTCTGCATCAAAGTTCTAGTAGTCAATCTCTTCAACACATACATGAGAGGAGAGTCAAACAAGACCTTCAGTCATAAGATGATAGGTCATATCCTAGAAGGGCTCCCGATGGTGAGGCTCGATGCCAACGTCGGACAGAAGATCATCCCTAGGATCGATCACGAAGATACCGAAAGCCTACTGCTTAAAGAATTCAGCGACTTGTCTAAAGAAAACATAGTGCCTTGCTTCCCCATAGTCGTGGATCAAACACTTCTCAAATCTGCTAGTTCTAAGTGCATAGACAGCCATATACTAGTGTCGAGAGTGCCGAAGGACGTGTTCGATTTTCAAGCATTCACTATGGAAGATTGCGGGAAGCCATTCTCTAGATATCTGCTATCTGGGAGGATGCTGGGAGACATCACCAAAGAGTCTGAAGCGATGAAATCGGCATTGTTCCATGTATTCTTTGGAATATATGTTATGAATGTATATGGATTCATTCACGGAGATCTGAACCTTACTAACGTAGTTGTTCGTGAGTCTGCGACATGGAAAGACAAGGTGAATTACTCATTAGACTCATGCTATTGCCGATACGAGATAGCTAACGAGACCTACTTTTCTGAATTCTTCGGCGCGTTCCCGACAATCATAGATTTCGGCAGATCCAAACAGTTCGATAGACTGTCTAACAACAAAGAAAAGATAAGGATAGAACTGGGAGATATTGACGTGACCTCGCCGCTCCTGCTCATGCAAGCACTCAACAAGGTCGACTTGTTGCGGTTCTGTAAAGGAATGCTGTTGTTTCTAAGGACTTCTAGCACATCAACTCTCGACTCTGAAGATCCTGTTAGAGTGTTTCTCATTGAGACAATAGATTCTATAACCTCCTTCCCACTCTGTGAAAAAAAGAAGATCCACGAGCATATGCACTCTCTGATCTCTTTCCTGTTTGAAAGTCTTAAGAAACAAAAAACTAAGTGCATGTCATTCTCTGGAGTGTCTCCTTCTGACGAGAGAGTACGGGCTCTAAATGAAGCGGTGTTCGCAGCTCGGGCAAACGAATATGGACTCCCCAGATGACATGATGGTTAGGTCTCTGACTACCTCCGATCCGCAGTTGCCGCACTCTCTCTCGACCAGCGGCGCGACATGATCCTTAGCCGCGAGATTCAAGTATATCTCATTCTTGTAGAGAGATTCTTCTTCGGTTAGGGAGATGTCCAACATCAGTGAGTCGCTAGCTTTGCTTTCTTCAGAGTGAGAACAAGTCTTACAGATGAACTTGAGTACGTTTCCAGCCGTCGACTTCACGAGCAGATTGTTGCAGTTTGGGCAGAATTTCAGCATGGTTTACTATACTTTACTGATTCAATTTTAAATTATTTTAAATACAAACGCGCGACTGTATTGGCTCTATTTAGCCCAAACGGCTGTTGTAAAATTGAAAAGCCAATTTATATTATACGTCCTAGTATAGTGATACGAAATGTCCGTGCCAAGCCTGAACAGTGAACGAACGGTTGAGTTTGTTGCAATTAGCAACTATTCTCGCAACGTCAACACCTTGAACAATCTCGTGGTTGAGAACGTGAAAGAGATCAAATCTCTTGATTCGTTCATCTCCAAGTACCGATTGTCCAAGACTGATTCAAGTAAGCCGAATGTTACGTCACCTCGTGGACGGTTCTTGATCCCCGATCATGCAAGTGCTAACTTCTTCTCGCTGCTCTCGAGCTGCTTTGCTAAGAAGGTCGTACTTCACTTTAGGGAACTACAGGCCACTGACTATGACAACAAGTTGGGAAGCGGACTCATGTTCGACTTCGATATCTTGCAGAACCATAACAAGAACTTGATGGAAAGCAATGACCTTCAAGGCTTCATCAAGCGTATGATGCGAGTGATCGCCGGTATGCTTGAGATCAATGGTGAGCTTGATACCTATGTGGCTATCATAGCCAAACCAGAGATCGTCGAGAAGGAGAAGGACAAGGTCTGGAAGAATGGTTTCCATGTTCTCATTCCTAATGTCTGGCTTGCCAGAGAACAGAAGAAGCTCGTGGTGCAAGAGATCCTGAATGATGAGCAGTGTAACAAGCTGTTCTTCCAAGTATTCGAAGTGGATCTAGTTAAGGCGTTTGATACGCAGTGCGCGTCTGTACCAGTCTACTTCTTGCATAACTGCAAGGAAGATTGCTCCAAACCATACTTTCTAAAGACTCTATATGAATACAACTATAGCGATGGAGATGTGTCTATTTCGACCATCAACGATGAAGTAGTTGGCATCAACCAAGAATTGTCTCTAACGTTTCCATCTTGCGGCAAAGCGAAGAAGTTCTATGATTTCAACGCCAAGTTCAAGAGCAAACTCAAGAGCCGAATCAAGGAAGCCAATGCGTTTGAAGATAAGTTCGAAGAAGTGGAAAATGTGTTTGCGACTGCGAACATCAACGCTGATGAGAACCTAGAATACTACAAGAAGTTAGTGATGGAAGTACTCTTGCCTTTCCGGGCAGAAGAACGCCAACACTGGCGAGACGTGGTGTTCGCCCTAGCTTCCATCGGTAAAGGCCGCTTGAAAGCATTCAAGGCTCTCGCTAAGATGTTCTCAATGAGATGCAAAGAGAAGTACAGCGATGAAGCATTCGAAACCCTGTGGGCCCAAGCCACTGACAGCTCTTCAGACAAGAAATTGACTATGAGTTCTCTGATCTTCTGGTGCAAACAGGACAACCAGGCTCTGTATGAGTCTTTGGAACAAAGTACTATCCTTACCGTTATCGAGAAGGATGTATTCCATAAGCACCCCATCAACGATGGAACGCTATTCGAATCTCAGTTCGCCTACTATCTGTACCATATGTTCAAACAGAAGTTCGTCTGTGACTATGAGAATGAACGCACCAAATGGTACGAATTTGTTCTTCAGTCTGACGACTACACCAAGGGACAGCTCTACAAGTGGCGCGAAGAGCCAAGAGCTACCAGTCTACATCTATACTTGAGAGAGAAGATGTCTGACCTCGTGTGCATGGTCCTTAAGAAAGCTGAGGCTCGTATCGAGACTCTCGAAGACGACGAACTCATCGGGTACATTCAAGATCGAATGAACAAGCTGAGAGTCTCTGCCAGAAAGCTTAATACGAACATATTCAAGGAGAACATCATTAGAGAAGCTATGAGTCTCTTCCACACCAGAGGGTTCATTGACTCACTGGACGAAGATGAGGCTATCATGGGCGTCGGAAACGGAATACTCGTCCTAAATGGAGGAGTAACCCTTCGGCAAGGATATCACGAATACCGTGTGTCTATGTTCAGTCCTGTGAACTATAGTCCGTTCGACATCAACTCAGACGCTAGTCGTGTGATGCTCAAGGCTATTATGGGAATGTTCCCTCCTTCTGAGATGGACATGTTTCACTACATCATGTACTTCTTCTCAACTTCTCTAGACAATAGACCAAAGGACAGTATGTTCCTGATTCTTCAGGGTACGGGATCCAACGGTAAGTCGAGTCTACTCGAGTTCGTTACTTCAGTGATAGGTAGCTACGGCACTAAGGTCAATATCTCTGCTCTTACTGATCAGAAGAGAACAGCCGCTAGCAGTGCTAATGAACAGCTCATGGCTCTCAAACGCGCGCGCCTGGCATTCTACTCTGAAACGAACAAACAAGAGGAGATCAACTGCGCTACGGCTAAGGAACTGACCTCTCAAGAGAGTATCTCCTGCAGAGGAATCTACCAAAAGCAGCAAACCTTCAGACCTAAGTGTAACCACGTCATCACGACGAATTACCCTCCTATCATCAAGACAACAGACTATGGTATCTGGAGACGTATGAAGCTATACAACTTCAAGATGTCCTTCGTTCCTGAATCTGAGATGAATCATGATGATCCCAATATGCGGATCGCTGACGAGACCATCGCGAAAGAGTTCTCCAGCAATAACAAGGTCAAGGAAGCTTTCCTCGGGCTATTGGTCGAGTACTACAAGGACTTGGCTATCAATCACAAGGGCAAGATAAGCGATATCCGCTGCCATTCCCTAGAGAGAGATTCTCTAGAATACAGAGGACAAATGGATACCCTCAACAACTTCATCAAGGACAAGATCGTCTATTCTAAGGGCTCTAAGATCAATATCAAGGAACTCGTAGATGCATACATGATGTACTTGACTGATATTCAGGGAAAGAATATCAATGTTCAGAAGAATGAAGTCAAGTTCCAGATGCAGAACTCAGAGCTCAGTAAATACCTGAGCGGGAACTTCGCAAGTGGCATCAGAATCATGGGCGATGATGAAGAGACCCTTGAAGAAGGTGAATACCTCCTATCCGGTAAAGTCCGCGAAATGGAGAGCACTGACTTCGACAGCAAGTTCGACCCGTTGGGCCTTAACACCTGGCGCCAAGAAAACATGTAAGCACAAAAAAAAATGCATATCATATACATATGACGCTTTCATCTTCGGATATTAAGCTTTCATTCAATTCTTCTTTGGACAAGCCAATAATACGTAGTCTTTTTTCTAATGCGGTCGTTAGTTCCGCGGCGCTGGTGCTGCTCCTATTGTTCATATTCAGTATCAACGATCCTTTCCCTAGCTTCATATACGGATACGCAACTACTCTAGTATTTTCTTTAATCTCAGCCAATTACATACGCAAAGACTATGACACTATCAAGGGCTCTATGTCTTCAGACTTCAAGTCTCTGATGACGTCGGCAGGGTCGGGACCCATCATTATCAAAGGAGAGAACGAACGTAAGAGTGAACAGAGAGATCAGAACGATCAAAACGAAATAGCAGAGCTAGACTACATACTTCAATAATACGAATCAGCTTCATCGAAGAGCAGGTTGTTTCCGTCTTGATCGTCTTCTTGTTCTTGTTCTTGTTCTTGCGCCCGCGCCTGTGCTTGTACTGGTACTTGTTCTTGATTCTTGGGACTATTACTAGGACTTGAAGCTCTAACAGAGCGGACAGGCGGCGCGTTCTTGTACTTGGCCAGTTCTTGTTCTGTAGACTTAACCAGGGCCTGTAGTTGTTTGATGATGTCCGCGGACTTCTTGTTGACTGTTTCGAGAGCATCATTGTTCTTTTTTTGGGTAGCGATAGCACTTAGAAGTTGTTCTATTTGAGAATCATAGTCTTGTTTGAGTTGTTTGAATTTCCCTTCGAACTCGTCTCTGATTGCTCCAAGCTTTTGCTTATATGCGTCCACGCTTATGGTTTCCGCGGCTCGTCCTGAGATAAACTTGCTATACACCTTATCCTTCTCTATACATATGATGTCTATGAATTCGTTCTGTAGGATGACAACGTTGTTGGCATCTCTGTTGTCTATAACTACTCTCATGTACTTAGATATGATCTTGGCGATGAATTGCTTAACGACTGAAGACATGGCTTCATGGAAGATCTTAGACTTGTGCATGTCTCTTAAGGACCCGAAGATCGACTTGGGTACGAATTCGCTTACGATGAAGTCTATGCATTCCTTGTGCGTCATATCGATCTGATTGGTATTCGTGACGACGTAGTTATGTATTCCTCGGACTGCTTGCTTGAAGAAGTCGGAAGTGTTGGTGAACTCTGAATAAGAGCAGAGCAGCTCTTTGTATATGTCGGTCGTGCTTCTGTTAGCAGATTGGTTCATCAGATCTTTAGCCTTCTTGAAGAGCTCGTTGTAGAAGAGGTAAACGAAGAAGCTGCCGACAATGTCGAATCTTGTGATGGTACAGTCCCCGTACTTGAGTATCTTCTCGTTAATCATCAGAGTATTTAGTATATGAACATATATTTAAATGCCCCGATTGGAAATGGTTGTATATAATATACTCTAAATGCTTCTACTAGACATCGAGACCACGGACACGAGTCCACTGACTCGTACGGACAAGGAAATCATGTACGAGTCACTAGGTTCATCTGCGGACACTTTCGTATTCATAGATACGTACATGGAGTACCTGGACGAGTTCAACTCGAGAAGCGACTTACTGTCTAAACGCACAAACAGCAAAGTCCTTGCAGAATACCTTCCTATAGTTGTCTCGGAACTCCATTCAGTTAAGCTGCGGAAGGAATCTGCTCCGGTGATTGTGCAGAAAGGCGATGTGGTGATTTCCCTTCCCTTCGCGCCGATCGTATCCTATAAGAACAAAACATTCTTGGGGCCCATCAACACACCTATCAAGGTCAAAGATTTCAGACTGATTCCGATATTCAACATATCTAATAATGAGTTCGCCAGATCTATTAACAAGGCCCTGCCTATAGAAGTGGACTCCATATCCGACATACGTCGAGCGGTCATGTACTCCAGTCCTTGCTGGGGCGCTCCTCCGGAAGTACCGAACGGGTACTCAGTTAACTTAGAGCATAGAGTTGAAAGAGATGAACTAAACTTCCTCATCTCGAAACCAGTCTCAGAAAACCCTATACACCTTAGATACTCATTCGATATAGATAACAAGCTAGCTCTTCTAGAAGATGTGATAGCTAAGGGAATAAATGCAAACGCTGAGCAATTGGCAGATTTGTCTAAAGAAGTAGAAGCCGAACGCAAGTACCAAACGGGTGTTTCAGAGCTAGTCAAAGACACTGCTAGACTCAGTCGCCTAGAACATATGTGCAAGGTCAAGTTCCCTAATCTATTCAACAAGAGTAGTAAAGAGTACATGTTCGGGACTTTCAGTCTCGAGGCGATGCCAGCCAAATATAAGACCGCATTGCTTTCAGAGTACTCAAACAAAGTGAATCTAGAAGTGAAGCTCGCCACGAACAAATGCGGGCATCTATCGGCTCTGGTAGATCTCAGAAAGGAACCGAGCAAGGATAATCTTAAGAAAATCATGCAGTTTGAAAGTAAGGATCTTACGTGCGGGTCCTGCGAAATGCAACTCATGTGTCCTCATGAGGCAGATTACTTCAAGATGCTCCTCACTTCGAACGATAGCCTAGTCAATAAGATTGACAGGATTGAGCAAATGATAACGACCAAATACTCTGATTCTAAGAAGTCCAACATGTACGCTTCTTTCTGTAAACTATGCGGAATGAAGATACTAGACATGAAGTCCAATGAAGAAGTTACTTTCGACTCTAATAGCATGTATGGCAACAAAGATCAGCCTAGCGAAGATCAGCAGATGGTTAGAACCATTGCCATGCGGAACTTAGCTTTCACCAAACCCGTTAGTAAGAAGATCTTGTTCGGAGTAGTTGATTCTATATGGAGCGCAGTATCGCCCGTTGTGTCTCAAATGTCTGGAAAGAAAGAAGTGGACAAATACCTTAATGTAGCGGTACTAGTACTCACCGCGATCATATCTATAAGCTCTAAGGTAGACTATATCACTCTTCAAGCTGCATCCGTTGCAGGGAGCAGGGATGCGAGAATCGTCGAGAAGGTCAAGAAGAGCAATATAGTAATGAAAAAAACAAATGTATCGGAACTGTTCAGGAATGCCCTCGCCATATTCATGTCTAGGTACTCTTCGCCTATCAAAGAATCCAGTTACAAGAATAAAGAAGAATTACTCAAGCAACTCTTCGTCAAAGCATATAAGCTCATTAAAGATTCAGTAGACTACTCCGGGCAAGAAGACAACACGACGTATACGAAGACAACAAGCGAAGACTACGCAAATCTAAAGGTTAGCTCCAATGAGTACAAGATCAAATCTAAGGAACAGTTCGAAGTAGTGTCCGAAGGAAGGAATCCGGACAGTATGTCTTTCGCGGAAAAGAAGCTCATAGAAGATCATATTAAGACCATATTATACCCTTACAGTCATCTTCCGTATAGTTATTCTAGATACTATAAGGGAGGTAAATGGTCCAAAGACATGATACTATACGTTTGCCCTGTTAGCGGGAAGAGGCATTCTTGGGGCACTTACATAACCACTAATGAAGAATACAGCATTAAGAAGATCGGGCCCGTATCGTCTAAAGATATTATCGGTATGAGGTGCTCTGAGTGCAAGTACTCGACCGCCGAACTGATGGCAATGAAGGTTGACGTGGGATCTATAGTTAAGGACAAGTCCGAGCTTTTGAATAAGATAGACTCATTCTATTCCGTGTTTAAATTTAGATGTCTAAAGGCGCCCTTTCACGTATTCGTGTCTAAAAACAACAAAGTCTCGTGCAATGTATGCTCTATGGACTTCGACTTCATTATCAAGAAGGATACCGATTTTTATTTAAAACATTCTGAATTCCTAAGCAAGCATCATTCAGAAGTAAGTTACTCGAAGAACATAGACATTGTCAATCATAAGAATCTAGGGGCGGTGATCACGGACGCATTCAATAGCATTAGACTGACTAGCCCAAGCTTAAAAGAAGTCGACTCTGGGTTCTTAGCTCCAAGTGATAAGCTGCTCATTGAGAACACAGGAAGCTCAGAGAATAGAGAATCAAATGAGATTACATCCAAAGACATATCCGACGGAGCAGACATAACTAAGATGATAGATAGACTCCGACAGCTCATGATACTCGTGAGCATTATAGCCAATAAACCCAAATCTCATAAGTATTCTACTAATTCTAAGTTCTTAAGCCTTCCTGACGTAAATCTAAGTAAGTTAATGAAAGAACTTATTGCCGGGAATATCGTAGAAACTGCTTGGAAGACCAGAGATAAACAGTTCATTAAGTCCAATATACTCTATATATTGCAAAGATTGAGTCATTACCCGGAAGTGCTTAGGTTTGCAGTGAATGCGATCAAAGACTCAGAGGAAGTATTCACCGTATACGACTACGCTGAAATCAAAAAAATATTCAACCTGGAGAAGATTCAAGAAGAATCTATGCAAGTCGAACAAGAAGTTGTTGAGATCTTCGACGAGATCATTAACGACTTTGGCGAAGATGATGACTAGGATGTTCGAACTTGGCTACCTTTGGCAAGGTAGGGTTGTTGTCAGTCTCCTTCTTTCTCTTCAAGTCATTAGGCAAGAGTACTTGGTTCGCAGCTACGAACGTCACTTCAATAGTACAGCAGGTGCACGGCATGATTATATAAAGCAATAATTTTCAACTTTTTTTAGAATTCATCACATAATCAAGTACGACAGTTCGAGTAGTTGATCTTAGCTTATCGACGATGAGAGAATCATGAAGTAAGTGCTTTAGCTTATCATTTGAGACCTTGTAGTGGCGATCATTATATGGTCTTCCCTTCTTGAAGGTAAGATTACTCCTATTGTCGCCTAGACTTCCTTGCATTAGAGATACTAACTCTAGTACAGAAAGACCGTCTTGGTCGTCAAGCCCTACGTTCACGAATGGCTCGGCGAATGGCCATCTATACTCTCTAAAGAATAGTTCTGTGATAATATCACAAACAAGCACTGTGGGTATGAAACACCGCCTCTGGATGCCATAGTTATGGATATCAATATCTTCTCCTAAGAGTATTTTTTTCATAAACAAAGGAATGACCTTATCCGGGTACTGGTAGTCGCCTAAGAGGTTATTAGGTCTTAATACAAGGACATTGCGCATCTCGTAAGTGCTTATGTATGAATTGATTATCATGTCACCGCTAGCCTTCGTTGAACTATAGAAGTTAGTGGGAGCTAACATACTTGATTCAGAACGAGGAGACTCATACTGATCACCATATACTTCATCAGTCGATAGATGTATAAGTCTTACGTTTGGGAACTTCGATACAGTCTCCATGACGTACCTAACTAGCTCAATATTGTCCCTTAAGAACTCTTCGGGGCGAGTATAGCTTCTATCCACATGAGTAGAACCTGCCGCGTTGAGGACTAGATCAATATCATTCCATATGATCACATCGAACAAGTTTACCTTCAATATATCGAACTCTATGAACTTGTCGCAATACTCCAATATGAGATCTTTGCTTTGAGAACAATACGAACCCCTGTCAATCGCAACTATACTTTCATAATGCTTATGTTGCGACTTTATGAAGTTAACACCGAGGTGACTCAATCCCCCGAGAACTAAGATGTTCATATTTGAACTTGAAATAAAAGTTGAATTTCCAAGACCCAGTTACCTAACCTAGTTGCCTGACCCAATGAGCCGAACTTTCAGTTTCAACGTCGAAGAATTCTACTCATGTCTTGAAATGTTCAAAAGCAAGGGAATTAATTCTGAAGAATTCGTTGAATATTTCATAAGGCACAGATGTTGCCCTGGTAGCGATCTCTTTAAGTTCTTGGAAATTTATACTAAGAAAATCTTTTATGATAAGCTTACAGCGGAAAAGAAAGAAAAGTTTGAAGCAGAAGTTAAGGAAAAAGTCAAGAAAGAGCTTGAATCAAAATTCAAGAAAGAGCTCGAAGCAGAAATCAAGTGCAAGGTCAAGGAAGAACTCGAAGAAGAAATGAAGGACAGATTTAAGAAAGAACTTGAAGCAGAAATCAAGTACAAACTTGAAGCACAAATCGAGCACATACTCAAGAAAAAACTTGAAGAGAAAGTCGAAGCGAAAGTCGAAGAGAAAGTCGAAGAGAAAGTCGAAGAGAAAGTCGAAGCGAAAGTCGAAGCGAAAGTTGACGAGGAAATCGAAGCGAAAGTTGACGAGGAAATCGAAGATCCGGCTGAAGAGCTTAAGCAGGCTATCGAGAAAATTAAGAAAGGCGAAAAACCTATTGTTTCGACATTGTTCGTTTACAAGAAATTGCTCATGCTAAAAAAAACGCCTGGCAAAGATTTTACGATAGCTGACTCTGCTTACTGCCCAACTACTTTCAAAGGTACTATATGCAAAATATCTTGTGGTTTAATCCATATCGAAAGATGTAGACGCAGAGACAATTGCAAATACCCTAAATGCTCTTATCTCCATATATGGGACATGGAAACTTGGTCAGCCCAGCGCGAGTTCAAACGCGAGGATATGATGCTTGATGATATTGAGCGTCTCAAGAAAGAGAGAGAGGCGAAGCTGTTAGAAGATGCTAAGAAGCTAGAAGATGCTAAGAAGAGAGAGTCTAAGAAGGGAGAGTCTAAGAAGAGCAAGCATTCCAGAAAGAAAACGTCCAACTAATCTCGAGACTTAAGGTCATCGATTTCTTTTTTCAGCTGTTTGATACAATTGATCAAGTGCGGGACCAGACCGCTGTAATGGACAGAATGGAAATCTTCCAGCCCGTGCGAGTTGGATATGTTGACTACTTCTGGAATGTATTGTTTGATTTCTTGAGCAATAACACCCGTATGTCTCTTATCCTTCTCGAAAGTGTAGTTATATTCTTTGACCTTGACTTCTAGTATCTTGTCTAAAGAATCAGTAGGATCGATATCTTTGATATTTTCTTTGAGTCGTTGATCAGAAGTTTCCGCTAGCGTGGTAGCCGTAAATACCCCAGTTGGTGATAGAGTACTAACTGTGTTCATCGTACCGTCATTAATAAGTTTGAATTCAAAGTACGCATTCTCGGTATCCGCTACGACGTCTGACGTGACGCAGTTAAGATATCCTCCTGCGAAGACAGAAGAAGAATCATTGACCATATCGAATTCAATGCCAGAACCAATACCAGCAGCAGCTTCTGTCTCAGGAGTAGATATCAAACTAAGAGCGATAGACACCGAACTATCAGTTGGCGCTTGCTTCACGACAGCGAGGTCTCCACATTCAAAATAGTTGACATTGATAAGGTTTCTCGAAGAATCAAGAACAAGAGCCTTACTAGCTTCTGCTATGCCTGTTGCGGTGATGTCTAGGTAATTGATCTCATTGGCGGTTGCCGTAACTAGAGTACCTCCGAGTTGCAAACCTGTAGTAGATCCGTTATGGGACGACAGATTAACGATTCCTCCAGATGGATTGATGGTAAGGTTACCTGAAGAACTGACTGTCATATCTGCATAGTTAGTAGCAGAGCCGCTAGAAGCATTGTAGCTGAGTCGCAAACAACTCCCTGTTGAAGAGTTGATCTCCAATTGCCTATCTGGAGAACTGCTGTTTACTCCTAGAGATCCCGTAGTGATCACATTATTAATGCCTGACAAGTTGTTAGACAAATCCTTGGCGACTATGACGTTCGCGTAATTCGTTGCATTATTGAATCTCAATGCGTTAAGAGTGTTGTCGTACACCACGCGAGCAGTCGTGCTACTGAGCCCATTGATTTGTGTGCTGCTGTATTTATTAATTACAACCATTTAGTATATTACTGGTCATTAAAAAAACTTCTCAAAATCGAACATGTCAAACTGCGAGTCATTTCTCGAGACTTGCTCACAGTACTTAATCAAGTATGCAGACCCAAACACGAAGTCTGGCACCAAATCCGCGGTGTAGTAGTTGAATGGTTTCTCAGCCCCTCGAAGATATACTAGCTTCCTATGCTTGTTAGAAGTATCCCCAAATATCTTAGAACTGCTAGCTTCCGCTATGTCTCTCTCACGTTTAGTGAAGTTATTGGCTCCTCTGTTGAAGAACGTGTTACATACTTGCTCTGTCGTGAATACATTAATGAAAGCATTCTTCCTAAGCATAGAATCTAGAGGCTTATCATCCTGGAATGCTATCATAAAGGTGATACGGTGATGCCTTCCATTGAAGAACAATTCTTTGGTTGAATTGAACTTACACCACTTGTTGGCAGTCACAGCGGCATCATCTATAATGATCAAGAAATTGGGGTTTATATTGATATGCTTTACTAACAGTTTGTCCGTTTCTTGCAAAGGCAGAGAGTCTACATATTTGATGTTCTTAGTTATTATTTTTTTGTAGAAAGCAACTAGATTTGCAGCATGTGCTTCGTCCAAAGACCTGGTATCAGTTACCCTAGACTTAACAGAGCAATAAGCGTTCTCCATCCTCTCAAGCTCCTGGTCATCTTTCTTCTGAAGAACACTGTATATATGGCGTAACTTCGACAAGTCATTAGACATATTGAACAGCTTCACGCTAAGTGATTGCCTCTTCAGGATATCATCTAGAAGGGTTTCAGACACTTCAGTGTGTATCAGTGGTTTGGGGATAAAATGATCATAAGAACCATTCAGATCATTAGTCGGGCATATGACACAAACATTAGGTATATGATTCTTTAGCATATAGAGGATATCTCTAATGACTGTCGACTTGCCGGAGTTACTAGCTCCGTATAGTATCACCGATCTGTTTAAGAAGTGGTCTAAGTTCTTGTCGAACTCAGGTATCTCATGTCCTTGCTTGGTGTAGATAGACATTATATATTCTTACTTCCGAATTTCAAAAAAAGATATGAATCTTAGTCGCGAATGTAGATGACTGGTTCTTGAGCCCCATTGAGGATTTCAGCGCAGTCCGCGATGACGACGCGAACAGTCTTCGCCTTGCAGATCCACTGCATGTAATCTCTGATCTTACTCACGTCATAGATGGCAACAGAGGTGTCAGTGATGTAGTCGCGGAACGTGAAGATCTTCTTCTTAAGTCTCTTGTTCTTATCATAGTTTCGGTATCCGAATTCCTCGAATGCTGAGACAATTTCTTCAATCTGAAGAGGAGTGGCTTCCGGGGCGGATATGTGAATGAAGTTAGACATACCGACATTCACCAGAGTGTCTCTTCCATCATGGATCTCATTCGCACCAGTCACTACATCTCTTGGGAGTTGCACTGTCGGCTTCATAGGAAGGCTCTTTCTGAACACAGCGTAGCTATACAGTCCAGCGAATATACGTTCTCCTTCTGAGAGATTGGAGTCGGACCAGTTACTGAAGGATCCGATAGCTTCTGCGAAGAATTCATTATCTTCAAAGTTCTTAGTTATTTGCTTGAAGTTAACTAGGCATTCTTCATAGTACTGTCCCTTGCTGAATGGCAAGATGAGTTTGACTTTCTGACCGAAAGGCTCCAGAGTCGATCCGGAATACGAAGGCTTGATGGAGTACTTGAGAACGTCTCCTTCAGTGTAGTCCCATCCATTTTCGCCACATAGATCGAACACCTTCTGGCCATCGAATGCCGTGAATACGAACAAACCATTAGGCTCCAGGAGGTTAGACACAAGCATAAGGAAGTTACTGAACATTTCAAATGACTCGGTGAAGTAGTGCAACGCGAAGTTACAGATGACTAAGCTAACCTTTGGTTGCGAGGCATATGCTTGTTTGATATCCTTCAGATTGGTCTTGAAGTTAGCCTTTAGATCTAACTGAACAGTAGTTATCTTGGTCTTTCGATTCCCCACAAACTTGCTCAAGGTGTGTTTCCGCTTGATGAGTTCTTGTAATGCGTTCGCATCATTGTCTACGAAGATGGCATCTTGGACTCCTAGCTTGAAGAGGCGAGCCATGTCTTGGCCTTTGCCGGCAGCCAGATCAACAACAGTCTTGAGATTGTTATTGTCCTTGAGTGATTCTATACACTTAGCCAATATCTCGGTCTTGACCATTGAATTGAATCCTCTTTGAGCTTTGTATAGCCCGGCGTTGTCTTCGGCAAAGTAACCAGATCCTGCTTCAAACAGATTATCGAAACTAAGAGGGTTATGAACTGCGTACCATATGGATTCAGCCACTCGGAAGTAGTTTCCGAAGTACTCTCCTCTGGCCAGTTCTACATCTCTATCAGTTCTTATCTTCGTAAGATGCCATTCGTCATCCTTCCAGAGGAACTCCCCGATCTTGCCTTCTAAGCCATCGGGTCCTTTCCATTGATAGGCGTGAGGTGAATTGCTAGGACTGAATAGCACGGGTATAAGACTTGATTCCGCATGCTTCTTTCCTTCTCCTAGATCATTGAGACCAAATTGTAGAATGTCTTTCTTAGAAGCTCCAGACATGAGAACATATGAATCACCGCTCTTTCGAATGAAGAAGTCTATGGTAGCATGATCAGCCGGCTTCCATTTGAATCCTTTCATAGAAGAGTAGTCAGAAGAATCATTAGGAGTGAAGATCAGTCCATCTGTCTCATAGGTGCGCTTCTTCTCATAGAAGCTCCTGAGTTGATTTCGCCAGTCTTCAGTCAGAAGAACAAACTCCTTCATCTTGATATCCATATCTATGGACTCTTTGACGCACTCAATTGCAGAACCCAAAGCCGCGAGTCTTCGCTGGAACGGCTCTCTAGACATATCTACTCCATTGAAAGATATGAGATCAAAGGCATACAAGGTGTTTCCGACCAGTTCGCAATCGATGTAGATCACGTCTCTCTGCTTCTTGCGACACGCGATCTCGGTTAGAGCGTTGTTGATCAAGAATGCTTTTCTATCGACTCTCAAGATGGTTCTGAGTCCGTCGATCTTGTCAGTGACATAGAATCTAGACTGATCTAGAACAGGCTGAATCTTCTTGTAATAGAGATCGGCATCTACCTCCAACACATTATTGAGAAGTTTCTTGAGTCCAGACTTATCTCTAAATGTTTCCAAGTAGTTCTTCTTGTTGAAGATGATGTGCCTGGCTAGATCAAAGATCTTCTGCTGGTAGTCCGAGACTTCGTTCAAATTAGAAGCAATCAAGTTGATTGGATCAAACATCTCCTGAATAGTCAGATTCCCAGAGTATTCAAACTCTAGACGCATCTCATCAAATATCGAGTACTCGATACTGTTAAGGATATTGTCCATAGAATAAGGCTTAAAGACAGTATCTTTGATGCTCTTCAAATCCACAGACATATGCTTAATCTCTTTGACTAGATCGAGCTCGGCCGTCCATTTCTTCCCCAAGTCGAACTTGATGCGAAGCTTGAATCGCATGAGATTCGGAGACCCAGTTGCGGGTTCGGCAGCTATCTCTTGACTCAACTTGGCCTTGATGTTGTCGACTCCCATGATATGGCGACTGATCTTCACAGAGCCGATAGGAACCTTGGTAATGAAGATGTCTCTCTTCTGGTTGATTCCCTTCTTAAACACAATGGTCTTACGCACTTGTTCGTAGTACACCTCTAAGTGCTCCACGAGCTCAGACGAGATGGCCATTCCGGACAACAGATTGAACATCTTAGAATGCATGTTCTTGATATTCGTCTTGAATACCATACCTGTCTCAAACTCGAGACCAGGGAGGCCTTCCTTGGCGTTGTAGGTATCCAAAATTGGCTGCACGGACATTACGGACTGATATATTAACAGAACGATAGATTCAATTTCGTAATTCAAAACAGAGTATATCGGCGAAAGAAATACTCAAATTCTCCTCCTTAGACTCTAATAGAGTGCGCGGGTCTCCTGCAAACCCAGGTTGAATTCTATGTAGTATATGCTCCAACTGGTCTATGGTAATGCCGGGGTTATCGATGACTTTAAACTCTAGAGAATAAGCGGTCTTGAATGTATCCCAATCGGATAGCAAAGCCTTAACGTCGAGTCCGTAGTCTCCTGAAAACATGACCTTATCACCTTCGGATGCTAGCACTGACGCGGTCATCTCTGCTATGCTTGCAGTCCCTCTATCGAAGAAAGCGGCCTGGCACAGAAGCCAGTATACTTCTTTGATATTGTCTGAAGATTCAAGAAGTGTCCAGCATTTTTCGTGTTCAGAAACATCTGTGTGTACCACGCATCTCTGAGTCGGTTCAGAGTCTCCTTGCTTATCATAGTATAGAAATGAGAGATTAACTCCTTTATGCTGTATTTGTCTAAAGACACAATCATTCGAAGGAGATAGCCAGTCTACGGCCATATTGTCCGATGGGCATAGTTCTATGCTAGTTCTAAGGTCTCCGAGATTAGCGTATCTGCCGTTGAATGGTGTAAACAGCGGACCTCTCCTTACTCTTCCGAATAGCTCAGAATCGACGTGGTCATCAAATGCCTTCTTGCAAATCTTATGAATAATACGTCTACACTTAGCTAGGTGTAATACGATTTCACGAAGAGTGAGGCGAGAATCAGTTCCCGCGACCACTTCCTTCACAAGGATCCAATACAAGTCTTCTTTGAGAATCATAGATATAATATATGCGTTACCACATTTTCAGTAACGATCTTCGGTACCAGGACAACGATGCCCTCGGCGGATGGGAGTTCGTGCCCATCTTCCACTTGAATCCGGAACAGTACAAGTCCAAGCACGCAAGTCCGCGAGCCGTGAGATTTATGTTGGAATGTCTCATTTCTCTCCCAAACATGAATGTGTTTGAAGGATCTCTATCTGAGTTCAAAGAGATGCTATCAAATCTTAAAGCTTCCGATATTACGATGCATAAAGACTATACGCTATACGCTTTGAAACGAGAGCGCAAACTCAAAGGACTCGTGCGGTTGATAGAGACGGATAGATTCTCATGCGACCCATCGGAATTACAAAAGAAAGATGGCGCCGCGTATGTATCGTTCGGAGGCTTCTATTCTAATCTCAAGACTAAAGAAGTTAGGGAACCAAGAAGGTACTCTCCTAAGCCGATGGCGGTGCGATCGAGAAGCTTCATGACTCTTGCTCAACTAGAAGAACTCAAGGATTCGTTTCCTGAAAATGATATCCCAGGAGGTCGTAGGTTTAACAAGAGGCGCGTGGAGCTATTTGAGTCTAGAGATAACATATCGTCTGAGTCTATGAAGTTAAGCCCCTATCTTGCATTTGGGTGTTACTCTATCAGAGAGATGTACAAGCTTGGAAGCGAAGCCTTCAAGAAGCAGTTAGCGTGGCGCCAATTCTACCAGATGATTCTCAAGAATAATCCTAGAGCTAGAGAGTATACTTGTTTAGACCCTAGATACAATAAGTTTCCATGGAGATTCAACAGAGGCGAATGGGACGATCTCGTGAAATGCAGAACTGGCATGCTGGTGGTGGACGCAGCAATGGCGGAGCTTCTAGCCACAGGATTCATGAACAACAGGTGCCGGCTCCTGTGGATGACCTATCTAGTCAAGTACTTGCAGATAGACCCTTATGAGTTCAAGTTCGGAGGTATATCTATGTTTTCTAGACATTTGATAGATTGCTGTACTAGCCAGAACAAACTGAACGCGGAATGGGTTATATCTTCTTTAGACTTATCTGGGAAGAGGTACGCGCCTAAGGGGAATCCTATGGCCGGAAGACCTATGCGCATAGATAACAAGACCGCTGTGTTTAAATATGGGGCCGGCGACTATATCCGGAAATGGCTCCCATCGTACAGGCACCATTCAGACGCAGAGCTGGCTAAGGTAGAGAGCTCCTTAGACCTTGATAAGATGTACTCTAGATGGACTTCTGAGACAAAAAAATTGAATAATTGACTACCTATCAAAGAGCCTAAAGATGGAATTCGAGTTCGACGCCTGCGAGAAGTGCCTGTCTCAAGTAGAGGAATACTTCTACTATGGAGATACAACCCTTTGCAAAAAATGCTACGTCGGTAAGGTCGAAGAAGATCATTCCGAAGGCAATCAGTTCGGCATCGAAAGAAGACACGGCTCTTCCGTAGTCCTCGTTTGTAAGTCTTCTGAAGGAAGTAAGAACTTGAGAAGATTGAGAGCAATGACTAAGACTCTCGAAGATGAAGGTCTTTCGGACGTTGTCCCTAAGATCTTGAAGTCCAGTTTTGGGCAGATAGGCGACAACCCGTTGAAGAAAATCCTGAGAATTACGCAAGAGAAGTATCAGCCAATGACTGAAGTTCTTCAGAAAGAATCAGCTAAAGCAGTGTTCTTGAAGATAGCTTCTCTAGTCTCGAAGCTGCATTCTAAAGGATATACTGTTGGTAATTTCTCTTACGATTCTTTCGGATTCATAGGAGACAATGCTTTGATTACTGAGTGCCACTCGGTGAGCGATAACTGCGACTCTTATGGTAACTTCTATGAAAGCCATAACAAGATTAACTGCGACTTGACCTATGCGCCGCCCGACTATGAATCCTTTAAGGTATCCAACAAACGGACTGATCTTGAATCTCTAGTCTTCCTGTATTTGCACTCACTAGGCAAACTGAACGCGAAAAAGCTTCGTAGTAATCCTAAGAAGTACAAGAAGGAATTGCTGGCCACTTTGGGTGTTCCTTCTTCGGATTACGTGAATATATTCAAGGCTTTCTTGGCAATCACCGAATCGACTGTGATAGATTCTCTTTGAGTCTCCAGAGTCGCGAGCTTTGCATGCAGTCCTTTGGACTCTGATCTGTATTTTTTTGAAGGTACTCTTCTCATTGAAGTAAGACCCAAGCATACTTGCCTAGGCACATTGATTTCTCCAGAGTAAGGATCTACGCTGAACATCATATCCTTAGTATTTCCCTTTCTTTGGACTATAGTATTTGCAAATGCTTCATTGAGAGAATCTAGGATATACATTGCGTTAGAAGGACTCTCCATGAATAGAATGTCATTGGCTTCCGATCCTTTGACCCATTTGGTCATGGCGTCCATCGTTACCTTGGTCGGGTCACCTCCGCGTATGAGGACGATGTTCTTAATTTCATATAGATTACTTTCTTCTAAGAACATAGTATACTAATGGAGCGATGCAATTTATGCGCGACTCGGAAACTCATAATACGATGTATGAAGTGCGGGATCAAATCATGTATCAAATGTAACGGCAATCACAACTGCACATGCGATCACTTCTCAGAACAAAAAAAGAAACTGATGCGAGACATGCCGAAGATATCATCAGAAGTCGTTACTCACATCTAGCCGCCAACCATGAAGCGGTATCCACAGTTCACGCAATTGAGAATGATCGTGAAACCTTCGTCTAGAGACCTCATTTGCTGAGTACGGATCGTGCACTCTCTGCTCTTGCAGTTGCGACACGTGTACATGTTTGTGGTCTTCTGCTTTATTTTTTGCGACCGGCGACTGGCGATTTGTTCTTTGATCTTGTTAACCATCTCCGGGGACATCTCTTCGCTGCTTAGGCTTGCGACATCTTCGGCAGAACAGTCTCCAGAAATGATAGCTTCTATCAAGAAGTTCTCTTGTACTTCAGAGGACACATCTAGGTTCTTGCTGACCCTGCTAGCGATGAGCGAGTACATGTACACCAGCTTATCATTAGACCAATCAGGATAGATAGCTGTCTCCTTGCACTTAGCTAGAGTCTTAAGAAAACAAGACCGTTCCATCTCTACAAGTATGGTTCTTTGCTTGGCATAGTCTAGTTCTTTGAACTTAGGGCATTCATCCAGTATGGACGCAAACATCAGCAGCGTTCGGCGTCTCGGCACGTTGTATTCACCCTCGTAGGTTTCCATAGGTAGAGTGAGTCGAAGCTCGTTCGGGCACGCCATTCTTTCATACTATCTTTGGATTCTTTCAATTTTGAATTGAGTTGCCAAAATTGAATTTTAAAGTTGTTTCTTATATATAGTCGATATCGAATATGGCCGAGCAATTCATTCCAACGAGCGAGTTAAGCAAGGTCCGTTTCTACGCACTCGGAGACGCCGACAACGAAGCTGATGCTATGGTTGACGTCACCAACAAGGAGCTCTTTCGGAACAACACCCCGTTCAACAACGGTGTGTACGATAGCAGACTTGGGACTACTGACAACTCCTACATCTGCCAAACATGCTTCCATTCTAAGATCGAGTGCCCTGGGCATTTCGGTAAGATCAAGTCCCCTTATCCCATGATTTCTCCCATCTTCAAGAAGGAAGTGGTCAAGTGGCTTAAGGTGATTTGCTTCAAGTGCGGTAACTGTGTTGTCAACATTAAGAAGAAGATCTCAGAAAAGTCTCAGATCTTGAACGAGGCTGTCAAGCTCAGTCGTACGGCTGCGGATAAGCAAATCCAATGCCCTCACTGTGACGAGGCTCACCCCGTGGTGGAGAAGGATCCTAAGGATCATTTGACCATCATGATTAGAAATGGCAAGGTGTCCAGACGCATTCTGAATACCGAAATCGAAATCATTCTCAACAAGATCACTGATGAAACGGTGCTCAAGTTGGGCAAACCCGTGGACTCTCACCCGAACCGGTTCGTCATTAGAACCCTTCGAGTGCCCCCGGTGACTATCCGCCCCGATATCAAGAAGATAAAGGGCGGTCGTTCCAACAATAACGACCTCACTACCATTCTCAAGAACATGCTAAACTTCTTGGAGAGACTGCCGACCGTTCTAGACGACAAGCTCATCCACGATAACATCACGAGACTGGACAACATTGAGATGCATTACTTCAATTTGATCAAGGATATACCTGCGGGTAATACCATCAAGCTTCAAGCGAACACCGGATCTAGCCTGGCTAGCATCTCGTCTAGATTCGCGAAGAAGACTGGTCGTATTCGTAAGAACATCCTTGGTAAGAGAACCACTTACATGGCGCGCAGTGTCATTTCTGTAGACAACATTAAACCCTATCAAGTAGGTGTTCCTAAGAGTGTCGCAGAGAAGATCGTTGTGCCCGAAACGGTACAGTGGTACAACAAGGAGAAGCTTAGCATCAACTTCTACAATAAAGACAAACAGTATCCTGGCTGCATCAAGATAGTAAAGAAGAATGGCAAGGAGTACTACGTCGGAGCTGTCAGTGACAGCTTTGTGCTAGAGGACGGAGACGTAATCTATAGGCACTTAATGGACGGAGACGTCGTGTTCATGAACAGAGCACCAACGCTTCAAGCCAGTTCCATCAGTGGCCACATCGTAGTGGTCATCGACAAGGGAGACACCTTTAGATTGTCTCCAAACATTACAGACAGTTTCTATGGTGGAGACTTCGACGGAGATGCCATGGCCATGATCGTGCCTCACTCCGAAGCCGCCAAGAACGAATGCTGGCATCTGGCCGGTATCCCCAACTGGTGCATGTCTCTGAAGGATGGCTCGCCGTCCGTGGGAGTGTATCATGATGGTCTCATTGGTATCTTTGAATTCACTAAGAACAAAACTCAAGTGAACAAGTACAACGCAATGAGATTGCTCAGCGGGAATGACCGTGTTCGCGAATCGTTCAGGTTCCAAGAAGAACAATATCAGAGCAATCAGCTCGTCAGCAAAGTACTGCCGGCGATCAACTACACCAAGAAAGCTGGCTTCTTCAAGCCAGAGTACACCGCGTACATAGACTATGATCCAGAAGATATCCAAGTAGTTATCAAGAATGGAAACCTGCTGAAGGGCCGCATCGATAAGAAGTCCATCGGACAAGGAGTCAGCGGATCCATATTCCATGTCATGTACAACGAGTTCGGCAGCGATGTTGCTCTCGATACTATCTTCAACCTTCAGCAAATGACCCATACCTTCTTGATGCATAAGGGAGCCACTCTCACGAGTGACGATATCACCATCAGCAAGTCGGCGGTCGAGAAGGTCCATAAGCAGACGCAGGTAATCCTTGCCGAAGCTGACCAGATCATAGAGAACTACAAGAAAGGTCTCATCATTCCGCCACTCGGGATGACGGCCAAACAGTTCTTTGAACAACAACAGCTCAGTATACTCAATCTGGGGGATGACTTCCTCAGACCGGTATTCGAGAGCATCAAGTCTGAAGAAAACAATCTCTTCAAACTGATCATGAGCGGCTCCAAGGGGAAGCTCACCAATCTGCTACAGATCAGCGGCTCTATAGGCCAAGCATCTATAGGCGGAGAAAGAATGGCAAAACTCTTCGATTACGAAAGAACTTGCCCGTACTACCCGCGCTTCGATGAAACACCTCAGAATAGAGGGTTCGTAACTGAATCGTACACGAGCGGGGTAGATATGGTGGCGTTCATCTTCCAGTCCATGGAAGCAAGATACTCCATCATCAACAAGGCTCTCAGTACTTCTATCACAGGAGAACAAAACAGAAAGAGTGTGAAGAGTCTAGAGTCTCTAGTCGCCGACAACCATCGGAAAGTCTCAACAGGGAACACTGTCGTACAGTTCCTGTTCGGAGCGGATGGCGTAGACGTTAGAAACAATGAACTAGTGTCCTTTGACACAGTTTCAATCAGCGACGCTGAGTTCGAGAAGAACTGGAAGGTAGTCCCTCAGGACCTACCATCTAATCTAAAGAATAACAAGAACGTCTTGGAAGAAGTGCGTCTCGAATGGGAGCAGCTGAAGCAAGACAGAGAGACTTATCGCAAGATGTGTCTCATCATCGAAAGGCAAAATACTAAGAACAAGATGCTCGACGATACGCGCAGCATGTGTGTCAACACCAAGCGCATACTCAACGATGTACTAGCCAATCCTTTCGAAGGACCTCTAGTAGATCCCGTAGTCGCCATACGCCAAGTCAAGAAGCTATGCGAAGACATTAAGTATTCTCACTATAATGAGATGCAGAAGGAGAAGCAAATGCCTATCCCAGAATACATCAAGACGAGCTTCACGTTCGTTGAGATCAACATCAGAACCCATCTGAACTGCAAGAGCATCTTGCGCAACAAGATGACCGTTCCAATGCTTGAGTCGTGTGTACAAAGAATCATATACACCTTCAAGAAATCACTCATCAACTATGGAATGCCTGTAGGAATCATATCCGCGCAGTCTATCTCAGAACCGATGACGCAGTACGTGTTGGACAGCCATCACAGAACAGGATCCTCAGGGACCAAGACAGACTTCCTTGGACGAATGAAAGAAATCCTAGGAGCTAAAGGCACTCACAAGATGAAAGCGCCCAGCATGGTCATCCACCTTAAGGAGAAGTACTCCGACTACAAGGTGCAAACCATCGCCAACCACATCGAGATGATGAAGCTTAAGCAGTTTGTCAACTCATTCCAAGTATTCTTCGAAGAACCTCTCAAGATAAGCCACCCGGACTATCTCCATGAGAACAAGATCATTGAAGACTACATCAAGCACAATCCAGTGCTCAAAGTCCCCAGCGACCTCGTCAAGTGGTCCTTCAGACTAGAACTCAACAGAGAGAAGCTCATAGAAAAAAATATGAAGCTTGAGACAATATGTTTCAAACTCTTTGAATTGAACCCTCAGTTCTTCATCGTCAACAACGCGGAGAACTCCAAGCAAGGGATTGTCATCAGAGTCTACATCAGACACATCTTCTTCAAGAAGACTCAGACAGTCAACCTAGAACTCATCGAACAAGTAGCTTACAGTAATCTTCTGGACGCTATCATCAGAGGAGTTGATGGCATAATGTCTACAGACACAACTGCCAAGATCGCGAGAAGCGAAATCGCCAAAGACGGGTCCATGACCAAGTCGAACAAGAACGTCATCATGACTGATGGCACCAACCTCGCCGAAATCGTATGCAACGAATTCGTTGACCCATACCAAACGCAAAGCGACAGCATCCTTGAGATCAATCAACTCTTAGGAATAGAAGCCGCTAACAGCGCTATCATCATTCAGCTATCCAGCATGATGCCATCGGCCGATCCGAAATACTACAGAGTATACGCCGATTCCATGACCAGTACAGGCTCGGTCACAAGCATTGACAGACAAGGCATACAGAACAGAGAAAAGCAAAATGCCCTACTCCTACTGTCTAACAGCCACCCTCTTCAAGTGCTCGAAGATATCTCCATCAATGGAATGACCGCCGCGTGCGACAAGACCACTTCCCAATCTCTAATGGTCGGAAGCGTGCCCAAACAGTGCAGCAACTACAACAAGGTGATTGTCAATAAGACTTTCATTCAAGACAAATTCATGTCAGTCAACCAACAACTCGACGAGTTGTAAGACTTACTTCGCAGACTTCTTTACATACTTTCTTTTTTTTGGAGCCTCAACTACTGGCTCGGTCACAGGTTCAACTACAGGTTCGACTACTGGCTCAGCTACTGTCTCAGATACCGGTTCGGCCACAGTCTCAACTGATTCAACTACTGGCTCAGCTACTGTCTCAACTGATTCAACTACTGGTTCAACTACTGTCTCAGATACCGGTTCGGCCACAGTCTCAACTGATTCAACTACTGGCTCGGTCACAGGTTCAACTACTGTCTCAGATACCGGTTCGGCAACTGGCTCAGTTATTAGATCAGTTTGTGTTTCATTAGAATGATCAACAATGGTAGCGGTATCTATTCTTTCAATGAGCTCAAAGGTTAGGAAGTATTCAGTTTCGGCCACATGAACTGGCGAGTCAGTGTAGTTCAAGAATCTGACCTTAGTCCCGTGCATAGAGTCGTAATTAGATTCTTCTAGAAGGTTATTAGCGATGACCAATTCATTCTTAAGAGTTTTGAACACCACTCTATGCTTATTCCCGAACTTTAGATTAATGCCTGTGTTATAGTCTTCGAAGTCCTTAGAGTTGATAACGAAAGACTTGTTTGCTCTTAATGCGAACTTGTTATCGTTTATAGGCTCTGGTTGCCAGGTAATGTCACTCTTAAGAATACTAAGCATCTATATAATGGCTGGCAAAAAAAGCAATGAGCTCAAATCTATTGAATGATCTCTAGTTCTCCTTCGCTAGAGTCTTCATCAGACTCATTCTTCTTGGTCTTCTTAGGCGCCTTCTTGGCCTCGGCCTTCTTAGGAGCTTTCTTAGGAGCCTTCTTAGGCTTCTCTTCCTCATCATCAGAATCCTCCTTCTTGGCTTTCTTAGGTGCCTTCTTAGGAGCCTTCTTGGGTTTCTCTTCCTCATCGTCAGATACCGCCTTCTTAGCCTTCTTAGGAGCTTTCTTAGGCTTCTCATCTGATTTAGACTTCTTAGGAGCCTTCTCGGGTTTCTCCTCTTCGGAGTCTTCAGATGCAGCCTTCTTAGAAGCTTTCTTGGGCTTCGCCTCTTCGGAGTCTTCAGATTTAGGCTTCTCTTCAGATTCAGTCTTCTTAGCAGCTTTCTTGGGCTTCGCCTCCTCGGAGTCTTCAGATTCGGTCTTCTTAGCCGTTTCGTCTTCAGAATCAAAGGGAATGTCCGCGTATGATTCATACTTGGCAACTGGTTTTCTAAGATTGATAGACTTCAGATAAGATAGGATGGCGTCTTTAGCGTCCGGATCGGTTGTTGACAATGAATTCTTGCCAACGCAATTCTTCAGTTGTTTGGCCCGGGCCTTGTCCTCCTTGAAAGTAGTCTTGTGTTGCTTAATAAGTTCCTTATGATTAGCCCTTTCTCTATCATAGTCATCGATCAAGCTTTTCTTATCTTCAGCTTCTTCTTTCACTAATCCGATAATCTTAGCCTTAAGCTCTTCAATTTGTTTCTTGAGTTCTTCGATCTGATTCTTAATGACTAATCGTTTCTCGTCATATTCTTCAGAAAGACCTTCAAGATTCGCCTTACGTTCTTCATCGCAAAGCTCCATATCTTCATGGATAAACTTAATCTCGTCGTCGCATTCTGACGGATCGTTCAGTTTCTTGATGACGCCTTCTAGGACATTAGTCTTTATCTGCTGGAAGATGTTCTCAGACTGCTTAAGCATGATATCGGAATCTTCCTTAGTCGAAAGAACAACTTCAAGGACATTATCAACTTCGCTTATCTTAAGATAGACGTAGTCTCCCTTTTCTTTGATCTCTTCCCTGAGGGATTCAATCATCTTGAGGGTGATAAAGCCTTTTGGTCGCTTACTCGCCTTGGAAGTGCGAACATGGTCGCAAGCAAGGATGTAGGTAACAAGTTCTCTATCAGGATTGTCAATGCAGTCCAAGTTAGAGGTAGAAACATACTCAAAACATTCCAATACTTCTTCTTCATCCCCAACAAACAAGTTGGAGTTTTCGGAGACGAACTTGGACAAATCAGAGATGTCGTAGTTAGCAGAGTAAACGTTGTAGATAGCAGACATGGCGTAGATACTTAGAATTGATGTTTTTCAATTTTGAAAAAAAAAAGTTGAAAATTGATCTACAAATTACCTAGCTATGCCGTTCCCGTACGAATCAATCACCACGCACTTTCCTTCTAACGACTTCAAGTATGTCAAGGAGTACATAGACAAGCTACTCAACGGCGACAATTCTGGCATGTTCAAGTACATAGTAGATGACTCATTCGACATAATGTTAGCTATTAAGCTTGCCGCATTGTACCTATGCGATAACGATCTGCCCGGCAATTGCATAATCACTCAAGAAGTCATTGAGCGAATGAATGTGAAGATAGCTGAAATTGGAAGAGCTAATATTTGATTACGGAATGTTGTAGAACTTTGACGTCTTCGCGTCGAATTGTTTTTTGATTATGCAATCGCTGACCGATAGATAGTTCCTCGGCGGCGTGTCGGTAAGGCCTGAGTTAGTGTCTAAGAATGATACATAATTGTCTATGTAGTATTCATAAGACTCGTCCTTCCAGTACTCGATACCGACTGAGAATAGAGATAAACTTCGTATCTCTTCACTCCTTTCTATCATCTTCTTGATGCCTTGATACAAGTTAGCCCATTTGGGCGAGTCTTGTTGGAAGCTGTTGTACAAGAAGTAGGCCATGATATAGTACGGGCTGGCGATCCATATCCCACCGATATTGTTAACTGTGAAGTTATTCAACACATGGTACGTGATATTGCCCTGGGTGTACTGATCAGGACATATAGTCGAGAATCCTTTCTTAAAGTTATCAGTGGTGCCTCTAGCTTTCTGGACTAGTAACTCATAAGAATCAATGTATCCATATTCTTCCAAAGCAAATATGTCATCTACCGAATGGTTTAGTTCTTTGAACATCTTATAGTAGAGGCTGTACGCGATCTGTCCGTGCCACACGAAGTCGATGTCTATAGTCTTGCCTGGTCCTGTAGTAACAGTTTGCGGTACCTTGACTGCTATTGACTGCTTGGGCTTATACTTATGCGAATAGTCATTCATAGAGTAGTACTTGCATAGAAGAGCGTATCGCTTCTGATCTTTCTCTAGTCTATTGAAAATATTAAAGTCTGGTCCAGTTATCTGCCATAGCATGGCTAGCGATACAAGCTGATCTATCATCTGATAGGTAGGATGTACTATGCTGTACGCGCCAGCCTGCAGTATTGGGATGTTCTTGTACACACTAAACGGTATGAACGTCGCATCGAACACAGTGTATCCAGCTATTTGCACTCGCATAGTAGTCATATGGACCGCCGGTATGACTGCGACGTTCTGATAGCCTTTCTCGCACAGAAAGACTCCTACCGCGTTAGCATGCTTTACGTTTTCCGGACTGATGACGTCGTAGTCAGGTATCTCATACTCGGAGTATATCCCATCATCGTTCTCTTTGAGAGCCAGGTCTATCGCCATTCCTCCAACCACGAGAAGGTCATTGTCCAGTATATACTCCCGGACTATTCCTAAGGCTTCTTCGAGAACCTTGTGATTGTAGTCGAGTTTGAACATGTAGTAATCAGACTTAATGTTTCTTTCAAACTTCATGCGTATTGTATTTTAAACGTTAGCTTATATAAATAAAATTGATTCAATCATTTCTAATAAATCATGGATGACCCATCGCACTGCTTCGACTTCGACGAACTCAGTTCACTGATCGATATCAGCGAGTCGAGCGAGAGCATGAGTATCTCTGATTATAAGTTCTGCGAAGATTGCAACGTCATCATGGAATCGGATATCAACAACACTTTGACTTGTAAAGCATGTGGTTTCATCAAGCAGATCTCGACTGAGAACAATGAATATGAACCAAGCATGAGCGGCTATAACACCAACGGGAACTTCCATATTCCAATCAAGTGCGTCGGCGCAAACTCGTTCCAGTATCAAAAACAACTCAGAAACACTACTTCTCAATACTCTATCGTACAAGAGTCCAACCTAAGACGCAGACTTGAGAAGCTCAACTTCGCGTCTAACGATCTATGCATTCCCAAGGCGGTAATCGGAAAGGTAGTCGCTCAGTACAAGATCATTCGAGAGACTGACAAGATCCACCGAGGAGATATCTTCAACGGGATCATAGGCTCTTTGATCTACTATGAATGCCTCCAGTCGGGCATTGTCCGCAAGCACAAAGAGATCTCCAACTGGTTCAAGATATCTGAATCTGATCTAAGTAAAGGAGATAAGATCATCCGCATCTTAGAAGAAAAAAAGATTCTAACGCTGCCGATCTACGAGAACAACAACGACAAGTACATCAACTCTTATCTTCTAAGGGCTAGAATGTCTCAAGACTATCAACACTTCATGAGCGGTCTCTTGGATGTGATTGAAACCAAGAAGATTGGAAACCATAACGCGAGGTTATCAACCAAGGTGTCGGCTATACTCTATGTGATCAACATGGCGACTAAGAAGGCAACCGAACACGAATACAGTCTCGGGAAGCTAGATCCTTTCAACGTTGACGCGGAGTTCATCGCGAAGGAATTCAGCATTTCGGCCTCCACCTTCAAGTCTTTCTACACCGCGATCTACAACTCTAAAGACATGCCAGAGCTAGTGGAACTCTTTGAACTCTTTGGCTGCGAGCTTCCTTCTAAGAAGACCCGTAAGTCTACTCGAAACCAGTAACTTCTGATTCTGAAGCCATGTCGATGGTAGGACCATCTAGTTCTCTTGGCTCATCTATAATTGCATTTTTTGCTCTTAGTTTATTGACTTTGTTGACAAACATTCCTCTAGCATTCATAACTGCATTTTCTTTTTTTCTAATGATTCTATCTACATTAGCCACATCGGAAATAGACAACCGATTGCCTTTCTCCTTGAGTTTATCTTCTAGATCCTTCTGAGCCATCTTCTCTATATCACACATAAGCTCCTTGCTCATCACAGTGAGTTTTCTATGGACTGGTCTAAATTCTTTCTTGATTTCATTCTCAATCTTCCTGGTCTGATTCTGTCTAGCGACCGTGATAGCTCCGAATTCTTCAGCGAGGCCTAGCGATAAGAACAGGATCACCAAATGAGCGAACGAGCTAAACCATTTAGCTGTTTCAGTCTGAGGAATCACATCTCCGTAACCAATAGTAGTCATCTGCGTAGTCGTCAGATACATTGCATTAGTAGCTACTGATGCGCCTTCGCTTGTCACATTGTATTGGTCGGTGGATATTAGTGCGATGTTACATATCAATAAAATAAGGCCAAAAACTATAATCATCTTAATCTTCCAACTGCCAAATATTCCTTTCTTGATGATTCTAAGACCATCCTTCAAACTCCCAAAGAACCCTGTAGAAGGAACATGTTCTTCTGGATTGGGTGGCCCGGATGGGCTTTCGCGACTACTAGCGCTTCCAAATTTATTCATAGCAGCTAACGAGGAAAGGACGAATGGCATGTTATATTCACCTTAAGAAATAAATCTCATAATTTTATCTTGATTCTTCAGCACCTGTTCTATCTTGCGTTTTAAGTCAGCATATTCGTTTTCTATCACTGTAAAGCGTGTTTTGGTATTGATGAAAGCCTGTATGTAATTCCCGAGTAGTGCTTTACGATCTATCAAATCGTATTTCTCTCTTTCACTAGGTTCTCTCATATGGGAGTAATCAGAAGTCACTAGAACAGCTAAATCGGGCTTTAGGTTATCTTTGTCTAGCTTGATCATATCATCTATAGTCATCTTGACTGATATGTCTCTATTGTTTAAAGCCTCTGAACACTGAAGAGTCATACTGTATGCGATTCCGCAGTAAGCGTACCTGTCGAGCAGCACATTCTTCCCTGCTGTAAGTAGAGACATTATCGCGTTTCTAAACTCTGCTCTGTTGTCTGCAAACAATTTGATCTCGGTGTCCTTAGAAACAACAAGCTGTCCTTTGAGTATCATGTCGATCTTACGCCCAATGACTGTATTTCTGTCTGGGAACTTGAATAAGTGCCAGTCCTGGTTCATTGACATGAATTCAGAGACAAGAGTGCTCTTACCGCTGGCGTCCGGACCGCAAATACAAACAAGAATGCCTCGCATGCTTCTACTATAGACGATTTTTAAAATTGAATATTTACTTTAGAAGTATCGTACTATGAGCTGCAAGTGTTCCGAATTGACCGCCAAGATGGCCGCCCTTGAGGCTAAGATCGAAGAAATGGTTCTTGCGAACTCTGTGCTAGTCAACAGAATTGCCAATAGCATTGAACTCAAACTGGACATCCTTGCTAACAGCGAGCAGATCTCCAATCAGCAGAAGAGCGCGGCGGCCAGCAAGAAAGTGCTTGCTAAGCAGGCATTCTTCAAAGATCTTCTTAAAGGAGATCTAGACAAACAAGCAGATCTGATCTACAGCAAGGAGAAGTATGAAGAATACATGAACATGGAGGACGTGAAGGCCAAGAAGACTGCTCCCGCTAAGCTCACTAAGGTCGCGGAGTATCTCTACAAAGACTTGAAGAATGAGAAGAGATTCTTGGAAAAATTTGAAGAACTGTACAAGGAGTACAAGAACAGCATGGAAGAAGCTCCTCCTGCTGAGTCTGAAGACTAAGAGTTAGTTCTTTTTTTTAATAATTTGAAACAAGCATTCATTACTATAAATGTCCGCTCAAGCAAGCTTCTTCGTGATCAATAAACATGGCAACCAAGTGCCTGTCGACTTCAATAAGGTGCTTGAGAGGCTCTCAGTGCTGAAGAACAAGGAACCTGTTCTACGGATCGATATCGTGCCCGTTGCTCTTCATACCATCAAAATGATGGTCAATGGAATCTCGACTAGGGAGCTAGATAACATCTCAGTGCAGTACTGTGCTAATAGCATTTCTAACGACTACGAGTATGATAAGCTAGCCGTCCGGATCGAGATCGACAATCTGCATCGCGAGACTGAATCGGACTATCTGAAAGCGATCAAAGACATTCAAGACTACAGTCATGAGATACTACATCCTGACTTGATCAGCTTTGTTGAAGAACACCATACCGCGCTTAACAATGCTATGAACTACTCTAACGACTATAAGTATTCTTACTTTGGTCTAAAGACTCTTATGAAGAGCTATCTCATCAAGCATGGAGAAGTAATCAAGGAGCGGCCTCAGCAGATGCTAATGCGAGTAGCCATCGGGATCAACCTTGCTGAATACATTGATGGCAAGTGTGTTCTTAAGGATGTTTTAGAAACATATGCCGATATGAGCTCAAAGCTATACACTCACGCCACTCCAACTCTGTTCAATGCAGGCACCCACAGACAGAGTCTTAGCTCTTGCTTCTTACTGTCCATTGATGATGATCTATCTGAAATCTATAGAACATTAACTCAAACTGCTATGATCAGTAAATGGTCAGGAGGCGTCGGCATCCATGTGACAGACGTACGTGCGCAAGGATCGATCATCAAGTCAACCAACGGTAAGTCGGAAGGCCTGGCTCCTATGCTTAAGATCTTCAATGACAGTGCGGTCTACGTGTCGCAAGGAGGCGGTAAGAGAAAGGGATCAACTGCTGTTTATCTAGAGACTTGGCATGCGGACATTGAAGAATTCCTAGACTTGAAGAAGCCTATCGGGGATGAATCCAAGCGAGCCAGAGATCTGTTCTTAGCGCTGTGGATCTGTGACTTATTCATGGAACGATTAATGAAACATATAGAAACCGGTAAGCCTGTGATGTGGAGTCTGTTCTGCCCGAGCAAGGCTCCTGGACTTTCGAGCTCTTATGGGGACGAGTACAAGGAACTATACCTGAAATACGAGAGTCAAGGACTCTGGAACAAGCAGGTACCTATCGGCGACATCTGGACGCATATTCTAGAGATTCAAATGGAGGCCGGGGTTCCTTACATCGTCTACAAGGATCATGTCAACAAGAAGAGCAATCAGAACAATCTAGGGACTATCAAATCAAGTAACTTGTGCGTACTAGGAAACACTAAGATTCTGACGACTAAAGGGTATATTCCTATCAAGGACCTTGCAGGTGAACAGGTCCGCATCTGGAATGGAACTGCCTTCAGCGATGTAGTACCTAGTAAGACTGGCTCTAATCAGAAGGTGGTTAGAGTTAAGTTCGACGATGGCGCGTTCGTAGACTGCACTGAGTACCATAAGTTCTATCTCAAGTCTTTGGAAAAGAATCCGATGGACATGTGCTTCAGCTCCAACTTCGGAAGCACTCAAGAGCTGTTCGCTAGGACATGTGATCTCAAGAAAAGAGATCAAATCATCTCTTGTAAGTGGCCAGTTCTGGTATGCGACAAAAGCACTAAAGTGGACTACTACACTCTAGGATACTTGAAGGCACAGCCGTGGGATCTAGACAACCGAATCGTCGCATATCATTTCAAGAAAGTATTGAACAAACTACTCAACTATACTCACTCGGAGACAGACAGACACGGCAACAAATGGTACTACATTGATGAATCCACTATTCAAGGAGATGTTCCTCTCACGAATGTCTACAATCAAAGAATAGACTATCTAAGAGGTTGTATCGATGCGTGCGGGTATGTTCGCGGGAATAAGACTTCATTCACCTACAACATTCATCACAGATCATTTGAGTTTCTCCATGATCTCAAGATGTTGTGCAACACCATGGGCATGAATCCTCGCATATCCAATAGCGGCACACTGCTGTTTTCAGAACATGAGACAGTTCATATGCTTCGCACTCTAGGGCTCAGGCCGGCAATCATCAAACACAATCCTAAGTACAATAGATGGCTGTCAAGCTTCGCAGTCAAGCTAAGACCCCAAGGTCCTAGAGTAGTGTCTGTAGAGCCTTTAGATGGATTACATGACACGTATTGCTTCACTGAGAAGATGAGAGGTAAGGGTATATTCAATGGAGTAATAACTGGCAACTGCGCTGAGATCAACATCTACACAGACAAGGACAACGTCGGCGTGTGTAACTTGGCTAGCATCTGTCTTAACAAGTTCGTAACTGGCGATTCTTACGACTATAATAAGCTACACGCAGTGACTCAGAAAGTAGTCAAGAATCTTAACAAAGTCATAGATAACAACGTATATCCAGTTCCTGAAGGAAAGGCAAGCGATCGAGCTAACAGACCCATTGGACTGGGTGTGCAGGCACTCGCGAAGGCTTTCTTCAAGCTCGGAATTCCATTCGTATCTCCTAAGTCTAGAGAAGTTAATAAGCTGATATTCGAGACCATCCACCATGCGGCTCTTACGGCCAGCTGCGAGCTAGCAGAGCGCGATGGACCTTACTCTAACTACGAAGGTTCTCCGATAAGTAAGGGAGTGCTTCAGTTCGACATGTGGGGGGTAGAACCATCTGATCTTTGGGATTGGAACTCGTTACGCGCCCGGATTGCGAAACACGGTATCAGGAACAGTTTGCTCATAGCGCTCATGCCGACTGCAAGCACTGCGCAGATCATGAACAACACTGAATCCTTTGAACCAATTACTTCTAACATCTTTGTCAGAAACACTCTATCTGGGACGTTTCAGGTAGTTAACAAGCACTTGGTCAAAGACCTAATAACATTGAATCTATGGACTAAAGAGATTAAAGATAGAATAATCTCTGATGATGGATCTGTGCAGAAGATATCCGAAATCCCATATGCGCTAAGAGAGAAGTACAAGACAGTTTGGGAGATCCCGCAAAGGCACCTGATCGAAATGGAGGCGGACAGAAACGCGTACGTATGTCAGTCTACGAGCTCGAACAGATATCTCCGCAATCCATCCAATTCCAAGCTAACTAGTATGCATATCTTCTCTTGGCGTAAGGGCCTAAAGACAGGAATGTATTATCTAAGGTCTCAAGCCGCGGCCTCTGCGATCAAGTACAATGTCCCTCAGGAGGAGTGCACGGTATGTATGGCCTAGAAGAATCTGAATTGATAACAAGTTTATTTTTTTGAATCACAATTGAGAATGAAAGTCTTAACATCCGAAGGCTACGTTAGCTCATCTGACCTTACGTGCGAATCTGAATACTCTAAGGTTGTCGAAGTAACCTTCCTAAGCGGTCTAGTTGTCAATCTCCCGGCATATGCAGAGGTGGAGTGCCATGAGAACTTCGTACCTGTTGTTTCTTTGAGGTTCGGCCATAGAGTTGTGATAAACAAGAGTCCTACTGACTTAGAGTATTTGCGCGAATTATGTCTAACGAAAGGGAAAAAAAGAAGATTGAATGAAGACGCGTACTATATAGATCTTGAGATTCCGTATGATGAGCTTGACGATCTCTACTTCCGAACAGGTTGTTGTCTAAAGGTCAGGTGGACGAGTAAGTGGTACCTGGTATCGGTTCCTAGCAGTGTCTTGAATCTGATGTTCGAAGACTCCAATATAGACTACGAGCGCGATCCTGTAGAAATAGTTAAGGACATTAAACTCAAAGAAACAATATCTTTAAAGTCTAAGGGCTGGGACCGACTGATCATCGATGGTTGCACTTGCGTTAATCCAGTTAGTGGACGAACTCTTGGCCAGCATAGAGATAAGATACTCGTATAGGAGGCTAGAAGTGACTATCTCTGATGACTCTTCTGATATGATTAGATCTATTTTGTCTAGTTTATTCGATTTTGAAAATGTTGAAGTGATCTAAGAAATGGATGCAGTTATCGCGGATTGGGTTCTCTACTTGCCTCGAAAGTCGAGGAATGAGTTCGTGACTGATATATGTGTACTGGGTCTTCCTCATCTATTGAAGTATGTTGACTTTGCTTATCATTTGAATGAATCAAACAGCTTCGATCCCGCGAACATATCCAGTTTCATCTATCCTAAGAATATTGCTATGTTGCATCTCGTTAGCGGGATTGACTACGCAAGGGATACGATGAGGCTTACGTACTCAGGAGTACGCAAGATATTGACTCCTAAGACTCTAGAGTATCTGAAAGACGTTGACGCATTGAACGCAGAGTATGACGCATACGTGGCTTCATTGGAAGCTATCCGTATGGATGTATAGTAAATTCAACATACGCTACTCCCTGAATATATAGTGATAAATGAAGTCGACAGACTAGCTGTTAGTATTAAAAACAGTTACACAGTTCATAAATCGCCATATATGGGAACTTTCCAAAGACTTCTAGTGATATAAAGTCGGAGGCAAGCAATAGCGTAACGATCTTGAAATACAAGCGAGTACATGCTCGCGGTGAGATGCGAACGTATCTTTCTTTTTTGATTAAATTCCTAGCAAACAACCCAGAAGATCTTACCGTTCTTACGGACTAGGTAAACCCCATTCGTCACTGTGGCCGAGTACAAGGTTCCAGAATACGTGGCGGGTTGTAGCTTGATGTTGATGGGCTTAACCACAACTTCACTGAGGTAAAGTCGCAAGTAGAAATCAACCGCGCGGAGATTGTTAGTTACTAGTTTTTGCCATTCTGCGGTCTTTGAGAACCTGGCGACTACTTTAGTAGAAGGAAGACAAGTGAGCTCTGCGCGATTATGTCTAATGACTATCATATCGGAATCTGTGACTTCCTGTACTGGCCAAGCGCTAGGGAGCTGGTATTCGAGCTTACCGGTTGCCATGTTCAATGTGGCTATCTTTGTAGAGATGCTTGAGTTTGATATTGGAACCCATCCATTGGATTCTGTTAAGATTTCGTGGTCGGGAGTGATCATATGGTATATATATATATTAACAATTATTACAGCGATAAGTATTATGTCTATCAAAGTACTCAGCGTTCTACCCATCAGAAACGAAGACTTGTACGAGCAGTACAAGAAGGCCAAAGGTTGTTTCTGGGACGTTTCGGAACTAGACTTATCTAAAGACAAACAAGACTGGGAGACTCTCTCGGATGGGGAGAAGTTCTTCCTTGAGAACATCTTGGCATTCTTCTCGCAGAGTGATCAATTGGTCAATACGAACCTAGAAGAAAGGTTCTTACAAGACATCAACGCACTTCCGGACGACACAAGCATATACTGCAAGTTGTTCTATAATTTTCAGAAGATGATGGAAGACATCCACAGCATCACATACGAAACACTCCTACATACGTACATCTCAGACAAGTCAAGACTCAACACCCTTAAGAGCGCAATCGCCAACGTGCCAGCTATCGGCAAGAAGGCGGCATGGGCTAAGAAATGGATAGACTCATCCGAGAGCTTCGGTAAGCGACTCATCGCATTTGCAGTGCTTGAAGGCATCTTCTTCAGCGGGAGCTTCTGCGCTATCTTCTGGATCAGAGAAAGAGGAATCCTGAAAGGACTGACTAAGTCTAATGAATTCATTTCTAGAGACGAAGGGATGCACTACACGTTCGCGATTTCCTTGTTCAAAGCGCAAGGAGGCATGGGGTGCTCTAATGAAGACATCGTCGCCATAGTGAAGGAAGCCGTAGAGATCGAGACATCGTTCATTACTGAATCCTTCAAGTGTGATCTCATTGGGATGAACAGCCGGGAGATGTCTAAGTATATAGAATATGTGGCCGATTTCATGCTACAGCAGCTGGGCTTGCCTAAGGTATATAACACGAAGAACCCGTTCATCTTCATGGAGAACATAGGGCTCTTGAACAAGACTAACTTCTTCGAACAAAGGGTTACGGACTACAAAAAAGCAAACTCGGCGGAAGGCGCCAATGCGATGTTATCTATGGACGACTTCTTTTAAGAACGACTTCTTTTAAGAACGACTTCTCTTAAGAACTAGATCATTTTTTTAGTTGTCGAGAAACCATATTGTCCTTGACCATGACCGCGAGAATGATGCCCTCGTGTTTGATGGTAAGTACGCCGTCACAGTCTAGATATATATCCAACTGCTTGTTAGTGAGAGGATGATCTTCATCGGAGTAGAAGACATTGCCATTGACAGTCACCGGAATCTCTATCACTTCATCATTCTCTATAGTGGTGATTGAACCAGAGTCCCCGTCTACGTACAAAGACATATTGTCCAAATCCGCCGCTGCTGCGAATGACGGGTCGATCTCAAAGTACCCAGAAACAACAGGCACGTGCGGAACACATATCGAGTATGTGACTAGCGCAGAGATAACTATGGCAATTATCGCAGAAATTAAAATATAGTTTGTCATAGTATATTATATGAATCACTTAACAAAAAAAGACTTCGACAGCAAGGATCCTCAACGTTTACGTAAACAAGGAATTTCCGTGGTCAAGTTCTATGCAGAATGGTGTGGGCACTGTAGAAGCAGTCAGCCTGAGTATGAGCTTCTCGCCAAAATCGCGGGCAAGGACTTCAACATCTGCATGTACGAAGCTGATCCTTTCTTAGAAGTAATCAATAATAGTAGTCTTCATGGATTCAAGGTACAAGGGTACCCAACATATATCATATTCGTCAACGGCATTTTTCAAGAGGATTACAAGGGTCCGCGAACAGCTCGAGCTATACTAGACAGACTTCTTCAGCTTAGAACAAGCTTAAGCTTATGGTAAGTCCAACTTATGGTAGTTCTCCGGACATCCGCGCCATTTCGGCCGATCGCATCCTAGCTCTTGCTTCATTCATTCTGGATTCTATGTCTTCAAAACCTGCTTCAAGGTCGTCACCTTCTAATAGACTATTTAGATCTATTTTTTTTGCCAAGTTAAGAACCGTTGAGATATCCATCTTGGAAGTATCGCCGTCGCAGTCCAGCACGGTCTTGACAATTTCTTCTTTAAGCAATGAGAGCAGAGAGTCTCGTGACATTATATCCAGACTAGTATAGTATGTCTTCAAATACGGAGCTGGTGGCCAAGGCGACCGCCCTTCGCTCTATGCGCAAAGCTCTATGGGACTTGCTTGACTCGCAGAGCTTACAGGTATACTCCAAAGATGAGTTCAAAGAATACATATTCTTAAGCATGAAGCCTAAGGAAGATGCCAAGACCATTGCGACTGAGATGGCGGCTATCAGTCCGTATGTGACAGTACACTCGTACGTGTTCGGGAATGAGCAAATTATTTCTATAGACGGTATGAGAACAGTAATTATCTATCTATGCGATACTGACATAGTAACCATGCGACTGTTCGAGGCATCTAAGGCGATGTGTCTTCCTCAGTTCTTTGAAGATAAACAAGGAGGACGCAAGAGGCCCAAGGACAAGCATAGACCTAAGCAGAACAAGACAGCGGAGAATCCAGTAGACAAGTATTTCAGATCGTGTTTGATTCCATTCTATAGAAAGGGCAAGTTCGTCACGTCTTCAGACATGTGGCGAGTCGCTAAGGAGCTGAAAAAGAAGCTAGATAAGACTGGTTACAACAAGTTCAGATACTCCATTGAGAATAAGTATTTGTTCCCAGATTTCAGAATGAAGAGCATACGCTTCACAGAGGCCGCTACTGGCAAGGATATCCTCTATCTCTTCAACACTCTCGAATATGAAGCGGTTCCTCTCGTCGATGGAGAACTACACCCGCATATGGTCTATAGATACGAACTATACAATTCTTTAGTCTATGGACATCCAGTACCTGTCGAGCCGGAGAAGATCGATCCTGAAGAGTACAAGGGCCTATATGTTAGCGAGAAGCTAGATAAATTCAAACTTGGAGGATTTATGGTACGATTGCCTATTTAGCTTAATTTAAGGTAAAATTGATTTTTAAAGTTGTTTATATATACTAAGGTACCATGTCTGTTAACGCCACCGTGAACGCTACTGTGAACGCTAACGATCTCACCTGCATTCTCGACTCTATTCTCGTGAAGGAGAAGAGTTTGATCAGCCATCATCTTGATTCGTTTGATCAATTCATCCAGAACGGGATCAAGTCGATCATGACTGAAACGTTTCGCATTGTTGTTGAATTCAACAATCAGCGTGACGCCACTCCCGAGGACAAGACCATTGATAAGTTTATCATGGAAGCTAAGATCCTCGACGTACGTCTTGGCAAGCCCAAGACTGTGAGCTTCGATACCCAGAAGCAAGAAACTCTGTACCCTTGTGAAGCCCACCGCAAGGACTTGACCTACTCCAGTAGTATGCAAGTCGATGTGGAGGTTACGTGCAAGGCTTTCAAGAAGGATGGTACGGTAGCCGAACGCGTTGAACGCATTGAAGACTACCGCATCGGATCAATTCCAGTGATGGTCGGAAGCAAGCTGTGCAACACGTACAACTTGTCTCGAGAAGCACTCATGCAACTCAAAGAGGATCCCACCGATATGGGAGGATACTTCATCATCAAGTCCAACGAATGGATCATTGACAACATCGAGAGCATGACTAACAACTTGCCCCGCGAGTTTAAGAACGTCGGCTACAAGAACGAGTTGGCTCGATCCGATATCATCTCTAAACCTGGAGATAACTTCGAGAACTCTTCGAACTTGGTGTGTAAGATGCTGACCAACGGCAACATCCAGTTCGAGATTACGAACAACAGGTTCAAGAATGTGGTGATTCCGTTCTTCGCTCTGTTCCGAGCTTTCGGAGTATGCGACGACCGGGCCATCATCGAACACATCGTGTACGGTCTCGAGCTTAGAGATCAAGTCAAGGACGTCACTCTCAACAAAATGATGGCTATCCTTGAGAAGGCATTTATGTCTAAGTACGCCGCGTTCGGAGATGCCTACAGCGCTCACACTCAAGTGGAGACCTTAGAACTAATTGGTCGATTCATCATTGACTACTATGTCGGGGATACCAAGGACAAGGAAGCTATCAACACTCGCAAGTACAACGTTGCGAACGTGCTCAGCATCCTAGACAAGGACGTTCTTCCGCACGTCGGACTGACTCCTGAGGATCGCTACAACAAGGCGCGCTTCCTCGGACACATCATCCACCGCATTCTCTTAGTACATCTAGGGATTATCAAGTCTACTGACAGAGATTCCTACAAGAACAAGAGAGTGAACCCAGCTGGCGTTTCGTACGCCAAGGTGTTCAAGACGAACTTCAACTTCTCAATCGTTCAACAAGTGAGAAGACAGTTTATCAGAGATCTGAAGGCGACTTCATTCTCAAACATCAATCTTGCGCATTCATTCGAAACGGCCATCTACGGTCATGAGTTCGAGAGAGCCCTGGTCCTGGCCATCATCACCGGCGACAAGACCATCTCCATCAATCGCAAGACTATCCAAAACAGATTGTCTTCTCAACAACTCCACAGAAAGAATCAAATTAATGTGATCAGTGCTTTGAGAAACATCAACACGACCAACACGAGCTCGGCCAAACAGTCCGAACGTGCTAACGAAATGCGGCGAGTTCACTCGTCCACCATCGGGTACGTGTGCGTGATCCAATCCGCAGATACTGGCGAGAAGGTCGGTATGCAGAAACAGATGGCAGTATCCACTAGAATTTCTCTAGGCTCCTCCAGCGAGAAGCTCAAAGAGATTGTCTTAGATGACGTCATTCCTCTCAAGGACGTGAGCAATGTCATGCTGTACGCCAAGAAGCTAACCAAGGTATTCGTCAACGGATACTGGATCGGCTGTGTGAGCGACTACAGTGGTTTCTGCAAGAAGTATCGTCAAATGAGACGAGAGAACAAAGTGCACTACATGACCACTGTCACCATGGAATACAAGACCAATGAAATATATCTATGGGTTGATATCGGCCGCATCATGCGTCCACTCATCATCGTGCACGAACAGAACGGAGAGCAGTACATCAAGCTCACCAAAGAACATATCCACAAGCTGAATGCTGGAAAGATAGACTACCACGCGCTCTTAGATGAGCAAGTGATTGAGTTCATTTCCCCAGAAGAACAGCAGAACTGCGTCATCGCTCAGGATCTTGAGACTCTCAGAGCCAACAAGAACAGCAAGACTATGAAGTTCACTCATCTGGATATAGCACAGGCGATCGTCGGTATTCCCGGCCTCACCAGTCCGTTCACCAATCATAACCAGCCCGCGCGTGGCATCTTCCAGACCAATCAAGTGAAGCAAACGTGCGGCGTGCCTTGCCTGAACTTCCCGTACAAGACGTACAAAGAAATGTTCATTCAAGTGTACAATCAAAAGCCATTGGTAAAGACCATGGCCAACAAGTACATTCAGCCAATCGGCATGAATGCCGTCGTCGCCATCCAGATCTATGGAGGGTACAATCAAGACGACTCTCTGATGATGAATCAAGGCGCCATAGATAGAGGCCTCTTCACCAATCATCACTTCACTTTCGAGAAGACTGAGTTAGACAAGAACGAAGAATTCGCCAACCCAGATCCTCTCGTGACTACAGACATCAAGGCTTATTCGAACTACGGTAAGCTCGTCGGCGGGGTCGTCCCAATCGGTACACGTATTGAGAAAGGAGACATCGTCATCGGTAAGATCTGTAAACTCAACAAGTCCGACCAGTACGAAAGCTACATGTACTATGACAAGAGCATCGTGTACAAGCACGAAGAGCCTTCCTACGTATGGGATGTCATCAAAGGACGAAACGAAGATGACTCTGTCTTCTGCAAAGTGATCTTCAGAAGCGTAAGAAAGGTCGAAATTGGGAATAAATTTTCTAGCAGATCAGGTCAGAAGGGAACAGTAGGAATGATCTATCGGGACTCCGATATGCCATTCAGCTCATCGGGCATGAGACCCGATATAATCTTCAATCCTCACTCACTGCCGTCGCGCATGACGATGGGGGTTATCCTTGAAGGGCTTTCCGCCAAGGTGAGCGCTCATACCGGCACCATCGTGGATGCCACTATCTTCAAGAAGACGGATATTTCTGAAATCTCAGGAACTCTCCAGAAATTAGGATTCAATCCAAATGGTTCTGAAAGACTGTATAACGGAATCACCGGGAAGTACATCGATGTGGAGATCTTCATAGCTCCTATCTACTACCAGTGTCTCCAGAAATTTACAGCAGATACGGTGTATGCTCACAGAGAGACACCAACCGACGCGTTGACCAGACAGCCTCTAGATGGTAAAGCTGCTCAGGGCGGTTCGCGCATGGGAGAGATGGAGTTCTCCTGCCTAACCACATCGGCAGTGAAGGCATTGGCCGAGAAGTCCGCTGATCATTCAGATGGGTTCTACATCTACGTGTGTAAGACATGCAACCGCCGAGCTGTTGTGAATGAATCAAAAAAATTGTACAAGTGTAAGAGATGCAAGGATGATTCAGATATTGTCCGCATCAAGTCGACATGGTCTGTGAAGACACTACTCGATGAGATCGAGTCGACCAACATCGGAGTGAATCTGTTCCCGAAGCAGAACGCATTCCAGACTTCAGAATAGACTTTCATCAGACAATTTCATATCTTTTTTATATCATGTTACTACTTGCATTGTTTGTGTCTTGGCAATACCATGTCTACATGGAGCGCCATCTTGCGGACGCGTTCAGAGAAGCTTCATTAGTTCACATTTCTCACCGCCAGTTCGGCGCCGACGAGAGAGCCTGTATCAGCAAGCGTTTAGAGAGTTTTATAAAAAAATACAAAGCATGTGAAGACATTCCAGTGGGTAAGTTATTCCGTTTATGCGATGATATGAACTACATAACTGTTCAAACGAGTGCTCACGAACTGGAAGTGATAGCCTGGAGAATGATCGAGCTTTCGATGCGGCGGCGGTTCATATCTAGCTCCGCTCCGTTCGTGATTGCGTATGCGATACTATTCTCTCATGTCTTCTAATAGCTCCAAGGCTTGCGCCCAAGAGATGCTCGGCTGCGTTTTAAGTATCTTGCGATGCAGCTTGTTGACTGCGACGTCTAGCGCCAATAAAGCGGCTTTAGGCCATGATGCCTTGGGGCCGTACTTCTTCTTAAATTTGTCTACGAGGACTTTTTTTTCTGAATCAAACCTCTGCCTTTCTTGATGTATGAGTTTCTTGTTAACCTTGTCTTTGAGAATATAGAGCCATTTGAGAAGGGCCATTCTGGAGTCAAGGTACTTGTCGATATCGCTTTCTTCCCAGAATCTGCGGTAAGACTCTAGACAGAATATGCATGGCAGTGTGTACTGCAGAGACGAGTAGAACCCTTTGTATTGTTTTCTCAAGACTGTGTGGCATCGGTTCTTGGGGTCTATCTTAACAGGGTAATTGAGCGCGGTGTAGAATAGGGTTTTCCAGAAGTGAGGGCCCCACTTCTTGGGATTGATTCCTACGTGTGAATCCATTTGGTATATTAGTGTCTTTACTTTTTAGATCTCTTTGCTCTTTGAGCGGATCCCTTCTTACTTGCCTTGGACTTCTTGCTAGCCTTAGGCTTCTTGGGTGCCTTCTTGCTTGATCTCTTGATTGGACCAGTTGGACCGCCTGGCCCGGCAAGTATCTTGAACATCCGAGTACTGCACGTACCGCACGTTCCGCGCATCGCCTTGCGCATGTTCTTCATCGTGACTTCTTCTGTGGATTTCATATCCCTCAATGCCTTGCATTTCATACAGTATCCCTGGACCATGGTTATATTCAAAAAAACAGATAAAGTTCAGAGAAAATTAATTCAAGTACTTCACTGCAATGATACATGCTCGAGTGTTCTCAATACACTCATCGAGTTGCTTACTGAACATGAGGGCCCGCGCGTTGACGAGTTGTTGCTGGTGGACACTCGGAATATTGCTTCCAATACGAGCTAGGACTCGCTGAAGCTTCCGGTCTAGTCTACGCAAGTAAACTTTCTTGGCAAACGTGACTGGGCTGGCGACTCTCATGATACATGAGTTTCGAATTTCAACTATTTTTTTAGTAGAAGTAGTATACAAGCATGGTGTTAATCAAGAACCTGACACAGACTCAGATCAATGGTATTGCCGAGAACTACAAAGGCGAAGTGATCACGAACGCAGACACGAATAAGTTGATGTACAATAACGGTACGAACTTTACCTACTTGGTGTATTCGGATCTTAACAATGTTATCACTGGACTATCAGGAATATCCGCTACCAATATAACAGGCACGCTACAAACAGCGGCTCAGCCGAACGTAACATCTCTAGGTACTCTAACGGGACTCACGGTGAACAACAACCTTGTCGTAGCTGACCACAACGGCGTGGATAAGGGACTGACTCTTGGAGGAACTCTAGTGACATCATCTGCAGAACAGCTCAACTACGTCAATACTACCCCAGGGACAGCAGAAGCCGGCAAAGCCTTAGTCACTGATTCTAACAACTCTATCGTAGGACTTACCAACATCGAAACAGATAACCTTACTGTGAACGGCACTCTTGTGACATCATCGGCCATAGAACTCAATTACGTCGATGTGAATACGTTGGGTATCGCCCAGGCTAGCAAGGCCCTCGTCGTGGATGCCGACAGAAACATTACGAATATCAATACTTTAGAAGCAGACTTCATTCAAGTGAATGGCACTCTCGTGACATCATCAGCCGTTGAGCTCAATTACGTAGACATTGATACTCTTGGGACAGCACAAGCAAGCAAGGCCCTAGTTGTCGATGCTAACCGAAACATAAGCAACTTGAACGACGTCACCGCTGTGAATCTCACAGGCACATTACAGACCGCGGCTCAGCCGAACGTGACTTCAGTGGGTACGTTAACAGGATTGACAGTCACTGGAACTACTACTCTAGACAATCTAGTAGTCAATGGAGTTCCTTTCAATGCCTTCAATTCAGGAGGTTTAAAGATGCGAGTGTACTCAACGCCAGACTTCTCCGGCCGAGTCATCAAAGCTGATGTAATCACCACTGTAGACTTCGAAGACTATGAGCCCGTAACTGGAGTTACTGAGAATTACTCTATGGAAATATGGGGTTACATCAAGCCGCTGTACACTGAGGCATATACCTTCACAATTACTTCTAACGACAAATTCCGCTTCTGGTTGAACAACGAACTCGTTCGCTATGAATGGACCGATGGCGATGACACAGAGCTTCAGACTGCAGCGATCCCGCTCACAGCCAATAAGTGGTATCCTATCTACATCCAACACACTCAATCCAACGGAACAGAGAAACTTGATCTTCATTGGTCTAGTGAAACTCAAACAAACGAACTGATCCCTGGCAGTGTTATGGCCTATGATGACAAGGCATCGGCTGTTACCGCCCGCAAGAGCTACACCCAAGACAGTCTTGTTCTCTATGACAGCACCAACAGCAACTTGAGTGCCATAACTACTAGTACTTCTGGAGACTTGACAATTACAGCTGCTTCTAGCAATGTGAACATCACTGGGCATAATGGTTCAACAGTAGGGCTCAGACTCGCCGGCGCTCTAGTGACGGCAACTGCTACCGAACTCAACTATAACGACACAACAGTCGGCGCTGCTGCATCTAACAAGGCTGTGATCCTTGATGCTAACAAGGACTTTGCTGGTATCCGTAACGTTACAACAGGCGGTTCTCTCGGTATCAATACCAGTGCTCCAGGTAAGCAGCTTGAGATCAACTCAGCTACTGGTGATGTCTTGAGAATGACTTACAATGACTCTGATGGTTCGGCTGTGAACTACGCCGACATGACCATCTCTTCCGATGGTAAACTAACTATCAACAGTTCAGGGAATGAAACTATTATTCACTCGACTGACGACTTCAACATTGCCGGTCATGACGGCTCTACCCTCGGCCTCAAACTAGCCGGCGTCCTTGTGACTGCCACTGCCGACGAGCTCAATTACGTAGACACTACCCCAGGCGCTGCCCAAGCCAGTAAGGCTCTTGTTCTTGATGCTTCTAGAGATATGAGCAATGTGAACAACTTAAGCATCACAGGAGTTCTTACCGGCACGGATGCCACTCAATCTACTAGTTCGACCACAGGAGCAGTCATCACTGCCGGCGGTGCGGGCATTGCCAAGAACCTCAATGTGGGCGGAAACGCCGCCGTCACTGGAACCATGAGTGTCACAGATGCCACTACTCTGAGCAGTTCATTGACAGTTAGTGGAGCCACTATATTGAGCAGTTCTCTAGCAGTCACTGGAAATACAACACTCACAGGAACTCTTACGAGCAATAATGCTACTCAATCTACTTCAACAACAACAGGAGCATTCGTTACCGCCGGCGGTGCGGGTATTGCCAAGAACCTCAACGTAGGAGGCACTGCCACAGTTACGGGTGATTCTACATTCTCAGCCAATGTCGTTGTAGACGGTCCAAGCTTCAAGGTACCACGAGGAGACACAGCATCTAGACCAACTGGCGCTCTCGGTCAAGTTCGATACAATACAGAAACAAGTCAGTTTGAAGGTTTCGGAGCCGGCAATACATGGGGCTCTCTCGGAGGTGTAATCGATACTGATCAAGATACTAGAATCAGTGCTGAAAACGCTCCTGGCGATGACAACGATGAGCTCAAGTTCTTCAATGCCGGTACTGAGACAATGCGGTTAACAGCTGTCGGCAAGCTCGGTCTTGGCACTACTACTCCTTCTAAGCAGTTAGAGATCAATTCTTCTACTGGAGATGTCTTGAGATTGACATACGACAACTCAGACGGATCGGCCACGAACTACGCAGACATGACTATCTCAGCCGATGGTAAGTTAACTATCAACAGTTCAGGAAATGAGACAATCATCCACTCTAGCGACAACTTCAACATAGCCGGTCATGACGGAGCAGAGGTCGGACTCAAGCTAGCAGGTGTTCTTGTCACATCGACGGCTGTAGAACTCAACTACGTGGATACCACTCCAGGTACTGCTCAAGCCAGTAAGGCTCTTGTTCTTGATGCTTCTAGAAACATGACTAATGTGAATAACCTCTCGTTGACCGGCAATGCCGTCGTAACCGGATCTACCACAACCGCGAGCGTGTACCTCTCTAACTCTGAAGAAGATGGATCAATCTTCAAGACATCTTACTCATCTGGTTACGTCGCGAACCAATCCAAGACCGGTTACCAATGGTACTCTTCGAGTACGGGATCAGTCCTCGGAACCAAAGTAATGGAACTTGACGGTACTATGACATTGAATGTTTCTCTAGACCAATCAGATGCAACTCAGTCTACTAGTACCTCGACAGGAGCTATCACTACTGCCGGCGGTGTTGGCATCGCTAAGAACCTGAACGTTGGCGGTGACGCAGCCTTCTTGACAAATGTCACAGTAGACGGTCCTAGCTTCCGTTTGCCCACTGGGGACACTTCTACTCGACCAACTGGTACCCTTGGTCAAGTTCGATACAACACTGAAACTAGTCAGTTCGAAGGATTTGGAGCTGGTAGTGTATGGAGCCCACTCGGCGGTGCTGAGATTGCTGACGTTGACAAGAATACTAAGATCACTGCCGAAGATTCTCCAGGAGCTAACAACAATGAAATCAAGTTCTTCAATGATGGATCTGAGACAATGAGACTCACGGCAACAGGTCTTCTTGGCCTTGGCACAACTGCTCCTTCTAAGCAGTTGGAAATCAATTCGGCGACTGGAGATGTCTTAAGAATGACCTACAACGATACCGACGGATCCGCCATAGACTATGTCGACTTCACTGTCTCGAGCTCTGGTAATTTGACCATTAACAGTTCAGGAAATGAAACTATTATTCATTCGACTGACAACTTCAACATTGCCGGCCACAACGGTTCCACTATCGGACTCAAGCTCGCCGGAGTGCTTGTCACGTCAACTGCTACTGAACTCAACTACGTGGACACCACACCAGGAACTGCTGAGGCTAGCAAGGCACTTGTCTTGGACGGCGATAGAATGATTACCAATATTAGTTCTTTGAACAGTACATCTCTAATCGCGTCCGGTACCACGGACTCAACGACTGTCTCAACCGGAGCTATTACGACGGCAGGCGGGGTTGGTATTGCCAAGAACCTCAATGTCGGAGGCATCATTGGATCGACCAATGTGACTGAATCTACCAGCTCTACAACAGGAGCACTCATCCTAGCTGGCGGGGTCGGTATTGCTAAGAATGTCAACATAGGAGGCGCTCTCGCAGTTACTGGAGCAACTACTCTCACAGGTGCGTTGACTTTGTCTTCTACAGTGTCTAACACAGATACTACTCAATCTACTTCAACGACAACAGGAGCGATCGTGACTGCCGGTGGCGTTGGCATCGCTAAGAACCTCAATGTAGGCGGAACCGCGACTGTAACTGGTGATTCTACATTCTCAGCCAATGTCGTTGTAGATGGCCCTAGCTTTAAGATTCCTCGAGGAGACACAGCCTCTAGACCAACTGGTGCTTTGGGTCAGGTTCGATACAATACAGAAACTAGTCAGTTTGAAGGATTTGGCGCTGGTAATACATGGGGTTCGCTCGGAGGAGTAATCGATACTGATCAAGATACTAAGATCACTGCAGAGAACGCTCCAGGCGATGATAACGACGAACTCAAGTTCATCAATGCCGGTACTGAGACAATGCGTTTGACGGCTACTGGTCTTCTCGGTCTAGGCACCACTACTCCTTCTAAGCAGTTAGAAATCAATTCGGCTACCGGCGACGTCTTGAGAATGACTTACAATGACTCAGATGGTTCGGCCACTAACTACGCCGACATGACTATCTCTTCAGACGGTAAGCTAACTATCAACAGTTCTGGAAATGAAACAATCATTCACTCTAGTGATAACTTCAATGTGGCTGGTCATAACGGCACCACTCTCGGCCTCAAGCTTGCAGGTACTCTAGTGACATCAACCGCTGTCGAGCTCAACTACGTGGATACGACACCAGGCACGGCAGAAGCCAGTAAGGCTCTTGTTCTTGATTCTTCTAGAAACATGACTAATGTGAACTCGTTCACAGCGACTACCCTTAACGCTACAGATGCTCATGCGGCTACTATCAACACGACTGGCAACGTAGGCATCAACACATCTGATTTGACTTTCGGACTCCAAGTGAATCAAGCCGCTGGTAATGTCTTGAGACTCACTTACGATGACGCATCTGGAAGCTCTCCTGCCAGCAAGGCCGATATCACCATCGATAACGCCAGTAACTTGAGCATCAACGCCGCCGGAAGTGTGGACATCGCCGTTCATAACGGATCTACTACAGGTCTTAAACTCGCTGGAGTGCTCATCACAGCTACTGCATCTGAGATCAATTACGTGGATACAACCCCAGGTACTGCTCAAGCCAGTAAGGCTCTTGTTCTTGATTCTTCTAAGAACATTACAGGAATTAACAGCTTGTCTATGAACTCTATGAACTTGACCTTCGATGACGCAGTTGGCAACACTACTGGCAATCCTCTCGTGATTACTCGCACTACTTCGGCAACTCCAGCTAACGGACTCGGCGTTGGCATGTCCTTCAAGATTGAGAACTCAGCTAACTCCAACATTGAGTTTGGTAACTGCAGCGTTGTGTCTACAGACATCACTGCCGCAAGCGAAGACTCTAACTTCGTTATCAATCTGCTGGCTAACGGAGCCATGGTCGAATCCATGAGATTAAGCCCAACTACCATGTATGTCAATGAACTCTTTGAAACTTCCGATCGTCGTGTGAAGGAGAACTTCACGCAAGTCAGCCTTGCTGAAACGCACGAGCGCGTCATGTCTCTCAAGTTGATTGACTATAACTACATCGGCAATAACAAGGTACACAGAGGTCTTATCGCCCAGGAAGTCGAAGAGATCATCCCAGTTGCCGTTGAAACCGAAAACCGCAACGGCATCGAAGACTTTAAGAGCGTGTCGACTCGTGAAATCACCAATCACTTGGTCGGCTCCATTCAATACTTGAGTGAGAAATTGGAAGCCGCATTGGCTAAGATCGCAGAATTAGAAGCTAGACTATAAAGTTTCACTAAATATAATGTCCGATTCCATGCTGATCAACCTCAGCATCATATCTAAGATATCCCTGGACAACAAGATATACATGAACGATGACGGGTTTCTGGCCATAGAGAACAGAACTATATTCCAGGGACTACTGCGCTTCGTGTTCAGAAACAGCCGCAACAAGACGATCAATAACTTGAACAACTTCTATAACAATGTATTCAGCTATATAGACAATTCCAGCGATCGTGAACAACACACGCTACGCACGTTACATACTTATTTATACAGATCCATCAATGGACTGGAGAACCTCAAAGAAACATATAGCGGCGATATAGTTACATCGTCTAGGCTAGACATCATATTGGATAACGTACGCTTGTACTCGAGCAAACTAGAAAACATTCTTGAAAAAAAATAGCTGTTGCTTTATTTTTTTCTAAACGAACAACACACCGGCTGAGCTTGCATGTAGTTAGCTGTGTAGTTAGTGGTTATGCCGCACACGTATGAGTTAGGATCGCAGAAGTTAGTATTCTGGCCGCCATTGATGTAGGAGACTCTAGAAGATGTATTCATACCAGAAGTGTCTAGTTTACCGTCTAACTTGATCCCGTATGTGCTAACGTCCAGCAAGCCAGGTGTCGCGAATGTAGGCACTCCGGTACCAACGGACTTGCGCGCGTCTATGAATATCTTAGCATCTGAGAACTGGAAAGAATTAGGATTCACTAGATATGACCACATGTTTATCTTGGATGTCCGCTTTACGCTATTTGGTTCAAGCGCGTATCCGGTCGGGAAGATCATGCCGAATGCTACCGTGATAGTCAAGTTATATATATCACTCAACTCAATTAGAGAATCTAAGATCTTCAGAAGATCTGCCTTAGTCAGGAATCGGGTATTATCTGATCTCATGACTGGACTAGATGAAGCACTCGTGGGATGCCCATAACTGTTCACAACCGCCATAGCATTGAGATAGTTGACGCCGAGCGGTAGTAGCGGCCATGTCGGATATACCGATGTTGTGTCTCTCGCGAAAGTGCTGCTACCGGATCTAAGCATAGTGACAAGACCTTCGGCGTCTTTGCTTCTAGATACTGAAACAGACTTTGTCTTAGAATCATTCTCGACTATGCTAACACTGATGCAGTTGCCGTATAGAGAAGCATTAGTGGTATAGTCTAAAGACACAGGATAACTAGCTATGAGAGCATACATCTCAGACAACGACACCTTATTCGAGACAGTTCCGATGGGAATTGAGAACCCCCAAGAATTCAGACTAGTGATATCAATGGCATGTCCTTGTCCGCCAGTTATCTGTCCACTGACTATCTGACCGGAAGTGAATACATGTGTGTTTGCATAACTATCGGCAGACACTATCGGTGTCGTAATCGCAGGCATTGTAGGTACTGTGGGTGTCGCGGCTTGGAAAGAAGATACTGTCTTACTTAGCGCGGCCACTGAAGCTCCGAGAGTATCGATAGTGGATAGTTTACTTTCAAGAGACTTCACATAGGTCATGGTCTTCTGACTGCTATCAATTGATGAAGAGATATCTGCAAACTTTCTTTGAACGAAATTCCATAGAGGTTCGCTACGAATGCTATAGTCGATGTTAGAGACATAGTCAAGCACGCTTTGCTTGGCATTGGCAGCTGCGGTGTCAGAGCTAGGAATCTGAGTTACGTTAAGGATATTTGATAGTTTGACCATGTCCGCGCTGAATGCAGAAATAGCGTTATACTCTTTAGAAAATGCATAGGCTTGAATACTGTCAGACACAGTCTTATAAGCTCTAGCGGCGATTTGCGCATTCACATAAGCCGTGTCGAATTCAGCGTATGACGCAAGTACGTACCTCCGCAACGACCCGAAATCGGCCACTATCTGATTCACTCGATGGAGCATTGATTTCATGTTAGTATCAAGAATCAATGGCCTTGTTGCGTCTTCTAATGCGACAAGTCTCGCGTTGACATCCCCGGCCGAAGAACTCGTTATAGCTTTCTGAATAGTAGATACTTGATCCATTACGGTTGATATGCCAGTCCTAGTAGTCGTCAAATCCGCAGTAAGAGTCTTAACCTTCTCGTTGATCTCAGATATGGCGTCATTCGTTCTAATAGACTGATTGGAAGTCTGGATCAGTCCTTGTCTATTGGATTCTATCTGAGGGAGTTTAGAGTTGATCTCTGCTATTGATTGGTTTATGTTCGTTATGATTTCTCTAACAGATGTTTCAGACACAGGCGAGTATCCGATAACCTTCCAGACTCTAGACATATCTGTGTTCAGAGAACTCAGGCTACTGCTTACAGTTGTAGGGTCGACGGATTTCCCCTTGAGGATTTCGACTGTCGCATTAATGTCTTTGATTGCCATCGCTAGCTCCGATAGTTTGCTGTTAGTGTCTGAAGGGTCTAGCGCTTTGATGCTTACATCTAGTTGGTTGATTTGGCTTGCCAGACTCGTAAGATAACCAGCTATGGTCTTGTTATTCATTGATTTGAAGTCGTAGCTTCCGATCACTCCCCATGCTCTGGCGGCACTGTTCTGAGCATCTAGAGCAATACTCGAAACGCTCTCGTCAGTTGCGAAAGTATAGTCTCCGATATGTTTCTTGAGACTATTGAGACTTTCCAATAGAGAGTCTTGAGACTTCTTATTTTCACTGACAGTATCGGCTAGTTGCTTCACGTAAGCGGCTATACTAGTCGATCCAGTCCAGCTTCCTACCCAGTTAGACAAATAATCGACAGTTGATTGAAGCTGCGTAGTTACGGTTCCAGACTGCGCGGCTTTCGTAGCCAGTGCTTCTAGAGCTTCTATCTTCATGGCGGCCTCGGCGAGCACTCCTCCGTTCGCCGATATATTCTTTCTTAATTCTGAAATAGCGGCTACTGTAGCCGCATTCGCATTGGCATTTGTGATCGTTATGTTATCTAGTTGAGCATTTATCTTGGCATTTAGCTGTGAGTTTAGAGATGAAGTAGATCCTCTCAACGAAGCCAAACTACTTTGAATGTTCTGGATATAGTCTATCAACTTAAGAGGAGCGCCGATTGCTTCCATCTTGCGCTCAGCGCTGAGAATTGCGGAACTGACTCCATCGTTAGTCGGGAGCTCAGCTAACAGCTTTCTCATATACAATATGGCATCCATAAGCTTATAGAATACAAACATCTTGCCGAAATTAGGGACTGCGTAAGCAAACGAGAACGCCTCGGTTACTGAAGTGAGGTCTTTGTCATTAGCCTTTAGAAATGCTATAACTGGGCCGAGTGTTTCTAGCACGTCGCCATAGTCCCAGAAGCTACTCTCGAGGTCGGCTAGAGAACCAACTGTAGTATCTAAGTTCTTCTTTAGAGTGTTGATCTGTTCGGAGAATCCATCGTACTTACTGAGTTTATCGTTCAGATTGATTATAGAATCCGCAACGCTGCCCTTCATGACAGACATATCGCCAAGGTTCTTCTTCAACTCAGCCACATCATCGGCTACCGAAGCAATCACGGCTATATGGGCTACTAGTTTAGATTCTAGATTCTTTTGAGAAGAGTTACTAGCGGATATGAAGTCTGCGAATGCGGTAGCCTGGGCTTGCCTAGCCTCTGTTAACTTGGTTTCTATATCTCTAGCTAATTCTTTGAAGTATTCAGACTGAGACTCTTTTAGCTTTGAATACTCAGACTTGGAGTGCTCAGACTGCAACTCTTGAAACTTAGATAGCTTAGAGTATTCGGACTGCAACTCTTGAAACTTTGAATCAGTTGCCTTAGATAGCTCAGACTGCAATTCTTGTAGCTTAGAGTCAGTTGCCTTAGAGTGTTCAGACTGCAATTCTTGTAGCTTAGAGTCAGTTGACTTAGAGTATTCAGACTGCAATTCTTGTAGTTTAGACATCACGGCGCTATTGTTTATTTCCAAAGACTTGACCTTCTCGCCTGTGAGTTCTATGTTTGCTATAAGACCTGCGACTTGATCTTTATACTTAGTTAAGTCAACGTGGTCAGCGACCTGGTTCGAGTAGTATTGAGAAATCAAATCATTGACTCTCTTTAACTCAGATTCGATCTGATCCTTTGGCGCGAATTGTTTCACTACTTCCAGCATATTCAAAGATATGTCTTTCTTAATAGCGGCCAGATCACTCTCAGCTTTAACCGAAGACGTCTTCATATCTGATCTGATGGCTTCTAGCTTGAGTGTCGCTTCTGCTAGGTTAGTTTCAAGAATAGATAGTTTCTTATCATATGATGTGTCTGTCGCCATGTAGAAGAACAATAGCGCGATACATGCGAGAATTACCGCGACGACTATCATCTCTATACTTCTCTATCAAAAAAAAGATCAGCATTTAAGCTTCAAGATATCGTATGCGCATGGGAATCAGTATTCGTTTACTCCCTAGATAGATCACGAACGATCTTCCGAGATCGGGGTATCGAACTCTAGTACCATCTATATTGATCGAGATAGTGACCGAGTCGATACGCGAACACGTATGACCTTTTGGAGTAGTGATGTCGTTGATTATTGCAAGATCATTGGCATTATCAAGTGTTTCAAAATCGTTGAAGTATATGAGATCTCCAGACAATAGATTATGTGCTTCATAGAACTCAATAGTCATAGGATTGACCGCGTAATTGATTGTCTTAGTTTGAAGCCTGTCTTTCTCAAAGGTGATCGTAGCTAGAGGACTTCCGAACTTCACCGTGAACTCACTGAGTCTGGCGATGGGTTTATGGAACTTGAATACCTTGTTTATGGGTGTAAGGTACAGCAAGTTCAGTTTCTTCTCTATATCAAAGATGAAGTGAAACTGACTGTTCTCGTACGCGTCAATACTGCTTGCCGATAGTTCTAAGATGGACATCGTGATCTTCTTATAGTAGTTGTCGGCATCTGTGAAGAACGGGATACTGAACGGGTATACTTCAATCTCGACGATTTCCTTCAGGGAAGTACTCGCAATGATAGTGCCTGACCCTTCTGACTTGTTCTTAGTTTCCGAGACTATAGTGAAGGAGAACTTGGATCTGTCCTGATTAGACATGTTCTGATATCTCGAGTCTATCAGAATGTTTATGTCTCTAAGCAAAGAATCTCTGTTCAGAACCTTTGTGATCTCGCGCAGAGCCACTGGGTCGTCTAGCAAGTCCCCGGAAGAGAACTTCTCCATGCGGAACTTCTCCGCGTCGGCCGTTCCTTCCATCTGAGCCTTCATCATTTCCTTGATGTCGTAAGACTCAGCTTCCTTAAGTCTGGCCGTGTAGGTATTGACTATGAAGTCATTCATAACCTTGAGACTTGGATCCATCTTGGCGTATTCGTCTATGAGTTGCTGATTCATAGACTTGATGTGTCTAAAGAGTGATCCCACTTCTACTTCCGTGAACTTCTTATTGAGTTTCTTCTCGCATAGAGAGACTACTCCTCTGAGAACTTCCCTGTTGAAGATCATTCCTTATATAATATATCCACATTAAAATATAATATGCTGAACTCTTTGGTCGATCAAACGGTCCTAACTCCTATCGAAATGCGGCCTCGTGTCTTCATGATATGCGTAGCCATTAGATGCATATTAGCTCTTATGACTTACATGGGCAAGACATCTATATGGTTTCTGTTAGCTTTCTCTGCGATCATTTCAACGGCATTCTTAAAGAAGTCTCTTGGCCGCGATACATGGAAACCATATCCGAAGACAGCGTTCATCTACTCTGCAGTCTTCACTCTATCAGCAATTACCGTACTAACGGGACGCAAGACCAATGATATGTCCGGTGTCCTGATATTCATGGATGCTATGATTGGTCTCTCGGCTAAGGACATGTTCGATAAGCTTATGAGATATTCTCAAGATCATTAACAAGGTCTTTGACCATCTGAGTCTTGCCCATGGCATCGGCCACAGCTATCTTCAAATGAATGTCCTTTGCCATTTCGTCTCTAACGTACTTAGCCACTCTAGCAACTTCTAAGTCTCTTTCGGCTTTCTTTTTTTCATGAGCGAGTTCTACGAGTTTCCTGTGTTTGTCTCTACTTCCTAGATATCCTAGTATCTCTCGGCGTATCTTCCTCTGTTGGACTTTACCGGCACTTACAGGCTCCCTTATGTGTTCTTGAGACTCACAGGGCGGCGGCGCCTCCATAACCGATTCTGTTCTCCCGATTAGCTGCAAGAGTAAGATTATGACGAGGATGAGTACAGTCTCTGTTAGCATTATATTACATTAGACACAAAGAATCCAAGTGCGTTCTGGCCCGCGATCTTAGCGAGACTACTATCGAACACTGCAGCATTGAGAACAGAAGCCCCGACTATCTGTCTAGCTGCCGATCCGCACATCTTTTTGAAAGAAGGTCTCTCGGACTTGTATTTGAGCATCGTATAGCATATGAGGTCTCTAATGAATAGCTTGTCAGCATCGCAAAGGCTTCCATATATTCTATAGAGTCTCCCTTTCTTGTACTTGTAAGCGTAGTTGTCGAAGTCGTCTGTATTCGTGATGAAGTTCTCATCTTCGCGCAAGTATTGAGAATAGCTTTGAGCCATCTTTATTATGATTAAAAGAAGAACTAGGTAGATTAATAACATCTATATAATCATAACGAAATGTCATCCGGAGGGTACGAATTCTTCGACCTGTCGTTATCGTCACTGATTCAGCAGAAGACTGCCATGATACGCGAAACGTTCTTACTAAACTTGACTATCATGGAATTTAGGAGAACTATCTTGAATCAGATTGGCAGGGAACTCCGTCACTACCATGAGAACAAGGCTAGAATCGCGTATGAGAGAGGTCAAATCAATTCGGCAAAGTCCCGTCTCTGCAACCTTTCCGAGTCTACTTGGTGCGTCGCCAAGAGAAGAATCAAAAAAATAGCAGGAGCAGAGGCGTCATTGATTTTAGCTAAGATCTGCCACGGAATCAAGAAATACTTTCAAATCAAGAGACTCAACAACTCTATCAAAAGACATAAACAAAGTCTAAGTCGACTCACATACGCCGGCAGTCCATACACAGCCAGAGCTTTCAAGGAAATACAGACTATGTACATCAAAGAAGAAGTGGCCGAGATGGGGGTGATGTGCATCACTCACGAGTACAACAAGCGCTTAGAAGAACTACGCGATATTCATTCCAATGAGTTAACATGCGGGGTATGTGTTTCATGCGAAACAGACGGTCAAGTGATTAAGATCTCTTGCGGAGATACATACCATATCGAATGTATCAATGCTATAGTGATCACTGATCTATTGGAAAGCGGAACGCATGCCGCTTGCACCAAATGCGGCAAGACATTTTCGTACTAGATATATAAGTCTCAAGAGTGAAATGGAGTTCTTTGACTTGCCGTATTGTTTGATTCAAAAAGATTTCAAAAATGCGCAAAATGATCTGATTCGTTGTGAAGAAAGAATTAAGAACTTGCAACGGTACCTGGGGAAGATGATGGCAGAGACTGCTGCTTCTATAGGCAAAATCTTAAACAGGGCCTCTCATTACAAGAATCGCAGTAATGTAAACATAATCGCCAAGATGATCAATACTCGTAGATACGGGAAAGGGCAGAAGAAGATCAAAGAGAACATCATAAAGGACTCAAAATGCGAACACACCGCACAGCGACCAGATTCGGATCATTTCAAGAAGATGAACTTAATCAAGAAGCAACTACACTCGTTCTATATAGAGTCTAGAAAGATCGATATGCAGGACCGTAGAATCGCTTACGGTCAGAAGAACTTGAGAAAGCCCGCGTATGTAGACATACGTAGAATAAGATACATGGTTCAATTCGATCTGACTAAGTACAACAGAGAACTGAGAACGGCAGTGGATTTGCAGAAGAAACTAGATAACCTTTCTTTGAAATCAGACGAAAGAATCAAAGTGATAACCTCTAAACACGAACTTGTCTCTGGAATGTGTCCTCTATGCATTGAAGACGACGACCGATGCGTTCGCATCAAGTGCGGTCACATCTTCCACGCTGAGTGCTTGACTAATCTGCTGGAATGTATGGTCTCAGAATGGAGACGCGCTCCGACAGTCAAGTGCCCTATGTGCAGAACTACCTTGAATTAAAATTAAATGACGTCTATAGTATATCTTAAACCCATGTTCTTCGATAAATGTGAGTGCACCTTCCTGGTCACATTAGACATAGAGGCCAACTCTATATCCAAGAAATATATCAAAGTTTGCGTCAAACACGCTGACTCCGTTCTCACGGAGAACATGCGGAAAGATCACTACAAGTTCTCAAAACGAAAGAGCTTCTACTTCTTAAGACACAGCTCGGATCTGGGACCTGCCAAGCTCCGGAGCACAAGTAGCTCAGATTCGGCAGGTGAAGTACTAGACTTCGGCAAATACACCGGATCGAGCTTCCACGAAGTATACAGAAAGGATAAGGCATACTGCGCCAACATCATGAAGATAACAGACAAGAAGAAGGACAAGCTTCCTAGGGGAATGCACGCATTCTCGAACTTCGTCAAACAGTCTCTTTCGATTGGCGGTCGTTAAGCAATAGCTATTGACTATTTTTTTGATGCATACGAAATGCATACAGTGGTCTTACTCAAGAAGGCGTTGCCGGTGCCTTGTGGAGTCCTCAAGAAGAATAGTATCGTTCTTATCCAGAAGCTGCCCACGTGTCTACACGTCGTGTACCTCTCACAGAAACCTGCTCTTCCCAAAGACTGTCAAATGAATATTCAGGAGCTGAGAAACATGAAACAGTTATTGTACAAGATAGAGAACTTAGAACACTACAGCACGTACGAACTCGTCAAGATGCTAGAGTGCTGCTCAGAGCAAGAATTCGTCAAGTGCTGTCTCAATATAGTGAACAACAAGCTGAAGCGCATGCGTAACCAATGCGCGCAGGAACACGTCTGGCGGCCCGCTAGATACATGGCGTACACGTATGACTATGCTCAAATCTCCTCAGATAGGAAAAAAATTAATGAAGCAATTATCCACAGAGCTCTAAGCCGTCGCAGTTGAATTGCTGCCCGGTCTCGAATACCTGCTCGATTGAATCATACCATTTAGTTTCTAAGGATTCACCAAGCTTAGATATCAACTTGAATTTGAAGGGACCGGATACGTGAGCGCTGTAGATGAAGTATAATCCATTCATACGACTGGATATCTCCATAGGCAACCAGGACCCTTCAGAGAAGGAGATGTACATCTCCGAGACACCGCAACGCATGTTGCTGGGAGTCACAGAGAGCCACCAATAGTTGATACTGTAAGGGGTTATCTTTAGGGTACCGCTTAGATGCTTTGTGCATTCAACGAACTCCCAGGATGCTTTGATCCTACTGTAGTCGGTATTACCGAACACAGACTGCCAAGCTTCATGAGACAAATCCAAATCGCCGAACTTGCACTCTGGACAGAGGTTGTCGATCAGGACAGTCGTCTTCTTTCCGTTGTAGTCTACAGAAGCACATAGACCGCAGGCGGTAGAGTTTGATATCTGGTCGTTATTGATGGCGGCGGTCAGCATTCCGTCGTAGTTCCAGCTTTCTTTTTTGAATCCGCAGAATTGATTATCTGTTGACGCATCATAAGAGGTTAGATCTCCGGTGAATGCAAGGGCCGTGCTAGTGAGTAGTGTTGTGAAAATGTTGATAATATACATGACTATATTATAGTATGTTTGAAGATCTCAAACAAAATCTCGACTCAGCAAAGTCTTACTTCTTGGAAGGGGTCGACACAATCGGTTATTGCTTTAAAGTCATAGACGGCGACACCATCAAATGCGTGATCAACCATCGCGGAGAATACTTAAAGGTCACTGTTCGCTTGGATGGCGTTGATACTCCAGAGAAAGGATCATCCCCTGCGAGTATCGCCACTGACTTCACTAAGCGCATGGCATTAGATAAGAACGTCAAACTAGTCTTCAAGTCTTTAGATAAGTATGGACGGCATCTTTGCGATGTGTATGCTTGCAAGGGCGGCGCTGCCGAAGAGCAGTCAGTAAGCGATTTGCTTCTCGATTCTAAGCTCGCGAACGAGTATCATGGTGGCAAAAAAAAAGCATTCTGTTCTTAGTTCTGAGACAGAGCGCGGGCAGTGGAGAGAATGCATGCCGAACACTTGAGAGAAGAACTGAATGTCTTCTTAGCTTTAGAGATCTTGACTCCGTTGCCAAACATGTTCTTAGCCTTGTTCGCGTGATTGTAGCAAAGGGAATGACCCTGCTTGATGTACACGAAACTGCAGTCAAACACGTCTTGATGGCGGTGATGCGATGAGCAGTGATGACTGTACATGCTCTTTAGCTTAGAACAAGCGGGGACTCGGCAAATCATTCGATAATGGGTTTTGCACTTGCCCTTCAAGTAGGAAGCTTCGAGACAGTTCTGTTGATCGCACATTGGTTCTTAGGACTCAGAAATTCAACTTTTTTTGTCAATGCCATATTTAAAAGATATATAGTATATATAAATGCAGGCCGCGTTCGTCGTCGGAGTTCACGAATCTCATGATAAGGTTGTTCCTAAGGAAATACTTTCATGGTTCAATCTATCAATATACTATAAAGAAATAACCAATTGGCCTCCTGGCATTACCGCTAGTCTGGCCAATGCGGCTGGAATCAATTGGGTTCAAAAGTCTGATTCAGTCGTGTACGGCATAGAGATAGATCCACATATTCATGAGGATAGTCCGACAAAGATGGTCGTCGTAGAGACGGTTAACAACTTCATAGACTTCATGTATACCTACTACAAGCTTGAGTATGAAGCTCCTGCTGACAAGCTATGCATCAAGACTCAAACGGACATACTACATCTATACATGAAGACCGGGACTGTGCCTGAGGACATATACAATCTAGAATACAACGTAACAATAATATTCTCTCAAGAGACTACAGATAAGATCATCTCTGATCTCAAGGATAGCATGTCGGTGGAGATATCAAAGGCCAAGTTCAAGCTCAACGCCGCGAGTACTCTATTCGATACAATTGAGTCAAACGACTCCCCTACCGAGTCGCCGCAGACTAAAGCCAAGGTATGTTTCAATATAACTACTTGCTCCGATATCAAGACATGGGCGAACGCTATGAAGAGGAAGTCAAAAAAGAAATTCCATTGCATAGAATCGTTTAAATTTGAGGAGCTAATGTAGTGTCCGGAAATGCACTTGACGTGAAAACAGGCATTCTTTTTTTGGTCTCGATATATGGGTTTATTTTATTCAAATTACTTCGTTTGAAAGCATAATGACTATATGAATAGTATGCGACAGTGCAGAATATAGAAACACAACCAATAACCACGTCCACGTAATCCGGTATGTCTATGTCCGAAAAGTACAGCATAAGCGTGATCACTGACCAAGACAAGAACACATAACTCAGATAGTCATTTATGCTTCTAGAAACTTCCACAGACTTAGGAACGACTATGGTATCTCTATGTTTTACAACATAGTTATCAGCTTGGATATTCATCTGTATAATATAATGGCGAAATTATTAAGCGTATTGGCGATTACTTCAACTGCGTACTCATATCTACTACTTCAAGATACTGACTACTTCGGAGGAGATATGTTCCCTATACATAACGTAAACAAGAGCTCTAGTTGTCTAAGTCTATGTGAAAGAATAGTGGATTGCAAACTCGTCACCTGGTACAAAGATACATGCTATATCAAGAATGTTAAGACCACTAGTACTCCGAAGAAAGGATGCGTTACATACGATATGTATCCAGGTCCTGTGACTACCGCACCGGCTGTGACTACTGCACCGGCTGTGACTACCACTGAACCAACTACAACTGCTCTGAATACTACTGAGCCATCTGTGACTACTGGGAAGATGATTACTCATGAACCAACCATAACAACTGAACCGATGATTACTCCTGAGCCAGTAATTACTACTGAGCCAACTATGGCAACTGAACCAGTGATTACTACTGAACCATCAGCGACTACTGAGAGTCCAAAGAGCGATGGCCGTCTTATAGGGCCTTGTATTCTGTCAATTATAGCTATGTTTATGTCGCTCTAAAATTGAATTTCTCTAGTCTTGAAACTGACAAGAATGAGTACCAAGATCTGCCCAATATGCTGCGACGACCTTAACCCCTCTGAATCCTACTACTGTACGTACTGTGGATTCAAAGTGTGTATGGGTTGCCAGCTACGCCATATGACCGAATCTTTAGACTGCATGGACTGCAAGTATCCTTCTCTAGTATCTATCAAGTTTTCCCATGAGTACGAGCCTAAGTACATGGAACGCATCCTCAAGCTCGAAGAATCGTTCATGCTTCATACTAGAAAAGAAGTGAAACAAGAATCTCTCGAAGAAGAAATGAAAGCGCAGATTGACTATTTCTCTAGTCTAGGATGTTCCTATGCTAGAAGCTATCTGTCTAAGCCCATAGACATGCATCGACTTGTCGCGTGCCAAGGTTGTGGCGATATCTCTTACGACGACGGATACACGATTGAATGTTCCTGCGGTAAGACTAAGTGTTCTAAGTGTAAAGAAGATATTCAAGCAGGTCATTCTTGTGATGAGAATACTGTGCTATCGTTTGCAAACATAAAGGAGTCTGCTAAGCATTGTCCTGGTTGCGGCATCCCTATCTTCAAGCACGCGGGATGCTATCAAGTGATGTGTTCTGAATGTTCTTGCGTATTTGACTATAACACAGGCAATGTCGACAAGGGTTTCATACACACTCCAGAGATGCTGAAAATGGTAAATGACTTGGTTAAAGAGTCTAAGCTCGATCCTATAGATTGGGTCACATTGGTCAAAGAACCGCGAGTATACATGATATACTCCACTGTTATCGAAATTCTTGGAAGACAAACATCTAAGATGGAGATCAACAGATCCGCTAGAATCAATCACGTGAAGGGACTCATAAACTCTTCTGAATACAAAAAAAAGACTAAGGAAAACTACCTTAAGTACTACTCCCTGATAGCGAAGGCTAAGGACCTGATCAAACAAGTTTAATCCATGTTGGCTTCCGCCACTGCTTGTTCCTTCTCTTCTATTTTTTTGATGAGAGATTGGATCGCCCCGTACATGTTCGCTATGATTTGATCTGTGTCTAGAGTCTTACAGTCTTGGAAGCCATACATGTCTATACTAGATACAGCCTTGGGAATGTACTGCTCCACGTCTTGAGCGATCCATCCGAGCTTGTGTCTATCGGCGGACTTGTCTTCTGAGATGTACTCATCCTTCCACTTGTAATACTTAAGCGGCAGACTGCTGACGTTACTGTAGCATATAGATAAATCGGCTGGATTGATATCCTCTTTGAGCCTTTCGTCTGAGGTAGTGAGCCAGGTAGACGTGGAAGGCTTAGCCGCTGAGTCTTGCCATACATTGAAGTACGTAGGACTCTGAGTGGTCATGTCAGTACCTCTTGCAATATCTATAGCATAGTTGTTAGCCCATACTCTGTTGGCCGTGAAGCACGCAGGAGTGGTTATCTTGGTGAAGTCGCTTCTGGCCACCGTGTGACTAGACACTATATAGAGCTTATTGGGAGAGTTGTTGAGAGGCAAGAAGAACTGATCTGTTTCTTCAAAGTAGTAGAGATTGCTTAGGTTGAGGACTCCGCTGGACTGAGTGACTCTCAGAGAGTTACTGAAGGAGTAACCATCATGTGTTCTTATGACTGAGTTGTTTTGCCCATCCATGATGAAAGTGCCCACATCGTAGAACGAAGTCTTGCTCATCAAGAAGAAGTCGGCATACAGTCTAACGTATATGACCTTGTTATAAGTCCTAGGAAGCATAGTCTTGATGAATCCGTTGAGAGATCTAGCTCTAGCCATCCAGCCATCTCCCGCGAGAACGTACAAACCTTTACCATAGGCTATATCGTACCAAGTACCAGGTACAGGCTGTGTCGTCCAACTGGCAGACGTATTCGCAGCATATAAGATCTTATCTGTAGACAAGAGAAACAACATTGAGTTGCATACGCTTAGCCCGTTAACGGCTATACTGGAAGGGGTCTTGTCAGTCCACGCAGACAGATCTGCACTGTACTGAACAGTAGTACTGGACGCGATGAAGTAGTTTCCGTCGAAGAACACGATTTTGGTCCATGCTCCCGTGACAGTGTTTGTTGTCCAATCAGTTAAGTTAGAAGAATATGATACCGAATCAGTGCCTACCTTGACGAATCGCGTACCGTCATATATGACGTCTTTCCACTCACCAACATGGGTTGTGAACGTTTGAGTCGCGCTCAGGCTAGATGTCGTCATATTCACGTCAGTACCTACTGTCAAGAAGCTTCCGTTACCATAGGCTGTCGCATACATATTTCGATTAGTCGATGAATGCTTCATGTACATGGAGTTGTTGTCATTGTACATGTAGTTCATTAGAGGATCTCTACCTGTTCTGTTTTCAATAAGATTGCTCAGATACTCCGCGGAGACTTGAGATGTATTGCTCAAATCCGACTCAAGCACTTCACCATTGTTCTTCATACTAACCATGATTCTATCATCCGCGAACCAGGCGTAGTTGGTGTCTCCTTCATTGCTGGCGTTTGCATCTTGAGTTAAGTCATGAGAAAGAGAATATTGAGTCCAATTCAAACCATCGGTACTGTACGATATAGCCACTCTATTGAATAATATCATTGCATTTAATCCGGGTAAGTATTGCATGCGTTTATGGGTTCCGTTACCAGCTATAGCTGTGAGCTGAGTACCCAAGTTTGCCGCGACATCGTTCTTTCGATAAGCGGCGCTCCCGGTACAGTAGTAGATATAATCGCCCATTACTTCTAAGTTGTAGATAGAAGCACTTGCGGTCGCAAGAGTCACTTCCGTAATGGTTGTCGCGTATATGTTAGTAGTGTATCTAAGGACTGAAGCGCTAGAACTGTTCACGTAGTAATACTTGTCTGAGAAAGGCAAGTACTCGAGAGTGTATATGCTGGTTGCGTTAGTCGCAAGAGTCCATGAATCCAGATTTAGGATATCTGTAGTCCACGCTAGTTTGGACGTGCCGCTTGCTATGATTCTGTTCATCTTTGAGTCATAGCATAGATGAGGATTGTTTCCGACGGATACAGAGACAGTGTACCATGCATAGCCATCTCTACTATACAGAATGGTATTATTGCCCGCAGCTATGAAAGCCTTGGCGGGCGCGCACCACATGATTCTTCGGATTACAGTAGAGACTGAAGTATATATGCTAGATCCATATGCGTTCACGCGAGTCCAGTTAGCTCCTTTGTCTCTAGATACATAGAAGAACTCAGAACCTGTAGTATTATTAGCGTCTGCCCATATGACAACGGTCTTCAGTTCAGGACTATATGCGGCCCCTAGTGTGGAATTGTTCTGGTTTCCGAGAGTGAACTTGGCCGTCTTGAGCTTCATGTAATCATGAATGGTGAGAGTCTTTGAGTTGTTTGCGGCAGGTTTCGACCATCTAACATTAGTACCTCCTATAAGAGCTGTTGTTGTTTGGAAACTCTTCATGAAAGCATTTTTATTAGAATCTAGAACAACAGGTCCTGCTATGTTACTATCTGGAAGATTGCCCACCGTGATGCTAGTACATGTAACCTGGTTAGCTTGAGCGTTCCCGTCCACGGCGACCAGCAGCGCGTTATTAGTGGGGCCTATAGATTGTCTCCATATGGATCCTAAAGAGTTAACAGCAGCTAGTGGGAGAGTCGCGGGTTTGTTGTTCATTTTAAGATGCACAGCTCCTACGTCAGTGGCGAGGAAGTTGATGTTGTTATTACTCATAGTCAATATATCGCCGTTTTTGTTGAATGTTATCGTTCTTCCGGAACCAGTGACCATGGAGTTGTTTCGACCTACTTCGAACGAATGAGAGCCCTGTGCTGGATCTGGTATGTAGTTAGACCCAGAACTCCAAATGCTGAAAGACTTGCCCTTCACGTAGCCACTGGCAGGCGCCGATACGTTATGA
>JACCDQ010346090.1_pt1 | contig 131860 bp, 108 predicted proteins | sample 7446031 | NCBI WGS metagenome assembly JACCDQ01 (sample SAMN15323442, study PRJNA562643) | freshwater metagenome | isolation source: river surface water | place: USA:Blue River Watershed | collected 2017-08-17
AGGTAGATGCCAGAATTTTATTACAAGAGCCTCCGTTGCACAGCGCAACGGAGGCTCTTTCGTTTTACACCCCACCCACCCAAAATCAATAAACTCTGCTTAAATTGTAATATAAGATCCAAACCATTTAATAAAATTCGAAAAAACAGCTAGCTTATCCCTTGAAAACATACTAATTTAGTCCATCTACAATATAAAATAACCAAAAAGGATGTCCGGAATGCTGCAAATTATAATACATAGCCGAACAATACCTCTGAAATTCAAGAAAAATATACAAACGAGTGTATTTCTTCTGCTAATTGCATACAGCTTACCAATCAGCGCACAAAATAACCTTTGTAATCAAAATGATATGACCGCTCGGGGTAACTTCGTTGTTGCTCCTGCTGAAATATGTGCAGGTGAGTCAGTCACCTTCAGTAATCGAAATCTTGACGCCCAAAATATACAATATTACATAGGTTATAATGGACAGCCTCAAGCTGAATTAGGAACGCTCCCATCCACAAAACTCTCTACGACAACTTTATCTAACACTAGTGATAAGGATGTAACTTTTACAATTTTGCAAGTAGCAACACGTAATGGAATAACCACATATGCTTGTGCCAACGTACTTGTGAAACCTTCCAATAGACCTGACATCGCCACCGAAGCTTGTAATGCAAACTTTTTAAAGATTACAATCCCTAAAAACGACAAGAATACAAGTATGACATACGCCATCGATTGGGGTGATGGAACAAAAGAGCAACTATACTCCAACCCTCCAATAGAAGCTATCAGAAACTATTCAACATCCAATGTTAATCGAACAATTGCGGTTAGAAGTACGGACATTACACTGAAATGCGCAGTGCCAAATCGAAAGACATTGGATATGACTGGAAATGCAAACCATCCGTCACTACAAATTCTTGAATTAACCGAAAATGGAGCAAAAGCTTCTGTAGAATTGAAGGGAGAGCCAGTAGAATATCAACTCTACACCAGAAAAATGAGTGAGAATTATAAGTCAGGATCGAACTTTTTTCCACTAACTCCAGGTATCCACTCTCTTCCCATTGATAAAAAGGAACCTACCTGTTTTATGGCATATAGAAGTTTTGCCTGTTCGGTTGTTTCGGGCGAGGTTTGTACAGTTATTCAAGAAGATATAAATACAGAAAATGATCTAATAAATGTAGTCAATTGGACCGTTCCCACTAAAAATAATCCAAAAGATATATTTATGACAGATACACGGGTAACTAGTTACCAAATCACTGTTATGAAATGGAAAGAAGATGGAACACTTGAGGCCGAATTTCCTCTTGGTGAAAAAGCAACCTTTGAAGAAGTTATCACTGACTGCTCAAAAGCGTATTGCTACCAAATTAAGGTAGAAATTCAGGGATTAACTTCGGGTTCAAAACGAGTTCCTTACCGAAGTGTATCGTATTCAGAGAAAAAATGTGCTGAGAGAAGTCAGGAAAAATTACCAGCAGTTGACTACCTTCGAACAACAGTAACGGAAAAACAAAAAGTAGTACTGCATTGGGAGGTTAGCCCCTCAGTTAGTGAAAAATTGGCATCTTTTCAAATTGAACGTATTGTAGGAGGCACAAACGAAAGAACTAAGCTAGAAAAAGAAACACGGATTTGGGAAGATGAGCTTGCGCTTCCAGCATCTCAATCGTATTGTTATACGCTTCAATACGAAGATGTATGCGCACGAAAAAGTGCCCCTACCAGTCCTGCTTGCACCATACATTTACAAGTCAATGACTTAGAAGAACTCGTTTGGACACCTGAAACACCCCTGATTCCTCAAAGTAGTATTGTGTCCCAAACTGTTCACTATAAGGATATGAATGAAATAATACAGACAGAGGCACGTGTTGGACTCTCCGTCCAGGAATATAAACCGGCATTAAGCCAGGAGGATGAAATGGATGAGGTTATCTACTTTATTGAAATGGTAGATAACAAAGGGAACACAAGTAGATCCAATGAGGTGAGGATTCCGCTTCGACTCCAAGCTTTTGTACCAGAAGTATTTACACCCAATTTGGATGGCACGAATGATGAGTTAGAAATCAAAGGGAGGAGAATTAAATCTGTGAATTCCTATGTCTTTGAGGTCTATAATAGATGGGGGGAGCGCGTTTATTCCTCCAACAATCCTGCCAAAACGTGGGCGGGTTTTGATAATAACGGGAAGGCTTTGCCGCCGAGTACATACAGTTATTTCTTGCGTCTCATTCGTAAAGATGGAGAGGTTATTCAGAAGAGAGGTAGTATTTCTCTTGTCCGTTAACTCAAAGCGAACTTTTAGACTTGGAAAGATTGTCGTATCTTGGGTAATGATTTAACACAAGACCGCTAACTCAAAAAGCATGAAAAGAAGTTTACCTAAATTAGGCTTCTTGTTCTGTGCACTTCTGTGTATTGGGCAAGATACCATAGCCCAAGAAATAGCTCCCGAAAAATCTATAGGTGTTGGTTTTCAGATGGGAGGACGACAAGCTCCCTTTTTTCAACGAATCAAGCAATTTGGAATGGTACCAGCCAATGAAGGCAACCAAATCTATCTTGAAGGTGGGCTTTACAGTCGTCGAGACTCTGCTTTTTTGACAGGACAAAAAAAATGGAGCTGGGGATATGGCTTGGAAGGTCGTATTATGCAAGGAAGTAAAAGCTATTTATTTTTACCTGTCGCGGAAGTACATGCGCAATGGAAAAAATGGGAATTGTATGTGGGGAGGAGAAAGGAAATTATAGGTTTGATTGACACGACACAAACAATTGGGGCATATTCTTGGTCAGGAAATGCTTTACCCATGCCCAAAATACAATTCAGTACAACTGATTGGGTAAATTTTGCAAATGGATGGATGGGATTTAAAGCAGGACTAGCACATGGTTGGTTCGGAAATCAAGAGTCCAATGTAACGGGACATTGGTTGCATCAAAAATGGCTATACGGGCGTTTAGGACCTCGATCTCGGAAGTGGCAATTGGCTGCTGGCTTGAACCACCAAGCACAGTGGGGGGGAGAAACAAGAGAGGATGATCCATTTGGAACAATTGATAGACAACTTGCTCCATTCCCTTTATATAGCTACCAATTTGTGATGATTCCTTTTTTACAAAAGGTGGTTAGATTAGACCCTACAAAACTACCTCCGTATGATTTAGGATTGGCGATTGGCAACCAGCTTGGCTCTGTAGATATAAGTGCAGAATACCAGATAGGAAAAACGAAAAGGTTGCATATTTACAAACAACACCCCTATGATTTCGCGCGCTCTCTGTACACATTGAATAATATAGAAGATGGGCTGTATGGGCTTTCCTACCAAGATAAATCGGAGAAAATAGTAAATAGGTTCATCATAGAAATATTTCATTCAAAAAGCCAGGGGCGTACTCGGTTTGGAGAAATAAGAGACAGTAATTTTGGGGAAGTAGATAATTATTTTTCGCATGGGCAGTATGGGAGTTGGTCGTACCGAAATAGGTTACTAGGTACTCCCTTGATTGCCTTTTTAACGAATGAAAATGGGCGAACTTATCTAAATAACCGGACGATGGCTTATCATGTGAGTACAGGAGGAATAGTAAAAGGATACCGATGGGAAAGTCAATTTGCCTGGATAGATTACTGGGGAAATTGGGGCTATGAACGACGGGTAAATCAGCAGTCTGCCCAACTTCGTGTGAGTTCTCCGTGGTATAAAAAAGAAATACGATGGACGGCAAGTACCGCTTTTGACAGGGGAACTAATTTGGATACAAAACCTTGGGGTTGGGCATTCTCCGTACAAAAAAGATGGGATTGAAATGAAAATTTGAACCGTTTAGTCAGAAAAAATGGGTGAATAGGAGAAAACGCATTAACTTTGAAGAAAACCTCATAATTAATTAAAGTAAACAGTCAGTAAAATAATACGTATTGAGTATCTAGAAGGGATGTTTATCAATATGTAAAATCAATTGCACATGAATGAATTTGATCGTCTCCAAATTGTAATCGTTGGGCTTGGCTATGTGGGACTTCCTTTGGCTGTGGAGTTTGGGAAAAAGTACCCGACACTCGGTGTGGATATCAACGAACAGCGAATCCAAGAGTTAAAAGCTGGGTTTGATCGAACCAAAGAACTAGAAGAAACAGCACTAAAAGAAGCAACGCAACTCACGTTTACTACGTCACTCACGCGTCAGGAAATAGAGGGAGTTCAGCGGGTCTATATTGTAACTGTACCAACGCCCATTGATGCGTATAAAAAGCCGGACTTATCACCTTTGTTGGGGGCATCCAAAGCGGTGGGAAAGGTATTGCAAAAAGGAGATATTGTCATTTATGAGTCAACGGTGTATCCGGGCTGTACGGAAGAAGACTGTGTACCTATTCTAGAGAAAGAGAGTGGATTGCAATTCAATACAGACTTTTATTGTGGTTACTCGCCGGAACGGATTAATCCAGGGGATAAAAAGCATACGGTAACACAAATTAAGAAGGTAACTTCAGGTTCAACAAAAGAAGTAGCAGACTTTATCGATCAACTCTATAATTCGATTATTGAAGCGGGTACGTACAAAGCCCAAAGTATCAAGGTGGCAGAAGCAGCGAAAGTAATTGAAAACTGCCAAAGAGATATAAACATTGCATTTGTCAACGAACTAGCCTTGATTTTTGATAAAATGAATATTGATACCTTAGATGTACTTGAAGCGGCAGGAAGTAAGTGGAACTTTCTACCGTTTAGACCGGGCTTAGTAGGAGGACATTGCATCGGAGTAGATCCGTATTATTTAACATACAAAGCTGAATCTTTGGGTTATCACCCAGAGGTAATCTTATCTGGACGTCGAATTAATGATTCAATGGGACAGTATGTAGCTGGGCAATTTATTAAACAACTGATAAAGAAAGGGTCTCCAATAAACGGTGCAAAGGTTTTAGTTTTAGGCATTACATTCAAAGAGAATTGCCCTGATATAAGAAATTCGAGAGCCATAGACATTATTCGGGAGTTAGAGGAATATGGTTGTGATGTAGAAGTCAGTGATCCTTGGGCTGACTCAGATGAGGTTTTACATGAGTATAATTTGAAGTTAAGGCCAATTTCTGAGCTGGAATCTTATGCAGGTATTATTTTAGCAGTATCACATGAGGAGTTCCTACAAGACATATTGGTTTCTCAATTGAGGAATTATTCGGGTGTCATATACGATGTAAAGAGTATTTTACCACAAGAATTAGTATCAAATAGGTTGTAATGAAAAATATGTACACTGACCAATATCACGAAGTAGATTTATCAGAGTTCTCATTCTTGGTTACTGGTGGGGCAGGATTTATTGGCTCTAATCTTGTTGAGTATCTATTGAAGTATGGAGCTAAAAAAGTTCGTGTTCTAGATAATTTGAGTACTGGATTTCAGAAAAATATTGATTTATTTACGAATTATCCAAGTTTTGAATTCATTGAAGGGGATATTCGGGATTTAGAAACTTGCCAAAAAGCTTGTGAAGGAATAGATTATATTAGCCATCAGGCTGCACTTGGGTCTGTACCACGGTCTATTAAAGACCCTATTACGACCAATGAAGTAAATATAGGTGGTTTTTTGAATATGTTGGTAGCAGCGCGAGATCAAAAAGTAAAAAGGGTTGTATATGCCGCATCTAGTTCTACGTATGGAGATAGTAAAGAACTACCCAAAGTAGAAGATCGTATTGGAAGGCCACTTTCACCTTATGCAGTCACAAAATACGTGAATGAGCTGTATGCAGATGTATTCTCGAAAACCTACCAAATGGAAATCATTGGGTTGCGTTACTTTAATGTATTTGGACCGAGACAAAATCCAGAGGGTGCTTATGCAGCTGTCATACCTTTGTTCGTCAAACAGTTGATGACATATACCAGTCCTGTAATTAATGGGGCGGGTGATTATTCGCGTGATTTTACTTATATAAAGAACGTAGTACAGATGAATTGTCTTGCTATGTTTACACAAAATGAGGAAAGCTTAAATACAGTTTATAATACAGCTGTGGGTGATAGGACGACGTTGATACAATTGGTAAATTTATTGAAGGAGATATTGAGTGTGAATGATCAGCGTATTGAAGACGTAAAAGTCATTCATGGACCAAATCGATTGGGCGATATTCCACATTCGTTGGCATCGGTTGAAAAGGCGCAAAAACTATTAGGGTATAACCCAACACACCCAATTCATGAAGGGCTAAAAGAAGCAGTTGAATGGTATTGGAAAAATCTGAAATAAATAGTAGATGAGCGAGCAAGTTCCAGCAATTATTCAACTTCCCAAAATCTTAGACTCAAGAGGAAATCTTTCTTTTGTTGAAGGAGAAAAGCATATTCCATTTGAGATTAAAAGGACATATTTAATATATGATGTACCAGGTGGCGAAATAAGAGGAAGTCATGCGTATCGAGAAAACGAAGAGTTTATCATTGCGCTATCTGGTAGTTTTGATATTGTATTACATGATGGGAAACAAGAGTTTAAATATTCCTTGAATCGGTCTTACATGGGTCTTTATGTGCCTAAAATGTTTTGGAGAACAATGGAGAATTTTTCGACGAACTCGCTTGCTTTGGTCTTATCATCTACAATTTTTCAGGTAGAAGATTACATAAGAGATTTTGAGAGATTTAAAACTGAAGTTAACGATGAAAAAGAATAAACCGAAGGTTTTTGATTGCTCAATTATTGAGTTCCCTAGAGTAATGAATCGAGCAGGAAATATAACTCCGATTACTTCTTCTGTCGAAATACCATTCGATATAAAGCGAATTTTTTATCTTTTCGACATACCGGGAGGAGAATCACGTGGGGCACATGCACACAAAGAGTGTCACCAACTTCTAATTGCAGCAAGTGGAAGTTTTGAGGTTATGTTGGATGATGGAGAGACAAAACGAATAGTCCAACTAAATAGACCTTACTTTGGCTTGCATATACCTCCAGGAATTTGGGCTTCGGAGATTAATTTTTCATCAGGCTCAATTTGCTTGGTATTAGCCTCTCATGTATATCAAGAAGCTGACTACATTCGTGATTATGATGTGTTTAAAACGTTAAGGTTTAATGAAAGTAGATAGGATATATGAAAAATACGGAATCATCTTAAAATCAGTAGATATCCTAGATGCAGAGTTTATTCTTGAATTGAGAACAAATGAGCAGCGGGCTAGATACTTATCCCCAACGGAAAAAGATGTTGAAAAACAGAGAGAATGGATCCAGGAATACAAAAAGAGAGAGAGTCTTGCTACTGACTTTTATTTTATTGCTTTTGACGATAAAGGTAATAGCTATGGAACTGTGAGAATTTACAATATAGACGCTTACGAGTTTACATTTGGTAGTTGGATTTTTAAGAATTCCTCTCCTGCTAATTTAATAATTAATTCGTGGTTTATAGTTGCAGAAATTGGTTTTTTAGAGTTAAAAATGAGGAAATGTAAATTTGATATAAAAAAAGCAAATAAAAGGGTGTTAAAATTTCAAAGAAGATTCAAATCATCGCTGATAGGAGAAAATGATGATACTTATTTTTTTGAATTAGACTTTGAGAGGTTTGTTGTAGAAAGAGATAGAATTTTGAATATATTTTAATACTGATGGACTCCTTTTTCTTTTGGAGATTAAACTATAGTTTTTTTCAAACCATATATGACAAATAGTATACATGCAACTGCTGATGTACAGTCCTTTAAGCTAGGGATAGGCACTAAAATATGGCAATTTGTGGTTGTTTTGCCAGAAGCAGAAATAGGGAATGACTGTAATATATGTAGTCATTGTTTCATTGAAAACGATGTCAAAATAGGTAATGGTGTTACTATCAAATCAGGTGTTCAAATCTGGGATGGAGTTTCTATCGGTAATAATGTATTCGTTGGACCTAATGTGACATTTACGAACGATTTACTTCCACGATCTAAACAATATCCACCTGAATTTAAAAGAACAATCATTGATGAAGGGGCATCTATTGGAGCCAATGCAACAATAATTGCAGGTGTTAGGGTTGGGAAATACACAATGATAGGCGCTGGAAGTGTGCTAACCAAAAGTACACCTGCTTTTTCTCTTTGGTATGGAAATCCAGCGAGACAACGCGGATACGTTACAAAAGAGGGAATAATCTTAGATCTAGAACTCAGGTGTAAGAACGGTAATAAGTATGAAATTGTGAATGACGATATCAAAATGATATGATAAAATTTTTAGATCTCCAAAAAATAAACGAAAAAAATAGCATTGAAATCAAAGAGGCTATTTCAAAGGTAGTTGACTCCGGATGGTATCTTTTAGGGAGTGCTTTGAAACAATTCGAATCTAATTTTGAAATGTATCAAGGTGGAGGTCATGCTGTTGGTGTTGCGAACGGATTGGATGCGCTGCGTCTGATAGTCCGTGGCTACAGAGAATTGGGTGTCTTTCGGGAAGGGGATGAAATCATCGTTCCAGCCAATACTTATATAGCTTCTATCCTAGCCATTTCGGACAATGGACTTGTTCCTGTATTGGTAGAGCCCTCTCTGGAAACCTATAATATTGATATTTTAAAAATAGAGGAAGCCATTACCTCTAAGACAAAAGCGATTATGCTTGTTCATTTATACGGGCAAGTCGTATTTTCAGAGGAAATCAACCAGTTAGCCAGTCGGTACAACCTAAAAGTCCTTGAAGACAATGCGCAAGCAATTGGAGCAAAGTTCGGGAATATAAAGACAGGAAATCTGGGCGATGCATCTGGATTTAGCTTTTATCCAGGAAAGAATTTAGGAGCCTTAGGAGATGCCGGTGCTGTCTTGACGAAAGATAAAGCACTAGCAGACATGGTACGAACATTGGCTAATTATGGGTCAAGTCAGAAATATACCAATACATTCAAGGGCTTAAATTCAAGGTTAGATGAAATACAAGCAGCGGTCTTGGATGTAAAATTGAAATATATTGATGAAGACAACGCCATTCGGAGAGCTATAGCACGTCGTTACACGCAAGAAATTTCAAATCCTGAAATTACGCTGCCCATTTATCCCTTAAATGAAGAAGAGCATGTTTGGCACTTATTCGTAATTCGAACGAAAGAAAGGACTAAATTTCAGCAGTATCTGAGTGAGCAGGGTGTACAGACTTTGATTCACTATCCAATACCGCCGCATAAGCAAGAAGCATACAAAGAATGGAATGAGTTATCATATCCAATCACCGAACAAATTCATCGGGAAGTAGTCAGTTTACCCATAAGTCCTGTGATGACAAAGGAAGAGGTTGATTTTGTCATACAAAAAGTAAACGAATACAAGTGTTAAGCAGGATAAAGCAAATTTACAAAAAGGACGTAGCAGCCATTTTTTCGCTCAATGTCGTATCTACATTAGTAAAGATGTTGGCAGGATTCGTGAGTGTCAAAGTTGTTGCCGTTCTTGTTGGGCCAGCAGGCATAGCTTTAATGGGGCAATTGAGTAATTTTTCTTCCATTGCGCAGACTTTTTCCACGGGTGGAATTAATAATGGAATTACCAAATACATTGCAAGTACGAAAGAGAGTGGAGGAGAAGTAAGGTATATTCGCGCAGCAGTTTGGATAGTTGGGATCTTCTCTTTACTGATTGGATTTATTCTTTTGATTGGTTCTTCGTACTTTTCAACATGGGTTCTAAAGGATACGAGATACCAATCTATATTTTTAGTATTTGGGCTTACAATTGGTCTGTATGCGTTCAACACGATGCTTGTTGCTGTGCTAAACGGGTATAAAGAGTTCAAAAAGTATGTACGAGTCAATATTGTAGGTAGTTTGGTAAGTTTATGTTTTTCCATTATCCTTTCGTATGTATATGGTGTATATGGTGCTTTGTTAGCTATGGTAACGTACCAATCTGTTGTTTTACTAGTCACACTACAGCAGATTGCATCGAGTAGTTGGTTTCGGATAGATCACTTTATAGGTCGGTTCGATAGAGAAGCCGTCAAAAAGTTGGCTCATTATTCGTTGATGGCATTTGTGAGTGCAGCAACTGTACCCGTAAGCCAGTTGATTGTTCGGAATTATACAGTTGAAACGATTTCATTGACACAAGCTGGAATTTGGGAGGGGATGAACCGCATATCGAATATGTATTTGATGGTCATTACTTCATCACTTTCTGTCTATTACTTACCAAGGTTGGCAGAAATCAAATCAGATGTTGAATTAAGAAATGAGATTTTCTCCATTTATAAGATGGTTATTCCCTTCTTACTTTTGGCTACACTGGGGATATACGGAATGCGTGATATTATCATTACTTTATTATTCAATAAAGAATTTGAAGGAATGAGAGAGTTGTTTGCTTACCAGCTACTGGGAGATTTTTTTAAGATTGCCTCTTGGTTGTTGGCGTATTTGATGCTCGCTAGATCAATGACAAAGTTATTTGTAGTATCAGAAGTTCTATTTAGTGTATCGTTTGCTCTATTAGCCATGGGTTTTATAGATATGTACGGTGAAATAGGTGCGACATCGGCATATGCGTTGAATTATTTTTTGTATTTAGGAGTGATGATGTTAGTTTTTAGGAAACTTTTATTTGGTTGAATATTAAAGTTTAACTATCAATTGATAGTTGGTTGTAAATAGGGTAGCTGGTTTTAAATCCTCAATAAAAAAGTTTGTATCAGGTTCGAGAATGAACATAATAACATATCCATAAAATGAAAGTACTTATTCCAGTTACCAGTTTTACAAAATCAGGGGGGTTTAGGGTTCTTGCAAAATTAGCAGATGGTCTAATCGAAGAAGGTAACGAGGTATATTTTTTGTGTGCGAGTGTTGAAGCGCCGTACCATAATACGAAAGCGAAAATAATCTATTGCAATAGATTATTAGGTTCAAAAAATAATGTAATTGTCCTACTTGTAAATCTTTTTATAAGTTTAGTAAGATTACGAAGCATGAGGTTTGATATCGTTATTGCAAATCACTCATTTACAGCTCTACCAATTTATTTATCTAGAATAAAAGGTAAGTATGTATATTATATTCAAGCTTATGAACCTGAATATTATGAATATAAGACGCAGTGGGTAAAAAAAATAATACTAAAATTCTTATCAGAAATATCTTATCGATTACCTTTTGAACAAATTGTAAATGCAGACATATACATTGGATATAAATTGATTAGAGCAAGGCATGTGGTTACTCCAGGTCTGGATTTAAATATTTTTCATCCAAATAAAGGCGATCTTGGATCAAAAGAGAAAATTAAAATTGGAAGTATTCTGAGAAAAGAGGAAGTTAAAGGTTCAAAATATATAGTAGAAGCATATAAAGTGCTAACAAAAATGCAGTTGCCGATAGAATGGCATTTTGCTTTTGTTGATGAAATTTTCCTTGTTGATGTTAAAGATGCAATACTATTAAACCCTCATGGTGACTTAAATCTAAGTGAATATTATAGGAATTTAGATATATATATATGTTCTGGTGTTTCACAATTTGGTGCGATTCATTATCCAATTATCGAAAGTATGGCATGTAACACGCTTGTAATTACAACTCCCTATTACCCTTCAAGAAAGGATAACTCAATTCAAATCGAGCCTCATTCAATTGAGAGTATAGTAGAGGCTGTGTTGTATGCGATGACTAATCCAATGGAAAAGTTTAGAGAAGTTGCACTAGAAGATGTAGCACAATTTGATTGGAAAGTGGTAGTGAGTAAGTTTAATCGTATTTTAGAGGAATTGTAATGGAGTATGTATTATTATTATTATTATTTCTAATTTTAGCTATTGCCTACGACTTTCTGAATATTCGTATTGGTAAATTATTGATGTACATTTTTAGTTGTCTAATTTTGATATTACTTGCTGGATTAAGGTACAGGGTCGGAGGTGATACGTCAAACTACATGCATATGTATCAGTATATTCCAAGTAATCCAATCGAATTATTAGATAATATTAATAGCGAACTTGATAAAAGAGAAATTGGTTGGTTAATATTTTCATCGATAATTAAAATATTCTCTGATGAATTTCTTTTATTTCAGATGATACATAGTATCGTAGTTAATACCATTTTATTTATTTTTTTTGCTAAGAATACAACTTACAGATTTACGGCAATTTTTTTCTACACATTTATCTTGTACCCATTTTTTAACTTTGAAATTTTAAGGCAATCACTTTCAGTGTGTTTATTTGTATTATTTGGGTTAAAATATATTGAAAAAAGAAAGTGGATAAAGTACTATCTGACTGCAGTCGTGTGCTTGACATTCCATATATCATCAGTTGTACTGTTCTTAATTCCCTTATTCCTTGGGTTGAGAAAAATTTCAAATATAAAAATAATGCTACTCTCAACTTTGATTTATGCATCGGGAAGCATTTTAGGTGTGTATTTGATTTCGATGATTAACTTTTCAAATGCAGAGGCACTTATAGTGCATAAATTTTTTAATTATCAAGAGTATCAGCTATCAGTCATTGGGGTTTTGACCACATACGTAATAAATATATTTTTGCCGTATTTATGTTTGATTTTCTTGAGACGTAACAGTATTCACACAAAAAAAAGTTTAGTGGATTACTTAGTTGTATATATATTTATTTCATCCATTTCTTCTGTATTTCCAATGTTAATTAGGACTGTATATTTCGTAACACCCGTATATATAATATTGTTGGTAGAGATAATATATAGTATTGTACGAAGACCAGGTTTATTTTTATTAACTCGTTTCTTTCTATATTTTAAAATGCTAACCATCATATTTCTATTAAATAGCTACTTTTGGTTTGTTAAAATAGAGGATACTAATGGTGAAATTTGGCTGTTAAGGTGGGTACCCTATTACTCAGTATTTTCAATGAAAGTAAGTCCAGAACGAGAATCATTATTGAATCATTAATTTAGAAAAAATGAATATAGCTTACTCTTGTAATGACCGATATGTAGAGTATACGGGTATTTCTATTATATCATTACTTGAAAATAATTTGTTTGCAGATGAAATTAATATTTATTTAATTTCAGTTGGTGTATCAGAAAATAATGTTCGAATGTTAAAGGATATCTGTAGCAAATTCAAACGAAATTTTTATGTGATTGAATTTAGCAAAATATGTAATAGGTTGAATATCAATGAGACTGGAAGGCATATTAAAACTGTTTATGCAAAATTATTTTTTGGTAAAATCGATGGTGTTGACAAAATGATATATCTAGATAGTGATACAATAATTCTTGGAAGTTTGAAGCCCTTTTGGGATATTAATCTTGAAACGAACATTTATGGGTTGGTTAAAACCATTTCGAAATCTGCTTGTAAGTCACTTGGTCTTTCTATTGAAGAACCATTTTATAATGACGGAGTTGCAATAGTAAATTGTAAATACTTAAGGGAAACTAATTATGAAGACCTTTTTATTGAATTTATAAATAAATTCAATGGAGTTCCACCCTATTTAAGTGAAGGAGTAATTAATGCGGTGTGTAAAGGTAAAATATTTTCAATCCCACCGAGATTCAACTATTATTCAGCTTTCTTTTTATTTTCAAATCACTCATTATCTAAACTTTCATATGAAAAAGAGTTTTTTAAAGATGAAATAATTGATGTAGAGCGAAAAAATTATGTAGTGATACATTATCTATCTGAATGGTATGGTCGTCCTTGGGAATTAAATTGTACTCATCCACTTAAGGATATTTATTTAGAGTATAAAAGTAAATCACCTTGGAGATTAACGCCATTAGTAAGTTCTAAGCTATCAAAAAAAGCGCAGAAAAATAAGTTCTTATACGAGTTGTTGGGAGAAGATTTGTTTATTAAAAGTTATCAGCTTTTTAGAAAATTGAAACTACTCTCAGCTAAATGAACTGATATTATAGTGTAGGGACTTTCTTCTTATATGTATATGCTATATTATATGGGTCAAAAAATCAAGTTCTGAATCCTTTAACCAGTAAACTAAATCATGCAAAATAAAAAACTACTCATCACCGGCGGAACTGGTTCATTCGGTACGGCTGTCCTGCACCGCTTCTTGAAGACAGAACATTTCTCTGAAATTAGAATTTTTTCGAGGGACGAAAAAAAACAGGATGACATGAGAAATTTGTATCAATCGGATAAAATAAAGTACTATATCGGAGATGTTCGAGAGTATACAAGTTTAGAGCCAGCTACTAGAGGTGTAGATTATATCTTTCATGCCGCAGCTCTCAAACAAGTTCCCTCGTGTGAATTTTTTCCCATGGAAGCTGTCAAAACGAATGTAATCGGAACTCAAAATCTCATACGTGCAGCTGCTTCTAATAAAGTCAAGAAAGTAATTTGTTTAAGTACTGATAAAGCGGCGTATCCGATCAACGCCATGGGTATCTCCAAAGCTATGATGGAGAAAGTTGCTGTTGCTGAGGCACGAAATTTAACAGAAACGACTGTCTGCTTAACTAGATATGGGAATGTAATGGCTTCGCGTGGTTCAGTTATTCCGCTCTTCCTCTCGCAAATTCAAAAAGGACTACCCATCACAATTACAGACCCTAGCATGTCTCGTTTTTTTATGTCACTTGAGGATGCGGTAGATTTAGTACTCTTTGCATTTGAACATGGAAATCCAGGTGATTTATTTGTCAATAAGGCACCTGCTGGAAAAATTGGTGATTTGGCAAAAGCCATTATGGAACTCGCTGGGAAAGAAAGTGAAATTCGAATTATTGGTACAAGACATGGTGAAAAGTTATATGAAACACTATGTACACGAGAAGAAATGTTAAAAGCAGAGGATTTGGGCGACTTTTACAGGATACCTGCTGATAATAGAGACCTAAATTATGCAAAGTACTTTTCGGAGGGTGAGAGTAATCTAGCACATATTGATGATTATCATAGTCATAATGCGAATCAACAAGATATTGAAGGGCTAAAGAAATTACTTAGTAAGCTACCACTCATACAAAAAGAAATATTAGGACAAGTGCCTGAACTAGATTACCCTTACTAATCATGAAAATATGGAAAGGTGGAAAATTTCAAGATGAACGTGGCGCATTACTTCATAATAATGCACTAGATCTTACAAAGGTTAAAAGAGTCTATATCATTGAAAATGAATCGATGCAATTAATACGCGGATGGCGTGGGCATAAGATTGAATCCCGTTGGTTTATCTGTGTAAAAGGAAGTATACGGATATGGGTAACTATTTTTCAAAATCTTGAGAAAAAAAAATAGTCCAGACCATACAATGACCTATTTTGACCTTCATGAAGATTCAATAGATTGTTTAGAAGTACCTCCAGGTTATGCAACAGCTTTCCAATCACTTGTCGAATCTTCCAAACTTCAATGTTTTTCGGATTACAAAGTAGGGGAAGTAGAAGATGACTTTCTTTTTCCAATAACTCAAACCAAAATTTATGAATCAGTATAAAATAGGTATAACTGGTGAATCCGGGTTTATAGGTCAGCACCTTAAACGTACTCTTTCACTATCACCTGATAAATTTGAACTCATACCATTTCAAAAAAGCTTCTTTCAGAATGAAAAAGAGCTAGTTGCTTGGGTAGAAAAGTGTGATGTTATATATCATCTTGCAGCGATGAATCGTCATGAGAGTGAAGAGGTATTGTTTGATACGAATATAAATTTAGTGGACTCGTTAATAGGCGCTTTAAAAATGAGTCAAACAAAGCCGCAAGTTATTTTTTCATCTTCAAGCCAAGAGTTTGAAGAGAATTTTTATGGTAACTCGAAAAAGTTGGGGCGCACACGCTTGGAAGACTGGGGGAAATCAGTGGGAGCAATCGTACAAGGATTAATTATACCAAATGTCTTTGGACCTTTCGGAAAACCGTTTTATAATTCATTTATTGCTACTTTTTGCCATCTCATTGCAAATGGACAAGTACCAGAGATTCATGTAGATAAAACGGTTTCACTAATCTATGTTCAAGAGTTGGTAGAAAAGATGATTGAATTGATTGGACAGGAAAATAGTGGAGAAAAGGTTGAGGTACAAGCAACATCTGAGATGAAGGTATCAGAAGTATTAGAGAAACTCAGACATTACTCAGAAGTGTACCAATTGAACGGAAATATTCCGTCCCTAACTAACTCATTTGAAATTAATCTATTTAATACATTTCGTTCTTTCATTGATTTGAGTACATTTTTTCCTAAAAAATTAACACCCCATGCAGATTCTCGAGGTGCATTTGTCGAAATTATTCGTCTAGGAATCGGTGGACAGGTATCTTTTTCTACCACTTTTCCAGGAATTACACGAGGTAACCATTTTCATACTAGAAAAATTGAGCGGTTTGCAGTTATCAAAGGAAAAGCGGAAATTGCACTTAGACGAATGGACGAAGACGAAGTATTTCGTTATAGATTATCTGGGGAAGAGCCAAGTTTCGTAGATATGCCAATTTGGTACACCCACAACATTACAAATATTGGGGAGGAAGAACTTTATACATTATTTTGGATAAATGAACCATTTGATCCAGCTAATCCAGATACTTACTTTTTAACGGTATGAAAAAACTTCATGTGATGACAGTCGTGGGTACACGACCTGAAATTATTCGGCTTTCAAGAGTTATCGCCGCTCTAGATGATTCGGAAGCAATACAGCATACACTTGTTCACACGGGTCAAAATTATGACTATGAATTGAATCAGATTTTTTTCGAAGATTTGCAACTTCGAAAGCCTGATATATTTTTAGAAGCAGCTGGTAAAACAGCTACAGAAACAGTGGGAAATATCTTGATTAAGATTGATCCTATCTTAGAAGATCTAAATCCAGACGCTTTCTTGGTTTTAGGTGATACCAATTCTTGTTTATGTGCTATTCCTGCCAAAAAAAGGCACATACCTATTTTTCATATGGAAGCAGGGAATCGGTGCTTTGATCAACGTGTTCCTGAAGAAACCAATCGAAAGATTGTCGATCATATTTCCGATATTAACCTAACATACAGTAGTATTGCCAGAGAATATTTATTGAGGGAGGGGCTATCTGCAGATAAGATTATTAAAACAGGTTCTCCCATGTATGAGGTGCTTCATTTTTATAAGCCATTCATAGAAAAATCAAATGTTTTATCTAATCTTAAGCTTCAAAAACATAATTTCTTTGTTGTTTCATCGCATAGGGAGGAGAATATTAATTCTGAGAAAAACTTCCAAGGTCTAGTAGATAGCCTTAATGCCATAGCTGAAACGTATCAAATGCCAGTGATTGTATCCACGCATCCTAGAACACGAAATATGTTGGAGAAAAAACAAGTTCAAGTAAGACCAGAGGTACAATTCTTAAAACCACTTGGTTTTCATGACTATAACGCACTCCAGATGAATGCTTATGCAGTCCTATCCGATTCGGGGACAATTTCCGAAGAGTCTAGCATATTAAATTTTAGAGCACTTAATATTCGAGAAGCCCATGAAAGGCCAGAAGCAATGGAGGAGGCGTCTGTTATGATGGTTGGGTTGTCATCTGAGCGAATCATGCAAGGTCTTAGTCAAGTTTTACGCCAAAGCGTAGGAGAAGAAAGAAACTTTAGACCAGTTTACGATTATTCGATGCCCAATGTGTCGGAGAAGGTTGTAAGGATAATTTTATCGTATGTTGACTATGTTAAAAGAACAGTTTGGGAAGAGTAATGAGTTGAGAAAAGTGGTAGTTTATTTTGGAGGATTCCGATTACCAGATAAAAATGCTGCTGCTCATCGAGTTGTATCAAATGCAAAAATTTTAGTTTCGCTTGGATACGATGTTATACTTGTGGGGCATGGGGATACGGATAAACTCATACAAATAAATTGTGGGATTGAAGGAATCACCATGTATGTGCAGCCATATCCAACTAGTACTAAAGAGTGGATTAACTATCTTTTTGGGGCTTATTTGATAAAAAAGATGTGTACTAAGTACCGCGCTACTCATCTCATCATGTACAATTATCCATCTTTTGCACAAATTAGACTACTTTTTTTTCTAAAAAAGAAAAAAATTAAACTGATTGCAGACGTAACAGAGTGGTATATGCACACAAAAGGTAAGTACATCATGAGAACTGTTAAGCAAATCGATACTTATCTCCGTATGAATTGGGTAAACCACTTGAATTCAGGAAATATTGTTATCAGTACCTATTTACAAAATAAGTACGAAAAAGTACCCTCCCTACTTTTACCTCCTCTAATCGATTTAACAGAGGAGAAATGGAAGCCCCTCTATGTTGAAGTTAATAATAATCGACCTTTAGAGTTCATATATGCAGGTCAATTAGGTGAAGTTAAAGATAGATTAGATATTCTTGTTAGAGTTTTATCCGAGATAAAGAAAAAATACAGCTATACAGACTTTCGAGTCAATATAGTTGGAATAACAAAAGAGGAGTACATAAAAAAATTTGGTGTTGATGTATATGACTTTATGTTATTTCATGGGCGAATATCTCATACCGAAGCAATATCCCTAGTAAAAAAGGCAGATTTCAGTATTTTTTTTCGTGATACAAATCGGGTGAATACTGCTGGTTTTCCAACAAAATTTGTAGAATCCATTACATGCGGAACACCTGTTATCACAAATAGATCCAGTGATATTGGATACTATTTGATTCCTAATCGCAATGGTTTTATCATTGAACCTAATGAGGAAATAATTAGTCAAAAACTTGAGGAAGTGTTGGCAATGAGTAGAATAGAAATTGATGAAATGAAGAAATATTGTTTACATAATAACCCATTTGATATTCAGCATTATGTGAAAGAGGTTGAAAAATTCATGAATAGTCTATAAATAGGAATAAACTCCAAAGAATATGTCTAAAAAGAGACTTTTGATCGTGACTAATGTAGATTGGTTCTTTATTTCGCATAGAATAGCGATTGCGGAAGAAGCATTAAAACAGGGATATGAGGTAATTGTTGCCGCTGAAAATACAGGAAGAGCGAATGAAATAGAGAAAAAAGGAATTCGATTCGTAAACTTATCTTTTTCTAGATCTGGAACAAATATAGTTGATGAACTGAGTACCATTTTACGTTTCTATTTACTCTATAGAAAAGTTAAGCCAGATGTCGTACATCAAATAACACTCAAGCCAGTTATTTATGGGTCAATTGTCTCTCGGTTTACCTCGATAAATGGAGTTGTAAATGCGATTAGTGGATTAGGGTATAATTTCACAAATAGTCGTCTATCGAGCACGGTAAAATGGATGATTCAGCTCATGAGATATGGCTTCAAAAGAAAGAACCTGTCCGTGATTTTTCAAAATAAAGACGACTATAATGAGTTGAAAGGGTTGAAAATTCTTTCTTCACAGAATACTATTTTTTTCATCAAGGGTTCAGGAGTAAATTTGAATGAATATCACTCGAATTTACTCCCAGAAACTTCTAAAATTAAAATATTATTTCCAAGCAGAATGTTATGGGACAAAGGAGTCAAAGAAGTATATGAAGCAGCGCTTGAACTTAAAAAAGAGTACTATACTAAGATTGAATTTATTTTGGCGGGCTTAGCAGATGAAAACAATAAAGCAGGAGTACCTCAGGATATCTTAGAGTCGTGGCAGGATGGTACATATTTACAGTGGATTGGTTATTGCCAAAATATGAAAAAAGTGTACGAAGATTGTCATATTGTTATTCTTCCATCTTACAGAGAAGGAATGCCCAAATCATTGATTGAGGCTGCAGCAATGGGTCGAGCACTTATAACAACAGATGCAATTGGTTGCAAAGAATGTGTAGATGAAGGCGTGAATGGGTTGAAAGTGCCCGTCGGAGATGCGCATGCGTTAGCATTGGCCATTCGAAAGTTAGTTGATAATCCAGAAATGCTGACATCGATGGGAAAAGCTTCTAGAATGAAAGCCGAAAAAGAGTTTGATATTGTTCAAGTAGTAAATAAACATCTTGAGATATATAATCAATATTTATGAAAGTTTTACTTACCGGTGGGAGTGGGTTTGTAGGGTCTAATATGGTCAAAAGTCTTAAGGGTACTGGTATGAATACAAAATGTATCGACTTAAGGGATGATTTTTGGAAAGAAAAGCTAGATAAATCGGCAAATGTTATTATCCATTTAGCTGGAAAAGCACATGATTTGAAAAAAGTGGCTAATATAGAGGAGTATTTTGAGGTTAATACAGCACTCACCGAAGAATTATTTGATTGTTTTCTTAGTAGCGACTGTAGAGATTTCATTTTCTTTAGCTCAATAAAAGCAGTTATAGACCATGTAGAAATAAGAGAAGTGAATGAAGAAATGACTCCCAATCCGGAAACGCCGTATGGACAGTCCAAACAAATGGCGGAAGAATACATCCTGAGTAAGTCCTTACCTCCAAATAAAAGAGTATTCATTTTGAGACCAGCTATGATCCATGGTCCGGGAAATAAAGGGAATCTCAATCTTCTATATACATTAGTTTCTAAAGGGGTTCCTTGGCCTTTAGGTAGTTTTGAGAATCGACGATCCTTCTGTAGTATAGACAATGTTTGCTTTGTGGTGAAAGAACTTATTGAGCGAGAAAATATCCCCTCAGGTGTATATAACTTGGCAGATGACGAAGCCCTATCTACAAATGACTTAATTCGGCTTATAGGTAGCACCACAAGAAAAAAAGCACGTATATTAGAGATTCCGAAAGGATTTATCAAGGGTTTTGCTAAGCTGGGTGATGTATTGGGACTACCACTCACTACCGAGCGATTGGAAAAATTGACGGAAAGTTTTGTTATTTCGAACAGAAAAATAAAAATGGCTTTAGGTTTAGAAGAGCTTCCCATCACTGCAAGAGAGGGTTTAGTAAAAACGATTCATAGTTTCAAAAAGTAAAAATATACTTGTGTGTGTATTAATATAGGTATGTAGAAAATTTTGTATTCATAAAACACTGAATAATGAATAAAAAAGGGAAGTTTGTAATATCGTTAGATTTCGAACTATTTTGGGGGGTAAGAGACAAAAAAACTATTGAAAGTTATGGTAAGAATATTTCTGGAGTCCATGACGTAATACCGAAATTATTAACTATTTTCAGAGAGTTTGATGTGTGTGCAACTTTTTCCACGGTTGGCTTCCTGTTCTTTGAAAGAAAGTCGGAAATCATGGAAAATACACCCAGTCTTCTTCCTAGTTACTCTAAGGAGGTTTTATCCCCATATAATGGAGCTTTTGAATCAGTTGGGGATAATTATGAGGAGGATGTGTATCACTATGCCCCTAATCTCATAAAACTGATTCTAGAAAATCCAGAACATGAGATTGGTACGCATACTTTTTCACACTATTATTGTTTGGAAGAGGGACAGAATGTAGACCAATTTTATGCAGATATTGAAAAAGCAAAAAAAATCGCCCAAAAGTATAATTTAGAGTTATCTTCCTTGGTATTTCCAAGAAACCAATTCAATGATGAATACCTTGAGGCATGTAAGAGTTTAGGAATAATCTGTTACAGAGGAAATGAAATATCTTGGTTATATAAACCTAAAAGTGGAAAACAAGAAACTAAACTTAGAAGGGGAGGTCGTCTGCTAGATGCTTATATTAACATTTCGGGACATAATTGTTATTCGGATGAATTTATCAAAAAAAACTTCCCACTAAATATTCCTTCAAGTAGGTTCTTAAGACCTTATGATAGAAGGTTAGGATTATTCGATAACATAAGATTAAATCGAATAACTAAAAGTATGACCTATGCTGCAAAAAATAATTTAACATATCATTTGTGGTGGCATCCTCACAATTTTGGTGTTGACCAAGAGAAGAATCTTTCTTTTCTTCGAAAAATATTGGAGCACTACAAAAAACTGAATGAGAACTATCAGTTCCAAAGTACTACAATGTCTAAATTAGCAAATGTATTATTAAATGAAAAATAAAAGAATCGTTTTGTTAGCAGGAGAGGGAAGTTCAACGAATGCGGTATTCAATGAGTTGGATAAGAGCTTTGGTGTTGAAGTCGTAGTTATAGAAAAAAGAGAACCCTTCCGTGTATTCTTAAAAAGGAGAGTGAAAAAATTAGGAATAATTAAGGTATTGGGACAGATTTTATTTAAAGTATATGAGTCGTCTGTACTTAATTTGGTATCCAAAAGAAGACAAGAACAAATTATTAATAATGGCTTAATCAATTTCGAAAAAATTCCAACAGAGAAAATGATAAAGGTAAACTCAATTAACTCGGACGAGGTAGTTGAATTAATTAAGTTACAATCTCCTGACTTAATTGTCATAAATGGCACTAGAATTATTTCAAAAAAGGTATTAAAAAGTATTGATTGTAAATTTATAAATATACATGCAGGTATAACCCCAAAATATAGAGGTGTGCACGGTGGATATTGGGCGTTAGTGAATAATGATTTGGACAATTGTGGGGTAACAGTCCACTATGTTAATGAGGGTATTGACACGGGTGATATTTTAGCACAAGAAAATATTCAAGTTACTCAAGGTGATAATTTCACTACTTTACCTCTTCTTCAACTTGAATTAGGTATTCAACTTCTTGGAGATATTGTTAGTCGTATCTTAAATGAGGAAAGAATTCAAGCTACTGTAGGAGTTGGAGAAAGTAAATTATATTTTCATCCATCTTTGTGGGAATATTTTTACTATAGATTTGTACGAAATGTGAAATAAAACCTAAATCTGTTGTAGCAATTTGTTAAGTATTTTTTCTGGTTCACTTTTCCCGTATTAAGTATATTATAAACTTATATGATTCGTTTCTTTGATTTTGTATTTGCCTTATTAGGTCTGGTTATACTCAGTCCTCTTTTTTTCCTCATTTTATTTTTGGGTTGGTTAGATACGGGGTCGCCTTTGTTTAAACAAGAGCGGGTTGGGAAAAATCAGATACCTTTTTATTTGTATAAATTCCGTTCTATGCACGTAGCTACGCAATCTGTTGCTACTCACCTGGTGAACCATCAATCGGTTACTCCTTTGGGTTCTTTTTTACGAAAATCAAAGTTAGATGAGCTACCGCAATTATGGAACGTATTGGTTGGGGATATGAGCTTGGTTGGGCCTAGACCTAATTTATTCAACCAAGAAGAACTAATCGAAGAACGGGACAAGCGGGGTGTATATCACGTTCGTCCGGGCATCACAGGTTTGGCACAGATTCAGAAGATTGATATGTCCACCCCACAGATATTAGCTGAGACAGATGCCCAAATGACAAAGGATTTCTCTATCGGGCATTATTTTGGGTATATTTTTCAAACTATTTCGGGTAAAGGATTGGGAGATCGGATTGTAAAAAAATAGTTGGCGAATTAAATAAGCCTATGTAATGAAATGAGTTCTTGTAGCGAGTTTGACCATTTAATAAAAATAGTGCTTTATTTTTCGTTTACAGTTGGGAATGCGTTATTTTCGTTACGAAATTCTAATAAAATCCCAAAATAGATGTACTATGTCAAAAAAACTACGTAATCTCAGTATAGCCGCTTTGTTAGCTGGAGTGACCACAACCCAAGCTCTTGCCCAAAATACCCGTGGAGGAGTTGGTATTGGAACCGAACAACCCGATCCTTCCGCTGCCTTGGAGATACAGTCTAAAGAACAAGGTTTTCTCCTCCCCCGCATGTCTTTGCAACAGAGAAACAGCATCAAAAGCCCAGCCAAAGGTTTGATGGTCTATCAAACAGATATGCTTTCAGGTATCTATGTATATAATGGCAAAGACTGGGCGCCTCTGACAGCGACAGAAGCCAAAGCCACTGCACTCGACCCAGATAATTGGGCTTTGACAGGAAATACGAATGCGACAGCCAACAGTTTTATCGGCGTACCTGCAGGTGTACCCATAAATTTTAGGATTGGAGGCATAACTGCTGGTATGATAAATAGTAATGGAAATCTCTTTCTAGGTTTCCAATCTGGATTAACTAATGGTGGAAGTGGTAGTGCAAATCTAGGGATTGGTTCAAGTACATTATCTACCTTAACAAGTGGTTCATCAAATCTAGCTGTGGGTGCCAGTGCGATGCAGAATGCCACTAGTGCACAATTTAACTTGGCAATGGGTGGTGCGGCATTAAATAGGAATACAACTGGTTCGCGAAATGTTGCTATTGGTTTTGCTGCAATGACAAGGAATCTGACTGGAGAAAATAATGTTGCGATAGGTAAAGATGCACTTTTTAATTCTAATGGTAGTGCTAATTTAGCTATAGGTGCAAGTGCTCTCGTAAGTCATACTTCAGGTGTCGGTAATCTAGTTTTGGGTTATTTGGCAGGATCCTCGAACAGAGTCGGAAGTGGAAACATTTTTCTAGGTAATAGAGCGGCTCAAAACGAAACAGGCTCTAACAAACTCTACATCGCCAACTCTGCCACCACCACCCCTCTCATCTACGGTGATTTTTCTGCAAAGTTCATTTCTATTGGCGATGTACCTGTGGCTAAACGAGATGCCATTGCCTCAGCAGGTCAATATGGGTTGCTGGTCAAAGGGGGAATTATGACGGAGAAAATCAAAGTGGCGCTTGCCTCTTCTACAGATTGGGCAGACTATGTGTTTGAGCCAACCTACCAACAAAACATGCTTTCACTCCGAGAAGTAGAGCAGTTTATTCTAGAACACAAACACCTTCCTAACGTGCCCTCAGCACAAGAAATGGCAGATAATGGCCTAGATGTCACACAGACGGTTGCCAAACTCATGGAGAAAATAGAAGAACTTACCCTCTATGCCATCGAGATGGACAAACAAATCAAGCAACTGCAAACTGAGAAGGAGGAACTGAAGAAGAAAGCTAAAAAAAAGAAATAATTGGTTTGTATATACTGCCCTAAAAAAAGAAGATGTTTAACATCTTCTTTTTTTTTAACCACAAAATAAAAATGAATATTTTATTTGTAAACAATCATGTATATTTACTACACTAACTCGTACATACTAAAAAAAATCCTCTTCACCCATTGCATTTGTAACTCAGAATCAGTGGAATCCCAAAAAACGCTCTATGAATAGACTATTACATAAATACTCACATACCTTTTTATCTCGGTGGCTAGTTTTTGGCGTAGATATATTTCTATTCAGTATATCTTTCATCTTTGCGGTATTACTCCGATTTAACTTCAATCCACTCCGAGTTGATCCAGAAACATTCTTGTTTCATATTTCTTTGCTAGTAAGTGCAAAGGTCGCATTTAGTCTATTGTATAAGTCGTATGCGGGGGTTATCCGGCATACAAGTTTAGAAGATGCTACATCTATTCTGTTGATGGAAATGAGTGCTTTTGGTACTTTATTTTTCTTGAACCTATTTATCGATAAAATAAATGGTTACGAGGCACTTCAGATACCTGTAGCCATCTTGCTTATTGACCTATTTGTTTCCCTGAGTACGCTTTTGGGAATTCGTTTCATGATTAAAGCCGTTTATGAGGCTGTCTCTACCCAAAAAGCAGATGTAAATCGCATCATCATTTATGGGGCTGGCTTTTTAGGACAAAAATTGAAACAAACCCTTTCAGGAGATAAGAAAAAAAGAAACCATGTCGTATGTTACATAGATGACAATAAACAATTAGCCAATAAAAAAATTGGAGGGGTGAAGATTCTATCCTTAAATGAAGCGATTGCCCAATACTTTGAGGGCGAAATTGAAATAGAAACTCGTCCAACCGTCATTTTTGCGATTCAAAAAATTCCAGTTCGAGAAAGAAATGCACTCATCAGTCGGTTGGTAGATTTAGGGGTAACAGTCCAAGTTCTTCCTCCTTTGTCTGAATGGCTGGACGGTCGTTTAAAAGAACAACAAATTAAGGCAGTAAAAATTGAAGATTTACTCAATAGAGAACCTATCAAACTTCGCAATGATTTGATTGCTTCTACAACCAATAGTCGCGTGATTATGGTCACGGGAGCCGCTGGTTCAATTGGTAGTGAATTGGTACGTCAATTGATTCGTTTTCAGCCCCAAAAACTTATCTTGGTTGATCAAGCGGAGTCTGGGTTGTATGATTTGGAAACGGAATTGACGCGTATTGGGAAAGAGAAAAATCAGATGACCCCTTTGATACATACAGAAATAGCTGATGTGGTCAATGCGTATCAGATGGAACAGCTATTTGTCAAGTATCGCCCTCAGATTGTGTATCATGCTGCTGCCTACAAGCATGTGCCTCTCATGGAAAAGAATCCGTACAATGCCATTCGGGTCAATGTATTTGGTACAAAAACAGTAGCAGATTTGGCTTCCAAGTACAAAGTTGAGCGTTTTGTGATGGTTTCTACAGATAAGGCGGTGAATCCTACCAATGTAATGGGAGCAACCAAACGTTTGGCAGAGATGTATGTACATAGTTTGAATACGTACTCCAATGGGTCTTGCCGGTATATTATTACTCGTTTTGGTAATGTATTGGGTTCAAATGGTTCTGTAATTCCTTTGTTTAGACGCCAAATCGAAACAGGAGGCCCATTGACAGTGACGCATCCAGATATCATACGCTATTTCATGACTATTCCAGAAGCATGTCAGTTGGTTTTAGAGGCAGGTACAATGGGTAGAGGCGGAGAAATCTATGTTTTTGATATGGGTGAACCTGTGAAGATAGTAGATTTAGCGAAACGCATGATTCGTTTATCGGGCTTGGAAATTGATAAAGATATTTCGATTCAATTTACAGGGTTGAGACCTGGAGAGAAATTATACGAAGAGTTGCTGGGCGATACCGAAAATACATTGCCAACGTATCATGAAAAAATTATGATCGCGAAGATCAAAGCGGTGGATTATCATTTGCTCAAGAAAAGAATTGATCGCTTGGAAAATAGCCTGTTTGGTCGTATTCCAGACATGGTAAAAGAATTGAAAACACTCGTTCCTGAGTTTATCAGTAATAACTCCGAGTTTGAAACATTGGACGGAGAGAAAGAGGACGTGGTGACAGAATTGTGAGAGATATTATTTTAATTTCTCATAAAACTAGCAACGATTGTTCGTGTACACTTTTTGGGTGAGATACACCAAGACAGTATATATATCTCTGAAATAGGTCTAATAGCTAAGCAAGAATGGGTAAAATCCATTGATTTATGTCCCGATATGAACCTATCTTTGAGCGATTTTGTGTTCATGCCGAATCATTTTCATGCCATTTTGTTCATTGGTGAAAACGAATATAATTCAAAACAGGATGTGAGTTGTGGTGATGTTGTTTTTCGTAGAGGTGCGATTAATCGCACCTCTACTACGAAAAACAACATCACAAATCATTTTGGACCACAATCAAAAAAAATTGGCCTCCATCATCAGTGGCTTCAAATCAACAGTTACTGTACTCTTCCCCTGACTAGGACATGCTAATCAGGGGAATTCTGTATTTACAGCAGTTCGTAAATACCCGCCACGCCTTGGCCTCCGCCGACACATGCCGTTACCATTCCGTATTTCTGCTTTTGGCGACGCATCTCGTTGAATAATTGAACCGATAAACGCGCACCTGTTGAACCCAACGCATGTCCCAAAGCAATAGCCCCACCATTTGGGTTAAGTTTACTTGGGTCAATGTCTAGTTCTTTGACAACCGCCAAAGCCTGTGCTGCAAATGCCTCATTCAGCTCGATTTGGTCTATATCCTGCAATTGCAAACCTGCTTGTTTCAATGCCTTTGGAACAGCAAAAACAGGGCCAATACCCATCAAACGCGGCTCACAACCCGCAACAGCGTATGAAAGCATCTGGGCGATTGGTTTTAGGTTTAACTCGTTCACCATCCGCTCTGACATGACAATAACGAAAGCTGCTCCATCAGACGTTTGCGATGAGTTTCCTGCTGTGACACTCCCGCCAGCTGAAAAAACGGGACGAAGTTTCTGTAATGCCTCAAAACTTGTATCTGCACGCGGCCCTTCGTCTTTTGAAACTACATATTCCTTGGTCTTTTTCTTGCCAGAGGCAGTATCAAAATACGTTTCTTTGACAGTGATGGGTACAATTTCCCCTTCAAATTTTCCATCTGCTTGCGCCTTTAGTGCTTTTTGATGTGAGGCAAACGCAAAGGCATCTTGCTCTTCTCTAGAAATTTTGAACTGTTGGGCTACTTGTTCCGCCGTCAAGCCCATCCCGATATAATAGTCTGGGTTTTCACTGGCAATGCCGTAATTGAGTGCAGTTTTCCAACCGGTTGTCGGGACAAGCGACATGGATTCTGTGCCACCTGCAATGATGCAGTCTGCCATACCAGCGTTGATTTTGGAAGCTGCCATCGCAATTGCTTCTACTCCTGAACCACAATATCTGTTGATTGTGACCCCCGGAACAGCCTTCCCCATCGCTAGGAGAGAAATATAACGCGCCATTTGCATCCCTTGCTCGGCTTCTGGAACAGCATTCCCCACGATTAAATCATCTACCCGCGTTGGGTCAAGTTGGGGTGTTTGAGCAAGCAAATGTTTGATGACATCTGCGGCTAAGTCGTCTGGCCGAGTAAAACGAAATACACCTTTGGGGGCTTTTCCGACAGCCGATCTAAATCCTGAAACTATATATGCGTTCATGTGTAAATTACTTTTTTAGTGAAAGATGATTCAAAAAGGATTAGTTTCTTGGTGGTTTACCGCCGCTGAGCAAGCCCTGCATCCGCTCAAGGGTTTTGCGTTCTCCACAAAGAGAAAGGAAGGCTTCTAGTTCTAAATCCAGTAAATATTGCTCTGAAACCAATTGAGGATAGCTTAAATCTCCTCCACAAATCACATAAGCTAATTTATTGGCAATCAGTGCGTCGTGTTCTGTGATATAGCCCGCCATTTTCATGGAAGCAATACCTGCCTTGAACGTCGCGATACCAGCCCGCCCTTGTACCTTGATGTCGTTGCGTTGGTTGGGTTGGGTATAGCCATTGTCAGCCAAATCTATCGCAGCTTGTTTGGCTTCAGCAATCAAACGACTTCTGTTTACCACAATTTGGTCTCTTTCCGGCTTGAGGTAATTCATCGCCATTGCCTCGTGTGCTGAAGTCGAAACTTTCGCTTGTGCGATGTTCATGAATGCAGTTTGGAGAATATTTAATTCTGTATCCCCCGATTGGTACAAGTCTGAAGCCCGAAGCGCCATTTCTTTTGTACCGCCACCAGCTGGAATTAATCCGACGCCCAGCTCTACCAATCCCATGTAGGTTTCAGAGTGTGCCACGACTTTATCGGCATGTAAATTGATTTCGCAGCCACCACCCAAAGCCAAGGTATGCGGCGCAGAAACCACTGGAATCGATGAATATCGAGCCCGCATCATGGTTTGTTGGAAATGAGAAATCATGAGATTGATTTCGTCAAATTCTTGCTCAATCGCGAACATGAACAACATCGCGAGGTTTGCACCCGCAGAGAATGCCTCGTTGCTGTCGTTTCCGATGACCAATCCTCTAAAATCCTTTTCAGCAATGCTGTAGGCTTTGTTCAATCCCTCGAGCACTTCAGCACCGAATGTATTCATCTTTGACCGGAACTCAATACCGGCAATGCCATCTCCTAAATCATAGATGATAGAGCCGGCATTTTGCCATACTTGGTTTGTTTGACGGAGCGTATCCAAGATGATGAAGGATTCTGTTCCAGCGATGGTTTTATAGCTTTTGCTTGGAATATCGTAGTAGTATTTTTTGCCACCTTCTATTTTGTAGAAAGAAGTATGTCCAGCTTCTAGCATTTCATAGACCCATGGTGCGGGTTTTTGTCCCTCCGCTTCCATCATTTGAACGAATGCGGGAACTCCTACGGCATCTGCGGTAGCAAAAAGACCCATTTGCCAGCCAAAACCGGCACAAATAGCGTCGTCAATACGGTACAATTCATCCGCGATTTCTGGAATACGGAAAGTAGCGTATCGGAAACTATCGGCGAATGTTTTTCTATAAAATAGACCGGCTTTGTCTGTTCCTTTTAATAAAATGGCAAAGCGGTCTTTGAACGTTTCGGCAGATTTAGCGGCATCGAGGGTAGCAAATTTCACTTTTCCACCTGGGCGATACTCCATTGTTGCTAAGTCAAGACCGAGAATAAGTGTTTTGCCTTTTTCGTCTTTTGTTTTCTTGTAAAAACCTTGTTTTGTTTTGTCGCCAAGCCACTTGTTTTCCATGAGTTGGGCCATGACAGCGGGCGTTTCAAATGCAGCGGAAGACTCGTCGGTGGTTAAGGTAGCTTGTAGGTTTCTACATACATTGACGGTCGTGTCCAAACCGACAACATCCGAAAGACGGAAAGTTCCTGATTTGGGGCGACCGACAATAGGCCCTGTTAGTTTATCTACTTCCTCAACGGTTAGACCGATTTCTACTGCTGCGCGAATGGTTTGCACCATGGCATAAATACCCAATCGGTTGGCGATGAAGGCAGGCGTATCTTTGCAAAGAACGGTTTGTTTTCCGAGGAATAAGTCACCGTAATGTGTTAAGAAATCAATGACTTCTGGGTTTGTTTTTGGCCCAGGGATGATTTCTAGAAGACGTAAATAACGGGGTGGATTGAAGAAGTGCGTGCCACAGAAATGTGCTTGAAAATCCTCGCTTCGTCCTTCCGACATGAGATGAATCGGAATACCTGAGGTATTGGATGTTACCAACGTACCAGGTTTGCGGAAAGAATCGACTTTCTCAAAGATGGATTTTTTAATATCTAGGCGTTCTACCACAACCTCAATAACCCAGTCGTATTGGCTGATTTCTTGGAGGTTATCATCAAAGTTACCAAGACGAATTCTTTCAGCAAATTTTGGGGAATAAAGTGCGGCAGGGTTGGCTTTCAGTGTGCTTTGAAATGCCGCTTGAACGATTTTGTTCCGAACAGCTGGGTGAGCCAATGTAAGTCCTTTGGCTTCCTCTTCGGGCGTTAATTCGCGAGGAACCATGTCTAGGAGTAAAACTTGAACGCCAATATTGGCGAAATGGCACGCAATGCGGGAACCCATAATTCCGGACCCAAGCACGGCGACTTTTCTGATTTTTCTGTTCATAGTGATAACGTATATTTGGTATTGAACGTGACAAAGGATAATTGCCTTTGAGATGGACGCAAAAACACAAAGCCATCTCTAAATAAAGATGAAAATGTCCTTACATCGTGAAATTTATTCTTGGTATTATGCAAGCATACCATTGGACAAATCTAGCTTGTTTCAAAATATTATGCAAGCATACTATTAAAAGTTTTTACGGAAATGTCAAAGGGTCAGGATAAAGAAAAGTATAGGAAAAGTCACGAATAAATGCATCTCCACGTACGATTTTGAATGATTCGTCTTGGTTTGTGTCTGAAAATTCAGGCAAAGGAAGTTGGTATTTTTCACAACTTTTTTCGATGGCCTCACGTCTTGTCGGATGAAGAGGGGCGACGAGATTATAGACTTTATTCCAAATTTTGTTGGATAATACATGGTTTATAGCCGCAATAATGTCTTTTTGGTGTACGTAATTGATAGGTACTTGTGCTGCGCTTGGATATGTTTTTCCGGCATAGTATTTACCCACGTACCGGTCATATCCCATGATGCCCCCGCAGCGAAAAATGAGATAGTCGATTTGGTTTCTTTGACAAGATTGGATGAATTGATTTTCAGCCAGCACCAGCGGGTGATCTATTTGCGCATCGGCTTCAGTAACTTCTCTGTTGAGGTCTGGATAAACAGAAGTGGAACTAATGAAAATAGCTTTTTGGCACTTTCCAGCAGAAAGTCGTTGGTCTAATTCATTCATTTGTTTTTCCAATCCGTTTCCTTCGGATGAGCGAAGGCGTGGTGGAAAATTAACGATGAGATAAGGGGACTGAAAAAACGGGATGGAAGATTCATCGGTAGAAAATTGACCCAATTGAAGTAAAAATGGCGAAATTCCGTTTTGGGATAAAGTGGCTAATTTACTTGGAGAAGTCGTTGAGCCAAGGACATTCCAGTTGTTTGCCACGAGCGATTGCGCCAAGGGAAAGCCAAGCCAGCCGCAGCCTAAAATAGAAATAGTGGAAGGGGTTTGCATATGTGCTATTTTTAGATAGAGTAACTAATGAAACTCAAAAGTGGTTAAGTGAGCGTATTTTTTTAGGTATTTATCGAGATGTATGTCAATTCAGACAAAAAACGACTATTTTAACCGTCGAAAAAACAAGACTAAACCAATTAAACGGAATGAAAAAACAAATTTATCTATTTTTCTTTTTGCTTACGTGGAGTTTCGCGGGGGTAGCACAAGGAAGTCAGGCTGATAAAATCACACTGGTGATTCATGGAGGAGCGGGGACGATTACCCGAAAAAACATGACGCCAGAAATGGAAAAAGCCTATACAGCTACTTTGCAAAAAGCATTGGAAACCGGTTATGCTGTTTTGAAAAAAGGGGGAACGAGTTTGGATGCCATCGAGGCGACGATTCACATCATGGAAGAATCTCCTTTATTTAATGCGGGTAAAGGAGCGGTATTTACGCACGAAGGAAAGAATGAGTTGGATGCGTCTATCATGGAAGGTAAAACATTGGCGGCAGGTGCTGTGGCTGGAGTAACAACAATCAAAAGTCCAATTACAGCAGCAAGAGCCGTAATGGAACAGTCAGAACATGTGATGTTGACGGGAAAAGGTGCGGAAGAATTTGCGAAAGAACGCGGACTTGAAATCGTAGATCCTTCTTATTTTTATACAGAAAAACGTTGGGAAGGATTGCAAAGAGCTTTGGAACGTGAAAAGTCAGAATTAGACCACACAGAAGGAACAAAGCCCGTTCGGAAGAGTTCACAAGTGGTTGTTCCGACCGAGAAATCTGTGGAGGATTTGATTTTCTTAGAAGGGAAAAAATTTGGGACGGTTGGATGCGTTGCGCTAGATAGTTATGGAAATTTAGCGGCAGGAACTTCTACAGGAGGGATGACCAATAAGCGTTGGAATCGAATTGGCGATGCCCCTATTATTGGAGCGGGTACGTATGCAAACAACGAAACCTGCGCAATTTCAGCGACGGGCCACGGAGAATATTTCATTCGTGCGGTGGTTGGTCACGATATTTCTGCTTTGATGGCCTACAAAGGAATGACATTGCAAGCGGCTGCAGATGAGGTCGTGATGAAAAAATTAGTAAAAATGGGTGGAGAAGGCGGACTTGTTGCCGTAGATAAAGACGGAAACGTAGCGATGCCTTTTAACTCAGAAGGAATGTACAGAGGATATATCAAGGCAGATGGGAAAGCTTTTATAGGGATTTATAAAGATTAATAGGGGTTGAGCCAGAGAAGTGAGGGGGCACGAGAGAAGCGTGCGCCCTCACTTTGTTTATATTTCAGATAAGTGACAAGTTCATTTATTTAGACAAATAATAGAAAGTGGTATGATTAAAATGATTTGTGTTTCAATTTTGACACAAATCGAGATAAAAAAGTAGCAGTGATTACATCAATGGTAAAATAGAATAATCTGACTGGTAAAGGTTTTAATCTAACCATTTTACTCAATGCTGCTGATAGTCTGGTTTCATAGACTAGGATGTTCCGAGGGAAAATACTTGGAATATGTTCTGGAGAAATTAACATATCTGGCTTTCGTCTAATCCTATTGTTTAAGTAATGGAAGGCACCCGAATACGGCCACTTTTCAACTCCGTAGTACATTAGTTCAATAGCCTTTTGGGGATCATCGTGAAGATAGAATAGAACAGACAAATGCATTAAACTGTCGAAACTTAATTTTTTAAAGTTAAGCACGAGTTCATTCATAACTTTTTGTGCCATATTTTGACTTCCATTGAAAGCTGAAAATATTTCAAACTCTATTAAATTGGTTGGGTAAAGTGTATGTTGCCACAGATTATTCCCCCTTGTTCCTTGTAAAAATAAGTCAACAGATTCTTTTGCTAAGCTCAGAATTTTCCAGTTAGACATCTCTGAATGTCCAATCACAGGAATATTAATTACTAGAGAAATGTTATCTTCTGGTTTCCAGTCCCATATATCTATTTGTATGTCTCTTTTTCCAAAAACAGGAAGAGGTGCCCTTTGTAAATGAATGATAGATGGAGTTTGGAAGTCCTTAGCACTATACAGTGCTTTTTTAAGGTCTTTTGTACGGAAAGGAAATCTTCTATGTAGCGGAGGGGCATCGACCATGACGATAAATTCAGGACAGAAAGGTGAGCCTGCTAAGAGTTTACCGAGTAACCAGGCAAAACCACCTCCAAAAGATGAACCGAATAGAATTTTTGGAGGTGGAATACTACCTTCATGAATCCCCTTTATAATTTCTTGTGCAGCTTTCCAGTACCGATTGGCTTCTCGCATAGAACCCTTTTTGAGGGGGAAGTCAATCTGCCATATATCGAAATCTTCAAAGAAGCCTGCTTGATGAAATGGATATGCACCACTATATCCCCTAAAGCCCGGAACAGACATAGCTATTCCTTTGGATGGTTTTAAACTTGGTCTCAATAAACTCACTTGGATAGTTTCGTATTTTTTTTCTTGCTGGATTTGAGGATTTTCAATGTGAAGTATTTCAGCAAGGTTTGTCAAGGTGCAATTGCTTCTCAGTTCATCTAAGGGTATACTTCTTCCAAAGGTATTCTCCAACTCGTCTATGAGTATCATAAAATGGAGAGAGTCTCCTCCGAGTGAATGGAAATCTGAATCGTATTTGTGCGCGCCTATCCACAAAACAGAATCCCATATTTGAATGAGACGACTAAAATCATTGGCTCTCCATTGTTCATTGGATACTTTTTTAGAGCGGGTCGGAATGTATGATAGCAATGTTTGGAAATCTACTTTTCCCCCAGGCATCAAAGGAATTTGATTTAAAATTTCAATACGATTAGGGATCATAAAATGAGGAATTGATGATGCCAATCTAATACGTATGTCTTCGGAATTCATGGAATTTGAATCTGTGGCAACGAATGCATAAAGTAGTACATTCCCTGCCCCTTCTACTTGGTCAATTACAGCTGCAGCTGTCACGCCAGGTATACTGCGTAAATGGAATTCAATTTCGGTAAGAAAGACTCGGTTACCTCGGATTTTAACCATACGATCAAGTCGACCAAGATGAATCAAATCGCCATTAGGTAGTTGTTTTACAATATCTCCAGTTCTATAGACTCGTTCGTTCTCACTTTCCTCGAGAAGTGGAAATCGCTCTTTATCAATTTTATTTTTTTTCCAATCACCCAATGCATGAAAGCGTGAACGTATCAAGAGTTCGCCGGTAAGAGGTTCCTCTATACCATCGTTCAGTGGTCTGATTGCAAAAGAGGAAAGTGGATAGATTTTACCAATAGGAACGGTCGTATTTGTGGGGGCAATATCACGGGCATTACAACTCCAAATAAAGAGGGCACTTTCTGTACTTCCATACACATTCTGTACTATGCAATTGGGATTTAAAATGGACTGAGCAATTTCCAAATCATTTATAAGTAATGGTTCTCCAGAAAAACGAACTCCTTCGAGTAGCTGTAAGGAGGCAAGAGATTGGGGCAAAGTGGATAGTTTCCTAAACAAAGATGGGGTAAATCGTATGTGTCTTACTCCATGGTATGTGATTGCATGTAGAATGGAGTTAAATCCTTTTGATTTTATATCTGATAGACAAATGCATCCCCCAGAGAGTAAAAATACAAGAGCGTGGTGTAGAAAGCCATAATTGGCATGAGAACCAGCAATAAAAACCCTTGCGCCTTCAGGTATTTGCATCAGATGGATAGAACTTTGAACTTTCGCCTGAAGGGTGGCAGCAGCATATGTTATGAGTTTGGGGATACCCGTCGAGCCTGAGGTAGGAAATATCATGGCTGGCGCTTCTGGGTTAAGTCTTTTTTCAAGACGTAATGTACAAGTTAGGCCATTAGACAGAAGTAGTTTGTTTGGTGGTAAATCTATGAAAATCTTGGATGTCGTAGCATCTACCAATACCAAAGGGCAACTTGCGGCTTCAATGATTTCTAGAAGCCGTGCTTTCGGATGTTCTGGATCAAGCAATAAAAAGGCTCGTCCAGAAAGTCCACATGCAAACCAAGCTGCAATGGCATCAAATCCAACCGTCTGAACTAAGGCGATTGGACCAGGTATCTTGGCGTATTCATCTATTTCCCGTGAAAGCCCCGCAATTCGTGAGCATAAGTCGTGGAAGCTATATATTTTTCCTTCAGCAATCACAGCAGGGTTGCTTGGAAATTGAGTTGCAATTTTTGAAATAGATTCTGGTAGTGATTCGAATATTTTTTCAACAGACGGTGGTGAAAAGACAGAGTGATGCCATATTACTTCTTTTTCCATAGTATCATTCATTTAAATCAGTATTAGCTGTATTTGAAGTCATAGGAAAGTTATAGAGAATTCTTTCTAATTTGTGAATTTGAAGAGTTTTAGAGGTTATTAGTTTTGGAATAAGTTTGTTATTGTGATATTCAAATCCAAGACTACCATTTTGAACGCGGATGGCACCACCTGGGAAAGGGCGAAACGAAAGCATATCAGGGTGGGCAACTTGTCTCATTATGAGTGCATCCTCAGTAGCAACTAAAGAAGACAAATCTTCTGTCCACTTTGACTCCGCCTGAAGATAAGTAGTAAACCGGAATGATGCTTCTTCATAGCTACAAGTACGACCTAAGAAACGTTCTACATTTAGATGTTCTTGTTCAGATATCTTTGTGAACGGATATCTTGGAATAAAAGAATGGTTTGGATCAAAACTAGCGAGTTCAGATTGCACTAATACATGTACTTGACTTTCAGCACCTAAAAGCTTTATCATTTCCCTCATTTTATTTGCATATCTTTCTGTATCAGAGAGTGGAATTTCATTTGTCCAAAGTGCTACACCATTGTTAATGACGATGAAAAACTCTATACCTATTGGGTAGATAGTTTCTACTTTTTGCTTCAATAGTGAAATCTGAAACAAAAGCATTAATTCTGTTTGGTCAGGTTCATAAATTAGTGATTTTTTCTCAGGAAATGGGGATGCTCTATAGCCCCCATTGTAGAGAAAAAAAAATCGGATGGGCAAACTATTTGCTACTTGCCTTTCAAGATGTGGCTTTACCTTCGCTATGATTCGAGTTAGTTTTCTTTTAGATTGGTAATTGAACATTCGATGAGTTAGAATGTGCAAAATTTCGTCAGCTAGTCCGACAGTAGGATATATATATTCTTGCGAAATGAGTGATTGGTTTTGTGTCCAAACTTTACGGATTGATAGTAATTTAGAATTTATCCACGAGTTGAATGTTTCACTCAATGCTTGATTTGCATGTGTATAATTTAGGTCATCATCTATATGGGGTACGGGTAAAATCAAATTTCCTGACATTGCAAAGGGTTTGAGTTAGTAAAATATAAGAAGGCTTAGATTAGAAAAAGGGTTACTTTCTGTAATAAAGTCAAAATTATGGCTATAAACGTTATCCAACAATCATTTAAACCAAAACGTTTTACTATACAAACGCACCATAAATTTAAAATAAAGGTTTGTTTCCTGAAGAGGTATTATTTTTTGCTAAAAATTGGATTCTATGGATAAGGTTCAAAATTATCTTAAGTAATTCTAAAGCCAACTCAAACTGTTTACATGTCTTTTTTATCCCTATCAAAGTAGTTCTTTGAGTTTTTGTTTTCCGAAAGATCCAACGGAAAAACGGCACACAATGGCAAAATCGTTGAGAAGATTATGTAACTTTGCAGCTTATTTCAGATACCAACCATAAATTTTTCTCCTCATGAAGTTCGGAGTTGTTGTATTCCCGGGATCCAATTGTGAAGACGATACCATTTTTGCCTTGCGCCACAACTTAGGCCAAGAAGTAGTGAAACTTTGGCACAAAGACCATGACTTGCAAGGTTGTGATTTTGTATTCTTGCCAGGTGGTTTTTCGTACGGTGATTATTTGCGTTCGGGAGCGATTGCTCGTTTTTCACCCATTATGAACGAAGTAATTGCACATGCTAACAAAGGGGGATACGTCATGGGAATTTGCAACGGGTTCCAGATTTTAGTAGAAGCGGGCTTGGTACCGGGTGTTCTCCTGAAAAATACGTCTCAGAAATACATTTGTAAAAATATTTACTTGAAACCCCAGAGTTCATCAACTCTCTTGACGGCGCAACTCGAACCCATCGCTTACAAAGTGCCTATCGCACACGGTGACGGCCGTTATTATGCAGATGCAGATACATTGAAAGCTCTGAATGATAATGACCAAGTTTTGTTCAGATATTGCAACGAAGCCGGTGAAATCACAGAGGAGGCGAACCCGAACGGCAGTTTGGAAAACATTGCGGGCGTTACCAATGCCGCAAAAAATGTCTTTGGAATGATGCCACACCCAGAAAGAGCTGCTGACGCCGCCCTCGGAAATACAGACGGTGCAATCATTCTTGAACAAATCTTACGCGTGATGGCTTAATAGCCAAAGGTAAAAAATATATGATGACTACTCCACAAACACAAGAAAGCTTTGTTATTGGAATTACAGGAGGAAGTGCCTCTGGGAAAACCTTCTTCTTGCATAGTTTACTCAGTGAATTTGACGAAGCAGATGTTTGTCTTATTTCACAAGATAATTACTATAAATCGAAGGACTTTGTTCCGAAGGACTTGAACGGGGTAGAAAATTATGATTTACCAGAAGCCATTGACTTTGAGTTATACGCTTCACACATTGCCGCACTTAAGTCTGGACAAGAAGTGACGCAAAAAGAATATACTTTTAATAATCCGAATGTTGAACCGAAGACACTGGTTTTTAAGCCAGCTCCTATCATCGTTGTAGAAGGTATTTTCGTATTTCATTCGTACCATATTTCCCGATTATTGGATTTAAAAGTCTTCATTGATGCCAAAGAACATATCAAAATCAAGCGAAGAATTATTCGGGATAATAGTGAACGCGGATATGACCTAGAGGATGTTCTCTATCGCTGGGAAAACCACGTTGCGCCAACCTACGAAAAGTTTATCAAGCCTTCCAAATACGATGCAGATATTGTCATTAATAATAACCAACACTTTGCGAATGGTTTGAAAATTTTGACCAGTTATATGCGAACTATTCTAGAGGAGAGAAATTAATCCTCTAGAATATTTCCCAAAGCCGTATTCTTTAGAAAAAGAGTAACCAACACAAACACAATAGCCCAATAGATGTAGATATAGTAGTAATCTCGTACATCTTGGAGTGTGTCACTTTTGATTTTCACCTTTTCCATTTGATTAATTTGATTAAAAATCGTGGTGAGGGTCTGGTTATCCGTCGCCCGAAAAAAAGCACCTTTCCCTTCCTTAGCGATTTCGCGTAACGTTTTTTCATTCACAATTTCTTGGTCACTATCTCGTCCGACTGCAATGGTATAAGGACGAATAGAGAAAAATTTTGCTAAATCAGCTGCATTAATGGGAGGAAGGACATCATTCTTGCTGTCTCCATCACTTAAAAGAATGATTACCTTACTTTTACTAGGTATATCTCTCAAATGATTGATGCACGTGGCAAGTGCAGTGCCGAGAGACGTCCCATCTACCGGAATCATTCCCTGGTAAATTTCATCTATATAAGTATTAAGAGTGGGGTAGTCTGTGGTGAGAGGAGAAAGAATGAGAGGTTCGCCAGCAAATACAACAAGTCCGATGCGGTCATTTTGTCGACCCTTTATAAATTCACGTGCTACTTGTTTAGCTGCTTCGAGGCGCGTAGGTTGCAAATCTGTTTCACCCATCGAGCCCGAAACATCCAGAGCGAGCATAATGTCTATTCCTTCTGCATATTGTTCTTTACTTTCCAAAATTCGTTGGGGGCGTGCAAGCGCGAGAAGAATACAGAAAAGAGCTGCCGAAAAAGTAATAGGAATCAGGAATCGGAAGTAGCTAGACCAATGTGTTTGTCGGTGTTCTGGTGGAAGAGCAAGATATAAAACTTGTCTTTTGGGTGAAAAAAGCCACCGGAAAAGGAAAAGAAATGGGATTCCGACGATTGCATATAGGTAATACGGGTTCTTCCACACAAAAGAAGTGAGGGTAGCTACCTTAAACCAGTCGAGTGTCAACCATTCATTTTCCATTTATATACTTTTTAGTATCTCTCATACGCCTCAACAGCAGCGCGTACACTTCCGTGCGTCATCAAAAGTTCTTTTGCTTGTTCGTATGATACTGGAATACTCGCTTGAATCATACGAATACCGCGTTCAACAAGTTTTTCGTTGGAAAGCTGCATATCCACCATTTTATTCCCTTTTACACGTCCTAATTGAATCATGACGGTGGTAGAAATCATGTTGAGAACTAATTTTTGTGCCGTGCCGGACTTCATACGGGTGCTACCTGTCACAAACTCAGGCCCAACGACAACTTCAATGGGATATTCAGCTTCAGCGGCAATAGGGCTGCCTTTGGTACAAACAATGCAGCCTGTCAATAGTCCTTCTTTACGCGCTTTTTGTAATCCACCAACCACATATGGCGTTCTTCCTGAGGCAGCAATGCCGATAAGTGTATCTTGTGCGGTGGGTTGGAATGCTTCAAGGTCAATCCAAGCTTGTTGTGGGTCGTCTTCGGCATTTTCAACCGCACTTCGAATCGCCTTGTCTCCCCCTGCAATGATACCAACCACAAGTCCGGCTGGAACGCCATACGTAGGCGGACATTCAGAGGCATCTACAATACCAAGGCGACCGCTTGTTCCTGCGCCAATGTAAAACAACCGCCCACCGGCTTTCATCCGTGGAACGATTTGGTCTATCAATGCCTCTATTTGTGGAAGGGATTGCGCCACAGCAAACGGAACTGTCTGGTCTTCTTGATTGATACCTTCTAAAAGTGCACGGATGGATTTTTTGTCTAAATCATCGTGATTCGAAGTGGCTTCCGTTGCGATGCCATCCAATTGTATGGGTGATGTTGCCATAATGAAAGAGCTAGGAAAGAAAAGGTCTAAAGAGAAAAAGGAGGGCAAAATTTACTTGGATTTTGCCCTAAAGTCTTTATTACTGCTTATTTGTATGTAATTCGTAGAAATATTTGTAGAACAACGGAATGGTTTCAATGCCTTTGTAGAAATTGAAGAGACCGTAATGTTCATTGGGCGAATGGAGAGCGTCTGAGTCAAGGCCAAACCCGAAAAGAATGGATTTTAGCCCTAATTCTTGCTCAAAAAGTGCGACGATAGGAATACTACCTCCACCACGAGTCGGAACAGGTGTTTTTCCGAATGCCTCTTGCATCGCACGGAACGCCGCTTGGTATCCGATAGAATCAGTGGGCGTCACGTAAGGTTGTCCGCCGTGATGTCTGTTTACTTTTACTTGGACTGTTGGTGGAGCAATGGCTGTGAAATGAGCCGTGAACAAATCCGAGATTTCTTCCCAATCTTGGTCGGGAACCAAACGCATAGATATTTTCGCAAATGCCTTCGAAGGAAGCACCGTTTTGGAGCCTTCGCCTATGTAGCCGCCCCAAATACCGTTGACGTCAAGTGTCGGACGAATCGAAGCGCGTTCACGGGTAGTGTATCCTTCCTCCCCTGAAACTGCGGCAATATTCAAATCTTGTTGATAAACGTTTTGGTCAAAAGGTGCGGCTTCAAGTGCATCACGTTCTTCGACGGATAGTTCGACGACTTTATCATAAAATCCTTTGACCGTGATTTTCCCTTTTTCATCGTGCAGAGACGCAATCATTTGAGTCAGAACGTTGATGGGATTTGCAACGGCGCCACCATACACGCCCGAGTGGAGGTCACGGTTTGGTCCTGTTACTTCTACTTCCATATAGGCAAGGCCGCGCAGTCCGGTTTCAACAGAAGGAATATCGTTAGCAATAATGGACGTATCTGAAATAAGGATAATGTCGGCGGCAAGTTTTTCTTTGTTTTCTTTGACGAACGTAGCCAAGTGTTCGGAACCTACTTCTTCCTCGCCTTCAAACATTACTTTTACATTGCAGGTGAGAGCATTGTTGGCAATCATGGTTTCGATCGCCTTGACGTGCATATAGATTTGTCCTTTGTCGTCGCAAGCACCTCTTGCAAAAATAGCCCCGTCTGGATGTACGGGGGTTACGCGGATAGTTGGTTCAAAAGGGGGCGTTTCCCAAAGTTCGAGGGGATCAGCGGGTTGCACATCGTAATGTCCATAAACGAGAATGGTAGGAAGTACAGCGTCCACGATTTTTTCAGCAAAAACAATGGGATGACCTGCGGTAGGGCAGATTTCTACTTTGTCCATTCCGGCCTCAAGCAAGCGCTGTTGAACAAATTCAGCGGCTGTGAGCATGTCTGCTTGGTGCGCTGGATTGGCAGAAACCGAAGGGATGCGTAGAAAATCGAAAAGTTCGTTTAAAAAACGTTGTTGATGTTGTTGGATGTATTCTTTCATCGGAACGATGGATATGTGAATAAGTGATTGTGCCAAAAATAAGGAAAAATCAGAAGTTTCTTGCTAATTTATTGAATTTTGGCGCGGCTTACGAAAAGGGAAACGGTAAAATTTAGGTTGGTGGAATTTAGGGAAAGCGCGTACCTTTGTGATTTCGTTAAGCATATCCCTTCATGATTTATTTATTACTCAGCATTTTAGCTTCTGTACTGCTACTCGTCAATTTCCGGTTACACCCTCATTTTGGTATTCAGACAAGGCAAGCCATTGTGTTTAATTATCCTTTTTGTGTAGCAACGGGACTTATTTTGATGCCAGAAGGACAAGTTTTTTCGTTGGATTTAACCCAAACTTGGACATGGATTGCGCTGAGTCTAGGCATTGCCTTTATTGTCACGTTTGTACTTTCTGGATTGGCTACCCAACGCATGGGTTTGGCCTTAACATCACTTGCTAATAATGTATCTTTGGTCATTCCTGTTTTGTTTAGTTTGTGGGTCTTTCAAAATTCAGGAAGAGCTTTTGATGTATGGAATTATGCAGGGCTTGGGTTGGCTTTGGTGGCTGTTGTTTTGAGTACATTCAAACCCGAGGAAAAAACAAACGAAACAAGTACACAAAAAAATAATGCTTGGTGGTTGATCATCGCTGTTTTCGTTATGTACGGTATGACCAACACGGTTATTAATTACATGAATATTCAGTATATCCCAAATCCGGAAGAGACAATACCGGTTACTTTGGTGATGCTTGTCGGGGCGATTGCAGCTGGAGTTATCCTTCTTGTACGTGATGTATTCGTTGGTAAAGAGAAAATAGCCCCAAAGAATATAGCAGCAGGAATTGCATTGGGTATTCCTAATTTCTTGTCCTTTTATTGGTTGTTGTTGGCGCTTCGTGCCTTCGGGAATAGTGGCGCTTTGGTATATCCTTTGTACAATATTGGGGTAATTTTAGTAGCAGCGTTAGTCGGGATTGGATTTTTTAAGGAAAAGATTCGCCGTGTCAATCAAGCTGGTTTGGTGCTAGCGGTTATCGCCATTTTACTGATTTCGTATCAAGAAATTTTTTCATAGACTTTACTTTCTAGGAAAGGACGCAAATAAAAGAAGCTTCTTTCTTACTTTATACGCTGATTATCAATTATTTTTAGTAATTTTGCGACCTTTTTAGTACGTTTTATTTAGAACAGAGGCGGGCAAGAAACCGCACTCGCATTTGAGGAGATATGGCAAATATAGTAGCAATTGTAGGGCGACCTAACGTGGGTAAATCTACCCTTTTTAATAGATTAATCGAAGAACGCGTAGCCATTACAGATAACATGGCAGGCGTAACGCGTGACCGTCATTACGGATATTCTGTCTGGACAGAGAAATTTTTTACCGTCATTGATACCGGTGGGTATGTCGTCGGCTCGGAAGATACGTTTGAAGAGGCAATTCGCGAACAAGTAGAATTGGCACTCGAAGAAGCAACCGTCATTTTGTTTGTAGTAGATACCATGACCGGATTGACTGATTTGGACAAGGATTTTGCCAATGTTCTCCGTCGTTCACAAAAGCCCCTATTCATCGTGGCTAATAAAGCTGAAACGTTCGAGCGCCAATCCTTGGTTGCACCCGAGTTTTATGCGTTGGGCTTGGCAGCAGATGTTTTTCCGGTTTCAGCTGTAGATGGTTCTGGAACGGGTGATTTATTGGATGAGGTTATCAAACATTTTGATGACGAAGGTATCGAAGACCCTAACGAGGGAGTACCAAGAATTGCTATTTTGGGTCGCCCGAATGTAGGAAAATCATCTTTCTTGAATGCACTTTTAGGAACAGATAGAAGTATCGTAACCAATATTGCAGGTACAACACGGGATTCTATTGATACGCGCTACAAATTGTATGGGAAAGACTTTATTCTAACAGACACAGCAGGGATTCGGAAGAAAGCCAAAGTACAAGAAAGTATCGAGTTTTACTCCGTTTTACGCTCCCTAAAAGCATTAGATAGTGCAGATGTCTGCGTGATTTTGATTGATGCAGAGCGCGGACTAGAAGCCCAAGACGTGCATATTATCGCCCACGCCCACAATGCCAAAAAAGGCATTGTTTTGATGGTGAATAAATGGGATTTGATTGAAAAAGACTCCAAAACGTCGGATGTGTTCAGAAAAGAATACATGGATAAATTGGCTCCGATGAATTACATGCCTGTGATTTTTGCCTCTGCCTTGGAAAAACAACGTATTTTCCAAGTAATCGAAAAAGCAATGGAGGTCTATGAAAGCCGGACGAAGCAAATCCCTACGTCTAAAATCAATGAAGTCATGCTTCCGATTATTGCAAAGACACCGCCACCGGCAATCAAAGGAAAGCATATCAAGATCAAGTATATCATTCAATTACCGACGCCATCGCCGACTTTCGTATTCTTCTGTAATTTGCCACAGTACATAAAAGATGCGTATGAGCGTTTCTTACAAAACCAAATTCGCGAACATTTTGGATTTGAAGGCGTAGCAATCACGGTATTTTTTAGAAAAAAATAAGCAAGAAAACATGACAAAGCATGTGCTATTGATGGATGGCCCCGATGCCAAAGGATTGATTTTTCAGGTGACTAGTGTTCTCTTTGAGCAAGCATGTAATATCATTCGGCAAGACGAATACGTCAGTCCATCAGGTCAATTTTTTATGCGTACAGAGTTGGAATCAGATGAAAATCTAGATTCCAACTCGCTTTTAAAAGCCCTCCGGCAGCGCATTCCAGACGAGTCAATTACGTTTCGAATTAACCCGAAAAAGAAAAAAGACATTGTTATTCTAGCAACGAAAGAGCATCATTGTTTATCTGATTTATTGACACGTTACCACTTTGATGAACTGAATGCCAATGTTTTGGCGGTTATTAGCAATTACAATGTATTGCAGCCGTATGTGAGTAAATTTGGTGTACCTTTTCATTATATCGCCCACGAGGACAAAACGAGAGAGGAACACGAGGAGGCTATTTTACGAACATTATCGATCTATAAACCAGCTTATTTGGTATTGGCAAAGTATATGCGGGTCTTGACTCCCGGTTTTGTGGCACATTATCCAAACCAGATTATCAATATCCATCACTCTTTTTTACCTGCTTTTATTGGGGCAAACCCGTACAAACAAGCATACGATAGAGGTGTGAAAATCATTGGAGCAACCGCCCATTTCGTGAATAATGATTTGGATGAAGGGCCGATTATCGCACAAGATATTAAACATGTGAGTCACCGCTACACAGCTGCAGATATGTCTAGAGAAGGGAAAGATGTAGAAAAGATGGTACTTACAAACGCACTAAAGCTAGTTTTCAATGATCGAGTGTTTATCAACGGCAATAGAACCGTAATTTTATAGGTTAGGATCAATCATCTCTAAAGTCCAATCCGGTAGTAAACCGGATTGGACTTTTTATTTATATATAAGTGCATTGCAAAGAGAATACTAAAAATTATTTGTTCAAATTGAAAAGAAGATAAAATAAGACGTACATTGTTATTTGAACAATTCAATTTTTTTTGATGTTTACAGATGTAGTTTATTGTCAAAAGTAAAATTGAGTAAATTTTTTACCTAAAATCAAAACGATGAAAAAACAATTATTTCAACAAACAAAAGGAAAAGCTAGCAAGATAAGTGTTGCTTTGGTGCTTTTAGCGATGGCTACACCTACTGCAACCCAAGCAGCTGAACTAGCCAAAGGTAGTTCACAATGGATACAAGCCGAAGAGGCTATCACCGGTAAAATTACAGATGCCAAAGGGGAGGCACTTCCAGGTGTAGGAATTGCCATTAAAAAAACAACGCGTGGAACGACCACAGATGTAAACGGGATGTTCAAAATTAACGCCAATGTCGGTGACGTTTTGGTGATTAGTTTCGTAGGTTTTGCTACCAAAGAAGTAAAAGTAACAGGCCCAACCGTCAATGTTGTTTTGGAAGAAAGCCTTTCGACCCTAGACGAAATCGTGGTTACGGGAACAAGAACTAGTGGTCGTACGAAAGTAGATACGCCTGTTCCTGTGGATATTATTCCTTTGGCGCAAGTAACAAATACAATTGGACAAGTGGATATCAATCAGATTTTGACATTCATCGCTCCTTCGTTTCAGTCGGCACGTCAAGCTATTTCAGATGGTACAGACCACGTTGACCCTGCTCAATTGCGTGGTTTAGGACCAGACCAAGTATTGGTATTGGTGAACGGTAAACGCCGCCATCAATCTGCTTTGGTCAATGTAAACGGTACGGTAAACCGTGGAACCGTCGGTACAGATATGAACGCTATTCCGGCTACGGCAGTAGAAAAAATTGAAATCCTTCGTGACGGTGCAGCTGCGCAATATGGTTCAGACGCCATTGCCGGTGTGATTAATATCGTTTTGAAGAAAAAAGAAGGCTTAAGCGGCAATGTTTCGTACGGTTCACACATAACAGCATACGATAAAAACTGGATTATCAACAATCAACAAAATAGCCGTGTCAATGTAATTGACGGAGGAACAGCGCAATTGGGCTTGAACTACGGAATCAAAGTAGGGGATAGAGGATTTGTCAATGTGACTGGTGAATATGTGAGCCGTGGACAAACAAACCGTACAGGAACTTACACAGGACAGATTTTTCCGGCTGTAGGTGGCCAAGTGATTGACAATCAGATTTTGGCGGAACGTGGTTTAACGCGGGACGATTTTGATATGCGTATCGGTAACTCAGAAGTGAAAGGAGGCGGTATTGTCTTGAATGCGGAGTTCGGTATTGGAGAGAAAGGTACGTTATATGCGTTTGGTGGTTTTAACAATAAAAAAGGAAATGCAGCGGGTTTCTATCGTTATCCAAATGCCATTCCTGCTGCGGTTCGTGCCAATGTATTCCAAGTATATCCCAACGGATTCTTGCCCGAGATTAACTCGGATGTAACAGACATTTCGTTCTCAGCAGGTTTTAGAACAAAATTAGGTGAATGGAACATGGATTTGAGTAATACGTTTGGACAAAACGTATTTGATTTCGATATTACAAATTCTGTAAACTACACGCAAGCATTGGCTTCTTCTGGTTTCCAAACGGCTTTTGATGCAGGTGGGTTGAGCTTTTTACAGAATACAGTCAACTTGGATTTCAATAGAAAATACGAAGTTTTACGTGGATTAAACGTTGCGATGGGTGCAGAGCAACGTTTAGACCAATTCGGTATTCGTGCTGGAGAAGAAGCTTCTTGGAGAAATTACAATACATCTGCTGGTGTGCCGGCGGGTGCGCAAGTATTTGCTGGTTTCCTACCTTCAAACGCGGCAACCAACTCTAGAACCAGTGTCGCAGCTTACGTGGATCTAGAACAAGAATTATCCGAATCTTTGCTTGTTACAGGTGCTTTGCGCTTCGAAAATTACTCAGATTTTGGAAGTACGTTGAACTATAAACTAGCAGGTCGTTACAAAGTTGCTAAAGGTGTTGCCTTGCGTGCATCAACTAGTACAGGTTTCCGTGCGCCTTCGATGCAACAGCGTTTTTATGCGAAAACCAATACATTGTTTGTGTCACAAGGAGGACAAACGGTACCTGTTGAAAGTGGTACATTTACCAATGACAGCGAACCAGCACGTATCTTAGGTATTCCGCAATTGAAACAAGAAACATCGGAAAGTTATACAATCGGGGCGACAATTCAGCTGGGTGGTAAGTTAGACTTTACGGTTGATGCGTACCAAATTGATATTGATGACCGCATTGTCTTGACAAATAATTTCTCAGACGGTGGAAATGCAGCCATTCGCGCGCAATTACAAGCAGCCAATGCTACTACGGCAAACTTCTTTACCAATGCAGTGGATACGCGTTCAAGAGGTATTGAGCCCGTGATTAACTACAATACTCGTTTTGCGAAAGGACAGTCATTACGTTTAACACTTGCAGGTGCTTTCATCCAAAACGAAGTGAAGAAAGATGCAAATGGCAACCCAATTATCAAAGCATCTGCCATTTTACGAGAAACGGGTCAGGCTGGAAATTACTTCAATAGAGAAGACCAAAGCCGTATTGAAGTGGCAAACCCACAAAATAAAGTGAGTTTCATGGCAAACTACAAAGTGGGTAAGTTGGCGTTCATGGTACGTGCGGTACGCTTCGGACAAGTGGTTTATCTAGATCCTAACACAAATTTAAGCCGTCCGGAAACATTCCCTGTGAATGCTTTAACTGGACAAAGAGAAGCACTTGACCAAACATTCACGCCAAAAACAACTACGGATGTAACGGTGAATTATGATATTGCGAAAGGTATTAATCTTTCTTTGGGTGCGAATAATATCTTTGATGTGTATCAGGATATTCACACACATGCAAACAACTTTAGTTTGGGTCGTTTTGTGTATTCAAGAAGAGTACAACAGTTCGGTTTCAACGGTCGCTATGTATTCGGTCGTTTGAATTTCAATCTATAATATTTACTCGTAATTAAGTGAAAAGGCTGTTTCAGTAATGAGACAGCCTTTTTATGTTTTATAATTTGCAAAATCTGGTAATTAATGATTTACATTTTCCATTTCAACTGCCAATAGGCTTCCGTTTCTGTTTCTTTTTTACATACAAAGTTATTTCTTGTAAGCACGCGTATGGAAGCCGTATTGGCTTTGTCTGTAGTAGCGAGAATAGCTGTTACATTAGGTTGTGTACGTGCCCAAGAGATTATTCCACTCACCATTTCGGTCATAAACCCTCTTCCCTGAAACGCTGGGTACGTACCGTAACCAATTTCTATTTCACCTGCCTCATTAGGTTCTCCGAGGAGGCATATATCTCCAACCATCTGATTATCTGCCTTAGAAATACCCGTCCAAAGTGTAGAATACAAGTAATTCTTTGATGTATCTGCGACATTTGGCAAAATGGTCTGTTCAAGTGCTTCTTTCAGTTCGGGTGAAATGTTTCTTGGGTTTTCGTTCAGATGTAATTCAGCTTCCAATGAATTGTCGCAAGCGATATATTTTAGCAATTGGTTGTAAGTCAAGGGTTTTAGGGTTAACCTATCGGTTTCAAGCATATTTTATCGAATTTTAATTAAAAAAATAGAAGAGAAGTATTTCAAATGTCTTGAACAAAGATTCACTTAACAAGAAATTCGTTGTGTGCATTTTGATTTTTGTACACGTAAGGTATAGAAAAATGGTTTTCAGTCTCGTAAAATAGAAGTAGATATGCCTTCTATGATATATCATAAAGAGAATAACTTTACAATTCATTCCCGATTATCTCTGCCCAATTGCAAAAAAAAGCATTAATTCATTCCTTTATATCACTCGGCAAAGCGTTTATGTGTAAATTTGGGAACTACCCATTTTCAAATTCCCCAGAAACATTGATTCGCAAGATTAGATACAGATGATTTTCTCCATTAAGATACTAGTCCAACACCTTCTTTTTCACTTCTTCTTGGAGTTTGCCATAGAAACAGTAGAAGTTACAAAACCTGCCAACGATTGGCATTCCTCTTTCTCAGATTCTACTTCTTTGCAAGCCATCACACCGGCACAAAAGGAGTTCGTTCGAGCGCAAAATGCGTGGGCAGATAGTGTGTTAGCTACCCTCACGACAGAACAAAAAGTAGGTCAATTGTTTATGATTTCGACCTATTCAAACCGCACGGAATCTACGTATCGACTCATAGAAGAACAAATTCGTAAATATCATTTGGGCGGAATTATCTTTTTTCAAGGCAATGCACGCCAACAAGTACGGCTAACAAACAGATACCAAGCAGCTTCCAAAATTCCGTTATTAATTGGCATGGATGCAGAATGGGGACTTGGGATGCGCTTAGATAGTACATTCTCTTTTCCGAAAAGTATTACGCTTGGCGCTATTCAAAATCCACGAATTATAGAAGAAATTGGCGCCATCATCGGGCAACATTGCCGACGAATAGGCGTACATATTAATTTTTCTCCCGTCGCCGACATCAACACAAATCCAGAAAATCCGGTCATTAACTTTCGTTCTTTTGGTGAAGATAAAGAGCGGGTTGCCGCATTAGCTGTTGCGTATAATCGGGGTTTGCGTCGCATGAAAGTCATGGGTTCTGCCAAACATTTTCCAGGACACGGAGACGCAGACAGTGATTCTCATTTGGCTTTGCCGCTCATTCGTCATTCTGAAAGCCGCCTTCGGTCAGACGAATTTTACCCTTTTCAAAAATTAATTCAAGACAGTGTTGCCAGCGTAATGGTAGGACATCTTTTTGTGCCTAGTCTAGACGCAGCCATGAATACGCCCGCAACAGTATCAAAACGAATTGTACAAGATATTCTTCAAAAAGAACTGGGTTTCGACCGTCTCATTATCACAGATGCGCTCAATATGCGTGGGCTTACCAAATTTTATCCAACAGGCCAAGCAGAGGTCGCGGCACTGAAAGCCGGAAATGATTTGTTGCTACAAACGGCGCAATTGCCCGTTGCATACGCAGCTGTTCTGGACGCAGTAAAATCGCAAGAGGTGAAAGAAGAAGAGTTAAACAAAAAAGTACACAAGATTCTTCGCGCAAAATATTGGGCTGGTGCACATCGCTTTGCTCCTCTGTCGGAAAAAGACCTTCAAACGGATTTAAATTCACTTTTAGCTGAACAAATCAAAGAAAAAGCATTCAACCAAGCAGTTACGGTTGTTCAAAATGAAGGAAACGTATTGCCTTTTTCTCGCATAGATACAACGCGTTTTGCTTCTGTTGCGATAGGTCGGGAGTTAGGTGGTGATTTTCAGGAAACATTGAGCCGTTATGCTGAGGTCAAGCATTTTTCTATTCCTTTCAAACCAAGTAAAGAAAGTGAATGGCAGTGGGTTTTGGAGGAAGCAAGTAAGTTTGAGATCGTTTTTGTGAGTGTTCACGATATGAATAATTTATCCGCACGAAATTTTGGGGTGACGTACTCAACGGTTCAATTTATTGAGGAACTCCAGAAACGAACGAAAGTCGTGGTTTGTGCTTTTGGAAATCCGTACGGACTTAAATTATTTGCCCGAAGTAGCCAATTGGTTTGTGGGTACGAAGACGACCCCGGAGCGCATCGAGCGGTGGCGCAAGTAATTTTTGGTGGACAAAATGCTGCTGGAAAATTACCTGTAACGGCGCATAAAACACAGAAATTAGGGCAGGGAATGGTTTGGTCCGCTAGTCGATTGGGAATGGAAAGTCCGCTTTTTGTTCGGATGGACGCTCAAAAATTAGCAAAAATTGATACCATTGCGTTGGAAGGAATCCAAAAGGGAGCTTATCCTGGTTGCCAGGTGTTGGTAGCTCGGCGTGGAAAAGTTGTTTATGAAAAATCCTTTGGGACGTATCGCTATGGCGACCCTTCCAAAATTACTCGAGAAAGTCTATACGACTTGGCCTCTATTACCAAAGTTGCAGCAACTTTACAGGCTGTCATGCTTTTGTATGAACAAGGAAGAATCGATTTACGCCAACCGATTAAATCCTATTTACCTGAACTAGCGGGAACAAATAAGGATAAAATGACGGTTCAAGATGTTTTATGGCACCAAGCTGGATTGGTTGCTTTTGTGCCTTTTTGGCGTGAAACAAAGGTTGGCAATGCGTTTCAAGATGAATATTATCTCGCTGCAAACGAAGGAAATAGCCTAGCTGTTACAGAACAACTCTTTATTAAACCAACCATCGGGGCGGATGTCTGGAAATGGATCATTGAATCGAAACTTCATCAGCGCCAAGATGCAAGAGGGGAATATGCGTATTTGTACAGTGATTTGGGATTAATCATGTTGCAAAAATTGGTTGAGAGAATCACGAAGCAACCATTGGATGTATTTGTCACAAATGCCATTTATCGTCCGTTGGGAATGACGGCGACCCTGTTTAATCCTACAAATGTATTTCCGAAAGAGCAAATTGCGCCAACTGCCAACGACTATGTTTTCAGAGGTGCGGCAATTCATGGAACTGTTCACGACCCCAACGCGGCTTTGCTTGGTGGAGTAGCTGGCCATGCAGGTTTATTTAGCCATGCCTGGGATTTAGCAAAGTTAATCCAAATGCACTTACAGTCAGGCGTTTATGGCCCAGAACGTATCTTTAAGAAAGAAACCGTTCAGTATTTTGCGCAGACGGTTTCTCCAAAAAGTGGGCGAGGATTGGGGTGGAATAAGCCGAATCCAGCGGAAAACAGCGCTACTTTTTCGCCGCTTGCTTCGCCACTGACGTTCGGGCATACGGGCTTTACGGGAACGGTCGTTTGGGCAGATCCAAAAGAAGATTTACTCTTTATTTTTCTTTCTAATCGGGTGTATCCGAACGAAGAAAATAATAAAATCAATTTGTTACGTATTCGTCAGCGGATGCATACGGCTGCGTATCAGGCAATTATTCGTTAAATTATTCACAATATATTGAACAATGACAAATCCAATTCTTGATTTTATGCGTGCCCACATCGGAGGGCGAATGGGTGAGGGGAGTCCGTCACTTGTGGCGAAATGGCTAGACGGAGAGCTGACGGCTGTGGAGTATGGAAGTCTCACTTTCAAATTTGAGGTCAAGCCAGAATTTACCAATCCTGCCCTGATTTTACACGGGGGCGTATCTGCGGCTATGATGGACGAAGTACTCGGAGCGACTGTTTACTCGCTAGATAAAGGAGCTTTTTATGCAACCATTAACTTAAATGTTGATTATTTGAGACCTGCCAAACAAGGGGAGTTTGTCTGGGTAACTTCGGAGATTATCAAGGAAGGAAAAACACTCATTCATGCCGCCTGCACGATAAAAAATGAAGCGGGTGATATTGTCGCTAAAAGTGTGAGCAATTTGGCGCGTACTAATTTTGGAATGAAATAAGTATTTTCTAATCTATCAAAAAAGGCTACTTATGGGAATAGGTAGCCTTTTTTGATTACTGTATTTGGTTTGTAAAAACTCCTTTTATTCCACCTTCGGAGGGAGTAATTTGTACAAAACGGGTGTAACAATACGCGTAAGTACAAGAGACGAGATAAGTCCGCCGATGATAACCAAAGCAAGCGGAGAATACAAAGGTGAATGCTCCAAAACCAAAGGAATTAATCCGCCAATAGCCGTTAAGGTAGTCAAAACAATCGGAATGAAACGCGTTTCCCCTGCTTTTTCAATGGCTTCATCTATGCTTAGTTTTTCTTCTTTTCGGAGATAATTAGTAAAGTCCACCAACAAAATGGAGTTTTTGACTTCTATCCCAGCCAATGCAATGATGCCGACAATCGCTGTGAATGACAGGGAGTTATTGGTCAAATACAAGATACCAACTGCCCCAATCATCCCCAATGGAATCACCGATAAGACAATCAATGAACTCTTAAATGTCTTAAATTCAAGGATTAACACGGCCAAAATTCCAAAAAGTGTGATGAGAATAATTTTTCCTAATCCGCCAAATGTCTCCTTTTGCCTTTCCTGCTCTCCCGCTGCCTGAAAATAATAGCCCGTCGGAAGCTTTATTTGTGCAAGCTTTTCCTGAAATGCACTATAAACTGCTGGAGCGAGAAATCCATTGGCAATGAACGAACTTACCGTCGTGTAGCGCTCTTGGTCAAAATGATTAATCTTATTGGGGGAGGTTTCAAATTCTACCGTGACCAACTGGGCAAGCGGAATTTGTGCGCCTGTCGTTTGGCTCGTCACATAGAGATGGTCAAAGGTCTTTAATGTCGGTTTTTGAGCCAAATCAATGCCTACCCGAATTGGAATATCTTCGTTCGCTTCGTCCTTAAATTGACCCATGTCCAATCCAGAAATTCCCAAACGAACCATTCGGTCAATTTCTACGATTGGCACACCTAGCAAACCCGCTTTGTCTCTGTCTATTTGTACCCGAAAATCCGTATTTACCGCTGCCATTGGGTTGGAAACATAGATTGTCCCTGGCGTTTCTTTGTACGCTTTCTCTACACGAAGTGCAATTTGACGTAAACTATCGAGGTTATTTCCAAAAATACGCGTCCCTAACGGCGCTTCTACGGGCGGACCTTGTTCAAATTCAATTACCTTAATTTTTGCACCGGCATACGTAGAAAACTGCCGGCGAAGTGTATCTATGAAAGCCGTACGGGCGGGTACTTCTGTCTTTTCTTGCAATTGAACGAATAATTGAGCGAAATTACTTAAACTCCCCCCTGGTGGAATGACGTTATAGTAGATTCTCGGATTTCCTTTCCCGACATTCGTTGCATAATTTCTGACGATAGCATGACGTGCTAATTCTTTCTCTACAAAAAAAGCTGCTTCGTTTGTGGTAGCAAGATTTGACCCAATCGGTGTTTCTATGTTAATCAAGAATTGTGGTTTTTCAGATTTAGGAAATACACTAATTCCTACCACCGGAATGAGTGCCAAGCTCCCGACGAATAGAACCAAAGCAATGCCCAACGTACGCCAAGGATTCGCCAAAGACCATTGCAAGACTTTCCGGTACGATCCTTCGATACCCTTGTGCATGTATTGTAATACGATATTTCCTTCCTCTCTCTCCTGTTTCGGCATGATGAGACTCGATAAAAAAGGCACAATCGTGATAGATACAAATAAAGAAGCTAAAACGGTCATGATGACCGCCATAGGCAAACTTCGGATGAAGTCACCCGATGATTCTGGAAGAAAAGTAAGGGGTAAAAAAGCCAAAATAAGTGTCGCAGTACAGCCGACAACCGCTAACCCGATTTGCTTGGTTGCTTCAATGGACGCCTCTCTCCGTGAATATCCTTGCCGAATGAAACGCGCGATATTTTCCACTACTACAATGGAATCATCTACTAATAAACCCAAGGCAATCACGAGCCCAACGACCGATAATTGGTTGATACCAAACCCAAGCAAATCCAAACCCGCCAATCCAATGGCCAAGGATAAGGGAATGGAAATCATGACAATAATGGCAGGTCGGATTCCAAGTGGAATCAAGGTGATGAGCACCAAAACAATGGCTATTCCGAAGTCTTTGGCTAACCCTAATAAGCGTTTTGAGACACTTTGGGCTTGGTCAAAGCTTTTTTCAAAGGCAATATGGGCAGGTAAACTTTTCTGAAATTCATCAATAACAGGGCTAATTTGTTCATTGATGGTAAATATATTCGTATTCTTTTTCTGTGTCGCTGTCAAGAAAACGGCGCGTTTCCCGTTCAAACGGGCGAGATAGGCAGGTTGTTCCTCAATACGTTGAATCTCGGCAATGGCATGTAAGGGAATCAACTGGTTGTCGAGCCCTCGAATCGTTGTTTGTTCTATTTGGCGGAGGTTTTCGTAAGAGCCGGATGTTTTGATATTCAATTTTCGGGGGCCTATTTCAATAAATCCGGCAGGAATAGAGGCATTCTCCGATTGAATGGCGCCCATCACTTGCTGAACTGGAATACCCAATTGTGCCATTTTATCCAATTGCAAGGAAATCGCCACTTGTTGTTCAGGATAAGCCCATGTTTCAACGCTTTTGAGATTTTTTACTTTTTTTAATTGGTCTTTTAGTCGCTCGGCTTGGGTTTTTAGCTCCTGAAAACTCGCTTGTTCAGACATAAGCGCACATTGAATAATGCTGACACCTTCGGGCGTGTATTGAAAAACATCGATGCTGTAGATATCAGTCGGAAGTTTGGCTTTTATTGCATTGACTTCACGGAGAACTTCACTGTATTTTTCTTCGGCATCTACTTCATGCAAAAATTCAATCCGTATGCTCGCTACGCCGTCATCGGCAGTAGAAATAATTCGTTTGATGTCGCTGATACTCGCTACTTTTTCTTCGATGGGGTCAACAATTAGGCTTTCCATGTCTTCAGGACTTGTACCTGGATAAACAACGACAATCGAGTTAAAGGTCGCTTTCAAAACGGGGTCTTCCGCCTTGGGCATTTGGAGCAAAGAAGAAACCCCTAAAGCTAAAATTAGGACGAAAATAACAATCGTAAATTGGTAGTTTTTAACAGAAAAGGCGGCTATTTTCATGGTTTATTGCTTTTGGATTGGATTAGAAATGGTCACTTTTTCTTGGTCACTCAAAAAATTAGCACCTTTGTCCACGATAAAATCCGAACTTTGGATACCTCCTATCACTTGCACCATTTGACCATCCAGCGTACCCAATTGTATAGCTGTTTTCCGTACTTTTTGCGTTGCAGCTTCATACACAAATACATATCCATCGTTTTGATTGGCGCCAACCAGCGTTTCAATCGGAATGACAAGCCCTGCCGTTTCTGTGGCGTTCTGCAAAGTTGCTTGTCCGATAAAGCCGGAACGAATGAGTTTTGAATTATTTTTTAATTTAATTTCGATGTCAAAAAGTCCAGTAGCAGGATGAGCAATCGCCCCAATTTGGGTGATATTTCCTTCAAATAATTCGCCAGGATATGCATCTAATTGGACAGACGCCGTCTGACCCATGCGTAATTTTACTAGGTCTTTGTCTGTCACACCCGCACGCAAAAAATACGTATTCGTTCCGGTACTCAAGAGAAACACAGGAGAGAAAGGCGTGACGAGTTCACCCTCCTGTGCTAACTGTCGAAGGATTCGTCCACTTTTAGGCGCATAAATTCGTGTCCATTTTTGGTTAAATTCTGCTACTTTGAGTTGTTCTTTACTAACTTCCAGCGCAGTTTGTGCATCTTGAACGGTATAAGGTAAAATCGCTTGTTCGTCCCCCAATTGTTTGGCGCGTAGATAGTCTCGTTCGGCTTTGGCAAGTGCTGCTTTGGCTTGTTTAACTTGCGCTTGAATTTCGGATATATCTAGTTCAGCCAGCAATTGACCTGCCCGAATTTCCTGACCTTCTTGTACGAATGTACGCTGAATGTACCCGCCTACTTTAAATGCAAGTTTAAGCTCTGCATCTGAGACAATTTTACCCGTTGCTGTAACTTGCGCTGTTTGATTTTGGTAACTCGGTTGAACAACATGCACGACGGGTAGATCATTTACTGCCGTGTTTTCTTTGGGAGAGGATTTTTTCTCACAGCCCCAGAACACAACCAACGAGACCAATAAAAGGAAATGATTTTTCATATTTTTGAAGGATAAGTGTGTTTAAACGTGAAGTCAATAGGCGCTTACTTTTCTGAGTTGTAAATAGGCGAGACTTGCTTCGTATTTTTTGAGTGTATATTGAACAGATGCTACTTCCCAGTCTGTTTGTGCTTTTTGAAGTTCAATGAAAAGAGCTTGACCATTGCGGTATCTTTTTTCGACCAACGAACGAATTTGTTCGGCTTGTTTTTTACCACTTTCGGCAGTTTCAATTCCTTTTTGCGCTGTAATTGCCTGGTAATAAGCTTGTGTAACTTGAAGTTCAATTTGCTGCTTTGCCTCTGCCTGCTTGCTGTCAATCAATTGGTGCTGGATTTTGGCTTGCGCTATTTTCTTCTTTTTCTCGAATCCATGAAAAATATCCCATTGCAAACCCAATTGTAAAATAGCAAATCCTTGGTTCGTAAATTGATAGCCAAAACCTTGAAAACCAACATTTCCTCCAGCAAATACAGTGGGTAAATAAGCTTCTTTTTCTTGGAACTCAACGCCAAGTTGGGCAAGGCGCGCACCGTCTGACAGTTGCTGTAGTTCAAGGCGTTCCCGAAGTGCCTGCGCAACATATTCTTCTAGCGGGAGTGTCGGTACATAGATAGAAGTCCAAGCTGTTGAATCTTGTAAAATCGGGGAATCTAGCGGCTTATAGAGTAAATAATTAAAATAAGCGCGCGCCAATTGTTCGTTTTTTTCTAACTCCGCCCGCCGCTCCAAAGCTTTGTTTCGTTCAAATTGCAGCGTCAACAAAACATCAGGAAGCGCTACTTGATTTGTTACTAATTTCTGATTGAATTGGATGTATTCCTCCACCAAATTTATCGAAACTTGTGCGATTTGACGTGCCTCCGTTACCTGAAGATATTGATAATAAGCTTGTTCAATACCAAATTGAAGATCATACAGAAGCTTTTTCTTTGTGGTTTCTTCCGCTTTCCAAAGCTCTCGGTTGATGAATATACCGTATTTGGCTTTGTTCGAGAAAATAGGATATTGTATCGTGAGCTTTGTTTCGTGAAAATTATTAGGGGCTAATTGCTCGTTTACGTTCTCAATTTGCGGAAATGCCTGTGACTGTGTGAGGGCGTTCAAAGTTGAATAAACAGGATTCAATAAATCACCTACGGGAAATTGTAAACGGCGGCCACCTGCTGCCAACGTGTAATTGGGCGCAAAGGCAACAGAGGGAGAAAGCTGGCTTTGTGCTATCTCGACGGATTTCCACGCCTTTTCAATTTGTAAATCTTGCTGCCGAATAGCCAAATTTCTTTCCAATCCTTCGTCGATGTATTTTTGAAGAATGGGAGATTTTGTTTGCCCAAATCCTAAAAAAGGGAGAAGCAAACTTGCCAGAAATAGAAAATATACGTTGAATTTATTTTTCATTCGTTGACGCACGCATGCGTTGTTTAGCCGTTTGTAAATCGGAGTGAATGGATTGTGTTTTACCTGCTTTTGCCAATCCGAAAAGCGGCATATTACCGTAAACCGCTTCGTAGTTTCCGGGATGAATGGTATAGGTTTCATGCCAAATACCAACGGCTGGACCACTTTTTTTCACTTGTTTGTAATAATTCATCCAAGCAGGAAAATGGGAGGCATCGCGTTGGTTGGCAAAAGCTTCTAGCTTTTCAAAAGACTCCCAATATTGCACCATGATTGTCGTTCGTCCAAACCATTGTTCGTGAGATAAAAGCCCACTTGCGGGTTTGCTAGAAAGCTCTGTTATCATCCGTGACATAGCAGAAATGACTTGGAAAATCGACCTGATTTTCCACCAGTGATTGACCCGCATACCTATCAAAAAGACAACAAATTCGCCGTCCATTTGTACTGTTTTTTTGTTATTCATTATCTGTTTAGGAGGTTTATTTTTGTCTAATTAATTGATTAAAAGCATGCAATGTATCTGCAATGCGTGCCTCGAGTTGTGTCGGTGTTTCTTGAAACATCATGAGTCGATTCCTGTTGTGTAGCGCCACCAATCCATGTACAAAACTCCAAATTAAGAGTGTAGCATGATCTACTTCGTAAGCCGTGAGGTAGCCCTCGGCGTGGCAATCACGAACGGCTGTTCGGAGTGATTCGAAAGATTGCAAGCCTTCTTCCCAAGGTTCTTCTTTGCAAACCAAAGAGTCGATGGGCCCACGCATGAGAAACATCAATTCGTACAGTTCAGGGTTTTGAAGTGCGTACGAAATGTAGTTTTTTCCCATTTGTGCGAGACGCTCAATCGGTGTAAGTTGGTGAATATTTTGGGATAAATGTTTCCCGAATAAATCGAATGCTTCTGTATGGAGAGCCAATAACAACTCATTTTTATCTTTAAAATAGAGATAGATGGTTCCAGGGCTGTATTCAATGTGGTCGGCGATATTTCGAATAGAAGTTTTTTCAAAACCATGTTCCAAAAACAACGTTTTAGCAGCGTCTAAAATCCGTCGCCTTTTTTCTTCCCGTTCGCGCTCTTTTCGTTCTGTAATGCCCATTTGAAAAATATATTAACACTGCAAATAAAATGAACACTGTTCAGAAAAAAGAATTTTTAGTGAAGAAAAAAGAAAATAATTTATAAATAATTGATTATGAATGTATTAATAAAAAAAGAGGTGACTCGAAAGTTACCTCTTTGTTATCTATTTTTGAAAAGATAGAGTTAATTGGAAAGAACTACGAGTTCGTTTCCGCGTAAAATAGGCACAACATCGTATAAGTCGTGTTGTACACAATACGTAATATCTTTTTGAATACCCAATCTTTGGAGTCGTCGAACATGGGAAGAATTGGCTAAAAATCCGAGAATATTTTCTTTGGCTTGTTGGTACGTACGCATTGCCATAAGTGCGCTATCTTCCGATACAAAGTATTCTTCTTGGAGTGCCTCTACCACAGCACCGGCAAAAAGTGTATCTTCCAAATTGGGGCGACCTTTCCAGCCAGCACAAAGAACGACAACATCGTATTGCTGTGATTTTAGATAATCAGTGATGGCTTTCAAATTAAGAAACGCTCCGACGATGACCTTTACGGCAGTTGGTTTGGCTTTGGTGATAGACAAGGTGCCGTTTGTGGTTGTCATGGCAATTTTACTTCCTATCAGGCGGTCTTCCATGAAACTAAAAGGCGAATTATCTAGGTCAAAACCTTCTACTTTTTGGGCATTTCTCTCGGCAGCAGCAATATAGCCCTGTTCTTGGTATGCTTTACATTCTTCTACACTCGCCACCGGAATAATACTTTGTACGCCGTGTGCAAACCCACTTACCATGCAAGATGTAGCCCGAAAAATATCGGTTACAACAACGATGCTATTTTCTAGGTTGTGCAAGTGCAATAAATCGGGCGAGAGGCAGACATCTATCTGTTTCATTCAAAGAGGAGATTCGTGATTAACTGGATATTCATTTTCTTGCAAATATGCATAAATCCATTGATTATTCATAAACGATACTCAATAGCTCTGCCAAGCAAGCGGGCTTTGTTTGTCCTTTTATCTCGATTATCGCCTCGGTTGTCATCTTGATTCCATTCACTCCAAAAGGACTGACGGCTTTGAAATGAGCTGTAAGCCGGACTTCGCTTCCTGCTTTAACGGGCGACAAGAATCGCACTTTATTTGTCCCATAATTAATCGCCATTTTAGAAGATTGAATGGCATAAATTTGTTCCATGAGCATCGGAATAACCGAAAGTGTCAGAAAGCCGTGTGCAATGGTTCCTCCAAATGGAGAAAGAGCTGCCCGTTCACTATCCGTATGAATCCATTGGTAATCGTGCGTAGCTTTGGCAAAAGAGTCGATCATTTCTTGGGTTATTTTTAACCAATCAGATGTACCTAATGCAGTTCCTTCTGCCTGTTTTACCTCTTCAAGTGTTTGAAATTGTTTTTTCGATGCAGGTATTTCGGTTTGTTCTTCTCTTTTTTCTGGAACAGGAATTTCAGGTTCATCTTGGATAACAACAACGGCCTTCCCGATTACTTTTCTGTCCATCAAGGCTTGAATCGCCTCTGGTGCTTCTTGGAGTGTATATTGTTTGTGAATATGTGTTTTTATTTTCCCTTCTTGAAAAAGACGTGCGAGAAGTGCTAAATTTTGTTGATTTTTTTTAGGTTCTGTTTGTGCAAATCGTCCCCAAAAAACACCCATGAGTGCGCATCCTTTGAGAAGGGGTAAATTAGCTGGAATGGAAGGAATCGTTCCGTTCGCAAAACCTACAACAAGATAACGCCCACCCCAAGTCATGCAGCGCAAAGCGGGTTCTGTATAAGCGCCGCCCACAGGGTCATACACCACATCGATTCCTTTTCCGGCTGTAAAAGCAAGTACATTTTCTTTGGTGTTTTCGGGTGAATACACGAAGGCTTCGTCTGCACCAAATTGAAGGCAAACCTTCTTTTTTTCTTCAGATGAAACGGCAGCAATGACACGTGCGCCAAGCCATTTTCCGAGTTGAACGGCCGCCAAACCAACCCCGCCACTTGCGCCTAAAACGAGCAAAGTTTCGTTGGGTTGTAGGTTTGCTCGGTCTTGCAACGCATGGAGAGAAGTACCAAAATTATACAACAAAGAGGCCGCCGTCTGAAAATCCATTCCATGCGGAATTGGAATGAGCTTGTTTTCAGGAACAACTACTTTTTCTGCTAATCCTCCCCAGCCGCAAAGTGCAACGACGGGATCGCCGATTTGGTAATTTGTGACACCTTCGCCTATCGCGGAGACAATTCCGGAAACCTCACCACCCGGCGAAAAAGGCAACGTGGGCTTGAATTGATACATATTTTGAATCAATAAAGCATCTGGAAAATTGATGCTACACGCAACGACATCAATACAAACTTCCCCTTTTTGTGGCGTTGGAACGGTTACATCTTGGAAAATAAGCTTATCGGGTAATCCGTATTCTGTACAAAGAATGGCATTCATCGTGTTTATCTGGTATGGGTTGATTTTATTCGCGCGACATCTTGGTGGTTGGTATCACCTAGCAGAAAACCCCAAGGTTTTAGTGCTTCCACTGAGTCAAAAATAACTTTTAAAATAGCCGTCAAGGGAAGAGCCAAAACCAGTCCAGCCAGACCCCATAACTGACCAAAAAGGATGAGAGAAATAATAGCAATAAGTGAATTAATAGATACTTTTGACCCCACAATAAAGGGCGTAATGAAGTTTCCTTCCAAGAACTGAATGACTGTAAAAGAGGCGGCGACACCAACGGCATACAAGTACGAATCTTTGGTGATGAGGGCTACTAGAATTGGTAGTAATGAGCCGATTGCGATGCCGATGTAAGGAACAAGGACAAGTGCACCTGCCAAAAAACCAAAGAAAATAGCGTTTTCAATATCAAGCAGCCAGAGAGAAAGGGTGTTCAATGACCCGACAATCAAAATAACGAGCAAAAGTCCGACCATGTAGTTCAGGATGATGTCCTTTACTTTCGCCACGACCACATCTATGCGTGGATTGCTCACGTGGTGGAATAATTTATAGAGAAATACCAAGAAAAAATCCCGGTATAGAAGCATCAAGAAAATATAGAGAGGTAAGAGTGTGAAATTTGCGAGTAAACCTGTCATGCCAGACAAAGCGGAAGCAAAAAAGGCGGAGCTACCTTTCAGTGTATTTATCAAATATTTTTGTCCCTCCGCGATTTGGTCTTTGGCGTTTATTTTGAAACGTTGCGCGATAAACCGTTGGATTTCCGTGAACCATTGTTCTGTTTTGGTAATGATTTGCGGGATTAAAGATTCGAGATGAATTACCTGCCAAACGATGAGATAACTGATGCCAACCAATGCGCCAATGGCCAAAATAATCGTGAGGATAATGGCTAAAATACGTGGAATACCACGTCTCTCAAGGAAGGCATTAATAGGTAAAAGCAAGATGGTCAAGATACCCGAAAATAGTAGCGGGACGAAGAAGTCTTGAAGAGATGCCAGAATGTAAATGGTTGAAAAGAGTACGAAAAAGGCTGCCGCTAGCCGAAAGATTAAGGGAGATTGTTTGGTTAACATACACAACAGGTATTAAATTTAACCAAAAATACATATTTACCTCACTCTCTTATGCTGGCTTACAAATTTTATTTGGTACTTTTTGCGTTAAAAATTGCAACATGTAGTTGCCACAGAGACAGAAAAGAGGATTTTAGGGAGGACGCACATTACAAGATTCAAAAAATCGGGAAATTAAACTCCATCATAGACGAGTCTTCGGGTATAATTCAAGCAGGAAATCAAACATTCTGGACACATAATGACAGTGGCGGTGAGCCTGCTCTTTACCGCATCAACGAAAAGGGAGAATTACTAGAATCGAAAACTTTCCCAACACTAAAAAACCACGATTGGGAGGATATTACTTCAGATCCATCTGGGAATTTATACATTGGGGATTTTGGGAATAATAGTCAGAAAAGGACAGATTTGTGCATTTGGAAACTTGAGGGTGAAAAAGCTCCTCAAGCGATTCGGTTTCAGTACGAAGACCAAACGGAATTTCCAGGAAATCCACCTAACTTTGACTGTGAGGCTCTTTTTGAACACGAGGGATTTCTCTATTTGTTTTCAAAAGATTGGAGCAAGAAAAATTTAGTGACAAAAATGTACAAAATTCCAGCCATTCCAGGGACTTATTCCATTTCTCCTGTTGCGAAGCAGAAAATAGATAAGCAAGTGACGGGGGCGGCTAAAAGTCCGAGCGGACATTATTTTGCCTTACAGACATACGGGAAAATGTATATTTATGGCATTCTAGATGGAAAAATCTCTTTCGATACGCCTTTGCATTGCATTAAAACAGGTAGAAAACAAACGGAAGCAGTTACTTTCCTTGATGATGCTACCTTGGTATTTACCAATGAACAAGGAAATGTATATCGACTGAAAATCAAGAAGTAAAGTTCTTTTTGGGATGGATTTTCGGGTTTGAATAAACTTTTGTGGTCAATCAAATACGTCAAATTTACACAAATCATGTTCAAAAAGAGTTATTGAAAGAAAGGTATTCGAGAATGTGTCTTGGTCAAATTTAACATTTACGTAATATACGTACCAATGAATTAACCCTACCTTTGCAAGGCGAACCTGATGAAGGAATTTCAAGCAAAATGAAAAACGAAAGTTCAAAAAAAATCGAACGAAAAATCCTTGTTGTCGATGACGAAGAGGATATTTTAGAGTTTCTCTGTTATAATTTAGAGAAAGAAGGATATGTAGTAAAATCTGCACCAAACGGTAAAGTGGGTGTTGAAATCGCCAAAACTTTTCTACCAGATTTGATTATCCTGGATATCATGATGCCTGTCATGGATGGTATTGATGCAGGTAGGTTGATTCGTTCTATACCGGACTTAAAAAATACATACATTCTTTTCTTAACGGCACGTGCAGAAGAGTATTCTGAAATTGCTGCTTTTGAAGTCGGTGCAGACGATTATATCATCAAACCGATTAAACCTAGGGCACTTTTGAGTAGAATCCAAGCGTTTTTTCGTCGAGAAACTCAGAAATCTGAGCCTGATGGAATTTTAGAAATAGCAGGATTGACGATCAATCGTGAAAACTATACGGTCATTCGGCCCGACAAAACGGTGATGGTATTGCCTAAAAAGGAATTTGAATTATTTTACTTTTTGGCTCAACATCCAAACAAAGTATTTAGCCGAGATGAGTTACTTCAAAAAATTTGGGGCACTGATGTTTTTGTCGTTGAAAGAACCGTTGACGTGCATATCCGGAAAGTTCGGGAAAAAGTAGGGGAAACATTCATTAAAACATTGAAAGGTGTTGGCTACATGTTTACAGATGAATTTTAATAGAAAATAACACAAGAAAGGCACGCAAGAGAGAAATCGCTTGGGTGCTTTTTTGTTTTTTAAGAAAAATTTCGACCTTCGTTTTATTAAAAAAATGCCTATGTCCACTTCGCCTCGTTGGATTGCCTTCTTTTTAGCGTTAACCATCACGCTTATCACCCTTTCTTTTCTGAGTTTCGTTCCTGCCGTTGACTCCACTGCCTTGTTTGTTGCAGGAAGTGCTTGTTTTGTAACGACCTTTTTTTTTACGTTTTATACGATAGATATTTTGGTCTTTCGGGAGGTAAACCTGATTTATGAAACCATCCAAAAACTAAAAATCAGAGATTTTGGAATTTCAAAAAATTCCTTGGTTCGGAGTGTTAATCCGTTGAAGAAATTAAACAAAGAAATTTCAAATTACGTGACGAAAAAGCAAGAAGAAATTGATGAATTACGGCGAATGGAACAATACCGCCGTGAGTTTCTCGCCAATGTTTCACACGAACTAAAAACACCGATTTTTGCCGCTCAAGGATTTGTCCATACGTTGTTGGATGGTGCTAAAGATGACCCTGTGGTTTCAACTCGTTTCCTCAAAAAAGCAGCCAAAAGTTTAGATGGGCTAGATGCGCTCGTCCGTGACTTGGTCGTACTCTCGCAAGTAGAAAGCGGAGATTTGAAAATGGACTTCGAAGAAGTAGATATGATTCAAATTACGCGGGATATTTTTGAACAACTTGAAAGCAAAGCAGAAAAACGAGGAACTAAGCTAAAAATAAGAGCCAAAAATATAGACAAATGTTATGTATGGGCTGATTATCAGCGAATTACACAAGTGATGACTAATTTTGTGGATAACGCTATTAAATATGGGAAAGATAATGGGAAAGTAATTGTAGAGATAGAAGAAGAGAAAAAGTATTTCCAGATTTCGATAGAAGATGACGGTCCAGGTATTCATCAAGAACATGTTAACCGCATATTTGAGCGTTTTTATCGGGTTGATAAAAGCCGTTCGCGTGAAACGGGCGGAACAGGTTTGGGTTTAGCTATTGTGAAACATATTCTGAATGCACATGAGGCAACGATTAGTGTAACAAGTAAAATAGACAAAGGAACCCGATTTACATTCAGACTCCCAAAAACCGATAATTTAGCGTAAATTTGAACAAATTTACGCTATCTACATGTCTGAAACATCTATTAAACCGCCCAAAATAGGCTCGTTAGAAGAGCTCATTATTTTTGAAGATGCGGACTTCATCATTATTAATAAACCTCCCTATTTGGCTTCTTTGGATGAACGTACAACGGATAAACACCAAAGTATTCTTCGACTCGCCAAAGCTTATTTGCCAGATGCTCAGTTATGTCACCGACTAGATAAAGAAACATCAGGTGCGTTAGCGATTGCTAAAAATCCGGCGGCTTATCGGCATTTGTCTATGCAATTTGAAAGCAGAGAAGTAACTAAGGCGTACCATGCGGTGGTAAATGGGGTACATCAATTAGATGGAATTTCTGTTTTTTTACCCATTGCGACACTCAAAGACGGTACAGCAGTCCGGATTGATAGGGCGAAAGGCAAGATTGCAGAAACAATTTTCTTTACTTTAAAGGCATATCGGCAGCATACTTTGGTACAATGTTTACCAATTACGGGACGAATGCACCAAATTCGTGTGCACCTCCAGTGTTTGAAAGCGCCCATCGTTTGTGACCCGACCTATGGTGGAGATCCTATATATCTTTCTCAGTTAAAGAGAGGTTTTAATCTAAAGAAAAATTCAGAAGAACTACCTTTGATGCGCAGAGTTGCCTTGCATGCGCGCGCACTTTCGTTTCAGTTAATGGATGGCTCAACATTGGAAATCGAAGCACCTTATCCAAAAGATTTTGACGTTTTGGTAAAACAGTTGGAAAAACACGGTTAAAATACAAAAAATATGCGCTATCTATCACTTCTGTTTGTAGGGACTATCTTCTTTATTTTTGGTTGTTCGACTAAAAAAGAGCAGACAAGTTCTACTTCAACCACAGACTCCCTTGCTGTTTCAAGTGATGTAAGTAAAGAGGATTGGATGATGATACCTGGTGAAAGAGCTGGACTGATTACAGCAACTAGTTCAGAGAAAGGGTTAGTTCGGTTGCTTGGAAAGGAAAATGTAGCGGAAAGAGATACGATTTTTTTGGCAGAAGGAGATTTTATGTTGGGCACAATTTTGTATAAAAATACACCCAACGAAGTACAGATTATTTGGAAAGATACACTTGCTTTTGCTATTCCTGATTGGGTGTCTGTAGGTTCTTGGGATATAGATAAAATAGAAGCGAGTAAGTCAAATTGGAAAACAATTCAGGGCGTAAGATTAGGTACTACGTTGAAAGAACTAGAAAAAATTAATGGGAAACCTTTTTCTTTTTACGGTTTTGGTTGGGACTTGGGCGGAGGAGCTTCCGGTTGGAATGGAGGAAAATTGACTGGAAAAGATGGTTTAGCCTATTTTAATGTCCAATTAAATTATGATTTCATGGATGAAAAAACACACGCAATTGCAGATAATCTGATGGGTGATAACGAATATTTATCCAATACGGCGGCGGCTCAAAAACTCAATCCGTATGTTTCTATGATGTCGATTCGGTTTCAAGATAAATTGAAACCGAATCGATAAAATAGTTTATTTCACACGCAGGGGAGTTCCTTCAAATTGGATGCCTTCCCAGCCTGTTTTCATAAAGTTTCGAATGTTCTGGTGGTCAGTTCCTTCCGGATTTTGAAGGACGTCAACACGGTAATACGTTCCGAAACACGCCAATGTTTCTTCTACAGTGAGTTCGACTCGTTTCGCAAAGGCAAAAACTTTGCAAGAACCTGAGTTCTGTCCTGCTTCGTTGTATAATTCCCCATTATGGAAGGCTGTCGGTGTGAAGTCAAAGTAGTTATCAATGATTCCGATGGTGTCAGAGAAGGCTATGTCATTTGGCTCTGACTTGATTTTCTGGATAAAAGTGGATATGGTCATATATGTTTCTATTTGGGACAAATTTACGAACATTTTTGTAGGTAAAAGGTGCATTTGTAAATAAAGCAGTCCAAATGTACGAAAATAAAAAACCGTAGAGTCGTGATTAATCACGACTCTACGGTTTTTTATTTAAAAACAATTGCTTGTCATTATTTTTTGGGTGCTAAGCCATCTTGTATTCTTCTCTGAATATCTTTCAAGTGGTATCTTGTCATATTATCTGTGACCTTTGGTAGAGCAATTGCGATATCTGCATTTAATTTCTCCAAATAAGCACGTGCAACAGACGGTAAATCTGTTTGAGATAATTCAACCGTTCTGCGATTGTATCCGTAGGTAGCACCAACCGGGATAGAAAGTACGGTTGCTTTTCCTGGGTTCAATAGCCCGATAACTGAGTCTGTATATGCTTTTTGTAAATTCCGACGATATACATCAATGGTAGGTTTCGTTTTAAGTTCAGAGAAAATACTTGACTGTACGTCCGTCATTAGCTCATCCAAAGAATAATTAGCTGAATTTAAAGCATGACTTTCAATAAGTCTTACGACTCTATCACCAGAGAATAGACTTCCCAAAGTTTGGACTTGTAAACTTTTGATAGCCTCTACGCCTGTTTCTGGTTTGATTTTAGATAAAATTCGTTGGTCAAGTAACCAAGTTGGTGTTTTGAACAATTGCTCGTTCAAAAAAGTAATAGCTTCTTTTTGAATCGCTTTAGGTGTTACAGCAAACTGGTTTTCCGGCATGTCATAAGTCATAGGTGTATCGTAGATACCTCCAACGTTTTTAGTAACATGTCCCAAATATCTTCTATATTGCCCAACAACATTGCTGTAAAGCTCATCTAATTCTTGGTAGCTTTCGCCGTCTTCCTTACTCCATTCGATGAGGTTAGGTAGAATTCTTTTCAAGTTTTTAATTCCGTACGTAGATGCTTTCATAGAATTATCTCCTAAATCTTCCGTTTGGTAACGAGGGTCATAAGGGCTAGTTTCTGTTCCGAAACGCAAGCGAACATCGTTGTACGCTTTCTTTGTCCAAGTATTCAGGATGGCTTTTTCTTCATCTGCTGACTTCGCATCTGCGAAGTAAGAATATCCCCATTTGATAGCCCATTTATCATAGTCTCCAATACGTGGGAACAAATCGGTCACTCCATCTTCTGGCTGAGCTACGTAGTTGAAACGCGCATAATCCATGATAGACGAGGTGTGTCCATTTTTTTGGATAAATTCTTTGTTACGAAGCATCTCAACAGGTGTTGCGCTACTCGCTCCCATATTGTGACGAAGCCCTAGCGTATGACCTACTTCATGTGAAGATACGAAACGGACTAATTCGCCCATTAACTCATCTTTGAAGTTCTTTGTACGTGCTGAAGGGTCAACAGCCGCTGCCTGAATCATGTACCAGTTGCGAAGTAAACGCATCACGTTGTGGTACCAGCCAATGTGACTTTCGATAATTTCTCCACTTCTTGGGTCGTGTACGTTAGGCCCATATGCATTTTGGATATCAGCGGCGAAATAACGGATTACAGAGTAGCGTGCATCTTCCAAGCTCATGGTTGTATCGTTCTCTGGCCAATATTCTCCTCTGATGGCATTTTTCCAGCCAGCGGTTTCAAATGCTGTGTTCCAGTCATCAACACCTGCTTTTAGGTATTTTCTCCATTTTTCTGGAGTGGCAGGGTCAATATAAAAAACGATTGGTTTGGCTGGTTCAATCAATTCACCTTTCTTTTGTTTTTCTGCATCAGCGGCGTTTTTAGGTTCAAGTCTCCAACGAACAGCAAAGACGTTCTGGTCAGATTTTTGAGATTCTTCTTCAAAAACAGAATATTGGTTTGCAAAGTAGCCAACTCTCGCATCAAATTCACGTTGACGCATAGGTACTTTAGGCAATAAAATCATGGATGTATTGAGCTCCAATGTAACTACACCTGCATCTAAACTTGCTGGGAAATATGTCCCGATCGTTGGGGTTGGAATAGGTGAAATACGGGGAGGATTCACAGAAAATGTTTTGACACTACGCACTTCTGTATTTATCGGAAAACTCGTTATCTTAGATATATAGGAACGATCTTTTTGAATCGCCGCAATATTAAAGCGCTGCTTTGTGCGTGAGTCAAGAGAGAATATTTGTGTATCTCCGTCGAAAGTCGAACCTACCTCAATGACATAAGATTTGGAGTTTCCTGTTTTTTTAATGGCCTTGATTTCAAAAGCTGCGACGATGGGGTCTGCACTTGAGTTCTTCACTGCTTGTGCCATTGGTTTTGTACTATCAGGACTCATGACAACAAACGTGATGGAGCGCATGAAGATATTTTCATTTGGCCCCATTTCCCAACGAATTACCTGTCTGTTGATTTCTTCTCCACCGAACGCACCAGCACCAGCGGCGGTTTGTGCATAACGTGTAACAGTCATAATGTCTCTTCCAAACAAGGAGTCTGGAATTTCAAAGTACCATTTGTCAGCGACCTTATGTACGGTCATAAGTCCTACAGAGGTCACAGCAGTACTGTCAATGACTTCTTTGAATGCTTTAGGGCCTTTTTTGGTTTCTGGTTTTTTAGCAGGAGGGGTTGCAGGCTTTGTTGCAGCCACTGGAGTGGCTGGTGCCTCTTCTTGCTTTTTTTTCTTTTGTGCTTGTACTGAGAATGTCATCACTAGCGCAGTGAAAACTAGTACAAGACGCCTTGAAATGCTCATAGAGTATAAGGTTTAGTTATGAATTTTGAAACGTAAACATACAAACAAACTCGCTCAACAAGGAAATAGTTTAGTATCAAAGGTGCTTAAATAGGACGTAACTGTGCTTTTTTATGCTTAAACTTGAAAATTAGTTGGCTAATATGACCGATTGACACGACAAACACAAATTGATAAACATGAGTGACGTACTGACACAACTCAAAGCGATAGATATAAAAACTATTGTAGAAGATTTGGGGTTTACCGTTTTGCAGCATAGACGGATTAAATGCCCGTTTCACGATGATTTATCTCCTTCCTTGGTGTTTTATCCTTTTCCACAAAATGAATTTCATTGTTTTGGGTGCGGAAAGCATGGGGATGGTATCTCTTTTTATGCCGATGTGAATAATATTGATATGAAAACAGCGGTTAAGCAGTTGGCGACTTCGTATCTTTCATCATCAGATATGAAAAGCAGGCATTCGATACGTCTTGAAAAGCCAAATGTTTTGAAACCAGTTGCTCTATCCAAAGCGACCGAAGACAGTATCGAAATATTTGAAGCCTTTCGCTCATTTTGTTTGTCTTCTCCTAAAACAGACTCAGCAGTAAGAGCTGTTAAGTATTTGAGAGAAAGAGGGATAGATGATTGGCTCATTCGTCAGTTCCAATTATTTGTCATCAAAGATTACCGTGCGACGAATACGTTCTTGCAAACCAGTTTTAGTCAAGAAAAGCTACTTGCATCTGGGCTTGTGAATGAGCGAGGCAATCTAATTTTTTACCGACATCCCTTGATTATTCCTTACATTCAGGATGGTCGTATTGTATATTTGCAAGGGAGAACGATTGGTACACCGGAAGAAGGTACGAGTAAATACCAATTCCTGAAAAAAATCAAAAAGCCTTTGTTCAATCAAGATATGTTAAAGAAGGCGAAGGGAAACTCAAAAATATATGTTACAGAGGGAGCTTTTGATTGTATTTCGGCTGTAGGGCATGGAGACATAGCAGTAAGCGTAGGTAGTGCCCAATCCTTTGATAGTTCTTGGACGAAGCTATTTCAGCGTTTTCAGGTATATGTATGGTTTGATAATGATCATGCAGGGCAGATGGGAACTATACAGTTGATGGAAAGGCTTCATTTAGAAGGAATTACAGTACATAAAGCGTATTTGCCAGAGGGAGTGAAGGATATTAATGAGTATTATATATTAAAAAGAAACCCCTGACGAAGTCAGGGGTTTCTTTTTTAATATTCCCATAAATTATGCTCAAATTCAAGAAGTTCGTATTCAAGCTGTTGTGCTTTTAAGAGACCTTCTTTAGGAGATTTGTAAATGTCATCCAAATATTTATTCAGAGGATTTGACTTACGAATAATCTTTCCTGTCCATAATCTTAACTCAAAGGCATCTGCCAAGTTTCTATGTTGAGAGCTATTTTGTGTGTTGTACCAAATGCAGTTGGGGTTATTTCTGAAGTAAATCTCAAGGTCTTTGAACCTGAAAGAAGCAAGTGGTTTTTCGAGACCGTCTTGAGATGCTTCTGCTGGAATCATGATTGTTATTACTTGAATGTCAAAGTATTGACGTGACCTTTGCTTATCAATAATCCAATCTTCTCTGATTTCTAATACGGCTAATTCTTCAGGAAACATTTCGTAACCACCAGCTAATGCACTAGGATCGGAAAAATCATCTCCCCATCCACCTGCTTGTGTTGAATTTGTTGTAGTAGAGCTACCGCCACCACCCCAACCATCGTCCTCTGTCGAAGAAGCAGTAGCTGTTTTGCCTTTTGAAGTGCCCCCAAAGCCCGCTTCTATTTCTTCTTTCGACAAACCACCGCCTTCAAATTTTTTGAATAGGCGCTCGTTGAATTGTTCTAATGTGAGCTTTTTCGTGAGCGAGTCATTCGCATACGCGTCCAAAATTCCCGCCTTTACACCCTCAAGCAAGTGGCGAGTTACTTCCTTGCCTTTTGCGAAGAGAGGTTGATTTTGTTTTTCACGTAAGTCCACTCTTCTCCATAGAGTCGTTTGGAACATAACGTTCGATTCCTCAACAGGTCGCACAGAAAGTTGCTGACTTCTACCGACGATTGGTTTCTCTTGTCCAAGTACTGCTGTACTAGCTAGACCGACAAAGAGGAAAGATTTGATAAGTGTGGAGCGCATAGTCATTTGAGCTTAAAATCTTGAATAATAGATGAATCGTATTAGTTCAACTGTAATGTTTTTGAAATGTAACCCATAGAGACATTTTCAATTTCACTTTTGAAGTTTCTGCGTTCAACTCCCTTCACTTCAATTAGATAACGATCACCCGCTTGAGCTTGTTGTGCTAGTTTGGAGATATTAACTTGTGCTCCTCCTTCCACAAAATCTACTCTTCGTTGTCCACGAGCAAGTGAAACAGTCATACCAGTTACGCGATATTGTGCATCTTCTGGATTACTATTTTTGAAATCTTCATCAGCAATAGCTCTAGCTTCAATTACACGGACTGAACTTGCCGCCAATCCTCGTCTTTCAGTATCTCCACTGATCTCACCACCATTGGCAAAAATCTTGATAGTTGGCTTAGGTACTAAACGAACTTTAAAAGGAAAATCTTGAAGAACAACTCCATCATTCGAAACTTTTAGTACTACGTTTGATGAGTTAGGAACGACAGTTACTTTACCACCTGCACCAGGAATGAATTCAGCACCTGAACCAGAAAACGAAGGTTTGTAAAGGGCTCCTAGTCCCGGAGAGTTTGTCTGTAGTCTGTTTGCACACTTGAAGTAAAGAGCAGGAAGTGTCGCAGACTCTAGTTGAATTGATGGTTTCAAAACTGTATATTTCTCTTGTTGTGTAACAGTCTCAATCGAACCATCTGGTTTAGGGAAAGATAAAGTAGCCGTATAAGAACGTTCTAACTGTCCGTTGCTGTTGAATTGACCCCCTTGGGCAGTCACTTCGTATAACCCTTTGCCATCCCTAACTGGGATTGAACTACCATTGATACTGATTCTCGGTGTAATGGAAGAAGAATAAGCACCAATTGCTACCTCTGCTTTGTATTTCTGTCCGACAACCACTGAACGTGAATCAGGTATAACAACTGCAAATATTTTATCAAATTTAAGCTCTTTAGCACCTACTTGTTGCGCTAGATAGTCGAGAATTTCTGCCTCAACACGGCGTATTTCAGCTTGTTTTTGACTAAGAGAAGCTAAAGCTGCTGGTACGGGAGTTTGTGTGAAGTTTAATTCCGCAAAATCCTTACTTCTTGTTGTAGCATCTGTATTTGCCATAGCAGGGTCATCTTTTGCATCGAGTGCAAGCGAGGGAACTTCTGTATTCTTCGCAGCCAATGGCTTTAGGAAGTTAATATATGCATTGAGTTTGTCCCTTAATTCATATCCCTTTCCTTGTTTGTTGGGCCCAACCATCAAAGATGCTACCTTCTCTTCTTCTGCTAAATTCTTGATGTTTCCAGTTTCAGGGTCAATGCCTCCACCGGCTTCATCAATAATCTGTTGTTTTAAATCATTGATGTAGGCGTTTATCATATCAGATTGTTTACGTACATCGCTAGCTATTTTTAATAATTTGACATATTCTGGTTTATTTCCAGACTTTTCAACAGCTTCTGACATAGCAGCTAAAGTTCTTTCATTTGTTTTTGCCGCAGAAGAGTTTGCTTGTTCTAAACTATTATTGAGTAATTGAAACTTCTCAAGTATTGCATTACTGACTTGAAGTGCCAACATCGCCGTCAGAACAAGATACATCATGTTGATCATCTTCTGCCGGGGTGAATCCTTTACACCAGCCATATTTTATCCATTTAAATGTTTTGTAAAAGTGACGTTATTTAGATGTTGATTAATTACCTTTCATCGCGGTTAACATACTACCATATACTTGGTTTAATGAGCTCAAGTTTGTAGTTAACTTACCAAGCTCATTCTTAAATTGTTGTGTATCTTTAGAAGCATCTGCCATGTGTTGCATTGCAGTTGATAAGTTGCCATAAAAAGCATTCATCGCCTTTAGGTGCTTGTTTGTATCTTGCAATTCTAGTTCATAGACAGCGTTTAAAGCACCCATATTTTGCGTAATTTTCGCAAATTGTGCACGGTATTCTTGCGCATCTTTTGTTGCATCTGCCATTGTATTCATTGCTGCTACCGCCACACCATAAGCAGAATTCATTTCATTCACTTTTTGCGATGCGATTTTAAGGTTTTTTGCATATTCGTTAGATGCTGAGGCAGCGTCTGAAACGTCAGCTAATTTTGACGCAGTATTTGTTAAATTTTGAATTCCAGCTTTTAGGTTATCGAAAATATCTGGCGTTATTTTAGCATTAGCAAGCATGTCGTCCATTTTCGCTGTTAAACCAATTCCAGCAGTTGAAGTAACTGCAGTTCTTTTAGGTAATTCTCCTTGGAAATCGTCTGCGAGTTCCGGATATACTTTTTCCCAAGCATACGATTTGTCTGGCCGTAGGAATGCTTGTAATGCATAAACTAGAAATATAACTGCTTCTGTACCTAGACCTACTGGTAGCATCCAAGATGCCCAGTCGTAGTGCATGATTTTACCTAGTGCGCCAAGGATTACTACAGATGCACCCACTGAGTAGAAGAAAGGGATGAATTTGTCCCAAAAAAAACTTGAACTGTTGTTCGCTGCCATGTAAATTGTATTTTAGTAAGATGAATAGATTTAATGTTATTCTCTGCCAGGGATAGAGCCAAGTCTGTCCATTACACATCTGAAACCAATGTAAGAGCGAGTAGCGTCTCTAAACTCATACGTTGATGTACCTGTTTCCAAGAAGTATGCTACGTCTTTCCAAGAGCCACCTTTGATTACTTTTCTTGGCTCATTTGGGTCATCATAAACAGGATTTAAGTCCCAAGTGACAGGCATATAGGCTTCTGAATACGCGTCTTGTGTCCATTCTGCTACATTACCAGCCATGTTATAAAGGCCATAATCATTCGGATTGAAAGCATTTACGGGTGCTGTGTAAGGGTACCCATCTGCGCGGTAATTTCCGCGATAGGGTTTGAAGTTCGCCAAGAAGCAACCTTTCCCGTTGGCTACATACGGATTACCCCATGGATATTTTGCTCCTTCTTTGCCACCTCGAGCAGCCCATTCCCATTCAGCTTCAGAGGGAAGTCTATATCGCGGAGATTGGAACATACCATTTTCTGTTCTGTAATCATTGAATAGCTTACTACGCCATGTACAGAAGTATCTTGCTGCATCCCAACTTACTCCAACAACAGGATACATGTCAAAAGCGGGACTGCTAAAATAGTACTCTGTCATTTGATCACCGTTATGGAATGTATAGTCTTTTCTCCAAACAGTGGTATCTGGGTATAGTTTAGTCATGATGAACTCTTCTCCTAAAACGGAAACAGAGTCTAGTAGCATAGCCTCTACAAATTGGCGGTACTCCATATTTGTCACTTCTGTGTCATCCATGTAAAACGGGACAATTGTTACCCTTTTGTTCATGGTGACTCGTGAAGAAATGACATCTTCGTCAGCTTGTCCCATTGTAAAAGAGCCTGATGGAATTAGTACCATGCCATTTGGTGCAGATTGCTTGTAGCCTTTTCTCGCGGTAGAAACTATCTCGCCATCACGAATACCTTGCATCGGTTCATTAGTGATACCACTTTTTTTGCTCCCACCAAAGGGATTAATTTTACTTAAAGTTCCGCAGCTTTGTAGTAATAAAATCGGGGTGATGAGAAGTATTCCCTTCAATAAAATTGTTCGGGTACTTTTTGTGTTTATCAGCATATAACCACTAGTTGGAGTAATTTTTTAATCAATTATGTGAATAAAAACAGATAAAAAACGTATTGTTGGAATTCTATATTGTTACCAATCGGCAAAGATATTTAAAAAATAGAAACTTCCTACTTGGCGCGAAATGAATTTATATCTAGGAAGCCTTCTTGTTAAAAACGATACCTTGGTGTTCTAACTATAGAACGCTTTCCTTTCTTTGGTGCTGCCAATGAATACCTAAGCAGAACTTCATGTGATAACAGACTTTTAGCAGCTTGGCCGTTGATAATATAATCAAGACTATACCCTAGCCTAAAACTAGAATTAGGTAAGCTAAAACCTGTGAGTAAAGCAACCGCATCCTCATGTCTATAATTTAATCCAATCCATAGGTTATTCTTATAAAAAGCGAGGGCTCCTACTTCAGCTGTTAATGTAGTTAAATCGGAACGTAAGATAAACATCGGATTTAAGTCCCAGTCGTAATTTACGCCAATGATGTAATTTCCAGTTAAATTATATTGTCTTTTTTGCACGTTTGATGTCTCAAGGTTAGTAAAGGAAACTTTTGGTTGTGTAATATTTTTTACACCGATTCCAATGGAGTATACAGCACTACTGAAAGCAACTCCAACACTAAAGTCAGGTCTTGTTCTAAGTACTTGAATTGTTGGAACACTTGGGTCGTTTTCATCTCTTGGTCTTAGTTTGGTACCATCAATTCCTCTACTTAATATACCTGAGGCAACTCCAAGACTTAATTTATTGATACCAATAGGTATATGATAACTGTATGCAAGGTGTATTTCCCTTCCAACTCTTCCTCCTCCAAGTACATCATTTACAATAGTCATGCCAAGTCCAGCATTCCGTTGAGGGGTGGGGGAGTTTATAGAGATAAATTGTGTTGTAGGAGCACCACTAGGATCAAAAGTCCCTGAATAACCTGCATATTGTAGGCGTACAATGCCTGTGATATCAATTTTAGAACTGTTTCCTGCATAAGCAGGATTAAAATAAAGCTGATTGAAAAAATAATTTCCGAATTGTGGATTCTGTTGCGCTCCTACTTCAGTACAAATGGTCAGACTGACGAATAAGGTGATCGAAAGTAGGTATTTTTGACGCATACAACAGGATTTTGTGATGATATTTGAACTTGTCTTATCAGGGTATCTACAAATTAAATAATTGATAGACTATAAACGAAATAATTAGGTTGTTTTGTTTTACACGATTCATATAATTTACGGTACTTAATGTAACGATATCAAATAAAAAAAGGAGCCTAGGCTCCTTTTTTTATTTGATATCGTTAGCTTGTTTGATATAAAGCTCAAGTGCACCAACCATAGAGGGGGCATTAGGTAAAGGTGCCTCTATATCAAGAATTAGTTCTAAATCAGTGATTGCTTTGGCTGTTGTAGGCCCAAATGCAGCAAGACGTGTATGATTTTGTTGCCAATTCGGAAAATTATGCATTAATGAATTTACTCCTGATGGGCTGAAGAAACAGATAATATCGTAAAATACCTCCGTCAAGTCAGATAAATCAGCAGGACAAGTTTCATATATGATAGCTTCTGTAAGTTGTAATTTGTGTTTCCGCATGATACTAGGAATTGCATCATTCCGAATATCAGAGCAAGGGAATAAAAATTTCTCTGTTTTGTGTTTGAGAATGAATGGCTCAAGATCTGCGGCAGTTCGTTTACCAAAGAATATTTTTCTTTTTCGAATGGTAATGTATTTTTGAAGATAATTCGCAGTTTGCTCAGAAATACAGAAGTACTTCATGTCCAAAGGAACCTCAATTCTTAATTCGTCACACAATCTAAAAAAATGATCCACTGCATTTCTACTTGTGAAAATAATTGCAGTGTGAGCCAAAATGTCGACTTTCTGTTTTCTAAATTCACGGTGGTCTAGTCCTTTTACATCGATGAATTCTCTAAAATCAACTTTAACATCGTATTTCTCGACTAGGTCTTGATAAGGAGAATTCTTGCTTTCAGGTTCAGGAAGGGTAACAAGGATGCTTTTTACTTGGCGAAGACGCTCTCCGATGTTCGTATCTGTCATTGTACTCATGCAGAAGATGTTAAAATAAAAGTCGTAAGATTACTTTTGCATTAAAAGGCAAGTCGTGTTCCTACTATGATAGGTAGTAATTCGACGATGCAAAGATACGAAATTAAGTATAAAATTTGAACAGGAATATTCCGAATAATCGTAAAATAAAGGATAACTATTCTAACTCCATAGAATATGAGGATAATAGCCTTCAGCCATGTCATCCAATTATCAGGAAGTGTAGTATATCCTAAAAATACCGGTAAAGTACTGATGAGTAATGTACTGTATAAGATTAGTGAGGCCTGTATTAGTTTGAAAAAATGAATTTCAATTATCTTATCAAGATTAAATAATTTGCCAATTAAAGCTATGTAAAAGTACTTTAATATAAAACTCAAGAAAAATAAGAATAAGAGTCTGAAATAGTTAATTAAGGATGTACCCCAATCTTCGCCAATTTGTAAAAGTAAGCCACTTTGTAAGATGCCAAATTCCCTTGCACTGAAAGCTAAATAGATAATAACTAATACATGACTTAGTAGAAGTATAAAAAGGGTATTAATTCCATTAAGTGGTTTATTTATTAAAAATGTTTGCTCTCGCGTGAGAAATGTGAGCAAATCTCGTACATTAAAAAAACGAGAGACAGCTTTTGGAAATGATGTACTCAGATATGAAAATAAAATAATTACGAAGAGAAAAATAAGTGAAATTGGCGTTTTTAAAGCGAATCGTCCTCTCGGTTTTAAAGAGGTGTCTGATTCTGAAACGACGCTACTTTTTTGAATTAGGGTAGGAGATGGGTTGAAGACGACTACTCGCTTTCTAGTGATGTCTTTATCACCATAGATTGTAATTAAAAAAGACCCAGAACCATGAATTCTCATAAGGCTGTCTACAGACATATACGTGGGTTGTGCTGGGGTTATTTTACGTTGTAATGAGCCATTTATGAATAAATAGGAATTTTTCTGTTCAACTTCAATTCGAATTTGATATCCTTTGTACTCAGAAAGTCTGAATATTATGCTGTGAATAGGAGAGTTTCCGTGTATCTCCGAAATGTAGGGGACGTATTTATTTTCATCATAATCATAAATGCGCCAACTATCTACGAAGTCATGTACGACAAAACCAGTAGCTTCTTTTTTTAAAGTACCAAAGCTAAAAGTAGCTTGTAGAAGGAAAAGAGTGAGTAATGTTTGGAAGCGTATCGTCACGTTTTTTTTCTACAAAAATAGCAAAGCTTGTGAAATAATTATACAATTTGATAACAAAACAAAAAGGAGAAGATAGCATGTTAGCTGTCTTCTCCTTTTTGTTTTATCTATTTTTACTGAGTTCGCTTATGCTTTACCCAATGCTTTTAACATTGTTTCTCCGATTTCTGCTGGAGATTCTACTACATGAATACCACATTCTCTCATGATTGCCATTTTGGCTGCTGCCGTGTCCTCAGCTCCACCAATGATAGCTCCTGCATGTCCCATTCTACGTCCTTTAGGTGCGGTTTGACCTGCAATAAAGCCAACAACAGGTTTCTTGTTGCCCGTTTCACGAATCCAGCGCGCTGCTTCTGCTTCCATTCCTCCACCAATTTCTCCAATCATTACAATTCCTTCTGTTGCTGGGTCATTCATAAGAAGCTCGACGGCTTCTTTTGTGGTTGTTCCGATAATTGGATCCCCTCCGATACCTATGGCTGTCGTTTGACCTAAACCTACCTTTGTCAATTGATCAACCGCTTCGTAGGTTAATGTACCAGATTTTGACACAACACCAATGGTTCCTTTTGTGAAAATAAAACCAGGCATGATACCCACTTTACATTCACCGGCTGTAATAACACCAGGACAGTTTGGTCCAATAAGTGTAACATCTTTGCCAACTAAATAAGACTTGGCAATCACCATGTCTTTTGTTGGAATACCCTCTGTGATACAAACGATTACCTTTATGCCTGCATCAGCTGCTTCCATAATTGCGTCTGCCGCAAAAGCAGGGGGAACAAAAATGATAGACACATCAGCACCTGTTGCTGAAACTGCATCTGCAACTGTATTAAAAACGGGTCTATCTAAATGCAATTGACCTCCTTTACCTGGCGTCACACCACCAACTACGTTAGTGCCGTACTCAATCATTTGGCCAGCATGAAAAGAACCTTCAGCACCTGTAAATCCTTGAACAATCACTTTTGAATCTTTATTGACAAGAACGCTCATTTTATATGGGGTTATCGGTTAAAACTCTGTTTTTGAAGAGAACTTCTCTTCGCATATTAATTCATCGTAAAAGTAACTCGCAAATAAGAAAAATACAAAAAAGATTCGATACTTACTTAGTCATATATTTTTAAGTAATTGATTGTTAATGGTTTATGTAAATTTTAGAATTGCTAATATTTTATAGATATAGAAAATTTGCTATTAGTCGATTTACTAATGTTTAGGACAACCGCAGTCATTTTTTTTCCCGAACAGCCCTCCTCGCTTCTTGTACCTCCCACTTTTTGTTTTCTTGCCTTTCCGAAAAAGATGTTCTTGGCTTTCTGCGCCAAGAAATGGCTCAGCTGAAGTAGCAGCAAATGAGGTTGAACTTGCCGCCCAACAAATTAAAAAAATCATTAAAAAGGTCTTCTTCATCTTCTTACTCACTTTTTTCTGGTTCAATAATTTCAATACATTGCACAGAATAAGCCACGGGCTTTGCAGCAAAATGGATTTTTGTATTTCCCCAAACATATTCGAATAAAGATGATGTTCGGTAATTCTCTAAATCTTCTGCACTTCCCCAGTGACTATGTGTCATAAAAACGTTTGGATTGTCCAAATCTTGTAATAATGCCACATGGCTACAACCAGGAAAAGACCGAATGGCAACTTTGTTTTTATTGAAAAAATCAAGAAAAGTAGAGACTTTATCGGCCTCAAAAGTCATACGAACGTATCGAATTAACATAAGTTTAAACTGATTTTAAGATGGATGTTGAATAAAGCATGCTTCGATTTTTGGTTCCCACTCTGCCCAATCAACAGGCTCTAAAGCAATAATCTCCAAACGGCTGTCTTTGTTATACGTTATCCATTCAACGGTAAATTCACCGGAAACGGCATTGAATAAATAACTACTTGAACTGGTTTTGAAAACTCCTTTGGCTCGAAATACATGCTGCATTTGCCCAAAAAAAGAACGCAAAGCAGATACGTCGAATTGATATTCAGGTGGAAAAATCCATCCATGCTCATAAGCTCCTACTCGCTTTTTAGAAAACCGTTGAATCTCATTTGTCACTTCTTTGGGATCTCTACTCCCTTCTATTTGTACTTCAATAGTAGGTATGTCGTCTGCCGGAGAAAGAAGAATAGAAGGGCTCGAGTCGAGTAAAGCTAGTTTGAATTTCTTATTGAAAGATAAATCAATGGCTGTTTTAGGAGGAAAAATAGACTCTGCCCAATCTATCCAGGCATCGTATTCGTCTTCCGTAACTTTGTCTGCTTTTGTACCAATAAGTATGTCTGCTGCATGAATTTGGTCCCAAAATAGTTGATGTTCCGTTTGTTTGCCTTTCAGCCAGGCAGGGATATCTACCAAAACAATACTAGATGCAAGAGATACAGGGGAAGACGATGTGAATGAATGAATGGTACGAATGATTCCATCTAAATGTCCCATTCCAGAGGGTTCAATGAGGATTCTATCGTGTGAGCTTCTAGTGATTAATTGATGTAAAACGAGGTGTAAATTTTTCTCTGACGCACAACAAATGCATCCTCCAGGAACCTCAGCAACGGTAAGACCCGCTTGTTCCGAAAACAAAGTATGGTCAATACTAACTTGACCAAGCTCGTTAATGATAATTCCCCAAGATTCATTGGATGGCTTCTGCCTAAACAAGTCAAGAATTGCGGTTGATTTCCCTGCACCTAAAAAGCCTGCTATAATGTAAATTTTTGTCATTCCGTAAATTTAGCCATTCTTGCTAAACCGCCCAAAGTATAGATAGCTGTTTGAGTTAAAATCTACTCAAACAGCTATCTATAAAAAGTTACTTTTTTGCAAAGTCCAATACTTGGTTCCAAACACGGAATAAGTTACCAGAACAAATTTTCTCAATATCTTTCTCAGAATAACCACGATTTAATAAAACGGCAAGAAGATTTGGGTAATCTGAAACGTCTTTCAAGCCAGTAGGCAGACTGTCGCCAACGCCGTCATAGTCAGAACCAAGGCCAACATGGTTGATACCAGCTAAAGCAACGATGTGGTCAATGTGGTCTGCTACTCTTTCTACATCTGCAAAAACATTGGGGGTTGTCTGATAAAAGGCATCAATATAAGGTTTAGCGGCTGGGTCACGGAGTCCCAAGTTCTTTTCTTTTAGAATAGCTGCTAATTTTTTCTGATTTTCGTTTCGCAATTTAGCGACTTCGCCATCCACGAAAGTAGAACCGAAGTTGACCATAATTACTCCATTATTGGTTTTTATTTTACGAATCATATCATCCGACATATTCCGCTCAAAGCCAGGTGTAAACTTACGTGCGGAGGAATGAGAGGCAATAACTGGTACGGGGCTCATCTCGATGACTTGGTAAAAGGTATCGTCAGAGACGTGTGAAATATCAATCATAATCCCCTCTTTCGTCATTTGTTGAACAACTTGCTTTCCGAACGGGCTCAGCCCTTTCCATGTTCGGGTAGTATCATACGATGAGTCACCGATTTGATTGTCTTTGCCGTGAGTTAGGGTAATGTAACTGATCCCTTTTTTTCTGTACTCTGCTAATTGGCTAAGCTCGGAAATAGGCGAACCGTTTTCCATGCCCATGGGCAAAGCTATTTTGCCCGATTTTTTAATGCGAATAACATCTTGTGGAGTATGGGCAACTTCAAAATAGGTATTGTTTTCTTTGGCGATCCAATTAACCATAGTGATGAGGGAGTCGGCAAGTCCACGTGCACCTGGAGCATCATACGTAGCTGGAATATAGATAGACATGAAAGGTGCGTCTAATCCACCTTTTTTTGCCCGAACGTAGTCAAAATCCCCATCATTTGTTTGAATCGGAATTCCTACGTATTCTTTTTCTAATTGGAAACGGCGAACTTTCAACCGGAAGGGCAAGTCCACGTGTCCGTCTGTTATGATAAATTTTTGGGCTAATTGCTGGGCTTTCTCCTTTACTTTGGGAGAAATAGCACCAGGCGTTTGTGCATATGCACACGAAATAGAAAGTAGAAAACAGCTAGTAAGGTGACGTAATTTCATCATTTAGTTAGAAAGAATGTAAAAATTGTATTAGCTAAAAGTAAAAGGATATTGGTGTTTTTCAAAATAGAATAGATAGATAATAGACTTTAGATGTAATTTAAGATACCAAATGTGCCATTTGCATAATTTTCTTTGGTAGATGGAAAAAGGAAAATGAAAGATAAGTCATTGACTAGTAGAAAAATAATATTATGAATTGAAAAAATACAATTGAATATCCAAGTACATGAAAATAAAGGCGAATTGTTTGGAAAAAAAGAATATACTTTATTCATTTGTAAGCTGATAAAAACATAATAAAAGCGAAATTTCGCTGATAGAGAATTTTCTCAATTGTAATTAATCGGTAAAACTTATCTTAACCTATTTCTATACATGAGTAATGATTTAAATAAGTTCAGTAGAACACTCACTCAGGAAGTTAGTAATCCGGCGGCTCAAGCTATGTTATATGCCATCGGAATGACCGAGGAGGATTTAGCAAAGGCACAAATTGGTATTGCAAGTACAGGCTACGAAGGAAACCCTTGTAATTTGCACTTAAACGGCCTTTCTGTACATGTAAAAAAGGGGATACAAGCCAACGGTTTAGTGGGTTTAATATTTCATACAATCGGTGTTTCTGACGGAATGACTAACGGAAACGACGGAATGAGTTATTCGCTCCCTAGCCGAGATATAATCGCTGATTCCATAGAGAACGTAGTTTCAGGCCAATGGTATGATGGCCTAATTACCGTTGTGGGTTGTGATAAAAATATGCCAGGCGCTGTGCTAGCAATGTGTCGCTTAAACCGTCCGTCTATTATGGTTTACGGCGGGACTGTCCGGACGGGTTCATGGAAAGGTGAAAAATTAGATATTGTTTCTGCATTTGAAGCTTACGGAAAAAAAGTCGCTGGAACTATCTCGGACGAAGACTACAAAGGAATTATCCAAAATGCTATACCTGGGCAAGGAGCTTGTGGAGGAATGTACACAGCAAATACGATGGCTTCTTCATTGGAAGCACTCGGCCTAAGTTTACCCTACAGTTCATCCTATCCTGCAACTCACGAGGGCAAGAAAGAAGAATGTATTGCGATTGGTGCAGCGATGAAAAACTTGTTACAAAAACAAATTTTACCGCGTGACATCGTAACAAAAAAATCGCTTGAAAACGCGTTGACGATCGTCATGGCTTTAGGAGGTTCTACTAATGCAATTCTTCATTATTTGGCTATCGCACACGCGGCAGATATTGAATTTACGTACAAAGATATCCAAGATATTTCTGATAGAACGCCTTTTATTGCTGATTTGAAACCATCTGGGAAATACTATATGGAGGATATTTTAGCATTGGGCGGTGTGCCTGCTGTCATGAAATATCTACACAAAATGGGATATATTCACGGCGATTGCATGACTGTAACAGGTAAAACAGTTGCCGAAAACTTGGAGGAGGCGCCAGATTTAGATTTTGATGCGCAATCTATGATTTACCCTGTCGAAAAGCCGATCAAAGAAACAGGACATATTCAAATTCTCTATGGTAATCTCGCTGAACGCGGTGGAGTTGCCAAAATAACCGGAAAAGAAGGTCTTCGTTTTGAAGGGGTTGCGAAAGTGTGTAATAAAGAAGAAGAAATGCTTGAAGCATTCGCAAAAGGAGAAATAAAGGAAGGTCAAGTCATCGTTATTCGGTACGAAGGTCCTAAAGGCGGGCCTGGAATGCCAGAAATGCTCAAGCCAACGTCAGCCGTGATGGGTGCAGGTTTAGGAAATAAAGTAGCTCTTATCACAGATGGACGTTTCTCTGGTGGAACACACGGATTTGTTGTAGGACACATCTCTCCAGAAGCATACGATGGCGGAACTATCGCATTGATAGAGGATGGTGATTTGATAACCATTGACGCTGAAACAAGGTCACTTCATGTACATGTCTCCGATGAAGTATTGGCTGAAAGAAAGAAAAATTGGGTTCCTCTACAACCTCCATTCACAGAAAAAGGTGTTCTCAGAAAATATGTAAAAACAGTTTCTGGCGCAGATGAAGGTTGTGTGACAGATAAATAATGAAGAAAGTTGTTGTCATTATTCCAATATATAAAAATGTACTATTAAGTACAGAAATACAGTCTTTGGAACAATGTATTCGTATCCTTGGGAGATATCCGCTCGTTTTTATTAAACCAAAATCGTTAGATATCTCCCAGATTCAGAATCAATACAGTACAATAGAGGTAAGAGAACTAGAAGATGCTTACTTCAAATCGGTGGATTCATACAATAAATTGATGCTGTCGACTGATTTCTACCAGACTTTTCTGGACTTTAAGTACGGACTAATTTATCAATTGGACGCGTATGTGTTCCGAGATGAGTTGGAAAATTGGTGTGACGAAGGGTATGATTATATAGGCGCACCTTGGATAAAGGCAGATATGGGCAACCCATTTGTCTTTTGGTTAAAGAAGAAAATAGCACTCTTTTTTAAGTTAAAACATCCAAATAAAGTTGCCTACCGAGATATTATCCGGGCAAATTCAGTCGGTAATGGTGGGTTCTCGTTAAGAAATATTCCAAAGTCATTGGAGATTGTACGGCGGTTTCAAAAGGAAATAAACTACTACACAAGTAGTGGAGATTATAGATTAAACGAAGATGTTTTTTGGGGAGTGGAGGTAAATCGATATAAGCAAAATATTCGAATTCCAGATTATAAAACAGCGCTTCGGTTTGCATTTGAGGAATATCCCGAAATCGGGTACCGAGAAATAGGAGAGAAATTGCCTTTCGGTTGTCATGCTTGGGAAAGATACAACCCAAATTTTTGGTCCCAATTTATTGAGAAAAGATGAAGATATCGATTGCTTTGTGCACGTACAATGGAGAGAAATATCTTTCGGAACAGCTGGATAGTTTGTTAAATCAAACAATGCCAATGGACGAAATCGTCATCTGTGATGATCAGTCAAAAGATGGTACAGAACAAGTAGTCAAGGATTTTGAAGATAAATTGCCTATTCGCTTCTATAAAAATGAAAGTTCATTGCGAGTGGTAAAAAACTTTGAAAAAGCAGCAAACTTGTGTACAGGAGATATTATCTTTTTTTGTGATCAAGACGATGTCTGGGAGAAAGATAAAATTCAGGTAATGCTGGATGTTTTTTCGAAGAATGATTCGTTGGAATTGCTTTTTTCAAATGCGGAATTAGTAAATGGTGAATTAGAACCACTCGAAAAGGATCTTTGGCAGAGTGTTCGCTTTTGGAAGCAGCAACAGGTGGATTTTCAACAAAAAAAGGAGGTAGATATATTGCTCCAAGGAAACCGAGTAACAGGTTGTACGATGGCAGTTAAGAGAAGTCTCATCGAGCAGGTAACACCTTTTCCTGAAAACGTTCATCCTACCTTTATTCATGACTACTGGTTAGCTATAGTTGCCGCGCACAAAGGTACAATTGGAATAATTGACCGAAAGCTCGTAAAATATCGCCAGCATGCTTCCCAGTATGTAGGTATTGCAGCAAATAACCAAGAGCCGATTCGTTTTTTGGATAGATTTAGCAGGCCGAGAGAAGTAAAAATAGCGCCTTTTAAAGATAAAGCAAGGTATTTTACTACACTCGAAGAAAAGCTGATTAGTATTGGTGTCACAAATACAGAAAAACTGAAAGCAATCGCAGAGTTTTATGAAAAGCGTGCCACCTTACCAGAAAAGAAACTAAATCGGGTTTTACCAGCGAGTCAGTTGTTGCTTTCAGGTATGTATCATCGATATAAAGATTTAGAAGCTAATTCATTTGCGCCTTTCTTGGCGTTTTTGGGTGATATTCTCGAATAAATTAAAACATAATTGTAAATAAATATGGGAGCATTAATAGATGTGAAGGATGAGCTCGAAGAGACTACCTCACCCAATAGTACAAATCAAGCATTAAGTGGTTCACAAGCACTCATGGAATGTTTTGTGGCTGAAGGGGTAGATACTATTTTTGGTTACCCAGGTGGAGCAATCATGCCTATTTATGATGCTCTCTATGACTACACAGACCGCATCAAACATGTGCTTGTTCGGCATGAACAAGGAGCTGCACACGCAGCAGAAGGATACGCTCGTTCAAGTTTGAAAGTAGGGGTTTGTATGGCGACTTCTGGTCCTGGTGCAACGAATCTTGTAACTGGTATCGCAGATGCTATCATTGATTGTACACCCATGGTAGCTATTACTGGTCAGGTATCGTCTCATTTATTAGGAACTGATGCCTTCCAAGAAACGGATGTTATTAATATTACTACACCTGTTTGTAAATGGAATTATCAAGTAACCAATCCGGATGAAATTCCAGAAGTCTTGGCGAAAGCCTTCTTTATTGCGCGAGCAGGTAAACCAGGTCCCGTATTGGTTGATATTACAAAAGATGCACAAATGGCGTTAATGACTAAGCCATTCACGTACAAAAAAATAGAGAAATTAGCAGGATATCACCCAAGAGTAACTCCGAAAATTGAACAGGTACAAAAAGCTGCTGATCTCATCAATCAAGCGAAAAGACCCTATATTTTGTTTGGACATGGCGTCCTTTTGTCTGATGCAATGAACGAGTTTCGTGCATTCGTAGAGAAGTCAGATATTCCATGTGCAAGTACGCTATTGGGGCTATCGGCCATGTCTATTGATCATCCAAATTACATGGGTTGGTTGGGTATGCATGGTAACTACGCACCCAATATCATGACGGACAAATGCGATGTATTGATTGCAATCGGGATGCGTTTCGATGATCGTGTAACAGGTGATGCCGCAACTTTTGCGAAACAAGCCCGTATTGTACATATAGAGATTGACCCAGCCGAGGTAGAAAAAATCAAAAAAACAGAAGCACCTGTTATTGGTGATGTCAAGGAGGCACTTAAATTACTGACACCTCTCGTGAAAAGTGGTGACTTTACCGCCTGGAAAAATGAGTTCCGCAAAATGGAGCCCGAAGAAAACGAAGCGGTAACAGATAGAGATCTAAAAGGAGAAGGAAAGATTAAAATGGCCGAGGTTGTTCGGTTGGTTTCTGAGAAAACAAAAGGCCAAGCTTGTGTTGTGGTAGATGTGGGCCAACACCAAATGGTAACGGCGCGTTATTATCAATTCCAAAACCCTCATTCATACATTGCTTCCGGTGGATTAGGGACTATGGGTTTTGCGATTCCAGCAGCTTTAGGTGCGAAAATGGGGGCGCCTGACCGAGAAGTAATTGCATTTATTGGGGATGGATGTTTCCAAATGACAATCCAAGAGTTGGGTACCATAGCCCAGAGTAAATTGCCTGTGAAACTCATTATATTGAATAACAATTTCTTAGGAATGGTACGCCAATGGCAACAGCTTTTCTATGAAAAAAGATATTCATTTGTTGAATTAGAAAATCCAGATTTCATCATGATTGGAAAAGGATTTGGGATCGAAGGTCAGAAATGTACGGAACGCGAAAATTTGTCCGATGCAATTGATACAATGCTTTCTTATGATGGGTCATATTTGCTAGAAGTTGTTGTAGAAAAAGAGGAGAATGTCTTCCCAATGGTTCCAGCAGGGAAAAGCGTAGCAGATATTCGACTTAAATAGATTTTGTACATTTATCAACAAAGAAGGCATTATCATGACAACATATACGATTTGTGTTTTTACCGAAAATAGTATCGGTTTACTCAATAAAATAACGGTTATTTTCACAAGAAGAAGAATCAATATTGAAAGCTTAACGGTATCTGAAACAGAACGTAAAGGCATTTCTAGATATACAATTGTAATTCAACACGACAAACGTGAAGAGGTTGAAAAATTAGTTCGGCAAATTAGAAAAGTCGTGGAGGTACTCGCTGTATTTGGATACTTGAATGAGGATATTGTGTATAATGAAATCGCATTGTTCAAAATTCCAACGCCGTTAGAATCTAAACCATTGGACATTGAAACCATCAATCGTGTATATAAAGCTTGGGTGGTTTATTGGGGTTTGGATTACGTGGCAATTCAAAAAACCGGAACTGAACGAGAAATCTTTGATTTTTTCAAATATATCAAACCGCACGGAATCATCGAGTTTGTTCGGTCTGGCAGAGTAGCTGTAGGCAAAACACCACAAGGATTGGTAGAATATCTCCCAGAGGACGTAGAGTGGGAGTATTATTTGTAGATTGAAAGAACTTTCTCTGTACATAAAATAGATAGAGAAATCTTTATATAGTTCAAAGGTGAATACCAGAGAACGCCCTTTTGTTAATCAAACTATTCAATAAGTAAAATGGCAAAATTAAATTTTGGCGGAGTCGAAGAAGAAGTAGTAACACGCGAAGAGTTCCCTCTTGAAAAAGCAAGAGAGGTATTGGCAAATGAAACAATCGCAGTGATTGGGTACGGGGTTCAAGGTCCTGGACAAGCCATGAATATGCGGGATAACGGCCTGAATGTAATCGTTGGGCAACGCAAAGGAAAAACGTTTGATAAGGCGATTTCTGATGGATGGGTTCCTGGTGAAACTTTATTCGAAATTGAAGAAGCACTAGAAAAAGGAACAATTATTTGTTATTTGTTGTCTGATGCAGCGCAAATTGAACTTTGGCCAACAGTAAAGAAATACCTAACTGCAGGTAAATCATTGTATTTCTCTCATGGTTTCGGAATTACATACAAAGATAAAACAGGTATCGTTCCGCCAGCAGATGTAGATGTGTTCTTGGCTGCTCCAAAAGGTTCTGGTACGTCTCTACGTCGCCTATTTGTCGAAGGAAAAGGACTAAACTCATCTTTTGCTATCTACCAAGATGCAACAGGAAATGCACGCCAAAAATGTATAGCTATGGCAATTGGTGTGGGTTCTGGCTACTTGTTCGAGACAGATTTCTACAAAGAAGTTACTTCTGACTTGACAGGTGAGAGAGGTACACTAATGGGTGCAATCCAAGGTATTTTTGCCGCTCAGTACGAAGTACTTCGTGCCAATGGCCATTCTCCTTCGGAAGCTTTCAACGAAACAGTAGAAGAATTGACACAGTCACTCATGCCACTCGTAGCTGAAAACGGAATGGATTGGATGTATGCAAACTGTTCTACAACAGCGCAAAGAGGTGCACTTGACTGGTGGAAACCTTTCAGAGATGCAACAAAACCTGTATTTGAGCAATTATATAATTCGGTAAAAACAGAAAACGAAGCACGTATATCTATCGAACGTAATTCACAACCTGATTACCGTGAAAAATTAGAAGAAGAATTAGCAGAACTACGCGAATCTGAAATGTGGCAAGCCGGAAGAACTGTACGCAGTCTCCGTCCTGAAAACAGCTAAGAAAAGCGATAGCTTTGGGTTCGTCCGGGTAATTAGTAACAACTAATTGCCCGGACTTTTTTATTTTATTCTATTTCCCTCTCCTCAATTTAAAGGAAGTCATTAACTTCGCTGTCAGTTTTACATAGGAAACGACCCTAACTTCATCAAATAAACAACAATATGTCTATCGACGTTGAAAATATCTTTGCCGCAGCCCAACATATTCGGGAGGTTGTCGTGCATACGCCACTCACTTTTAATACAAATTTATCAGCAAAGTACGAGGCAAATATTTACCTGAAAAGGGAGGATTTACAAGTCGTTCGGTCGTACAAAATACGGGGCGCGTACCACAAAATGGCAACAATGTCTCCTGACGAATTAGCAAATGGAGTTGTCTGTGCAAGTGCCGGAAATCACGCCCAAGGCGTTGCGTATGCCTGTCATAAAATGAAGGTAAAAGGCGTGATTTTTATGCCCACCACGACGCCTGCCCAAAAAGTCAAACAAGTACGGATGTTCGGAAAAGAATGGGTCACTATTGAATTAATAGGTGATACGTACGATGATTCTTTTTATGCAGCCCAAGAGTACGTGCAGACGCATCAGGCTGTTTTTGTCCATCCATTTAATGACCAAAAAGTCATTGAAGGACAAGGAACGGTTGGCTTAGAAATTTTTAAAGACGCTGATTTTAAAATTGATTATTTACTCTTTGCCATTGGTGGAGGAGGGCTAGCAGCGGGAGTTTCAACGGTTTTTAAAAATTTAAGCCCCAAAACCAAGCTGATTGGGGTTGAGCCTTTGGGCTCGCCCTCTATGAAAGAATCGTTGGCAGCTGGACATGTGATTACCCTCGAATACATCGATAAGTTTGTAGATGGTGCAGCCGTTAAGCGGGTGGGAGACATGACGTTCGATATTTGTCAAGATAATCTTGACGACGTACTAATCATCCCAGAAGGGAAGGTTTGTTCTACAATTTTGCAGCTTTATAACGAAGAAGCCATCGTGGCAGAACCCGCTGGTGCTCTGAGTGTCGCTGCATTGGATACTATAAAAGACAAGATAAAAGGGAAAAACGTAGTCTGTATTGTTGGAGGTGGTAACAACGACATCACACGTACGGAGGAAATCAAGGAAAGATCTCTTATTTTTGAAGGTCTGAAACACTATTTCATCGTTAAGTTTCCGCAACGTTCTGGGGCTATGAAAGAGTTTCTAAATGAAATTTTAAGCCCTACCGATGATATAGTGCATTTTGAATATTCAAAGAAGACATCAAGAGAAAGAGGGCCTGCTCTCATCGGGATTGAAATTGCACAAAAATCTGATTTACAAGGGCTTATAGATAGGATGAATACCTATCACGTGGAGTTTACATATATCAATGATAAACCCGATTTATTTGAATTTTTGGTATGATAAACGATGAGATCTATTGAGAGATGGATTAGTAGTATAAAAAAGAGACATCCTGAATAAGGGTGTCTCTTTTTTTATGCGCGCGAATGTATATTTACCGGTTCATCGTCAATAAAAATTCCTCGTTATTTCGCGTTCCTTTCATTTTGTCTAATATAAACTCCATGGCTTCCATTGAGTTCATATCGGAGAGATATTTACGTAGTAGCCAAACTTTTTGTAGTTCGTCTTTCCCCATTAATAAATCTTCCCGACGTGTACCTGAGGCCAAAATATCGATGGAAGGGTACAAGCGTTTGTTCGCCAAGCGACGGTCAAGTTGGAGTTCCATATTTCCTGTTCCTTTGAATTCCTCAAAGATAACCTCATCCATTTTGGAGCCTGTGTCAATCAGAGCGGTGGCAATGATAGTCAAAGAACCACCATTTTCTACATTTCTTGCCGCACCGAAGAAACGTTTCGGTCTGTGTAGTGCGTTGGCATCTACCCCACCAGAAAGAATTTTACCCGAAGAAGGGATAACTGTATTGTAGGCACGTGCAAGGCGTGTGATGGAATCTAATAAAATAACCACATCATGCCCAGACTCAACCAACCGTTTGGCTTTTTCAAGTACCATACCTGCAACCTTCACGTGTTTGTCGGCGGTTTCATCGAAAGTAGAAGAGATAACTTCCGCTCGAACACTCCGCTGCATGTCTGTAACTTCTTCTGGGCGTTCATCTATAAGTAGGATAATCAAATAAATTTCTGGGTGATTCCGCGTAATTGCATTTGCAATTTCCTTGAGAAGCACAGTTTTACCCGTCTTAGGTTGAGCAACAATCATACCTCTTTGTCCCTTCCCGATGGGGGCAAATAAGTCCAACACGCGCGTGGACATTTGGTCAGGTTTTGTACTCAGATGAATTTTTTCCTGTGGAAACAGCGGGGTAAGATATTCAAAAGGAACGCGGTCTCTGATTTCCTCCGTGGTTTTTCCGTTGACAGAGGTGACTTTTAATAAAGCAAAATACTTTTCTCCATCTTTTGGAGGGCGAATAGAACCTAGAATTGTATCCCCGGTTTTAAGTCCAAAAAGTTTGATTTGTGAAGGAGATACATAAATATCATCTGGACTCGCAAGGTAGTTGTAATCTCCTGAACGAAGAAAACCATATCCACCGTCAGACATAATTTCCAATACACCTTCGTTGTCAATTAAACCATCAAATTCTTTGACTAATGTATTGAATTGTTTTTTGATGTTTCGGCTGTACTCGTCGTGTTTTCTTTTTTCACGTTGGTTGATTACACTGTCTTCTGTAATGCCTAGATCTTCGTCACTGATGTTCGGAATTTCTCTTTTTACCTCTGTTTCGTTTTCAATAAATGAGTTTCCGGAGTCTTGTTGGGTATCTTTTATTGCAAATTCTTCTTTTATTTCTGCCGTCTCTTGGAATGTCTCTTGCGTTGGTATTGCTGAAGTAGATTCCTCATTGGTTTCTTCTTCCTCTTCCCCCTTCCTAATTCGCCGTCTAAGTTTCGGTTTTTGGGATGTATCTTCCATGATTTGTGGAGATTCCTGCTTCACTACGGGGACCGTTTCTGGTTCAGGCTCAGGAATAAGTGCTTGTTCTACAATCTCTACTTTTAGGTCAAGAGTAGGGCTTTCTTCTGCGGCGGGGGTGAGCTTAGCTACAATCATGTGAGCTAAGTCTTTTTTTGTAATACCTCGGTATTCAGTGATGCCGACCTCGTCAGCAATTTTTCTTAGTTCTGAGAGAAGTTTACTGTTTAATTCTTCTACTTGATACATAATTGTTAGGATACAGTGCTGTAATACAATGGTAGGACGGCTGGCTCAATGTATATGGAAAGGAGCTAAATAGATGAAACGTGTGCATACATGAGTGGCGCTAGGCTCGGTAAACGGAGCCGTCCAGGATTTTGATAATAAACGAAAAATGGATGGTGTAAAAGGAAGACGAATTCTGTGTGTCTTGCGCTTGGTGGCAAAAGGCATTCATTCAATTGTCACGCAATTTTACAGTATATATTTACAATAGACAAATTATTCAATGGTTTTTTTCTCATTGAATACCTTAAAATAAGGTTTTTTCTTCCAATTGGCCTATAAATACACGTTGGGCAGGACCAATGAGATAGATTTGAGTGAATAATTTTTCGGATATATCCTGCTGAAAAGATATTTGGAGGTTGCCACCTTTGGTTTTAATCGCAATGGGAGATGCCCAATTGAATCGTAAGGAACTACTAATTGCACATGCTGTAACTCCTGTTCCGCATGAGTATGTTTCGTCTTCTACACCTCTTTCATACGTGCGTACATACAAATGGTTGGTAGAAATGACTTCCATAAAGTTTACATTTGTACCGCCTTTTTCTACCCATTCAGGAGAATACCGAATAGATGAGCCCACGGAAGTTACATCTAAACTATCTAAGTCGTTTTGTAAAGCAACGTAATGAGGAGAGCCTGTATTTAAAAAGTCGTATGCATCGTATTGTTCCACTTTCGATACATCACTCATTTTTAAATGAATGTTTTCGACTGTAACCTGCGCTTCGTGAGGGCCGTCAACGGCAATGAAAGTGGTTTTTTCTTGGATAATTCCCAAGTCATGAGCAAAGCGAACAATGCAACGCCCTCCGTTTCCACACATACTACCCTCAAACCCATCAGCATTGAAATAAACCATTCGGAAATCATACTGTGAGTCCTCGGAGTTTTCAAGGCAAATGAGCCCGTCAGCACCAACACCAAAACGGCGATCGCAAAGTTTTTCGATGAGTGAAGCTTCTTTGGAAAAATGCTGAAGGCGATTGTCTATAAGAATGAAGTCGTTTCCGGTGCCTTGGTATTTGTAAAAAGAAAGCATAGAAATGAAAAAATGTGTGGAGAGTTTGTAAAAAAAGCCGCCTAAAGAAGACGGCATTTTTACACAAATTTATGAAAAAGCTATTACTTATAAACTTTTCAGTTGTAGGTAATCAACTATTATTTCTTCTTAAGCTCTTTGATTTTAGCTGCTTTTCCTTGCTTGCCACGTAGATAGAATAATCTTGCTCTACGAACTTTACCTTTACGAAGAACCTCGATTTTTTCGATGCTTGGTGAAAGAATTGGGAAAATACGCTCAACACCAATTCCGTTTGATACTTTTCTTACAGTGAATGTCTCTCCGCTGCTTCCAAGATTACGGCGTTGGATGATGGCTCCTTGAAAAATCTGGATACGCTCTTTCGCACCTTCAATGATACGAACGTGTACGTTAACGGTATCCCCAGCCTTAAAGTCAGGATGAGCAGCTCTCGGAGCGCTATACTGCGACTCTACAAATTTGATTAAATCCATGATGATAATGACGCTAAAATGTGATGTGTTTGATTACTGCAAAGAGGCTTCTCTTAGGCAAAAAGAGGCATTCGCTGAAAATGAGTCGCAAAGATAGTGTTTATTTTTGATGTATCAAAATTTGTATTTTGTTCTTATTTCTTGTCTTTACGGGCAATGGCTTAAGTTACTCCATCGTTTGATGGGAAAGCAGCTGTTAGGGTTTCTTAATGACTAACTGAACCAATCTAGTTTTTTGATAGGCGATAATTCGTATATTTTCAAAATAGGTAGAGGTCAATTGCATCGTACTACTATGCTACGAAAACACGGTGGGTTGTTTATTAGAAACCTATTAAACGACAAAAGCGAGAGTTCAGATGCCCCCGCTTTTGAAAAAGAGTATTTTTATTGTAAATCAGTCTGGCTTTACCTTACCCCAGCCAATGGTGGAAACCATCCAATTTGGAAGCGGTTTTTGTGTTTTTCGTTTTTTAAGATTCAAATACCAACCAATTTTCTTCAAAATAGGCACTTTGTGGGTTTCAACAAATTCGATGAGTGTTCCGTCTGCGTCTTCGATGTAGCTAAAACGCCCGCCTGCTTCGCCCATATCAAAGGTATTGGCGCTATCAACGGTAAACGGAAATCCATTGGCATCGCATCGTTCTTTGATTGCATCCATATTGATTGCATCAAAACATACGTGGATATAGCCCAAATCACCCCAACTTCTGCCTTTAAAAATCATACGAGGCGTTCTGTCTAGGGCTTGTACTAATTCGATTTCAATATTTCCAAATAAATTGGTGAAAGCCCCTTGTTTGCTTTTGGGTTTGCGCAAAAGTACACGTCTGTATTGTTCTTCTCCACGAGAAAGTGGAGTAAAATCCTCAAAAGTACCCGTTTTGTCGTACACAACTTGATTAATCCCCAATGTGTGGCTATAAAGAGCCAACGCTTTTTCCATGTCACTGACTCCAATAATAACGCCTACGATTCCGCCTGTTAGGTGTGAAGTGGGCTTGAACCAAGAAGAGTCAGGAACAATTTGAATGGTATTTTTGGCTGTATCTGATAGCCAAGTTGTTGCTTTTTGCTCAGGTGTATAAACAACAGAGAGATTTTTTTCTTTGGCAAATTGAGCCACATCTAAGCATTTTACTTTAATGCTGAAGATGCCTAAATCACCGATTTCTGGTTGATGTTCAGGGGCGATAGGCGCTGGAGAGGTAGATTCCCAAATTTCTGCACCACCACCGCCAGCCATATTGACGGCCAAGATGGCTCTTCTCTCCCGAACAATGCCTTTGGTGTATCTGGTCATTAATTTGGCTTCTGCCACGTCATCAAATACAGGTACATCTAAACCAAGTTCTTTGTTGTACCATTTCCAGGCTTTTTCAGCTGAAATAACCCCGATACCGACCTGTTGAATGCCAGATAAAAGGTCTAAACTTTGTGTTTTTGGTTCGTGAGTTGGTTGAATACTAGACATGTATCAAATAGTTTAAGGTATAAGCAGGTGTCCTAAAATAAGGACAAGATGTAAAATACATCCGTATTTATTAAATGGTTTAACCGTTAAAATTACTAAAAAAATACTGTTTTATATCCTTTCGTTTCCTTAATTTCGGTTAAATCAACCAAAATGTTTCATTATTCCTTTCGCCTTCTCAGAGTAAACTAAGCGCAGAAAATCGACTTTTTACCAAATCAAAGCCCCAACGAAGTGAAATGTTTGGCGTTGATAGGGCTTTGATTTGATCTTGGTTTGTGATTTTCTACAGCAGTGGCTGAATGTCTCATTTCGTCTTGCTAAGGTTCTTTTGACTTGAAACCACCATTAATTTCGGTAGTCTAGCATCTTTTTGTAGGTTTCAGCCATTTCTTGTTGGGTATATTTCCCTTTTAAAAACATGCGCATAACCGTGAAATTTGCGAACTGAACTTTGAAGTACCCGTTCGTGCTATATTTTCGCGCAGATACGACGACATTTTTAGGAATGATTTTGAATGCCAATCGCGCCTCTTGCGCACGGAGTAAAATATCGTAGTCCTCCATGATGAGATAGTCTGCTCGAAAACCACCCAGCGCCGAAAATGCCTCCTTGGTAATGAAAAGTGTTTGGTCGCCACCTCGACACCAAATTTTATTAAATCGAGTAAAAAATGAATTGATGCGCAACAAAGGAGTTGGGTAGGTATCAAATAAATAGCGATAACAACCCAAATGAAATCCATCTTGAATTGCCACCTGTATATCCGTACAGAAATCTGGATGAAGCTGTATGTCAGCGTGTACAAAATAAAGAATATCGCCAGTAGCAAAACTTGCTCCGTAATTCATTTGTGCCGATCGTCCCCTATATGGTGATTTTACAGCCAAAACATCTGGAATAGCCCGCGCGGCCTCCAATGTTCCGTCTGTACTTGCCGGAGAGTCTGCAATGATTATTTGGTGAATAAATTCATTTTTTTGAGACAAAATCGAATGAACAAGTGCTTGTATAGAATCTGCCTCGTTGTATGTTGGGATAATAATGCTTAGTTTCTTCGTAGAAATCGAATGAGTCATATCAATTCTGGGTACAGTGTTTTTAATAGATGCCTACGAAAAACAATGTGTATAGGCATGAGTTTGTGATGTATAGAAATCTCTAACACATTAAATACGCGGTTCTGTTGTTTTTAGATGATTTGCTCAAAAGGACGTTTCCTGAAAACCCCGCGTTCAAAATCCGTGAGAATGTTTGTGTAAAATAGCATTCTTGGAGGTAATCTACCTAAATTTACGTTTTAATGGTGAAAATCGAATGTCGATATGCAATTTTTAGTCCCTTCTTTCCTTTGGGCATTGAGCGCCCTACTCATCCCGATTCTTATTCACTTCTTTCATTTTAGACGAACAAAAAAAGTATATTTCAGCCAAGTCTCTTTTCTCCGGACGATAGACATGCAGACGAGCTCATTCCGGACATTAAAACAATGGCTGACATTGCTCCTACGTTTGCTTGCTTTGGCGTGCTTGGTTCTCGCATTTGCCCAACCTTTTTGGGCAAATAAACAAGAAGGCGTTGCTGGAGAGACGAGTGCCTTTGGGTTGCAAAGTATATATCTCGACAACTCAAATAGCATGGAAAATTTAGTAGATAACAAAGGTTTACTAGACCAGGCAGTTATTCAACTGGAAGAATGGCTGACGACAGCAGAGGTTTCCTCGTCTTGGCAATGGATGACAAATGACCGTTTAGCTGGTGTCGCAAGTCCGATTTCTCCGAAACAAGTAAAAAAAGAATTAACACAGGTACGGTTTTCTGGAGAAACAAAGACATTGGTGCAACTTATGAACAGACAAGCAAAAGCAGCTGATGCTGTTGAAAAAGGAGGAAGACGCCGTTTTTTTTATTTCTCCGATTTTCAGAAAAGTACCTTGGGCTCTATGGCTAAACTCCCCATTGATTCATTGGACGAATATCATTTTATCCCTGTTTTGCCAGAAAAAACAGCTAACATCGTGATAGATTCTGTTTGGTTGGAAAATCCTTTTTTAAGAGAAATGGAGAATTCGACGCTACGAGTTCGTCTAAGGAATACTGGAGACGAACAAATAGATAAAGCGGTTGTGCGATTCTTGTTGGATAATCAGCCCATCTCTTCGGCGACCGTTACTATTGCGCCCAAAGGACAAGTTACCACTACTTTTTCTTTCACTATTCGGGATAAAGGAGAACACGAAGGGCAGCTTAAAATGGAAGATAAACCCGTCACATTTGATAATACGTACCATTTTGTTTTGGTAGCTTCGCCCCAAGTAAAAGTAACGCACTTGTTTGAAGAGTCTGCCTCAAAATATGTGAAAGAAGTATTTCAAGATGATACCTTTGTTACGTATTCAGGTGCTTCTGTTCGGACTGTGAACTTAGGGGCTTTGGTAAATACAAATCTGCTTATCTTGGACGGAGTTACCCGTTTTCCTTCGGGGCTTCGCGATGCCGCCAAAAAAATGATGGAAAAAGGAGGAAGCGTGCTGGTTATTCCTCCATCTGGTTCATTTTCATTGGAAGAATACCGTTCCTTTTTAACTATGTTGGGAATTCAATTTTTGGAATTACTCTCTAGTGATTCTCCAGCTGTTCCGTTGGCAGAACCCGATGTATCAAATGCTTTTTTTTCGGATGTTTTTGATAAAAATACACCTATCGAAAAAGGGAAAATGCAAGTCCCAGCTGTAAAAACGAGGTTGGCATGGCGTGGAGCTGGTGATGTGATTTGGCAGCAACAGACAGGTGCGCGTTTCTTGACGAGAACCAAGCAACCCACTGGCGGATTTGCGTATATTTTAGCAGCACCCATGAACGAAACGTACGGGTCATTTGTAGAACATGCTTTTTTTGTAGCAACTTTTATTAAAATAGCTGCACTAAGTATGACACAACCCCAAATGGCTTACCGCTTTGGTCAAAAAGATGTCATCCGTATTCCATATTCTGCACAGGTGGCAAATGCAACAATTACATTAAAGAAAGGTCAGTCGTCCTTTGTTCCAAGCCAATCTATTCAAGGAAATGAATGGGTGGTTCAAGTTCCTACATCGGCGGAAATACCAAGTGGCCAGCGTGTGGAGTCTGGGATTTATGAGGTATTTGTAGATGGAAAATATCTCAAGAAAATAGCACTTAATTACGAAACGAAGGAGTCCTTGCTTGCCCATTATTCTGTAGAAGAATTACGTCAAATGACGCACAAATGGCCAAATGTAATCGTACACGATGGGCTAACAGCAGCGGATATTCCTACGTTATTCGCAGCAAATGAAAGCGTAACTCCTTTGTGGTGGTATTTTGCAGCAGCGGCTCTTCTTTTTTTGGTAGCGGAAACGCTTTTAATCCGTTTTTGGAACAAGTAAACTAAAACGGATACCCAACACCCAAATTTAAGAGTAGATTTTCTTGTCGCCACGCTTTATTCCATTGAATCGTATCAAATGTCCAGCGGCTTCCTTGCTCTAACCAAGGCTTGTGTAGGGGAGTTGCTAAATCCATTCGGAATATAATAAATGAAAAATCTAGGCGAAGGCCGATTCCTGAGCCAATGGCAAGTTGTTTATAAAAATCTTTGGTGAATAAAGCTCCTTCGTCGTAAATGTAGGGGTCTTTGTACATCCAAACATTCCCTGCATCCACGAAAAAAGCGGTTTCGATAAAGTTCGTGACTTTATAACGGAGTTCTGTATTGAGCTCAATTTTGATGTCTCCCGTATTATTTCCAAGAAATTGCTCCGTCAAATTTCCTGTTCTTTGGTAGGTTCCCGGGCCAATTGCTCTTGCTCGAAAAGCACGAATAGAATTGTTTCCTCCTGAAAAATACTGTTTCACAAACGGGAGTTGAAGGGAATTTCCATACGGAATACCAACGCCTAGAAAAAGTCGATTTGCCCATTTTAATTGCGGGTTATACGTATGTCTATACCGAATATCCCCCTCAAAACGAGCATATTGCGCAAAAGTTTCTCCAAACAATTTTCCTCTTTTTGTCTCATCTTGTTGAAGTAAATGAAAGAGACCAACTAAATTTCCAGCTAAATCAATACCTCCACTAACAGACCATTGGTCACGCCCATTTCGGGTAGGTTTGGGTGTAAATACACCTTGGTAAGAACCACTTGGAATGAGTTGGTTGTCTAGGATAGAAAGCAAACGTGGGTCAAGAAAAATTTCCGCAATAAATTCCTCACTATACTTGCTAGAACGAACAAAATTCAGGTTTAAGGGTGAGAGTGTATGCGTGAATTGTGCATTTTGCCGCCAAGTATAACCAAGTGAAGTACGGAGGGAGTTGAGATTGTACAATCCACTTTTGATGAAGTTTTCGTACCCAATATTTACAACGGTTTTGGGCAAAACACGGCTAGTTTCTGGGTCAATACGTCCATAAGGTAGCCAGAAGCGTGGAATCAAGAGGTTTGCTTCAAGACCAAAACGGTAGTTGTCGCGGTATTCACCTGGAGAAGGACCTCCGAGTTGTAATTCAATTCCGCCGATCGCTGAAATGACCAATTGTTCGGCGCCTTTGAATGTATTGCTGTTTTTCCAATTAATACTCACTTGTGAACCCGACAGACCATTGGAGCGTGTAATGGCATTTAACTCTGTGCGAAGTGATTTTTTTTTCTGTGGAATCAAATAATAATAGACATTCAATAAGGTAGAATCCAATCGATTGACGACCTCAAACCGCGACTGGACAAAGCGAAAATTATTCAGTTCAACCAATCGCGTCCGTGTGATTTCAGCGAGTTCTTCGCTGTAAACATTCCCCGGCCGAAAACCGATAGTTTCTGTAAAAAGTGTTTGTTTATACCTTTCAGTAGAGTCAAATAGAAGAACACCACGGAACATATCAGCGGTTAAATCAATGATTTCCTGGTTGCCGTTTTCTTGTGTAAAGACATAAATATCGTTGATTAAATACTGTTTTTTAGCTCGTTCGGGAAGGTTCGGTTTCAGAAAAAAGCGGAGGGCAAGGGCTTGCTTGGCTTGCGTTGAGTCAGCTTCTATACCAATATAATTCGATGAAAAATAATAATATCCCTGTGACCGTAGAGTTTTTTCCAGACGTTTAAGCTCTTCTTTTACCAAACTAAAATCAAAAAAATCACCCGCTTTGATTAGCGAAGAAACTCCTGCACGAAAAAAGTCAGAATGTAACGAACTTTCGTTTATATCTTGATAATCAACGAATTGTATCTTGTATCTTGTCGGTAATTGAATACGATAATGCGCGGTTGCTTTGTGTTTTTGAGCTAATTTATCTGTTTCGACGACTGTACCAAAATACCCTTTTGCACGAAGATAATCTTGAATCAGCTGCTTGTTGCGGTCGAGGATAGATTGGCTCAATAAAATGGGCGTTTCACCAAACCGAGATACGATTTTATCCGTCCAATTTCGTTTTTTTTCATTCGTTCCCAACCAATAATAAATAGCTGCTTTGTAAGGAAATCCAAAAATCTGACTATTGGGTTCGGGTCGAATTACGTCTTCTTGGAGTTGCTCTACCAAAGAAGCCGTTTTAATTTTTAAACGGCTATCTTGAGGTGTAATCGTGACACGAGCTCCCTGGTAAATAGCCTCGCCGACGGGCACTTTTTTATATACCTGACACGAATGAAATATCCATGAAAAGAAAATGAAAAGGAAGAATAGGTTCTTTTTTTTATTCAGGAAGTTCGTTGCGTACATTTTGACATGAATTTCAGTATTATTTTTCTCTCAAAATGAGAAATTATATAGGTAATGTTCTTAATATGAATTGTTTAAATATATTTTAATTTACAGTTTGCTAAACAAGAATTTACAAATAATATAATTAAAAATTAATTCGAGCCCCTGTCTTTTTGCCATTTTTTCTAGCCGAGTCATAGTCCAAGGTCAGAACAAAACCAACGCCTGTTTCCACGACAAACCCCTCAATTTGGTATTGATTTGTCCGGAATGCCTTAAAACGGTAACGTCCATCTTTGGAAATGGCATAGTTGGCCGTGATATTATCAAAAATTTCCTGCGATTGTCTCTGCGCACTTTCCAATTCAAAATTCTTTCCAACAGAAACGGAAACACGGTCATTGAAAAACCCTTTTTTCACGCCAACATTCACGTTGGTACTCCGTAAACGATGATCAGCGCTGCTTTCAGACTGTACACCCAAATCCAAATCAATGCCTTTGATTACTTCGTCTGCGAGTTTATCGAGTTGTTCCGAGACAAGCTGGCTGACTTGCTTTCGGGCGAATCCTTCGGCATCCACAGGCTGCCCAAGGCTTGCGCCAAGCAAATCAAATCGCCCAAACATTAACATAAAAATAGCTTGTTCTTTTATTTTTTCTTTGTTCGCTTCTGCTTTCGGATTGACCGTCTGCTGCCCTATTTTTTCTGGGTCATAGAGTGTAAACCCCTCTTCAGCAAGCCGGTTGGCTAGGTCTGTGCCGAGTTGTCTGTCTGCTATTTCTTTCGGGATTGTCAAGGCAAATTCGGTTTGTGGTGCGAGTAACTCTCCACTCAAAACAATGTCCACTGAAAACGGAATACTCGCCTGCAAACGGGTTTCATCTGCGGTACTTTTAGTCGTTAAAGGATAACCAACCAGCGGTTTATTTACTTTGTAGGCCGCCCGAATCGCAATCTCTGCGTCCATTGGATCGCCTTTCCATGTTATACTACTTTTACTGGATTCATCAATATAAAACAGACGCTCAAATACTTGGTAGGTCAAGCGGTAGGTTCCTTCCAGAATGGTATATTTTCCTAGTACAAAAAGTTCTCCGTTGGAGTCGAGTCCTGTTGTCAACTGTCCTTTCCCACGTACTTTGATGTTATCACCCGTTAGCTCATCCATGATAATCGTGAGTTCTGCTTGTTCGCTTACTTGCAAATTGACAGTTACGCCCGTATTACTAAAATTGGAGTTAATCGGTGCTTTTTTCTGTTTTGAAGGGATTTTTTGAGTTATTTCTGTCTCTTTTTTAGTGGTCACGAATGTCATCAACTGGTCCATTTCACTACCAATTTGCTCATCCGCAGGCATAAGAACAATTAGTTTTGTTTTGTCAGCCACACGTACATTCCCCGTGACAAGGTAGCGTTCGTTTTCTCCTGATATCGCCAATTTTGCATCCAAAAAAGCCCTACCATAAAAAAGTTCATTATCTGATCGGCGGGCATTGGAGGCTAAAAAATCATTCGTTTGAAGCGCTAGTTCGTATGTTATTCTGGAGAAATTGGAATAATTTATTCGTCCATCTACTTCTAATTTATTATTCAAACTATCCTTTATAATGAAATTCTCGAAAAACAATTGTTGTCGTGCAGCCGTAACTACTTGATTGTCAATATATATGGGCGTTCCCGTCTGATTAATCGTGGTCTTAAATTCATTAAAACGAAGTTGTCCTTCTATTTTTGGTTGGTCAAAATTGCCTGAAATCTGAAAACGTCCGGTTACATTTCCGCCAGCATCACGCAGTTGCTTGAAGCTGAACGCCTGGATGGTTTCGGCGTTTAATTGCCGGATTTGTAAGACTAAATCCATAGGATTTTCTTCCCTCAATGCATATTTCCCTTGGAGCGACAAATCGTTTGAGTTACTCTTCAAAGTGGCATTTACAGAGATGCTTTCTGTGCCTTCATTGGTAGCAATTCCTTTAAAATCACCGATTGGCGTACCCAGAACTTTTAGCTTTTCGATAGAAATATCTCCAATGAATGTCGGAGAAGTCGCCCGGTCTCGAACGGTTACATCGGTGGTTAATTTTCCATCAATCAATTCTTTATTTCGTGTAAATGCAGTAGATAAGGTCTTTAAATCCAGGTTTTTAGCGTGGATGAACCAATCAAGAGGATTTTTTGGGTCGCTCGTAATAGAAAGCTCTTGCTCATTGGCATAAATTCCCAACTGTTGGAATCGAATTTTTTCGGAACGAATTTCCGCATAACCTGTTTCGATACTTTCCCACGGCGTATAATAAATGAACACACTTTTGGGGGTAAGTGTCATCCGGATTGCCGCTGAATCTGCTTCAATGCGAAGCCCTGCTTGGTGTATTTTTTTGTCCAAAGAATCCAGAATCGTCAAACGAAAATCTGCTTTATTTTCGTGAATTTCTACGTTTGATTCTGCTCTTTGCATTCGAAAATCTCCTTGCTGAAGTTGAGAAAGAGAGGCAGTGATACGTGCGGAGGGCTCGGTGGTTTCAAGGTGAAAAGAGACATCTTTCGCTTCCAAGGAATCCATTTTTAGGAAAGGAGAAGTGCACAAAAAGTGGCTTGGCTGTGCCATGTCTGTGTGTAGTTCTCCATGGAAAGTCACCGGTTTAAAGTCTATTTTTTGCGCAATGAATAAATCTAGTACAGGATGTTTTTGGATAGTACCCTGCCAAGACCAACTTCCTGATGTTTCTTTTTGGGGAAGTTTAGGCGTATTAGGTGCTTGAAAATAATGACGAGTAACTTGTTCAAATGCGTTGGGAAGTATTACAAAAGACGCATTTCCAAGTAAAGTTGCTTGGACAAAAGGCGACTCAATTTGTATTGTTTTTTCTTCTTGATTCTCCGCAAAACGAATCTCCATTTGAGCGACTTCCACCTGCTGCTTGGCGGTTTGCCAAGTACTGCGTGGAATAGCTAAAAAACCATCCAATGCCCATTCGTTGCTGTCAATAACGGATAAATCTATGTGTAAAGGCGTATTTTTTAAGACGATATCTTGCGGGAATTGCATTTGTTGAGGCAATGCAAAGTGCGAAATAAACCCGTTTCCCTGCAAATGAAGACGTTGTGACCAATCAAATATCCCGTCAAATTGGGCATCTGCTTGTTCTGTTTTCGTTTCAATTTGAAAATCCAGATGGCTGTTTTTCCAAATGCCTTTTGAATAAATTTCTGTATAATCTGTTCCTTGAAAACCGATTTTATCAATTTTTAGGTCATATTCCATTTGTCTGTTAGGCGCAAATGGGTTTTGAGAAGAAACCGCAAAATGGGAGGTGAATGTCTGCAAAGACGTATCTTGTAAAATTACGCCCAAAGCTATATTTTGTACATTCCCTTTCAAAAAAATGGATTCTGGTTTGTATAAATTTTGTTTGTTCCAAGTCCCAGAAAGGGCTACATCACCTAGCGCGGATTTTCCATATAATTGTGCTTTTACCGCGGATAAACTTCCTGCCAACGTTCCTGTGAAATGAGCTGACTCCGGCAAATGATACGCTGAAATCAATGAGTCTGGAAGCCAATTTTGCCATCCTTTTGAGAGTTTCACTTGTTGAAATGTAAAATTTCCTTGTGCCTTTGCCAAATCAGGCAGCCCTTTTATTTGTCCGTTGACATCTACCAAAATTCCTTCAGGTGCTTGGAGATGCGCTTTTTTGATGGATAGATTTTTTATGCTTCCTGTGAGCTCCGAGTAAAACCGAAATTTTCCATTACGAATGGGTAAAAAATCAGGAAGAGAAGGGTAGATAAGTGCCATTTCTTGTGCGTCCAATTGGCTAGGTTGAATTTCTAGCCGAATCTCCCAATTGGCTTGGGGAACTTGCAGTAAGTCGGAACGTTTCGTAGAAATTTGTCCCGCTAAACGCAAATTCGATTGGTCTGTTTGTAGGACAAAAGAAGAAATTTCCCATTTTTGAGGCGTAATCGTCAGTTTTGTAGCGAATTGTTTGATAGATGGCTGTGCGGTTTGACGCATTGACAAACCCCGTAAATGAACATAACTTTTGGCAGGTGAATAAAATAGTTGTGGAAAATCCAGCTGAATTTGCTCGCCTTCCCACGATGAATAAGGAGATTTTGGTGAACGTGCGTAGCCCGGATTTGTTGAAAATGCTACCTTGTCAAGTTTTGCACGGATGTCCTGAAAATCAACGATTTTTTTAGATAAATTGACTTCTTTCGGGGTAATTGCCAATTTTGAAAGTTGCCCATTTGTAAATAACGTGTCGGCATAATCTCGGATATTCCATTGAAACTGACGAATATTCATCTGTTTCATTGCAATTGCAAGAGCAGCAGGAGGGCTCGGTATTGTATCTTTGGGAGCCGCTCCCCAGTCGCGGATAGTGCCATCTAATTGAACTCCTTGAATTTGGGTAGGTTGAACGTGAAAATGACTACTGGCAAGGTCAAAAATAGAAAATCCTGTCGTGAATTGTTCAATAAAAAGTGTTCCATGATTATTCAAAAGAGCATCGTCGAATGTCAGCTTTGTTTGTGATAAATTCATCTTTTTCCATTCGATACCCATACTTTCTTGCGTTGTATCTGTGGAGGAACCGGAAAAAGCATTCACTAAAAAAGCATAATTAAATGAATGGGAAGTCTTTTTTCTTCGAATATGGCCAATGGTGTTATTTGCTTCTAATTGGCTAATTAACAGTCTATTGTGTCGAATAAATGTCCACATATCTACATCGACTTTGAGGCGTTTGGTGTAGAGAAGCGTATCGCCTTCTTGGTCTTTCAGTAAGAAATCTTCTACCAGTATCCAGTCCGGAAATTGGTACGAAATTCGACCTTGTACAGGAACTTTCAGGAAAGTATGGGCTTGTTTAAACACGAAATCGGAAAATCTATGCTGACCTGCTGGGGTTTTTAAATAGACGAGCGTGCCACTTACAAATACAATAAGTAGAAGTATAGATAGCCCCAAAAACTGCCCGAATTTCCGCATAAGTCCCAATATTTCTCCTTTTATAATACAAAATTAGCGAACAAACAGCGAAGCAGGAATAGGAGTGTTAAGTAATAAAGTAGTCGTGACGGGCACAACGCGTTTGTCACGACTGCTGGTGCGAGTACCCCCATTTGGGTAAAGAAGTCCTGTTGTTGTTTTGGCAAATGACGTAAAGTCCCAAGTGACGGTTTCGTCGGTGGTTTCTTCGATTTCGCGCACCAGTAAATGAGTAGTTGCATCAAAGAAATAGCTTCGATTTACGCCTGCTTTTGTCAGGACTAAATGCCAGGTGGAAGTAGTGCCAATCAGCACATTTCCCATTACTTGAGCTGTGTATCCTTTTGTTTTGTAATCTATGAAAGCCCATAAACCATCCGAAACTTCCAATTGCATGGCAGTTCTTTCCTTTACACTCAAATCTTTTACACTGTATGTAGGGATTTTATCGCGGCTTCCGGTTGGGATTTTAAGCCAGCCTGCAGACTTATTGACGACATAAAAGAAGTCGCGTTGCATCAATGTTTTCTTACGTGAGATAGCTGCTTCTTGCAGAGATACGACGACTTCTTCATCAAAATCTGTGGGTGCATTGGCACGGTACCGACGGCTCCACGTGAAATTTTGAACAGAGTCATATACGGTACTATCGCCCGTCGCTTGTATATATTCGCGAATAAGTTGCTCAGGAGTAGGTGTTTGTGCTTGGATATCAAGAAATAAGAGAGTGAATAAAAAGGCAATAATCGAATTTCTCATGTTGTCTTTGGATTAGTTTGTTCGTGAAATTAACGATTAAAACCGTATTTCAATCTGTAGAAAGCCATTTTTGGTCTCTATGCACACAAAAAATCCATTCATACGTCTGTCTTTGGGTATGAATGGATTTTTAGAAAGAAAGGAAAGAGAGGTTACTTTTGTGTTATTTGGCTCGCGCCTGACGTTTTCTTAGAAAGAATATTGGTAGTTCCCAATTCAATATTGCTTGCGCCACTTGCTTCTACGCGAACATTTGCAATTTTCGCGTCTATCGCATTGATACGTGAAGCACCTGAAGCGTCAATTGTCAATTCATTTAATTTACCCTTTAGATTCAGCTGAGAAGCCCCGCTAATGTCTGCGTTGATAGCTTTTCCTTCTGCATCGATCGCCAATTTTGAAGCACCACTCAATTCAATTTGGAGATTTTCGAGTGCCTTGAAGTTTAAAACTTTCGTGGTCGTCGCGCCCGATAAATCAAGCTCTGTAAGTGTTGGCATCGTGATTTCAATCCAAATAGTACCTCGGTGTCGCTTGAAAACATCGTCAAATGAGATAGATAATTCATCGTTTTGTGTCGTAATTCGAAGGTCATCCATCAAACTAGGTTCTTCTGCTCTCGCAACGACTGAATGAGTTGTTCCTTGGCGAACCGTAATCTTGAAAGCACTTCCCGCATCAATTTTACTAAATGAGCCTACTTGAAATTTCTTTTCTACCATTCCCTGTTGTCCAGAAAAATCAAAATCCCCTTCTTCATCTCTGTACTCCTCCATGGCTTGGCGCTCCTCTTCTGACAATACCGGGCAGTCCAAGCATTGCAAACCATCTGTGGCAGACATAGTGAAGGTATATTGGTCAATATCTTCGCCGTCAATGGCATATTTTTCACGTATGCGCCAATTAGAATCAAAAACCTCGTAGTAAAATGCTTCCGTCATTTTGAATTTCTTCCCTGCTGGAATAAATAAGGTAACGCGTACTTGTTGGTCTCGCCAATGTTTTACTTTGCTTAATTGTATAAACTCATCGAAAATCAGGGACGAATCTTTCTGTTGAATGCCGTACCCGATGGCGCGCGCATTTGCCAAGGCTTCATCACGCGTTGCTCCTTTTGCTTCAAATTCCTTTTCTACATAAAAACGATTGGATGGACTGGTTTCAATGGTTACACGAACAGACTCAAACTCTTCATCTTCCGGATTTTTATTTGTATCCAAATAAAGTGTATTAGCTGGTAAAATGAAGTTTTCTGTACTTACCGATGTATTTTGTCGCGCAAATTGAAGGCTGTAGTTCGTTCCGATGATGGAAGCACCAAGGATACCAATGACCCAAATTCCTAAACCCGTTAACCAAAGTGGTCGGTTGCCAATAGATTTATTGGTGATTAATGCTAATCCAGCAAAAACCAGAGCCAAAGCAGGTAAAAACGTCACTAAAAAGCCGAAAAGACCAATCCAAGGATTAATTTCACTGATGAATAAGCCTACGTGTGTCGGGAAGTCAGGAACGGTTAATAAGTGACTGTTCGATAAAAATCCCCAAAATACACTCACACCCACAAGTGAGGCAAGCATCCAAGACAATCCGACGAGTCCAATCAACAAACCGATGAAGATCCGAACAACGGGTCCTAATCTCTTAAAAACTTGACCCAGAGTACTCAAAACTAAACTGATCGCTCGAAAAGGAAGAAGCACGAGTCGTGTTAAGGTACTTTCTTCTGTTTCAACACTACCTTGTAGATTCTGTTTTACATTGTTTTCGATGTTTTCTAAGGTAACGGGCTGCCCTTTCATTTCCATTTTTTGGGTCAATGAATTGGCTTTTGGAGACACAATCCAGAGAATTATATACGTGACAAAGCCTGTTCCAAAAAGGAAAATGCCTAGGACAAAAAGTAAACGAACAATGGCAACATCTAATCCAAAATAAGTTGCTAATCCACTAGCTACGCCACCTACTACTTGATTTTCAGGATTTCGATAGAATTTTTTAATGTTTTTGTCTTCTTCTAAGGTCATACTTGGCGGAAATGCTACCCAGCAAACAAAGTAAGCAATGAATAAAATACCCGAAAGTCCTGTCTCTGTAACGGGCGAAAGTCCTAAGAATAAAAGAAGGAAAATAATCCGTGTCCAGGTCACATCAATAGAAAAATAATGTGAAATTCCGGCGAGAACACCACTTACTGCTTTTCTACGTACATCTCTGAAAATACGTTTGGGAGATGCACCCGTTGTGGTCTGGTTGGGCGGTGTGTTGGGTTTTGAAGTTTCCTTAAAGTCATCTTCTTCTTCAATCGCTTCAAAGTCTGCAACTGTACCCATCGAGGCAATTAATTGGTCAATATCCGCCTGTTCAATCGCTGATTTGCCTGTTAATTTCTGCTTTTCAAAGAATTTCTCTGCAATCCGAGCCTCAATGTCTTGAATAATTTCTTGACTTCCTTCATACGACGAAAAGTACGTTTGAATGGTGTGCAAATAGGTACTGAGCGCGTGGTAGGCGTCTTCTTCAATAAAGAAAATAATACCTGCAATATTGATTTGTACTGTTTTTTTCATTTTTTTAACGTGAATGGGGTAGGTACTAGCTTAGTTCTTTTTTTGCGTGATTGTCAGAACAGAATCGGAGAGGTCATTCCATGTTTCTTGTAACCCTTTCAGGAACTCTTGCCCTAATTCTGTCAATACATAATATTTACGCGGTGGCCCAGAAGCAGACTCAACCCACTTGTAGTCCAATAAACCGCTGTTCTTCAGTCGAGTAAGCAAAGGATACAAAGTGCCTTCTACCACCATTATTTTTGCCTCGATTAACTCGTTGAGGATTTCAGAAGCGTAAATTTCTCCCCGTGAAATAATGTGTAAAATGCAGTACTCCAGAATACCCTTCCGCATTTGTACTTGCGTGTTCTCTATGTTCATATCGCGTCCATTTAATAAAATAGTAATTAGCTTGTTCATTTATTTGATGAAACAAAACTACAACAAGGTACTTTGTAATGCAAGATACTAGGTGAAATTTTTTGGTCTTTTCTGTGCGACGGCGTAAATACAAGATGAATGGAAAAATAAATTTATCGTCGTATATGTTCAGGAATGAATGGATTTGCGTTAAAATAGGTTATCTCTATTCATTCGTATTGTATATCCACACATCAATTATTGATATGTTAGCAAAATATATTGCAGTTATTTCTGCTGCTATGTTGAAGTTCTTCGCCGGCCCAGTTACGGGTGTTGCCCTCGGTTTGTCGCCCGTTGCCATCATGCTTTGTTCCTGGAGCGGGATGATGTTGTCTATTGTCCTTTTTGTAACTGTTGGCGAAAAAGTGCAACGTTATTGGGGTGATTTGAGAAGCGAACGCCCAAAGAAAAAACGATTCTCTAAACAAAATCGCCGCTATGTTTGGGTAAAGCAAAAAGCAGGTCTTTGGGGAATTGCTCTACTAACACCGATCTTACTCAGTCCAATCGGAGGGGCTATTGTGTCTTTGGCTTTTCGCTACCCAAGAACCGAAATTTTTGTAAAAATGGCACTTTCAGGTGCAGTTTGGGCAATTCTCCAAACGTTTTTCTTTGTCTATGTGCGTGGAAATCTAGGTTAAATGGAATGGTTTGAAGCAACCATTTTTAAGCTTAATTCGACAACCTCGCCCATGCTTTTACATGCAAGAAATTGGGGATTCTTATAGTGTTGGCTTAGTTCTTTTTTGAGTTGCGCGAGGTTCTCAGGAAGAGAAAGTTCATCTTTCTTCATTACTTCCAATAAGTCATGCAACCGAACACGTTCGGCCAAAACACGATTTGCTATCATGGAACGCTCTTCAATTTGGTATTGACGAACAGACTCCGGTGTCATGTATTTCATCCCCAATTGGATAATCGCGTTGTTTTGCTTAAAATATTGCGGCATATACACGGATTTACTCGCTTCGTAGGATTGCTGGTCAAAATCAATGGCTCTGATTCGGTAATGGAAATCCTCAAAATCAGGTATAATGATGATGACAAAATTCGACGAGTGCATATCGCCTAATAACCGAACAAAACAGCGCTCATTGAATTTAATGAATTCTTTCGCCAACCGGATGGGATTCAAATTGACATCAGAGAGATGGTTCTCCATGAATAAATCCCCCGTTATTCCTGCAATGTGTTCCTCTACAAGTGTTTCACCAAAAGTTACATAACTCACTGCATTTGGCGAGAGCAGTTGCTCAAGTTCCAAACCATAAATTCGCGAAGCATCCGCTTTCTTTATGTAAAAGTAGTCGTAATTATCATTTACTTTATTAATGATGCGAATCCGAAATGGAGACGTATTGGCATAGGTACAAATATCAACGCGATCCACGACGAGGTGTTCAATGGCAGAGGTATTACCGTCCGTTTTGAGATCCGCATAAATCATTTTCAGATTTTGGTAAATTTCGTCAATATCACTCGGTGGATAATAAACCGACTCCCAAAGTGTGTCCTTCCCTTTTTTGTCATATAACGGAACACGCATGACGAAACGAAGTAAGTCGGAGTATTTTAATGGCAATTCACGTTCTCTCTGGTACTTTGTAAGGTATTTTCGAAGTTTAGGCGATATTTTAAATCCGATTTTGCGTTTGGTAATTAATGCCATAAGAGGAATTCTAAAAGGTAAAAGGACGTCTCAGCGACTAAAATTAACGAAAAAAATCAGGATTTGTCGCTTGTATATACTATTTTGCAAGTGAGTTCTGTTCAAAAAATAACCTATTTAATGAAATGCTCTTTTAAAAAGAGTATATTAGTCTAACTAACTTGATAATCTTATGATGGATGAAACCCCAAAAAATAGCACTGCAGTCAAAGCAGTTTTGGTCATTGCTATTGCCTTCGCTACGCTCTTCGGATTCTTGTACTTTAGTGCCCGCCAAGAGGTGGATCAACGCACGATTGACATCTCGGATAAAACGAAAGAGCTTCTTTTAACCAATACAAAGCTAGACTCTATCTCTGCACAATTGGACGCACAAATTGCAGAAGTAGCCGCGCTCGGTGGAGAAGTTGAAGAGCTTGAAGCCTTGAAGCTTCAACTTGAAAAAGATAAAAAAGCTTTGATTAACGGGAAAAACGTGCAGCTCAATGACTTCAAAGCAAAAATCAAAAACTACGAAGCATTACTGGCACAAAAAGATATTGAAATCGGGAAGCTGAGAGAAGAAAATCAACAATTGGCCTCACAAAACCAGACGTTGTATTCAGAAAACTCAACGCTTAAAACCGAGAAGTCATCGCTACTCACAGAGAAAGCTGCTCTTTCTGACTCAGTGTCTAGCTACACAAAAACGAACAGAGAATTAAAAGAGAAAGTAACACTTGCTGCTGCTTTGAAAGCAATGAATATCTCCGTGAAAGCCATCAATTCCAAAGGGCGTGAACGTGACGGCGAGGCATTCAAAGCACGGAGAGTAAGCAATGTAAAAGTAACATTTAAGTTGGCTGAAAATCCGCTCACGAAAAAAGAAAATAAAATGGTTTATCTTCGCCTCGTTGACCCAACCGGCACTATTATTTCTGATTTAGCCACGGGTTCTGGCGCTTTTATGTACGGAGGAAAAGAAACAATTTACACAGCGAAGCAGTCCGTATTTTTTGATAATACAGGACAAACCGTTGACTTTATCTACAACAGAGGAGCTGGCTACGGAAAAGGAGTACACACCATTGAACTTTATTCAGAAGGCTTTAAAATTGGACAAGGAACGTTCGAAATAAAATAAGTTATTCGTGATGCATCACATAAAAGGCGGGTAAGTTTAGTACAAACTTACCCGCCTTTTTTATGTATTAAAGCGACGTCAATGCTTTTAGCATGGCATCTGCTACAAAATCATTTCCTTTCTGTGAGAGATGAACGCGGTCTGTGGTCAATATGCCCTTTTCAAGGTTTGACGCGTTATTGGCTTGATTATACGCCAAAAAAGCAGCCCGTAAGTCGATTAAGGGACATTTCTCACTCATCGCCATTTTGCGAATTGCACTTGAGTAGGCATTTAAATCGCCATCTTGCTGGTTCGAATGATCTGTCCGCTCTCCGATCACTGCTGGTGTGCAACAAATTACTTGGATTCCTGCATTCTTCAGTTTCTGAATGAGCGCGACATAAAACTGTTCGAATTTGTCCAAATCTGTGCCTGTTCCGTGCGTAGTTTTATGCCAGACATCATTTACGCCAACATAAATAACAACTACATCGGGTTTTTGCGCTAGTACGTCTCGTTCAGCGCGGAGGTATAAATCATAAACTTTATTCCCACCGATACCCGCGCCAATAAGCTCGAAATCAGTATTTTTTCCAGCAGATAACAGTTTTTGCTCCATCATACGAATATAGCCACCCGGTTGAACACCAGCTTGGGTGATGGAATCGCCGAAGAAAATAACCTTCTTTGGCTTCGGTGCAAAAGAAAATAAACCATAAAAAATAGGTAGGCACACACAAAAAGTGCGTAGGAGTGTTGTCCGAAGATACGGTTTCATTTTACATGTAGGATTAGATGAATAAATGATTTTTCCATTCGCATCTTTTTAGAATGCTAAATGGAAAGGTAATTTACAAAAAAATAGGAAGGAGCAGCTTTCATTTTAGTTAATTGATAAAGACGAATGTGTTTTTCGTCACCATTACAGTCACTTCATCACCTCTTTTTTTGGAATATACCTGCAGTCAAGTAGCTTTGATAAAACATATTAAAATAATACTAATGAAAACAAATAGCCTTCTCTTTAGTGTATTTCTATTCACCGTGTCATCATCTTGTTTTGGACAAGGTTTGGCAGGTAAAAAAATCATAAGTGGCTCAATGTCAGCAAGTTTTATTGGAACCTCCGACTTAAATATACTTTCTTTTGGAGGCTCTTTTTTGTATGGAAAAGTCAAGGAAAGTTCGGTTTATTGGGCATTTGGTGGAAGTGCCGGGGTTGTTTTGAACTCCCAAGAGGGGCAGAATATATACTCATTTGGTCCTGCTATTGAGCGTGGTAAATTCGTACAATTAGTAGATAAGTTGTATTTGTCACCCCATGTTGGTGGGTCTGTGCAAGCCATGGTTGGCGATGTTCGTGGGGTAAGTGTTGGTATGTACGCATCGCCTTTGCGTCTCATGTATCAAGTATCAGATACGTTTCTGTTGAGTGCCACTTTTGGCTCAGCAAACGTACAATTGAGACAAATGGGAAATGCAACGATTTTTACTTTCAATGGTTCCCTGGCAAATGGCTCCGGAATTGGTGCTTTTTATACGTTTTAAGTAGGGATTTGTACATAGATTAAGAAGTATTCTCTGTTCATGCAGTGTGCCAGAAGGTACGAATGCAGAGACCAAAGCGAATTCTCTCCAAAAATATAGGCGTTTTTTCCTGATTTTTTAGTAAAATTGTATATTGATATCCCAATATACATACAAATGGATAGTAAACTGCGTGCAATAGAATCGGAGGGGCAACCTCTAACCTTACTTGATTTAGCTAAAAAGCTCGATTTATCGCCTGCTAAGGTGCGAAGGTGGCTACGTATGTACTGGCATACTCAGTTTCAAGACGAAACCATTTATTATTCTACAACTTCCAATGCGAACCTCGTTGCCAATGGTAGTACAGCAGTAGAGTTTTTAACATTCTATGAATTGAGGAAAAAAGGATTGAGTGTTCAAAAAATTATGTTGGCGCATCATGTTCTTTCCAGCACGTTTCAGATGGCTCACCCGTTTGCATATTTTACAATTCTTACAGACGGAGAAACGATTTTCATCAAAGATGCAGACGGAGAATTGATTCGGGCAGATAAGAGTTTGCAATTGTATTTCAGTGTGATGATGGAGAAGTCTTGCCAGCCCGTTCGTACTTTGCTTGCCTCTTAATTTTAAGGAAATTATATAAAAAAAGCCGTTTTGAGTAATCAAAACGGCTTTTTTTATGCGAGTAGTACTACACTTTGATTTCTACATCAACACCACTTGGAAGCTCAAGCTTCATAAGGGCATCAACTGTTTTCGGGCTTGCCGAAAAGATATCAATTAATCTCTTGTACGTACACAATTGGAATTGCTCTCTTGATTTCTTGCTCACGTGTGGTGAACGCAAAACCGTGAAAATCTCCTTACGTGTAGGCAATGGAATTGGACCGCTAACTACGGCTCCTGTAGATTTTACAGCCTTGACAATCTTCTCAGCTGATTTGTCTACCAATGTGTGATCAAACGACTTAAGTTTGATTCTGATTTTTTGTGACATACTATTTCTGGTTCAAAATTTTAATAATAAACCCACTACCGAAAGAACCATTCACTCCGACAGGGTAAATTAGGTCGCAAATTTAACTGTTTTTTTTCAAAAATCAAGGAATTGCCACGACTTTGAAATTCAACTTGATGTCTTCCTTGGTTTTGATACCCAGTAAAGTAGGGCTTGCTATCTCAAAATCTTTCATCTGTACCGTGAAGCCCCCCGTGACTGTAAGTATATTCCCCGCCTTTTGCTGCTTGGCAATAAATTGAATAGATTTCGTGATGCCATGAAATGTCAAATTCCCTGTTACTTGAAGTTGTTCTCCTTGTTGCGTAATTTTTGTGGAGCTAAAAGTGATATTGGGATGTTTTAGCGCGTCCAAAACTTCAAGAGCGTGTGAATCACGGCTAGCATTTTTGCTATCAAAGGAACGTACAGCGGCAACAACGGCCACTCCTTCAATTAGCTGTGTCTCCGTATCATAAACAAGCGCACATTTAAAATCTTTCGATGTAGCTTCCCAACTATGCATCGGGTGGCTCATCGCATATTTTATTTCTGATTTCTTTGGGTCAGCGACTACTTTCTTTTTCTCAAAAAAAGAGAACAATAAACCTGTGGACAAAATGAATGTGAGTGTAGAAAGAACAAATGACTTTTTCATAGACGATGTAAATTAAATTTCAAACTTGATAATAGCAATGGCTGCCGCATACGCACCAAATGTGGTGAAAGCAGCCGTTCTATGAAGTGCCTTATTGACTTCAAAGTTGTTGTAGATTCGATTGCCCAAGACATTTGTGGTAATCATACCCGTCAAATGGATGTATGACAGCCACCGATGAATCCGAATATTGTCTATTCGTTTGCTACTGACCAAAGGAGGCGGAGAGGCAAATGCCATAAGCGCAGTGGTCGCATAGCCTATATTTACTCCAGTTGCCATGCCTTTGTGCCATTCGTAAAGTCGTGTTGTATAGGTTTCTGGACGGTAAATCTGTGAACCCAGATACCCTTGTGCCCCCATACCTACGGCAGTGGCAATGCCCACAATCTGGTGAATCCGGAACATCGTTCTTCGGGTACGTAACTCGCGCTCTCTTGACTCTGCGGTAAGTTCACGCGGAATCAAGCCTACACGTCTGTAAATTCCTTTTTCTCCCCAAAATAAGCGCTGTGTAGCCAACATTTTGTCAGAGAGAAGACTGGATTTCACAGCTGTTTGCTCTTCTGTAAGTTCCAGTAATAAACTATCGGCTGAACTAATCTCTTGTGCCCAACTCGCAATAGAAAAAAGACTTAAAAAACAACCAAGTATTCCTATTTTTCGCATATCCAGACCTTGTTAAGTGAAGAAATGAAAATGAAAGCAGGGGTTGCCCTAAATCCATTTTCTATAAGGTACGTCATATTCAATGAAAATGTTTGAAGCATCTGGAAATTACCTGGAATTAGAGCAAAACAAAAAAGCGACCGGAAGGTCGCTTTTACGTATTTTCTGATAAATAGTTAGTTCTATTAATCGTGGTGCAAATGCTCTCTGTTGTACCCACTTGCAAAGACAAGTGTCGTAACCAAAATACCAAGTATAAACGTGAACATGTCTCCTAAAGTAAAAAGTACTGCCAATATTAAGACATAAACAAGTATAAGTAGCCAAGTTGGTACAGAAGGAGTCGTTGAATCGTGTGACATAATATGAATTTATTTTGTAATTTTTTGGTCATAAACTATTTAGCAAAACTAAACAAAAAAGATATTCAAGCCGAAAAAATGGGAAGAAAAATCCCAATCTGTCTTTTTTTTGCTTCTTTCTAATCTAATTTTATACTTCATGAGTTTATGTCTTATCTAGGCAAACCTTTTACCATTTCGCGAGAAACTGTTTTTGTTCAGATTTACAAATGAAAGAGCTTTGTTTTTTATCTAAACGAGTTGTTAAAATCGTAGTTTTGTAACATAAAATAAGGAATTTGCCTATAAAAAAATCTTCTAAATGTATCAAGGTAAGCTCAAACAGCTTCTGAATGCTTATGGATTAAATCAGATGAAAAAACGCAAGAATATAGAAGTACGGATCCTTTTTTTTGTTTGTATCTTTAGCATACATACTCAAACATACGGGCAAATTGAGCCCGGATATTACGAGTTGCCTCAAAATAGGGACAAAAAAGGGGTTTTGGGCATTCCGCTTCCTAATTTATCCAATGAAACGTCCAAATGGTTTCTACAACCCGAAGGTGCTTTTTTGTTCGGTAGCGCCCAAACTAGCTCAGATTTGAACGGTTTTCTGACGCCCAGACGAAGTGATGACTTGTTCTGGGGAATCCACACAGGTTACACACACAACGCAGACTGGAAAGTTTCTCTCGGATACGTCAATTCTGTTTTTAAAACAGTTTCTCTACTTGGCTCTTCACGCACTAGCCGGATTTTTTCTAATTCGTGGGGTGGACGATACGACGGCATTTCTGCGCGCTATTTACACAAACTGAAAACGCTTGATAAAGTAACAAAATCTGCTAATTGGATGCTTGGCGGTGGTATTATCCAATATATCCCCGTCGGAAGAGGCTCACTAGGTACATTTTCAGCGCAGGCAAGCATCGATAATCCACTCACAGCTCAGATAGATGTCATTGATTTTGCCGGACAAGGTACGCTCCAAAATCAAATTCCTCATCTTGAAATTCATACAGAAATTAATGGCTTATTAGCCGATTTTCTTGAAGTCAGCGCATTCGCGCGCGGGCAATATTCTCCCCAACGTTTCATTACAAGCAGTGTGTCCGCAACTTTTAATGGACAACAACGCCTAGAAAGTACGCAGTTATTAAACCGCTTTTTCTTTCAAATGGGCGTAAGTATTTCATACAATTACTTCAGACATAATCGGTACAAAGAAACAATTGTACCGTAAAATGGATTAATAAGAGAATATTATCTTTTCTTTTTTGAGAATTATATAATATTTTATGGATTTTTTGTGATTAAACATATATTTTATTCTTATTTAAGCAAAAGTCACAGAATTGATAAAGAGGTATTTTTAAATTTGTACTCTCTTTTCCAATCGCTTACCAATCTTCAATTACATCAGTATCGTGGTACAGAAACTCTCAGAAAAACAGTATTTTATTATTGATTTTGATAGCACTTTTACACAAGTAGAAGGACTAGATGAACTTGCTTCCATCGCTTTGGCAAATCAGCCAAACCGCGAAGAAACAGTTCAACAAATTAGAAGCTTGACAGACCAAGGCATGAATGGTGAACTACCGTTTTCGTCTGCATTGAAACAAAGAATCGCTTTACTGAATGCAAACGTCACTCATTTAGAGGCGCTTGTGTCTTTTCTGCAAACCAAAGTGTCTGACTCTTTCGTCAGAAATGAGGCTTTTTTACGGGCTTATGCTTCGCAAATTCTCATTGTTTCTAGCGGTTTCAAAGAATTCATTACACCTGTTGCTACAGCATTGGGAATTCGAGAAGAAAATATCTTTGCCAATACGTTTGTCTTTGATGAAAACGGAACAATTATCGGCGTCGATGAAGAAAATGTCCTCGCGCAAGACGGAGGTAAAGTGAAATTGGTTCGTGCCATGCAACTCGACGCGCATGTATCCGTGATTGGAGACGGATATACAGACTATGAACTCAAAAAAGAAGGTCTCGCCAATCGGTTCTATGCATTCATTGAAAACGTAGAGCGTGAAAAAGTAACAGCCGTCGCAGACTTCGTAATCAAGTCATTAGACGAATTTCTTTTTTATAACCAACTACCGCGTGGCTTTTCTTATCCAAAGAGTTTAATTAAAGTACTTTTACTCGAAAATGTACACCCTGCTGCTGTTCAGTCATTTGAAAATCAAGGGTTTAGTGTAGAGTTTCACAAAGGTGCAATGGACGAAGACGAACTTTGTGAGAAAATTAAAGGAGTTTCTATCATTGGTATTCGTTCCAAAACAAATCTTACCAAAAAGGTTTTAGAGAACGCGGATAGACTCATTGCTGTGGGCGCTTTTTGCATTGGTACAAATCAAATCGACCTAAAAACATGCACTGAAAAAGGAATTGCGGTTTTCAATGCGCCTTACAGCAACACGCGTTCGGTGGTAGAATTAGCCGTAGGCGAAATGATTATGCTGATTCGAAGAATCTTCCCGAAAAGTACACAAATGCACCAAGGAATCTGGGACAAATCAGCGAATAATAGCTTTGAAGTTCGGGGTAAAAAATTAGGTATGATTGGTTACGGTCATATCGGAACGCAACTTTCTGTTATCGCAGAAGCCCTCGGTATGGAGGTATATTTCTACGATATTATGGATAAAATGCCTATCGGAAACGCTAAGAAATGCAAAACCATGTACGAGGTTTTTGAGGTTGCAGATGTCGTCAGTTTACATATTGACGGGCGAAAATCGAACGATAACCTTATCGACGAAAAGGCCTTTGCTGCAATGAAAGACGGTGTTATTTTCCTCAATCTTGCTCGTGGGATGGTCGTTGATATTCCTGCACTTGTTACCGCGCTAAAAAGTGGAAAAGTAGCTGGCGCTGGCGTTGATGTATTCCCTGAAGAGCCCAAAACAAACCAAGACCCGTTTGTCAGTGAATTAATGGGGATGGACAACGTGATTCTCTCTCCACACATTGGAGGAAGCACAGAAGAAGCGCAAGAAGGTATTGGGAATTATGTCCCAGAGCGTCTTTTGGAGTACATCAACAACGGAAGTACCACTGGTAGCGTGAACTTCCCAGAGGTACAATTGCCTCTCTTGGTTCATTCACACAGAATGTTGCACGTACATAAAAATGTTCCAGGTATTTTGGCAAAACTGAACAGTATTTTCGCCAAGCATCACCTGAATGTAACGGGGCAATACTTGAAAACAAATGAGTCCATTGGTTACGTCATCGTTGATATTGAGAAAACATATACCAAGGAGTTTATCCAGGAAATTAAGAATATGGAGGAGACAATTAAGTTTCGCATGTTATTTTAATTTTTGTATTCTTGCATAAAATTGCAAGAATATGTCGAACCTCTCCAAATCAAAAATACGAATTCCACACCCTGTAGTATTACTTTTCGGTATGCTATGCGGTGTGGCTTTTTTATCTTACCTCATTCCAGCGGGTCAGTTTCAACGTGTGATGCTAGATGGCAGAGACGTGGTTGTACCTGGAACTTATCAGACAATTCCGGCAACACCTATCGGTTTTATGGATATTTTTCTGGCGATGCCCAAAGGGTTCAAAGGCGCGATTGAAATCATTTTTATCATTCTTTCGAGTGGAATTATGTTCGGCTTCCTCCAAAAAAGTGGCGCTATTGAGCAAGCTGTCGGTACGCTAATTTTTAAAACGGGAAGCGAGAACGCAACCAAAGTAATTGTTTTAGTTACCTTTATTTATGGATTTTTGGGTGTGTTTGTTGGGTATGAAAACAACATTGCACTCGTTCCAATTGCCGCTATTTTGAGTATCGCGCTTGGAGGTGATTTACTCCTCGCAGCCGGGATGAGCGTTGGGGCAATTACCATTGGCTTCGGTTTATCGCCATTTAATGCTTATACTGTTGGTACCGGGCATAAATTAGCTGGTTTGCCGATGTTTTCAGGATATGAACTTCGTACAATTTTATGTCTGATTGGTTTACTCGCTCTTTTTTTCGTTAATGTCAAACATTACAAGAAAAATAAGGCAAAAAATGCTGCGAACCTTTCGGTTATTCCAGATGATTTACGCCTTTCGAAACCGCTTGATTCGTACCAAATGAACCTGAAAGATGGATTGATTATTAGCTTATTCATTGGGTCGATTATTCTTATTCTGATTGGCGTTTTTCGTTGGAGTTGGTACATCAATGAGCTTTCGGCGGTCTTTTGTATGCTCGCGATTCTCTTAGGTATTGTGGGTAGATATACAACGCACGAAATTGGAGAAACAGTTCTGTCTTCTGTGGCGGTCGTCGCACCGGGGGCATTTATGGTCGGTTTGGCGGGTTCTATTCGTATTTTATTGGAACAAGGAAACATGAATGATACCATCGCCTTTCATTTGTCAGAAATGCTCCAAACAGGCTCGGCTAGTCTGTCCGCTGTTATCATGGTTTTGGTGCAATCGGCCATGAATTTCTTGATTCCCTCCGGTAGTGGCCAGGCATTGGCTACTCTTCCTGTTATGATTCCAGTGGGAGAGGTCATTGGGCTAACTCGACAAACAACGATTCTTGCTTTTCAAATTGGGGATGGATTAACCAATTTAGTTAATCCATCTTTCGGTGGCATTATGGCCATGTTAAGTCTTTGCCGTGTTCCTTTTGACGAATGGCTGCGCTTTATTTCTCCGCTTCTACTCGTTTTGATGCTTGTGGCAAGTCTTTTTGTAGTTGGGAGCGTATATTTGAACTATGGCCCTTTCTGATTTATTTTTTTAGAAATAATCCAATGGATTGAAGCAAAAGGGACGCATTGAAACTCTTGCAAACACCTTCGCGAAGTTGGTAATCAAAGGCTAAATCACCTCCATTCGTCGAAAATTCGAAGTAATAATTTCGGACGTGTTGCGTATTTTCTTCTTTGATTTCCGCCATTCTTAAATCATGCGTAGCAACTAACCCATATACTTTTGACTCGATAATTCGGTCTAGCATAGCCAACGAGCCCGCCAATTTGTCTTCGGAATTGGTTCCGCGAAGCATTTCGTCTATTAATAAAATCACTTTTTCATCTCGATCAATGGCTTGAAGAATCAAACGTATTCGGTCAATTTCAGCCTTAAATGTAGAAGTATTTTGGAGAAGTGAGTCCTTGATTCGCATATAACTAATGAGCCGAATTCCCGTTTGTACTTTGCAAGATGAGGCAAATACGGGCGCTCCCAGATAAGCTAAAATGACATTTAAGCCTATGGTTCTCAGGAATGTACTTTTACCCGACATATTCGAGCCCGTAATGATGCTCAATCTGTTGGCATCTGTCCAAGAAAAAGAATTGGTGACGACGCGTTCCCCAGCTATCAAAGGATGTCCCATATTTTCTGCCTCAAAATAAAGGGAACCACTCGATGTAAAGGTAGGAAATGCCCATGCTGGATGGTTATAACGCCAAGTACCTACGCTGGTATAAAATTCCATATCCCCCAAAACGTCGCGAATGTCCGCAAAAAAATGCGGATAGGTTTGTACCCATTTTCTCAGCTTGATGATTTCAGCCATGTCAAATGGAAGAACAAGATAAATGAATAGTGCTGCCAATTGGTTTTTTCGCATGTCCAAACGTTTGACAATATGGCCAAACGTACGTATCGGATTGATGGATGTATGGGGTAGCTTTTCTCGGATTTTCTGCAAGATAGACGTTTCAAATGGCTTGTTTTTGACAATCTCCACGGCTTGCTCATATTTGTTGATGACTTTTCCTAATCCACTCAATTGTTCGAAGTAATTATCTGTTAACGAGCTATTTATACGAGATAAATACATATTTACACCCATCAGTCCCATAAACAAAGGCAAACTCAATGTAATTGGTAGGTTGATAGCTGCTACAACGAGCGCAACCCAAATGAGTGGTAAAATTTTGATATAAATACCAATAAATTTTTCAAATCGTAAAGTAGGAGGAGGCGTAATATCTGCTAATTGTGTCGCTTTAGCCTCCATTTCTGCGGATATATCAAAGAGAGTTGCCTGAAACCGAACACGCCAATCTGTCTGATTCGCTAATTCTTGAACCGCTTGTTGTTCGATGATTAGATTGTTCTGGTGCGTATTTCGGACGAGTTTCTGGGCTAATTTTTCTTGTCCCACACTCGTTTGGGCTCTGTTCATCAGATGGAATAAAGACCGAGGGCCGAATATGTCCAAATCGTCACAGTAATCGTGTGGTGAAACCGCGAAGTTCAAACCGTGCGAATACACGTTGTAACCACCAGCAAGTACGGTTATTTCGTTTTTTATAACCTGTATTTTAGTCTGTTCTAATCGGATTTCATCCTGTATTGCTTCGTGTTTTTTTACTAATTTGTAAAATATACCAAGTAAAAGAATCAATCCTATACTCCCCAAATAGAGATTTAAAGGAAAAATGAAGTAAAGAAATAAGACAAAAAAGAGAAGTAAACCCAAGCGTTGGAACGCAATTTTGCCTTCTTTTTTCTGAAGATGGACAGTGTTTTCTTGTGTTTCAACAAGATGTTGGTTGTATGTATTTTGCATTCGTAAAAAAAAATAAACGAAGTGCCTAGTGAAAGACACTTCGTCGCAAATTCGCTAAAATTTGATTGTTATCCAATGTTTTTTAGAGCTGCTTGGATTCCTGCAAAGTCAGGTAAATCTCCTGCACTCTCTAGTACTTCGGCATACTGGATTACACCTTTTGCATCAACTACAAACGCAGAACGTTTCGCGACACCCTTCATTCCAAGTACAAAGTCTTCGTATAGACTTCCGTAGGCTTCAGCTGTCGTTTTGTTAAAATCTGAAAGCAATGGGAAAGGTAACCGCTGCTCTTCTTTGAATTTTGCCAATGTGAACGGGGAATCAACAGAAATAGCCAATATTTCAGCGTTTAACCCTGAGTACGTCGAAAGGCTGTCGCGCATTTCACAAAGTTCAGTTGTACAAACGCCAGTAAATGCCAAAGGGAAGAACAAAACAACTACGTTTTTTCCTGCGTAATCCGACAGACTTACTTCTTTCGTGTCTGAACCAATCAAGGTGAAATTTGGGGCTACATCGCCAATTTGTAATGCCATAATACGTGTGATTAAGATAGTATGATAAGATGAATACGAAGTAATTTTTGGTGGGCAATGCTACCCAATTTTACCTCCTTCTATACAAACGAATTTGAGCGAAACATGGTTTGCTGCTTTTCGTTTTTCGAGGGATGAAATGTTTTTTATGGGTTGAAGTAGATTTTCTCCAACAAAAAACGCCCTTTCACTTTTCTTTTGAAAGGGCGTTTTTTGCTTAAATGGGAATTAACGAATGATTACATGATACGGTAATCTTGCTTGAAGTTGTTCCGCTTTTCCCATCGCGCGAACTTCTTTTACAATAGGGGCAAGAACTCCAAAATAATTCTGAAGGGCTGCCTCTTCACCTGAACCATTTATTTTTGAAATGATTTGTTCAAAATCAGATTTAGGCGTTGGCATATAACGTACGCGGTAGTCATTTCCTTTTATTCCGGCTTTCTTCGCTGCAATGGCAACGGCATCTTCCAAGCCACCCAATACATCTACCAAACCATTCTTTTTCGCTTGTTCTCCTGTCCAAACACGGCCACCTGCAATTGCCTTGAGTTTGTCAAGGGGCATCTTTCTGCCTTTCGCTGCTTTTGTTGTAAAGGTTTCGTACCCTTGATTGACTGAGTTCTGAATCATCATCTTCTCAGCATCACTCATCTCACGCGTCAACGAAGGAGAATTTGCGAATGTATGTGTTTTAACGACGTCAAACGTAATTCCAACTTTGTCATTCATTAATTCTTGTACATTGAATAACATCCCAAATATACCGATGGAACCTGTGATGGTCGTCGGTTGGGCTACAATGGTATCGCAACCCATCGCCATATAATAGCCACCCGATGCCGCTACATCGCCCATAGAAGCAATGACGGGCTTTTCTTTTTTGGTCAGTTCAATTTCTCTCCACATGACATCTGAAGCCAAGGCACTTCCTCCCGGTGAATTAATTCGTAAGACAATGGCTTTTACTTTTTTGTCATTTCTAGCCCGAATGAGTTCTTTGATGAAACTATCCGATCCAATTCCACCAGACTCAACTTCGCCGCTCGTGATTTCTCCTTCACTCACAATGACGGCTATTTGTTGCTCCCGATTTCCTTTTTCAATGTATTTTTTGGCATTTCTGTATTTATCCAAAGAAACATACGCTACTTTTCCTTTCTTATTGGTTTTGGAAGCGATTTTCAACGCTTGCTCAAATTCATCAAAATAGCCAACATGTGTTAGTAATTTATGTTTTACTGCATCCTGCGGACTTTGGATTGCCGCTGTGTTTAGGAGTTTTGTCAACTCCGCCATCTCGACTCCTCTACTCGCAGAAATTCCCTTGTACATGTGATTGGCAATGGAGTTTAAATAAGACTGAACTTGTGCCTTGTTTTCTGGACTCATATCCGTCCGTATAAAAGGCTCTACCGCACTTTTAAATTCACCAACCCGGAAAATAACAGGTTTTATTCCTACTTTATCGAACATTTTTTTGAAGAAAACCAACTCAGCATCTAATCCATTGAACTCCACTCCACCTGCTGGGTTTATATAACTTTTATCTGCCACTGAGGCCAAATACATGGCTTGCTCCGTCATGATTTCCCCGTAAGTGTAAACGAATTTCTTTGATTTCTTAAAGTCAATCAACGCATTTCGTATTTCTTCAATGGTTGCAAAACCTGCCATCGGATATTCTATCTTGAGGTAAACTCCTTTGATGTTTGGGTCTAATTTTGCGTTGGCAAGGGCTTCTTTTATGTCTATTAACCCGATTTTCCCTGGACCGTCTGAGAGAAGCTCACTAAATGGGTCTTCTTCAGCTGCATTTTCGGTAACAACTTGGTTCAAATCTATTTTCAAAACAGAGTTTTCAGCTACGCTGGTTTCTTCTGTTGAACTTGAAAAGGCACTTCCTATGCCTGCCAATAAAAAAATACTCAAGACACTGAACAGGAACAACCCAACTAGAGTGGCGAGTACGTACTTCAAAAATTGAATCATGTGCGTATGGTTTTAAACGATGGTATCGATAATAAAATAGATAAATCTGATAATCTGCTTTTATCTAATTGATTTTCAAATATATCTTAAATTTTATTTTTATGTCTTTTGTTAAGGACAAATGGTCTTTATTTTTCATAAGGGGCTATTTTTATTCTTCTGTCTCCTAAATTTGTGGCTATGGATAAGAAGAATCTAATTCGTATTGCTAATTTTTGCGTCTATCAAGATAGAACGCAGCAGGAAGTGCGTGAAAAATTAGCGTCTTGGAATATCGACGAGGAGGAAGCTGAAGAGATGATTGCATTCTTAATCACAGAAAATTACCTCAACGAAGAACGCTTTGCCCGCATTTTTGCTGGAAGTAAATTCAGAGTAAAAAAATGGGGAAGAAGAAAGATTCTCTACGAACTCAAAGCAAGAAAACTCTCTTCCTATTGTATCCAAGCAGGTATGTCTGAAATTGACCCCGACCTTTATTGGGAAACGCTCGTCAAGGAAGTAGAAAAAAGAAGTAAAGAGGCAAGTTTAACCGAAAAACAACGTGTCTTTCGGACACTTACGGGCAAAGGTTACGAATCTGACCTCATTTCAGCTGCCTGGACAGAGGTTTGGGGAAAATAATCAGTTCAACAAAGGCTTTAGTGACTTTTATTCTTTCGTAAGAGTAATAACCCAATACCGAATAAGGGTATGAATAGTGCGAAGAAAAGAATGCTTTTGTTTACGCTCGTAGTTTCGAGTCTGACTAATAGATAAATTCCATATAATATAGAAAACAGATATACGAGAAAAATAGCTGTAATCTGGTTTCCTGTGATAGAGATAAATAGATTTTGCATGGGAGGGTTGTTTAGGATGAACGAAAATGAATAGATAGGAAAATAGTGTTTTTCTACTGATTTGCCATGTCAAACTCAAAATAGTACATAAAAAAAGAGGAGGTCTGCGTGAGCAAATCTCCTCTTTTTGAAATGAGTATTCAAAAATCATGAACCACACATTTCGCAACCTTCAGGGTCATCCAATGAACACTGAATTGCGTCGTAATTTGTGTTGGCACTGAATGATGATGCTGCCTTTGATTTTGCTTCATTTTCTTTGGCGTATGCTTCATAATCCAATGGTTTTTCTTGTACGGTGCTTGTAACAGGTGTTTTCTCTGCTAAAGCCTTTCTATCTACCGTAAACTTCACTGCATCCGTAGCCGCTTTGGTTCTTAGGTAATACATACCTGTTTTTAGACCAGCTTTCCAAGCATAAAAGTGCATAGAAGTCAATTTGCCAAAGTTCGGATCTTGCATAAAGATATTGAGCGACTGACTCTGGCAAATGAATGCCCCACGGTCGGCTGCCATATCCACAATCGTTTTTTGCTTGATTTCCCACGCTGTTTTATACAAGTCTTTTAAGTTTTGTGGGATGCTTGCAATATGTTGAACAGAGCCGTTGGCAGCAATTAGTTCGTTTTTCATTTGCTCATTCCACAAACCAATTTTCACTAAATCGTGGAGTAGATGTTTATTGACAACCACAAATTCGCCAGATAGTACGCGTCTGGTATAAATATTGGAAGTGTAAGGCTCGAAACACTCGTTATTGCCCAAGATTTGGCTTGTAGAAGCCGTCGGCATTGGAGCAAGTAGAAGAGAGTTCCGCACACCATTTTGAATGACTTGTGTACGCAGATTCTCCCAATTCCATCTACCGGAAGTTGGCGTTACACCCCACATATCGAATTGGAAAATTCCTTGAGAAATAGGAGAGCCTTTCCAGGTCTCGTAAGGACCTTCTTCGATAGCAAGTTCCATGGATGTTTCCATGGCTGCGAAATAAATCGTTTCGAAAATATCTCTGTTCAATTGGCGTGCTTCGTCTGACTCAAAAGGCATTCGTAACAACATAAATGCATCTGCCAATCCTTGAATTCCAATACCAATCGGACGATGACGTTTGTTGCTCCGCTCGGCTTCTTCAACGGGGTAGTAATTAACATCAATGACTTTGTTCAAGTTACGTGTAATTACCTTGGTTACTTTATACAATGTCTCATGGTCGAAGGTACTGATACGTGTCTGCTCGTCTTGCTTGATAAATTTAGGAAGCGCGATAGAGGCCAAATTACAAACGGCTACTTCGTCTGGCGAAGTAAACTCCATGATTTCCGTACAAAGATTGGATGATTTAATCGTTCCAAGGTTCTTTTGGTTGGATTTTAGATTTGCGGCATCCTTGTACAACATATACGGTGTGCCAGTCTCAACTTGAGATTCCAAGATAGCGAACCACAAATCTTGCGCTTTGATCGTCTTACGTACTTTGCCTTCTTGCTCGTACGAAGTATAGAGTTTTTCGAACTCCTCTCCGTAGCACTCACTCAAGCCAGGACATTCGTTCGGGCACATGAGCGACCATGTTCCGTTTTCCTCGACTCTTTTCATGAACAAGTCTGGAATCCACATGGCATAAAATAAGTCACGGGCACGAAGCTCTTCTTTTCCGTGATTTTTACGCAAATCTAGGAAATCAAAGACATCGGCGTGCCAAGGTTCCATGTAAATAGCGAACGAACCTTTGCGCTTTCCGCCTCCTTGATCTACGTAACGAGCCGTATCATTAAATACGCGGAGCATTGGCACAATCCCGTTGGACGTTCCGTTAGTTCCTTTGATGTAGGAGCCTGTTGCCCGAATATTATGAATAGCCAAGCCAATGCCACCCGCTGACTGCGAAATTTTGGCACATTGTTTCAACGTATCGTAAATTCCTTCGATGCTATCTTCTTTCATGGTTAATAAAAAACAAGAAGAAAGCTGAGGTTTGGGAGTTCCTGCATTGAATAACGTTGGCGTTGCATGTGTAAACCAACGCTCAGACAAAAGTTCGTAAGTTTCAATGACGCGCTCAATGGCATCTCCGTGAATCCCGACGGCTACACGCATGAGCATGTGTTGTGGGCGTTCGACGATGCGGTTATTGAGTTTCAATAGATAGGATTTTTCGAGCGTTTTGTACCCAAAGTAATCGTATCCATAGTCACGGTCGTAAATAATCGTTGAGTCTAGAAGTGCGGCATTTTCTTTGATGACGCGGTAGGTTTCCGGCGAAAGAAGAGCTGCATTTTGACCTGTTTTGGGGTCAGTATATTGATAAAGCATTTTCATCGTTCCAGAGAACGATTTCAATGTATTTTTATGCAAGTTAGAAATGGCGATACGAGCAGCCAAAATAGCATAATCAGGGTGTTTGGTCGTCATTGAGGCAGCTGTTTCTGCGGCTAGGTTATCTAGCTCCGAGGTGGTTACACCATCGTAAATACCTGAAACAACTTTCATGGCAACTTCTATTGGTTGCACAAAAACGGCGTCTAGCCCGTAACATAATCGCTCAATGCGTGCTGTAATTTTGTCGAATTTTACCGACTCACGTCGGCCATCTCTTTTAATGACGTACATATCTTTTGTGGGGTGTAGTGTTTAATATGCTATTAGGAAACATAGTAAGTTGAAGTGCTCGCAAGCCTCGTTCA